>Ga0160446_100006_pt1 | contig 445354 bp, 337 predicted proteins | sample HID1973I_E1MG_FD_108200 | JGI IMG/M metagenome (GOLD analysis project Ga0160446, IMG submission 108200) | Enriched mosquito-associated microbial communities from UW Madison campus, WI, USA - HID1973I_E1 MG | ecosystem: Host-associated > Arthropoda: Insects > Digestive system > Unclassified ...
AACCCGGTGGCAGCGGAAATCCTTTTCGGGCTAACCAAAACCTTTAGCCCTTACCCACCCCGGACCCGAAAGATTGAAGCGCACAACGGGACGATAAACCCGATGCAAGGCTTGCTTTCGTTTGTAAATGATAAATTGAAATGTAACATCTATCATATTTAAAACTGATTGTGCCCAATTGTGTTAATATTGTAAGGTTTGCCGTAATATTTGGTTATCTTTGTTTCTAACAAATATATAAATACAACTAATGAGTTTTTTTGCAGATAAAAGAAGGGAAGTAATGGTGCATATTGAAAAATATATGCTGGAGATGATGGATACCTATCTTAAACCAATTGATACAAATTGGCAACCATCTGATTTCTTGCCTGATTCTACAAGTGACACATTTTTTCAAGATATTAGAATTTTAAGGGAAAATGCTAAAGACCTTTCCTATGATTTGGTTGCTGTATTGATTGGCGATACAATTACTGAAGAGGCTTTACCTACGTACGAATCATGGTTGGCGATGGTTCAAGGTCCTAGTATGAAAGAAGATGGGGGATGGATGAAGTGGAACAGACATTGGACCGCAGAAGAGAATCGCCATGGAGATTTGCTTAATAAGTATCTATACCTTTCTGGCCGTGTTGATATGCGCCAGATGGAAATATCGACACAGTATTTAATTGCTGATGGTTTTGATATCGGGACAGGACATGATCCGTACAGGAATTTTATATATACAAGTTTTCAAGAATTAGCGACTAATATTTCGCACAGAAGAGTAGCATCATTAGCTAAAAAAGATGGCGACACGCTTTTGTCGAAAATGTGTGGCGTGATTGCATCTGATGAGGCTCGGCATGCTAAAGCTTACAAGGATTTTATGAATAAAATTTTTGAAGTTGACCCCAATGAAGCAATGATTGCTTTTGAAGACATGATGCGAAAAAAAATTGTTATGCCAGCTCACTTTTTACGTGAAGTAGGTTTAAAAATAGGGCAGACTTTTGGACATTTCACAGATGCTGCTCAGCGCTTAGGAGTTTACACTGCAGTTGATTATGTCGAAATTATGCAACAACTTATTGAAGATTGGAAAATTGATGGAATGCGTGATTTGGATGAGGCGGGAGAAAAGGCACGTGATTACATTATGAATCTGCCTGCACGCTTATTGAGGGTTGCAGAACGAATGAAAAACCCTACTATTGATTACAAGTTTAGCTGGATTGCTGGATAGTTATTATAAATATTTAAAGCCACGATTTTTTAAATCGTGGCTTTTTTATTTACATATTTCTTCGGTACTGACCGCCAACCTCATAAAGAGCTTTGCTAATCTGACCCAGCGAACAGACTTTACAAACCTCCATTAACTGTTCAAAAATATTACCGCCAACTATTGCTGTTTTTTGGAGTTGTTTTAATATCGTTTCCGACTGACCTTCATTTCTATCCTGAAATACTTTTAAAGCATTTATTTGGTATTGCTTTTCTTCTTCCGTAGCACGTATAACTTCTCCAGGAACTATCGTTGGCGAGCCATTTTTGTTCAGGAAAGTATTTACACCAACAATTGGGTATTCTCCGGTATGCTTAAGGGTTTCATAGTATAAGCTTTCTTCCTGTATTTTACCACGTTGATACATCGTTTCCATTGCGCCTAAAACACCACCCCGATCGTTGATTCGTTTAAATTCTTCTAAAACTGCACTTTCGACTAAATCTGTGAGTTCTTCTATAATAAAAGCACCTTGTAAAGGGTTTTCATTCTTAGCTAACCCCAATTCTCTATTAATAATGAGTTGAATTGCCATCGCCCTGCGTACAGATTCTTCTGTTGGTGTGGTAATCGCCTCATCGTAAGCATTTGTATGAAGCGAATTACAGTTATCATAGATTGCGTATAGTGCCTGCAGCGTTGTCCGGATATCATTAAAATCTATTTCCTGAGCATGAAGTGAGCGGCCTGAGGTTTGAATGTGATATTTTAATTTTTGTGAGCGCTCGTTTCCCTTGTATTTATTTTTGATGGCTTTTGCCCAGATTCTTCTGGCCACCCTTCCAATTACGGCATATTCCGGGTCGATGCCATTCGAGAAGAAGAATGATAGATTAGGTGCAAAATCATCAATATGCATGCCTCGGCTCAAGTAATATTCTACAAACGTAAATCCGTTACTTAGCGTAAATGCCAGTTGAGAAATCGGATTTGCACCTGCTTCAGCAATATGGTAGCCAGAAATTGAAACAGAGTAGAAATTGCGGACTTTTTCATCTATAAAGTATTTTTGAATATCCCCCATCATTCTCAGTGCAAACTCAGTCGAAAAGATGCATGTGTTCTGCGCCTGGTCTTCTTTAAGGATATCGGCCTGAACGGTACCACGAACTGTGTTTATTGCATACGTTTTTATTTTGGCATAAACATCGGCAGGTAAAACCTCATCCCCGGTTACGCCGAGTAACATTAATCCTAAACCATTATTTCCTTCGGGAAGCATTCCGTTATAGCTTGGCCGTGGGGTGTTTTTCGATTTGTAAATGTTATTTATTTTTTGATTTATTTCATCCTCTAAACCATTTTCAATTATATATTTTTCACACTGCTGGTCAATTGCAGCATTCATGAAAAAGCCTAACAACATTGGTGCTGGCCCATTAATTGTCATTGAAACCGAGGTTGATGCTGCGCAAAGATCAAAGCCTGAATATAATTTTTTAGCATCATCAATGGTTGCGATGCTTACGCCCGAATTTCCAATTTTTCCATAAATATCAGGGCGGATGTGTGGATCCTCGCCATATAAGGTTACAGAATCAAATGCTGTTGATAATCGATGTGCGGGCTGACCTAGCGAAACATAATGAAACCGCTTATTTGTACGTTCGGGTCCGCCTTCTCCAGCAAACATACGCGTTGGGTCTTCTCCTTCACGTTTTAATGGAAATACGCCAGCAGCATAAGGAAATTCTCCCGGAAGATTTTCAGTTAATAGCCATCTTAAAATATCACCCCAATCTTCATACCTGGGTAATGCAACTTTAGGGATTTGAAGTTTGGAAAGTGACTCATAAAATAATGGCTGCTTGATTTCCTTATCACGTACTTTATAAATGAAAAATTCTTCTTTGTAACTTTTTTTTGTTTCGGGCCATTGGCGCAGCAATCTTTTACATTCACCATCTAATTGTTCCTCGAAATATAAATACGCATCTTCCAAGCCTGAACTAAAAGAGACTGCTTTATTATCGGAGGCTAAATCGATAACACCTTTTAGCTGATACATTTTTCTGGCTATAGAACTCTGTTTATCAACCCATTCGTTATAAGTTTGACTTGCTTCTGCAATTTCTGCCAGGTAACGAATTCTATCTGGTGGAATGATGTAAATTTTTTCAGATCTATCAGAAGTAAGTTCCATTTTTGCCTGAAAATCTGTTCCTGTTTTAATTTTTATTTGTCGCATTAAGGCAACAAATAAATTATTCATTCCAGGATCATTAAATTGTGACACCATTGTTCCATATACAGGAATTTCATCGTCTTTGGCGTCAAAAATGTTATGATTTCGTTTATACTGTTTACGTACATCGCGTAGAGCATCTAAAGCGCCACGTTTATCAAATTTGTTTATCGCAACCAAATCAGCGAAATCCAGCATATCAATTTTCTCTAATTGAGTTGCTGCACCAAATTCTGGAGTCATAACATATAAGGAAACGTCGCAATGTTCAGTAATCTCTGTATCTGATTGACCAATGCCTGAAGTTTCAACGATAATTAAATCGTAGCCGGCAGCTTTACAAATGTCGATGCTTTCCTGAACGTTTTTGGAAAGGGCCAAATTTGCTTGTCGCGTTGCGAGAGATCGCATATAAACACGTGGATTATTAATCGCATTCATCCGGATACGGTCGCCTAGTAATGCACCACCGGTTTTTCGTTTTGAAGGATCGACGGAAATAATAGCCAAAGTTTTATCTTTAACTTCAACAAGAAATCTACGCACCAATTCATCAACTAATGATGATTTTCCAGCCCCACCAGTCCCAGTAATGCCTAAAATAGGAGCGCTGTTATTTTCCGAAAGTTTTTTAAGTTCCTCAACAAATTTTTGGGTGCCTTCGGGGTCGTTTTCGGCTACAGTTATGGCGCCTGCAATTGCTTTAATATTTTTTGAAGGAATGGTCTTAAGCTCATCCGTTATCTGAGATTTTGTAACGAAGTCAGTTTTCTCCAGCATATCGTTTATCATCCCTTGTAGCCCCATTCTTCTGCCATCATCAGGAGAATAAATCTTTGAAATGCCATAAGCCTCAAGTTCTTCAATTTCTGAAGGTAAAATCACTCCACCACCGCCTGCAAATATTTTTATATGGCCTGAACCACGTTCCTGAAGCAGATCGAACATATATTTAAAATATTCGATGTGTCCGCCCTGATAAGAAGTCATAGCGATACCTTGAACATCCTCCTGAATGGCACAATTTACAACTTCATCAACCGAACGATTATGGCCTAAATGTATAACTTCAGCACCCGAAGATTGAAGTATCCGACGCATGATATTAATTGTAGCATCATGTCCATCAAACAATGCGGCCGCAGTAACAAAACGAATTTTATTTTTGGGTTTATATATTTCTACTTGTTGCATATTGCAGGATTTAAGAAAAAAGAAAAATCTTTTTTCAAATTATATCTGGTATGCAAATGTAATAATTACTTACAATCTGATGAGTTCTTAATAGAATTGATACCTATTCTAAATAAAACTGCCCCCAAAAGTGTGTGTTTTGGGGGCAGTTTAAATCGGCGATTTGGCAATTATCTGTTGGTGATTTCCGTTATGGGTTCGCCAACACATCCGCTTGGCATTTGAATATGCAGTAATGCCGCTATTGTAGGTGCAATATCTGTCATATAATGTGTTCTGTTCGATGCGCCAGGTTTTATTCCCCAACCCATAAAAACCAATGGAATATGTGCATCATAAGGATTCCAATTTCCATGTGTTGTGCCAGTAGCACCACCGTTAAACCAATTTGGATCTAAAATATAATATAAATCTCCACTTCGGCGGGCATTGTAACCGTTAGTTATCATTTTCTTTTGAACCTCAGGAATTGTAGCCATTGAGATTCTTGAAATATCGACCACATTAGCAAAACCATCCATTCTTTTTAAAAACTCTATAGAAGCCGATTTAATCACATCGAAGCTAACTGTTCCATTATCTGTTTTATCATGGTCAAAAATGATTTGGTTATTCATTGATTTTAACACAACGTTGTTAACCTTGAATTTATCGTTTAAAAAGCTATTTAGCTTGAAAACAATATCTCTATCACTCACAGTACCTCCCGGAAGCTTATTTTCTTTCATAAAACCGGGAACATGAGCAACACCATGGTCTGCGCTTAAGAAAACAGTATAATTTCCTTTACCAACTTTTTTATCAAGATAATTGAAAAATTCTTCAAAATCTTTATCTAAACGAAGGTATGTATCTTCGGCCTCGATAGAATTTGGTCCGTAACCATGGCCTACATAATCGGTTGCCGAGCAGCTAACAGCCAGGAAATCAGTAATATTATCCTGCCCTAAATCTTCTGATAAAATGGCAAGTTTAGCTAAATCAAGCGTAATCGTATTTCCATAAGGTGTGCTTCTGATGGCATCGAAATTTTTATCGATGTTTTGAGTAAGCTGATGTGGAAATGTACTGGTTTTGCCTTCATAGTCTTTTTCATCAGCAGTGCTGTTTACATAAGTATTTATTGGATACAAGGTTTCCCAGTTTTTAGCATAAAACTTATTTGCTAGTTTGAGTTTATTGTAATCAGCAATCCAAGTAGGCACTTCTTTCATGTAGTACGAACTTGTAATCCAGTTCCCGGTACTTCCCTGGTACCAATATGCTGCATTTGCAGCATGACCAGCGGGTAAAATAGAACCTCTGTCCTTCAAAGAGATTCCGATTACCTTTCCTCTAAAGTTGGTTGCTAATCTTAATTCGTCAGTAATTGTAGTGGCCAATAAATTTTTGGGCGACATATTTCCTTCTGTAGATGGCGTGCTCCCAACCGTAACAGCGGTTGAATCTTCAGTACAGTAAACGTTCTTTTTGGTTTCAGTATTATACCAGTCGTTACCAATAATTCCATGCACTGCAGGCACCGAACCTGTGTAAATTGTTGTGTGCCCAACAGCTGTGTAGGTAGGTGTGTATGGTATTAGTGTATTCTCTACAGAAAAACCTTCGTTAATTAATCTCTTAAATCCACCATTCGTATAGCGGTTGTAATATCGGTATAAATAATCCCAACGCATTTGGTCGACAACTAAGCCGACAACTAATTTTGGGCGGGCTACTTCAGCAGGAAAAGTTTTAGCTGTTGCAGTTGTTTTTTTTGTTTGAGCGGAAACAGCAGAGCAGGATAAGATAGATAGGGAAACAATTAAGTACGAAATTTTCTTCATTCCATTTTAGTTTAAAGGCTAAAAGTAGTAATTTTTAAATGAAGAATTTTTGAAGATTCTGTAAAGTTTTTATAGCGCTTCGGCAACAACAAATGTGCTTCCACCAATAAAAACGAGATCATTTGCTGCTGCTTTTTTGATAGCCGAATTTTTGGCTATTAAAACTGAATCGTAAGCTGAACCTTGTAAGTTGAATTTTGCGGCCTGTTCCTGAAGCTCATCAGGATTAAGTCCACGCTCAATATCGGGCTTACAGAAATAGTAATCGGCATGTTTTGGCATTAGGGATAAAACCTTTGTAATATCTTTATCTTTAACCATACCAAAAACAATGTGTAGTCTATTGTAGGGTGTTTGTTCGATATTTTTTACGACCTCAGTAATGCCGGCTTCGTTGTGGCCTGTATCACAAATAACCAAAGGATTTTTACTTAATGTTTGCCAACGGCCCTGAAGTCCGGTAAGCTTTTTAACGTGCTTTAAACCTTGATAAACTGCCTGCTTTACAATTTTTGTAGTAGTTTTTTGACTCAAAATTTCTAAAGCTTTTATTACTGTTACAATATTCTTTGGTTGATAAAGCCCAGTCAAATCACTTTTCAAATTTGGATATTTAAGTTCATCGTTATCATATATTGAGAGCTTAAGCATGCCTTTTTTAACTGAAACGTCGTTTGCTTTTAGCGCATCATCAGCAAAAAATATTTGAGTATTTACTGCTTTGGCTTTAGCAATAAAAACTGGTTTAGATGCTGGTTGTGTTTCACCAATTACTACAGGAATACCCTTTTTTATAATACCTGCTTTTTCACCTGCAATTTCTTGCAAGGTGTTGCCTAACATATTTGTATGATCTAAACTTATGTTAGTAATTACTGAAATTTCTGGACTGATAATATTCGTAGAATCTAACCGCCCACCTAAACCAACTTCGATTACGGCGATATCAACTTCATGCCTGGCGAAATGTTCGAACGCCATCGCAACTGTTGTTTCGAAAAAAGAGGGTTCGACTTTATGAATCAATTTTTTATTTGCCTTTACAAAGGATTTCACTTCTGCTTTGCTAATCATCTTTCCATTTATTCGGATGCGTTCGCGGAAATCTTTAAGATGAGGGGAAGTGTAAAGTCCTGTTTTAAAACCTTGAGCTTGCAAAATTGCAGCCAGCATATGCGATGTAGACCCTTTACCATTTGTACCGGCAATATGAATACTCTTAAATTTATTTTGAGGGTTGCCTAAAGCTTCGCAAAAAATAATTGTGTTGGTTAAATCTTTTTTAAAAGCTGATGCGCCAACCCTGGTAAACATGGGTAGCTTGCTGTACAAAAAATCTAACGTTTGCTGGTAGTTCATAATCTTCTATGAAACAAAAGTAGAAAGAGAAGTTGACTTATTTCACTTTAAAGTTGAATACCACAACACCAGTTTGGTTATCTGTTCCAACATCTGATTTACTCAATGAAGAATTTAGTACAGCTTGAATACATTTGTTAACCAGGTCAGTATCTGTAATAGTAGAACCTTTTAATTCCTGGTTGGCTCTTGTAATATCTCCGTTTTTATTGAAATGAATTCTAATGGCAATTTTACCAGTTTTCTGGCCATCGTCTTTTGGAATTACAAGATTAGAGAAACGCCTCAATTCGATTGGTTTATTTCCAAAACCAGAGCCCCCGTTACCATAATTGTTGGCCAGCGGATCTCCGTTTACTGATCCTTGATTTCCTGGTGTGTTCCCTGTACCATCACCACCACCCTGACCGGTATTTTTTTTGCCTTTGTACAGAGCATTTTGGTTTATAACGGGTGTAGAAGGTTTATCCTCAGCAGTAGTAGTTGGTGTAGTCGTTGTGGGTTTAGATTTTTTTGTATTTACACTAATTGCATCTTCTGTATTTTGAGTCTGTATTTCCTTATCACTAGTTTGCGATTCGGTATTTTGCGTAACTTTCTCTTCCGGAACAACCTTATCCGGACGTTTATTGTTGGCGTTAGGGTCGGCAGATGGTTCCTCAATACTGGTATAATCATCGCCCATACCGGTTTCGGCAGTTCCATAATTAACAACCATACCACCCATGCCCAACTCCTCAGGAGGCTCAAAAGAATTAATCACAATTAAAAAGCTAATCGCAAGCAAAAGCGCCATTATCCCTGAGGATATTGCTACTGCTTTCGGATAATTATTTTCTTCTTTGTAATTCATTATTTTTTAGGCTCAACTGCTAAAACAAGTTTTAATTTCAATTTGTTCGCAACATCATAAGCAACCATAATATTTTCTGCCGGAACATTTTTGGCGACATACAAAATGATGGTCATATCTGGTGCAAGTTTTTGATAAGCCTCTATCGCTGGCTGTAAACTTTCTGCAGTTGCAGGTTTTTTATCAACGAAATAATTTAAATTTTCGTCTATGCTAACTGTTACTGCTTTCTTTGCGGTAGATTGTTGTCCGCTGGATGATTGCGGTAAAAGTAATTTAACCACTTGTGGATTTACAACTGCCGATGCCAGTAAAAAAAACAGCATCAGGAAGAACATAATATCGTTTAATGCCGATGTATGTACTTCTACAGAGCCTTTTGTTCTTTTTCTTAAATTCATTATTTGCCTGGTTCTTCTAATAAATCAATAAAATCAATTGCGTCAGTCTCCATTTTTAAAATGATTTTTTCAACCATTATATTCAGGATGTGATACAAAACATAAGCAATAATACCGATGATTAAACCTGTTGCAGAGGTAATCATTTTAGTATATAAGCCACCTGAAATTGTTCCGATTTCAATTGCGCCCTTAATTGATACCTGATGGAAAATAGTAATTACCCCAACAATTGTACCTACGAAACCAAGCATTGGCGCAATACCAGCAACAATACCTAAAATACTGATGTTTTTTTCGAGCTTTGAAACCTCCAGCTTACCAACATTTTCAATCGCACCTTCAATATCTTTAATGGGGCGGCCAATACGTTTTAAACCTTTTTGCAACATACGTGAAAGTGGCGAATTGTTGTTTCTTAGCAAGGCAGAAGCACCTTCAAGATTACCGGATTGAATATAAGATCTGATTTGAACCATTAAATTAGATTCATCTTTAGTAGATTTTTTAATGGTTAAATAACGCTCAACAAAAATAACTAACGCCAGGAAAGCTAAGAAAGCCAAAGGAATCATTACCCAGCCACCTTTAAATAACAAATCTATAAAATGCAATTCTGGTGCAGGTTGTGATAATGTTGGATTAACGGCGTTTGCGGTATCCTGTAATACTTGTGTCGTATCTTGAATTAATAGTGCAATCATTATGGTGTGTTTATCTGTTTAATATCTAGTTCTTTTATTCTTATTTTTTTACTTAAAATTGGTCTTGCATCTAAAGCTTCTTTTTCTGTTTTGTAAGAGGCTACACTAACCTTTTTGTAAGGCCCTTCTATCGGAACAATTTTAGCAGTAATGCCGTAACCTTTCATTTGTTGAATAAATTGTTCTGCTTTTTTTGTCGTTTTAAATGAGGCCGCAATCACTTCATAGCTTGTTACACCTATTTTTGGAGTTGTAGCAATCATTTTCGGGGTTGGAGCAACTACCTTTGATTTCGAAGAGTCATTTTTACTTTGAACCTGATTTGCCTTTAATATACTGTCGGTTTTTGCGATAGAATCTTGTTTGAATTTTGTACTGTCGACCGTGTTATTTTTTGTAGAATCTACAATAGCCACTGGTGAAGTGTTATGCTCCATTTTAGGCTTGCCTCCAAACCAATCAGGTTTTACAAAATAAATAATTGCAACAATTATAATTAGTGCAAATATCGCAATCCCTATTTTCGACCAGATGGATTTTTCATTTTGTTCCTCATCAGCAACATCAGATAAAGGATCGTGACCAAAACGATTTGGGTGTTCAGCATGTTGTTCCTGAATAAATTCGGGTGCTTTTACAATGTTTTCCTTTTGCTCGTCTTTCGCATCATCGCTTAAATTTATATAGGTTTTAGGAAGTTCTGATTCCGGCTGGTGGCCAAAACGATTAGGATGCTGGGCATGCTGTTCTCTTACAGCATCAGGAACATCTACCTCTTCATGTTCGATATCTAGTATATTGGGTTCTGAATTGGATAAGGTATTTTTCAAATCGTCTTTAACCTCGTCTAATTCTATGTTTTCTACGATTGGTAAAACCCATTCCGGAACATTTTTATTTTTATCATCCACTGCCTTCCCGCCATCCTCATTATACGTTTTTTTAGTTTCCTTTTCTGGAATTATATCCTTCCTATAAACATCGCTTTCTTTTTCATTGCTTAATTCCGTTTCGGCAACTTCTGGCAATCCATAAAATTCAGAACCATAATTTATTTTATTTGATGGTTCAAAACTTAAACCTTCATGCTCTGTAAAAAACAAACGGCCTAAATTTTCCAACTCAGCTTCATGCTCTATTTCCAGCTTTTTATTTACGTCATCAACAAACTGAGAAATATAATACGCAGCACTTTCTGCCGAAATGTTGCGTTTCTGGGCAACAAAACTTCGGAGCAATTCACCATCTTTCACTTCAGCCGTGAATAATAAATTATATCCCGGAGGCAAAAAGGATTGTTTTTCCTTGTCGTATTTACCAGCAAATTTCTTTTTAAAAAAAGTACCCAATCCGGTAATTCCAACCGAAGTACGTTGCTGTAAAAGTTCTGAAAGGTATAATAAGATGTCCATTCCGGTAAAATTAGCGTTTTATTCTAAATCAACACAATAATAAATTATGTGCTTAAAAGGAATAGGTTAATCCGCCAAACATATTAAAACCATTTACCTGATAAAATAGGTATCTGCTGTAATTTTTATTTAGAATGTTATTTGCTTTGGCAAAAACGGAAAATTTATTGTTAATTCTATATTCTGCACCAAGGCCTAAGTCTACAAATCCTTTAACTGTTACTATCGATTCTATCGATGGGTTTGGGATTACATACTGCAGCGGGTTAACAGGTGTTGCAATATTAAGCTTGGCTTTTACATCATCCTGAATAACGACACCTGCATTAAAACTTAACTTTTTATTGTAGCTATAAACAAAATTAGAGCTCACCTTTAAACCTGGTTTAAACCAACTGTAAGTTTCTGAAGCAGGTTTGTAATCATCTATGTTTAATTTACCTGTCCATTTTAACGCATCACTAACCTGTACAGAAATTTCACCTTCCAAACCTGTTATCTTCGCTTTACCAAAATCATATATTACATCAAATTTGTTAAAATCGGCATAGTTATTCACGAATAATGGCATATCATCAATTTGTTTCATGTAGAAACGTGCTTTGTAGCCAAATCCTGGTCCACCAGTACCTTTTATGCCTGCACTAATGCTTAACTTTTCGACAGTATTTTTTATAAGGATATTACTATTTAACCATGGATTTTCGTCTGTAAAGTTTTTCATAGAATTGCGGTTTACATCGCCTTTAACCTCGCCAAAAACCTGTAGATAATCTGGTATTAGGGTAAAATCTGCTGTAACTGCAGGGAAAATTCTGGAGCTGCTGTAAGCGCCAAACTCCTGAACAAAGTTAATTCCTGCCGTTACTTTTGCACCCTTAACCTGTAATCGTATGTACGGATTTAAACGTAGCAAATTATTTCCAACACTTGTTGTTACATCTTTAGTGTTGCCAAATTCTGTTGACGCTGCCAAGCCTAAATTTAGCGAGCTGATTCTTTTGTTTAAATAACCATTTAACGTTAAATAACTTTCTTTAGCACTAAATTTATCGTTCCACACGTAGCCATTTGCTTTCACGGCGTAACTGAAAGCATCATCATCTTCTTTGTAATTTTTGATTAATTCTCCCTCAGCTTCAAATAATGTCAAAGCTTGTTTTTCAGGATTAGGATTTAAAGCGGGGCGATCATTATCAATTCCATAAAAATATAAGCCATTTCGTTCAAAATTAATTCGTCCGCTAACCGTATTTTCACTCATAATGCTTCTACCAAAAAGGCTAAACTGCTGGCTGCTGCTATTTTGTTTATTAAGTTTACCTTCCTGACTAAAATGTTTAAAATAGCCGCCAACCTGTAAAGCCGGGTCGCGGCCAATATTTACATATACTTCACCAAGCAATGTTGCTAATGAACCAAAGCCACCTTTAACATAGTTATTGATTAATTCACTTTGTTTTTCATCAACCAAAGCCTGGGCCTGCAGTTTTTGTATATCACTATTTATTTCCAGTTTCCGGTCGGTAACACTATAATTCAATTTTGCTTTATAGGTTTTAACATCATCCAAATTCGGACTCCTTCTTAACTTCACCGCTTCGGCTAAAATTGGTTTATAAGGGCGAACAACCTCAATTTCTTCACTAACTGCCGCTTTCTCTTCTTGCTTTTTTTCCTGCGCCTGAATTGAAATAAATCCGGTAGCTAGAAAAAACAGAATACTATATATATATTTATTGAACTTCATGATGTTACTTCTTCGGGGTTAGTTTTTCTAATTTTTGTTTAGCAGTTGAAATGATATCATCAGTTTTGTTATCATAATTATCGATGATACTCAGCAAGGTGCTTTTTGCCTGTAAGTTATCTTTTAAAGCGACATAATTATCAGACAATAGGATGAAAGCTTTGGCAACCCAGTAATCGTATGAGGCCATATTATTAATTAAATCGAAACATGTTTTCGATGAAGTTTTATAATCTCCCTTTGTATACTCCAGAAAAGCAAGATTATATTTAGCTTCTGCAGCTGCAACAGTTTTAGTAGCTGCAACAACATTCTTAAATTCTTTAACAGCAGTTGTTGTATCACCCTTTAACAGATATGCTTTACCCGCATATAAGCCCGAACTATTTTTTTCTTCTTCAGATGCCTTTTCCGATTGCTTGGTTAACTGCGCATATTTAATCATATCATCAGCAGAATTGAGTGCTGTATATGCCTTTAACAAATTGTTAATCGCATAACCATAATGAGCTTTGTAATCAGTTGTTGTTTCCAGTCTTTTCAGATAAACAATAGCTTCGTTATACTTTTTCTGATCAAGAAATACTTTTGAAATACTCAATAGAGAACGCTCGGTGTAATCGCTTGTCCAATCATTTAAAATGTATTCATAATCTGCAATTGCATCCTCCGGGCGGCCTAACTTAACCAGTGATTCGGCTCTGATAAACTTTCCTTCCTTATCATGAATCGCTTTTGGGAATTTATCAAAGTAAGCATTAATGGCCTGTAATGCGCCGTTTGCATCGCCTTTAAGGTATAAGTTATTGGCTGCTGCAAAAACGATGTTATCTTGTTCTGCATTAGAATAGTTGCCAAGTGGCGTTGTGCCAGCATAGCTGATGAAACCATTTGCATCGCCTTTATCCACATAAATATTTTTGATGGATTCCATTGCTTGCTTAGCTTCATCGGCACTTGGGTAATCGCGTATAACTTTTTTAAATGATTCTAAAGCTGCATCATCCTGATCTTGATTGTACTGAACTAAACCAATCGTTACCAAAGCTTTTGGAACATAACTGCTATGCGGATATTTAGCGACTAAGCCCACCAAATCAGTTTTTGATTTTTCTAAATCGCCTTTGTTGAAATAAGTATAGGCTGTTTCGAAACCGGCATCATCAGCATAGTTTGAATTTGGAAAACGCTGAAGCAGGGTTTGCATGGTTGCAATTTTGGTGTCGTACTGGCTCTCCAAGCCTTGAATCATCCCTTTTTGAAAAATGGCATAATCTTCAGCACTTGTTTTGCGACTGATGATTTTGTTGTAATTGTTCATGGCATCGCCATAACTTTTATTAACAAAGTACGAGTCGGCCAAGCGTATGGTTGCATCATCAATTGTCTTTTGGTCTTTATCATTTCCAGCTAAAAAACGCTCGAAATAAGTTGCTGCTTTGCTATACTTTTCATCTTCAAAAGCTGCATAAGCCAGGGCGTAATTTGCAAAATTGTAAACACCCGTTTTATCAGCATCAGGCATTTTTAAAAACTTTTCGAAAGTTGTAACCGCTTCTCCGAATTTGCGTAACTCGTACATCGATTCAGCTTTCCAGTAAGTATTCAATGCATGGATTTCATTATCTTCCGGAAATTTATCTGAGCGTAAAAACATTGATAAAGCATTCGGAAAAGCCCTTTCATTGTAAAATTCTAATCCCCGGAAGTAAGTAACCTTTTGATAGGCCTCTTTAGCTTCTAAATTTTTATCAGGAATAGGTTCTAAAATATCAACGGCGGCCTGATAGTTTTTAGTCGTTAATAAAACTTCACCTAGTAGTGTTTTAGCTTCATTAATTTTTCTGGATTTAGGAAAAGTTTTTAGGAAACTCTGTGTCGCATCAAGCGCCTGCTGGTGAAAGTTTAACTCGTAGCTTAATTTAGCATAGTTTAACCAGGCTTCTTCCTGAATTACCTTGTCAAAATCTAAACGCGATGCCCGGAAAAACGCACTTTGAGCTTTTTCTTTATTTCCAAGCTGGATAAAAGCTTTACCCAATGTGTGCATACCATTTTGAAGGTATACATCATCAGTATTTAATTTTTCTAATACAGCAACAGATTGTGTATATTTTTTATTCTGAAATAACGAATAACCGTACTGATAGATGAATAAGTTGTTTTTTACTTCACTTTTATCTTTTGCATAAAATTCTGCGAAATATTTTTCAGCATTTTTAAAATCAGATTTTGCAAAGTAAGAAGCCGCAACTAAACTCAGCATTTCGGGTTCGAACTGTTGCTTAGTTTTTGCGATGGCTGGCAATGCATAGCTGATTACATCATCATAACGCTCATCCAAATAGTACATTGAGGTAATGTAGTATGGATAACTCGCCTCGTAGGTTGGAGAACCTTTTAACTTTTCGAAGTTAGCTAAGGCCGTTTTGTATTCTTTGTTTAAGTAATTGATGTAGGCGAAATAATAAGTAGCACTTTCCTGAAACTCACCATCCTCTTTTTTTACTTTTTCGAATAAAGGCTCGGCTTTATCGTAATTTTTAAGCATGAAATATGAATAGCCCTGTTTAAACTGATATTCATTTCTTTGCTTGCCCGAAAGGGTAGAAGGGTCAGTTTTTTCGAACCATTCTAATGCCTTTTCGTAGTTTTTCTGGTTAAAATAAGTTTTACCAACATAAAAATAAGCAAGTTTAGTATTCGGGTTTAGCGGATAATCGCGAATAAATGCCTGAAATAAACTTTCGGCATCACTATTCGTTAATTCTAATGCACAAACTGCAGCATAGAATTTTGCATTCTCTTTTAACAATGATAATTCTGCATTGCTTTCTGATTGTGATGCAGGCTTAAATCTCTGTTGTTCAACAAGTTTAAATTGTTGGGAAGCCGCTGTATATTTTTCTTTATCTAATAATTCTAACCCCGTTTGATAGTTTTTATTGAGGTTTTGCACTGCACTAACTTGGGCAAATGTGCTAAAACTTCCAGCCACAAATAGCGGAATTAGTAAGTATTTATTTTGCATAGGTTTCAAATATGGTTGGTACTAAATTAGAAATAGTATCAAAGCTTATCAACAGAAGTAATTAACAACTGTTAATAACACAAATTAACGATAGGAATTTTTATTTGGTATCAGAGAAAGTAAAATGTGGAAAATTGGATGGATTTTAGCCCTGGCTTGCCAATAAGTAAAGTACGGCCATTCGTACTGCAACACCATTTTCTACTTGTTCCAAAATGATAGATTGTTTACTATCGGCCACATCGCTGGTAATTTCAACGCCACGGTTTATTGGTCCGGGGTGCATTACAATAATCTCTTTATCAAGGTTATCTAAAATCTGTTTATTTAGGCCATACATCATCGCATATTCGCGGAGTGATGGAAAATATTTGATGTCCTGGCGCTCTAATTGAATGCGGAGCATGTTTGCTACGTCGCACCAATTTAGTGCCTTAATTAAGTTATGTTCAACTTTTACGCCAAGTTGGTGAATGTGTTTCGGAATTAAGGTTGTTGGCCCGCAAACCATAACTTCGGCACCCAAACGTTGCAAACAAAGTATATTCGAAATGGCTACCCTCGAGTGTAAAATATCGCCAACGATTACTACTTTTTTTCCTGCAACGTCACCAAGTTTCTGGCGGATGGAGAAAGCATCGAGTAAGGCTTGGGTAGGATGTTCGTGGGCACCATCGCCTGCGTTTACAATTTGTGCTTTTACATGGCGGCTTAAAAACTGCCCAGCGCCGGCATAAGGATGGCGCATAACAACCATGTCAACTTTCATAGAAAGGATGTTGTTTACCGTATCAATTAAGGTTTCGCCTTTACTTACCGATGATGAAGAAGCCGCAAAATTTACAACATCTGCAGAAAGTCTTTTCTCGGCAAGCTCGAATGAAAGCTTGGTTCTTGTAGAATTTTCAAAAAAAATATTGGCAATGGTAATATCACGAAGTGAAGGAACCTTTTTAATGGGTCTGTTAATTACCTCTTTAAAATTATCTGCAGTTTCGAAAATTAATTCGATATCATTCCGGTTAATATCTTTAATACCTAAAAGATGTCGGGTTGATAGTTTTTCTGCTGCCATTTTTAATTTATTGTTTTTCGGATAATAAAATCACTTTGTCTTCTGCACCTTCATCGGCCCAGCTTACTTTTACGTGTTGCGAATCTAAGCTATCTACCTGTAAACCAATATAGTTAGGTTCAATAGGTAGATGCCTGCTAAATCTTCTGTCAATCAATACTAAAAGTTCCACTTTTTCAGGTCGGCCATAAGCAAGTAATGCATCCATTGCTGCTCTAATGGTTCTTCCTGTCCAAAGTACATCATCAATTAAGATTACTTTTTTGCCTTCAATTATGAAATCTATAGAATTACTGCTTGCGGTAACCAGGCCATCTTTACGGCGAAAATCATCTCTGAAAAATGTAATATCGAGGTTCCCCTTTAAAATTTTCTTATTCCTTAAAATACTCTGAAGTTCAGATTGAATGCGGTCGGCTAAGAAGATTCCCCTGGGCTGAATGCCAATTAAAACGGTTTTCGCGAAATCATCGTGGTTTTCAATTAACTGACGGCAAAGTCGCTTAATTGTTATCTGAATTTTTTGTCCGTCAAAGATTGTTTTCTTTTGCATTGAAGAAGGATTGGGCAAATATATAAAAATGTTTCTAGGTTGAAAAGTTGAAAACCTTTTGTTTTGGCTAGATAAAGCTAAAATGTTCTGTTCCAATATTTAAATTAACTATTTTGATTTTTAAAATTACGCTCAATGCTTATAAAATTACATAACTCAATTATTTCAATGGAATGTTATTGATTTCAAAATCTTAAATTTACAAAAGAAATGGCAGCGCAACGGGTAATTTTCTTTGATGGTATTTGTAATCTTTGTAATGCATCGGTTCAGTTTACAATTAAACATGATTTAAATAATACTTTTAAGTTTACAGCATTACAAGGGGAGTTTGCAAGTAAGGTTTTGCCTGGTTTTGAGTTTGATAGCGCTAAAATGAATTCTATAATTTTACTTGAAAACGAAAAGCTTTACACTAAATCATCGGCGGCATTGAGAATAGCCAAAAGGTTAAATGGATTGTTGCCACTGCTTTATGCTTTCATAATAGTTCCTAAATTTATCCGGGATTGGGTTTACGATTTAATTGCTAAAAATAGATATAAGTGGTGGGGAAGACGAGAAAGTTGCTGGATACCAACACCAGAATTAAGGAGCCGGTTTTACGATTAATTCTCCAAATATTTTTTTGAATAGGTGATACCCATTAAATCGTAGCGCTTAAACTGAGCTTTCAACCTTTTTTGAAAGTTTGGGTAATTTCGGTTTTCTTTCTTACTCCATAAAATTTCACTCAATGCATCCAGCCTCGGAAAAAGTTGATATTGTACTTTAGCTGGATTGGTAATGTACTCGCTCCATAAACAGCCTTGGCCGCCCCAAATGTATTTCGCCTGGTCAGCACTTAATTCGGCAGGGACCGGTTCGTAATTATAAACATCAGCGAGTAGCGTGGGCTTACCTGCGGTTAAACTATCTTCAGTAACAAATTGAGCATGGTTGAAATACATTTTGTTTTCGGGAGTCATGATGGCTTTATGGTTTTGCTTAGCCGCTTCGACGCCGCCTTTTTCTCCCTGCCAACTCATTACTACTGCATTTGGCGCCAAACCACCTTGCAAAATTTCGTTCCAGCCAATAATGGTTTTTCCTTTGCTGTTTACAAACCGCTCAATTCTCCTGATAAAGTAGCTTTGAAGCTCACTTTCAGTTTTCAATCCGTTTACCTTCATAAATGCTTGAGAAACCGGTGATTTTTTCCACCAGACTTTAGATGCCTCATCGCCACCGATGTGAATATATTGAGCGGGAAATAGAGCCATTACTTCGGATAACACGTTTTCCATGAACTTAAATGTCGTATCAGCAGCCTGTAGCACATTATTGTACTTGTTCATCATTCCCCAGGTTTTGGCAACATCGTATTTTTTATCAGGCTCTGTTCCCAATTCGGGATAAGCAGCGAGTAAAGCCATGCTATGCGCTGGCATTTCAATTTCGGGGATAATGGTTATGTATCGCTTTGCGGCATAATCTACCACATCTTTAATTTGTTCTTGTGTGTAAAAACCGCCGTGTTTAATTCCATCAGTTTTAATTTCAGCATCTTTTGGCGTAATTTTAATTTCTGTCGGCAAAACCTGGTATTTAATATTTTCGTTTCCTTTTCCAGGCCATAAACCTACGATGCTGCCATTACGCCAGGCGCCAACTTCGGTAAGTTTTGGGTATTTTTTGATTTCGATTCTCCAACCATGGTCATCTGTTAAGTGCCAATGGAAATAATTCATTTTATGTAATGCTAAGTAATCAATGTATTGTTTTACAAAGGCTACATCAAAAAAATGACGGCTAACATCAAGATGCATTCCACGGTAATCGAAACGTGGGTGATCTGCAATTGAAAGAGATGGAATGGTTAAAGCAGTAGTATTTGATGTTGGCAATAATTGAATTAGCGACTGAACACCGTAGAAAACACCTGGGTTAGAACGCCCGGTAACAGTAATAACATTATCTGTAGCGGATAAAAGATAAGCATCATTAAATTCGCTGATCTTCGTGTTTAAAATTAAGCTGATGTAGTTCTTTGTAGGCTTAACATTGGTTATATTTAACTTTAACTGATAATATTGTTGAAGATAATCATTCAGGAAATTCGCCGAATTTGTTAAAGAAGAATCAACTACAACAATTTTTGTTTTTGCGTCTATTGTAAATGACTTTTCATTTGTTTCGATTTTGATATAGGCTGGTTCTGGAATAATATTTACTTCTTGAGCAGAAAGATTAAAGCCAAAAAAAACTGTTAGTAATAAAAGGGTAAGATTCTTCATGGGAGAATATTTACATACAAAATTAACAATTAATGAACACTAACAGCTGATAAAATATTTACTACATATTGCCAAACCTAATTAGTGCGTTATATTTAAATACTAAACCAAATATGTTGTTACAAAAATGAAAATAAGTGTTTTAACGCCATCTTTTAACTCAGGAAAATACATTAGAAGAGCAATTGAAAGTGTGCTGATTCAAAATTATTCAAATCTGGAACACATTGTTGTCGATGGTGGTTCTAAAGACAACACACTATCTATTCTTCAGGAATATCCAACAATAAAATATATTTCAGAAAAAGATAGTGGTCAATCTGACGCCATGAATAAAGCGTTTACGATGAGTTCTGGTGATGTAATTGTATATCTAAATGCTGATGATGAGTTTGAACCGGATGCCTTTATGAAAGTAATTCAGGCATTTAAGGAACATTCATCTGCTGATATGGTTGTCGGAAATTTGCTTTATGTAACTGCCAATGAGCGACTTTTGCGGATTCCATCAGTTAAGTATCATGATGCGCTGCAGTATTGGTTAAATCTGTTTCCAAATAATCCAGTAAGTTATTTCTACAAACGCCAGGTACAGGAGAAAATCGGACCGTTTCCCATTCATGAGCATTTTTCAATGGATATATGGTTTTTGTTAAAAACCTACCGTAAATTCAAGGTAATCAAGATAGATGCATTATTGGGAATTTATCATTCCGATGGTATGAATAAAACAGCGACTGCTAATTTGGGCCAAAACCTTCATACTGCGGTTAAAAGCCATCTCAGAAATGATAATCCACTAATGTTGCTTTTCTTTTATTTCAATTTTATTAAGGCCAGATTAAAACTTTAAAAAAAAAACGCCCCGAATTACTTCGGGGCGTTTCTTTATTCAGTTAAAAAAAACTAGCCTTTTTTAGCTTTGCTTTCTTCGCCTTCTAATTGCGATTTCAATTGAGCTAATACGTCTAAATCTCCTAAAGTAGATTTCTCTACAGAATCTTTAACTTTTTTAACTGCAGTTACAGCAGCTTTAGCTTCTTTTTTCTTAGCATTTCTTTCTTCCGCTACAGCTTCAGCTTTAACTTCTTCCCAAATACGAGCGTGAGAAACAACGATGCGTTTAGCTTCTTTGTTAAACTCGATGATTTTGAAATCGTTAGTTTCTTCAGCTTTTACCGAAGTACCATCCTCTTTAACCATGTGTTTAGTTGGTACGAAACCTTCTACACCGTATGGTAAAGCAATAACAGCACCTTTATCAGTTACTTTAACAACAGTACCCTGGTGAACCGAATCTAACGTGAAGATAGTTTCGAAAGTATCCCAAGGGTTTTCTTCTAATTGTTTGTGACCTAAGCTTAATTTACGGTTATCAACATCAAGTTCTAAAACAACAACGTCTAATACATCACCAACTTTAGTGAATTCGTTAGGGTGGTTTACTTTTTTAGACCAAGATAAATCAGAGATGTGGATTAAACCATCAATACCTTCTTCGATTTCAACAAAAACACCGAAGTTAGTCATGTTTTTAACAGTTGCTTTGTGCTTGCTTCCAACTGGGAATTTAGCAGCAACTTCTTGCCATGGGTCGTTAGATAATTGTTTAATACCCAAGCTCATTTTGCGCTCGTCTCTATCTAAAGTTAAAACTTCAGCTTCGATCTCATCACCAACTTTTAAGAATTCTTGTGGATTTCTTAAGTTTTGCGACCAGCTCATTTCAGAAACGTGGATTAAACCTTCAACACCTGGGATAATTTCTAAGAAAGCACCGTAATCTGCAACAGTTACGATTTTTCCTTTTACTTTAGAACCAACTTGAATGTCAGCGCTTAAGTTTTCCCAAGGATGTGGAGTTAATTGTTTTAAGCCTAAAGCGATACGTTTTTTCTCATCATCGAAATCTAAAACAACTACATTGATTTTTTCATCTAATGATAATACTTCTTTCGGATGCTCTATGCGGCCCCAAGAAATATCAGTAATGTGAAGTAAACCATCAACACCACCTAAATCGATGAATACACCGAAATCAGTAATGTTTTTAACAGTACCTTCTAATACTTGTCCTTTTTCTAATTTAGATACGATTTCTACTTTTTGGCTTTCTAAATCGTCTTCAATTAACACTTTATGAGAAACAACTACGTTTTTAAACTCATGGTTAATTTTAACAACTTTAAATTCCATTGTTTTACCCACATATACATCGTAATCGCGGATAGGTTTAATATCAATTTGAGAACCTGGTAAGAAAGCTTCAACGCCCATGATATCAACAATTAAACCACCCTTAGTACGGCTTTTAACAAAACCGTTGATGATTCTATCGTTTTCAAGTGCCTCGTTAATTGCTTCCCAAGATCTTTGAGTTTTAGCTCTTTTGCGAGAAAGAATCAATTGACCGTTAGCATCTTCCGGTGCTTCAACGAAAACGTCAACTGAATCGCCGATTTTTAAATCTGGTGTATCACGGAATTCTGAAGTAGAAACTAAACCGTCTGATTTAAAACCAACGTTTAATACAACATCTTTGTTGTTAATTGAAACAACAATACCGCTAATGATTTCACCTTTAGTGATTTGATTAAATGTTCCGGCATACATATCTTCAAACTTTTTACGGTCTGCGTCATTGTAATTACCGAAAACTTTTTCATCTGCATCCCAATCGAAATCTTCCGTTGGTGTTGCTAATGATGATTTGATCGATTCGATCGAAACTGAATCAGCTTCTGATTCAATAGTTTCTTTTTCAGTCAGGCGTCCGCCTTCTCCCTGAAGCTCAGCTGTTTTTGCTGCTAATTCTTTTTCTGCTACTTGTTTTTTAGCCATTAATTAATTATCTCCTTTTTTCCCTATTTAGGGACTGCAAAGGTAAAAATATTTTAATTAATAGAAAAGATTTTTTTAATAAATGTTGCTGATTTTTAGGTTATTAGAAAATAGTATCACCCATTTAGGATCAACTATCAGCATTGGATGGAGAAATTGACCGTTTAAAATCCCCTGTTTTGAAGTTGCAACAGAAGATGGCCTTGTTCTTTAATAATACTTGAACATTAATGATTTGAAAATGAGCACTCAGCAATTTATCGCTTACGGCAGGCCCGTTATTCGCTATAGCCTCGCTAAAAAGCTCGGGCTGCCGCTTCTACCGGGTTTAAAAACAAAGGCTTGTTCCTAACTATTTCTTCGTAAATGTCCCCCTGGTAAAGCCTTCGCCAATTAAAGTGTTTTCATCTCGTATCAATAACATAATCGTATTCTGCTGGTCGTAGAGTTTTATCATTTCGCCATCAATAACATATTTCGATGTAAAAACAGAATCGGTGTAGGCATCAGTTACCGTAACAGAATCCTTCGATTTAAAGTTAAAATTCTTGTATTGAATATCCTCATTACTCGAAAAGGTACCCGAAACCACCTTAGCTTGTATAAAAGTAATAAAGCAAAAATACCCGATTACCAATATTACGATTACAGAAATTCCAATAAGGAACTTGTTCCCACTAGCATATTTTATAGAAAAGTATAATATCGTAAATAATATAAGGGCTACAATAGCGATAAAAATAATGCTTACATAATCTTTCGTTTCCTGCGGTACTGATGCTGAAACAGTTGATTCTGCAGTTACTGGCTTTGTAAGGGGCGAAACTCTGGCTAAAAATTCTTTACTTACATAGCCTTCACCATTGGTAACTTTAATTTTAAAATAGGTGTTACTTGTAGAGTCAATAACGGCTACATTTTCATTTTCGGGCAGGTAGCCAATCACTTTACTTTTCGGGTCGGCTTCCTTTCTAACCCTCAAGTTATCGGTAGTTACACGGTATATAACATCAGCTTTTGCTGCGTTTGGAATTTGCGTTGCTGTATTTGAAGTATTATTACCAGCATCCGGAGCCGGAGATTGCGCAACTTTTTCCAAAAAATCTTTACTTATCCAACCCTCTGTGTTTCTAAGTTTTACTTTGTATAATTTAGCATCGGTAGCATCTATTACAGTAACATTTTCATTCTGATTAGCGGTAGCAATAACCTTACTTTTTGTATTATTACTTGCTCTTACGTTCACTTTATCGGCATTTATACGATAAATATCTTGTGCTATTAGTTGTGTTGAGCATATAGAAAGCGCAAATAGTAAAAAAAAAGTTCTAATCATGATAGTTTGGATTTCGTAGGGCAGTTTTTATGTAAAATTTCCACGACGCTATGAGCAAACATCGTGCTAAGTATGGCAAAATTAGGAAATACTTTTAAATTGTATACAGAAAGCAATTTATATTAATGTAGCCGCTATAATTTACCAACTTCCGCCAGATCCGCCGCCGCTACTACTACCGCCGCCCCAACTGCTCGATGATGATGAACTGCTGCTGCTTCCTGAAGATGATGAACTCGAAGAAGATGTAGATTCAACAAGCATTGGTAACACAATCCATTTAATAAAGTCAACGTTTTTACAGCAGCTGCATTCGTTAATAAGTTTTGCCTGGCCATCATGACTGTAAGTTGCAGCTGTTACTGTAACCCGTTTATTAAGTTTGTAAGTTCTAAACCCGCATTTTGGGCATTCCGTATAGCTATTGTATTCCTCAGCAGGCCATTGTTTTATAATGTTTTCTTTATGGTCGGTGCTTTCCCAAATATCGTAATCGTACGTTTTTACAACTTCTTCTGCTCGCTGCCCACCACTTAAAAATGGTTTACCTTCAACATTTATATCTCTGTCTAACCGAACCATTTCTCGGTTTCTACTATCTAAAATCGGCTTAAACCGATCTATATTCTTGGATCTTTTAAACAAATAAGAAATCAGTGTAATTAAAATGGGAGGAGAAAAAATGATTAGCCAGAAATTCTTTTTATTAAAGGAGGTTAATGCATTAAAGAAGTTTTTATCATCAGAATGCGCTTTTCTTAATGTGGATATTTGAAGTGTGTAAGTAAAAAATAATGCTATAGCCAGTAAAGTATATAGTATTATTGGCACATGCACTAATCGAATTTTCTCAAATACGCTAAATCCATCAAAAAAGAACAATGCAAACACACTAACAAATACCAGAATTAATAAACCGGCGCAACCAATTACAAAAACTTGCTCTATGTTTTTATCATCTTTTAGTTTAGGGTTTACATTATTTTTCGATTGCTTATTCAATAATTTAAAAACCCCAAAAAAAGATAAGATAATCACAAAAATGGGTATCCAAACCTTTGCCAAGTCATTACTTTCGTTTTTCTGCGTAAAAAATTGGTTGAGCTCGGATTGATTTCCAGGATTTAAAATAATTAAACCAATGGCATCAAGTGTTTTAATAATGCCTGTGCCGAAATCATTTTCTCTGAAAGCGGGGATGAGGTTTTGTTCTGCAATGTGCTTGAGTTTTACATCCGGCAAAACACCTTCGGTTCCCGTGCCTGTAATGAAACGATACTTTCTCCTATCTTTTGCAATGAAAAGTAGTAAACCATTGTTGCTGGTCTTTTGTCCGATTCCCCAGGTATTAAAAAGTTCATAAGCAAAATCAAAATCTTCCTGTTCATGGTTAAAATCATTTACGATAACGATTGCAACCTGAACATTAGTTTTTTGTTCGAAATTTGAGATGGTGCTGTTAATGTTGGCAACCTCATCTGCACTTAAAACACCATCGGGATTACTTACCCAGCCACCACCAATATTTTTCGGATCAGGAATATCTTTAATGTTGTAAGCAGTTTGCGCAAATCCAGCGCTTGCCAGAAACAAAAATAAAGCTAACAGCTTATACGTAAAGTACTTTAGCATATCAAGAGCGTTTAAGTTAAATTATGCTGTTACTCTAAAACAATAGGAATTGGTTTTAATCTTTCAGGATTTTAGCCAATACCTTATCAAGTTTGGCTTTATCTTTTACAATAGGTTCGAGATTATATAATTGAACGGTTTTAAACTCTATAGGGTGACTTTCACTTTGTAAAGAAATGTAACCTGAAGTTAATGGCTTTCCATCCGTTTTAATTTTTGGATCATAATTAGAAACGTTGCCACCGCCAATTTGAGGTTTGGTGTATTCTAAAACGGTTTCTCCCTCAATGATGTGTTTGATAACCGAATCGCCAAGAACCAGGAACTCGGCGGTAACCCATTGGTCGCCAGAATAGGTTTTGGATTTAGAATCTAAACAGTGTTGCGTAAATAATTTGCCCTGAAAATCAATTTGTGTTCCAGGCGTACAAACGTTGCTTGTATGTCTGTCATGTGCTCCGTCACCGCCCAGAATTTGTCCTTCAATAGAAATTGGGAAATCCTGATCCTTAAGCATTGTTGCCGGATCCTGGCAATGAAGCATGGCTCCGCTATTTCTTAAAGCCCAGCCTTCACCGCCTTTTGCCTGCTCGCCAACAAAGCGATAGGTAACCTTTAATAAATAGGAAGAAAATGGTTTTTTGTAAAAAATATGTCCGTATTGTTGGTCGAAGGTATCATAACCATCATAACTAACTTTCATTACGCCGTTTTCTACGCGGAAAGTATTGGCGTAATTATCTTTATATTCGTGTTTGGAAATTTTAACATTCCAATCTTTCAAATCTTTTCCGTTAAAAAGATTAATCCAACCTTTTTGTGCATTAGCATTAAGGGATAATACTGTAAAAAGAGCAAGCAGGAGGGTTATCTGTTTAAATTTCATATAGCAAATGGGTTATTTGCTAAAATTATAAAAAAAATTAGATCAAGTTGTATTAATTAGCCAATAATGGTTTAACTTTTTCTAATGCGAATGCCAACTGCTCTTCCTGAGTCAAATCCGTATTGTCTAAAATAATTGCATCATCGGCACGTACCAGCGGACTTTCCTTTCTTGTTGTATCTGCATAGTCGCGATGGGCCAGGTTTTCAAAAACCTCTTCTAAAGTTGTCGTGTTGTTTCCTTTGTTTTCGAGTTCTTTGAATCTTCTTTCAGCCCTGATTTTTGGATCTGCAGTCATAAAAAATTTCAATGGAGCTTCCGGAAAAACCGTTGTGCCAATGTCTCGTCCATCCATAACGATATTTTTTGATTTGCCCATTCTTTGCTGTTGTTTTACCATCTCATGGCGAACAATTTTATGTGCAGAAACCTCACTAACGTTTTCAGATACTGGCATTAAACGGATTTCATCAGAAACTTCTTCTCCGTTCAATGTTATGTGCGATTCGTAATCACGGGAATGAAAATTCAATTCAATGTGTTGTAAAGCATCAGTTACCTGGTTATCATTTGCGATATCTATTTTATTCCTTAAAAAAAATAAAGTTACGGCACGATACATTGCACCACTATCAACATATATAAAGCCTAATTTTTTTGCTAAAGCTTTTGCAAGTGTACTTTTTCCACAAGATGAATAGCCATCAATCGCTATTACCAGATTTTTCTTCATCGTGGAGCAAAGTTAAAAAATAGAAGCACAAAGCTGAACTTTTTTGAAACCACAATTGTTCTATTTATCAAATCTGGCAATCCATACAGAATTATATGGATGTAGCCAACCTTCATGTTGTAAATACCAAAAGAGGCCTTCATCAATTCTAAAGGCAAATAACCCGTTAAGGATATGATTTGCATTGTGAGTTGTATAATTTTTGCGGTAATGGAAGTAAGTAACTAAGGTTGCCTTTTTTTGATTACCTTCATCGGTAATTTCTAATGTGCAAGGGTCGAATGCTGCTGCAAATCTAAAGTTTCCATTAAATCTTTCTCCCCATTTATTCCACTCAACAGAATTTTTACCTTTTTTATGCATCATAGCCTGTACATCAGGCGCACGTAAATAATCATTATCATAAAATATTCTTGTTCCGCTTTTTTTAGGGAACAAAAGATAAAAATTTTGAATACTAGCCTCTGGAAAAGGCACAATATCAGCTACGGTGATAATAAGTAAAGTTCCATAAATTGCACATTTTTCTTTGAAATGAAGGTGATAGCCATCATTAATTTGAACCTGAAATGCTTCGGCGTTTTTATTGTACTGACGCAAACTGTAAGGGCTCGAAATAACAAATAAAGCTAATCCGGCCAGTAACATTATAGAAATAAACCTTCGGCTTTTTTTCTTGAAAAAGGCAACGAAAGCCAAAACAAGTGTAAGCAGCAATAAATAAAAAACATGCAATGAATAGCAAAAGGTCCAGAGCAGGAAAAATAAAAAAATGAAACAGATTGAAACAAAGGCTAATGTGCGTAAGAAATAGCCAAGTTTTTGACTAAAAGTTTTTAAGGTCATGAGAAAATTTAGCTAAAAGCTTATTTAGAATGATTTTTTGAAGTTAGAATTTCTTACTGAATAAACAAAACGACTTAAATCATTAATTGTAATTTTAACATTTTTCTGCTTTGTGTTTTGATATATATTTGAAACTTAAGCAGTAAATTTCCTCAGAAATGGTTCCAAATAGAGAAGAAGTAATTAAATTAGCCCAATTCAAAACATCGAGAAGTGGTGGTAAAGGCGGGCAGAATGTAAATAAGGTATCAAGCAAGGTCGAACTAATTTTCCGTATTGATGATGCCGGCTTTTTATCTGATGAAGAAAAATCATTGTTGAAAGTGAAGCTTGAAAACAGGCTTGATTCAGAAGGACTTATTCATATAATTGCTCAGGAGGATAGAAGTCAGCTTTTAAACAAAGAAAAAACAATTGTAAAATTAATAGAACTGATAAAAAAATCGCTACATATTCAAAAGAAAAGAAAGGCTACAAAAACACCAAAAGCTGTTATTGAAAACAGATTGAAGAATAAAACCGTTAAATCAATAAGGAAAGAAAGCCGGAAGAAACCCCGGTTGGATTAATATTTATTTCCCGAATCTGTAATATAAACTCAAGCCTCCATAGTTTTGGGCTTTGGCTACACTTTTAACTTCCTTGGTTTTAAAAATAATATTAAAATCGGCTGTAAACCTTTTTGAGCTGTAATTAACCCCAAATTGTTGCTCAAAAACAATGGGCTTAACACCAAAAGTTACCGGACTATTATTATTAAATAAACTTCCTTGAATTGTTGCATCATATACAACTACATTTAGCTGTGGTTTTGCATAAAAGAAAAATTCTGTATTGTTTAAATTTTTTGTTTTTGCATCTCCGATAACTGCATTGTGATATGCACTATTGAAAAGTTGGTTTAATTTGCCCGCCCTAAATAAAACAGAGGCACCTAAGCCGCTAAAGGTTGTTCCTACATTGGCGTAGCCTTGTCCGCTAAAATCCACAGCATCATCACTTGAACGGTGGATAAGTTTACTATAATTTCCCGATAGGTTAACGGCAAACTCACTTTTAATTTGATATTCCCAACCTGCAGGTGTGTAAAACCCCACGGTTTTATGGAGAAACTTTTGAGCATCCTGTGCAAGTGAATTTGGCCCGACAGTACCGACTTCGATACTGGTTTTAAATACACTTTCTTTCTTATAAAAAACTGAGTAGGCAGCTCCGGCATATAAATAGCCGGCAAATGGTCTGTCTTGGTCTTCTTTTTTTGCCACTTGCCCCCAATAGGGCGTGTACATTTTTTGACCTGCAGATATTTCGTAGATTTTCTTTTCTATATTTTCGCCCGTTTTCTCGGGATTTATTGCTCGCCTGTAATATAAAAACAATCCGTTGGTGTAGTACCGGTCGTTAAGTGTTGCCAGATAAGCATCATTTTCAGTTTTAAAGCCAAACTCATTCTTAAAGTTTTGGGCTTTCGCAGCATCAACAACAAAAAATATTAAAAGAAAAGCTAAAATCGATTTCATAAAAAAGTCCCGATTATTTATCGGGACTATAAAAGTATCTATTGTAAATGACTTTATTAATCGGGAGATTAAATAATTTCTGAATATTACAAATTAGTTAACTATCGGTGCAACTTTAATGCTCAAATCAATCGGTTTTTTAACCTTGTTTTTAAGTAACGCAAGTTCGATTACTTCGCTCATTTCTGAAACGTAATGGAATTTTAAATCCTTAATATAGCTTTCCTTAATTTCTAAAATATCTTTACGATTGCTTTTACAAAGAATTATTTCTTTAATATTTGCTCTTTTAGCCGCCAGTATTTTTTCTTTAATCCCGCCAACCGGCAAAACTTTTCCACGTAAGGTTATTTCACCGGTCATTGCTAAATGCTGCTTAACTTTGCGTTGAGTAAATGCCGATGTTAGCGCCGTTAACATGGTTACACCTGCCGATGGACCATCTTTAGGTGTGGCGCCTGCGGGTACATGTACGTGAACATCCCAATTATCAAACAGCGTGTAATCTATGCCAAATTCGTTTGCGTGAGCACGAAGGTAAGCCAAAGCGATAACGGCAGATTCTTTCATGACATCGCCTAAATTTCCTGTTAATGTTAATTTACCTTTACCAGGACTTAAACTCGATTCAATAAATAAAATATCACCTCCAACGCTAGTCCAGGCCAATCCGGTTACAACACCTGCAACCTCGTTACCTTCATATAAATCTTTATCGTAAATGGGCGCACCCAAAATACGTTCAACATCTTCTTCTGTTAAAGTAACATTGTATTCTTCATCCATTGCAATTTTAGTTGCAACCCCACGAACCAATGAACCTACTTTTTTCTCTAAGCCACGAACGCCACTTTCGCGGGTATAATCTTCAATAACTTTTTCAATTAAAGAAGGCTTCAAATTGATGTCTTTTAACTTCAAGCCATGATTTTCTTTTTGTTTTGGTAATAAGAATTTCTTGGCAATTTCAATTTTCTCTTCAATTGTGTATCCATTTACTTCGATAATCTCCATACGATCTAACAACGCTGGTTGAATTGTGCTTAAAGAGTTTGCAGTAGCGATGAATAAAATGTTAGATAAATCGTAATCCATCTCCACATAATGATCATAGAAAGCATTATTTTGCTCAGGATCTAAAACTTCAAGCAAGGCGGAAGAAGGGTCGCCACGATGATCGGTTCCAACTTTGTCAATTTCATCCAAAACGAAAACCGGATTATCTGCTCCAGCTTTTTTAATTGATGAAATAATACGTCCTGGCATTGCGCCGATATAAGTTTTTCTGTGTCCACGAATTTCAGCTTCATCGCGGATACCGCCTAAAGCCATACGTACGTATTTACGTCCTAAAGCTTTAGCAATTGATTTTCCTAATGAAGTTTTACCAACGCCCGGAGGGCCAACAAGGCATAAAATAGGCGCCTTCATATCTCTTTTTAACTTCAGTACAGCTAAATATTCGATAATCCGTTGTTTAACTTTTTCAAGTCCGAAATGATCTTTATCTAGAATTCGTTGCGCCCTTTTAAGGTCGAAATTGTCTTTTGTAAACTCACTCCAGGGTAAATCTAAAAGCAACTCCAGGTAATTTAGCTGAACCGAATAATCTGGTGCTGCTGGATTCATACGGCCAAGTTTATCAAGCTCTTTATCAAAGTGTGCATAAACTTCTTTTGACCATTTTTTCTTTTTCGCCCTTTCCTGTAAAGCATCGAATTCTAGATCGGCAGAATTGCCGCCAAGCTCTTCCTGAATGGTTTTTAATTGTTGATTTAAGAAATAATCGCGTTGCTGTTTATCTAAATCCGTACGAACTTTAGATTGAATCTGATTTCTTAGCTCCAACATCTGTAGCTCCACCATCAAAAGTTCCATTACTTTCTGCGCCCTATCAAGCAAATTATTCATCTCCAGGATTTTTTGCTTATCGGCCATTTCGGCATTCATGTTTGATGATATGAAATTTATCAGAAATGAATTGCTTTCAATGTTTTTTAAGGCAATACTCGCCTCGCTTGGAATGTTTGGAGAAAGCTGAATAATTTGCGCAGACATTTCTCTGATTGACGCGATGAGTGTTTTAAACTCTTTATCTGTTTTGGTTTTCTGCTCTTCAAATTTCTTAACAGAAGCCTTGATATAAGGTTCGTTTTGTACTTCTTCTAAAAGACTGAAACGCTGTTTGCCCTGGATAATAACAGTTGTATTTCCATCGGGCATTTGTAATAGCTTAATGATGTTTGCAACTGTACCAACCGTATTTAACTGTTCAAAAGTAGGGTCTTCGATGGAAACATCTTTTTGAGAAACAACACCTATTATCTTATTGCCTTTATATGCTTCTTTAATCAACTTAATAGATTTGTCTCTTCCAACAGTAATAGGAATTACAACTCCAGGGAACAAAACCGTATTGCGTAATGGCAAAATTGCTAATACTTCAGGCGTTTCCTCATTATTCATGTCTTCCTCATCTTGCTGAGACATTAATGGAAAAAATTCGGTATCCTCGTTAATAATTGGCATCGCGTTATTAAAATCAAATATATCTTGTTTACTCATTCTTAATATTATGTAACGACAAACTGGCAGTTTTATCGCAGGTAATTTGTGTGTTCTTGTTCTATAACTATTAAATTCAACTCTTGTGCCAAAGTCGTTTTAAGTTAATGTTATATTAAAATTGGTATAATGTTATGATAAAAAGGCAGAGAAATATAAATTATTGGCCAAATATCATATATCGGGATTTTAAGCGTTAAACCTTTGGTTTAAATGATTTAGTGAATGTAAAAAAATTAAACCACTTTATTTTCTAAGAATTGAATTATATTGCGTGAATATTTTATTCATTTATTTGCGATGAAATTTTAGATTTGTTAACTTATTACCAGTACATGAACTATATTAAACAAACCATTTTAGGTTTAATCATTTTCTCTTCCAGCAGTAGTTTTGCTCAAAACGGTAACGATAAAAAAGTTATGGATGCCATGCTTAAAGGAGATTATAAAACTGCTGTAGCTCAATTAGAAAAAGCCGATACTAAAGATCCTAATAATGTTAACACATTAAAAATGCTTGGGTATTCATATTTTCAGAATGGAGATTACGGAAACTCAATAAATACTTACAGCCGCCTTGTTTTATTAAAGCCATCAGAAGTTTCTGCTTATTACTATCGCGGCAAAGCCCGCTTAAATATTGCTAACGATCCAAAAGAATCTTTAAATACAATGCGTGAAAGTTTTTATACTGCCGCGATTAAGGATTTTACAAAAGCGAGCGAATTAAGTGGCGAAGAAGATACTCAAATGCTGCAAAACAGAGGTTTGGCTTATAAAGATTATGCTATTTTCAAATCATATAAGGCTAAAAAAGCGGTAGATAAAGCTGCTTGTGTAGCATTGTTTAACAACTCCATTGCCGATTTCCAAAAGGTATTAACATTACAACCCTTAAGAAAAGATATAATAGATTGGATTACTTATGATAAAGCCCAGATAACGAGTTTGAAATGAATTCAACCTGTTCCCAAAGCAACAGTCAAGAAAAAGACAACAATAAAAAGAAAGGCCTGAAATTATATTTTCAGGCCTTTTGCTATTTAAGTGTACCAGTTACCGTGTAGGTTTTCGGTTTTAGTAATTTAATTTTCTGGTGTTTAATAATTTTATACAAGCTATCCGGATAATAAAAAAGTGAATCTCCCGAACTGTATAATATGTTTTTACTCGTTATGATAATCTCAAGCCTTTTAACTTTTGAGTCTTCTTTTTGAATCACCACTTTTTTAACAGGTATTCGTTTGTTGTTTGATGTATAGGTTTCTGTACCTGGCGTTTTCGTTATTTTAAAACTTCCCTTCCATGAAGCTTTATTTATATCAGCATTGGTAAAAATTGCCAGCTCCTTTTCCCAATCGCTGATTTTTAGTCTTTTTTGTTCCATTAAACCATTAACCGATACTTCTTTAACAATTTCCGGATTTAGATTCCTTAATCTGGTAGCTTCTTGTTTAAAATAGCCGGTAATATCAAAATACAATACATTAGTATTTACTTCAGGCTGCTTAGGTTGGTTACAGGCGAACAAACCCAAAGCAAATACTAAAAGGATTAATTTTTTACTCATTATACTAAAACGTTCCCTGTCATTTCTTCAGGAATTGCTACACCAAGAATTTTTAAAACAGTCGGGGCGATATCTCCAAGCTTTCCATCGGCAATTTGTTTATAGTCTTCATCAATTACAATACAAGGAACTAAGTTGGTTGTGTGGGCCGTATTGGGAGAGCCATCACCATTAACCATAAATTCTGAATTTCCATGATCTGCAAGTAAAATAAACGAATACCCATTTTCAAGTCCTTTTTTAACAACTATTTCCGCACATTTATCGGCAGTTTCTACAGCTTTTATTACCGCAGAAAAAACACCAGTATGTCCAACCATATCCGGATTAGCAAAGTTTAAGCAAATAAAATCAGCCCAACCTGTTTCCAACTCTTTTGTAATCGCTTCGGTTATTCCTGCGGCACTCATTTCCGGCTGCAAATCGTAAGTAGCAACTTTTGGTGATGGGATTAAAATGCGTTTTTCATTTTCAAATTCCGTTTCGCGGCCACCCGAAAAGAAGAAAGTGACATGCGGGTATTTCTCAGTCTCGGCAATTCTGATTTGATTTTTACCATTTCCGGCTAAAACTTCTCCTATTGTGTGCGATAAATCATCTTTAGTAAAAATTACATTAACGCCTTCAAAACTTTCATCATAAGTTGTCATAGTAACATAGTATAATGGCAATTTATGCATCTGTTGTTCAGGGAAATCTTTTTGCGTTAACGCAGTCGTAATCTCACGTCCTCTATCCGTACGGAAATTAAAACAAATTACGACATCACCAGCTTGTATTTTAGTTGTTGGCTCGCCATTCGCCTGCGTTAAAACAATGGGTTTAATAAACTCATCTGTTATGCCCTCATTATATGAGTTTTCAATAGCCGATAAAGCATCAAGTGATTTTTGACCAATTCCATTAACCATTACATCATAAGCCTGTTTAACACGTTCCCAACGGTTATCCCTATCCATTGCATAATAACGGCCCACCATTGTAGCCAATTTCACATTACTGTTTTGAATATGATTTTGAAGGTCAGTTATAAACCCTAAACCCGAATTTGGGTCGGTATCTCGGCCATCTAAAAAAGCATGCACAAAAGCACGTTCTACATTCGCTTCATTTGCGGCATCGCACAACGCTTTTAAATGTTCTATGTGCGCATGTACACCCCCATTAGAAACCAAACCTATAAAATGCACCGCTTTATTGTTTTTTTTAGCGTAATCAAAAGCACTAACTAAAACCGGGTTGCTATGTAATTCTCTATCCTGAATAGATTTGTTTATCCTGCCCAATTCCTGGTAAACAACCCTTCCTGCTCCTAAATTCATATGGCCAACTTCTGAGTTTCCCATCTGTCCTGCTGGCAAACCAACCGCCTCGCCAGAGGCTTCAAGTTTTGAGTTTGGGTATTTCTCAATTAATGAATCGAAGAAAGGCGTATTGGCAGCAAAAGCAGCATCTGAATTATCATGTTTTCCATAGCCCCAACCATCAAGAATTATAAGTGCAAGTTTTTTATTTTTCATTCGAATTGTAATTTATCTAAAAGGATTTTTTTAATGATACCCGTTATCATTATTAATAATAAACATTTTTAAAACATTTTGATGTTGTCTATGTTTTAATAATTCTTTACAAGGCAAATATAGGTTTATTGAGGCTTATACAAATTAAGAAATCCTTTTTTTGATAAGCTAATGGCATAATTTTAGCTATACGGTTCAGTATAAAATACAGAAATGATCCGGAGCTTATTTTTATTCTTCATAGCCATTACACCAATATATCGTTCTATTGCCTTACAGGCTGATATAATTGATGATTTATCATCGTATTTTAAATCTGGAAATTCCAAAGAGATAGCAAAAAATTTCGCCCCAACTATCGAACTTATCATTATTGATGAAGAAGATGTATACTCTAAAGCACAGGGCGAACAGATTTTGAAGGATTTTTTTAACAAGCATACGCCTACTAAAACAAGTATTTTTCATAGAATAAACAACAGCCAAAACTATCGTTTCGGCGTAATTTTAGTTAGTACTGCAAAAGAAACCTACAGGGTTTCAGTTACTATGAAAAAGTTTAATACAGCTTTCTTAATTACTGAACTTAGGATAGAGCCTTCTAAAGAATAACCATTTAATTCTGCGGTCTAAAATCGGCTAAGAATTGCCTTCTGATAAATAATTCTTACTTTTGAGGCTTAAATTATCATATTTTGGATAAGAAACTCATAACTCCATTCATAAAAAATGCCCTTGCTGAAGATGTTGGTGATGGCGATCACACTTCGCTTTCAACTATTCCATCCGGAACACTAGGGAAAGCAAAATTACTTATCAAAGAGCATGGTATTTTAGCAGGTGTTGAATTGGCGCTTGAAATTTTTAACGAAGTTGATTCATCACTAAAAGTAGAGGTTTTAATTGGCGATGGTGCGGAAGTTCAGGTTGGAGATATTGCCTTAACTGTATCAGGAAGTACGCATTCTATTCTAATTGCAGAACGTTTAGTGCTAAATTGTATGCAACGAATGAGTGGGATAGCAACCAAAACAAACCATATTGTAAACTTGCTTAGCAACACCAAAACAAAACTGTTAGATACACGCAAAACAACTCCTGGATTGCGGTATTTAGAAAAATGGGCTGTTAGAATAGGCGGTGGCGTAAACCATAGAATTGGTTTATACGATATGATTTTGATTAAAGACAATCATGTTGATTACGCCGGGGGTATCAACAACGCAATTAAAGCAGCTAAGCAATACCTTCTCGATAACCATAAATCGCTTCAAATAGAAATTGAAGTGAGGAATATTGAGGAATTAAAGCAAGTAATTGATGCAGGCGGAGCCGACAGAATCATGCTCGACAATTTTAGTTTTACAGACTTAAAAAATGCAGTAGCATTAATTGATGGCCGTTTTATTACAGAAGCATCGGGTGGTATAACAGAAGAAAATGTTGCGGAGTATGCCGCTTGTGGTGTCGATTATATTTCTATGGGAGCACTTACTCATTCTGTAAAAAGCCTTGATATGAGTTTAAAAGCATTTTAAACTGTGAATTCATTTATAAAGAAAAGCTTATTTTTTGTATCATTGTAGGCTATGGTTACGGTTTATTCGCTCACAGCCCTATTAGTTGCTTACCTCTTTGGTTCTATTCCAACTGCAGTATGGCTAGGACAGGCTTTTTACGGTGTTGATGTTAGAGAATACGGAAGCGGTAACGCTGGTGCCACAAATACTTTTCGTGTATTAGGTAAAAAGGCGGGCATCGCCGTAATGATTATCGATATTGCCAAGGGTTACACCGCAACAAACCTTGCATATCTTATCGGTATGTCTGTAACCGGACCACAAAATTCTGTTGTTTTTGTAAACTATCAGCTCGCCCTTGGTGTAACAGCTGTAATGGGGCATTTATTTCCAGTTTTTGCTGGTTTTAGAGGAGGCAAAGGCGTCGCAACACTTTTTGGAATGATTTTGGCAGTTAACTTCGAAGCATCTATGCTTTGTGTTCTGGTTTTCGTGGTGGTATTGCTTTTAACAAAATATGTTTCGCTGAGTTCTATCTGTGCAGGATTTACGTTTCCGTTAAGTGTCGTTTTCTTATTTCAGGTGTCTATAAAATCTGAAGTGCTTTACGGAATGGTTGTATGCATTCTGATACTTGTAACCCACCAAAAAAATCTCGAAAGATTGCTCAAGGGTAAAGAATCTAAAGTGTATTTGTTTAGGAAGAAAGCAAATTAATTCAGGAAACGTCTTCTTAAAACTTATTTGTAATATTTCTGTTAATAGGAGGATTACTGATAAGGGATTAAAAATCATTAACGACAAAATTTTATGAAAAAGTTATTCTTAACAGCGGGTCTTGCTGGTATTTTACTATTTAACTCATGTACCACCGTTCCTTTAACTGGCCGTAGCCGATTAGATTTGGTGAGTAACGATCAGGTTTTACCAATGGCTTTTCAGGCTTATGGAGAATTCTTAAACGAAAATAAGGCAACGGTTTTACCTGCATCAAGCGCACAGGCACTTAAAGTAAAAACAATTGGTAGCAGATTAATTACAGCTGTTCAGAGCTATATGAACAGCAATAATTATGGCAACCTGATTAAAGATTACAAATGGGAAGTTAATGTTGTGCAAAACAATGAAAAAAATGCATGGTGCATGCCTGGTGGTAAAATTGTAGTTTATACTGGGATTTTGCCAATAACACAAGACGACGCAGGTTTAGCAACGGTAATGGGGCACGAAATAGCTCATGCAATTGCCGGCCACTCTGCCGAACGTATGTCTAACGAACTGGCAGCCCAGGGTTTGGGTGCAGCGGCAGGTGTAGCACTATCCAACAATCCTAAGGCGCAATCAATTTTCAATGCCGGTTACGGTATTGGTGGCCAAGTTGCAATGTTAAAATTTAGCAGAAATCAAGAGTTGGAGGCTGACCGTTTGGGATTAATATTTATGGCAATGGCTGGATACAACCCACAAAGTGCAACTACATTCTGGAATAGAATGGCATCTGCTTCACAAAGTGGCCAAAAACCACCTGAATTTTTAAGCACTCACCCAAGTGACGCAACTCGTATTGCTCAAATTCAGAAATACTTACCAGAAGCACAGCAATATTACAAAAAACAATAATATAAGTTAAAGACAAATATGAAAGCGGAAGATTGCGATTAGCAGTTTTCCGCTTTTTTTTGATAAAGGAAGCTCTCTAATTCTTCGGAAGAGGGGATTGACGCCCATCGCCCAACACTTTCAAAATTGCACTAGCTTTTAACAGGCATTCTTCGTATTCTGACTCTGCAATGCTTTCAAAAGTAATTGCTCCTCCAACCTGGAATGAAAGATATTCGTTTGTTGCGTTGTAAAGAATACTTCTTATAACCACATTGAAATCAAAATCTCCATCAGGGTTAATACAACCGAAAGAACCAGAATAAATTCCTCTTTTTGTGCGTTCGTATTTCTCAATTAATTCCATCGCCTTCAACTTTGGTGCACCTGTCATGGAGCCCATAGGAAAGGCGTTGCTTATCGCGTCAATGAAATGAACATTTGGGTCTAATTCGCAGCTAACTGTAGAAATCATTTGGTGAACCTGCGGGAAAGAATAAATTCCAAAAAGCTCCTCGACTTTTACCGAACCCTTTACGGCAGACTTTGTAAGATCATGCCGCACTAAATCAACAATCATTACGTTTTCCGCTTGTTCTTTCGCGTTATTTTTTAGCATGCTTTTTATTTGCTTATCTTCTCTGGCAATAACACTTCTTTTTGCGGTTCCTTTTATAGGCTGCGAGATAAGTTTAGAGCCCCGTTTGCACAAAAAACGTTCAGGCGTTGCAGATAATATAAAATGGTTGTAAATTTTGAAAAAACCAGCAAATGGGGTTGGAGAAACCTGATTTAGTAATTCAAAAGTTTGGATGGGGTTTATAGCCGCGTGCTCTGCAAAAAATTCCTGGCAAAAATTTATTTCATAAATGTCACCCCGGGCAATATGGCTTTTCAAAACAGCCACATTTTTAATATATTCCTCTTTTGAAATGCGGTTGCTGACAGTTAAATGGTTAGTATCTTTCTGCTTAGAAACAGCAAAATCTTCAATTTGCTGTAAGATGAAATCCTCGCCGATAATTACTTTTAATTCATCGTTTTTGCTTGCAATTAAATACTCAGGAATAAAAAAATACAGATCAGGGAAGCCTAACCGGTCTTCATTATGTGATTTTAGATCTTCTAACTCATTCTTTAAATCATAACTCAATAATCCGAACATCCATTCTTTATGATGTTCATAAAAGTTTTTCAGTAGTTCAAATGCATGACCAGTTGTTGGTTTCAACTCCGCCTTTTGACCGAAAGCTAAAATAAAATCGTATGCAGAATATTCGTTTCTGTATTCGTTCGAGTCTAAGAAGCAACATACATCGAACTGGTTTGCAAAGTGCAAAGCCTTTTGCTTAAAAACGGCAGAATTAAGTTGATTTTTCAATACCAGGCAAAGGTAAATTTATTCTTAACCTTAAACAAAAAAAGCAACCTTTATTGGGTTGCTTTTCCATTGTTTGGTAAAATATTATCGCAATTCTAGGGTTTGAGCCCTGTCTGGTCCTACTGAAAGGAATTTGATTGGTACCTGTAATTCTTTTTCTAAGAAAGCAATATAATCATTTAATTTGGCCGGAATTTCATCAACAGATGTAATCTTTGTAACATCTGTGGCCCATCCATCAATAGCCTTTAAAACTGGTTTCGGTTCAATAGATATAATGTCATAAGGCATGTAATCAATTGTTTCGCCATTGTATTCGTAATGCGTGCAAGCGTAAATTGTATCGAAACTATCTAATACATCAGCCTTCATCATAATCAAATCGGTTACCCCGTTTAACATAATTGCATATTTTAATGCAGGTAAATCAATCCAGCCGCAACGACGGGCACGACCAGTGGTTGCGCCAAATTCGTGACCTAAGGCACGTAAATTTTCTCCAACTTCATTATCTAATTCAGTAGGAAACGGACCGCCGCCAACGCGTGTGCAATAGGCTTTAAAAATACCATAAACTGCGCCAACTTTGTTTGGCGCAATACCTAAGCCTGTACATGCGCCTGCTGTTGTTGTATTGCTTGAAGTTACAAAAGGATATGAACCAAAATCAACATCAAGTAATGTTCCTTGTGCACCTTCAGCTAATACAGCTTTTCCATCCTTCAAATAACCATTAACAAAATGTTCGCTATCTACATGCGGAATGGATTTCAAAAACTCAATAGCTTCGAAGAAAGATGCTTCTTTTTCTGCAAGTTCATATTCAAATCCTTCATAATGAGAGAGGATTTCAGTATGTTTCTCGACCAATTTTTGGTAACGATCTTTAAAATCAGGGAGCGTGGTATCACCAACACGTAAACCATTTCGTCCGGTTTTATCCATGTAAGTTGGGCCAATTCCTTTCAGTGTAGAGCCGATTTTATTTTTACCCATTCTAGCTTCGTTTGCTGCATCCAGCAATTGGTGGGTTGGTAAAATAAGGTGTGCTTTACGGGCAATAACCAGTTTACCTTCGGCAACAGGATCATGACCTGCTTTTTTCAAATTATCTAACTCTCTTTTTAAGATAATTGGGTCGATAACAACACCATTACCAATAAGGTTCATGGTTTTTTCGTTAAAAATTCCTGATGGAATAGTATTTAAAACGAATTTTTTGCCATCGAATTCTAATGTGTGTCCGGCGTTTGGACCGCCCTGAAAACGGGCAATAAGATCATATTTCGGACTAAGAACATCAACGATTTTTCCCTTTCCTTCATCGCCCCATTGCAGGCCGAGAAGTACATCTACTTGCGTCATTATTTAAAAATTAAGCTGGTTTTATTTTTTTTTGATTGATTTAATTTGCTTCAACTTTTGCCGCAGAGGCAGCATTTTCGCTAACTTTTCTGGCCATACTGCAATCAGAGCAGAAACCGTAAAGATTTAATGAATGGTGTTTTACATCGAATTTTAAAAGATCGCCAACCATGGTTTGAATTTGATGAATCCGAGGGTCGCAGAATTCTACCACTTTACCACATTCAATACAAATTACATGGTCGTGCTGACGATAGCCATATGATTTTTCGAACTGAGCCATGTTTTTGCCAAACTGGTGTTTAGTAACCAGATCGCAGGAAACCAAAAGTTCCAACGTATTGTAAACCGTAGCACGACTTACACGATATTTTTGATTTTTCATGTGGATGTAGAGGGTTTCGACATCAAAATGGTCGTTCCGGGAATAAATTTCTTCCAATATTGCGAAACGTTCCGGTGTTTTGCGCAGATTTTTGTTCTCTAAATAAGCTTCAAAAATCTTGCGAACCAGCTCATTTGTTTTTTGTTCAGACATAGTTTTTAAACTCCTCTCAAAGGTATATAAATTGTTTGATTGTTCAACCGTTAGATTGTTGAAATGTTGTAAAGTTGAATCAAAAGGCTCATTAGCTGCCAGTTCAAACTATTAAGCATCAAATCTGGTTACGCCTGTTACACCTTTAACCTGAAGCAAATTTTTAATCAAATTTTCAAGGTGTTCCGTATCGTTGACAAAAATCATAATTGAGCCATCGAAAATTCCTTCATTGGTATCAACCGTAATGGACCGCATATTAACTTTAAAATCATTGGATATAACTTTGGTAATGTTGTTAATTAAACCAACATCATCAATGCCTACAATTCTCAAACCGGTTAAAAAAGTTAATTCCTGTTGCTTATTCCATTTCGCTTTTACAATTCTGTAGCCATAATTAGCCATTAACTGGGCTGCGTTGGGGCAGTTTGTTCTATGTATTTTTATGCCTTCACTAACGGTAACAAAACCAAAAACGTCATCTCCGGGAATTGGGTTGCAACACGCGGCCAAGGTGTAATCTATCTTTTGTAAATCCTCTCCGATAAGTAATATGTCGTTTTCCGAACCTTTCATTTTGGTTTTAACCATATCAACCGTTAGGTTTTCTGGTCTTTCAGGTCCTCGGTTTTCTACCTCTTTCTCGCTAGATAGATATTCTTTAATGTCCTTAAGTTCTATTTTACCTAAAGCAACATTTACGAATAATTCCTGAGTAGACGGTAGCTTGAAGAAGTAACTGATTTTTTGTAAGTTATCGGTATTGTAAGTTATTTTAAGCGATTTTAACTTACGTTCTAAAATCTCTTTTCCCGCTTCAGCAATTTTACGTTTCTCTTCTTTTAACGATGATTTTATTTTCGATTTAGCTTTTGCTGTTACTACAACATTAAGCCAATCTTCTTTAGGTGTTTGCTTGCTGGAAGTAATAATTTCTACCTGGTCGCCATTTTGAAGCTTGTAGGAAATAGGTACAAGCTTATGATTTACTTTCGCCCCAATACAAGTTGCGCCAACATCGGTATGGATTTCGAATGCGAAATCAAGCGCTGTTGCGCCAAGCGGTAATTGAATTAATGCACCTTTTGGCGTGAAAATGAAAATCTCATCAGAGAAAAGATTCATCTTGAAATCATCTAAAAAATCTAGCGCATTCGCCTCGGGGTTATTCAGCATTTCCCGAACTTTCTGAATCCATTGATCCAAACCGTTATCATTACTCGATTCTTTATATTTCCAATGTGCGGCAAAACCCTTTTCGGCAATTTCGTTCATGCGTTGCGTACGAATCTGAACTTCAACCCATTGCCCACGTGGGCCCATTACGGTTGTATGTAACGATTCATATCCATTTCCTTTGGGAGATGAAACCCAGTCGCGTAACCTGTCGGGATTTGGTCGGTATAAGTCGGTTACTATTGAATAAGCCTTCCAGCAATCGGCCTTTTCGTTTTCGTAAGCGCTATCCAAAATAATTCTGATGGCAAAAAGATCGTAAACCTCCTCAAAAGGAATGTTTTTCTTTTTCATCTTATTCCAAATGGAATGGATGGATTTTGGTCTGCCGTAAACATCTGCCACTAAACCTTGCTCATGTACAATTTCATCAATCGGTTCAACGAACTTTTTAATGAACATATTGCGCTCAGCCTTTTTTTCGTTTAATTTCTTGGCGATAAACTTATAAGTTTCAGGCTCAAGATATTTCATTGAAAGATCTTCAAGCTCCGATTTAATCGCATATAAACCTAAACGATGGGCAAGAGGTGCATATAAATAAATGGTTTCTGATGCGATTTTTAGTTGTTTGTGCCTCGGCATAAAATCCATCGTACGCATATTATGCAACCTATCGGCCAGTTTTATCAAAATTACCCTAACATCATCTGCGAGGGTAAGCAACATCTTTCTAAAATTTTCGGCTTGTAATGAGCTATTGGTATCGAAAACACCTGATATTTTAGTTAAACCATCGATAATTTTAGCAGTCTTTTTGCCAAATTCTCTTTCAATATCTTCGAGTGTAATGTCGGTATCTTCAACTACATCATGCAGCAGCGCACATACGATAGATGTTGTGCCTAAACCAATTTCTTCAGCAGCTATTTGAGCTACGGCAATTGGATGGTAAATATATGGTTCGCCGGATTTACGGCGCATATCTTTATGGCTTTCAAGGGCCATATCGAAAGCTTTTCTAATTTCTTTTTTGTCTCCTTTTTGCAAAGTTGATTTACTGGCCCGGAGCAAAGCCCTGTATCGTTTTAATATTTCTTGTTTCTCAGCCTCTAAATCAATCACTAACTCTGTTTTCATTTGTTTTTTTTGCGTAAAAAATTGCGTCTTATTATTGAATAAAACTTATATTAGTTTTCTAAAACTCCTAATATATGAAATAACACCTAACTTTGTTGAGGTATAAATTTATGAAATTTAAAGGGCTAATCATTCTGTTTATTGTCATGATTTTTGGTGTTTCACTCAAAGCTCAGGAAAATAGTGCCCCCATCTTTCCTAAAATGGGTAAAACGGATACTATTCGTGTTACTTCAACAAATGATAACGGAGTTATGATTCCATGGATGCAACTAAATGATGTTTCAATTTATGCAGCCAGGATTTGGAAATCGCCTCAGGAACAAGCTGCGTTTAACAGGTTGCGTTACAATGTTTTGAAAGTAATGCCTTACGCATTATTTGCTAAAAGAAGATATGAACAGCTAGAACGCGATTTACTGACAGCGCCAGAAAAAAAAGACCAGAAAATTCTTGTTAAACAGTGCGATAAGGAAATTAAGGATATGTTTAACCGGGAGATTAAGGATTTAACGATAACTCAAGGTCAGATTTTAACGAAATTAATTGACAGAGAAGTTGGACGTACGACTTATGATATTGTTAAACAAACGAAAGGTGGCTTTGCAGCATTTTCATATCAGATTATTGCCCGGGTAGTTGGCCATAATTTGAAGAGTACTTACGATAAAAATGAAGACAGAGATATCGAATCAATTATCCGTTCTTCAGGATTCTATCAATAACCGTTAAAAATGAAGGAAAACATTCCCAATATCTATTCATTTAAGGTGAAAAAGATTACAGGAGAAGATCAACTCTTGTCTGCCTATCGAAATAAAGTTGTTTTAATTGTAAATACTGCTTCCGAATGTGGATTTACGCCTCAGCTTGGCGAACTGCAACAACTAAAAGATGAAATTAATAGCCCTGATTTTGAGATATTAGGCTTTCCGACAAACGATTTTGGAAAGCAGGAGCCGCTAAATGGAAAAGATATCAGTTCGTTTTGTAAAATAAATCACGGTGTTAAATTTCCTGTTTTTGATAAAATAATGGTTCGTGGCACGCATGCACACCCACTATATCAATTTCTTAGCGATAAAAAACTTAACACAAAATTAAGTTCAACACCGAGATGGAATTTTCATAAATACTTAATAAATAAAAGGGGCGAGGTTGAAGATTATTTCTTCCCTTTTACTAAGCCTTTAAGTTCAAAAATAAAGAAAAAAGTTCAGCGCCTGCTGGATAACAATACCAGGTAAGATAGATGAAGTTAGATATTTTAGTTATTGCCGTTCACCCTGATGATGCAGAATTGTGCTGTTCGGGAACGATTTTGAAGCATATTGCACTAGGTAAAAAAGTTGGAATTGTAGATTTAACGAGGGGTGAGTTAGGTACGCGGGGAACAGCAGAAACCCGTGATGAAGAAGCAGCAGATTCTGCAAAAATTTTAGGGCTGCATGCCCGTGAAAACCTTAAATTTAGAGATGGTTTTTTTCTAAACGATGAGCAACATCGCCTGGAAGTAATTAAAGTTATAAGAAAATATCAACCTGAGATAATATTAAGCAATGCGTTAGAAGACCGTCATCCAGACCATGGAAGAGCAGGAGACTTGGTTTACGATTCTGTTTTCTTATCAGGCTTGCCAAAAATAAAAACTGATTTAAATGGGGAAAAGCAACAGGCTCATCGACCACGTTTACTGTTGCAATACATTCAGGATAGATACCTTAAACCCGATATAATTGTTGATATAACCGAGCACATGGACGTTAAAATTAAGGCCATTCAGGCTTTTAAAACCCAATTCTACAATCCTGATGTTGATGGCTTGGATACTTATATTTCGTCGCCCGAATTTTTTGAAAGTGTAATCGGTCGGTCCAGAGAATTTGGTAAAAGTATTGGAGCAACCTTTGGTGAAGGGTTTACATCCAGAAAATTGTTGGGGGTAAACAATCTTTTCGATTTGCGATAATCATTTACGTTTATAATGGAGTTACTACTCCCAATGCTTTATTAAGTGCTCAGCTCGCTGTAATATCCTATCCCAACAAATCCGCTGGTTAGTTGTTATTCTAAAAACGAATAATGATGGCGAATATATTTTCTTCTTTAAAAAACGCATATAACCTTTTTAAGCATGTTGACTTTGATAAGCTCGAAGCAATATCAAAAAAAGTAGACCTTGCAAAAATGGTCGAAACCATCTCTAATCTTGATGAAAAGCAATTATCTGGAATGATGAAAATGATGGGAGGTGGAAGTAAAAAAAAGGAACTCCCTCCAATTGAAGGCGATTTTTACCATTTGGGCGATGAAGCCCTAAAAGATGAAGATCGTGCATTGCAACTTAAAGTTAGGGCATTCTTAGAAAAAGAAGTTAAGCCAATTGTAAATGAATACTGGAACAGGGCCGAATTTCCTTTCGAAATAATTCCGAAATTAGCTGAACTTAATATCTGTGGTTTAACCTATAAAGGTTATGGTTGCCCGGGCAAATCTAATTTAATGGAAGGTATCCTGGCGATGGAAATGGCTAGGATAGACACATCAATCTCGACATTTTTTGGCGTTCAAAGTGGGTTAGCAATGGGCTCAATTTACCTTTGCGGCTCGGAAGAACAAAAGCAGCAATGGTTACCATTAATGCAGCAGTTTAAAATAATTGGCGCATTTGGCTTAACTGAACCTGAAGTTGGCTCGGCAGCAGCCGGAGGCCTAACAACAACTTGTAAAAGGCAGGGGAATAAATGGACAATTAACGGGCAAAAGAAATGGATTGGAAATGCAACATTTGCCGATATCTTAATCATTTGGGCTAGAGATGAAGATGACGGAGAGGTTAAAGGTTTCATTGTGAAAAAAGATAATCCAGGTTTCGCTGTGGAGAAAATGAAGGATAAAATGGCGCTTCGTATCGTTCAGAATGGTATAATTACATTGACTAATTGTGAAATTGATGAAGCCGACCGACTTCAAAATGCAAATTCATTTAAGGATACCGCCAAAGTTTTACAAATGACGCGAGCAGGCGTGGCATGGCAGGCAGTTGGGTGTGCGAGAGGTGCTTATGAGAACGCATTGGCATATACCAGAACAAGAAAACAGTTTGGCAAACCAATTGCATCTTTTCAGTTAATACAAAATCATTTGGTAGAAATGCTATCAAACTTAACTGCAATGCAAACATTATGCTTCAGGCTGTCGCAATTGCAAGACCAAGGTTTATTGAAAGACGAACACGCATCACTGGCGAAGGTTTTTTGTTCTTTAAGAACAAGGGATGTAGTGAGTAAAGCCCGAGAAGTAATGGGCGGAAATGGAATTCTACTTGAGTATAATGTTGCCCGTTTTGTTGCCGATGCTGAGGCAATTTATTCTTATGAGGGCACAAAAGAAATAAATACCTTAATCGTTGGGCGGGCAATTACAGGGTTTTCTGCTTTTGTTTAGCAAAGCCTAGCAACTTTACTAAAGTAAACGATTATTGCGTAAGTTTTAATATTTTAATATGGGTGTTTGTTAAATGTAACATGGCTCATCGCACTTTTTTCAAATAATGCAACGCAGAATTTATTAAATACCGGGCTGAAATTCACATCGCCCGGTTGGAGGCTTTTTGGAACATTACTTCCTTCTAAAAAAAAATAAACTTTGGTGTTGCCATATTTTGTATGGGGCATTAAATTTCCATAATCTTCGAGTTCCTGCCAAACTGTATCCTTAACTGTTACCACATAAATTCTTTGAACAGGGCCGGTATTGTTTGCATTTCTAAATTTAACAATTTCTTTAAAACCTGCTTTCATGTCTTCAATGCCAGGCTGGTTGAGTGTATCTTTAACCATAAAAAACACCAGTACCAATACAACTGCGGCGATACCATAAGCGAGGAATTTTTTCTTCATGCTTACAATAAAGGCAATATTTTTTCCATAACCGTCAATCCTTCGTCAATATGTTTTTGGGCTATGCAAAGTGCCGGACGGAAACGAATTGTATTATTACCGCAGCCTAAAAACATCACATTGTTTTCCAGTCCTTTAGCAATAAAATTGTTGCGTATTTCTTTATTTGGGAAATCAAATGAGCAAAGCAAGCCTCTTCCCCGAACGTTGCTTATCTTATCAAATCTTTTGGCAAAATTTTCGAGATTCTCTTTAAGATAACTGCCAACTTTACTTGCATTATCACAAAGTTTATCTTCGTCAACAATTTGCAAAATTTGGGTCGAACGTACCATATCAACCAGATTACCCCCCCAGGTAGAATTAATTCTGCTGGGAACTTTGAAAACGTTGGTTTCAATTTCATCAACCTTGTTGCCGACCAAAATGCCACAAACCTGCATTTTTTTACCGAAAGCAACGATGTCAGGTCTGGCTTTTTCACTAAAGTGCTGGTGACACCAAAATTTACCGGTTAATCCAACACCTGTTTGCACTTCGTCAAATATTAAAAATGCATCATTGTCATCAGCAATTTCACGCAGTTTAATTAAAAACTCTTCTCTTAAATGATTATCACCTCCTTCTGATTGAATTGGCTCGATAATTATCGCACAAATATCATCTTTAAAGTCATTGAAGGCTTTTTTAATTTGAGCGATTGAAATTTCTTCAGATTGAATTGCTTTGTCTAAATTCTCAGCTTCGAGCGGAAATCTGACATCAGGCGTATTTACCCTTGGCCAATCGAACTTGGCATACCATTTTGTTTTATCAGGCAAAGTGTTGGTTAAACTTAAAGTATAACCGGTTCTTCCATGAAAAGCTTTTTCGAAGTGCAAAACTTTAAATCCTTTTTCTTCTTTATAACCCTTAGCAAAGTTTTTTTGCACTTTCCAATCCATTGCAACTTTAATTGCATTTTCTACAGCAAGGGCACCACCTGCAATAAAGAAAGCGTGAGGTAAATAATCTGGAATTCCAACTTGTGAAAAAGTTTCTACAAATTGAGCATATTGTTGGGTGTAAACGTCAGAATTTGAGGGGTTCGCCATAGCGGCCAGCAGCAGGTTTTTCTTAAATGCCTCATCGTTTATCATCTTTGGATGATTATAACCTAGTGGAACTGATGCAAAACAGGTGAAAAAATCGAGCAGGGTTCTGTTGTATTTTGAGTCATAAATATATGCATCATGACTTTTCTCCATGTCATAAGTTAAATCAAACCCATCGGCCAGAATATGTTTGTTTAAAGATTCTTTTACTCGGTTGGCAGGCACTGTTAATTGATACATAGATTTGGATATTGGTATATCTCAAATTTACAAAAATGCTTCTGAATAGCAATTTTAGGCGCTTTTTGAACTCGTAGTCTAAAAAATAGGTTTAAACTGTTTAAAGTTACTTTATAGACAAAAAAGCATTCTGGACTTTTGGAATGTGGAAAACTTTTTTCTTTGAAAAGTGGATTCATGTCCTTCAATGTGGCTCAAAAAGAACTTAAAAAGTTTAATTATTTTCGTACCATTTTGGCACCGGAATATAATTATCTTCCCAAATAATTTCATCGTCATCACCGCGATAGCCGGCAGAAATATAATCTATCCTTGGTGCCTCTTCAGAAACTTCATTCTTAAATTTATAAGCATCGATTGATAAATGATGGTATAGTTTTTCCTGCTCTGATTTGCTTTCGGCGAGTAGAATCAATGCTTTTTCGCCAGATTTTAGCGTAATTACCAGTGTACCTCTAACTTTCATAACGCTGTGGGTTTGTTAATAATACACTAAAAAATCTATAAATGTTTTAAATATCAGTTACTCGAATTTGTTTTCCATTCCGAAAAGCCCTAAAAGACCTCCGGTATGAATTGCTAGAATTTTATCTTCATAACCAATAACACCCTTTTTCTTCAAGTCGGTTATTGCGTAAAACATTTTTGCAGTGTAAACCGGATCAATCAAGATACCGGTGTTACCCACGAAGCTTTTTATGAAATTAATAAGCTCGGGGGTTGTTTTCGCATAACCACCAAAATGATAATCGGTGTGCAAAAATAGGTTTTCAGTAACTGCTGTATATTTTAAAATTTCATCTTTTAAAAAAAAAACATTTTTTAAAACTGGAATTACATGAAGTTTAGTAATCAGATTATTATTGTTTAAGCCTTTTAACAGTCCTGCTGCGGTTGTGCCTGTTCCCGCGGCACAAAAGATGTGATCATATTCTTCAGTAAGCTCATCAATTATTTCGGCGCAACCAATTGTTGCTTCGCGTGATGCGCCGCCTTCATCAATATAAAAAGCTGATGAATCATTTTGATAATATTTGTTAAATAGTGCTTGCTTGTTTTTATAACTTTCCCGGTCTATAAAAATAAGCTGCATTCCGAAAAGTTTGCAGAGCATAAGCATTTCGTTCTTTACCGCCTCCCCACGTACAAAGCCTGTAGATTTTAAGCCGGCTCTTGCAGCTGCTGCTGCCGTTGCGACCAGGTGATTAGAGTAAGCACCACCGAAAGTAACCAGATGGTTTTTGTTTTCTGCAGCAGCTTTAGCTAAAATGTATTTTAGTTTACGCCACTTGTTGCCAGAAATGTAAGGATCTATTAAATCATCTCGTTTAACATATAAGTTGCTAAACGAAACGGATTTTATTTTTTCTACAGGACTGTACATTTTATTAAACACAGGTAAAAATAAAAAACACCAGCTAATTGCGGGTGTTTTTGGTGTTTTCTTAATGAATAATTACTTGAAATATATTTTCCTTACCAGGTATGGAAAAAAATTAAGTACAATTTTAACGTTTTGAGTAAAGTTTTTCATCGATACAATATTTAGGCATTTTCATATCAACAAATAACAAGCCAATATTTTCTATTGCCCGATGCCTAAACCAATACCAGCATTAAACAAGTTATATTTTGCAGCTGTGTAAGAACCATAAAGTTTAAAGAATCCAAATTTTAGTTGAAAACCCAAACTGGCCCTCAAGCCATCAATATCTCTTTGTTTAACTGAAACAGGATCTGTATAAGAAACAGAGGTGCCATTTCCCGTGTCAAAAGAGTATGTGCCTAAAGCCTTTAAATTAGTAGTGGATGTTTGGTAACCAATACTGGCAAATGGTGTAAAAAACAAGATTTTTTTTGAAACTATTGCGTCGAAATTTACACCATTAAATTTTGCATCAATTTTTTGATCAGAATTTGTGGTGTTGTTAATATTTAGTGCTAATGTATATTTATATTGCGTAAAACCACCTGCTAATGCAATATCAACAGGAATCAGTTTGTCTGATTTTCCCAATAAAAGTGGTAAAAGTTCTATTTTAGCGCCAACGCCAATCATCGATAAGCTACCCAGATCATCACTTAGTTTCACTTTAGGCATTGCTCTAACAGAAATATCAATATTTTTCGGTAAACCTACTGTTGCCTGAATTTGAGCAGACGGCACCACATGGAAACCAACACCCTGGGGTAAATTGAAAAAGGTTGTTGTTGGGATACCGTTACTGGTATATATCTGCATCCTTCCACCATCCTGGTCGTTGCCAAAAGCCGTAGGACCAATTGATGAAGCGCCGACAGCGGGTTTTATGTTGCTTAATCCCAAGGTGTTAACATCATAAGTTCTGGCCGATTGCGGAACCAGGGCTGCGGAAGCCGAAACCCTAACCTCGAATTTTAAAAAACCTTTGGATTTTGCCGTATTTGTCCACCCGTCAGATAAGCCAACGCCTAAGCCTTTGTACAATGGGTCGAAATAAGCATTTACAAGTTTTGTAGCATCAGCAGGACCTGATTTGAATAAATCACCAACATTTTGCTGTGCATTTGCCACCTGAAAAGAAACAATCAAAAATAAGCTCAAAGCGAGCTTTGGGAAGTACGAGTTTTTCATAAATAAATTTTAGGGATGAGTAGTTTATACTATAAAGATAGTAGGTTTTATTTAATCTCAAATCATTCAAAAATTCTTGCGCTTAAAAGTTTATTTTTGCAGCATGGAAAATGTGGTCGAATTGCAGGAATCTGAAGAGCAGGAATTATATGAACATTTAAAAATAATTGTAGATAAGGGGCAATCCTTGCTTAGGATAGATAAATTTTTAATGGTCCGGGTAGAGAATGCTTCGCGAAACCGAATTCAAAACGCAATTGATGCAGGCAATGTATTGGTTAATCAGAAGCAAATAAAGGCCAGTTATAAGGTTAAGCCTTTCGATGAGATTTCTATCGTTTTACCACATCCGCCCCGCGACACCGAAGTTTATCCAGAAGATTTGCCGCTTGACATTATCTATGAGGACAGCGATTTACTGGTTGTAAATAAAGCTGCAGGTATGGTTGTTCATCCGGGATTTAATAATTATACAGGAACCCTGGTAAATGCCCTGGCTTTCCATTTCGAGCAGTTACCGCAGTTGCCCGGCAATGATGGCAGACCAGGCTTAGTTCATCGCATTGATAAAGATACTTCAGGTTTATTGCTAATTAGTAAAAACGAGAAATCCATAACCCACCTTGCAAGGCAGTTTTTCGATCACAGCATCACCAGGAAATACATTGCTTTGGTGTGGGGTGATATTGAAAATGATGGCACTGTAACAGGCTATATTGGCAGAAGCGTAAAAGATCGCCGTGTTATGGATATTTATGATACTGAAGAAAAAGGAAAATGGTCGGTTACGCATTATAAAGTTTTAAAACGCTTAGGTTATGTAACTTTAATAAGCTGTGAGTTGGAAACTGGCCGAACGCACCAGATTAGAGCGCACATGCAGCATATTGGCCACCCACTATTTAATGATGCGATGTATGGCGGCGATAAGATTTTAAAAGGAACTACGTTTAACAAATACAAACAATTTGTTGATAACTGCTTTGAATTATTACCAAGACAAGCATTACATGCGCAAAGTTTAGGTTTTATTCATCCTTCAACAAAAGAATATATGTATTTTGAATCGCCTCTGCCCGCCGATTTTAAAGCTGGATTAAATAAATGGGAAAATTATATTGCCGTATCATAACCTATGTCTCAACAGTTCCTTTTATTTAATGATGAATTTCAGGTGGTGGATGCCCCGGTTTTAACTGCCTCAAACAGAAGTTTTAAATTTGGCGATGGCCTGTTTGAAAGCATGAGGATGATAAACAATAAACTTCAGTTTGCCGATTTGCATGCCGATAGATTGGTTTCTGGTATGAAAGCGCTGAAAATTGATGGTCACGCTTTAATGGACGATTATTTTATCAGGCAGAAAACCGCCGACTTAGCAAAGAAAAACAAGTGGAATGGAAATGCTCGTTTCCGCCTTTCTGTTTACCGGCAGGGTGCCGGCGTTTATACGCCAGAAATTAATAAAGCAGGTTATGTTTTGGAAGGCATCCCTTTAAAAAGTAGTGTCTATGAACTAAATACCAAGGGTTTGATAATTGATGTTTTTGATGAAATAACCAAGCCTGTAAACAAACTCTCGAATTTTAAGACCGCCAACTCGTTATTATATGTTCTGGCCGGACTTTTCAAAAGTCAGAACCGTTTAGATGAGGCCATGATTTTAAATCAAAGTGGCTTTTTATGCGAAAGTATAAGTGCTAACGTTTTCGTAGTTTATGAGGACAAAGTTTACACGCCTGCATTAACTGAAGGTTGTGTATCGGGTGTTATGCGAACTGCGATTATGCAGCTGATGAAAATGAATACTATGGAAGTTATTGAAGCGCAGATTAATCCTGAAATATTAAAAGAAGCAGAAGAAGTTTTTATAACCAACGCAACCCAGGGCATTCAATGGGTTATGGGCTACGGTAGAAAAAGATATTTTAATGAAGTATCGAAGTTTTTGAACGAAAAACTAAATAACCTGTAGAAAAAATCAATTTTTTAAGTTTCGCCAGCTAATTAGTTGTTTTGTAAAAAGATTAAAGTCTCATTCCTCTCAAAAAATCTTCTATCAGCATTCTTTTTTTTCCTTCATATTGAATGTCTAAAAGTTTTATAAAACCGTCTTTTGTGGCGAATTTTAAATATGTTTTCCCATCCGTTAAAAAACCACCGGCCGCTATACCAGGTTCTTTCTCCTCAAGCGCTGCTTTGAAAATTTTAAGTGTTTTATCATTTAATATTGTAAAAGCAGTTGGGTAAGGGCTTAATCCTCTTATTAGATTATGAACCTGTTGGGCAGGCTTATTCCAGTCAATTTTGCAATCCTCTTTAAAAATTTTAGGGGCATGTTTTAAAACATCACTTTGGGGCTGTGGTTGCTCGGTAAAGTTACCTTCAGCAATTGCCTTTACAGTTTTAACTAATAAATTTGCACCAACAATCATCAACTTATCATGTAATTCTCCAGCAGTTTCATCATCGGCGATGGGTGTTGTATCACTTAAAATAATATCGCCGGTATCAATTTCATGTGTTAAAAAAAAAGTCGTAACTCCACTCTCTTTCTCTCCGTTTATTATCGCGTGGTTTATTGGTGCTGCACCACGATATTGCGGCAGCAAAGAACCGTGCAAATTAATTGTACCTTTAGGGGGCATACTCCAAACCACCTCAGGTAACATTCTAAAGGCAACTACAACTTGTAAATCTGCATGATATGATTTCAATTCTTCGAGAAATCCGGGGTTTTTAAGTTTTTCAGGTTGGAGTACCGGAATGCCTTTTTCCGAGGCATATTTCTTTACGGCACTTTCATTAATTTTCTGACCTCTTCCCGCCGGTTTATCTGGAGCCGTAATTACAGCAACAACATCAAAATTAGCTTTAACTAAAGCGTCTAGCGAAGCTACGGCAAAATCGGGGGTGCCCATAAAAACTATTTTCATACGAAAGTGTTGTGTTTCTAAAATAACGTGAATCGTTTAATTAAGTTTTGCAAAATAACTAAAAATAAAGTCATCCTTAAAGGTTAAAATGGTACAGGGCAAAGATGTTGTTAAGGCGAATGGATTGGTTTATGTAACCGATTCCATGCCTGGTATTTACCGAAAAGGCAAACCAGGCAAATTTTTTTATGAAGATAAAAACGGCAGCAAAATTACCGATGAAAAACATCTTGATAGAATAAAAGCACTGGTTATTCCTCCAGCATGGCAAAATGTTTGGATTGCAAATAAACCAAATGCCTACTTACAGGTTACGGGAATTGACGCTGCGGGAAGAAAACAATATAAATACCATGCAAAATGGACCAGTCGCCGCTCTGATGACAAATATTTTAGACTTTACGAATTTGGAAAAGCATTACCCGAGGCAAGAAAGAAATTAGAAAAGGATTTACATCGCAAAGAGTTGGATGAGCGAAAGGTGCTCGCCATTTCTGTTGATGTACTCCAAAAAACCTTAATTAGGGTCGGTAACGAAAATTACAAACAGCTCTACGGCTCTTTTGGCCTTACTACTTTGCGTGATAAGCATGTAAAAATAAACGGAAGTAAAATCAATATTGATTTTATTGGAAAGAAGGGCGTAAAGCAAAACGTTGAACTTAATGATAGAACCCTTGCCAAACTGGTTAAAAAGTGCCGTGATATTCCTGGCCAGGAATTATTTCAATTTTATTCTAACGGGAAAGAACATCGGGGTATTGATTCGGGTAAGATAAATAATTACATAAAAGAAATAACGGGAAGTGATTTTACCGCAAAAGATTTCCGCACATGGGGCGGAACACTTGAGGCATTGAGGCAGTTTTCTAAATGTACTGCCGACGAGAATTTTCAGCTTAACAGTAAAAAAACAATCGTTAGTGTTTTGGATTGTGTCGCAAAAAAACTTGGTAATACAAGAGCTGTATGTAAAAGTTCTTACGTATATCCGATATTGATATCGGCTTATGAAAACAATGAACTTGAAAAGTACATGAAGAAAATGAACAACAATAAAACTGTAGGGAAACTTGGCTTTGAACATGATGAAAAAGTGCTTCTATCTTTTTTAAAATCGACGGGAAGCAAATAAAAAACATTTTATATTTGTCTCTATATGCAAATAAACTTACAAGATAAGGCAGATATATTTAACATCCTGATAGAAGAATCAGAAATGCCAATTGCATTATATGTTGGCGAAAACATGATTGTACAGGTTGCTAACAAGGCAATTCTTCAAGCATGGGGCAAAAGTGATGCCGTTAAAGGTATGCCGCTTGCAGAGGCGCTTCCTGAGTTGCAAGGCCAGCCATTTCTTCAGCTTTTGAAAGAGGTGTTTACAACAGGCATAGCCTACGAAGCGAAGGAAGACAAGGTGGAACTCATAAATAATGGCGTTCTAACTACTTTTTACTTTGATTTTATTTATAAGCCGTTAAAAGATGATAATGGCAAAGTTTGGGCAATTTTAAATAACGCAACGGATGTTACCGAACTCGTAAACGCAAAGCTTAAGGTAAAAGAAAATGAGGCACTTTTCCGCCAGATGATTTACGATGCTCCAGTTGCAATTGGTATTTTGAGGGGGAGAGACCTAATCATTGAAGAAGCAAACGACGATTTGCTCAAAATATGGGGGAAAGAGAAAGAAATTATTGGTTTAAAACTAATCGATGGTTTACCAGAAATAGCTAATCAGCCTTTTCCGCAATTACTTTTGGATGTTTATGAAACCGGGCTTCCTCATTACGGCTATGAAACCTTAGCCCGGATTGTGCGTAAAGGTGTTCTAGGCGATTATTATTTCAACTTTGTTTACGACCCGGTTAGAGATAAAAATGGCGAAATAACGGCGATAATGGTTGTAGCTAACGAAATTACAACGCAGGTAAAATCGCGACATGCTTTTATGGAAAGTGAAGAACGATTTCGCAACCTTGTACTAGATAACCCAATGCCAACCGGACTTTATGAAACGGAAGATATTATCATAAAAATTGCCAACAACGAAATGCTTAAACTTTGGGATAAAGACAAAAGTGTTATAGGCAAACCAATGATTGATGCGATTCCTGAGTTGAAAGGTCAGCCTTTTATTGATATATTGAAAGAGGTATTTCGTACCGGTATTCCCTACCACGCAGATCAGCAAATGGCAGAGTTGGTTGTGAATGGGGCGCTACAACAATTCTGGTTTAACTTTACTTATAAGCCTTTAAGAAATGCCGACGGCAAAGTTTATGCGATTCTGCATGCCGCAATTGATGTAACTAAGCAGGTTCAGCTGCAACAACAGAAAGATGAGTTTCTAGGTATTGCAAGTCATGAATTAAAAACACCCGTTACGAGTATAAAAGCTTATGCCCAGGTTTTAGAGCGGATGATAAGAAGTGAGGGCGATGAAAAAAAAGCGAATATGGTTAAACGGATGGATCTGCAGTTAAACCGGTTAACTGGTTTGATAGGAGATTTATTGGATGTTACCAAAATTCAGTCGGGAAAAATGACTTTCAACCCTGTTAAGTTTGATTTTGATGCACTTGTAGAGGATACTATTAATGATGTTCAGCATACAACTTCTCAGCATCAGATTAAATTTAATTTGGAGAGCAATTCTATCATTTATGCCGATAAGGAGCGCATTGGACAAGTAATCATCAATTTTTTATCAAATGCTATAAAATATTCAACAGATGCTCATCATGTGGTTGTAAGCAGCTACCTTGAAAATGGAGAAGTAATTTTAAGTGTAGAGGATTTTGGAATTGGCATATCTAAAGAATTGCAACATCTCGTATTCGACCAATTTTATCGCGTAGGAGGGAACCTTCAACATACCTATCCGGGTCTTGGATTAGGATTGTATATTTCGGCGGAAATTATTAAAAGTGAAGGCGGTCGTATCTGGGTAGAGAGTGATGAGGGAAAAGGTTCTACCTTTTACTTTGCTTTAAAAGTTTAATTACACCAGTTTTCCAACCGGTGTAATCAATGCTTATTTATTCTTTCGGTGCTTTTTTGATTGAATGAACAGGTTGTTCTTCATTTTCTCTCTGCTTTGCCGGATTAGCCGTTTTTTCAGGTTTGTTGGGTGTACTATCATTAGGTTTCCTAACCGTTTTATTATCAACAGGCTTTCTTCCTTTTGGCACTTCTTCCTGGTAATTACTTCCAGGTTTATCGCTGGTTACTTTTGGTCCGCTCATAATGTGAATCATTAATAATTTATAAACTAAAAAAGCCTTGCTTAATTTCAAAAGCTCATCGTAATTTATAAACACAACAATATCTTTTTAAACATTGTTTTAGTTATGCAGCATTCGGCTATTCAAAAATCTGTAATCCAATAATTAATTATAAAGCAAATATTTTTTACGCATGGTCTTATAGGCGGATAATCCGGGTTCCCAACTTGCCCTGATTTCCTTTTCGCTCTTTCCGGCAATTATTTGCTGCCTAAAATCGGCCACGCCAACCAATCTTTCAATTGTACCCATCTCCTTGCTGAGCTTCGTATTAAAAAAATCTTCTTTTTTTGGTGAGGCATTGTATAACGCTATGAGCCAGCTCAGATTAATTTTTTTCGAGGCGGTTAGTTGCCTTACATCGTAAGCCCTCAAATCCAAGCCGTAACATATTTGATCTTGAAATAATGGAGTTTCTGACATGCCTTTAATGCTTTTAGGCGTAAAACTGAAATCGAATTTTCCCTTTAAATAAGGTGCGCCAACAACAGTAAACGGGAACATAGTACCGCGACCATGGTTTAAATAAGTGCCTTCGAATAAGCAAGTAGAAGGATATAATAAGATTGCCTGTTGTGTATTTAAGTTTGGAGATGGCTTTACGGGTAGTGTGTATTCCATATCGTGGTTGTAATTGGCATTTTTTATAACCGTGATTTTGCATTTCACTTTATCTTTTAACCAACCTTCGCCATTAAGCATTTGTGCATATTCGCCAATTGTTAACCCGTGTGCAATTGGTATCGGTTGAATACCAATACCAGATTTAAACTGAGGATCTAATATCGGTCCATCAATTAAATAACCGTTAGGGTTCGGGCGATCCAGAATTAAAAGTTCTTTGTTATTTGCGGCACAAGCCTCCATTACATGTTGTAAGGTGTTTATATAGGTGTAAAATCGAACGCCAACATCCTGAATATCGAAAACCATAATATCAATGTCTGCCAAATCATCTTTGGTTGGTGTGCTATGTTTTCCATATAATGAAACAGCTTTTATACCGGTTTTTACATCTACAGCATCATCAACTGTAACGCCGGCACTCGCATCACCTCTAAAGCCATGCTCAGGCCCAAATATTTTTTGAATTTTTACGCCTCGTTTAAGTAAGCTATCTACAGAAGTAACTTTTCCGATTATCGAAGTTGGGTTAACCACCATACCAACTCGCTTACCGTTTAATAGTGGTAGATACTTTTCTGTTTGCTCAGCACCAGTCATTATTTGACTTCTTTTTATTGGGTGTAAATCTACCTTATCTCCAACTTTTGTTGAATGAGAATTTTGTCCGCAGGCAGAAATTGCAATTAAACTTGTTAAGGCAAAGCTGATGTATGTTTTCATATGCACGATAATTATCAATCTATTTAAAGCAACAATAAAACAATTTAGCACTTTTTTGATTATTGTTATTAGCGTATTGATTATTTTACTAATGGTTATTTATTTTCAAAAGTGCCATTTTTAAAAAGGATTTAAGCATTTTTGCCCTAACAAATTTATCAAGTTGAATTTCGAATATTTTATAGCCGGGCGAATTGCCCTTAAATCAGAACGAACTTTTTCAAAGCTCATTGTGCGCATTGCAATTGCGGGCGTAATGCTGAGTCTGGCGGTTATGATTCTTTCCATCGCGATTATAAAAGGTTTTAAAACCGAAATTCAGGATAAAGTACGCGGCTTTTTGGGCGATATTCAAATCACGCGATACGATTTAAATAGTTCATTTGAAAATTCTCCTTTTGTTTTGGATGAAGCGACCAGGAAACAGTTGCAAAATAACCCGAATACCCAATATTTTTATCCGTATGCTACCAAACCAGCCATTATCTCTGCTAATGATGAAATAGAAGGTATAAATTTTAAAGGCGTAGATAAAACCTACAATTGGGATTATATTAAGCAGCACATCATTAGCGGAACCATTATCGATTTTGCCGACAGCGCTGCCGCAATGCAGGAATTGTTGGTGTCAAATTACACTGCGAGTCGCTTAAAGCTTAAAACCGGTGATGATTTTATCATGTATTTTGTGCAAAGCCAACTCCGTCCACGCAAATTTAAAATAGTTGGTATTTACGATATTGGCGTTGAGGATATCGATAAAGGTTTCGTTCTTGGAAACCTTAATATTGTAAAGCGACTAAATAACTGGAAACCAGAGGAGGTTGGTGGTGTCGAAATCAGGATTAAGGATTTTAATAAGCTTAAGCCCGTTTCGGAAGGTATATTTGAGGAATTGCCTCAAAATCTTCGTTCGTATTCTATAAAAGAAAACTTTCCGAACATATTTACCTGGTTGGGTTTGCTCGATGTAAATACGAATGTTTTGCTTATATTAATGTTGATTGTAGGAGTAATAAACATGATAACGGCACTTTTAATCATGATTTTAGAGCGAACCAATATGATTGGAATGCTAAAATCTTTTGGAGCGGGCAACTGGAGTATCATGAAAATTTTTCTTTACAATGCTGCTTACCTCATTGGAATTGGCTTGTTGCTTGGAAATATTTTAGGTGTAGGTTTAGCCCTTATTCAGCAATCTACCCATATATTTAAGCTCGACCAGTCATCTTATTTCCTGGCATATGCACCCATTGAAATACACTTTTTTGATGTACTTGCGTTGAACGTAGTTACCATTGTGGTTTGTTTAACCGTTTTAATCGTTCCATCGTTATTGATAAGTAAAGTTTCTCCATTAAAAGCAATACGATTTAAGTAAATTTTAAAGCACCCATTAAATTATACTGACAGCCATTCAGTGCCCTGAATTGCAGAAATGATTTCGGTTCCTGGCTGAAGGTTTAAATATGGGTAGGTAACTTTAGATAGGTATAATCCTGTAGGATGTGCCGGCAAAGATAGTTTGGAAGCTTTAAGGTTTATAAGTTCGCTTTCAAATTCATCAAAACTTAACTCACCTTTTCCAACCATTAAAATTTTTCCCATTATAATGCGAATCATTTTGCCTAAAAACCGATTGCTGGCAATGTGAAAACGAAACCTGTCACCCTTTGGGTTTACAAACAAACCGGCTTCCATCACATTGCAGATGGTATGATCATACTTATCCGGATGGGTACAAAAGGCCCGGTAATCTTTATATTGTGGTAATAGCTTAACCACAGCTTTCATTTTATCAAAATCGAGGTTTTTTACCTGATAAAATGAACTTTGGTTGCTTAAAAACGGATCCTTGTAAGTGTGTACAAAATAATCGTATTTGCGTTGAACAGCATCAAAACGGGCATGAGGTTTGCCTTCCATCTTTATGATATCAAAAATCGAAATATTATATGGAAGCGCTTTATTTAAAATATAAAGCAAATCGAAATCAAATTCCTGCTCAATATCTGCATGAAAAAAAAATTGACTAGCATGGACATGTGCATCCGTTCTGCCGCAACCAATAATGGGAATTGGCGTTTTAAAGATTTTATAAAGCGTTTGCTCAATAACATCTTGCACACTTTTTACACCTGGTTGTTTTTGCCACCCACTAAAATACTGACCTTGATAGGCGATGTGAAAGAAATACCTCATTTTTCGAGTGCAATTTTACGGAAATTTTAGCGGAGGAAATATTAAATCCTAATTTTACCCAGTAAATCATAAAATGAACTCAACAGATTGCCCTTGCGGAACAGGTTTGCAGTATAAAAATTGTTGCCAACCTTACCATTTGAAAACTAAAAATGCGCCAACTGCCGAAGCCTTAATGCGCTCGAGGTATGCTGCTTTCGTTGTTGCTGATGGAGACTACCTTTACGAAACTACTGATAAACGCAAACGTAAAGATAACCCGAAAAATGCTTATTTGAAAAGTGCTAAAAATACAAAATGGCTTAAACTAGAAATTGTTGCCGCTGGTTTTGATACCGTAGAATTTAAGGCTTTTTATTTAAATAAGAAATTTCAAACAGAAGTGCTGCATGAAAAGTCTAACTTCAGGTTAGACGATGGCAAATGGTATTATGTTGATGGCGTGTTTTACTAAAAATCGATATCTAAAATGATTTCGATGTGGCCTGAACTTGTTTTATAAACATCCAGCGCAACCAAATCTAATCCGAAAATATCAAATAATTCATCTTTTGATAAGCCTAAAAACTTTTCTCTGATTTCGATGAGTAGCAGTTTCCTGGAAAAGCCAATGGAAGAAAATAAATGAAATGTTGTTGGTTCGGCTAGTGGATAATCAATTGATAACTTAATTTCATGTGCTGGAATTACAATTTCGTCGGCATCAATTAGATTTAAAATTTCCTCATTTGCCCTGCCAATATTTACCCACGGAATAACGCCTCCATCGATAGTTTTAGTTGCTGTTACATTGAAAGTGACAATGCTAACCAGGTTTTTTGGAGTTTGATTTTCTTTTCCTGCCTCAGTCATATTATAATTTCTTTGCCTCGTTCCAATAAATATCCATTTCGGCAAGTGTCATGTCCGCTAAAGCTTTACCATTTTCTTTCGCTTTGTTTTCAAGATACTGAAAGCGTTTGATAAACTTTTTATTTGTTTTTTCTAAAGCATTTTCAGGATTGATATTAATAAAACGAGCATAGTTTATAAGTGAGAAAAGAACATCGCCAAATTCAGACTCTGCCTTTTCTACATCGATTGCCGTACTATCTGCCACATTAAATTCAGCTTTAAATTCCTGCAATTCTTCTTCAACTTTTTCCCAAACCTGGCTTTTATCTTCCCAATCGAAACCAACACCACGTGCTTTCTCCTGAATGCGGGAAGCCTTTACCAAAGCTGGCAAAGAACCCGGAACGCCAGCCAAAACTGACTTGTTTCCTTCTTTTAGCTTGATTTGTTCCCAGTTTCGCTTAACATCTTCTTCGTTCTGCACTTCAACATCGCCGTAAATATGCGGATGGCGGTTAACCAATTTATCGCAAACGCCATTTAAAACATCAACAATGTTGAAATCGTTGGTTTCTGAAGCGATTCTGGAGTAAAAAACCAGATGCATCATCACATCGCCCAGTTCCTTTTTAATTTCCTCTAAATCGCCTTCTAAAATGGCATCGCTTAACTCGTATGTTTCTTCGATGGTTAAATGACGAAGGGTTTCCATGGTTTGCTTCTTATCCCACGGACATTGCGTACGCAAAGTATCCAAAACGGTAAGTAAACGGTTAAAAGCATCGGCAGGATTATTCGCTGTCGCAGGAATCGGGTTGTTCGGCATGGTATGTTATTTATCGAATGCTAAAATACCAAACCCAAGCCATTAAGAAAAATTGAAAGGGAATTCTAAACCATAAATATTTTATCCCTGGACCTGGTTTGTACAAATCTTCGTAGTTTATTTGATGTTTGGCAGCGTAAATGTTGGCAGGCAGAATCGCTAAAAAGAAAATAATCAAAGCGATGCCTGTGTAATATCGTGTACTTTCTATGCCTAAGCCAATTGCAAACAAAATTTCGAGAACACCTGTAAGCAGTACAATTTCAACTTTTTTTGGGATAAATAGCGGAACCATAGCCGCCATGGATGTTTTAAATTTAAAATGGCCGATTGCTGTGAAAAGCAGCATTACGGCCATGGCAATATTGCCTGCGAAAATGTTGCCTTTATCAAAGGTTGTATGGCTGCCAAATGCCAACAAAGCCACATAAACGATGAGTAAAACAAAAAGGGGTTTCATAATTTGAAATTACAATCTTTAACCGATAAAGCGAATTTATGTTTGAATCCCTCGCAGGAAAATTTGTTTTAATGCAAGGGCCAGAGTTTGATAAACCTTTTTGCAGCGATATACTTTTGGCAGTACTTACAAAACATTTATAGGCTAACAGCCACCAAAAGATTTAGCGGAAAAAAGGTGTATCGATAAAAAATGCTTTTTGATTGCTTTTCAAAAAAGATAAAGCGTGAGGTTTATTTTATCAAATTAAATGCAATTAAAATTGTAGCTACAAACAACACCACCAGGCCCGATAGAAATACAAAATCTGCTACTTTTTCTAATTTCTGGCTTTCACTTCTTTCACGCCGCATGGAAATAAAAGAGAGGATGCAGCTGGTCATAAAAAACATTACGGCAGCTACCGCAAATTCATCAATTAGTGAGCCATCGGTAAGGTTAAGCTTTCTTAAAGAAGTTAGGACGATAAAACAAATACCAAGTAAATTGGCTGAAGTACTTAAAATGTGAGGAGACCTGTTTTCGGGCATCGGTTAATCTTTTTCCTCTAATTTAATCTTTTTTGTAATACGGTAAACACGTTTCTTTTTGTCGGGTTTATGTTCTTCGCCCATTAAAATCCCCCATGGTTTCAGTGTATCAACCCTGTCGAAAATTATTTTTAACATGGCTAAATAGGGGATACATAAAAACATGCCCGAAATTCCCCAAATCATTTCGCCTACTACAATGCCGATAAAGGCGAATAGGGCATTAATTTTTACTTTGGAGCCAACCACCAAAGGCATTAATACATTGCCATCAATAGCATGCACACCAACAAATGCAATTAAAACCAATAAAACTTTACCTGCCCCTGCGGTTGCGAATGTTATAAGGCAGCTCACCAGCAAGGCAAAAAATATACCGAGGTAAGGAACTACATTGAAAATTCCGGCAACCAAACCCAAAAGAACAGCATATTTAACGCCTAACAAACTTAAAACTGCTATCATTAAAACGGTAACGATTAACATTTGTAAAAACAGGCCAATTATGTATTTTTTGATGATGTATTGAATCTGACTAACAATTTCAGTTACTTTTTCTTTATGTTCTTCCTTAAAAACTGAGGTTAAAAACGTAAACAAAACCCTGCGATAGTTTAAAATAAAGAATGTGAAAAGAAGTGTAAAACCCAAGAAAAGCAGGGTAGAAGATAAGGTTGCGAGTGTGGTAGCTACAATTGCGGCACTTGTTGCTAAAGCTTTTTCGGTGCTGTCGTTTAAGTAAGCAAGTTGTTTTTCAGAATTAACGTGGAAAGTTTTCGAAATCCAATGTTGTAATTCGTGGTATGATACATTTGCTTTTTCTTTAAGCAAAGGCCAATCTGCCCATAAATCGCTGAGTTGATTGCCGAAGAAATAAATAATTCCGCCGATTACGGCAATCATTAATATTACGGAAACAATGGTTGATAAGCTCCTTTTGAATTTAAATCGATGCTCCAAAAAGTTACCGACAGGAAGCAGTAAAATTGCCATCAAAAATGAAAATAACAACGGCGCTAATAGCGATTGCCCCAGAATAGCAATGTAGGTTAAACTTATTAAACAGAATAAAACAAGCGCCAGTTTCGGGAGAAAAGATAATTTTTCTTTCATAATATTTTAAAATCCTGTTTAATACAAAATGCCCGATTAATTGTTTTACTAACCGGGCATTTAAATATAACAGATTATTTTTAATAGCTGCTTGCCTTATCTAAAAGTGATATATCTTCGGGAGATAATTTTAGGTTAGCGGCTTCAGTAAACGATTTTAGCTGACTTAAATCGGTAACACTCGCAATAGGGGCCGTAACAGATGGATGTGCAATTAACCAGCCCAAAGCTACAGATGCCTGCTCGACGCCATGTTTTTCAGCAACCTCATCCAAAGCATCCAAAATTTTAAAGCCTCTTTCATTTAAGAATTTTTTAATGCCGCCACCACGCTGGCTTTTATTTAAATCTTCTTCGCTGCGGTACTTTCCGGTTAAGAAACCGCTTGCCAATGAATAGTAGGTAACGACACCTAATCCATGGTCAAGACAAATTTTTTCATGTTCCTGCTCAAATTCTTCCCTGTCAAACAAATTGTAACCTGGTTGGTAAACTTCATACCGGGGCAAATTACTGCCGGCTGAGCAAAGCAGAGATTCTTTTAATCTAACGGCCGAGAAATTCGATGCACCAATCCAGCGCACTTTACCAGCTTTAATTAGGGTTTCGTATGCGCTCAAAGTTTCTTCAACAGGCGTGGTTTCATCATCGAAATGAGAGAAATATAAATCGATGTAATCAGTTTGCAAACGTGAAAGTGAATGTTCTACCTGGTTAATGATGTAATCTTTTTTTAACGATTTTCCACCGCCCATATCCGAGCCAACTTTGGTTGCAATAATAACTTCCTGGCGTTTATTTGTCTTTTTTAACCAATTGCCAATAATCGTTTCCGATTCGCCACCCTTGTTTCCGGGTACCCAACGTGAATAAACATCAGCCGTATCTATAAAATTGAAACCACTTTCAATAAAATGATCTAAAATTTCAAATGATTTTTGCTCGTCGATGGTCCAGCCGAAAACATTTCCTCCAAATACAATGGGCGCAATATTTAAATCTGTTTTTCCTAAAATCCTTTTTTCCATGATGTGAAATTTAATATTAGTTTAACAAAGAAAGGATGTCGCAGTTTTGAAAGGGCGTCTGAATTGTGTCAGAATTAAATTTGTCGATTGCCTCATAGCCGATTTGTTCGGGTATTTTAGTATTATAAATTGGTTTAAATTCCGGCCTTTGTGGAGCATGACATTGCCACAAAGCACGTTTTTTATGTAAAGCAATCCGAGCATCTCATTTTAAAGTTAGTCCCGTGTTGCGCTATACCTTTAACTGTCTTTCATAAGCTCAGGATGATAGTTAAAGGGTGCCGCTTCACCCGGGTTTAAAGTGCCTGGTTTGTACCACTATTTAGGTTTTCCCCACAAATGGCAACCTTAAACCTCAACTTTAACCGCTCTTAACATTTCCCTTTTTCCAGGTGCGCCAGGTAGTTTTTCAATGGTAAAACCATTTGCTTTTACCGCACGTTTAAGTTTTCCGGTAATTGCATAGGTAACGAAAGTGCCTCCTGGTTTTAAGAAGCTGCATATATGAGCTATAATGTCATCGCTCCACATTTCAGGTTGATGTTGTACGGAAAAGGCATCGTAATAAATCACATCAAATCTTTTTTCAGTTTCAAATTCCGCTAAAGTAGTATGCGGAATCTCGAGTTTGCAAATTGAAGATAATGCTTGCTGAGATTTTAAACTTTTCTCGTAACTGGAAATAAAGCTCTTCCAGGTTGCTTCGGAAACATATTCAGAATAACCTGTTTGCTCAATAATATCTTTTGTTAACGGAAATGCCTCGATGCTAGTGTAATTTAACTGGATATTATTAGCAGTGCAGTATTCAAAACTCAAAACAAAATTTAATCCTGTTCCAAAACCAACCTCCAAAATCGAAATTTCTGATTTCCCATTTGAAGCAAATTTCAAGCCTGCATCAATAAAAACATGTTTGCTTTCTTGTAATGCGCCATGTTTGCTATGGTAATGTTCACCAATAATTTCATTATAAAGCGTATTCGAACCATCGGCAGTAGGGGTAATAATATTCATGAGCAGGATTTTGACCAGTATTAAAGGATTATAAGATTTCCAAGATTTTTGTACAGAATTGCTATTTTCGTAACAGCATACAAACATAGCGAAATTCGTATTTGTTTACCCTAAACCCTAAACCCTAAACCCTAAACCCTAAACCCTAAACCCTAAACCCTAAACCCTAAACCCTAAACCCTAAAATGGATGTAGAAACTTTCAGAGAATATTGTTTAAGCCTGCCTGGCACAACCGAGGGCATGAAATGGGACCATCTTTGTTTCATGATTGAAGAAAAAATATATGTTATCATTGCAATCGATGAAGGTAGTCGGTTTTCGATTAAGTGCAAACCTGATGATTTTGACGCTTTAACAGCAAGGGACGGGATTTCGCAAGCGTATCATTTGGCGAAGCGCCAGTGGATACAAGTTGAAAACCTGGATGTGTTAAACGACAAGGAACTAAAAAGCCTTGTGGCAGATTCAAGAGCCATGGTTTTGGCTAAATTACCCAAGAAAACACAGGCAAAATATGCCGAAAATTTATAGTTTGGAACGAGCTTTATTGTTTAGAATCGTCTTTCTTTATTCCTTTATCGGCATTTATTTCTTTTGATTTCATAATATTGAAACGATACATTTCTTCAATACCAACGAGTTTTCTGGTACATTTATCAATATCGGTACCCTCTTCCCATAAATAAGGACGAAAGCTGTAAGTTTTTGTTCCATCTAAATTCCCAATAAACTGATTCCAGCTGGTCCAGCGTAATCCTTTATAAAATTTAGATAAATCACTATCAAAACAAAAAACCAGAAATTCGCCATAGCCTGCACCAAGAGGCTGCCAGGTTAAGCTATTTGGTTCTAAATAATAAACGTTTTTTATGTCTTTTCCTAAACCACCATAGTTTATCGCAAAAAATCCTCCAACGGCATCATCAGCAATTAATAAATATGGAATTTTATCGCCATATTCTTTAATCGTTTTGCCTTTGTTCCAGCCTGCTATGTCTCTGTTTAAGCGCTCACTTCCTGAGCCTAAAATCCTTATCCAGCCATTATCAACCATAATTCCTCCGGTGTTATAAATTACAGAACCTAAAGTTGCATAGGTAGAAACCTGGGCATTATGCAGCGTTTCTTTAGCTTTTACGGAATCAACCGGCAAAACCTCAACTTTATTTTTAGCAGAATCAATCCATTTTTTAACAAGTGGCCAGGCCGGGTCAGTTTTGTTAACTAATGCGTCGAGACTAATCATATTCTCTTGAGCAAAAACTAATGAAGGAGATAAACTTAAACAAAAAATTAGAAGGGTTTTTAAAATGCTTTTCATTTTGGTACGTATGTTTTTCAAAGATAGAATGATAATTAAGAATTACTAAAAAACAGTTTAAATACAACTATTAATTTTAAATGTCGCAAAAAAAACGTCCCGAATAAATCGGGACGTTCGTATTATAGGTTTGATATTCCTCTGGGGATGAAAACCGTGTTAGAAATTTTGGTGCTGATTTTCTATAAAACTCTCGCTTCCTAGTAAAAACCGGTACCCAAAACTACCACATTCTAATTCTGTCTTCTGGTTTTTTGTATAATTTATCGCCAGGTTTAACGTCAAATGCTGTATACCAGGCATCCATGTTTACCGGTGCGCCAATTGTACGGTATGGTCCTGGAGAGTGAGGGTCAGTTTTGATTAACTGAGCAGCACTTTCTGGTAAAATGTTACCTCTCCATACCTGTGCCCAAGCCAAGAAGAAACGTTGATCTGGTGTAAAACCATCAATTTTTTCATTGCCTTGACCTTGTTTTGTCATTTTGAATGCCGTGTAAGCAGCATTTAAACCACCTAAATCGCCAATGTTTTCGCCCATTGTTAATTTGCCGATAACATGTACGGTATCTAACACCGTGTAAGCATCAAATTGTTCTCCCAAAGCTTTTGTTTTTGAATCAAATTTAGCTTTATCTTCTGCAGTCCACCAGTTTTTGAGGTTTCCTTTAGCATCATATTGGCTGCCGCTATCATCAAAACCATGGCTCATTTCATGACCGATAACCGCACCGATGCCACCGTAATTAAGCGCATCATCCGCATTCGGGTCGAAGAAAGGGAACTGTAAAATTCCAGCAGGGAAAGTAATCGAATTCATTGTAGGGCTGTATGATGCATTTACCGTTGGCGGCGTCATACCGAACTTGGTACGGTCTACAGGTTTACCCAATCTGCTTACATTCTCATTGTAACCCCAAACACTTGCATTACGCAAATTTTGAAAATATGTCGCTCTGTTAATGTTTAAGCCAGTATAAGTTTCCCATTTGGTAGTATAACCAACCTTCGGCTCAAATGCGGCAAGCTTTTCCAATGCTTTTTTCTTCGTCTCATCGCTCATCCATTCCAAACCCTTAATTCTGATTTCGAAAGCTTTACGTAAATTCACAATCATGGCATCCATGCGTGCTTTTGCCTCAGGCTTGAAATATTTGGCAACATATAACTGACCTAATAATTCACCAATTGTGCCATCAGTTAAAGATGACATGCGTTGCCAGCGTGGCGTTTGAACTTTCTGACCTGTTTGTGCTTGCGTAAAGGCAAAACTTGCTTTAACAAAAGGCGAGCTCAGGCTTCCTGCAGAACTTTTCAAAATATTCCACTCTAAATAAGTTTTCCAATCGGCAACCGAAACCGATTTCAGCATACCATCTACACTTGTTAAAAATTTAGGCGATGCTACTAAAACAGTATCCTGTCCTTTAATTTTAAATTTTGGTAAATATGTTGCCCAGTTAATATCAGGGGTTTTCTTGTTCAGCTCAGCAACGGTAAGTTTGTTATAAGTTGCATAAGGGTCACGCATTTCAAGGCGGCTCATTTGCGCTTCAGCAAACTGTTTTTCAATTTTAAAAACCGTTTCGGCTTTTTGTTTAGCAACCTCAGGCGTACTTCCTGTTAAGGTGAAAAGTGTAGTCATGTAAGTATTATAAGCCTCACGGATTTTAACACTACGGGTATCATCTTTCAAATAGTAATCACGGTCTGGTAAGGTTGTACCTCCCTGACCAATGTTTACCATGTATTTGTTTACATTTTTACGGTCTTGCCCAACGCCAACGCCAAACATGGCTCCGCCCAGGCCATTTACTCGCATGTAAGCAACCTGATCTAAAACGCCTTGAATATCTTTAATTTGCTTTATCTTTTCTAAATCTGCTTTGATAGGTGTGTAACCCAACTTTTCGATAGTCACCGAATCCATTGCGGCGGCAAAGAAATCGCCAACCCTACGTTTTACTGAACCTGCAGGAGCTGATTTATCAGCTGCGGCATCTTCTACAAGTGTTTTTACAGCGTTGATATTAAAATCACGAAGTTCATTAAACGAGCCCCAGCGTGTTTCTTTGGCAGGAACTGGGTTGTTTTTTATCCAGGTACCGCTGGCATAAGTGTAGAAATCGTCACCAGGCTTAACGGATAAATCCATGTTGGCAGGGTCGATAAATTTTTTGGTTGTTTGTGCATTTGCAGAAAAGCCGGCAGCAACTATTCCCAGTGCTGCAAAATATCTTTTCAAATTATGGTATTTCATTCGCTTAATAAGTTAATATTTAATGCGAAATTTATGAAATACTAATCAATAGTAAAACAATATATTAGAAATATTACTTGTTAAACCAATAGTAAATTTTAGCTAAACCGAGTCTTCTGATAAATTCGGTAGGCGAGAAATGGAATTTTAAGGATTTCATGATTTTTGAATCTTATTACAGTATTAACATTTTTTAACACTATTTATTGTGTGGTTGTAAAAATTTTCATTATTAAGAATGATTCAGCATAAAGAACTATTTTTGAAAAAATGCATGTTTAGGTTTACAGTATTTGAAAAGAACGTCAGCATTACATCGGAAATTACAGTCCCGCTTTTTGCTGCAACAAAAGCAGAAAAGCTTTTGGTTTTCGCGGCAATCGGGTTTAACCTACTTTAAGCTGTGCTGCTATTTTAGCCACTTAAACCCGACAGAGCGTAAAACCCGCAAGCCAATTTTTCTTTGGCCGGGGATTTGCAGCGATGGCGGGAACAGCGAAACCGAAAAGTGATGCTGTTGTTTTTCAAAAAAAAGATATAAAATGAGTCATTCGCACGACAAAGAAGATAGCTGTTGCAGTAGCAAAGCGCATAAACATAGCCCCGAGCACAACCACAGTCACGAAGATGGCGATGAGCACGACCACGACCACGGTGGCGACCCTTCAGCTTTTAAAACCTATTTGCCGGCAATAGTTACGCTTTCTATGTTGCTTATTGGAATTGCATTCGATAACATTTTCAAAGTGGAGGCTTTCAAAATTTTTCGACCGTATTGGTACATTGTTGCTTACTTACCTGTAGGTGTTCCCGTTTTGCAAGAGGTTTGGGAGACTTTTAAGGCTAGAGATTTCTTTACCGAATTTTCTTTAATGTCTATAGCAACAATTGGTGCATTTGCCATTGGCGAATATCCTGAAGGTGTAACGGTAATGCTTTTTTATACCATTGGCGAGCTTTTTCAAATGGCTGCGGTAAACCGTGCCAAGCGGAATATTTCTGCCTTGCTCGATGTTCGTGCTGATGTTGCCCATGTTTTGAGAAACGGGAAATATGAAAGTACAAGCCCTGAAAAAGTAGAAATAGGAGAAACCATTCAAATAAAGGCTGGCGAAAAAATTCCGTTGGATGGCGAAATGTTGTCAGAAAAAAGTAGTTTCAATACGGCAGCTTTAACAGGCGAAAGCAAGCCTAAAACCATTAATAAAGGAGAAAGTGTTTTGGCAGGAATGCTTAATTTGGATAAAGTTATCGAAATAAAAGTAACTAAAGCTTTTGCCGATAGTGCTCTTTCACGCATCTTGGAAATGGTTCAGAACGCCACAACACGCAAGGCCAAAACAGAGTTATTTATCCGCAAGTTTGCGAAAATTTATACACCAATTGTTTTCTTTTTGGCACTGGCGTTAGTTACGATACCTATTTTGGTTTTAGGTAAAGATTATCATTTCCAAACCTGGTTATACCGTTCGTTGGTTTTTCTGGTTATCTCATGCCCTTGTGCGCTGGTTATTTCCATTCCCTTGGGTTATTTCGGTGGAATCGGGGCTGCCTCTTCGCATGGAATTTTGTTCAAGGGCTCTAACTTTTTAGATTTAATTACCAAACTAAATGTGGTGGTTATGGATAAAACTGGCACGCTGACCAAAGGTGTATTTAAGGTACAGAAAGTGGAAAGCAAAATCGATGAGAAAGATTTTCTGAGTTTTTTAACTGCTGTTGAGTCAAAATCCACTCATCCAATCGCAAAAGCAATTGTGGAATATTCGGGAGAAAATGAAATCCATCCGGCAGAAGATATCGAAGAAATTGCGGGAATGGGTTTGAAAGGAACCGTTAATGGCAAAACAGTTCTGGCAGGAAATGTTAAACTCCTGGAGAAATTCAACATCAATTTCGATGGTAAAATAAAAGATATAGAAGAAAGCATTGTTGTTGTAGCGGTTGATGGAAAATATGCAGGTTATGTTTTAATTGCCGATGAAATTAAAGAGGATGCTGCTGAGGCCATTAAACAATTGCATGCCAATGGTGTAAAACAAGTGGTTATGTTGAGTGGCGACAAAACATCAATCGTTAAAAAAGTTGCGGGTATTCTTGGCATCGATTCTTATTACGGCGATTTATTGCCTGAAGATAAAGTGGCTAAACTAGAAGACATTAAAAAAGACAAAACGAAAACTGTCGCTTTTGTAGGCGACGGAATAAATGATACGCCTGTTTTGGCCATTAGTGATATTGGCATGGCAATGGGCGCAATGGGAAGTGATGCCGCCATTGAAACCGCCGACGTGGTTATTCAAACAGACCAACCTTCGAAAATTGCCACTGCGATTAAAATTGGCAAGGCTACAAAAAATGTGGTGATTCAAAATATCGTACTGGCTTTTGCGGTAAAAGCATTGGTTTTAATATTAGGTGCAGGTGGTTTGGCAACCATGTGGGAGGCCGTTTTTGCCGATGTTGGCGTTGCGTTTTTGGCTATTTTAAATGCAGTAAGGATTCAAAAAATGAAGTTTTAGATTGTCTTAAAGTGGTCTTCATTCCGAATTATTTCGGGTTATTGGTAGATGAGATAGCGTTATCAATTTAGTATTTTCGGTTACATCAGAGCCGTTTCCATATCCCAGTTATAAGATGCACCCGTTCGGCAGTTCAACGATAAGTAAAAATAATTATCGTTGCAGTTCCTTCGCTTCCCTGAATCTGACATCGACAACAAGATTGAAACAAAAGCAGTATTAACCTTAAAATGAAATAGCTGCCTTACTTTTCGAATGATTTCTACTTTAAATTTTGCCCTTAAAAGCGTATTTTTGCCATTCAAATTGATATTGAATAATTTTTCATGAGCATTTCCACCAAGTACAATCCTGCAGAAACAGAAGATAAATGGTATAGCTATTGGCTATCGAAAAAGTTTTTTCATTCAGAACCTGATGAGCGTGAGCCTTACACCATCGTAATTCCGCCACCAAACGTTACCGGAGTTTTGCACATGGGGCACATGTTAAACAATACCATTCAGGATGTTTTAATTCGTAAAGCCCGTATGCAAGGCAAAAATGCCTGTTGGGTTCCGGGAACTGACCATGCATCTATCGCTACTGAAGCGAAAGTTGTAGCGATGTTAAAGGAGCAAGGCATCAACAAAAAAGATCTTTCCCGGGAGGAATTCTTGAAATATGCTTGGGAGTGGAAAGAAAAATACGGAGGGATTATTCTGGAGCAGCTGAAAAAGCTGGGTGCGAGCTGCGATTGGGATCGTACACGTTTTACAATGGAAGACGACCTTTCTGCTGCTGTTATAGATTCATTCATTCATTTATATAGAAAAGGCTGGATTTATCGCGGAATCCGGATGGTAAACTGGGACCCTGCAGGGAAAACGGCAGTTTCTGACGAAGAAGTTATCCGTAAGGAAGTAAATCAAAAGCTTTATTATATTAAATATTTGATTTCGGGGACTGAAGACCAATATTTAACCATTGCAACTACAAGGCCGGAAACAATTATGGCTGATGCCGCAATTTGTATCAACCCGAATGACGATCGTTTTACCCACCTGAAAGGCAAAAGAGTTTTTGTGCCTTTGGTAAACCATGAAATTCCGGTTATCGAAGATGAGTATGTTGATGTGGAATTTGGTACGGGCTGCCTAAAAGTTACGCCGGCACATGATTTGAACGACTATGAGCTGGGTGTTAAGCACAACTTACCAGTAACAGATATTTTAAATGATGATGGAACTTTAAATGAATTGGCGGTGATTTTAGTGGGCGAAGACAGATTTGTTGCCCGCAAAAAAATTGCGAAAATGCTGGAAGAAGCCGGTCATTTAGATAAGGTTGAAGACTATAAATCGCAGGTAGGTTTCTCAGAACGTACAGATGCGGCTATTGAACCTAAGCTTTCTATGCAATGGTTTGTGAAGATGAAAGAAATGGCTCAGCCTGCTTTAGATGATGTTTTAAATGGCGATGTAAACCTGATTCCAAATAAATTTGAGAATACTTACCGCCACTGGATGGAAAATGTTCGCGATTGGAATATTTCCCGTCAGCTTTGGTGGGGACAAAGAATTCCGGCCTGGTACGATGATAAAGGAAACTGGGTAGTTGCCAAAACTAAAGATGAAGCTTTAGAAGAATTCTCGAAGAAAAAACATTTAGATGAAAGTTGCTCGGAAATTGAAAAAGCAGGTTTCAAACATCAGTTAGAGCCTTTTTTAAGGCAAGATGAAGATGTAATGGATACCTGGTTTTCATCATGGTTATGGCCTATTTCTGTTTTTGATGGTTTCAAAAACCCTGACAATAAGGATATTAATTATTACTATCCTACAAACGATTTGGTTACTGCTCCGGAAATTATGTTTTTCTGGGTAGCTAGAATGATTATGGCAGGACATGAGTTTATGGGCAAAAAACCATTTACAAATGTTTATTTAACGGGTATCGTTCGCGATAAATTGGGCCGCAAAATGTCCAAGTCATTGGGTAACTCACCAGATCCGATTGGATTGATTGAAAAATACGGCGCCGATGCAGTTCGTGTGGGCATGTTAATGTCATCACCTGCCGGTAACGATTTAATGTTCGATGAAAGCTACTGTGAACAAGGCCGTAATTTCGCGTCGAAAATCTGGAATGCATTCCGTTTGGTAAAAGGTTGGGAAGTTGATGAAAATTTAGAAAACCCGAATACTCAAGCGATATCCTGGTTTGAAAATCGCTTCAATGAAGCATTGGTCGAAATTGAAGCAAACTTTAAGCAATATCGCTTATCGGAAGCTTTAATGACAACCTATAAATTGGTTTGGGATGATTTCTGCGCATGGTACCTGGAAATGGTCAAACCTGCTTATCAACAACCCATTGATGCGGAAAGCTTTAAGGCAACTGTCGGATTTTTCGAAAACATCATCAAGTTATTGCATCCAAACATGCCTTTTTTAACTGAAGAATTATGGCACGATGATTTGTTTGGAGAACGTGGAGAAATGGATTGCTGTATCGTTGCCGAATTTCCGAAAGGTGGCTCCATTGATGAGCAATTATTGAAAGATGCGGAAGTGATTAAAACTGTTGTTGCAGAAATTAGAAATGTTCGAAACCAGAAACAGATTTCGCCAAAAGAAGCTTTGCCTTTAAGCTTAAAAGTTAATTCTGATATGGATTATGAAAAATGGCTGAACATTGTTTTCAAATTGGCTAACGTTTCTGAAGCTGAAATTGTAAACGATAAAATTGTGGGTGCAGCTGCTTTCATGGCCGGTAAAGATGAATTTTTCATTCCGTTAACCGAAACTATTGATGTTGATGCCGAACGTAGCCGCCTAAATGCCGATTTGGGTTACCTCCAGGGTTTCCTAAAATCAGTTGATGCCAAATTAAGTAATGAACGTTTTGTACAAAATGCAAAACCCGAAATTATTGCTAACGAACGAAATAAAAAAGCAGATGCAGAAGCAAAAATCAGAATAATTGAAGAAAGCTTAGCGATGCTTGGGTAGAACATATGTGTAACTCCTAAGCTTAAAAATTCCTTTAGAATTCATTTTTTAAAGGGATTTTTTTTTACCTCAACCAACTTATATTTATAGTTTGGCAATCGTTCTGCTCTTTCCTTAAAAAGAGTGCAAACGTCCATTTTTTTGCAACCAGGTTCAAACTACAATTTTTATTTTCCCTTAATAAAGGAGCAGGGAAGCGCTTTAATTAACAAAAGCACTAGCTTTCAATGGCAGAGGTTTCTAAATTGTTACCAAAACCCAGTAAATCTATCAACTTAAAATCTTATTTTGGATGCAATTAAGCGCTAGTAAAACGTTTAATGTTATGAGCTCTTTCTAACCTAAATCTAAACCTATTTATTCTATGGAAAATTCCAGAAGAACATTTATTAAACAATCTGCAATTTTTGCGGCCGCCACTTATGCGGGTACGATGGGCATGAGCGCCAAAAGTTACGGGCGTATCATTGGAGCTAACAACAGGGTTCGCGTTGGGGTTGTCGGCTTTTCAGATCGATTTAAAGACACACTATTGCCTTGTTTTTTAAACCACAATAAAGAATTAAACTTTGATATTGTTGGTCTTTCCGATTTATGGAATTACCGCAGAGATTTGGGGATTGCTCATCTAAAAGAGAAATTTGGGCATGATATTAAGGCCTGCAGAAATAACGATGAGCTCTATGCAACAAAAGATTTAGATGCTGTAATCATTAGCACAGCTGATTTTCAACACGCTTTACATACCATAGAGGCTGTAAAAGCCAATTGTGATGCTTATGTAGAAAAGCCATTTGCCGAAACTATGGATGACGCTAAAGCCGCATTAAAAGCAGTTAAGGCTACGGATAGGATTGTGCAGATCGGTTCACAACGCAGGAGTGGCGAAAACTATGCAAATGCGGCAAAATACATTCAGGATGGAAAATTCGGACCAATTACCGCAGTCGATTTAGTTTGGAATGTAAACCAACCTGGTCGTTGGCGAAGACCTGATTTAGTGGCAAAACTTAAGGAAGAAGATATTGATTGGAAAAGGTTTTTATTAAATCGCCCAGCTGAAGCTTTTGATCCTCGGAAATATCTGGAATATCGTCTGTTCTGGCCTTATTCATCAGGAATGCCAGGCCAGTGGATGTCGCACCAAATAGATACTGTACACTGGTTTACGGGTTTAAAACACCCAAGAAGTGTAGTTGCCAATGGTGGGATTTATACCTGGAAAGATGGGCGGAGAAACTGGGATTCTATGGTAGCCGTTTTTGATTATGGCCAGCCAAATTCAGAAGATGGATTCCAGGTAACTTTTACTTCAAGAATGCAAAACAGCGTGGGCGACGTTGGGGAAGTTTACTATTCCAATGGTGGAGAATTAAATCTGATAACGAACAAAGTTTCGCCTAAAGGCGGTTTAAGACAGCAGGAAGCTGCGGCCATGGGTATGAAAGCAAATCTATTACCCGAATTTGATTTGAGTAAAACAGAAATTAAGGCTGCAACGGGTGCAAATATGGGTGGCGATGCACTGACCTCCGGGCATATGCGTAATTGGATGGAATGTGTTCGTAGTCGCAAAACACCGAATGCACCTGTAGAGGCTGGTTATTCTCATTCCATTGCAAACATAATGACGAATGCTGCGGTGAGAACAGGGGCAAAATCTGTTTTTGATGAAGGCAGACAAGAAGTCATCGCAAACGGAAAAGTTTTTAAATATTAAGAATCAAGCTGTCGTCATCGCGAGCAAGAAAGCAATTTCCAAAGGTTGTAATTTTAACCCGAAGTTATGCTTCATTCAATACTGACGATAAAAAAATAAACCAACCATGATAAGATTTAAAAAATATAGCATTTTAGCGCTTTCACTACTCAGTTTATCTGTCGCTGCTCAAAAAGCAAAACCACTTTTTGATGGTAAAACTTTAACGGGCTGGAAAGCTGTAGCCGGAGCTGCACCTTACAAAGTTGAAGAAGGGGCAATTGTTGGTACAATGACCAAAGGCACACCTAATTCGTTCTTAATTACCGATAAGGAATATGGCGATTTCATTCTCGAACTTGATGTGAAATTAGAGGGCGAAACCACCAATTCAGGTATTCAAACCCGAAGTCACATTAAACCCGAAGGTAACAACGGAAAAGGATTAGTATTCGGTCGGCAGGTGGAAATAGACCCGACGGCCAGAGCCTGGACGGGCGGTATTTATGATGAAGCCCGACGATTATGGCTGTATCCTTTGGAGTTAAATCCATCGGCAAAACCATTATACAAAAAAAACGATTTCAATCATTATCGCATTGAAAATATTGGAAATGAACTTAAAACCTGGGTAAACGGAACACCTGTTGCTTATGTAATTGATACTTTGGACAAAGCAGGTTTCATCGGTTTGCAGGTTCATGGAATTGGAAATGAGCTAGGGAATGATGGCAAAAAGGTTTACTTCAAAAACATTAACATCCAAACGGAAGGCTTAAAAGCTAAGTCTTTTCCAAAAGGAATTTATACAGTGAATTTGACGCCAAATACTTTGTCGGCTTATGAAAAATCAGAAGGCTATAAATTACTGTTCGATGGAAAAAGCAATGCCGGTTGGATTGGCGCTTACAAAACCACTTTCCCAGCTAAAGGCTGGAAAATCGAAAATGGCGTGATTAGCGTAGAACCATCTGGTGGTGCAGAATCTACAAATGGTGGCGATATTGTAACTAAAGAAGAGTTTTCCGCTTTTGATCTCTCGTTCGAGTTTAAACTTACAGCTGGCGCTAATAGTGGCGTTAAATATTTTGTTACACTGAGCGAGAAAAATACGGGTTCGGCAATCGGTCTTGAATATCAGGTTTTAGATGATGAATTACATCCGGATGCAAAATTAGGCAGAGATGGAAACCGTACGTTAGCATCATTATATGATTTAATGACCGCTAAAAAAGAGCCTCGTTATCTTCGTCCAATTGGAAGCTGGAACAATGCCCGTTTAATTGTTTATCCAAACAACAAAGTAGAGCATTATTTAAATGGTGTTAAGGTTTTGGAATACGTTCGTGGCTCAGAGGAATTTAAAAAGCTAGTTGCCATAAGTAAATATAAAGACTGGAAAAACTTTGGTGAAGCACAGAAAGGCCATATTCTACTTCAAGATCATGGAAATAAAGTTGATTTCAGAACCATAAAAATTAAGAAGTTATAAATGCATCGGCGTTCATTTTTAAAAAAATCGGCATTATTCGGCTCAGGTATTCTGGTTGCTGAAAATGCTCTTGGTAACTTTACTTTAAACCGCGAAAAAATTATAAATGTTGCCATGATCGGTTGTGGCGATAGAGGTAAAGGCGTTCTTTCGGTTATAAAATCAATGCCTTCAAAATTTAATATTGTTGCTTACTGTGATGTTCTGAATTTTCGGTTGGATGAAACTAAAAAGTATGTTCCATCCTCAGCAAAAAGAATAAAAGATTATCGGAAGGTTTTGGATGATAAAACAATTGATGCCGTTTTTATTGCCACGCCTTTAAGTGAACATTTTAAAATTGCCAAAGATGCCGTTTTTTCAGGTAAGCATGTTTACGTTGAAAAAACCATGACCTATAACATTGAGCAAGCTTTAGAGTTGCGGAATTTAGTTCTAAAACACCCAAAGCAAGTTTATCAGGTTGGTTACCAGTATCGCTATTCTCCATTGTATTTTAGGGTTAAGGATATGATAAAAACTGGCTATTTGGGTAAAGTTTCCCAGGTAGATTGTCGTTGGGATAGAAATGGAAACTGGCGGAGAAAAGTTGAAGACCCAAAATTAGAGCGTCAGATTAATTGGCGCATGTATAAAGAATATTCTGGCGGATTGGCTGCTGAGCTTCTTTCTCATCAAATCGACTTTATAAACTGGGCATTTGAAACGCAACCTGATGAAATTACCGGAACGGGCGGGATAGATGTTTTTAATGACGGCCGGGAGACTTATGATAATATTCAATCGATGCTCCGATATAATAAAGCTGGGATGATTGGTAATTTCGGTGCTACTTGTGGCAACGCTCATGATGGTTATCTCTTCAAAATAAAAGGCACAAAAGGCTCTGTTTCCTTATTAACAAATACGGGTATATTTTACCCTGAACAGGAAACGAGAAAAGAATTAGGCATTGTAGATGGCGTTACAGGAGCAAGTAAAATTGTTGTTAACCAGGATGGAGGAATTCCGATTTTAGATAAACCAACTATTGATGGAACAAATTATGCCCTGGAAGAATTTCATGAGTCCATTATATCCGGGAAAATTCCTGCATCAAATGTAACCACCGGAACACAAGCTGCCATTTGTGTTGCCATGTGTAATGAAGCCATCTATTCTGGCAATAAACAATTTTGGAAAAACGAGTACAGCTTGTAATACCTTTAATCAATTAAATTAGGCCGAAAATTTATTGGATTAGCCTAATATTTCAGATTATTTCTGTTACAGTTCAAAATAATCAGGCATTTCAGGGGTAAAAACGAAAGTAGCTTTTTGTGAATCCATTTTCGCATATACATGTTGAAGGCCATTGGTGAGTACGATCCATTTAGCCTGATGAATGGAATTATATCTCGAAGCTTGCTCAAAAACTGCCTGCGTTATCTTCACTTTCGGTGCTTTACATTCAATCAGCATCAACTTTTCACCAGCACTATTGTAAACTAAAATATCGCTACGTTTTTGAAGTTGGTTTAAAATAAGCCCTCCTTCAATTTGAATCAATGTTTTTGGAAACTTCTTGTTCGCAATCAAATTCTGGATAAAATGCTGTCGAACCCATTCTTCGGGCGTTAGCACCAAATGTTTTTTTCGCAGTTCATCAAAAATGAAAACCACATTATCTTTTTGGGTTATTTTAAACGGATAAGGCGGAAGATTAAGAGGAGTTGGATTGAACATTTTTAAACAACAAATTCGACTAATAATTTTGCCGTAAAATGAAGCAGCAATTATTAGCAGCCAAAGTTAATATTGTTTATAAACATTTACCTAAATCCTAAAAGCTAAATTGTAATTTTACAGCAATGACTGCTGCCGAAATTATTAAAGATATTAAAGCCCGAAAGTTTAAACCTGTGTATTTACTGCATGGAGAAGAAGCTTATTACATTGACCAGGTTACCGATTACATTGAAGATAAATTACTTAACGATGCCGAAAAAGGTTTCAACCAAACGGTTTTGTATGGAAAGGATACCGATATGTCGACGGTTTTAGGTGCGGCAAAGCGATATCCGATGATGTCTGATTACCAGGTTGTTATTGTTAAAGAGGCACAGGATTTAAAATGGGCCAAGGAAGAAGGAAATAGTAAAGAGGCCGAATTTGTACTTAGCTATTTTGAAAAGCCATTGCCAAGTACAATTTTAGTTCTGGCATTTAAATATGCCAATTTCGATAAGCGAAAGAAAATTTACAAAGCCATAAGTAAAAGCGGCTTAATTTTCCAGTCGGATCCTGTTCGTGACTATAAACTGGTTCCATGGATTGAAGAATTTGTGAAGGAAAAAGGTTATAAAATAGATCAGCAGGCATCTGCTTTAATGGCTGAATATTTAGGCACAGATTTATCTAAAATTGCTAATGAAATTGAAAAATTAATGCTTAACGTTTCCAGGGAGGTTACCATTAATACAGATTTGGTTCAGAAAAATATTGGCATCAGTAAAGAGTACAATGTTTTTGAATTGCAAAAAGCATTGGCTATACGGAATGTTTTAAAATGTAACCAGATCATCGATTATTTTGCAAGTAACCCGAAAGCAAATCCAACGGTAATGGTATTAGCAAATTTGGGTGGTTATTTTACCAAGCTTTTAAAGTATCATTATATTCAGAATAAGGCCGATGCAGCTTCTGCATTAGGTGTTCCTCCGTTTTTTATTAAAGATTATGAAGTTGCAGCAAGAAACTACAATACCGGAAAAGTTTTTCAGGTTATCAGTTTGCTTCGCGAATACGATTTGAAAAGCAAAGGCCTGGATAGCAGCGGAAATGTTGAAGATGGAGCGCTATATAAAGAATTAATATTTAAGATAATACACTAATTAGCAATAAATAATTTTTAATATAAGAAGATTCTCCTAAACCTAACCACAAAATTAAGATGTTACAAGGATTAAGAACAATAGTTTATTACGTTGGCGATTTAAGCGCCGCAAAAGAATGGTATAAAAAAGTTTTCGAAATAACGCCATATTTCGATGAGCCATACTATGTTGGCTATAATGTTGGCGGTTTCGAACTGGGCTTAAATCCTGATGATTCGGGTTATAGCAACGGCAATCACTCCATTACTTATTGGGGAGTTAAAGACATAAAAGAAACTTTTACACGCCTCGAAGCGCTGGAAGTAGAAATTCATGAACAGCCTAACAATGTTGGTGGTCCAATTTGGGTAGGCAGCGTTTTTGATCCTTTCGGAAATGTAATAGGCTTAATTGAAAACCCTGAATTTTCGATATAAAATCATTTTTCAGGTTAAAAATACTTAAATCAGTCTTTGTAACTTAAAAGTTATTTCAATTGCCGTATCTAAGCTTGCCCGCAACCTATATTTACGGCTAAATCAACTAATTTGTTATGAAGAAAAATTTACTCAGCATTTTATTTGCTGTTTCTGCTGTTACTTGCATTCAAGCGCAGGTAAGACAGGGTGGAACGGTTGTTACAACCGATTCGACCAGAAGAGCGCCGGGTGCAGCCCTGGGTTCGGGCGTCAGAGCGCAACCAAAACCTTACGACCAGGTTATTACAAGTAAAACATCAACCAGAAGAGGGATGATAACTACGCACAAGCTGGAAGATAAATTCTTCTTCGAAATTGCGGATTCAACTTTAGGGAGAGATATTTTAGTTGTTAGCCGAATTTCAAAATCTGGTGCCGAAGTTAGAGCTGCACAAGGTTATGCTGGCGATCAAATCGGAAGCGCTGTAATCCGGTTTGAAAAAGGACCTAACAACCGCATTTTCATGCGTAAAATAAGTTACAGAACATATGGTCCGGATAGTACAACTTCAATGTATCAATCATTGAAAAACTCAAACATCCAAGCCATTGCGGCTTCGTTTAACATTGCGGCATATTCTCCTGATAAAAAGGGAAGTGTAATTGATGTAACAGATTACCTGAATAGTGATAACGATATCTTTTACTTTAGTTCACCTCAGGCAAAAACACGTTTTAGATTAGGTGCGCAGCTGGCAGATAGGAGCTATGTTTTAGGCTTAAGAAGTTTTCCTACAAATGTTGAGATTAACACTGTTAAAACCTATAGTTTAACTGCTGCGGCGAATCCTTTTGGTGGTGGTGCTCCGGCAATGGGTGGTGGCGCTTCGGCCGGTTCTTCAACAATCGAGCTAAATACATCATTGGTTATTTTACCAAAAGTGCCGATGAAAGCCCGTTACTTCGATCCACGCGTTGGTTATTTTGCCGTAGGCTATACCGATTTCGATTTAAATCCTCAAGGGGTTAAAGAAATCGAGCTGATTAAAAGATGGAGACTAGAGCCAAAACCACAGGATTTAGCCAAATATAAACGCGGGGAATTAGTGGAGCCAATTAAACCAATTATCTTCTATATCGACCCGGCTACGCCAAAAAAATGGATTCCATACTTAAAAGCTGGTGTTGATGATTGGGCAAAGGCTTTTGAAAAGGCTGGTTTCAAAAATGCGATTATGGCTAAAGAAGCACCTACTGCTAAACAGGATTCTACATGGAGTATCGATGATGCCCGTCACTCGGCAATTGTTTACAAACCATCAGAAATTGCAAATGCAAGCGGTCCAAGTATTTCAGATCCACGAAGTGGCGAGATTATGGAAAGCCATATCAACTGGTTCCATAACGTACAAAAACTGGTTCATGACTGGTATATGATTCAAACGGCTGCAGTTGACCCAAGAGCTCGAAAAATGACATTTAGCGATGAATTAATGGGCGATTTAATTCGTTTCGTTTCGTCTCACGAGGTTGGTCACACTTTGGGCTTACGCCACAATTATGGCTCAAGTTCTACTGTGCCTACAGAAATGCTGAGGGATAAAAAATGGGTTGAGGCGAATGGACATACCCCTTCAATTATGGATTATGCCCGTTTTAACTATGTTGCACAGCCAGAAGATAACATTTCATCAAAAGGTTTATATCCTCGCATCGGCGATTATGATAAATGGGCAATTGAGTGGGGCTACAAGTACTTCCCTGAAACTAAAAATGCGCAGCAGGAAGTTCCGGTTTTAAATAAAATGACTATCGAATCTGCTAAAAACCGTAGATTATGGTTTGGCACCGAAACTAATCCGGATGACCCGCATTCGCAAAATGAAGATTTATCTGATAATGCAATGAAAGCCAGTACGTATGGTATTAAAAACCTGAAGGTTATTTTAGGTAATTTACCCGTGTGGACGAAAGAACCTGCAGATGGTTACGATAATTTAGCAAATATGTACGGGCAATTAACGACTCAATTTGGCAGATATATGGGGCACGTTGCAAAAAACATCGGTGGTGTTTACGAAAATCCAAAAACTGTTGAACAGACAGGTGCAGTTTACGAACGCACACCTGCTGCAACCCAAAAAGAAGCAATGAGTTTCTTGGATGCGCAATTATTTAAAACGCCAATGTGGATGATTGACAAGCCTATTTTAGATAATATCAATGAAGATGGTTTAGAGGTTGTTGGCAGATTACAAAACACAACGATTAACAGGCTATTAGCCACAAACACATTAACAAAGTTGATTTCTGCCGAAGCTGCTGATGGCGCTGGCGCATACAAAATCACTGATTTATTTACAGATTTAAACGGTTCAATTTTCACGGAATTGAAAACTAATCAGCCAATTGATGTTTATAGAAGAAACCTTCAGAAACTTTATATTGATAAGCTGATTGCGATTGTTAAACCGGTTCAAATGCCAGTTGCCGTAAATGTAATACTTGCGGGCGGAGGTAGAGGCGGTGCAACACAAGGTGGCATTTCAGCTTCACAGAGTGATGTATTATCTGTTGTTAAGGGCGAATTAAAAGCTTTAGATACGATGATTAAAGCCAGTGCAAATACTGCGACTGGACTAAGCAAATATCATTTAGAAGATTTGGCAGGCAGAATAGATGATGCTTTAGATACAAAAGCCAAATAAGAATTTCTCTGTTATAAAAAGGCTTCCTGATTTTTAAAATTAGGAAGCCTTTTGTTTTATAGTTTAAAAGCTTTAATTATAACTGGTTTAAGCCTAAAAACACTAAACCTACAAATACGATTGCTGCGGCATAACCCAAAATTCCGATGCGTTTATGATGCCCGGCGGCATTTAACTTTTTAGTGTTTTTATAAGCTGCTTCTCTAAAAGATTTCACATAAACAGAATCATTTAACATCCCTGCGTTCGTTGTACTTAAAGTTGTAGGTTTAAAGAAATCGGAGGTTGAATTACTCCTTGTTGCTTTAAATTTTTTTAAGCTTTCTGGATCTAATTTAAAACTTTTAGCATCCTTTATCGCGGTTTCTTTTATATTAGTAAGATTAGCCGTTTGGGCGCAACAATTAACTATTAACACCGAAGTGAGCATAAACGCGAATGATAGGGACTTAAACATGCTTAAAAATACATTTTTTTTAAATTCCATCATTAAATAATTTCCTTTTAAGTATGTTTTTAGTTCAGCCGTAATTTTTCTAATAGCTTGCAAATAAATTATTATTAACTAGAATTCTGCCATTAATCGTAAATTTGGAGCTTAAATTTATAAAATGAAACATTGGTTGGTTAAGTCAGAGCCTTTTAAATACAGTTGGGAAAAATTTAATGAAGATGGACGAACTTTTTGGGATGGCGTTCGAAATTACCAGGCCAGAAACAACCTCAAAGAAATGAAAGTAGGGGATTTAGTGCTTTTTTATCATAGCAATGAGGGTAAAAATGTTGTTGGTATTGCCAAGGTTGTAAAAGAGTTCTATCAAGATCCAACTACGGCTGATGCAAATTGGGTTGTTGTAGATCTATCGCCTGTTGAATCGCTGAAAAATCCTGTTTCCTTGGAGCAGATTAAAGCTGAAGAAAGCCTGAAAGATATTTCTTTGGTTCGCCAGGGCAGGTTATCAGTAATGCCATTGAAAGCCGAAGAATTTGATAAAATTTTAGAAATGGGCAGTTAATACTTAATCGGCCATTACCGTAATTTCACTTTTTTTACTCAATATCAATCCAATTGTCATAACAATACTCGACCCCAAAACAACTAAAAAAAGAAATGATGTGCCCACCTGATGAATCTTTAATGTATCTGGCAGGTTAAAGTAAAGCAGAATACTTATTAGCCCGCGGGGTGCAATATAAATTATTGGTGCAATAGCTTCTTTCTTAAATACTTTAAGGCAAACGAATCTCACGGCATAAATCGTTACTAAAATGAAAAATCCATTTGCCAGTATCGGCTTGTCGTTAAGCTCACTAATGTTCATGGTAAATCCAAAAATTACAAAAAAGAATGTACGCAAGATGAAGGCACTTTCTGCCGATAATTGATAGAGCTGCGATAAATCTGAACTTAAGTTTTTATATAAAAATGTAGTTCGAAACCATACATTTTGAATTGCATCGGCATTATTTAGAAATAAACCTGTACTTAAAATTAACACCAGCGACGATAAATGGTACGATTGGCCAATTGCATACACAAGAATTAATATAGCAATAATCAGAAAAAACTTTATGTGATGCATCAGTTTGCCCATGATGTATAGCAGCACAATACATGCAATTGATGATAGGAAAATAATTAGAAATGTGCTTAATCCTAAGCCAACAAAAGATAGCGTTGTAATGGATTGATTTGATATTGCAAAGTTGAAAATTATGATACCGAGAATGTCAGAGAATGAAGATTCATAAATAACAAATTCTTTATCCTTTTTACTCAATGCGGCTGCAGAAGGAATGGCGATAGCCGAGCTGATTACGCTGAAGGGGATGGCATTTGCAATGCATGTATATAAACTGGCATGGCTTATCTGATAAATTATTAGGGTTATAACAGTAACTGTTCCTAACAAAATTGTTAATGCGGAAAAAAATGCACTTCTTATTATTCTGTTTTTTTCGCTTTCATATCTAAGTTCTAAGGAGCCTTCAAAAACAATTAAAATTAAGCCAACTGTACCTAAAGTTGGTAAAATGGATAAAAAATTAAAAGTTTGTATATGGAGGTAATCAACTAGAAACCGTAGTCCGATTCCAAGTAAAAGCAATAGCAAAACCGATGGAATTTTCGTTTTACTTGCCACTAAATCAAACAGATAGGAGAAAATAACTAAGCCGCTTAAAATAATAAGAATGGTATATGTTGTCATATTTTCAGCGTTTTGGTAAATCGCTAAAATAAAACAAACATATTAACCAGCAAGAAATCTTATGTAAAAGTTACGCTTTAAAGAATAATGCTTTGAGTTCGCTGGCATCATCCGGATTCATTTTACCTCCCAAAACCAAACGTAATTGTCTGCGGCGCAAAGCACCATCAAAAAGTTCTACTTCTTCTTCAGTTTCTGGAATTAGCTCAGGCACAGGAATGGTACGGGCGCTTTGATCAACTGCTACGAAAGTGTAATATGCCTCATTACTTTTTTGCCGGGCACCACTTGGAATATTTTCTGCCCAGACGTCAAGGCGAACCTCTACCGAAGTATTAAAAGCACGGGTTACTTTAGCCTCAATGGTAATTACATCTCCAAGTTTAATTGGGTGTTTAAAAGATACATTATCTACTGATGCAGTTACTACAATTCTATTACAATGTTTTTGAGCAGAAATTGCTGCAGCAATATCCATCCAGTGAAGCAAACGCCCGCCCATCAGGTTATTTAATGTATTGGTATCATTAGGTAAAACCAACTCATTCATAATCGTAAAACTCTCTTTCGCAAATTTCTTTTTCAAACTCATAATCGAGCGCAAAAGTACATAAAAGCCATATTAAATTTTTACTTTTTTATAATCAGCTTACTTTTTGTTAGCTTTTTTAATTCGTTGTTGAAATTCGGCTTCAACAATTTTGAACTCCGTAAATTTTTAGATATGGCTGCCAGTTATATTGTTGGCGGTTGTGTGCAGGTTTTACGGTCTAAATACTCATTAACTTTTTGTAAAGCCGCTGCAAGCATTAGTTTGGCTTATGCGCCTAATTACTTGTGGCTTACATTTCCAGAAAACAATTGTAGAAATATCATGTTATCTAAGCTTAAAATCGAATTAATGCAAAACCAGACCATCATCCAATTTTTCCATTGGTATTACAACGAAGAACAAAATTTATGGACAAAAGTAGCCACTGAAGCCTCACACTTAAAAGATGTTGGCGTTACATCAGTTTGGTTGCCGCCTGCTTATAAATCAAATAATGCGGCTTATGATGTTGGTTATGCGGTTTATGATTTGTTTGACTTAGGCGAATTTGACCAAAAAGGTGCTGTTCACACAAAATACGGAACTAAAGAAGAATATTTAAAAGCGATTGATGCCTTACATGATAATGGTATCGCCGCATTGGCTGATATTGTATTTAACCATAAAGCGGGGGGCGACGAATTGGAAAAAGTTCAGGTTCGAACCGTAAATCCAGATAATAGAAACGAATTTACCAGCGATGTTTTCGAAATTGAGGCATGGACAAAATTCACATTTCCGGGCAGAAAGGGCAAATATTCGGAGTTTATCTGGGATCATATGTGCTTTAGTGGGGTAGATTGGGCCGAAGATTTAAAAGAAACAGCAATTTATTCTATCCAGAATCATCTTGGTGAAGGTTTTGAAAATGTGCCATCAACAGAACTTGGAAACTACGATTACCTGATGTATAACGATATTGATTATCGTAACAGGGCCGTAATTGAAGAACTAAAGTATTGGGGAGAATGGGTAGTTGAAACTACAAAGATTGATGGTTTCAGGCTGGATGCGGTTAAGCACATCAACCCTGATTTTATTATCGAATGGCTGGATCATTTAAACGAAAAGTACAATCGTGAGTTTTTTGTTGTAGCTGAAGACTGGAACGTGGTAGACATTGAAGGCCAGCTTGAATATATTGATATTACTGGCGGGAGAACTCAGATTTTTGATTCACTTTTACATCATAACTTTTATTTAGCTAGTCAGGAGGTAAACCAGTTTGATATGCGAACCATTTTTGATAAAACGTTGGTTCAAATTAAGCCTGAGCTGGCTGTAACTTTTGTTGATAATCATGATTCACAACCTTTGCAAGCCTTAGAATCTTATGTTGAGTTTTGGTTCAGGCCTTTAGCTTATGCGATGATTCTATTAAGAGCGCAAGGAATTCCATGTTTGTTTTTTCCTGATTTATATGGCGGAATTTACGATGATAAAGACAATGAAGGTCAGGATGTGCATGTAGAACTGGTGGCTTTACCTGAGGTAGAAACCATGTGTAAATTAAGGGCTTCTTTGGCTTATGGCTTGCAACGCGACCATTTCGACCATGGAAACTGTGTTGGGTGGACAAGAGAAGGTGATGACGAACATGAAAACAGTGGTTTAGCAGTTTTATTGAGTACAGGCGAGGAAGGTTTCAAACAAATGGAAATAGGTAAGAAATTCGCAGGTAAAACTTTTGTGGATGCTTTAGGCAAGAGAGAACAGGAAGTTATAATTGATGAAAACGGCTGGGCAGAATTTCACTGCAATGCTGGTAGTGTTTCGGTTTGGGTATTAAAAACCGACTAAAATTGCAATACTATCTTTCAGTAACTTTATTACTTAAATTCGTGTAACCTACCAAAGTGTCCCATCTGGCACCCGGGCGACGGTAGTACACGAATATTTGATAACTGTTTTCTGTTTGAAAAAACGACCCTTCAAAAGGCTGACTTTCTAGTGCTTTTGTATCGTTGTTATACCAGGCATATTCGTAGTCGTAAAGGCCTTGTTTAAGCATTATATTGCCATAAAACTGCTTTCTGCCGGCATCATAAAGCAGTTTATTTTCTTTGCTTAAAGTGAAATTGTTAAAGCGACCTACTACATAGGCATCGCCATTTGCAGTGGGTGCAGTGGCATTTAATGTGAAGAGCACCCCCATGTATTCGGCTTCGGTTTTATCATCACGACCATCAGTATTGCGAATAAAAAAGTTTCCATTTTCATCATATTGATTCGCAAAAGCTCCGTTATTTCTCGATCCATCCTGAAAAAGCATCAGATTTACAGATTCATTATCACGGTAAATGTCTTTAACGTTATCACCTTTAAATCGCAAACTTCTGGTATCGAATTTTCTAAACTCATTATCGCCCCAAAAATCATTTGTATTTAAGTCGTTATAAACCAGTTGATTTGGACGGATAAAGGATGGCCTCGTGTTTATAATTGATGTATTTGAATTAAAGTTTTGCATCACCACAACCTTCAAATCCTGGTAAGGATTTGGAATTGGAATGGAGTGATTTATGGTAAAATTTATTTTTTGCTTGCTGTCTCTATTTGCAACCTGCATCGAATTAGTAACCTCTGCGGCTATTGAAACCTGGCTTTCAAGAATATAAAAACGCTGCGAAATTACCGGCTGATTTTTATCACCATCTAAATACACCTTTAATACATAATTTCCGCCTATTTTAGGTTGTACCTGGGTATTTGGTAATGCCAGTTCATAGTGTGTATATTTTCTGGTTGTGTTTGATGAGTAACGATAATTCGTAATTCTGTCGTTGTCAAAGCCCTGAAGAAAATCCATGGTAGATATTCTGGATGTTTGCCAATCTGCTGTGCAGTGTTCAACGGTGTACCAATAGTTTTTGGTTCCACCAAGTAAATCATCAAAAGAAAAACTAATAGTTTCTGATGAGTTAAGCAGGATTACCGGGATGCTTTGTTCTTTATTACTGTTATAACACAACACCGTTTTAATGTTCGGCAGGTAAATTTTATTCTCGTTTGTAAAGGTTGTATTGTTTTGGGCAATTGTTAAAGTAGGGATGAAAAATAAAAGTATAACGATTAGTTTTTGCATGGTTAAAAGTAAAGAGTATTAAGCACAGTTGAAATAGATTAATTAAGATAGGCTTATTTTTACAAAAACGGTGCTTAAACCAATATTTTAAAGTATAAAAAAGCCGCAGATTTTTCTGCGGCCAAATAGCTGTTAATCTGTATCCCCTGAAGCTTAATTAGCCTTCAAGCGCCATAATCTCGGCAGCCAGGGCTTCCCATTTATTCTGGCTGTTATCTAAATCTTGTTTTACCGCTAAATACCGCTTATTTGCTTCAGCCAGTTTATCAGCTTTGCCATAAACGTTTTCATCTGCTAATTCAGCTTCGATATTTTTAACTGATGCTTCTAATTCTGCAATGAGTGTTTCAGTTTTTTTTAGCTCATCATTTAGTTTTTTTAACTGATTAGCCGTGTTCGAAGTCGCCGGCTTCGGCTCCTCTTTGGCTTTTTCAGGCATCTTTACCGGGATAGGCTTTGATGCAGGAATAACACGTTTACTATTCCACTCTTCGTATTCAGCGTATGTTCCGGGATATTGTTTAATCTGTTCGTTTTCAATAAACCATATTTTATTGGCCACATTATCTAAGAAATACCTATCGTGAGAAACAGCGATAAATGTTCCTTCAAACTGTTGTAAAGCCTGAATTAAAATGTTTACCGATTGAATGTCAAGGTGATTGGTAGGCTCATCCAGAATTAGGAAGTTTGAATCTGTGGTTAAAGATTTTGCCAAAGCAACACGCGACTTTTCCCCTCCGGAAAGTACTTTAATTTTCTTGAAAACATCATCGCCCGTAAATAAAAAGCACCCTAAAATACTGCGGAGCTCGGTGTCAGAATGTTTGGGCGCAAAAGCCTGTAATTCTTCTAAAATAGAATTACCCAAATGCAACGATTCCAATTGATGCTGGGCGAAGAAAGTGGTGGTTACATTATGGCCGGTTTCGCAAAAGCCATCGAACTTTTCAGTTCCGGCAATCATCCTTAATAAAGTAGATTTACCTTTACCGTTGGCGCCAATTAAGGCAATTTTATCACCTTTCTCTATCACAGCTTCGGCATCTTCCAAAATATGAACGTTTGGATAATGTTTGGTAGCATGTTCAATACGCACAACATGACGGCCAGAAGGCTTGGTGAATTTGAAGCTGAAATTAACCGTCGGGTTATCATCATCCACATCATCAACACGCTCCATTTTATCAAGCGCTTTCATACGCGATTGCGCCATTTTTGCTTTTGATGCCTTCGCTTTAAAGCGTTCAATTAAACGTTCTTCCTGCTTAATTTTAGCTTGTTGGTTTTTAAATTCTCCTTTTTGAATTTCGCCTCGCAAGGCTTTTTCCTCTACATAAAAGCTATAATTACCTGCATAAACAGTTAATTTTCCCTTGCGGGATTCTACCGTGCGGTTTACAATTTTATCTAAGAAATACCTATCGTGGGATACAATTACAATAGCGCCTTCAAAGCCCATTAAATAATTCTCCAGCCACTTGATGGATGGTAAATCCATGTGGTTGGTTGGCTCATCGAGTAGTAAAATATCGGGGTTTTGAAGCAGGATTTTTGCAAGCATTACCCGCATTCTCCAACCTCCTGAAAAAGTATTTAGCGGACGGTGTTGGTCTGAAGTGCTAAATCCCAAACCAGCCAGAATTTCATTCGCTCTATACTCGATATTGTAACCATCTAAGGCCTCAAATTCCTGCTGTTTATCACTTAATTTATATAAAACTTCTTCACTATAATCAGTTTCAATTTTTTTAAGTAGTTCTTCAATTTCATCGTGCAGCTGGTTTTGGCGCTCAAAAGCCTCCATTGCCACATGTAAAATGCTATGGTGAGATTCGTAAGAAAGTAAATCCTGATTCAGGTAACCAATTTTTAAGTCTTTTGACATAGAAACAGTGCCTGAGCTTGGCGCATACTCACCTACAATAATTTTTAATAGGGTCGATTTTCCTGTGCCGTTGGCGCCAATTAAGCCCGCTCTATCTCCTGGTTTAATGTGCCAGTTAGCCTCGTCGTATAAGGCCCTTGAGCCAATTAGGAATGTTAAATTATTTATTGAAATCATTTCGGCTGCAAAAGTACGAATTTTTAAGGCTTATTTCATGTCGAAAATTAAATAGAAATTGAGGTCTGAATTCGTTTTTTGCAAAGAAAAAGAGTATAATTATTAAATACATTTGATTATAAGTCAGGTAAACATGAGCAACGAAAACATCAAAATCATCAGCAAAGAAATTCTATCAGATAACTGGTATACCTTAAATAAAATCACTTTTGAATATTTAAAGAAAGACGGAACCAGTGAAATCCAAAATCGTGAGGCTTATGACAGGGGTAATGGCGCAACTATTTTACTGTACAACAAAGCTAACCAAACTGTCATCCTCACCCGCCAATTCCGCATTCCGACTTATCTAAATGGTAATGAAAGTGGCATGTTGATTGAAACCTGTGCCGGATTGCTGGATAAAGATAACCCTGAAACGGCCATTAAACGCGAAACAGAGGAAGAAACCGGCTACCAGATAAGGCATTTAGAAAAAGTTTTCGAAGCCTATATGTCGCCTGGTTCGGTAACCGAAATTCTTTATTTTTTCGTCGCTGAGTATGCTAAAGATATGAAAGTTAGTGAAGGGGGAGGCCATCATGACGAACAGGAAAATATCGAAGTTTTAGAATTGGGTTTTAATGAAGCGTTAACGATGATTAAAACCGGCGAAATTAAAGACGGTAAAACGATTATGCTTTTGCAGTACGCCAAGATAAATGAGTTATTGTAAAGTAGACAAGAAAATATACACTCTATTTAGTATTGATTAAGCGTTAGTTAGTGTTTGCGCTGTTTAGTTTATCGTTATACGGAGTTGAAAGTTATAAGAACCTGCTTTATTTCTGTTGCTCTTGTGCAGGAAAAAATTAAACTCCTTAAAATTAATTGTTAATAAATTTTGATTTTTAGAAAATCTGCTTACATTTGTACTGTAATAAAAATAATTACAGAATGAACAATAGTCGTTTTCCTATTTCATTGCATATTTTAACCTTGCTCGATGATGCAAAAGGCACACTCGTAAGTTCTGAATATCTTTCTGGAAGCATTAACATAAATCCGGTTTTGGTGCGAAAAGAAATTATGAATTTGCGTAAACACGGCTTTGTGGATAGCAAAGAAGGGAAGGGCGGCGGTTCTTTCTTAGCTAAAAATGCCAAGGATATTAATTTAGGTGAAGTTTATATGGCTGTTCGAAACAGCAACATTTTAGGACAAAGCAAAAATGAACCAAATCCAAAATGCCCAATTGGTAAACAAATTAATCAACATTTAAGTACACTTTACAGCGATGCTGAAAACGCTTTGATAGCTAATTTATCGAAACAAACTTTAGCAGATTTTGCATTAAAATTTAAGTAAATTTTTTTAAATATAACTGTAACAAAATACATTACAATTAAATCATTATTAAACAGTAAATTAAATTTAAATAACATGAAAGTAGCATTAATAGGCGCCTCAGGATTTGTAGGCAAAGCCCTTTTAAACGAATTAGTAAGCCGTGGAAATGATGTAATAGCAATTGCCCGTGATACGGATAAAATTGAAAATACGAGCGATAAAGTTGCCAAAGTAGCTGCCGACGTTTTGGATATTGAGAAATTGGCGGCAACTTTAAAAGGTGCTGATGCTGTTATAAGTGCGTTTAACGCAGGTTGGACTAACCCAAATCTTTACAACGACACCATTGCGGGTGCAACGGCGATTCAAAAAGCAGTTAAATTATCAGGCGTGAAACGTTATATATTTATCGGTGGTGCAGGTACTTTGCAAATAGATGGTAACCAATTGGTTGATGGGCCACAGTTTCCGAAAGAAATTTATCCAGGTGCATCGGCGGTAAGAGATTATTTTAATACGCTAAAAGAAGAAAAGGAGCTCGATTGGTTGTTTTTTAGTCCTGCAATTGAGATGCATCCGGGTATTACCATTGGTCGTACAGGGAAATATCGTTTGGGCAAAACTTCCCCTGTTTTTAACGAGGATGGTCGCTCTATTTTATCAGTTGAAGATTTATCAATTGTACTTGCTGATGAGTTGGAAAATAATGCACACCATAGAGAACAATTTACAGCAGCATACTAAGAAAGACCGATGTGTGTAACATTTAAAATTTGAGATGGATGATGGAGATAAAATGTTAGATGGACAATAATAAGGCGTTAATTTTAATATTCCTATTCCACGTCGTTCAATTTCTATCTTACATTCTCCATCTTCCATTATTTTCCATATTTTATTTATCTTCGTCGCATGTATCGCCTTATTAAACCAATATTCTTCAAATTTGACCCCGAAAACGTACATTACTTTGTTGTTAAGCGGTTAAAATGGTTTAATGATAATTTTCCGCTTGGAAAAACCATTATCCGAAGTAGCTTCGATGTTCACATTAAAGGGCTGGAAAAAGAAGTTTTTGGAATAAAATTTAGAAACCCCGTTGGCTTGGCAGCAGGTTTTGATAAAAACGGTGAATATGTGGAATCGCTAAGTAACCTTGGTTTTGGTTTTGTGGAAGTGGGGACGGTTACGCCGATGCCTCAACCAGGAAATGATAAACCGCGTATGTTCCGCTTGCCAAACGACGAGGCTTTGATAAACCGGATGGGCTTCAATAATAAAGGTGTTGATGTTATGGCTGAGCGTTTGCGAATGCTGAAAGATAAGCATCCTGAAATTGTTGTCGGTGGAAATATTGGCAAAAATAAAGCTACGCCCAACGAAGATGCGGTGAGTGATTACATCAAATGCTTTGATAGATTATTTGATGTTGTTGATTATTTTGTTGTCAATGTAAGCTCGCCAAACACGCCTGGTTTGCGTGAACTGCAGGAAAAAGAGCCGCTAAAAAAAATATTGAATACGCTACAGCAGCGCAATCGCAAAAACGATATTTCCCGCCCCATTTTACTTAAAATTGCACCAGATTTAACGGATGCGCAACTTGATGACATTATCGAAATTGTGGCCGAAACAAATATTGCCGGGATAATTGCTACCAATACAACTATTAGCAGGGAAAATCTGGCTACAGAAAAAACCTTGGCAGGAGAAATGGGTGGATTAAGTGGTAAACCTGTAAAAGAACGTTCTACAGAAGTTATAAAATATCTTTCAGAAAAATCAAATAAAGCCTTTCCTATTATAGGTGTTGGTGGCATTCATTCTGCGGAAGATGCCAGGGAGAAGTTAGATGCAGGTGCCAGTTTAGTGCAACTTTATACCGGTTTTATTTACGAAGGCCCGGGCTTGATAAAGTCAATATGCAAGGCTTTGGTAAAGTAAAACTCAACTTATTTTTGCCTGTTCACCATTGCGTTTATCCAGATTGGCGCAAAAGGTGAGGTGCATCCTTTCGAAACAGGGTAATCTCTATAAATCCCGAGTTTTTCCCCAATTGATAGTGCCCTTTCGCGATGTTGAGGATGATTAATGCCAATCTGCGCTAAAGTGGTGTTCATTGTCCATTGCACTTCAGGTGCTGCTCCAGGTAGCTCCGATTCAATTCTGTTTAATAATTTGTCAATAGCCAAACCTTCAGGGTTTCGAACAATACGTCCACTGGTTAAACTCCAGCCGGCACGGGCAAGCATTGTATCCGTTGCGTTAATCCATTTTTCACGGAATTGCTCTTTATCCGGATATTCTTTAATTACATAATTGTAGAACCAATCGGCTGCCCAGGCAAATTTTTCTGATGATACCATGAGCTCAATTTGTTCAGCAGATAATTTTTTCGAATCAAGAATTAGTATGGCGAGCATTCGTGCATCAATATTTTCAGTTTCCCAAAGCTGAAGCGCTAACGCATGATTAGTCTTTATCTTTTTTGCTAAATTTCTAATGTCGCCCATTTTAACGCCATAAAGATTTTCCCTTGCGCCGTTTTTTAAATGTAGTTTTCGAACTTTCTCGTCTCCAAGCGATTGTAATATAGATAGTACTTCCTGAATGTTCATGGTTATTCAAATTTGCGATTATCAAATTTATTTATTTTCAGGAATTTTGGGTAAAAAAAAAGCATCCTTTGATCAGAAGGATGCTTAAATCTTTAAGAAGAATTTTCTAAAAACTATTTTGCCAAAGCAGCTAAAACAGCATTGTTTTTAGCTAATTGATCGTTTTTAGGTTGTGCAGAGCGGCTTCCTAACTCAACATTAGTTGCTCTTTTTAAAAAATCTACCTCTTGGTGAGCTGTATTTTTATTTCTTCTGTCTTTTCTTTTTAATCTGGTAACTGCCATGGTAATAACCTTTTAATTATTTTATTTGTACAAATGGAGGTCGAGAGCGGATTCGAACCGCTGTAGAAGGTTTTGCAGACCTCTGCCTAGCCACTCGGCCACTCGACCCTTAAATTCAAGGCTGCAAAAATAGCAATTATTAATTAGCCCGCAAATATAAATGAATATTTAATTTCTGGTTCTCGCAATTTCCGAGCAAAATATAGCAGCACTTACAGCAACATTTAACGATTCTGCATTGCCAACTCTCGGTATAGTAATGGGTTGGGTTATTTTTTTTATCACTTCTTCGGTAATCCCTTTTCCCTCATTGCCCAAAATAATTAATCCTTCTTTGTTCCAGTTTGTTTTATAAATTGAGTTTCCATCAAGCAAAGCGCCAAAAACCGGAAGGGTGTTTTGCTGTAAAAGAGCAGGCAAATTTTCATAATAAATATTTACCCTTGCAAGTGAACCCATTGTGGCCTGAACAGTTTTGGGGTTGTAAACTTCAACACAATCTTCCGAGCAAATTATATTTTCAAAACCAAACCAATCTGCAGTTCTGATTATTGTCCCCATATTGCCAGGGTCCTGCACGCCATCGAGCACGATAGTAAACTTATTTTTAAAATCCAGTAAGTTTGCAGGCTTGCTTTTTGGCAGGTGCATTACAGCTAAAAAACCTTGTGGTGTTTGCAAAGTACTAATCTTACTTAATTCAGCGTTGTTTACTTCAAATAAGTTTATATTTGCTGGTAATTTGGGTAACAAACTGTATTGTTCACTAACATAAAATATGGAATGAATTTGGAAGGCAGATTGTATAAATTCTTTAATAGATTTTATACCTTCAACAAGGAACAATCCATTTTCCTTACGATATTTCTTTTGATGTAACGACTTAATAAAACTAATCTGAGATTTTGAAAGCATACAAATCCTTTAAATATTCTAAGCTGAAAAGCCCTGCAATATTACTATTTATTATTGTTTTAACGCAGGCCTGTTCATCAACTAAATACATTCCGGATTACCAGGCTATCGTTAAAAAAGTTACTATCGATAGTGTTGATTCCAAATTTGAAGAACAAGCCTATAATTATGTTCAAAAAGATATCCGCCCGTCATCATCTTTCAGTATTAATGTTCCGCTTTATAATTTGTTCAACACTAAAGACGGACGTTATAAAACCACTAATATAAAGCCTTTCGGAACCCCACCAGCTATATTGGATAGTACGCTTGTAGAAATATCGAGAACTCAGATTGAAAAATTTTTAAAAGGTAAAGGTTATTTTCAGGCAAAGGTTGCAGCTGATATTAAAGTTAAAGATAAAAAGGCTGAAGTAAATTTTAAGGCTACTCCAGGTCCGGCCTCTTTTATCGGTAAGCTGACCGATTCTATTTATACACCAAATATTAGAGGGATTTACCATGCAGAAAAGCCCAAATTTACCCATCTTCATCAAAACATGCAGTATGATTCAGACTCCTTATCTTATGAAAGGGAGCAGATTTACAGGGTAATGAAAGAGAACGGATATTTTTATTTCCTTCGCCCGTATATAAATTTTGATGTGATTGAAACGACCGATGTTAAAAAGGTAGATTTAAGGCTTAATGTAACTAACCCACCCAAAGGTGAGCACAAACAATACCATATTGGTACAACCTACATGGTTATTGCACCAAGTCCTGATGGTTTTCCAGATTCGCTTAGAAACTATGTAAACAGAGATACAACCCGAGGTGTATCCTTCACGGATTTATCGAAACGATACAGACGAAACCCTATTCTTCGTTATGATTTCCTTAAAAAAGGAGAGATGTATGATATACGGAATGAAAACCTTACCTACGACCGGTTGTATGAGCTTAACATTTTCAAGAACGTTAAAATTGATTATTTTAATCAGGATAGTACATCATATAGGGTAAATCCGATTATTCTTTTAACGCCACAAAAAGTGATGAGTAATCGTGTAGAGGGTGAGGTTCCATTTAACGGCGGAACTGTAGGATTTACGTTGAGCAATACCTACACAAATAATAACTTTTTCAGAGGCGCTGAGCGCTTTGAATTACAGGTTAAAGGTGGTTTACAGTCGAGAATTGGTAATGGCGCTTCTCCATTCAGCGACATTTATCAACGAGATTTTTCAATTAGCTCAAGCATAAGCGTTCCGAGGTTAATGATTCCCTTTTATACACCTGTTTTAGGTGCGAATGGCATGCCTCATACCACATTTTCGTCAAGCTATATTTATGCTTTGCAAAAAGATGTTTCAGTGCGCAGAATTTTTATAAATTCGATAACCTACGATTGGGTTGAAACCAAATCAAAACTCCATTCATTTACGCCTTTAAATTTCGAGTATAGGTTTGGTAATCTCGACCCGGCGCTTGATCTTTCAACAGTTTTAAATAATCTTTACTATTCTACACTTCTGGCAAGAAAGGATTTGACCTTGGGGATGAAGTATACGTATACTTTAAATGGTGATAAACTCAATCAGTTGAGAACATTTGTTTATTTAAGAGGTGGAATTGATATCGCCGGCAATCTCTTACAAGCACTTTCAAATTTCAATAATAATAAGCATAATCCTAATAATTATCTTCCCGGAGATACAGTAAACCGCGATTATGCCAAAATTTTAGGATTGCCCTATAACCAATATCTGAGGCCAGAGCTCGATATCAGGTGGTACAAACATTTGGGAGGAGACAGGCAATTTGTTGCAAGAATGAACGCTGGCATTGCTTATGCATACGGAAACTCAGTATTTATGCCGTTTGAGAAAAGGTTTTTTGCAGGAGGATCCAGCGGCATCCGTGCATGGCAAGCAAGAACTTTAGGTCCGGGGAATTACAATAGGGGTACTTTAAGCTCAGACACAGTTAGAAGAGCAGTTTTTGGGCTGGATCAGCTTGGAGACTTGAGGATTGAAACAAATTTCGAGTATCGTAATGTAATTCTTCGTAAATTCTTCGGCGGTGTATTAAAAGGGGCAGCTTTTGTAGATGCAGGAAATATATGGAACTTGAATGCGGATGAAGGTGAAGAAAAAATGTTCAAGCTAAGTAAACTTGTTCAGCAACTTGCCATTGGCACCGGTCTTGGCTTAAGATACGATGTTCAATATTTTGTATTCAGGTTTGATATTGGATTGAAGCTTAAAGATCCTCAGTTTTCAGGGTCAGACCAATGGGTAATAAGTAAATTCTTATCTGGTGGTAGAGACTTCAAAAACACTTATAACGCCACACATGGGCCCGATACTTACCGTTTCCTCCAATATAATTTCGGTATTGGTATGCCTTTTTAATTTAACCAAAAAGGCTTAATGGTTTTGGTGCTTCATCAGGGTTTTTAAAAATGAATTCCCGAAACGGCTTCCACTTTTTATCCATGTGTTTATACACCCAAAAACTATTTACAGAAAACCTGCGCTTAAAATGTTTGTCTTTAAAGGCTTCCATTATAACTTGATGAACGCCTGGTTTAACATCTTTAAAGGCAATTGTAATGTGCGGCGTGAACTTTGTAACATCTTTAGCAGGAATTATTTTTAATGCTTTAAGCTCAGCCTTAATTTTCGATTGCAGTTTTATAATACTCTCGTTTTGTTCAGCATCGATGAAAACCGTATGAGTTTGGAAAGAGCCAAAATTTCTTAAAACCTGTTCAAAAGGATTTTGATAAACAGCATTTTGCAAAGCTGAAAAGAATTTTTCTTCTTCAGCTAATGATGATATCTTAACAGGATTATAAAGTGTTATGTGCACTGGCCGTTTCAAAGATTCGACAACATTAAATTTCTGTGATATTTCGTTCCGAATTTCATCAACATCATCAATAACTGTAACCGGAGGAATCAAACAGACTAGATACAAAATTTCCATTCTGCTAATTTACTAAAAAAATTAGCTAAAAATAACTAAAATAATCCACGTAAAGCATCGAAAATACTTTCAAAAAAAGTGGATAGGTTTAACCCATTACTGTGATTAAAATACACAAAGGCCAGAAAAATAATTACAGCGAAAATTATAAGTTTGCGGAAAGCAAAGGCCAGAATTACCAGCACAATAGGTATTATGAAAAGCCACAAGCTGTTAATTGGATATGGTGTTAAATCTGAATCTTTTTTATAAACGTAAACTAATTTGCTATGTGTGCCTGAGTCGTTCTGGTGTTTGAGGTAAACAAAGGTAGAGCGTTCAATTGGCAAGGGAAGTACTGCTATGCCATCATTAAATTTTAAACTTTGTGTAAAACCACTCACACTGAAAGTGTAAATACCGTTTATGTTTTCATTTGGATTGTTAAGCGAATCTGCAGCAATAATTGCGAGTTTATTGTTTTTCAACAGGTTTTCTTTTACGATGAAGTTGTTAATTGCCGCAGTTTGAGCGAAACTAAAAAAGCCTGAAAGGCAAAGAAAAATTAAGATAAATCCTCTTTTCATTCTATAGAACGTTTATTGTAAATTAAATAGCCAATATGCAATAATACACCATTTCTTTTAATCGCATCATTATATAAATTATAACTTAAACTAACCGGACCAACAGGTGTGTGGTAAACCAATCCTGCGGTGCCTGCATAACGTATTTTTGTTATTGCTTTTGCATAAACAATATCCTGTAAATTATCAAGTTCGTATTCTTTATGCGGTAAAAAAAGATAACCCTCCAACCTGAAATCAAGATTTTTCCTGACATTAAAAATATTTTTTACACCGCCCGCTGCGTAAGTGGAAGCCCGAAATTTATCGAGAAATAGTGATCGGCTATCTTGCAAGGGATAAAAAGCCGGTGAAGCAAGTAAAGTAGAATAATAATTGTTAAACAAAGGCTGGTTAGAAATTACGCCCTCAACTAAATAACCCAGGGTGTATTTTTTTAGATGAAGAAAATAATTTTCCTGCGTTAGTTTAATCCCAACCCATTGCCTTAAATGGTTTGTTGGTTTGATCGTAGTAGCCGATGCTGTATTTCTGAATATATTACCAGGGTTGTAGTTTTCCCTTCCTGTTGTAAAGTTGAAACTTAGTAAAAAGCTTTGTCCGCGGGTGGCATACTGCTTCCTGTTAAGGGAATTTTTCTCCAAATTTAAAGAACCTTTAAAGCCATTGAAAATAGTTTGGTCAAGCAGATCGCCCACGGCAAAAGTATTATTAGGGCTGTACCTGTCGTTATTGTTGATAAATGAAGAGTGAAGAACAATTTTGGTGTTATAATTTAAGGGAACGCCCATCATCAAATCTATTTTTCTATCTGATTGTTCGATGTAGATGGGGTGCGGGTTTTCGATAAAAATCTGGCTGGTATTATAGTAGTTCCAGTGGTTGTAAGTTAATTCAGCACCTAGAAATAAAGGCAGTTTCGTTGGATAATCAATTCTTCCGCTTAGTTGAACAGATTCGTAAAAGCGGCCTGAATAAAAACTGGTTCCAAATGTGTAAGCTTTTCTGTTCAAATAGTTGTACTGAGCACCTAGAAAAACATTACTAATGGGCCTGGTCGAAATGTTACCGCCTAAATCTAGTTTAAAACTTTTTTTGGGCTGAGCAACAACTTCGAAGGTGTAGCTATCGGTTGTAGGCTCGTAAACAATTTTTGGATAAATGGTTTCGAAAGTCTGGTCGGCAACGAGTTTGTAATAACCACGTTTAATATCCTGTAAATTAAATTTTTGTTTATCACTTTTAAATAAACGTTCCACATACTTTTTCTGCTGCTCATTTACACCACTTACGGTTATATTGCTGAACACAAAATCTGGTTTTTTGTTGTTGAATTTCGCCCTTCTCTTTTCTAAATCCTCGTTACTTACCCGGCGGCTTATTAGGGCCTTAATTCTAGGCATATCGGCCATGGTGGCATCATAACCTTTTTTTATCAGGTCTTCTACAGGCGAAAAGTTGGTAACACTATAATCTTTTAAATCGGGCTGAATGTAAACGCCGTTTTTACCCACCATGGTAGAGTCTGATTTGGATAAAAACATGAAAACCAGGAAACGGTTCATCAATCGGTCATCGTTATTTTTAGGATACTCATTATAGGTTTTGGAAGAAACATTTGCACCAATTATGTAATCGGGTTTAAAATCGCGTTCCATTACATCGACAGGGAAATTATTATATAAGCCTCCGTCAAATACATATTTACCATCAAGTTTAATTGGCCGGTAAATAATCGGAACCGTCATTGTTGCCCGCACAGCTTCGGCCAAACTACCTTTACTAACGGTAATGCTTTTTTGCGAAAGTACATCTGCCACCATGCAACGATAGGGGATAAAAAGATTGTCGAAATTATCTTTAGAAACGGCGGATGCCTGCGAAAAAAGCTCTAAAAAAGCAAAGTTTAAAGGAATATCATTAATTAAATTGGAGCGAAAACTGAAATGAAATCCTGTATCGATTGCAACTTTTGCCGCAAGCATTGAGGCATTCGGTGCATTCTTTTCAAAAAAATAGGTGTAGTCACTTGTATATCTTCCATTCACCCAGTTCTGAAATTCATCACTAACTGCAATCTTTTCTATTTGAGCCGGAGCGTAGCCCGCAGCGTACATTGCGCCAACAATTCCACCCATAGATGTTCCGGTAATGTAATCAATGGGAATGTTATTTTCTTCGAGCGCTTTAAGTGTGCCAATATGTGCTAATCCTTTTGCACCACCGCCACTAAACACAAGGCCAACCTTTTGCGCATGCAATTGAGTACAGCACAGAACGAGAAGTATCAGCAAAAACCTTTTAAAAGTTACCACATTCTAAAAATAGGGTTTTCTTTTAAAATTTAATTCAGTATAAATATGTTATATGTTAAAAATGATGCAAAAGTTACCCAAAGAATATATGGAATGAAGATTAATCCGGCCCACTTATTTATTTTGTAGAACATTACAGCGTTCACAATAATTACAGCCAATAATAATAAAATTTCGAATAGAGCGAAACCAATTTCATGCAGGTAGAAAAAGATGAATGACCAGGCTAGATTTAAGATTAACTGAATTAAATAAATTGCTACGGTTCTTGGGAAATGTGTAATGCTGTCTTTTCGAATCCAAACGAGGTAAGCCGCTATTCCGATTAACACATACAGCGATGTCCAAACGGGTGCAAATAACCAGTTTGGAGGATTAAATGATGGTTTATTAAGTGTTGGATACCAGGTTTGAACGGATTTTGCTGTAGCCAGGCCACCTAACGCACCAACCGATAAGGTAATGGCAATATTAATTATAAATGCTAAAGGTTTAAATTTCATGGCATAAATTTGAGTTTAAACAAGCTTAAAACCTAAATGTTTTATCATCGGCCAACTGAAGGCACAACAGGTAAACTTTCCGTCTCATCGGTACCTATGCTTTGAACGGCAAACAGATAATTATCTTTACTATATGGCAAACGCATTTCCTTTTCAGTAGTGAAAAATTTCTTCTCCCAAACCGGGCTGCTGGTTTCACGCATTAGAACATAAAATCCTTTAATACCTGCTCCATTTGCTGGCGATTTCCAATATAAATAAGTAGAGTTACTTAAGTTTTTTACGTCTACTTTAACCTCAACAGGAATCTGCGGCGCTTTTGCAATGTTAGCCAGTACAGCAATATTTACGGCGGTATTTTTTCTTAAATACTCAAAATCCATGAACTCGATCAAATCGCCGTATTTAACCCCTTTTTCAGTTCTTAAATCCTGATGCTGATGGTCGAAATTTTCATTCATTTCTGTTAATCTAACGGCTGCAAATCCATTTTCTACAAATGGTGTGTGGTCTCCTCCACGAAGAAACCTATCGTTACGGTAAATCAGCTTAACCTCTAACTGATCGACATAACGCTCACCAATTTCCTTTACATATCGGGCAAGCTGGCGGCTTTTTCCATCGTTTTCCAGTCCAAACTGTCGGATGTTTTTTGCGGTTTTATCCAATTCAAAACTTGGTAAGCCCTCACTAAAAACCCTTAGTTTCGTGTTATCAATAATTTGGGTTTCGCTGGCATTGTTACTTCCAATCATATCGTTATTCAGCATGGCTTCGATATTCCAGCCTTCCTTTTTTGCTTTAGCGGCCATAAATCCTGAGCCTAATAATGATTGTTCTTCGCCACTTACAGCAACGAAAATCACTGTTGCACCAAACTTATATTTACTCATTATACGGGCTGCCTCAATAACACCTGCCACACCACTTCCATCATCATTAGCACCGGGAGCGTCACTCAAACGGTTCATCACATCGGTAACCCGGCTGTCTAAGTGCCCGCTTACGACAAAAACTCTTTTATCTTGCGGATCTGTTCCTTTAAGTACTGCAACTGCATTACCTAAAACAATTTGCTGATCAACACGTTTTCCGTCCGGTTTAATAGTAACGGTATCTAAAAAGGCAGATAGCCTTCCGTCGCCCTGCTTCGCGAACTGAGTAAATTTGCCAACTACCCAATTTCTGGCGGCGCCAATGCCCTTTGTTTTACTTTTGGTATCGCTTATGGTGCTCCTGGTTCCAAAGGCAACCATTTTTGTGATGTAGGCTTTCAGCGAATCTGCGTTCACAGATTTAACCATCTTATCAATATCAGAATTTCTGTTGACAATTGTTTGCGCTTTTGAGGAGAGTCCGAATCCAAGAATAAGGAAGGCGGTAAATAATTTTTTCATGCAGGACTAATTAAGAAGCTAATGTATCGAATTATAAGAATTGTTTTAAGAAATGAAAATGAAATCCTGTAACAATTTGAAAATAAATTGCTTGATATAGGGTGGCAGTTTGGTGGTGAATTCAGATTTTGGCTTTTAGGGAGTGGGCATCGAAAATATAGTTTAGTTAGTTTCATCGTGGCGGTTTTGATTGGCCTTCTATCAATTGCCGGCAGGATTAAGCTACCTAATCCTATTTTATTGCTTTTTGCCGGTATCGGAATAGGTTTTATTCCTTCAATTCCGACAGTATCACTAAATTCAGAAATTATTCTTTAATTTTTTTCCCACCATTATTGTAATTTTTTATCTCTCTTGCTTTATTTACAGTAATGGGGCGGGGATTAACGCTTCCATGGATAGTCAAAAAACTCGAAATTAACGGTTAACCTACATCAGCTTTCTTAAAACTAAAAAATTTATCCTGTAAGCAAATATTTTCTATATTTATTCCTGTAAAGTTAGTTAAGCCTTACAAAAATTATCGTCCCCAAAATTAATCTTTAAATGGATAAGTTTCCCGTAAATCTGACTGCAGCAAAATGTGAACTGTTAGACAGAATACTTCAGGAATTTAAGTATGAAGAATATATTAAAACTGATCGTGTTTTACATATTTTCAGAGGAAATGCCATTTTAGCATCTGAATATCTTCAGCTCTTAAACCAGTTAAATTTAATCATGCTTATTGGAGAAGTACACGGTCATCCTTTGCCTGCACTTATAGGTAAACAATCCGGACTTGAAATTTTTTTAAGTGAAGGTGGATTTATGAAACGCCTGGAGCTGCGAAAGATGCAGGAAGAAACCGGTAAAAGTATGCTGGAGTTACAGAAAGAAATACTCGATTTGAGGAACCAGCTTGCAGCTTGCCGTGAACTTATTGCCAAGCAGGAAATGGCTATGCTCGATATGGATGCTGAACTAAGGAGACTCGAAGCTGGTATGGAAAATGAAGATTTTTCTTAATATTAAAGCATGATCTTGTAGCGTTTTAGCTTGCTCATCCGTTTTGTCAGTAAACCAATAGAACTAAAAATGATTAAGAAAACTTTAAACACCTGCGGACTACTCATTTTACTTTCGCTAACAATGCTTAGTTGCAAAAAAAATGCAGAAGAAAACTTACCAAAAGATGCACTTACAGGTGCATGGCAGGAAATAGCCACGGGGTATAACCGTGTATTAATTTTCGACCCGGGGAATAAAATTACAATACTGGTTAGAATGAGCCAAAACGTAGATTGGAGCCTGAAACTCACAGGAAAATATACGGTTGATGGAGATAATCTAACAGCAAAAATCACGGAACAAACAGAAAGGCAAAACTCAGGTGCCTTAATTACAACTCCTGTTAATTTTCAATGGTTTGATAAAGGAAAGTTTAATGTCAAAAATTTCGTTTTAACGATAAATTATAAAACCTATCCAGCTGATGCACCGGTAGATACAGAATCTAAATTCAATAAAATTATACCTATAGATTAGCTGAAGCAACTTATTTAGTTGCTTTCACGCCCTCCGATGTCATAATAATTCGTTTTATTGTGCCATCGTTGTTATAGTTTAAATAATCGATGCAAACTGATCTTCTGTAACTTCCGCCATCATTATTAATTGCCCCGTTGTGATAAATGAAGTAAGATTTTCCCTTGAAATCGATAATGGATTGATGATTTGTATTTGAATTACCGGCAATTTCATTCAAAATGCCCTTGTAAATCCAGGGGCCATTAATGTTTTTGCTCATTGCATAAACTATTTTTTCTGGGAAACCCGATGCATAAGATAAGTAATACCAGTTTTTACGTTTGTGTATCCACGGTGCTTCTGTAAAATCAGGAACATCTACAACCCTAATCGGACCATCTAACTCAATCATATTTGTTTTCAATTTTGCATAATAACATCTTTGATTTCCCCAGAAAAGATAAGCTTGTCCATCATTATCAATAATTACAGTCGGGTCAATGTCATCCCATGTAATACCAACAGCAGTAGTCATATTGTTTGTAATTAAAGCCTTACCTAGGGCATCTTTAAACGGTCCTCGAGGGTTATCCGCAACGGCTACGCCTATAGATTTTCCTTTAACAGAACCATGTTCTGTTGCCACATACCAGTAAAATTTACCATTTCTTTCAATTACCTGCGAAGCCCAGGCATCATCATTAGCCCAGGCAAAATCTTTTACATTCAGAGGGGATTTATGCTCCTTCCAGTTAACCATGTCTGCCGTAGAGTAGCAAAGCCACTCATGCATTTCGTAATTGTTTTTTGATTTCGGCGCAACATCATGCCCGGTATATAAATAAACCGAATCGCCGTAAACAAAAGCAGCGGGGTCGGCTGTATATTTATCAGTAATTATCGGATTGCCTTTTGAAGTAATAATTTTCTCCTGACTAAATCCTTCAAAAGTTATACAAGCTAATGCCAGTATTGTTAAGTTTATCTTGTTGATGCGCATAAATGTTAACGTTTTAATTTTTTTATTCCACAACGAATTACAAAGCCACCAGAACTTCCAGCTCATCAGGTGATTTTTCGTTTTTAACCCGTTTTTTGTTCACAACCACGAATTTACCTGGTTAACCTGATACTAATTTGTATCTGTCCTGAATGATGATATTTCTGATTTTCGACTTACATCGTAAAAGACTACATTGTTTTTTAAGTAAGCTCTTTAGCATAAAATTCTTGGTTAGAAATGATTCTTTCGAAACTCACTTATCAGGTAAATATTAGCCACTGATATCGTGATAAGAATGCAATCGTAAATGTAAAAATTAAAATAATAAATGTTAACTAAACGGTTATTATTTTTGATGCTTATTGCGTTATCCAATCCAAAAAATTACAGACAAGGTAAAAACTGATGAAGCCTGGATAAATCAGATATTGGCAGATTTTGCCCTGTTTTTGCCAATCCTATCAGCTTTACTTTTTAAAGTTTATTTTTGATTACCACAAAACTTTTTTGAGCAGAATGATTCATAAATTTCTAATAAAGGCAGGCCTTGGCTGCCTGTTTATTTTGATAAGTAGTAGCAAAATATACGCCCAATCTCCATGGATAGCACTCAGCAAAAAACCTTCAACCTTAGCGCTTGAGAATGGATTTTTGTCATTTGATGCAGGCGATTTTAACCTCAAACTGGTCAAATCTTCACAAACTGTTGCAGGTTTGGCGCCTAAAATGGTGAAAGATTTCGATTTCGTTCCAAGTGATAGTTTAAAAGTCAGGAGTTCTGACGGACTTTACCATCTTGGTGATATTAATTTGAGGTTGAAAACCGGAAACGATGCCAACTGGAAAAGTTATAGCACTGCCGCGAAAAGACGTCCTGTTAAAAACATTGTGGTTAGTAAAACACTTTCAGCGGCTGATTTGGCCGAAACTTTACCAGCCGATATTCCTTTATCTATAAAAAGGATTTGGGAAATGGTTGGAGGAAAGCTGGTTTTGCGTTTCGAATTAACAAATAAAACCAATCATAAAGTAGAAATTGGGGCACTTGGAATCCCGATGGTATTTGACAATATTCTGGACGGAAGAACATTGGAGCAAGCGCATGCAAAAAACGTTTTTTACGACCCTTATATTGGTAAAGATGCCGGCTACCTTCAGGTAACCAGGTTGAGCGGGCATGTGCCATCACTCATCGTAACACCTTATGGAAAAACGCCTTTCGAAGCTTATAACCCGTTGAATGATGATAAAACCCCTCGGGGAATCGCCTTTGAAGGTTTTTATGAGTGGATGGTTTATAGTAAGGCATTTGCAGAAACGGATTGGAAAGGTGTGGAGGAATGGAATATGCCGACTTCAATTACCCTAAAACCGGGGGAAACCAGAAATTACGGGCTCCAGTTCATATTATCAGGAACTGCGAAAGATATAGAAAACAAACTTATTGAAAATAAAAAGCCTGTTGCCATGTCCGTTCCGGGTTATGTTATTGCTAAAGATGTTGATGCAAAACTTTTCATCAATTACAATAAAAAAATAAAAGCTCTTGAAGTTTATCCCTTAAATGCTTTGATAGTTAAATCTATAGGTTCAACTAAAAGTGGTTGGAAAAGTTACGCTGTAAAAGGGAACAATTCTGGCAGGGCCCGCTTAACAATTACTTATGCCGATGGCCTGGAGCAAACCATAAATTATAAAGTTATTGAGCCCGAAAGTGAAGTGATAGCAAGTTACGGTAATTTTTTAACCACAAAACAATGGTTTGATAAGCCTGATAATATTTTTAAACGCAGTCCTTCAGTTATAACTTACGATTACGAAAAACAGCAACAAGTGATTCAGGATAGCAGGGCATGGATAGCAGGTTTGAGTGATGAGGGTGGAGCAGGTTCATGGCTTGGCGCCATGATGAAGCAATTGGTTCACCCCGAAAAGGTCGAAATTGATAAGTTGAAACAATTTGTAGATACGGTAATGTTCGGCCGGATTCAGCTTAAAGATGGTCCTCAGAAATATGGTGTACGAAAAAGTTTATTCTATTATGCACCTGATTCTTTACCGAAGGATACCTATTCAAAAGATATCAATTTCAAAACCTGGTCTGCCTGGCCAAGAAAAGAAGCTGACGATTTAGGCCGTTCTTATAATTATCCTCACGTTGCCGCCGCACATTGGGTGATGTATCGTATGGCTCGGAATCATCAGGGCCTTGTTGATGAAAAAACCTGGAAACAGCATTTAATCGATGCCGCCGAAACCGGTTTGGCAATGGTGAATATTGCACCATATTATGCCCAGTTTGGGCAAATGGAAGGAACAATTTTCTACCTTATTTTAACCGATCTTAAGAATGAGGGCTTAACTGCAGAGGCAGATAAACTTGAAAATGAAATGAAAAAACGTGCAAACCATTGGCGTTCGCTCGATTACCCATTTGGAAGTGAAATGCCATGGGATTCTACCGGGCAAGAAGAGGTTTACGTTTGGTCGAACTATTTTGGCTACCAGGATAAGGCTAAAGTTACGCTCGATGCAATTCTTGCTTATATGCCTGTGCTGCCCCATTGGGCATATAACGGTAACGCCCGCAGGTATTGGGATTTTCTGTATGGCGGAAAATTAATGCGGATTGAACGTATGATTCACCATTATGGTTCGGCCCTGAATGCAATCCCTGTTTTAATGGATTATCGCAAAAACCCAAATGATTTTTATCTTTTGCGTACGGGTTACGGCGGTTTATTGGGGTCGATTTCAAATATTACCAAGGATGGTTTTGCACCCGCTGCCTTTCATGCATATCCTTCAACTTTAAAAAACGATGGCATTACAGGCGATTACGGTTCAGGGTTTTTTGGTTATGCTGTAAACACTTCATCCTACCTTTTGAAACATAAAGAATTCGGCTGGCTCGCCTTTGGGGGAAATCTGACAGAAAATAGTAAAATCATTAATGTAAAACTTACAACCGCGGCAAAATCATCATTTTATGTGGCTCCCGCCGGACTTTGGATAAACTTAGATGCCGGAACAATTGATGAAGTAATTTATAATCCTATGAATGGAGAAATCCATTTAATTTTAAGCAAAGCTGATGAACACACAAATAATGCAGTGATAAGAATAAGCCAGCCGGCGAAAGTAGACGGCGTAGGTAAGTATTCATTGAAGGACAGAAACATGGGCGAGCGAGGTGCTTATGAAGTTAAGTTATCGGCTCAGGGCATGACTGATGTAATATTGGTGAAGTAGGTTTACAAGCACTTCTGGAAACGAATCCAATTCACGCCCTGTAAAAAGTACGTCATTGCGAGGTACGAAGCAATCTATTTAAGTAGAGATTGTTTCGCACCTCATATTAATTATTTCCTGCTATTAGTTTTCCTTAACAACCCTCAGGCCATAAATCGGGCCGGCATTATTTTTAGCTTTCGGAAATAATTTGACGGTTACTTTATTTTTTCCTTTCGTAAGTTCTGCAGGGATTTTGTAAGACACATCATAAAAACGACTTTCCTTATATTTATTCAAATCTTCAGTAGCAATGTTTACGCCATTAACCAAAACATCAAAAATTCTACCTCTGTTGTCCATTCCCCAATAAGAAGCAATTATGGTGTTTTGGGCACTTGGATCTACTTTAACATCAAATTGAAGAAAGCCTTCTTCGCCTGCCAAACGCCATTTTTTGCCGTGTTCTTCACCCATAGATTCTTTGGTTGCAGTAAAGTTGTGGTCTCTTTCTGGCTGCATCTCGCCAAAGCGGAAAATATCAGTTGTTTTATCTTCGAGTGCCTTTTGCTTACGTTTCTGTTCATCGTAAATTTTCTGTTGAACTACCCATTTTTCAGGTGTGAAAACGTCCCAGTAAACACTATAATATTGATTTTTGGTTTGATAGAACGGAATCATGGTCACTTCTTGTGGTTGTGCAGTTTTAACGGTTTGAAACTTTAATTCCCGCTGATTAACCACGCTTAACCAATCTTTCGGGTCGTTATTTGCACTAACAAATACGGGAACGCCTTTAATAGGGTCGGGTTCAGTTGTGCCCAAAACACCGGCCAGTAAAACCGGACCATAAAAAACAGCTCTACGATCGGCATTGTCCGGCATTGCTTCTGTATGAAGTTTTTCGGGTGTGGTGTACGTTATTTTATCGTTGTTTTTCCAGCTGCGGTTAATAACCAAATAACCGGATTCGTCGGGTGTAATTTTTTGCGATACACCATTCACTGCAATTGTAACGCCTTCCGACCATTTTGGTTTCCTTATTTTAATCGAAAATGTTGATGCTTTAGTCGTATTAATTGTTAATTCAGTTTTATCGCCTTGCGGCAAAAGTGTTTGCTGCGTTATTTTAATTCCCTTTTCTTTCCAGTTCAGCGTAGAAGGAATAAATAAGTTTACGTACAAGCTACCATCATTGCCCCTGAAATAAATGCTTTCGTTGTACTTAACATGGTTTTCCATACCCGTTCCAACGCAACAAGTAAATGTGTTAAACTTATCACTGTACTCTTTTTTGCCGCCCATACGTAACGGCACGAAATAGCACATCATACCGTCATCATGGTTTTGAGAAGCCAGAATGTGGTTGTAAAGGGCCTTTTCATAAAAATCGAATAGTTCTGCAGATGGATTTTCCGTAAACAAATGCCCGGTTAATTTGAGCATGTTGTATGTGTTGCAGGTTTCGGTTGTGTTCTCAGTAAGTTTATCGTTTAGCTTATTCGGTTCACTTAAATATTCGTAATTACTGTTTCCTCCGGTGGCGTAGGAGTGGTTATAAACTATCGTTTTCCAAAAGAAATCGGCAATGGCTTTATCGTTTTTGTCGCCGGTAATTTCGTGCCTTCGGGCGCTTGCAATAATTTTAGGTATTTGTGTATTTGAATGTTTGCCCGGTAATACATCTTGTTGATTGGCCAGTGGGTCGAGAATACGTTTATCGTAGAATTTGTAAGATAAATCTAGGAATTTCTTTTCACCGGTTATCGAATAGAGATTAACAAGGGCATCGGCCATGCCACCATATTCACAAAACAACATTTTTTGCAACAGTTTATCATTCAATCCGCCGATGGTATTCTGCGTCCAGTTTGCCATGCCGATACATTCATTAAGGGCTTTCTTGTTGCCGGTGTAAAGATAAGCATCGAGCAGGCCTGCCATCACTTTGTGCACCGTATACCACGGCGACCAGCCGCCGTTTAAATCAAAACCGCCCGATTTAATGTTCCCTTTTGCAACTTCAGCCCAAATGGCATCCTCTTTCGGAATTGCACCGATGTAACCTGTTTTTCTGGCTTTTTGACACTCTTCCAGTTGGTCTATAATGTAGTTTACTTTCTGAAGAAAAAGGGGATCTTTCGAAGAAGCGTATTTCATCGAAATAGCCGATAAATAGTGACCTAAAGAATGGCCTGCCAAGCCATCTGATTCCCAGCCTCCGTAAATTTCGGCTTTCGGTTCCAATCCTGCATTTTTCCTGAAGCCCGATAATAATCTGTCGGGTTCAATAATTGCTAAAAACGCTTCATCGGCTTTCATTGCCGTTTTAAAGGTGCTTTCCAACAAACTTACCTGCGATAAATCGAAAGCATAAGCTTTAATGGGCGTAACATTCTTTACTTTTATTCTGCTATCGCTAAACTGCGGCATGTAGTTTTGAGCCTGAATATTTAGCGAATATAAAATGGAGCACGTTAATAAGCCTTTGGCAATTATCTTATTCATCATTGGGGTAGAATTCTTTAGCATCTGAAAGAATAAAATTATTCAAATCTCAATGTAAAAATCGCCTTTTAATTTGCAGGTATTGTGCAGATTTTACCTTAATTTTCTTTTAAAAAAGGATTTATTGCGATTTTTATACCATTACATTAGCTTATAATTTGCAGATACAACCCATATTTTAGCCATTCAATTTAAAAACCTGTTGGATGAAGAAAGCTTTTGGGATATTTGTTTAACACAGAAAAATATGTTTGATAAAGAAATTTATATCGAGAGAAGAAAAGCATTATGTTCTAAGATTGACTCGGGAATAATACTGTTTTTAGGAAATGAAGATAGTCCGATGAATTATGCCGACAACACTTATCATTTCAGGCAAGACAGTACCTTTCTGTATTACTTTGGAATCAGTGAACCTGCTTTGGCTGCTGTTATCGATATTGATGGTGATGAAGTAATCCTTTTCGGTAATGAAATGAGCATTGATGATATCGTTTGGATGGGCAGACAGAAAACCCTGAAAGAGAAATCAGAAGATTCTGGTCTAACAAATGTTCAGCCTCTTGATAAACTTGAATCGTACTTAAGCCAAAACAAACAGAAAAACAGAGTCATTCATTTTCTGCCTCCATATCGCCCGGAAAATAAAATTAAACTGGCTAATTGGTTTAACATTCCTTTTGTCGAGCTGAAAAGTGCGGCATCTTTAAAACTTATTAAAGCTATTGTTGCTCAGCGTTCAATAAAATCCACCGAAGAAATTGCAGAACTTGATAAAGCTGCCTCGATTTCGGCTGATATACACTTAATGGTGATGCAGCAGGCAAAACCCGGAATGTATGAAAGGGAACTTGCCGCTAAAATTCAGGAAGCAGCATTGGCTTCCGGAGGAAACCTTTCCTATCCGGCTATTTTAACTGTACGTGGTGAAATACTTCATAATCATTACCATGGTAATATTTTAAAAGAAGGGCAAATGGTGCTTAACGACTCGGGCGTGGAAACCGCTTTGGGTTATGCCGGCGACCTTACCCGTACTTTTCCGGTAAGTAGGAAATTTAGTTCTGAGCAGAGAGATATTTACAATATTGTACTTGATGCTTATACCAACGCAAAAAATGCTCTAGCGCCCGGTGTTCGTTATCTCGATGTGCATTTGACTTCGTGTAAAACATTATCGCAGGGTTTAAAAGATATCGGCTTAATGCAAGGTAATGTAGAAGATGCTGTTGAAGCGGGTGCGCATGCCATGTTTTTTCAATGCGGAACCGGCCATATGATGGGATTAGATGTTCATGACATGGAAGATTTGGGCGAGCAATTTGTTGGCTATACCGACGAACTGAAAAAGAATACCACACAATTCGGGTTGAAATCTTTACGCTTGGGCAAAGCACTGGAAACGGGCTATGTTTTAACGGTTGAACCTGGAGTTTATATTATTCCGGAACTTATCGACAGGTGGAAAGCAGAAAATAAATTTGACGAATTTATTAACTACGAAAAGTTGGAACAGTTTAGAAATTTTACGGGAATCAGGGTTGAAGATGATTTCCTTGTCACCGAAAACGGAAGCCGAATGCTGGGTAAGCATCTGGCTCAAAGTGTAGAAGAAATAGAGACCGTAAGAGGTCAGGCTTTTTAATAAAATAACATGAAAATTTTAACCCGTGTATCAGCACTTTTATTTTTTATATTTTTCAGCAATTCAGTATTTGCGCAAACAACAAAAGTTTATACTTTGGCAGATACCTTGCGGGGTACATTAACGCCCGAACGCACCTGGTGGGATGTGCAACGTTATGAACTTGCCGTAAAGCCCGATTATAACGATAAAAGTATAACGGGTTCTAATCAGATCGTGTATAAAGTTGTTGGCGCAAATAACGGTAAAACTAGAATGCAAATCGATTTGCAGGAGCCATTAATTATAGACAGCATTCTTTATAATGGAAAAACGAAGTTAAAATTTGAACATGCTGCAAGTGTTTGGTATGCACATGTACCCGCTCAAAAGTTATCTGCAACAAACAGCGTCAATATTTTTTATCATGGTAAAGTTCATCAGGCAAAGCGTGCACCATGGGATGGCGGTTTTATTTTTACAGCCGATTCACTTGGCCGCCCGTGGATGACAGTTGCCTGTCAGGGTTTGGGAGCTTCAATTTGGTATCCGAATAAAGACCATCAGAGCGATGAACCGAATCTTGGTGCTTCGTTAACCATGACAGTTCCTGATACTTTAGTCGCGGTTGGTAACGGCCGTCTGGTTTTTAAGAAAGATAATAAAGACGGAACAGCGACTTATAAGTACAATGTTGTTAACCCGATAAGCAATTACTGCATTATTCCTTATGTTGGAAAATATGTAAACTTTAAGGAAAAATATGCGGGCGAAAAAGGTGCGCTTGATTTAAATTATTGGGTTCTTGATTACAATTTGCCAAAAGCTAAAACCTACATGCCCGATCAGGTACATAAAATGATGAAGAGTTTTGAATACTGGTTTGGCCCTTATCCATTTTACGAAGATGGCTACCAGCTTATCGATGCTTCACATACAGGAATGGAACATCAATCGGCGGTTTCTTATGGCAACTGGTATAAATTCGGCTATCGCGGAAGAGACATGTCGGGCGATGGATGGGGCTTGAAATGGGATTTTATTATCATTCACGAAAGCGGTCATGAATGGTTTGGGAATAATATAACCAGTAAAGATTTGGCAGATATGTGGGTGCATGAGGGTTTTACAAATTACAGCGAAACGCTTTTCGTCGATTATATATTTGGCAACAAAGCCGGTAACGAATACAATTTCGGAATCAGAAAAGGCATTAGAAACGATGCGCCAATTATTCCACCTTATGGCGTAAATGCACAGGGTAGCGGCGATATGTATCCGAAAGCAGGCAATATGCTTCATTCAATTCGTCATGGTTTAAATAATGATGCGCTTTTCAGGTCGATTTTACGGGGCCTGAATAAAACTTTCTACCATCAAACTGTAACTACTAAACAGGTTGAAGATTATGTTTCAAAACACGCAGGATTTAGTTATGCCAAAGTCTTCGACCAATATTTACGAACCGTTCAAATTCCTTCTTTCGAGTATTATTTAAAGGATGGAAAAGCCTTTTACCGTTTTAGCGATTGTGTTAAGGGCTTTAATTTACCTTTAACATTAAAAAATGATGGTGTTAAAACGTTAAAGATTATTCCTTCAGAAAACTGGCAGGAAATTAACTTGTCTGCCGGGCAAGATGTTCTATTTTCAAAACTGGCAATCGAATTTATGTACTACCTTAAGGTGAAAAATGTGAAATAGAAACATTGATTTTTTAACCTTAAACAGGTGTATTTTTAGCTTATATCGGTTAAAATCCAATGATAGTCCAAGCTTTTGATGGATTAACTTTGGATATCAAAATTGGCTTGATTATGATAAATTTCAGGCTGTTAAAACTGATATAAAAATAATAATCAATTAAAAATACAACGATGAGTATAAAATGGACCGGGGTTTTTCCTGCTGTAACCACAAAATTTACAGCGAATGATGAATTAGATTTTGAAACTTTCGACCTCAATATCGAGGCTCAGTTAGAAGCGGGTGCCGAAGGAATTATTCTGGGCGGCTCACTTGGAGAAGCAAGTGTATTAACCGACGAAGAGAAATTCGGATTACTTGCTCATACATTAACTTTAGTAGATGGTCGCGTACCGGTTTTGTTAAACATCGCAGAATCTACAACAAAAAAAGCTATTGAAGTTGCTAAAAAGGCAGAATCGTTAGGTGCAAACGGATTAATGTTATTGCCACCTATGCGTTACAACGCCGCTGCTGATGAAACTTTGGCTTTTTTCGGTGCCATTGCCGAAAGTACGGAGTTACCGATTATGATTTACAACAATCCTGTTGATTATAAAATCGAAGTTACCTTGGATATGTTTGAAGTTTTAACAAAATACAGCAACATTCAGGCAATTAAAGAATCCACCAGAGATGTTTCCAACGTGACGCGTCTAATCAACCGTTTTGGAGATCGTTTCAAGATATTTACTGGTGTAGACCCGTTAGCTATGGAAAGTATTGTGATGGGTGCGGATGGTTGGGTAGCCGGCTTAGTTGATGCTTTCCCTAAAGAAACTGTGGCGATTTTCAGATTGATTAAAGAAAACAGAATTGCCGAGGCATTAACAATTTACCGCTGGTTTTTGCCGGTTCTGGAGTTAGATATTCATCCTAAATTAGTCCAGTACATTAAACTTGCCGAAGTTGCTACCGGCCTTGGTACTGAAGCGGTTCGTGCGCCACGTTTGCCAATTCAAGGCGCTGAGCGTGAAAAAGTATTGAAAATTATTAACGATGCGCTAGCTGTTCGTCCTGAATTGCCTGCTGGTAGTTGGGGGAAATAGTTCCAAAAAAATATGATCGGAAAAAATATAATTGCTTCAACGTATGTAGCTGCGAATGAAAAGAATCTAAATGCCATTAATCCGGCTACCGGAATGGTTATAGAAGGTGATTTCTTTAAAGCAAATGAAAAGCTTGTAAATGAAGCCTTGCTATCAGCTACAGAAGCTTTTCAGTCTTACAGAAGTATAAATAAAGATTTAAAGGCAACTTTTCTAAATGCAATTGCAGATGAAATTGCTGCAATTACCGACGAGTTAGTAAAAAGAGCATCGGCAGAAAGTGGCTTGCCTGCCGCCCGATTACAAGGCGAGGTAGGAAGAACTACGGGTCAGCTCCGCTTATTTGCAAACCTGATTGCTGAAGGCTCCTGGGTTAATGCAATAATCGAAACAGCACAACCCGAAAGGCAGCCGCTACCGAAAGCTGATATCCGAAGGATGATGATTCCGATTGGTCCGGTGGTTGTTTTTGGGGCAAGTAATTTTCCCCTGGCATTTTCTGTAGCTGGGGGCGATACCGCATCTGCACTTGCTTCAGGCTGTCCGGTTGTGGTAAAGGCGCATCCCGCACATTATGGAACCAGTGCTTTGGTTGGCGGGGCAATTATAAAAGCTGCTGAAAAAACGAATATGCCAAAAGGTGTTTTCTCAATGCTTTATGATGATGGCTATGAAATTGGTTCTGCATTAGTTAAACATTCATTAACAAAAGCAGTAACCTTCACGGGCTCATTTAAAGGCGGTATGGCCTTGGTAAAACTTGCAGATGAACGTGAAAACCCTATTCCGGTTTTTGCGGAAATGGGCAGCATCAATCCAATCGTTTTTTTACCGTTAGCATTAAAAAACAAGGCGGAAGAACTGGCGAAAAAGTATGCTGCTTCAATAACTTTAGGTGCAGGGCAGTTTTGTACCAATCCGGGTTTGATGTTAGCCATTGAATCGCCGGCTCTTACAACATTTAAACACACATTGTCTGAAGCTATTGCGGCAATTCCATCAGCAACAATGCTTACAAGTGGAATCGCTCACAATTACAACAAGCTTGCAGCAGCGGTAATAAATGATGGTAATGCGTCAGTTTTAGGGATTTCTAATTTGAGAAATGAAGATTTTGAAAATCAATCTCAGGCTCTGGTTGCTGAAATCAGTGCTGCTGATTTTATCAAAAATCCAAAATTCAGAGAAGAAATTTTTGGACCTTATTCACTTTTAGTTGTTGCCAAAGATTTAGCAGAATTAGAATCGGTAGTCACCTGTCTTGATGGCCAGCTTACGGCTACCTTAATGGCTGAAAAAGATGAGCTGAAGGATTACCAGAAAATAATAAATAAACTAACGGATAAAATCGGCAGAATAATTTTAAATGGTGTGCCAACTGGGGTTGAAGTTTGCGCAGCCATGCAACATGGCGGCCCATTTCCGGCAACAAACGACAGTCGTTTTACTTCTGTGGGTTCAACAGCCGTTTATCGTTTCGTTCGGCCATTGGCTTATCAGGATTGGGAACAGGATTTATTGCCTGATGAACTCAAAGAAGGCAATCCTCTAAATATTTTCAGAACTGTTAATCAGAAATTAACCAAAGAAGATGAGTAAAACTTTTTTCTGTGTGGATGCACATACCTGTGGAAATCCCGTGAGGTTGGTTGCGGGTGGCGGCCCTCAGTTAACTGGCTCAAATATGAGTGAAAAACGCCAGCATTTCCTGAGGGAATTTGATTGGATCAGAACCGGATTGATGTTCGAGCCACGAGGCCACGATATGATGTCCGGGAGTATTCTATATCCGCCTCATGATCCAAATAACGATGTTGCCGTTTTGTTCATCGAAACCAGCGGTTGTTTGCCAATGTGTGGGCATGGAACAATCGGAACCATAACCATTGCCATTGAAGAAGGACTTATTCAGCCAAAAATTCCTGGTATTATCCGAATGGAAGCACCCGCAGGTTTGGTTTTGATAGAATATAAGCAAGAAGGAAAGAAAGTTAAGTCAGTAAAGCTAAAAAATGTAGCCTCGTATCTCGCTGCTGAAAACCTGGAGGTGGAATGTCCTGATTTAGGGTTACTCACATTTGATGTTGCTTATGGAGGCAATTTTTATGCGATAGTCGATCCACAGGAAAATTTCCCGGGCCTCGAAAACTACACGGCATCGCAATTGATAACCTGGAGCCAGACCATCAGAAAGCGCATCAACGAAAAATACACTTTTGTGCATCCGCTTGATACAACAATAAATGGGTGTAGTCATGTACTTTGGACGGGCAAAACACTTGACCCGACTTCAACAGCACGCAATGCTGTTTTTTACGGCGATAAAGCAATAGACAGGTCGCCGTGCGGAACGGGTACTTCGGCCCGTATGGCGCAATGGCATGCCAAAGGCAAGTTAAAAAAAAGCGAGGATTTTATTCACGAAAGTTTTATAGGCAGTAAATTTACAGGACGGGTAGAAGAAGAAGTTGATTTAAATGGTTTCAAGGCTATCATCCCAAGTGTAGAAGGCTGGGCAAAAGTTTTTGGCTACAATACAATAAAAATTGATGCAGAGGACGATCCTTATGCATATGGATTCCAGGTTATTTAACAGCAGCGAAAGAAAAAATGATTGATAAACTCAATCACAAAGCATAATAGAGAATGTCGAAGGTTTTAATTATAGGCGGGGGAATTGTAGGCTTAAGTTCTGCATATTACCTGCAAAAAAAAGGGTATCAGGTTACGGTTCTGGATAAAGGTGATGTTGTTGATAATTGCTCATTCGGCAATGCAGGCATGATTGTGCCAAGTCATTTCGTTCCTTTGGCAGCTCCCGGAATGATTAGCCAGGGCATTCGGTGGATGTTTAACAGTAAAAGCCCTTTTTATGTTCGCCCTGCTTTAAATCTCAACCTTATTAACTGGGGATTAAAATTCATGAAGCATGCAACGCCAAAACATGTTCAGCAATCTGCCGAACCACTTCGTGATTTATCGTTGCTGAGCAAAAAACTTTATGAAGACTTAGCTAAAGAACCCGGCTTTAATTTTGAACTTACAAATAACGGTATCCTTGCTTTTTACAAAACAGAAAAAGCTGGAGAAGAAGAAGCTCACTTAGCGGAAAAGGCTAATGAGTTAGGTTTGGACATGGCTGTTTTAAGTGCTACGGAATGCAAAACTTTACAACCTGAACTGGAACTGGATGTTTTGGGTGCAGTTCATTATCGCTGCGATGCACATCTTTATCCCGGAAAACTGATGCAGGATTTGCTTCATTACCTCGAACAGAATGATGTAAAAATTGTGAGGAATAAAGAAGTTAATAAAATTGAGTCGGAAGGTAACAGAATAACGAAAGTTTTCACCGGAACTGATATCTGGGAAGCTGATGAATACGTTTTGGCAACAGGTTCATGGTCGCCGGCTGTAGCTAAAATGATGGATTTAAACATTTCATTAATGCCAGGCAAAGGCTACTCATTCATGGAGCCTGAACCAGAAAATCGTGTTACCATACCTGCATTGCTATGCGAAGCAAGGGTTGCCATAACACCGATGAATGGAAGTATCAGATATGGCGGCACCATGGAACTCGATAAAATAAATACGAGGATAAATATGCAGCGTGTTAAAGGAATTGTTGAGTCTGTTCCGAAATACTTTCCCGATTTAAAACCACAGTTACCAGCCGAAAATAAAATTTGGTATGGTTTCCGTCCATCTTCTCCGGATGGATTGCCTTACATCGGAAGAAGCCACCAGAAGAAAAATCTTATTGTAGCAACCGGACATGGAATGATGGGTTTGAGCCTCGGACCGGCGACAGGTTTACTTGTTAGCCAAATCATCGCGGAGCAGGCAACCGAAATTAAAACTGATTCTTTTGCAGTGCGCTAAATCATAAATTGCCCGTTCCCAATTCTTTAGGTTTTGAAAAGACAGATGTTTCTGTCGAATTTTATCTTGTATTGACCATATTTTAACCCTATTTATATTTTATTGTGGTTTATGGGTTAATATTCTTACATTGTTTTTGAAAATCAACAAACCCTAACTAAGCAAACCAATGAAAGTATTACCATTTACAATGCTTGTTCCTGATGATAAAAGTGTGATATCTGAGCATATCGAACTCCCATTTTTTTATCAGTATCTGCACCGACATGATGAATGGCAAATTACATACATTGAAAAAGGCGAGGGTACATTAATAGCTGGTAACGATATGCATCCGTTCCGCTCTGGCGATGTCTTTTTAATTGGAGCTAAACTACCACATCTGTTTAAAAGCAACCCCGAGTATTTCTCGGATAATGATGGGAAGACAGTAAAAGCATGCTCCGTTTATTTTAATTCGAACGGTATTTTAAGCGCTTTATTTGGCTTGCCTGAAATGAAACTTGCCAGTGCTTTTCTTCAAAAAAATAAGCATGGATTTAAAATTCCGGAGTCTTTCACTAAAGAAATTGTTAAGCGGATGTTTGATGTTCACAAGGCCTCTGGTTCTGATGTGCTTTTTAATTTTCTTAAACTTATTAACAGTTTGCAGGCTTTAAATGAAAATGTTTTACCACTCTGTTCGGATATGTATTCTTCGAATGTGAGTGAAAATGAAGGCATGAGATTGAGTAAAATCATAAATTTCATTACCGAAAACTACAACAGCCAGATATCTTTGGAAGATGTAGCCAATGCTGCATTTATGACCCCGCAGGCATTTTGCCGGTATTTTAAAAAACATACCGGACATACCTTCGTGTCTTTTTTAAATGAAGTTAGAATTAATGACGCCTGCAAAAGCCTTATTTCGGGCGAAAAAGCAGATTGCATTTCCGGCGTAGCTTATAAAGCAGGTTTCAATAGCATTACTAATTTTAACAGGGTTTTCAAAAGCATTATCGGCCAATCGCCCCGTGCATATATAGACACCTATAATAATGTTAGCAAAGTGAGCTACAGGGGTGCCTGATGGCGAACTTTTGAGATTTATTCATTAGAAATCATTGCTGATTAAGCCCTCAATTCACGAAAAATTGTATCTTCGTTTCTACCAAATATAGCCCGACGTACTCTTTTATGCATCCTAATTTGAAGGTTTTTAACTGCTTTATAGTCGGTTTACTGTTTACTTCAGTCAGCTGTTTTTCGCAAGTAGCCGCAACGTCAGTTAAATATATTGGCGTAGAGCATGGCCTGTCGAACAATGTTGTCAATTCACTTTACTTAGATAGGTTCGGCTTTATGTGGGCTGGAACTTATGATGGTTTGAACCGATATGATGGCTACAATTTCAAGGTATTCAGAAACAATTGGGGTGAAAGCAATTCTTTAGTAAACAACCACATTACGGTACTGAATGGAGATAATTTAGACAGAATTTGGATAGGCACTCAGAAAGGCGCTTCCTATTTTAGTTATGCAGACTCAAAATTCCATCAGTTTTTATTTGAAGAAAGCGGAAAAAATATTCCCTTAACGGCTTCAATAACCTCAATAGCCATTAATTCTGCATCAACTGTTTTTGTTGGAACAGACGAAAGCGGCCTGTTTGAGCTAAAGAAAGCTTCCGGCATTGCAAAAAAAATACGATTTCGGAAAAGTAAAAATTATACCATTAAAGCATTATGCATTGATGCAAACCAGGTATTGTGGCTTTTTATAAAAGATTTTGGCTTGTGCAGATATGATGCTGTTCGTAGTGAAATTTTGCTTGTAAAACGAGATGTGAAAAACGTTACGAGTATCATAAACGGTTCTGGAAATTTGCTGTGGCTAGGTACAGAGCAGGGGTTATATCAATTTGATAAAATAAGCAATGCGTTGATAAAACCGGCGAATTATCTGGAAAATGATAACATTATGAACCTAATGTTAGACAGGCAGGGGAAACTTTGGATTTCGACAGATGGTGGCGGAGTAGTTGTTTTCGATACAAGAAGTAAAAAAATAAATCGTTTATCTGCAGGAAAAGAGAAAGGGCTGTTAAGTAGTAATTCCGTAGCCCAGGTTTTTGAAGATAAAGAGGCTCGAAAATGGATTGCTACGCTTCGTGGTGGTTTAAATATTATCGACCAGCAAAGCACCCAATTTCAAAGTATAAAGCGTGATGCCTTAAACAGCAATTCGCTGGTTAATAATTTTGTGCTTTCTTTTAGTGAAGATGAAAATCAAAACATCTGGATTGGTACTGATGGTGGTGGTTTAAGTTTATGGAACAGGAAAAAGAATACCTTTACAAATTATGTTAAAACAACCAATCCCAACTCGCTCACAAGTAATTTTGTAACAAGTATTCTGAACGATTCTGCAAATAATATTTGGGTTTCTAGTTTTAGCGGCGGAATCGATCGTTTCCAAAAAAGCACCGGGCAATTTATTCACTACAGCTGTTATAATAGTGTTAAAGGCGTTGATGATGTAAACATCTGGAAGCTTTACCAAGACAGGAGCGGAAATTTATGGGCCGGAACAACCAGGGGTGGAGCACTTTACAGATATAATAAAGCTGCCGATAAATTTGAACTTTTTGATAATAATCTGAAAGATATTCATGCGATTTTTCAGGATGCTGAAGGCAATTTATGGGCCGGAAATTACACCGAGCTTATTAAAATTGATCCACTAAAAAGGAATCATCACTTTATAAAAATCAATCAGGCTATCAGAACCATCAATGAAGATTCCAAACACCAGCTTTGGATTGGTACTGAGGGCGGTGGATTGATTCAGTTTAATCCAAAAACGAAAAAAATTAAACGCTATATTCAGTCAGATGGTTTGCCCAACAGTTCCATTTTAAATATTCTAACCGATGCTAAAGATAATCTTTGGTGTAGCACATATAATGGTTTATCAAAATTCGATTTTCGGGAAAAAAAGTTTAAAAACTACTACACTTCTGATGGTTTACAAAGCAATCAGTTTAATTATAATGCAGCTTTAAAGCTTAAAGACGGTGCTTTTTTATTTGGTGGAATTAATGGCTTCAACCTTTTTTACCCGGATAGCATTAAGGAGAATAAACGCATTCCGCGAGTTGTAATAACCGATTTCCGAATCAATAATGTTCCGCTTGATGAGGATTCAAGCTACAAAAATACTTCAATCGTAAATCTCCAAAAAATTGAAATTCCTTACAACTCAGCAGTAATTTCGGTGGATTATGCAGCGATTGAGTTTTCATTTCAGGAGCAAATTTCTTATGCATATTACCTGGAGGGTTGGGACAGAAACTGGAATTACGTAAACAAGCTAAATACGGCATACTATTCGCGTTTAAATGAAGGTGAATATAAATTACACATTAAAAGTACCGATACCGAAGGTGCATGGAGTAATAATGAAAGGGTAATTTTAATAAAGATTTTACCGCCCTGGTACCGAACCTGGTGGGCTTATGGAATTTATTTGTTTCTGTTTTCTGCAGCTTACTACTTGTTTCAAACCTACAGGAACAGGCAACGAAATTTAAAACACGAAGTTGAAATTACCAACCTGAAAATGGAACGTGAGAAAGATTTGAACGAGAAAAAACTCAATTTCTTCACCAATATTTCTCACGAGCTTAGAACACCTTTAACATTAATCGTAAACCCGATAAAAGATATACTCAATGGTAAAGAACCCGGCCAGGAGAAGAATGATTTAAACGTGGTTTATCGCAATTCGCGGCGGTTACTAAGTTTGGTAGATCAGTTATTGCTGTTCAGAAAAACCGAAAGCGAAAACGATGCTTTGAATATTGTTAAAATTAACCTGTTCAAATTTGCCAAAGAGATTTTCCTGTGCTTCGGATACCTTGCTAAAAACAATAATATAGATTATACCTTTCAATGTGATGATGAGGAAATTAACATTTATGGCGATAGAGATAAGCTCGAGATAGTTTTCTTTAACTTATTGTCAAATGCTTTAAAATTTACACCAAAAGGTGGGTTTGTAAAGTTTAAAATAACAACAATAGGTAATGAAGTAAAAATTGAAGTCGCCGATAATGGTCCCGGAATCCCTGAAGGCGTTGGGGAAAAATTATTCGATAAGTTTTATAAAGTGATCAGTAAAGAATCGCTTAAAATGGGTTTCGGAATTGGTTTGTACCTGGTGAAAAGTTTCGTAGAATTGCATAAAGGAAAAATTTCCTTCCATTCTGAAAAAGGAATAGGAACCAGTTTTTTTATTGAAATGCCTTTTGGAGAGCCAATAGACTACAGCGAGAGTGCTGGAATTGAAAATGAACTAACCTATGTAAATGAGCTAATTGCCCAGGAAGAACTTGAAGAAGCGGTTGCGGATAAAAATAATGTTGGTAACCTGGAACTTTTAATTTCAGATTTAAATTCAATTTTAGTTGTTGATGATAATACTGAAATAATCGACTATATCAGGCAGATTTTCCAGGAAAATTTTAAAATATATAAGGCAACCAATGGTATTGAAGGCTTAACTAGTTGTAAAGAATTTCTGCCCGACGTGGTGATTTCCGATGTAAATATGGATGGAATGAATGGCATTGAACTCTGCAAAGCGATTAAAAATGATTCTGCCTTGAGCCATATTCCGGTTATACTTTTAACTGCCGACCCAAATGCCGAAACCCGGTTAAAGGGGATCGAAGTTGGTGCTTATGATTTCATCAGCAAGCCTTTTGATAAAGAATTATTTACAGCGAAAATTAACGGAATAATAAAAAACCGCACTAATTTGCAGTCGTACTTTTATAATGAAATTACACTTAAATCCGACACCCATAAAGTTTCTCAGGAAGACAAGGGATTTTTGTTGAAATGCATCACCATTATTGAAAATAACCTTACAGAAGAGCGTTTCAGCGTTAAAATTTTAGCTGCTGATTTAGGTATGAGCCATTCTAATCTTTACAAAAAAATTAAGGCCACGTCGGGCCAGTCTGTTAATGGTTTTGTTCGCTTTATAAGATTGCGAAAAGCTGCAGAATTGCTCATCAATACAAACTTAAACATCAATGAAGCGGCTTTTAGAGTTGGTATAAATGATATTAAATATTTTAGAGAGCAGTTTCAAAAACTTTTTAAACTAACACCTTCAGAGTTTGTGAAAAAGCACCGCAAAACTTTTCATAAATATTACAACATCAATTCGGTGGTTTAGAAAAAATTCTGGGGAAATAAGGTTAATGCTGAATTACCCCCTGCAAATTATGATTTAACCCCGCGAAATTAAAAGTAAATTTATAGTACTTCGGATTTTTGTAACCAGATATACTTTAATCGTGTGTAATTGAGCTAACATGAGAACACCAATCAAGATTTTTCTTCTTCTGTCACTTTCTTTAACTGCTTACGGTCAGCAGCAATTAAAATCATTTAAACTGAGTGATGTAGCGCTACTTAATGGCTTGTTTAAAAATGCTCAGCAAACAGATTTAAAGTATATTTTAGCACTGAATCCCGACAGATTACTGGCTCCATATTTAAGAGAAGCAGGTTTAAAACCTAAAGCAGAATCTTATGGCAATTGGGAAAATACAGGTTTGGATGGTCATATGGCAGGTCATTATCTTTCTGCGCTGTCTTTCATGTATGCATCAACAAGAAATGAATTGCTAAAATCTCGCATTCGTTATATGTTATCTGAAATAAAAAGATGTCAGGATGCAAATGGCAACGGCTATGTTTCTGGTATTCCAGGTGGCAAAAAAATGTGGACTGAAATAAAGATCGGCAACATCAGGGCTTCCTCTTTTTCTTTGAATGATAAGTGGGTACCGCTTTACAATATCCATAAAATTTATTCGGGCTTATACGATGCCTATGCCGTTACGGGTAATTTACAGGCAAAAGAAATACTCATCAAACTAACTAATTGGTGCATGGATTTGGTTTCAAACCTGTCGGATAAACAAGTTCAGGAAATGCTTAAAAGTGAGCATGGAGGATTGAATGAGGTATTTGCCAATGTTTACTCGATTACGGGAAATAAGAATTACCTTGATTTAGCAAAGAAATTTTCAGATAAAACTATACTTGCACCACTAACTAAAAAAACTGATGCGTTGAGCGGATTGCATGCAAATACGCAGATTCCAAAAGTAATCGGATACGAACAAATTGGAATTGTGAGTAACGATACAACGATGGAAAATGCTGCTGCTTTCTTCTGGAGTACGGTAGTTAACAACAGAACCGTAGCAATAGGCGGCAATAGTGTTCGGGAACATTTCAATCCGTCGAATGATTTTTCATCGATGATAGAATCGAGGGAAGGCCCTGAAACCTGTAACTCTTACAATATGTTAAAACTTACCAGGCAGCTTTTTCTATCGCAGCCATCCTCAAAATACATTGACTATTACGAACAAACGTTATATAATCACATTCTAACTTCTCAAAACCCTAAGGGTGGTTTCGTTTACTTTACACCTATACGGCCTGGTCATTACAGAACTTATTCCGCTCCGCAAGAAAGTTTTTGGTGTTGTGTAGGTTCTGGATTAGAAAATCATGGAAAATATGGGGAGATGATTTATAGTCATACCGACAATTCAATCTTTGTAAATTTATTCATTTCTTCGATTTTAAATTGGAAAGAAAAAGGTATTTCCCTCACCCAGCAAACTGATTTTCCAAATCGGGAAAGTACTAGATTAACATTTAAAGTTAATAAAAGCATACGTTTTGAGGTTAATTTTCGCAAGCCATCCTGGATTGAAGATGGTGAAATGAAACTTTACATCAACGGAAAAATCCAGAAGGCAAAGCAGAATGAATTCGGTTATCTTAGCGTAAGCAGGGTGTGGAAATCCGGCGATGTAGTAGAAATTAAGTTACCCATGCACACCAAAGCTAATTTTCTTCCAGATGGTTCCGACTGGGTTGCATTCTCCCGGGGGCCTGTTGTTTTGGCCGCTGAACTGGATACTTTAACAGAGCCAAACCTATTTGCAGATGGCAGCAGAATGGGGCATATAGCCAGCGGTGCCCTATTACCGCTAAATGAAGCACCACTAATTGTTGGCGAAAAGAAAACATTAGCAGCAGGTATCAAATCAGAATCGTTAAATAAAATGGTGCTTAATGCTTCACAATTGGTGTATCAGCCAAAATATAAAAAACTGAAACTTATACCATTTTATAACCTGAGCGAAAAGCGTTACGTAATTTACTGGCCTTACACAAATAAAGAAAATTTACCAGAACGTGTTCAGAAAATTGAACAGTATGAAGCAGAAAAAATTAAACTCGAAAATTTAACTGTCGATTTAATTAATACGGGCGAACAGCAACCCGAAACCGACCATAGTTTTAAAGGCGAGCAAACTGATAATGGCACCTTTCGCGAACGACATTTCAGAAACGGAAAAGCCTGGTTTAGTTATCAGCTTAAAAATAAAAATTTAGCAGCCAAAAAGCTCTCCTTAACGCTATATGGTAAAGAGAACAGCAAAGCTTTTTCAATTTTTATGAATGATAAAATTTTGAAAAGTGTTACACTCAACGGAACAAACGGAAGTGATTTCTATACATTGGACATTCAAATTCCTGAAGAATTATTAACAGCCGATATGGAACTGAAATTTGTAGCGGAGCCAAAATCGGCCATTGCAAATATCTATGAAATAAGATTATTGAAAGAATAATTAATGTTTTGCCGCATCAGGAAATAAAATCTTAATTTGTTTTATTAAATCGCCCCTCTTTAAATATGATTTTACCCCCTAAGCAACTATACAGAAATTCGGTACTTCGGTTAACCAAATATACCAACTTGATAAGCCTGAACCTTAAGCCAAATTTTGCCATTGCATTGCTTTTTATGCTGTGTTTCTCTATTTTTCAACCTGAATCATTAATCGCTCAGGATGCAAATACGGTAACAATTTCTACTAATGGCTGGGCAAATAACTCTGTTAATGCTGTTATCTTCCGTAAAAATTCGTTAGTTACTTTCAAAAATTATCAGTACGCTGCATTTTACGATGCGGAACAATTTGTTGTTTTGGCAAAGCGGAAAACAGGTGGAAAAATCTGGCAAGTTCAAAAAACAAAATATAAAGGCGATGCAACAGATGCACATAAATCAATAAGCATAATTGTAGATGGTTCGGGTGTTTTGCATGTGGCCTGGGGCCAGCATAATAATGATTTGAACTATGCAAAAGGAACTGCTCCAGGTTCGTTGCAACTCGGTGAAAAACTAGCAATGATTGCTAAAAAAGAAAATAAAGTCAGTTATCCCGAATTTTATAAACTTCCTGCGGGAGATTTACTTTTCTTTTACCGTGATGGCGGTTCAGGAAACGGGAATCTGATGATTAACCGGTATTCTATAAAAAGTAAAATATGGAAACGCGTTCAGGATGGAATGATTGATGGTGAAGGAAAACGCAATGCTTACTGGCAGGTGGCAATTGATAAATCAGGTGCGCTTCACCTTTCCTGGGTTTGGCGTGAAACTCCTGATGTGGCCAGCAACCACGATCTCTGCTATGCAAAATCTTTAGATGGTGGTATCACCTGGCAAAAATTTAACGGGGAAAAATATAGTTTACCAATTATCGAATCAAATGCTGAATATGCGTTAAAAATCCCCCAAAAAAGTGAATTGATTAATCAAACCTCAATGTATGCCGATACAAAAGGAAAGGTTTTTATCGCAGGTTACTGGAGAGATATCCCAGATGAAATCCCTCAATACCACCTCGTATTTAATGATGGAAATGGTTGGAAAGTAAACAAGCTTTCTTTCAGGAAAACTGCTTTTAGCTTGAGTGGTGGTGGCACTAAAAAAATTCCGATTTCGAGGCCACAAATTGTAGTATGGCCAAATAATAAAAAATATGCTGCAGGCATTGTGTTCAGGGATGCCGAACGTGGAAGCAAGGCCTCAATTGCTATAAGTCAGGACATTGAAGCAAATAAATGGCAACTTGAGGATTTAACCAATGACAGTGTAGGCGATTGGGAGCCAACCTATGATACTGAGCTCTGGAAGGATAAAAATATGCTCAACCTTTATTTACAAAACGTTACGCAGGTTGATGGGGAAGGAAAAGCCAAATCAAAACCTACGGCGGTGAAAGTTTTACAATGGGAACCGAAATTTATGAACTAACATGAAATACCTTAACATAAAAAATCAGCTTACTTCTATTTGTTTCTTGCTCTGTGTTAGCCTTCTTCCAAATAATTTAGCGGCACAATCAAGCAGTGCTCCTCAAAATAAAAATGCAGGTTATCTATTCGTTTATTTCACAGGTAATGATAAAAAAGAAGAAGCCATACATTATGCGATAAGCAAAAATGGATACACGTTTAATGCCTTAAATAACGATGAGCCGGTAATTTCTTCAGAAAAGATAAGTTCTACAGGAGGCGTTCGCGACCCGCACATCTTGCGTGGCGCTGATGGAAAAACTTTTTATATGGTCGTTACCGACATGGTTTCTGCGAAAGGCTGGGATTCTAATCGTGCAATGGTTTTGCTAAAGTCAACCGATTTAATCAACTGGTCTTCATCAGTTATCAATATACAAAATAGATTTCCAGGTAATGAGAACCTTTTACGCGTTTGGGCTCCGCAGACAATTTACGATAGCGAAAAGCAAAAATACATGATTTACTGGTCTATGAAGCATGGAAAAGATCCTGATAAAATTTATTATGCTTATGCAAACGCTGATTTTACAGATTTAGAAACCGAACCAAAACAATTGTTTTTCAGTCCAACGAATGGTTCTTGTATTGATGGCGATATCATTTATCACAACGGGAAATATAACTTGTTTTTTAAAACTGAAGGAAACGGAAACGGCATCAAAAAAGCAGTTTCAAATAAACTTACTGAAGGTTATAAATTGGAAGACAAATATCTACAACAAACTACAGAAGCCGTTGAAGGTGCGGGCGTATTTAAACTGAATAACAGCGATGAATATATTTTGATGTATGATGTTTACATGAAAGGAAGATATCAGTTTACACGTAGCAAAGATTTAGAAAATTTTAAGGTTGTAGATGAAGATGTTACCATGGATTTTCATCCGAGGCACGGAACAGTTTTGCCTGTTACCCAAATTGAAATGGAGCGATTGGTAGCAAAATGGTATAATGCTCAATCTGTTCTTAAATCGGCGCAATCGAAGTTTATAAAAAAAAATAACATCGTTTTAGATAGTGTAAATAAAACGCTTTTCCTTCCGGTTGATTATGGGACTAATTTAAAAAGTTTCGACCCTGAATTTCCTGATTATTCCGGAGTTACAATTTCTCCGAAAGGCCGGCAGGATTTTTCCGGCGGGGCAAAAAAGATAACGGTAGCCATTGCAGGGAAATCTCCGGTTACTTACAATGTTGAAGTTAAAGTAAATAATAATCCTGTTTTAAAAGGTTACTTCGCCGACCCTGAAATAATATATTCTAACAAAACGAAAAAATATTATTTATACCCGACTAGTGATGGGTTTACAGGTTGGAGCGGCACTTATTTTAAAACTTTTTCATCGCCTGATTTAGTGAACTGGAAAGATGAGGGGGTGATAATCGATTTGGTTAACGATGTAAGTTGGGCCAAGCGAAATGCCTGGGCGCCAACAATTGCTGAGAAGAAAATTAATGGAAACCATAAATACTTTTATTACTTCACAGCTGCCCAAAAGATTGGTGTAGCTGTAGCAGATAATCCTCAGGGACCTTTTAATGATAGTGGCAAAGCATTAATCGCTACAAAACCTTCGGGGATTAAAGGCGGACAGGAAATAGACCCGGATGTTTTTACCGACCCGAAAAGCGGAAAGAGCTTTTTATATTGGGGTAACGGCTATATGGCTGTTGCGACATTAAATGCAGACATGGTTTCAATCGATACCAATTCGATTAAAGTTATCACACCAGTTAAAGATTTTAGAGAAGGTACTGAGGTATTTTATCGCAAAGGAAAATATTACTTTTTATGGTCAGAAGATGATACACGCAGTGAAAACTACAGGGTTAGATATGGTACTTCTGATTCGCCAACCGGAAAAATATCCGTTTCAGAAAACAACCTCATTCTTTCGAAGGATGCCAAAAATGGTATTTACGGGACCGGCCATAACAGCGTAATTCAGGTTCCGGGAAAAGATGAGTGGTACATTGTTTACCATCGTTTTACACGGCCAAAAGGCATAACTATGGGTAACTCTGCAGGTTATAATCGCGAAGTATGTATAGATAAACTCGAGTTTGATGCTGATGGGAACATCAAAAAAGTAATACCAACACTCAACGGAATTAAACCTGTTAAATAATGAAAAATAAATCTCTTTTCAGTTTACTGATGCTCTTTTTTGTAACTGTAAACTTAAATGCACAAAAGCTACCATTAAAGAAAGATGTGCTGAAAATAATAGATAAAGCCAATACTTATTGGCAAGCAAATAATAAACCGGAGGTTCGTTCCTTTTGGGATAATGCCGCTTATCACACAGGAAATATGGAGGTTGTAACGCTTTTAAAAAATGAAACTTACCGAAAGTATTCAGAAGATTGGGCTGTTCATAATCAATGGATGGGTGCAAAATCTACAGATAAAGCGCAGTGGAAATATAAATACGGAGAAACCGATGATCATGTATTATTTGGTGATTGGCAGATATGCTTTCAAACTTATATCGATTTGTATCATTTAAAGCCCGAAGCTTATAAAATCGCTAGGGCAAAAGAGGTAATGGAATATGAAATGAGCACTCCGCAAAATGATTATTGGTGGTGGGCAGATGGATTATATATGGTAATGCCGGTGATGACAAAGCTTTACAAAACAACTGGTAATCAGAAATATCTGGATAAGCTTTACGAATACTTTACTTATGCGAACAGCATTATGTACGATAGCGAAGCGAAACTTTACTACCGGGATGCGAAATATGTTTATCCGCAACATAAAAGTGTAAACGGTATAAAGGATTTCTGGGCCAGAGGCGATGGGTGGGTTTTCGCAGGATTGGCTAAAGTGCTTAAAGATTTGCCAAAAAACGATAAGTACAGACAAGAATATATAACTAAATTCAAAGGCATGGCCGATGCCATTCTGAAAAGCCAGCAGGCAGAAGGTTATTGGACACGAAGCATGCTCGACGCCGACCATGCGCCTGGTCGCGAAACCAGCGGAACCGCTTTTTTTACTTATGGTTTGCTGTGGGGAATTAACAATGGGTATTTGAGTAAAAAAACTTACTTGCCGGCTGCACTAAAAGGCTGGAATTATTTAACAAAAATAGCTTTACAAGAAAGCGGTAAGGTTGGTTATGTTCAACCGATAGGAGAGAAGGCAATTCCCGGACAAATTGTAGATGCAAACTCAACCGCAAATTTTGGCGTAGGCGCTTTCCTTTTAGCCAATTGCGAAATGTATAGATATTTAAAAAACTAACCGAATAGAACCAATATGAAAACCTTGACTAAAAAGCTCATCTTAAGCTTTATTGCAATTGTCTTTATTTCCGCCGCTGCCTTCAGCCAGAAGAAGAAAACAAGTAAACAAACTACTTTAAGCGATAGACAATTCTGGCTTCAAGAGATGGATAAAATGGTGAAACCGGTTTTATACAATCTGGCAAAAGATAGTTTGAAAATCAACATGCCTCAGGTTACCTCTATCCATATTGATAATAAGGAACATCGAATTAAAGTTCAGTATGTGGAGGTTTTAGGCAGGGTTTTAAGTGGTATTGCACCTTGGCTACAACTCGAAGGCGGCGATGCCGCTGAAGTTGCGTTAAGAAAACAATACAGAACCTGGGTAATTCAAGGTTTGAAAAACTCATTGGATTCGAATGCTAAAGATTTCATGAATTACGATATCGGCGGACAACAACTTGTTGATGCTTCATACGTGGCTTTGGCTTTTATCCGTGCGCCATGGTTATGGGAGAATCTTGATAAAAAGAATCAGGAATTAATGATGAAATCTATCGTTACCACACGTAAATTTAAGCCTGTATTTTCAAACTGGTTATTGTTTTCGGCAATGAACGAAGCTTTTTTGGCCAAGTTTGGTTACAGCTGGGATCCGATGCGTGTTGATTATGCCTTACAACAAATGGAGCAATGGTATGTTGGCGATGGCATGTATAAAGATGGAAGTACCTATGCCTTTGATTATTACAACAGTTATGTTATTCATCCGTATCTGGCAACAATAGCAAACATAATTGGCAGCAAGGTGAAAGATTATAGCATCATGTTTGAGAAGGTAAAAAGACGGAATGAACGTTATGCTATTATTCAGGAGCGCTTAATCAATACAGATGGAACTTATCCGGCTACAGGTCGTTCTATTGTCTATCGCGGAGGTGCTTTCCACCACCTGGCTGACATGGCTTACAGAAAGGCACTACCCAAACAGTTAAGTCCGGAGCAGGTTCGTTGTGCTTTAACAGCTGTTATAAGAAAAACTTTAGAAAGTTCTACAACTTATAAAAATGGCTGGTTAACCATTGGCCTCTACGGTTCGCAACCTGATTTAGGGGATTTTTACAATAACCAGGGAAGCCCGTACATTTGTACTAATATTTTTCTACCCTTGGGCTTACCTTCAACTGATGCTTTTTGGGCAAATCCGACAGCAAAATGGAGTTCACAGAAGATTTGGTCAGGAGCAGATTTTCCGAATGATCACAGCGCCGATTTAAGATAGGGATTTTATTACTTTCAAAGCAATTGAAGAAGCAATCTTTTGCCTTGAAAATAAACGTTCATTTTACGTTTAAAAAATTATCATTTTTACCAAAAGCACTCAAAAGGCGTGTTTTTTAACATTTAATAAGAATTCAACCCCTATTAATTACCGTATTACCCCTCACTACGAGGGCGAATTTTGTAGTTAATTTGTTTTAACCAAATATAAAAACTAATGAAAAAAAAAGTCAAAACTTAAGTTAACCACTATGCTTAGCAAACAAGATTTTTGAGGTAATAAATGCTCATAAATCAATTGATTTAACCAAATCAAACATCAAATAACTAACTAACCAAATAATCATTATGCTAAAAAATTTACTTTCACCACTGAGGTGTGTGCTGGCCTTAATTGCGATATTTCTCATGGCAGAAATTACTCCCATAAGTGCCTTTGCCCAAACAGGAAGCACAGAAGTTTCCGGTACTGTTCTCGATGCCAAAGGCTTACCAATTCCGGGTGCGACAATTAAAAATCAAACAACAGCTAAAGTTGCCATTTCTGATGGTAATGGCCGTTATAAAATTGCTGCAGAAAAAGGAGAAACACTTGTTTACACTTTCATTGGCTATACTTCCAAATCAGTTGTTATTGGTAATGATAATAAAGTGAATATTAATCTTATAGAAGAGTCTGATAAAACACTTAACGATGTCGTTGTTATCGGTTACGGTACGCAAAAGCGTTCTGATGTTACAGGTTCGGTGGTTTCGGTGCCAAAAGCAAGGTTATCGCAGTTACCGGTTACAAATGTTTTACAGTCTATTGAAGGGGCAGTTGCAGGTGTAAACGTTACTACAACTTCTTCAGTTCCTGGAAGCCAGCCAAATGCTTTAATCAGAGGCCAGAATTCTATTAATGCTGGCACTGGTCCGTATGTTGTTGTAGATGGCGTGCCATTGAGTAAAACCGGCGGCTCCTTAAATGATATTAATCCGAATGACATTGCTTCCGTGGAAGTTTTAAAGGATGCTAGCGCAACTGCAATTTATGGTACAAATGGTTCTAATGGTGTTATCTTAATCACAACAAAAAGAGGTACTTCCGGTAAACCCGTTATCCGTTATAGCGGTTATGCAGGTTTCGATAATTTAGCACATATTTTAGAGCCAAGAAGCGGTGCAGAATATGTTCAGAAATATGCTGACTTTCTCAAGCAAACCGGCCAGGTGCAAACAAGACCGGTTCCAAATATTGGCGAGCTTCCTGCTTACAATGCCGGTACAACAACCGACTGGGTTAAAGAAGCAACACAACAAGGTGTAATTCAAGATCATAATGTTGGTATTTCAGGTGGTTCACAGGATGTAAAATATTTTATTTCAGGTGATTACCTTAACCAGAAAGGTGTAATTAAAGGTTATGATTTTAAACGTATCGGTTTACGTTCAAACTTAGACGTTAACGTAACCAGCTTTTTAACCGTGGGTACATCATTATTTTTAACCAGCAACAACTACGATGGTGGTCGAGCGAATCTATTGTTCGCAACGGCGATGAGTCCTTATGGGCAGGAGTATAATGCAAATGGATCGTATAAAATATATCCCATGGACCCAGAGCAGCTTTACACCAATCCACTTTTAGGTTTAAATACTACTCAAATAAGCAGAACAACCAATATTAATGGAAACGGTTATGCTGAAATTAAATTTCCTGGGGCTTTAACTGGTTTGAAATTCCGCTTAAATGCTGGGTATACTTATTTTCCTGAAAGAAGAGGAAGCTATGTTGGTCGTTTAGCCAATGATTTAAATGGTACTGCAAGTAGTTTCAACGCATCGACAAATAGTTACACCATTGAAAACATTTTAACATATTCTAAGGATATCAAAAAGCATCATTTCGATTTCACCGCATTGTATAGTGCTCAAGAACGCAAATACAATTCTACAACGGCTGGTGCTGTAGGTTTTATAAATGATGAATTAGGACTAGATAATATTGGTGCGGGCGCTACCCAAACTAGTGGTTCTTACCGTGATAGATATGGTTTGAATTCACAAATGGGTCGTTTATTCTATTCATATGATAGCAGATACCTACTTACTTTAACAGCCAGAAGAGATGGTTCATCAGTATTTGGTGCTAATACAACCAAATATGGTGTTTTCCCTTCTGCAGCCATAGGTTGGAATATTATAAATGAAGATTTTATGAAAAACGCAAAAATCTTCAATAATTTAAAATTGAGGTTATCATACGGTAAAACAGGTAATGAGGCTGTGGATGTTTACAGAACTGTCACTACGGAAGGTTCTGTTCGCTATCCATTCAATGGAATAAGTACAATTGGTGTAGTTCCAAATAATCTGGGTAATACCTCACTACAATGGGAAACGACAAAAACTGCCAATATTGGCTTAGATTTCGGAATTCTTAACAATAGAATCAGCGGATCGGTTGAAGCGTATCAGAATAAAACGTCGGGTATTTTATTAAATAGAGCATTACCAATTATAACCGGCTACTCTAGAGTTTTAGAAAATATTGGTAAAACCACTAATAAAGGATTAGAAGTTACTTTGAATACCCAAAATTTTGCTGGTAAAGATTTCCGTTGGGAAACTATGATTGTATTTGCAACAAATAGAAATAAAATTACTGATTTATATGGCGATGGAAAAGATGATTTAGGGAATAGATTATTTATCGGAAAACCAATTAGGGTTGTATACGATTATAAAATGACCGGGGTTTGGCAAACAGGGGAAGATGTGTCAAAACAAGATCCAACAGCAAAACCAGGAAGTTTGAAATTCGCTGATTTAAATGGCGACGGCAAAATTACGGCAGATGACAGAACAATTTTAGGTCAAATTGATCCAAAATGGACTGGCGGTTTAACCAATACTTTTCATTATAAAAACATCAATCTGAGTATTTTTATTCAAACTGCGCAAGGGATGATTAAAAACAACCCTGATTTAACTTACGGTGATGAAACCGGTAGAAGAAATACACCAGCTGAAATTGGTTACTGGACACCTGAAAACATGAGTCAAACAAGACCGGCATTATCTTATAACAATACTTTAGGTTATGGTTATGCATCCGATGCGAGTTACACCAGAATTAAAGATGTTACTTTAAGTTATGTGTTTTCGCAAAACCTGTTGGATAAACTACACCTGGGCGGCTTAACCGTTTATGCAAGTGGTCGTAACCTGCACACCTTTACCAATTGGATAGGATGGGATCCTGAAAATAATTATTCTACCAGAGGCTCAGGCGATTGGACAAATAATTATCCTTTAACAAGAACTTTCGTATTGGGTTTAAATGTTTCATTACGTTAATTATAAATCATCATGAAAAAATATATAACCATAATCGCGTCATTATCAGTGTTGTTTGTTGCATTCTCATCATGCAAGAAAGCATTTCTGGATGAGAAACCTTTTTCATCATACACCCCATTAACACTTACCGACTCACTTGGATTCGAAGCTTCGTTAATCGGTTTGTATAACCACACAAGTACTTTATTTACCTGGTCTGATCAGCAAGGTTGGCCAAGTGTTTGGCAGGTTGGTACCGATGTTGCAAACGCAACCAACAACCAGCAGGGAGTGGAAATTCCTTACTATAACTATGCTACACTAACACCTACTGATGGTGGCGCCGCCCGTACCTGGAACAGAAACTACATAATGGTTAACCTAACCAACATAATTGTAGATGGTATTGAAAATCCAAGTCTAACCAGCTTAAGTGCAAAAGGTAAAAGCCTGGTTAGCGCCGAAGCTAAATTTTTCAGAGCTTATGCTTACAACAACCTGGCAACTTTATTTGGAGGAGTTCCATTGGTTACCCATGCATTAGCCGGCCCGAAAATTGATTTTGTGAGGGCTCCAATAGCCGATGTTAACAATTTTATTGTGTCCGATTTGCAATATGCAATAACAAATTTGCCTGATATTGAAGCTGTTAAAACGAATTCGAAAGGTAAAATGTACGCACGAGCGAACAAGTTTATGGCCATGCAGTTACTTGCTGAAGTTTATTTAAGAATTGGCAAACCTGATTTGGCAGAGCAACAAGCCCAGGCCATCATCAGTAGTGGTAAATTCAGCTTAATCAAGACCCGTTATGGTGTAAAAACTAGTCAGGCGGGAGATTATTATTCTGATATGTTCCAATATGGAAACCAAAGAAGATCTCAGGGTAATACCGAGGCCATCTGGGTCTTAGAACAAGAAAATCCAGCTAGTGTTGTTGGTGGAATAAGCGATAGTCCTCAACAAAGAAGGGTTTGGGGTGCTGCTTATTACAACATTGCAGGTATGGCGCTTGCCGATTCACTTGGTGGCCGTTCTATTGGCAGATTGCGTTTAAGCAATTGGGTGCTTTACGGTTTATATAAAGGAAATGATATTCGCAACTCGCAGTATAACATCCGCAGAAGATATTACTACAACGACCCGAACCCAATTTATGCAGCAAGATACGGAAAACAAGTTCCCTTCACAGGTCCTGATACTTTAATTAACATTTGCCCAAGTACAACCAAATGGGGTGCTTTCGATCCAAACGATACATTTGGTTATGCCATGATTAAAGATTTTATCTTGATGCGTTTAGGTGAGACATATTTATTACTTGCAGAAGCACAGGTTGCACAAGGTAAAACTGCCGAAGCAGCTACAACAATCAATGTGTTAAGAACCAGAGCAAATGCCGCACAGGTTACAGCAGCAGAAATGACAAAAGATTTTATTCTTGATGAAAGAGCCAGAGAGTTAATTGGTGAGGAAAACAGAAGAATGACTTTAATGAGAACGGGAACGTTAGTAGAACGAGCACTTCGCTTAAACTCGAATGATGCATCCAAACCAATTACCGGTTTAACATCAAAAGCATTGTTATTGCCAATTCCATTAGGTGAAATACAGTTAAATAAGGATGCTGTATTAACTCAAAACCCTGGTTACTAAGTAATATTTTGGTTAGTTTTCGGGCCGTCTTCGGATGGCCCGATTATTAATAATCACATTTGCTATATTACAATTTTATTTGTTCCCACGTTATAAATCAGGTTTATGTACAGTCGTTTATCTCTTTTAGTTAGTTTAGTTTTCTTCAGTTTGTTTGTTGGTAATCAGGTTTTTTCTCAGGAAACTTATCAGGATTTCAGTCCCGGTAAAATCTGGAAAGATAATAATGGTGTTCATATCAATGCACATGGAGGCGGTATTGTATACAGCAAAGGATTATATTACTGGTTTGGCGAACATAAAATAGAAGGCGAAAAAGGAAATACGGCACAAGTTGGTGTTCACTGCTATTCATCAAAAGATTTATATAACTGGAAAGATGAAGGAATTGCGCTTAAAGTTTCTGATGATTTGAAAAGTGATATTGCTAGAGGCTGCATTTTAGAGCGTCCAAAAGTAGTTTACAATAAGAAAACCAAAAAATTTGTAATGTGGTTTCATTTAGAACTTTTAGGTAAAGGTTACGAAGCTGCCCGTGCAGGTGTGGCTACTGCCGATAAAGCTACGGGACCTTATACATTTATAAAAAGTTATCGCCCGAATGCAGGAAAGTTACCGTTTTATACTGCGCAAACGCCTGAAAGCGAAAAAGTAAACTGCGATAAGCCTGCAAATAAAAGCGATGGTTTTTTCTGTCGCGATTTAGCTGGCGGACAAATGGCCAGAGACATGACGGTTTTTGTTGATGACGATGGCAAAGCGTATCATGTGTTTTCATCAGAAGAAAACTTCACTTTACACCTGGCCGAATTAACGCCTGATTATTTGGGACACACCGGAAAGTTTATCAGAATTTATATTGGGCAGCAAACGGAAGCCCCGGCTTTATTTAAAAAGGATGGAAGTTACTTTATGGTAGGTTCCGGCTGCACAGGTTGGGCGCCAAATCCTGCAAGGTGGTTCAAAGCAAAATCAATTTTCGGTCCGTGGGAGTACATGGGTAATCCTTGTGTTGGGCCAGGTTCTGAAAAAACATTTGGCGGGCAAAGTACGTATGTTCTGCCTGCTCCGGGGAAAAAAGATGCCTTCATTTTTATGGCAGACAAATGGGAACCTAAAAATGCAATCGACGGGCGTTATTTATGGTTGCCGATTCAGTTTGAAAATAATAAATTAAAAATCGAGTGGTCAGATACGTGGAATCTGAGTTTCTTTAAATAAGCAGGAAAAAGCAAAAATTTTAAAAAGAGCATAATTAATCTGCGTTGAAAAAGCGCTTAATAAGATTCTTTTTGCCCGAAAAGGCCTTTTAACATCTACCAAAAAATTAAAAATGAAAAAAAATCTGTTACTGATAATCTGTCTTTACTTTTCATTAAATGGTTTTAGTCAGCAAATTAAACACACTTTCCAACTCGGCAAAAGTGAATTTTTACTTGATGGAAAACCGTTTCAAATCATTTCCGGAGAAATCCATTATCCGAGAGTACCGAAGGAAGCCTGGCGGGAGCGGATGAAAATGGCTAAAGCAATGGGCCTAAATACAATCGGCACTTATGTTTTCTGGAATTTGCACGAACCTCAAAAAGGAAAGTTCGATTTTTCGGGCAACAACAATATTGCCGAGTTTGTAAAAATTGCCAAAGAGGAAGGCCTTTGGGTAATTTTGCGCCCGAGCCCATACGTTTGTGCGGAATGGGAATTTGGTGGTTACCCATATTGGTTGCAAACCGAAAAAGGTTTGGTTGTTCGCAGTAAAGAATCTCAATACCTCGAAGAATACAGGAAATACATCAATGAAGTTGGAAAACAGCTCGCACCATTGCAAATTAACCACGGAGGCAACGTACTTATGGTTCAGGTTGAGAATGAGTATGGCTCGTATGCGGCAGATAAGGAATATTTAGACATTAACAGAAAAATGTTCATCGATGCTGGTTTCGATGGTTTACTATACACCTGCGACCCTGAACCAGATATCAAGGGTGGCTACTTATCCGGGTTGCTTCCTGCAATTAATGGGCAGGATAATCCGGAGCGTGTTAAAGCGATGATTGATAAATATCACGAAGGGAAAGGTCCCTATTTTATAGCAGAGTGGTACCCGGCCTGGTTCGATTGGTGGGGAGCGCCACACCATACGGTTCCTGCCGAGAAGTATACAGGGAAACTGGATTCGGTTTTAACTGCTGGGATTTCCATCAATATGTATATGTTCCATGGTGGTACAACCAGGGCTTTTATGAACGGGGCAAATTATAAAGATATTTCTCCGTATGAGCCACAAATCAGTAGTTATGACTACGATGCACCACTCGACGAAGCCGGAAATGCAACTGAAAAATTCAGACAGTTTAGGGCAGTTATCGAAAAGCATCTTCCAAGGGGACAGCAATTGCCCGCAATACCTGCATCCAAACCAGCAATTTCAGTCAAACCGTTTAAACTTACAACTAAATTTAATCTGTTTAATTTACTCCCTGCCGGCATTACAAACGAGAAACCCTTAACTTTCGAAGATTTGAAGCAGGATTATGGATATATGATGTACCGCACAAAAATTTCAGGCGGCAAAAAGGGTTTACTTCAGGTTAAACAGCTAAGAGATTTCGCATTGGTTTTTGTAAATCAGAAAAGAGTTGGTGTTTTAGACAGGCGAACATTGCTGGATAGTGTGGAGCTAACTCTGCCACAAGGTGAGGTTACGCTCGATATTTTCGTAGAAAACATGGGGCGTATTAATTTTGGTAAATACCTTCTTGAAAACAAAAAAGGAATAACTGAAAAAGTTTTATTTGCTGGAAAAGAAATTAAAAACTGGCAAATGTTCAGCTTACCGTTTAACGATATTTCTAGCGTGACGACAAAAAAATCGTCAGGAAAAATCGGGGAAGGACCATCGGTTCAAAAAGGAACGTTTAACATTACAAAAGTTGGCGATACTTATTTGGATATGACAAACTGGGGAAAAGGAGTTGTATGGCTTAACGGACATAACCTTGGCAAATACTGGGCAATTGGTCCTCAACAAACGCTTTATGTACCCAAAGAGTGGCTGAAAGTTGGTAAGAATGAAATTACGGTATTAGAATTATTAAAACCTCAGCAAGATGTTTTAAAAGCGCTTAACACACCAATACTAAATAAGTTGTCGAATTAATAAGTTCAGAAATGATAAGCAAAATTCTTTTTCTAATTTCTCTTTTCGCTTCATTTAACACTGAAATGGTATTTGCTCAGCAATATGCAAAGGAAAAATATAAATTAGTTTGGGCAGATGAGTTTGAAAAAGATGGTGTACCCGATGCCAAAAACTGGACTTATGAAAAAGGTTTTGTAAGAAATGAAGAGTTGCAATGGTACCAGCCGGAGAATGCATTTTGCAAAAACGGATTGCTGATAATCGAAGCACGTAAAGAGCAGAAACCAAATCCATTGTACGAAGAAGGAAGTAACAATTGGCGGAAAAAACCTAAAAATATTGAATACACCTCGGCTTGTTTAATTACCAAAGGCCTGCAAAGTTTTCAATATGGCCGTTTCGAAATGAGGGGACGAATAGATATATCTTCCGGCTTATGGCCAGCTTTCTGGACTTTAGGCGAAAACGGAAGATGGCCCGCCAATGGTGAAATAGACATTATGGAATATTATCGTGGCAAATTGTTAGCAAACATTGCCTCACTTGGTGCCAACAATAAGCCCAAATGGTTTAGCAAAACCAAATTAACCGAAGAATTAGGCGGGCAAAAATGGGTATCAAAGTTTCACATCTGGCGTATGGATTGGGATAGTGAATCGATAAGCTTATATGTAGACGATTTACTGCTAAACAAAACTTCGTTAAATCAATTAGAAAATGAAGACGGGAGTGGGGTAAATCCATTCAGGCAAAAGCATTACATACTTTTTGATTTGGCTATGGGTGGACTAAATGGAGGCGATTTAAATGATACTAAATTTCCAAATAGGATGGAAATAGATTATGTTAGGGTTTATCAAAAAAAATAAAATGCGCATTAAAATATCCACTTTACTTTTATTTATTTCACTTTATTCTTTAGCTCAAAAGAAAGAGGAAATTGTAGTTTCTGCCGATAAAAACTTAGCTGAAATTTCGCCTTCCATGTGGGGGATTTTCTTTGAAGATATAAATTTTGCAGCGGATGGCGGCCTTTACGCAGAGTTAATCAAAAACCGTTCTTTCGAATTTTCTCATCCGTTAATGGGTTGGAAAACTGAAGGTAAAGGTAAATTGCTGGTTGTAAATCATGGTGCAGATAGTCCAAAAAATGCCCGATACATTTCCGTTGAGCCAGGCGCCGGAACTTTCTCTTTAACAAATGAAGGCTTTAGGGGAATCGGTTTAAAGGCAAACGAAACTTACAAATTATCATTTAAGGGAAAACTTGTTTCTGCCGCACTACCCAAAATCATCGTTCAACTTATTGATACGACCAACAAAGTCATTGCCGAAAAGGAGCTGAAAGATTTAAAATCTGATTGGAACACTTACTCCGTTGAACTTAAGTCGTCGCTAACAGTTCAAAAGGCAAAATTCAGAATGGTTTTCAGTGGGTCAGGCTTAGTAAATTTAGACATGATTTCACTTTTCCCAGTTAATACTTGGAAGGGGCGCCCAAATGGGTTGCGGAAGGATTTGGTTCAGAAACTTGCCGATTTAAAACCAGGCTTTGTGCGCTTTCCCGGCGGTTGTATTGTTGAAGGAAGAGATTTAGCTAACCGTTACCAGTGGAAAGAAACAGTTGGTAATCCTTTCGATAGAAAAGTAATGATAAACCGCTGGAACACAGAATTTGATTACCGTTCTGCACCCGATTATTTTCAAACTTTTGGATTAGGTTTTTACGAATATTTTCAGCTCGCAGAAGATATCGGCGCCAAAGCTTTACCAATTTTGAACTGTGGCATGGCGTGCCAGTTTAATACCGCCGAGCTTGTTGCCAACACCGAGCTCGACCCCTATATTCAGGATGCCGTTGATTTAATTGAATTCGCCAATGGCGATACCACAACAAAATGGGGAAATCTTCGGGCGAAAATGGGTCATCCAAAGCCTTTTAATTTAGATAGAATCGGGGTAGGAAACGAACAGTGGGGTGCACAGTATATCGAGAAATACAAACTCTTCGAAGCGGTGCTGAAAGTAAAGTATCCAAATATTAAGCTTGTCGGAGCAGCCGGTCCTTATGCAAGCGGTGAGTATTTCAATTTCGCTTGGGATAAGTTTAAGCTAACAAATGTTGATTTTATTGATGAACATTATTACATGTCGCCCGATTGGTTTTTGAAAAACGCTGGGCGATATGATAACTACGATAGAAACGGTCCTCGGATATTTGCCGGAGAATTTGCCGCACATGATAAAGAAGGCAAAGCGCCCGAATCCAGAAATACCTGGTTTAGTGCTTTAACCGAAGCCGCATTTATGACCGGACTGGAACGTAACGCAGATCTTGTTCAAATGTCATCATATGCACCACTACTTGCACATGTAGAGGCATGGCAATGGCGACCAGATTTAATCTGGTTCGATAATTTAAATTCAGTTGCCACACCAAATTATTGGGTGCAGAAAATGTACTCAAATTACAAAGGAACCAATGTTGTAAGCATTTTAAAGGATGGAAAAACGCTAATCGGAAAAGATAGTCTGTATGCAAATGCTGTAGAAGATAGAATTAAAAATCAGTTGATAATTAAACTCGTTAATACCTCTGCAATTGCAAGAGAATACGATTTGGTTATTAATGGACGTACACAATTTATAAAGAAAGCTAAATTATATTCTTTACAAAATGATGAGCTTTCAACCATAAACAGTCTTCAAAATCCCGATACGATAACACCAAAAGAATCATCAATCGATTTAAAAAGCAACAAAGCTACCATCAAAATGCAGAAATATAGTTTTATGGTTATTATCGTGGATAAGAAAAAATAGTGCAAATTTTGTAGTCAAACATTATAAAATGAAAAGAATAGCCTTCAAAATGAAATTGTTCGATGGTTGTGAAGTTGAATATAAAAAACGCCATGATGAAATCTGGCCTGAATTAGTTTCGCTTTTGACAGAAACTGGAATTGTTGATTATTCAATTTTCCACGATAAGACCACGAATGATTTATTCGCTGTTTTAAAAATTGCAAATCCTGAATTGATGAACAGCTTACCTGCTCAGCCATTAATGCAAAAGTGGTGGGCTTATATGGGCGATATCATGGAAAGTAATGCGAATAATTCGCCAGTTTCAATTCCCCTTGAAAAAGTATTTTATCTTCCATAAATTAGTTGAAAAATCGCCAGAATTACGGTGGCGAAAGTTGCATTTTAACTTAAAATATTATTTCATAATCGATTCGCGAATTCAAAAAGTGTTTGCCCATAAACGCTTTTGCCTGATTAATTGAATTTCTGAAGCTTTCCGATAAGCCATCGAGAAAATCCTTTTCAAGATAAATTATTTAAGCCTTTATTGTTAATGATGTGTATTAATACGTAATTAACCGCAGAACTGCGGCATTGTTAATTAACCGAAACTTTGTATTGATTTTAATGTAGTAACTGAGAGAAGCAACAAATAAAGTTGCCCTTTTACCTTAAAACAAAGCTTATGTTTCATCATTCAAAAGACCTGCAATTTAATGCAAGAGTCTCAAAGCCGGACCCCGCGTTCGCAAACATTTTACTAGAACAATTTGGTGGCGAAAATGGTGAGCTGGCTGCTGCCATGCAGTATTTTACGCAGGCTTTTGGCGCAAAACAACCCCATCCAGATAAGTACGATATGCTTATGGATATCGCTACCGAAGAATTTAGCCATCTTGAAATCGTTGGTGCAACTATCCAAATGCTTTTGAAAGGTGTAAATGGTGAACTTAAAAATGCAGCAGATTCATCAGAAATTATGCAAGTTCTTGATGGGAAGGCAGCAAAGGAGAATATTATTCATGCTGCATTAACCGCTAATCCTCACTTTGTGATGCTAAGCAGCGGCGGCCCGAGATTAGCCAATAGCCAGGGAATTCCGTGGTGCGCATCTTACATTCATTCCAATGGCGATCTGACTGTCGATTTGCGTAGCAACCTGGCTTCAGAGTCGAGAGCTAAACTCGTTTACGAACATTTAATGAAATTTACAGATGACCCTTACGTAAAAGAAACACTTTCATTTTTAATGACGAGGGAAGTTGCACATTATAAAATGTTTGAAGCCGCCTTAGATACCATTCAGCCCAATTTTCCTCCAGGTGTTTTACAGGCCGATCCTAGGTTTACCCAGCAATATTTTAATCTGTCTCCAGAAAACTCATTTACAGGTCCGTGGAACGAAGGCGAAATGCCAGGCATGGGAAAAGATTTCGAACTTATTGAAAACCCACTCGAGTTTGTAAAAGAAACCCAGGGTTTAACCAATCTCGAAGATGATAAATCAGAAGAGCTGCAGGAGACAGAAGCCCTTAACATTAAAATGAGTGCGGAAAAAAGCAAGGAGGTTAAATCTGCTGAGCCCAAAGGCGAGGCTAAATGGAGTGATTACAATTCAACAAAAAAATAGTGCATTAAACTAAAAAACCGCATTTTCTACAAAGAAGATGCGGTTTTTTTTTGTGCTCCCGACGAGATTCGAACTCATATCGATGGTACCGGAAACCATAATTCTATCCATTGAACTACGGGAGCATAAAGCTGCAAATATAGAAAATCAAAATCTTTTTCCTTAAAATATATCAGCTATTTTAATAGGCCGAAAATTTTACGTTCAAATATCATTTCAATAACAAGATTAAAAATTAACGAAACCAAAATAACAAGTTATTTGCTTCCTTAAAAACGAGTTGAAAAGCCGTGAAAATTGGCTTTTTATAAAATAAAAACGCACCTTTGCGAACCGTTTATAAAGGTTTAGGCATGTAATTAAATTTTTGTTGTTTATGGAAGAATTGGTTGTAGAAGAGATTCAGGAACTACTTGAAAAAGAGAATGATAAGGCTTTGAAGCGTTATCTTGATGAACTGAATATTTCTGATGTAGAACAACTGATTGATGAATTACCACAATACGCAGCTAAATTTATTGAAACAATTTCTCTAAACAGAGCGGTTAACGTTTTCAGAATTCTTGATTTTCCTACGCAGGAACGCATTATAAAAAAACTCTCGGGCAATAAATTAAATCAAATCATAAAAGATTTACCACCCGATGATCGTACTGCGCTATTCAGCGAACTTAAAGGTGATGTAGTAAAAAAAATGATTACGCTGCTTCCGCCAGAGGAAAGGAAAGAATCACTTGCGCTTTTGGGCTACAAAGAAGATAGTATTGGCCGTTTAATGACGCCGGATTACATTGCCGTAAAACCAGAATGGACCATTTCGAGGGTGCTCTCGCACATCAGGCGCTACGGCAAAAATTCTGAAACGATCGATGTTGTGTACGTAATTGATAAAGAAGGTGTTTTGCTTGATGATATCAGAATCAGGGAAGTTTTATTGGCCGATCCGGAAGCAATTATTGGCGAATTGACGGATAAACGTTTTATTGCCTTAAAGGCAAACGACCCTCAGGAAGATGCGATTAACATTTTTAGAATGAATAACCGCGTGGCATTACCGGTGGTTGATGAAAATAATATCTTGTTAGGAATTGTTACTGTTGATGATATTTTATGGATTGCCAATGAAGAGTACACGGAGGATATGCATAAAATTGGTGGTACGGAGGCTTTGGATGAACCTTATCTCGACACATCAATTTTCAATCTGGTAAAAAAACGTGTGGGTTGGTTAGCCATTTTAATGATTGGAGAAATGCTCACGGCAACAGCAATGGGGTTTTTCGAAGGGCAGATTCATAAAGCAACTGTTTTAGCCCTTTTTATTCCATTAATTATTTCATGTGGTGGTAATAGCGGTTCGCAGGCTTCAACATTGATTATCCAGGCAATGGCTTTGGGCGAGGTAACCATAAAAGATTGGTGGTTAGTAATGAGAAGAGAAATAACTTCAGGGTTTTTACTCGGCCTTTGTCTAGGTATTATTGGTTTTCTTCGTATTTTGGTATGGCATGTTGCAGCGCCAAATGTTTATGGCGAACACTGGATTTTAATTGCTGCTACCATAAGTGTTTCACTGGTTTTTGTTGTGCTTTGGGGTTCTTTAAGTGGCTCCATGCTGCCGGTTTTGCTTAAAAAATTAGGTGCTGACCCGGCAACATCGTCTGCACCTTTTGTAGCAACCCTGGTTGATGTTACCGGTTTGATTATTTATTTTAGCTTTGCTGTACTGTTTTTAAAAGGCGTTTTACTTTAAGATTTATTATGCAAAAAATTACCACATTATTTACTGATATCGGCGGTGTTTTATTAACTAACGGGTGGGACAGACAGGCAAGGGGCGAAGCTGCGGTGTTATTTAATCTCGATTCTGTCGATTTGGAAGAACGTCATCACCTAACTTTTGATACTTATGAAGTTGGAAAACTGACGCTCGATGAATATTTAGAAAGAATTGTTTTCTTTGAAGAACGTTCTTTTTCTTATGATGATTTTAAGGATTTTATGTTCAAAAAGTCATTGCCTTACAACGATATGATTGCATTAATTTGTAATTTAAAGAAAAAATACAACCTTAAAGTAGCGGTAATCAGTAACGAAGGCAGGGAGTTAAATCAATACCGTATAAATACTTTTAAGCTTAATGAGTTTGTAGATTTCTTTGTGTCATCCAGTTTCGTTCATTTTCGCAAACCGGATGCCGACATTTTTAAAGTAGCAATTGATATTTCACAAAGTGACGTTTCTACAAGTTTGTATATCGATGATAGAATGCTCTTTGTGCAAGTTGCAGAGGGTTGTGGGTTAAAAGGCATTCATCATACAAGCTACGAAGATACTAAAGAGCAATTGGCTGCTTTTGGCCTCGAGGTTTAAGCTTCCATTTTATGCCTCTCCAAGAAACAAGGTTTTTGTAGCAGGAATTAAAATAAATGAAAAAGCCACTTCTTTAATTAGAAGTGGCTTTTGTAGCAAATACAGCTTTAAAATTAAACGTTAAATCTGAAATGCATAATATCACCATCTTCAACAACATAGGTTTTGCCTTCAACACCTAGCTTGCCCGCATCTTTACAAGCGTTTTCCGAACCAAGTGTTACAAAATCATTGTATTTGATAACTTCGGCACGGATAAAACCTTTTTCAAAGTCGGTGTGAATTACACCAGCAGCCTGGGGTGCAGTAAAACCCTTAGTAATTGTCCATGCTCTAACTTCTTGTACACCCGCAGTAAAGTAAGTGTAAAGGTTTAATAATTTATAGGCAGCCCGTATTAATTTATTTACGCCAGATTCAGTTAAACCTAAATCAGCTAAAAATTCCTGACGCTCTTCATAGCTATCTAATTCTGCTATTTCCGATTCGATTTTTGCAGAAATTACCAAAACTTCAGCATTTTCATCAGCAACATTCGCTTTAACCAAATCAACATATTTATTCCCTGTAACAACTGATGCCTCATCAACATTACAAACATACATTACAGGTTTTTGGGTCAGTAAGCCCAAATCTTCAATAAAATCAAAATCCTCTTGAGATAATGGGGCCGTACGAATAGATTTACCGCTTTCTAAATGAGATTTAACAACCGTTAAAATTTCATAAGTACGTTTAGCATCCTTATCGCCACCGGTTTTAGCCATTTTCTCTACCTTCTGGATACGTTTATCAACAGTATCTAAATCTTTAAGCTGTAATTCGGTATCTATAATTTCTCTATCACGAATTGGGTCAACAGAGCCATCAACGTGTATTACATTTCCATCATCAAAGCAACGTAAAACATGAATTATAGCATTGGTAGCACGGATATTTCCTAAAAACTGGTTGCCTAAACCTTCACCTTTAGATGCGCCTTTTACCAAACCCGCAATATCAACAATTTCAATTGTATTGGGCTGAACCTTATTCGGTTTAACCAGCTCGGCAAGCTTAGTTAACCTATCATCCGGTACTGTAATTACGCCAACATTAGGCTCAATTGTACAGAAAGGAAAGTTAGCCGCTTGTGCTTTCGCATTTGATAAACAGTTAAAAAGTGTCGATTTGCCAACATTTGGTAAACCAACAATACCACATTGTAATGCCATTTATATTTTTAAATTTCGATTTACGATATACGATTTTTGCGGTTGGCCGTGGCCTCGAGCTTTTTTAAAATCGGGCAAAGATAAGCTTTTAATATCTTTATTTAAAGGTTGGAATTTGCTGCAGATGGATATTTTATCTAAGTTTAGCCAAAATTACAGCAAGTAAACATGGAAGATTTAGAACAAACCCCTCAGGAAGTAAAATTAGTTGTTACTGAAGAGATGAGAAGTTACATTTACGAAATTTCCAAATGGGCAAGGTTCCTATCCATAATTGGTTTCATTTTATCTGCATTCCTAATTATTGGTAGCTTCGGAATAGGTGCTGCGCTAACGGCTAATCCTTCAATGGTTGCGCAGTTAGGCCCATTAGCTGGTGCAGGTGCCATTGGAATAACCATCGTTTATCTGGTTTTGGCCTTAATGTATTTTTATCCTAGTCTGTTACTTTTTAGGTTTTCTAATAAAGGTAAACAAGGCGTTTTATACGGCGATCAGGAAAGTTTGGATGATGCCATGATGAACATGAAATCACTTTTCAAATTCTGGGGCATATTTACAATTGTAATCATGATTTGTTACTTCCTTTTTATGTTACTTTTTGCCGCAAGCGTAGCAAAAGGGTAATTATTTGAAATATTTTTGAATACCTTCTGGTTGTTTCCAGCCAAAATCCGGCTCATAATAATTCCATAATAAGTTACTTAATTTACGAATCATTGTCCAGCCTTCATTACTATAATTCCATGAAGTATCTTTTTGATTTTTTGTGGTGATACAGAAAACATAGTCGCCATGAGGCGCATTAACCAGTAAAACTTCAGAACGGGCGGCATCGACAGCACCAGATTTCGATGCGACCTGAACCGTCGGCGGTATTTGAGAAAGTGCTTCAGTATCCCAGAATATGCGAATAAGATTTCGGTAAATTCTTTCTGAAGCAGCAGGATTTATCATTTTACCATCTCTGATAAGTGTTAAAAGTGTGGCCATTTCTTTAGGCGTTGTTTGTCCCCAGCCGTATTTTTTCTGATTCTCCTTTCTTCCGGGCGTACGGGAATTTACGCGGGTATATTTTAAGCCATTGCTGGCCATTACCTCATTTATGGCGCTTCCTGTTCCGGCTAAAAGTTGCGCCCATAAGCTTGCCGTATTATCGCTGGTTGTAATCATTAACATTAAAACCTTATTTAGTGCGATTTTCTCGCTATCCTTAAACGAGCCAAGGATATCTTCGCCAGCATACAGAAGGCTGTCGCAGTACATCAATTCTGAATGATAATCTAATTCGCCTTTCTCTATTTTGTCGAAAATTCCGCAGGTGATTGGTACTTTGATCATACTGGCTGTCGGAAAAATTGTGTCAGCATTTATCGAAGCAATTTTGCCTGTTTTCAGGTTTTTAACATAAATACCAACGTCACCATTAAAGCCGTTCACCAATTCATCTAGTTTTAGCTGGAGTTTCTTATCAATTTTTTCCTGAGCGTTTGATGAAATGAAGGTGAGGATAATTAATAATGTAGAGAAGATTTTTTTCATTTTGAAGAAGCTTTACACGAATTTAAGCATAAAAAAAGCCCCGATGGGAATCGGGACTTTAATATTGAAATTATAATTTACTTAAAAAGAAAAATCATCACTTGCTTTTGCACTATGTTCTCCGTTTTCTGAATATTCGTAGCGTTTTTCAACAACATCCTGATGAGTTTTAATGTATTCAACAGTTTCTGTTAAGCCTTCTGCAAATTTTTCGAAATCTTCTTTGTATAAAAAGATTTTGTGTTTTACAAATACGCCGTCTTCTAATCTTTTCTTGCTCTCGGTAACTGTTAAGTAATAATCACCCGAACGAGTAGCCTTCACATCGAAAAAATAAGTTCTCTTACCTGCTCTTACTTTCTTTGAAAAAACTTCTTCTCTCTCTTTATTGTCGAATTCTCCCATGGTTGGTATTGATGTTGGTTTTTGGTTTCGGTAAATATAAAGCAAATATTTAAAGTTCAAAATAGAATTTAACACAATTTAAATACTTCGGCTTTCTTCTTCTAAAAGTTGGTTGTTGTAAAGCTCAGTGTAACTCCCATTTAGACTAAGTAATTCATTATGTGTGCCTTGTTCTATGATTTGTCCTTCATCCAAGACCAGGATTTTATCAGCATTTTTAATTGTCGAGATTCTGTGTGCAATTAAAATGCTGGTTTTACCCTTCATTATTTTTCCCAGATTTTGAAGAATTTCTTCCTCAGTTTTTGTATCAACAGCCGAAAGGCAATCATCAAAGATTAGTATTTTAGGCGATTTAATTAATGCTCTGGCAATAGATACACGCTGTTTTTGGCCGCCGGAGAGTGTTATGCCACGTTCGCCAAGCATGGTTTGGAATCTTTCTTCGAAATCCATAATGTTATTATAAACTGAAGCATTTCTTGAGGCATCGTAAACTTCTTCATCCGTTACCGCATCCAAACCAAAAGCAATATTATTTTTAATAGTATCAGAAAAGAGAAAAACTTCTTGCGGTACAAATCCTATCTGATTGCGGTAATTTTTTAGGTTCAGCGATTTTAAATTTTGTCCGTCAATGATCACTGCACCGTTTTCCACATCGTACATACGCATAATTAAATTTGCCAAAGTAGATTTGCCAGAACCTGTTTTGCCAATAATCGCAACAAATTCGCCGTTTTTGATTTCGAAATTTACATTTTTTAGTGCCTGTATTCCAGTATCAGGATAAGTAAAGCTTACATTGTTAAAGCTTATATTGCCATTTAAAACTTTTTCGTCGGTATTGGCCGATTGAATATCAGCGGGAATATCTAAAAACTCATTGATGCGCTTTTGCGATGCGGCAGCCCGCTGTATAAGCGAGGTAACCCAGCCCAACATCGTTACCGGGAAAGTTAGTTGATTAATATAGATGATGAATTCGGCAATATTACCTGCGGTAATGCTTCCATTCATTACCTGTATGCCACCAATATAAATTGTTAAAATAGTGCTCAAGCCAATTAGCAGCAGCATCGTTGGATAAAATAAAGCGGATACTTTTACCAGGCTCATTGAATCTTTTTTGTATTCATTGCTCTGAATCTGGAACATGTTTCTGGTATAATCTTCGCGAACGTAAGATTTTATAATTCTAATACCCGAGAAGCGTTCCTGTACGAAACTCGAAAGATCTGATAACCGCTCTTGTATTTTTCCGCTTTTTTTAAAAATTAAGGTGTTTACATAATATATAATGATAACCAGGAAGGGAAGGGGCAGCAGGCAATAAATAGCAAGTTTGGAGTTAACATCAAACATAGACCATATGATAAGTATCGATAGCACAAAAGTATTGATAGTGTACATAATGGCAGGGCCCACATACATTCTAACACGATTTACGTCTTCAGTTGCCCTATTCATTAAATCACCGGTATTGTTTCTGCGATAGAAGCCTAAGCTCAATTTCTGGTAATGTTGATAAATGTCGTTTTTCATATCGAATTCAATATGTCTCGACATTAAAATAATGGTTTGCCGCATGAAGAATAAGAACAAGCCACGTAATATGTATAAAAGGATTACCAAAAAGCCGAAATAAAGCAGGCTATTGCTAAAAATATCGTAGATAATTTGCTGGCGGTTAAAGCCGGAAAAGAGTGCATAAATCTGGATGTTTTCGGTAATTAAATCAAACGCATAACCAATAACCTGCGCAGGTACAACACCGAAAATATTAGAAATTACAACAAAAATACTTCCTGGAATAATCCACCATTTATATTTGAGGAAATATTTATTTAAGCGATTCAGGTGTTTCATACTCCACAAACTTAGCCAATGCGAAACAAATTTTGTTATAGTTTAGTTAAAATCATGTAATAATGGTTTTTTATTTTAATTTTGCAGCAGGTTAGCCGAACGTTCATTATGCCAGCAAATTCTTCGTCAGATTCATCCATTTTAGAGCAATTGAGTGCTTACGGGCACAAAAAATTGGTTTTCTGTAATGATGCCGATTCAGGTTTAAAAGCGATAATTGCAATTCACGATACCACTTTGGGCCCGGCTTTAGGTGGCACCCGTATGTGGAGTTACTCAACCGAAAGCGAAGCACTCGAAGATGCGCTGCGTTTATCAAGAGGAATGACCTACAAATCTGCCATTACAGGCTTAAATCTCGGCGGCGGAAAAGGGGTTATCATCGGTGATTCGAGAAAAGACAAAACAGAAAGTTTAATGCGTAGCTATGGCAGGTTTATTAAAAACCTTAATGGCGAATTTATAACGGCCGAAGAAATGGGTACCAATACCCGTGATATGGAATATATCCGTATGGAAACCAGTCATGTTACGGGTGTTCCAGAATCTATCGGCGGTGCCGGAAACCCTGCTCCCTTTACCGCTCAGGGTGTTTACCTGGGTATTAAGGCAAGTGTTAAAGAAGTTTTTGGTACAGATATGCTTGCCGGCAGAACAGTAGTTGTTCAAGGAATTGGAAATGTTGGCGAGCATTTGGTTGCTTTGCTAAGGAAAGAAAATGCAGAAGTTTTAATTAGTGATATTAACCAGGAACAACTTACTTACGTTGCCCGGAAATATAAAGCTAAACCCATCGAAGCTGATAAAATTTTCGGTATAGATGCCGATGTTTATGCGCCATGCGCTATGGGTGCCACGGTAAATAACAAAACCATCGAGCGCATGAAATTTGCAATTATTGCAGGTTCGGCGAACAACCAGTTAAAAGATGAAGTCTTAGATAGTGAATTGCTTTTAAAGAAGGGGATTTTATTTGCACCGGATTATCTAATTAACGCTGGCGGATTAATCTCCTGCTATTCTGAATTAACTGGTTTCGGTAAAAAACGTACCGTTCAGCTTACCGAGAATATTTACGAAGCCACAAGAAACGTTATTAAATTAAGTAAAGCAGAACAAATACCTACAAACATTGCAGCAAATCGTATAGCAGAAAAACGCATTGCAGATATTAAAAAAATTAAATCATCATATTAAACATTTATTAATCGGTTTTATAAACCACACTCGTTCTTACATTCATGTTAAACAGAAGGCACTTAAGAATTAAAGCTTTGCAAAACATTTTTGCATGGCACATGGCAGACAAAAAAGACATTAAAGGAGACCTTAAAACTTTAATGCAAAGCATTGATAGTGTATACGAAATGTACATCTGGATGCTTTCTCTAATGGTAGAAGTTACCGAATTTACGGCCAACGATGCTGCAGAACGTGCAAATAAGCACATTAAAACTGCAGAAGACATGAATCCGAACATGAAATTACTGCACAACAAATTTAGTGTGTTAATGCAGCAAAATCCTGAATATGTTTCGGCGGTAAAGAAATATAAAGTAGATTGGGGTTTCGATCCCGAAATCCGTAAAACAGTTTACAATTCTTTAAAAGCATCAAAAGAGTATGCAGAGTATCTTGCAGATCCGAACGAAAGCTTAGAATCCTCAAAAGACATTATCAAATACATTTTCAGGAAAATAATCTTAAAAAATCAAGGTATTATTCAGGTTTTTGAAGAGAAATTTATCAACTGGCAGGTAGACCATGAAGTGATGAAAGGAATGGTTGCTAAAACTTTGAAAAACTTTACTTCCGACGATCCGTTTAAAAATAAGTTGACTGAAATTAGTGCCGATTGGGTAGAAGACAGCAAGTTTGTTCAAGACTTATTTGTTCATACTTTGCAGAACGATGCAAAATACCAGGAAATGATTGCAGAAAGAACCAAAAACTGGGAATCGGAACGTATCGCTTTAATGGATACAATTTTGATGAAAATGGCAATCTGCGAACTTTTAAATTTTCCATCTATTCCGGTAAAAGTTACCATTAACGAATATTTAGAGTTATCAAAAGATTACAGTACACCGAAAAGTAATTCGTTTATAAACGGTATTTTAGATAAAATTTTAGGCGACCTTAAGAAAACCAACACAATTAAAAAAATCGGTCGCGGATTAATCGAAGAATAAAATGAAAAGCTTATTTATAGTTGCAATAGCTGCATTATCATTCACAGCTTGTAGAAATACAAATAATAGTGCTCCAGAAACTTCAACAGTTTCAGGTGGTCGTACAGAATCAAAAGTTGCACCGGCAGATGCCGCTGTTATTACTTTCGAACGCGACATTTATGATTTTGAAAAAATCGTGCAAGGAGAAAAAGTTCAGCACGAATTTAAATTCAAAAATACCGGTAAAAGCCCTTTAATTATTTCGAATGCTACGGCTACTTGCGGCTGTACAATTCCTGAAACACCAAAAGAGCCGATTTTACCAGGTAAAGAGGGCGTTATTAAAGTGGTTTTTAATAGCGAAGGCAAAATGGGTATGCAGGATAAAGTTGTTACCGTAACCTCAAATGCAAATCCAAACATCAGCACGGTTCACCTGGTAGGAGAGGTTCTGGAAAAAAAATAAAATTGGTAATGCCCGTGCCTACCAGTTAATAGTTAATTAATTCAAAAACAAATATATAAAAATGATATCAACAGTAATTTTACAAGCAGCAGGTGGTGGTATGTTAGGTACAATTGTGCCAATGGTACTGATCATGGTGGTATTTTATTTCTTCATGATTCGCCCGCAGGTTAAAAAAGCAAAAGACCATAAAAAATTAGTTGCCGAACTTGGTATCGGCGATAAAATTGTAACAACAGCAGGTATTCACGGCAAAATAGTTGGTGCTAACGATACCACTTTTTTAATTGAAACAGAAGGCGGTGGTAAAATCAGATTCGATAAATCTGCAATTTCTCTAGATGCTACAAAAGCATCTACTACCCCTCCAAAAGCTTAAGTTACCATATTAATGGATTAATAAGCAGTCTCGAATGTTTTCGGGACTGTTTTTGTTTTACTACATTTGGTTAAATACCTTTGATTGTTTATGCCCTTTATTAAATTAACTAAAATAGAGAGAAGACGCGTTTTTAGTCTGTTAGCATGCTTGCTGCTTGCTATAGCTGCGTGGTTTTTTATGGCCTTGAACAACAAATATGTTTACACAGCAAAAACGGTTTTAATCTATAAAAACTTTCCTCAAAACCGTGCTTTCCACCCTTTACAACCCGATACTGTTGATTTGCAAGTTGAAGGAACGGGTTGGCAACTGCTTTTCGCAAGGTTAAGAATCAACCCACAATCCATCTCGGTTAATCTAAGTCAATTAAGTACAAAAGAATTTGTAATGCTATCAGATCAGTTGTACAATATAAATAAACAACTGGAAAGCTCGCAAAAGGTTATCTCGGTAAAGCCTGATACGCTTTATTTCGATTTTACCAAAAGAACCGTTAAAAAGGTTGATATTAAATTAATTGATAAAATTGCTTTCATTAATCAGTATGGTATATCGAGTGCGATTAAGCTAAGCCCAAATTATGTAACGGTAACGGGGCCAATCGAGGAGTTGAAACGGATAAACGAGTGGTCAACCGATACTTTAAAATTAACAAACGTTCAAAGTAGTACCACAGTTCGGGTAAACATGCAGCACAGTACGCATAAAAACGTAAGCATTTTTCCGCCATCAGTAGAGGTTAAAATCCCTGTAGATGAATTTACGGAAAAGACCCTTGAAATCCCTTTGAAAATTATAAATAACAGAAATTATAACAGTATTAAACTTTATCCCAAGAAAGTTAAAGTTACCTTCCTTGTGGCTTTAAGCTATTTCGAACAGGTTGATGAAAGTTTTATTACGGCAACTGTTGATGCAGATGAATGGTCTGTTTTACATCACAATAAATTTACAGTACGGTTAACAGAATTTCCGGATTACTGTAAATTGGTAAAAATTAGTCCCTCAAAAGTAGATTTTGTAGTAGAAAAATAATGTATAAAGTAGGCATAACAGGTGGTATAGGAAGCGGAAAAACTACAATCTGCAAAGTTTTTGAGGTTTTAGGTATTCCCGTTTTCTATGCAGATACAGTTGCAAAGCAAATTATGGTCGAAGATGCATTACTAGTTGATGACATAAAATCAACCTTTGGTAAGCAAAGTTATTTTGATGATGGAAAGCTGAATAATAAACACATTGCCGGCATTGTTTTTAATAACGAAGCTGAACTCGATAAACTAAATGCCTTGGTTCATCCGGCGGTTTTTAGGGCTTTCGATACCTGGGAAGCACAAATAAGTTCGCCTGTTCCATATACCTTAAAAGAAGCAGCCTTGCTTTTCGAAAGTGGCTCTTATAAAATGTGCGATACGAATATCCTGGTTACGGCTCCAATGCATATAAAAATAAACCGTGTGATGCAACGCGATAATGTTACCACAGAGCAAGTTCGGGCGAGGATGAACAAGCAAATGAGTGATGAAGAAAAAACTCCGTTTGCCAACCATTATATCATTAATGATGAAGCACACTCCATTATTGCTCAAGTTTTAGCTTTACACAAGCAGTTTTTAGAAATTGCATCAAACCGTAAGTAATCTGAAAAGAATTCTATCTATCAAAATGGCTAATTTCACTGAAATCCTACCTTATCTTTAATTCCTGTAAATGATTTTAGACGATTTTATTACGATAACTCCAACAGGTTTATACTGTATTTACGGAGATTTTTATTTAGATCCGCAACAACCTGTAAAAGAAGCCGTGGTTTCTCATGCCCATGGCGACCATGCCATTGGAGGTAGCCAGAATGTGTATTGCACCACCGCAACCGAGCGTTTTATGAAGCATCGTTATCGTAAATTTGCAGCGGTGGATTTCAACACAAAAATATACCACGAAACTTTTAAAATTAAAGAAGTTGCGATCACTTTCTATGCGGCAGGACACATTCTTGGTTCGGCACAGGTTTTAATGCAATATAAAGGAATAAAATACCTCTACACCGGAGATTATAAAATAGAACCTGATGCAACCTGCGAACCTTTTGAGTTTGTTAAAGCCGATGTTTTGATAACAGAAAGTACATTTGCAAATCCTGAAACCAAACATCCATCGCCAATTTATGAGATTAAAAAACTGAATGAAACCAATGCAAATATTATGCTTGGGGCTTATGCGCTTGGAAAAAGTCAGCGGATTATTCAATTGTTGAACAAATATTGCCCTACGAAAAATGTAATGGTTCACCACAGCATTATGCCTTTTGTTAAGATTTATGAAGATTTCGGAATAAATGTTGGCAATTATAAAATGTATGATAGAAAGGTAATGAAGAATAATCACGAACATCAGGTTTATATTGTTCCGCCAATGGTGTTTCATAGTTACCATAAAGCGATTAATGTTGTACGGGCGTTTGCATCTGGCTGGAAGAATTTGCAGCAGCAAAATGGCATTTCAATTTATATTTCCGACCATGCCGATTGGGATGCTATTTTGGAAACTATTGAGAAAGTACAGCCAAAACAGATTTGGACTTTGCATGGAGATGGAAGGCAGTTAAAAGAATATTTTGAAGGTAAGCTTGAAGTGAAAATCCTTAACTAATGAACAGTGTTTTAAGGCGCTAAGGATTTTTAAGGTAAAGCTTGCAAATAACAAACTACGGATTTAAAAATTAACAATTCAATACTCAAAATTCAACTTACTTTAACATGAAAGAAGGCGAAGACTTTTACTTTAATGAAGCTGGATTAATGGTGTTTACCGAAGCCTATCACTTAAAGAGAGGTTATTGCTGCAAAAACAAGTGTAAACATTGCCCCTGGGGTTATGGGAAACAGAAAGAGAAAAAGTAAATTATTGGTTTTTAAAACCGAACATGATTGTAAATATCACTTAAAGCTATTTCAAACCCCATTGTAGCAAACTTTAAGGAATTGCTAATTTCTTTGTATTCAATCAGTTCCCAATTTGAATTTCCAGTTAAGTAAAAAGCCTCCACTAATATCGCTTCTGAATCAATAAGAATATATTCTTTAAGCGTTGGGATATCTTTATAAAGGTCGAATTTATGGCCTCTGTCATAATCTTTTGTCGATGGAGAAAGGATTTCAATAATTACGGTCGGTTCAACAAAGCTTTCGGCATCGATATTACTTTGGCTTAAGCCATTACAATAAATTGAAATATCAGGATAGGTGAATAAACCATTTGCGACTATGTGGGTACGAAGGTCGCTGCCATAAGGGCGGCATTGTTTACCTTTCAGCTTACCCCCAATTTCCAAAAATAAATTGCTAAAAATCTCATTATGATTTGTGCTTGCACCAGCCATTGAAAATATTTCGCCTTGAAAATACTCGTGCTTTCCTTGCGACGTTTTTTCCATCTCCAGGTATTCTGCAACCGTAAAATGCCTTTTCTTGTATTCTGTAGTTGGCTCATTTACAATTTCTTCCATGTTCCAATATACAAAAAAAAATCGAAAGTTCTTTAATGTGAATGACCTGCAAAGAACCCAATCAGCGCTACCCCAATGCCCAGTAAAACGGCGATCATTTTGCGGGTGTTAATTTTATGGTCGGCACTGGATTCGAATAAAATTGTGGTAGAAATGTGTAGAAAAATACCAATCACGATGCCCATTATTTTATTAAAATAAGCATCTATACCGCCAATACTTCCATTGCTCAAGCCAATACTTACATAAAAACCAAGCGGGGCCATAACGGCAAAAATAACCAGATACATAATGATGCTGCCTTTTTTGAAATGATTTTGCATTAAAATACTCGCCAAGGCAAACGCAGCAGGAATGTGATGTAAGGAAATTCCAAAGATAAGTTCATTGTGTTGGTCTTTAGCCAATGGCATTCCCTCTAAAAAAGCATGTAAACAAAGGCTTATCATAATTCCGAAAGGAAATACGTTACCATCATGATGTTTATGGATGTGTCCGTGCTCTACTCCCTCAGAAAACTGTTCTAAAAACACCTGCAGCAGAAAACCAATAAGAATGAATATTCCGATTTCGCCTTTATCCGGACCACTGTAAGCATCGGGAATTAAATGTAAAACCGTGATGGCAAAAAGATAAGCGCCACTGAAAGACAATATTAGTTTCAGTAGTTTCGATTTATCACTTTTAACTAAAAAGATGGCCGATCCGCCTAAAAAAGCGCAGAAAAAAAGTACGGCAAATTTCCAAGCTTCCATTAAAATTCGGGTTGTAGTTTTTTAAATATTCTTGAACAAATGAAACCAATTAAAGTTCCAAGCAAAGCACCAGTGCTAACATCGATTGGATAATGTACACCAACGTACACCTGGGCGAAGCTAATCATCGCAGCCCAGAATATGCCTAGTGGTAATATTGGTTTCCAGCGGCTGTAAAACACGCCGATTAAAAATACAGCAATGGCAAAATGATTTGTTGCATGCGCAGATGGAAAACTTAATCCGCTTCCACAAGGAACACGATGAATAATATCATTTGCCAGGCTAAAATCATTGCAGGGCCTTACCCGGGCAACAAAAGGTTTTATTAATCTTGATGAAATTAAATCGCCCATGGCGAAAGTAAAAAGCAACATGGCAACAAGGTAATAGCCTTGTTTTTTATATTGTTTAATGCAGAAAACCACAATGAAAAGGTAAAGTGGCGACCAGAAAAAACGGTTGCGCATTAAAGGCATCAGCCAATCGAAAAAGCCATTCGAAAGCCCGCGGTGGATTTTCAAAAATAACTCAACATCAAACTGCTGTATGCTTTCTATCATGCTTTTTTGCAGATTAAAATTAAACGGTCTGAATTTGATTCTTCAAAATCATCGAGCGCATAACTTCCGAAAGTGCTCTGAATAATCATTCCAGCTTTGGTTAGCATCCGCTCAAAATCTGCTAAACTAAAAGCTTGAACCCGTTCTTCAAAATTGTATATTTTGCCGGCGTCATCGAAATTTATCTTTTTTATAATTTTACCGTCGACGACATTTTTAGTGATGTTAAAGGTAATTCCGTCAAGTAATTTCGCCTCGCAATGATTTAAGTTTCTGATAGTTTTTTCAGTATTGAAGTAATCTAATACCAGCGTGCCATCGCCTTTTAAGCATTTTCTAAATGTTTTCACGGCATTTACATGTTCTTTTTCGGTGTCGAAATAGCCAAAGCTGGTAAACAAATTTAACGCAACATCGAAATAATTAATGTAAAAAAGCCTGCGCATATCGTGTACCAGAAAGTGCAGTTTGTTGTTCTCAAATTGTTTGGCGTATTTTATGCTTTGCGCTGATAGGTCTATTCCAGTAACATCAAAGCCCTTTTTGTTCAGGTAAATTGAATGCCTGCCTTTGCCGCAAGCGATATCGAGCATTTTTGAACTGGCTTCCGGATTGAGGTACTTTGTTAAATTATCGATGAAAAATTCGGCTTCTGCATCGTTTCGTTGTTGGTAAAGAATATGATAATAGGGCGAATTAAACCAATATTGAAACCACTTGCGCTGCATAAATAAGCCTTTATTGTTTTGGAATTTGCAAACTTAGATAAATTTGGGTTAAACAAAGTACATTAATTTCATGGCTAAGCAATTTTATAGTTGTTAAAATGATTTTTGTTTTGGAAATCAGTGTTCAGTTTTTCGTTGGGGAGTTCGGCCCTGCCATTCGCTGTAGCCCTCGTAGAAAAACTCGGGGCTGCCGCTGTTGTCAGGTTTAGAAACAAGGGTTTGTATTAGGCAAGTCGTCATCGACGGTAGTAGTTTTCGTTTCCATCACAATCCTGATTTTCTTAAACCCGACAGTAATGGAAATACTTTTTTATTGCAGCAACCCTGAATATACTGTCATGCTGAGGCACGAAGCATCTGCAACCGATGAAACAGATTCTTCGTACCTCAGAATGACAAAGGTTTGAAAAAGATTGTAATGAATGGCGGGACTGCTGTAACCGAAACATTACTGAAATTGCTTTTCAAAAAAGAAAAAATCAGTCATACGTTTGACTAAAACTAGCAAACGAATTTCCATTAAATATATCGTGTATATAGATATAAAAACAATGTAAATTAACAGCCAAAGGTCGCCTTAATTAGCTGCTATCTTGTTTTTTTTCTTATTTTTGAACTTCAAATAAAATACACATAGTGACTTTAATAAAATCGATTTCAGGAATACGAGGAACCATTGGCGGAAAAGCTGGAAACGGCTTAACACCAGTAGACATAGTAAAATTTACGGCTGCTTTTGGTAGCTGGGTAATACAAAAAACAGGAAACAAAAGAATCGTTTTAGGTCGCGATGCACGTATTTCGGGCGAAATGGTAAACAATTTGGTAATTGGAACCCTGCAGGGTTTAGGCATCGAAGTCATTGATTTAGGCTTGTCTACCACCCCAACTGTAGAAATCGCCGTACCTGATGAGCAAGCTGGTGGCGGTATTATTTTAACGGCAAGCCATAACCCAAAACAATGGAACGCCTTGAAATTGTTAAATGCAAACGGCGAATTTATTAGCGATTTAGATGGTAAAGAAGTTTTAGATTTAGCTGAAAGTGCAAGTTTTGAATTCGCTGAGGTGGATAAGTTAGGTAAAGTAATTAAAAATGATGAGTACCTGCAAAAACATATCGATAAAGTTTTAGCGTTGCCTTTGGTTGATGTTGAAGCCATTAAAAAGGCCGATTTCAAAGTCGTTATCGATTGTGTAAACTCAACCGGCGGTATTTTTATCCCCGCTTTATTAAAAGCTTTAGGTGTAACCCGGGTTACGGAATTGTTTTGCGAACCCAATGGCCATTTTCCGCACAATCCTGAGCCGCTTCCTGAAAATTTAACTGAAATTTCGAAAGAGGTGCAAAAGCAAAATGCAGATTTAGGTATTGTAGTCGACCCCGATGTAGATCGTTTATGTTTCGTAAATGAAGATGGGAGCATGTTCGGCGAAGAATACACCTTGGTTGCAGTAGCAGATTACGTTTTAAAAAACACGCCTGGAAATACGGTTTCTAACCTTTCTTCAACCCGTGCCTTACGCGATGTAACCGAGAAAGCCGGCTCGGAATATAATGCAGCGGCAGTTGGGGAGGTAAATGTAGTTAACAAAATGAAAGAAACCGACGCCATTATCGGAGGCGAGGGCAACGGTGGAATCATCTATCCTGAATTGCATTATGGCAGAGATGCTTTGGTTGGAATCGCTTTGTTTTTAACGCATCTGGCTAAATTTGGTAAGTCTGTTTCCTTGTTAAGAAGCAGTTATCCGCAATATCATATCTCAAAAAACAAAATTACCCTTACGCCCGAAATGGATATCGATAATTTATTGAAGCAGGTGGAAGAAAAATACAAAAACCAGCCTTATAGCACAATCGATGGGTTAAAAATCGAATTCGATAAAACATGGGTGCATTTGCGTCGTTCTAATACCGAGCCAATTATCCGCATTTATAGTGAAGCAGAAAACGAAACTGTTGCCGAAAGTTTAGCCAACAAAATCATTTCCGATATAAAAGAAATCCTTAAATTGAATTAGCACATGAAGAGAGTTTATTTAGATAATGCAGCTACAACACCTTTAGATAAGGAAGTGATTGCAGAAATGACAAACGTGATGGAACACTATTTTGGCAATCCATCGGCTATTCATGCGCTTGGGCGGGAAGTTAGAACCTTGGTAGAAAAAGCCCGTAAAACGGTTGCAAACCTATTGGGTGCTTCACCATCCGAAATATTTTTTACTTCGGGCGGTACCGAAGCCGATAATACAGCCATTCGTTGCGGCATTTCTGCATACGGAATTAAACATGCCATCACTTCGAAGATTGAGCATCATGCTGTTGAGCATACTTTGAATATGATGCTTAAAAATGGCGAAATTGATAAGTTAAGTTTCGTTAACATCGATGAAAAAGGAAATGTTGATTATAACCATTTAGAAGAGTTGTTGCAAAATAATGAACGCACTTTTGTATCGTTGATGCACGCAAATAATGAGTTAGGTACTTTAACCGATATGATTAAAGTTGGGGATATATGCGAAAAATACAACGCAATCTATCATGCCGATACCGTTCAAACCATGGGGCATTACGTTCACAATGTACGTGAACTTAAAGCTCATTTTATTGTATGCGCAGCTCATAAGCTTCATGGCCCGAAAGGTGTTGGTTTCTTGTATGTAAATAGCAACATCAAAATTCCGCCAATGATTTATGGTGGCGCACAGGAGCGTAACATGCGTGGCGGAACGGAAAATGTTTATGGAATTGTAGGTTTGGCCAAAGCTTTAGAAATTGCTTATCTCGAAATGGCACAACACCAAAATCATATTCAAGGCTTAAAAGATTATTTAAAGGAAGCTTTAATTGCAGAAATTCCCGGTATTGCTTTTAACGGGGAAACCGATGCAGATAAAAGCCTGTATACGGTGTTAAACGTATCTTTCCCAGAGATGGATATGGCAGATATGTTGTTATTTAATTTAGATATCAACGGAATTTGTGCTTCGGGCGGAAGCGCCTGTTCTTCGGGCTCAAATATCGGCTCGCACGTGTTAAATGGCATTAATGCCGACCCGAATCGTCCTTCTGTTCGTTTTTCTTTTAGCAAATACACTACAAAAGAAGAACTCGATTACGTAATAGAAAAAGTTAAAATGGTGGTTAAGCAAAACGCCTTAGCCTAAAATATCATTAACCAAATAGGAACAGTCTCGGAGAAATTCGGGACTTTTTTTATGTTTAAAAATTATTTAATCAATTTTTTGGAAAGCAGTTGCAGTCCTTTTTTTAGATGTTAGTCCTGCTTTCTGTTTCAACAAAAGCAGAAAAAGCTTTTGGTTTCCACGGCAATCAGGTTTAGATTACAAAGGTTTGTGGTGCTTGGGGAGATAAAAAAAATTAAATCCGTCAGCTGAAGCAAAACGGCAATGATAATAATAGCTTCAGCCCTAAGTTGGTTGCAATTCATTACCGTTGACTTCAGTCAACGGAGATTTGTAAACCCCTTGCATATCTCAAAACAAAAACCTATATTTAATTAAGATAAAGGCCATCCAAAAGCCAATAACAATTAGTTCCTCAACGAAACCTTATCAAAATCCCTTTGGTATAAGGTTAAGCAAGCTAGCTTAAGAAATTAATCAACCCACAAAAGCAACCAGGCTTTTATAAAACTTATCGTTATGGAAAATTTTGAAACCAATCCACAATCAACAAATCTTGAGAATGGAAAATCGTTAGACAGAAAACACATTTACAAATTCATTTTATTGCCGTTTTCGTTTGAATCATCACATCATTTCAATAAGATTCACAAAAGGAAGTTTAACTCCTTTGGCTGCATCCACGAGCTTAGGAAATTGTCGGGCTCAATGCTATAAAAGTTTCGGGTAAACAAAAAACAACAATCTTTTCTATGGAAGGAGGGAATGTGTTATGCATAAACTCATTCCTAAAACAACTATCAAAAACAATATTATTTTTCTCTTGTTCTTTTAGTATATCAAATTGAAAAACAATGGAAAATAATAAAGAAAAAGGTAAAGTTGTTGAGAACGACTTGCTAAATAAAACCGCTGAAGACATCAAAGAAGATAGAACGCTTGATGAAAACAAATCATCGAAGGTCGGAACTAACTTGTTTAACAAAGATAAAGGGCGTAAAAATAATTCATTTGGCCCTGGTCACGAGCCAGGAACAACCCCAGGTTCGAGTATTTAAAAACTCATTAATTTACGAGCAAAATTATTAAATTTAAGCCACAGCATTTGTTGTGGCTTTTTTAAGTTATTATCAAAAATGGAAAGAAGAAATTTTATTAAAAACTCAGCACTGGCTATGGCCTTGCTATCAATTTATAAAACAGATGTTTTTGCTCAGCAAGAAATTTTGAGGGCATACAATTTCAAACCACTAAGAAATGATGTTGGTGTTTTTACCGAACAAGGTGGAACTATTGGCTGGCTAAATTCTTCAAATGGGTTTGTAGTAGTCGATGCGCAGTTTCCTACATCTGCTCCTCATGTTATCGAAGAGTTAAAAAAGCTTGGCGAAAAACCATTCAAATATTTAATTAATACCCATCATCACGGCGATCACACCGCAGGAAATATCGCCTTCAAGGGGCTGGCTGAAAAAGTGGTGGCGCACCAAAATTCACTTGTGAACCAAAAAAGGGGCGCCGAAAAAGCCAATAACTTAGATAAACAACTTTTACCTGATACAACTTTTGGTACAGGCTGGAAGGCACCTGTGGGCAATGAGAAAATAAGTGCTTATTACTATGGTTCTGGTCATACCAATGGTGATGCGGTTTATCATTTCGAAAATGCAAATATCGTTCACGTGGGCGATTTGGTATTCAATCGCAAATTTCCATACATTGATAGGGAAAACGGAGCGCACATTGGCAATTGGATTACCGCATTGGATAAAATCCAGAATCAATTTGATAAAGATACCCTGTTCATTTGGGGCCATAGTTTAGACCCTGAAAAGGTAACGGGAACAAAAGCAGATGTAAAAGCTTATCAGGCGTATTTAAAAAATTTAATGGCTTATGTTGGTGGGGAAATTAAAGCAGGGAAATCAAAAGAAGATATTTTGAAGACAACGACCATTCCAAATGCCTCTGAATGGCAAGGTGAGGGCATTCAAAGAAGTTTAACTGCTGCTTATGATGAGTTGAAAGGTGTTTAGAATTTGATAATATAGGAGAATTAACCTCCTCACTCCCTTCTTGAAAATAAGGAGGGAGTTGGACATTGTATCATACACTACAAACTTTCCGAAGAACGTATCTGGCATGGCAGATACGTTCTTCGGAAAAAACGTTGAAACCGTTTCTACATCCTTTCAAAACTCACTTCGCGTATTGGCCGAAAGCGAAAGAGAAGACATCAAATTATTTTCGATGACGGTTCGACGAATTTTTCCAAAATCAGTTGCAACCCTTGATTTTTGTTTCTTTTTATCAAGAAAAAGAAAGAGTCATTCTGGCGGTGAGGAATATAAGGTGAAATATTTTCGAACTTTTCTTTAATTTATAAACATTCTATATTTAAAATAAATCTAAACAACCTACCAAAAATCTCTTAAACCCAACCCTTATCCGTTATATTTGTGCTACACAAAATCCAATATCAGATATGGATGATTTTTTAGCAGCCCGCTCCCAAATGGCCTTATCATTAGGCTTTCATATTGTTTTTTCATGCATTGGTATGGTAATGCCTTTTTTTATGGCGGTTTCTCACTATAAATGGTTAAAAACCAACGATGAGGTTTATAAAAACTTAACCAAAGCATGGAGTAAAGGTGTTGCTATTTTCTTCGCCACAGGTGCTGTTTCTGGTACCATGTTATCTTTCGAATTAGGGCTATTGTGGCCAAAATTTATGGAACATGCGGGCCCGATTTTCGGAATGCCTTTTTCGCTTGAAGGAACTGCTTTTTTTATCGAAGCAATTGCATTAGGATTTTTCCTTTACGGTTGGAATAAGCTCAATAAATGGTTCCACTGGTTTACAGGGATGGTTGTTGGCGTAAGCGGACTAGCTTCAGGGATTTTAGTGGTTGCAGCAAATGCCTGGATGAACAGCCCTGCAGGTTTTGATTTTGTAAATGGAAAATATTTAAACATCGACCCAATGCAGGCCATGTTTAATAAAGCATGGTTTTCACAAGCCTTGCACATGTGCCTCGCCGCATTCACGGCAACAGGTTTTGCAGTTGCAGGCGTTCATGCATTGATGATTTTAAGAAATCAAAATAAAGATTTTCATCTGAAAGCATTTAAAATAGCAGCTGTTTTTGCCTGCATCGGCGCATTACTGCAACCATTAAGCGGCGATATTTCAGCGAAAGACGTTGCGCAAAGGCAACCTGCCAAACTTGCCGCAATGGAAGCGCTTTATAAAACAGAAAAACCTGCACCGCTTTTGATTGGAGGAATAGTAAATGAAAAAGATAAAACCGTAAAAGGGGCAATCAAAATTCCGGGAGCACTTAGCTTTCTAGCTCATGGCAACTTCCAAGCTGAAGTAAAAGGCTTAGACAAAATTCCGGAAGATGAACATCCACCCGTTGCAATTACACATTATGCATTTCAGCTAATGGTTGGAATCGGAACTTTGCTGGCCTTAATTTCACTAATTTACTTTATCAATTTAATTAGAAAGAAACCGCTTTTAGAGAAACGTTGGCTGTTGAAATTATTTGTTTTGGCTGTTCCTTTAGGCTATGTTGCTCTAGAGGCAGGCTGGGTGGTAACTGAAGTTGGTCGCCAGCCATGGATTATTTATGGCTTTATGCGTACTAAAGACGCCGTAACACCAATGCCTGGAATTGCTTATTCATTTTATATTTTCTCGGCAATTTATTTATCGCTAAGCTGCATTGTTACTTTTTTGCTTTACCGACAAATAAAAATGGTTCCTATACTATATAATAATTCCAACACTAAAAACTCAAATTATTAGTTATGGAATACGTTGTAATCGCTTTTTTGTGTTTGGGCATTTTGCTTTACTTCCTTTTAGGTGGAGCTGATTTTGGTGCAGGTATTATTGAACTCTTTACATCTACAAAAAACAGAAGCAGAACACGCAAAACCATGTATCAAGCCATCGGGCCTGTTTGGGAAGCCAATCACATGTGGCTCATTATTGCCATTGTTATTCTCTTTGTAGGGTTTCCGCATATTTACACCACCATGTCGGTTTATTTGCACATTCCTTTACTCATTATGCTTATAGGCATCATTGCCCGCGGAACAGCCTTTGTTTTTCGTCATTACGATGCGGTTAAAGATGACATGCAATGGCTATATAATCGAATTTTCAGGTATTCCAGTTTCATAACACCTTTATTTTTGGGGATTATTGCAGGAAGCGTAATTTCAGGCCATATCGATACCGATGCGAAAGATTTCCTCTCCGCATACATTTACAGTTGGTTAAACTGGTTTTCGATAGCGGTAGGCTTATTTACAGTATCGCTTTGTGGATTTCTTGCCGCGGTATATCTTATTGGCGAAACGGACAGCGACCACGATAAACGCCGTTTCATAAAAAAAGCAGAGTATATGAATATTTCCGCAGTAATTTTCGGAGCCATGGTTTTCATCGCAGCACAATTCGATAAAATTCCTTTAATCGATTGGGTTTTCAAAAATACTGTCGGCTTAACAGCAATCATTTTGGCAAGTTTGTCACTGATTTTGCTTTGGTACTTATTGATTAAGGGCAAAACCAAAGTATTGAGAATTTTAGCAGGCTTCCAGGTAACCATGATTTTGGTGGCGATTAGTTATGCACACTTTCCAAACTTCATTCGTTTAAAAAACGGAGATGCAATTTCACTTTTCGAAACCGTTGGGCCACCAAAAACGATTTATAGTTTAGGGTTGGCTTTGTTGTTAGGAAGCATTTTGATTCTTCCTTTTCTGGGATATTTGTTTTATAAATTCCAGAAGAAAGAGGAGTAACGGCTATTCGTCATTTCGAGGTACGAAGCAATCTTATTGCAATTAGAAATTGGAGAAGTTTTTGAAAAGCAAAACCAGTAATACTTCGTTTCAAATAGTCCCGCTATCATTCCAACCTTTTTTAACTCTTGCCAACACACTAAAATTCGTCATTGCAAAGTGGAACGGCGAAGCAATCTTTTCAGCAAGCGAAGCAAAAAAGGATTTCCACTTTATCGGGTTTAGGTTTGACAGGCCTGGTAAAACAACCCAGTCAAAAACAAAAAAGGAGCATCCATTTCCAAATGCTCCTTTAAAGTATTATTAATCTCTATCTACAAGCCACCTTTTCTATTCGATTTTGTTTGAACAGGCCATTCAGTAGGTTTACCTGTACGAGGATTTACTGGCAAATCTGTCGCTTTCTCTGTACTCGTTTTTTCTGCATCTTCACAAGCCATGTAAACCATAATCGCAGTTAAAATTACATTGCTTTTTATTTCATCAAAAACCAGTTTATCGTACGTATCGCGATTGGTATGCCATGTGTAAGTTCCGTAATCCCAACTAGTTGCACCTAATGAATAACCTAAGGCACCTGCAGCAACGAAAGAAGCAAAGTCAGAACCGCCCGCACCAGGCATACCTGGGAAACTTGTTTTAACTTGATTTTTAATGGTATCCGGAACTGCAGCTAACCAACGGGTAATATAATCCTTTGATTTTGCAAAACCTTGTCCGCCGATATTTACAATTCGCCCCGTTCCGTTATCCTGGTTAAACAAAGCTTGTAAATTACTTACAATTTCAGGATGGTCTTCTACAAATGCTCTTGAACCATTTAAACCTTGCTCTTCACTTCCCCAGTGGCCAACTAAAATAGTACGTTTCGGATTCGGATAAAATTTCTTTAAAATACGCATGGCTTCCATCATTAAAATGGTACCTGAACCATTATCGGTTGCACCGCTTGCTGCATCCCACGAATCAAAGTGAGCCGAAAGCATTACATATTCTTTTGGTTTTTGCTTGCCTTTAATTTCTGCAATGGTATTAAAGGTTGGTACTACGCCTAATTCTTTAGATTCAGATTCGATTTTTAACATCGGTTTGTTGCCATTTGTGGCTAAACGGTAAACTAAACCATAATCTTCAACTGATAAATCTACTGTCGGGATTTTGGTTGTATTTGCACCAAAAACTTTATCTACTCCAAAACCTTGCGACCAGTTATTGATTATAATTCCTGCAGCACCTGCATTTTCGATGGCCAAAGCCAAATTCTTAGCATTTAATCCCGTTTTCGCAATTCCTGCAGCCCATGCTTTTGCAGCATCAGCTTTCTCTTTTTTGTATTTCTCGAACAAATCTTTCGTAGCGAATTCTTCCCAGTTTTTCTCAGGGCGACCGCTCATTTGGTTCATAGAAATTAAAACCAGTTTTCCTTTTACACTTGGCAACCATTTTTGAAAGCCAACAGAATCGGTAATGGCTGGAAGTACAATGGCTTCAGCGTTAATTGCTTTCCCGTTTGTTGATGGACTCCAGGCTAACTGTGTACCCTCTAAAGTTCTTAACCGCGGACTAACCAAATCTATATGGGTAATGCCTCTTTCCCAGCCACGCCATTCTCCCCATTTTTCGTTCTTTGCAGAAATACCCCAGTCACTATATTTCTTAACCGCCCAGTCGTTGGCCTGTTTCATTTGCGGCGAACCTACCAAACGCGGTCCGACAACATCTAATAGCTCATGCGCAAGTTTTTCTAATTGAGTGTTTTCATTTGCCTCTTTAACAATGTTATCGATAACTTTTTTGTCTTGCGCAAAGGCAAAAGAGGATGTAAATAGGAGCAGGGTTGGAAATAGTAGTTTTTTATTCATTTTAGTTTGCTTAATTGATAGGCTAATTTAAGGAATAACAGGATGGGAGTGGTGATGTTAATGGAAATGTTGCAGATAGTTTGTTTTCCTCCCCGCCGGAATGGCTCTTTCTTTTTCTTGATAAAAAAGAAACAAAAAATCAAGGCTTGCATCTGATTTTTGAAAAATTCGTCAAACCGTTATTGAAATAATTTGAGGCCTGACCCCTTCTTAATCCCCCTGCGGCTGCAAATTATTTTATTCTGTAAGTTTTGAAAGATTGTGTCAACTGTTTCAACGCTTTTTCTTAAAATCATTTGCTATGCCGGATACACTCTTCTGAAAGGTTGTGGCGTTTTGAAAAGTTGTCTATAGCACCCTTCAACTCCCGTTTTTATTTTCAAGGATGGTTTGGGGGTAGTTTTAATTACCATTGCCAAGAATTACAAAACCTGCGTAATCTAAACCTGATTGACGTGAAAAGCCCACAGCGTAGCGAGGACTTGAAACAAAAAGCAGGACTGAATTAACCGAAGTTATTCAAGCCCTGCTTTTCATATTATTTTTAGCTTTTAATTAGTCAGGTAGCACAGATGAACCAATGACTAATGAACCGAATTAATTATTCATCATCTTAATAAAAGCGCCTAATTTTGCTTTCATGGCTCTTCTGTCTACAATAAAATCGAGGAAACCATGTTCCAAAACGAATTCTGAAGTTTGGAAACCTTTTGGCAAATCTTTTTTAATGGTTTCTTTAATTACCCTTGGTCCTGCAAAGCCGATTAAAGCGCCGGGCTCTGCAATGTTAATGTCGCCAAGCATAGCGTAAGATGCTGTAACACCGCCAGTTGTAGGGTCGGTTAGTAAGGAAATATATGGAACTTTAGCCTGACTTAGAAGTGCCAGTTTTGCAGATGTTTTAGCCATTTGCATTAATGAAAATGCCGCCTCCATCATACGTGCACCGCCTGATTTAGAAATCATCAGGAATGGAATTTTATGTTTAATGCTGTAATCGATTGAACGGGCAATTTTTTCGCCGACAACTGAACCCATAGAACCGCCGATGAAAGCAAAATCCATACAGGCGATTACTAAATCCTGTCCCTCGATTTTGCCAACACCCGCACGAATAGCATCTTTTAAGCCTGTTTTTGCCTGGCTTTCGATAATTCTTTCGGTGTAAGGTTTGTTGTCGTTGAAGTTTAAAGGATCGCCCGAAGTGAGGTTTCCGAAAAGCTCTTTAAATTCGTTGTTATCGAATAAAACTTCAAAATATTCTTTAGAACCTACTCTCAAGTGGTAATTACAGTAATGGCAAACGTATTTGTTTTCCTGAAGTTCTGCCTGATGTAGCGGTTTTTTACAATTTGGACACTTATTCCACACGCCATCAGGTGCCTCTTTCTTCTCTTCGGTTGTGGTAATGATACCTTTATTTTCTCTCTTAAACCAAGCCATATAATTTTTTAAAGAATTGGATTGCAAAGAAACGAAAAAAATATTTAAGTCAAGTATTTCTGTTTAGTGTCTTTTTTACACTAAGGATAATGTCTTTTTTACACTAAACAGCCCTTATTTGGTTGTTAGGCAAATAATTCTGTTGTTACAAAAGCTTGGAATGTTATTTTTTTTTATAACTTCGGACTTAATAAAATTAACAAGAGATGAGTTTAAAAGGCTACAAAGGCGTAATTTACGGAGATGCCGTTCAAGAATTGTTTGAGCAGGCTAAAAAACATCAGTTTGCTTTACCAGCAGTAAACGTTACCGGTACAAATACGGTTAACGCGGTATTGGAAACTGCTAAGGCAGTAAATTCGCCTGTTATGATTCAATTATCTAATGGAGGTGCGCAATTTTACGCCGGTAAATCTTTAGATAATGAGAAATTGCAGGCATGTATTTTAGGTGCTGTATCGGCAGCTAAACATGTACATTTATTGGCAGAACATTATGGTGTTGCTGTGGTTTTACATACCGACCACGCCGCTAAAAAATTGTTGCCTTGGATTGATGGCCTTTTAGACCACGGTGAAAAATTCTTCGCTGAAACAGGAAAACCTTTGTTTTCATCGCACATGTTAGATCTTTCGGAAGAGCCGATTGAAGAAAACATGGAAATTTCTGCTAAATATTTAGCTCGCATGGCAAAAATGAACATGACGATCGAAATCGAACTTGGTGTTACAGGTGGTGAGGAAGATGGTGTGGATAACAGTGATGTAGACAGCTCAAAATTATATACTCAACCAAGTGAGGTTGCTTATGCTTACGAAGAATTAAGCAAGGTTTCTCCTCGTTTTACGGTTGCTGCGGCGTTTGGTAACGTTCATGGTGTGTACAAACCGGGTAACGTAAAATTACAACCTGTAATTTTGAAAAACTCTCAGGATTTTGTGAAAGAGAAATTTAACTTAACTGCCGAAAAACCAATCAACTTTGTTTTCCACGGTGGTTCAGGTTCTTCTCAAGAGGAAATCAGAGAAGCAATTTCATACGGTGCTATTAAAATGAATATTGATACTGATATGCAATGGGCATTTTGGGAAGGTATTTTAGAATATTATAAGAAGAATGAGGCTTATCTTCAAGGCCAGATTGGTAACCCTGATGGCGAAGATAAACCTAACAAAAAATACTACGACCCACGCGTTTGGTTACGTAAAGGCGAAGAAACTTTTGTGAAGCGTTTAACTACTGCTTTTGAAGATTTAAACTGCATTAACGCAAACGATAAGTTGTAAGGATTTTAACATTTATATAACATTAAAGCGCCATAGGTTTTAAAACTTATGGCGCTTTTGTTTGTTTTATGCTATATTTAAGCAAACGAAATGTGATGACAAAATCTAAAACAGATACCAAAAAAAATAATTTTTTTGAGAAGTTTGCCAATGCTGCAACGAAATTTACGGGCAGCTCCGTCGCTTTTATTTCAGCCACAGCGATTGTAATTATTTGGGCTGTAACAGGGCCGCTGTTTAACTATTCTGAAACCTGGCAACTGGTAATTAATACAGGAACAACAATAATTACTTTCCTAATGGTTTTTTTAATTCAGAAAGCGCAGAATAAAGATGGAAAGGCTATTCAGTTAAAGCTGAATGAATTAATTGCAGCTCAACAAGGTGCAAGTAACCGAATGGTCGATATTGAAGATTTGAGTGAAAAGGAATTAGACCAGTTGCATAAATTTTATGTTACGATTGCTACACTTGCAAAAAAAGAGGCCGATATTCATTGTTCACATTCTATCGATGTTGCAAAAGAACTGAATGAAATCAAGTTAAAAAACAATAAACACTTTAAACACCACAAATAATGAGTTTGCTAGTTCAAAAAGTTAACCACCCTGAAGATTTAGATAAGGTATTTGCTATACGTAAAATTGTATTTGTAGATGAGCAGAATTGTCCACCTGAGTTAGAATGGGAACACGAAGATGAATCTATCCATTTCTTAGCTACACAAAACGGGCAACCCTGTGGTGCATGTCGCTGGAGAAAAACTGATGCAGGTTATAAGTTGGAGCGTTTTGCAGTTTTAAAAGAATTTAGAGGTCAGGGTGTTGGCAGGGCTTTAATTGCCGAGGCACTTTCTGATTTACCTGAAGATGCACACTACATTTACCTGAATTCCCAACTGGATGCGATGAGCTTATATGCGAAATTTGGCTTTGTAGCAGAAGGAGAGCAGTTTGAAGAAGCCGGAATTCAGCATTTTAAAATGGTGAAGAAGGTTTAGTTACAGTTGCCATCATTGCGATGTAAGAAGCAATCTTATGCCGTTATCTCTAGATTAAAGGTGTTTTAAATCGATTATTCTATTCAAAGTAGCAGGATTGCTTCGTACCTCGCAATGGCGACTGTCTAAAAAAGCACGACAAATTTGCTTAACCAAATATCTTTGTTGAAAAAATCATCGCCTCATTCCATTTATCGAGATTAAGATTGAGTTTCTCACCTTTTGATTTTAAAAAGTCTATTACGTCTTCCGTCGCGATATTTCCGGTTAAGTCATCTGCAGCCATGGGGCAGCCGCCAAATCCTTTCAAGGCAGAATCTATTCTTTTTACCCCTGAATTATATGCGGCTTCAATTTTTTCGAAACGTTGGGAAGGTGTAGAATGTAAGTGGATTCCAATTTCTGTCTGGCTAAACTTTGTAATCAGTTTTGGAAGAATATCTTTGATTTTCTCAGGCGTCGAAACACCAACAGTATCCGCCAAAGAGAGCACTTTAACGCCCTTATTTACTAAAGTATCTGCCCATTTTTCTACAATTTCATAATTCCAATCATCGCCATAAGGGTTTCCAAATCCCATTGATAAATAAATAACAGCAATTTTATTGTTTTTAGCACAAAGTGAAAGCATTTCCTCAACGGTATTTAACGATTGACTGATACTTGAGTTTGTATTGCGTTGTTGAAAAGTTTCAGAGATGGAAAAAGGAAAACCTAAATAACTTATTTCTTCATGCTTTACAGCATCTTCTACACCTCTTAAATTGGCCACAATTGCTAAAAGCTTTGTAGAGGTGTTGGTTAAATCCAGGCTGCTTAAAACTTCAGCTGTATCTGCCATTTGCGGTATAGCCTTTGGCGATACGAAACTCCCAAAATCAAGTGTATCGAAGCCAACCTGGAGCAGCAGATTCAGATAATCTGATTTAAGCGTTGTAGGTACGAAATCATGTAAGCCCTGCATGGCATCCCGAGGACACTCAACTAAGTTAAACTCGTTTTGGCTCATATTTTTTGGTTTAATCGCAAATTGCGGAAAGTTTTTCGTAAAGAAAAGTAGTTAGGCTAAACATATCCATATAGTTCATGTTGCCACTAATGACTAATGACTAATGACTAATGACTAATGACTAATGACTAATGACTAATGAACCTCTTTAACCTCTTCTCGATAATCTACGCTTCTATCTTTAGCAAAAGTTCTGATGATTAAACGGGCACCTCTGTCGTAACTGAAATAGCTCCACAACCAATTAACGAAAACAATGATTTTATTTCTGAATCCTACGAGCGTCATTAAGTGAACGAACATCCAGGTAAACCAGGCGAAAACACCCTGAAAGTGAATTTTGCCAATGTCTACCACTGCTTTATTTCTACCCACCGTTGCCATCGAACCTTTATCGAAGTACTTGAATTTCTCTAGTGGTTTATTTTCAATAATGTTGATTAAGTTTTTAGCTAGATGATGACCTTGCTGAATGGCTGCAGGGGCAACACCTGGATGTCCGTTAGGTGTTTCCTCATCAATAATTGCAGCTACATCACCAATGGCATAAACATTTTTATAACCAGCAACAAGGTTTTGGGTGTCGGTTTTCAATCTTCCGCCACGAACAACTTCTGCATTGTCCAATCCCGCTAAAACTTCGCCTTTTACACCGGCACTCCAAATTACAGTTGAGCTTAAAACGGATGGTTTATCCTGCAAGGTAAGTGTATGCCCGTCATAACCTAATACTCTTGTTTCATTCATCACTTTAACACCCATTTCCAATAAAAAATCTTTTGATTTTTTTTGTGCCTGCGGCGACATCGGACCTAAAAGTTCAGGTGAATTCTCAATAAGGTAAATGTTAACCTTGCTTAAATCCATTTCGGGATAATCGTTTGGAATAACGTGTTTTTTAAGCTCTGCAATAGCACCAGACGTTTCTACGCCTGTTGGGCCACCACCAACTACAACGAAGTTCAATAATGCACTTTTTTTATCGGCATCTTTTTCGATGAGTGATTTTTCAAAATTCTGTAAAATCAAACTTCTTAAATCTAAAGCCTCAGGAATTGATTTCATTGGCATAGAGTTCGCCTCAATTTCCTTATTGCCAAAGAAATTACTGGTAGAACCCGTTGCGATAACTAAATAATCGTAATTTATTCTGCCAATGTCAGTTTGCAAACAATTTTCTGCTGCGTTAACTTCCTGAACTTTAGTAACTCTGAAAATCAGGTTTTTTTGCCCTTTAAATATTTTTCGCAATGGAAAAGCAATCGAATCAGCTTCTAAACCGCCAGTAGCTACCTGATAAAGTAAAGGTTGAAAAGTATGGTAGTTATGTTTATCCAACATTACTACTTGAAAAGGTTTGTTTTTTAATCGTTTAGCTAATTCAATTCCGCCAAATCCACCGCCAACTATAACTACTCTCGGGTATTCGCTTTTAGGAAGTTGTAAATCCATTTTCTATTGGTTTGTCTGTTGCTAATGTAACAAAAAGATAGCCAAAAGGTTTAGAGCTTGAGGTTTTGAAGCCGTATCTTAAGCAGTTATATCGAGATATAACTTTGATATGACGCATTTGGTTTTTGTGGTTTGTGAGTACTGTTTTGAGTAACATAAACCTGATGGAAACGAGCATGGAGCGCAGCGGAATAAAGTGTACAGCAGGACTTTCTAAACCTAAGAACTACGGGTATTGCTTTTCAAAAAAAACCTCACCCCGTTAATGGGATGGCTTAGGCAACAGTTAAAACCCGATTCAAGCTTTGGTTTTTTACAGCTAAATGCTTCACTAAGTAGGTTAAAATCACGGTCCTTTATTTCCTCTCTTCAAGGAGAGGGACAGTTCAAAATGAAAATAAACTACTAACTTTCAAAGGGTGGGGTAAAAAAAAAACGCCCCGATAAAATCGAGACGTTTAATATATTTTAAGAATTTAAATCTTAGTTTTTCTTCTCGGCAGAACTACCCAAATCGATTACGATTGGCGTAGAGATGCATAATGATGAGTAAGTACCGATGATACGACCGATTAACAACGCGAAGATGAAGCCGCGGATGCTGTCGCCACCAAAGATGAAGATGACCAATAACACGAAGAATACCGTTAATGAAGTTAAAATGGTACGACTTAATGTACTGTTTAAGGCGAAGTTGATTAAGTTGTTACGCTCTTCGCCATGTAGATCATCTTTACCTGCTTCTTTCAATTTCTCGCGGATACGGTCAAATACAACAACAGTTTCTGTCATGGTGTAACCCATTACCGTTAAAATTGCTGCAATAAAATCCTGACCGATTTCTAATGAGAATGGCATAACACCATCTAAAATTGTGTAGAATGATAATACCATCAACACATCATGAAATAACGCGATAACCGCACCTAAACCGTATTGCCATTTTTTGAATCGGATAACGATATAGATAAACATGAATAAACATGAAATTAATACGGCATAGAAAGCACCGTTAACGATATCGCTGGCGATAATCGGCGTTACTTTTTGCGAACTTACGATTTCATATTTAGAACCTGCTAAACCTTTATTTAAAGCATCTTCAACAACTTTATCTGTTTTAGGGTCTTGGTCTTCGATGTGGAAAGTAGTGGTAATTTTTACCTGACTATCTTCGCCGGCAGTTTTAACCTCAGGTGTTTCGTTACCGAAAACAGGGTTTAACCTTGTTTTTAAATCTTCAGTATTTACTGCTTTATCGAAGTGAACTAAATAAGTTCTTCCACCTTTAAAATCAACACCTAAGTTTAAACCACCATTTTTAAAGTACATACCAATACCTGCAATAATAATTATTGAAGAGATGATGTAGTAAATTTTACGACGACCAACAAAGTTGAAGGCTAGGTTTTTAAATGCGTTACGGGTAAAGTTATTATCGAAGCTTACATCAACCTTGCGGTTTAATAATGAATCGAAAACAACTCTTGAAATTGCAACGGCAGCAAATAACGATGAAAGAATACCGATACACAGCGTTGTTGCAAAACCTTGAACAGGGCCGCTACCAAAAACGTAAAGGATAGCACCTAAAATAAACAATGTAACATTCGAGTCAATAATCGACGGCATTGCATGTTTAAAACCTTCTTTTATTGCAGCAGCAGTATTTTTGCCATGTGCAAGTTCTTCACGTACACGCTCGAAAATAAGGATGTTCGCATCAACCGATAAGCCGATTGTTAAAACGATACCTGCAATACCAGGTAATGTTAATACAGCACCTAATGATACAAGAATGCCGATAATGAAGAATAAGTTTAGTAGCAAAGCGAAGTTAGCAACCCAACCGGCACGGTGATAATATAACGCCATGAAGATTAGGATTACAATAAAGGCAATTACGAAAGAAATTAAACCATCGTGAATTGCTTGTGCACCTAAAGTCGGACCAACAACAAAGCTACCCGCAATACGAGCAGGAGCTGGTAATTTACCCGCCTTTAAAATGTTCGATAAATCTTTAGTATCTTCCTGGGTAAAGTTTCCTGAGATTGAAGAAACACCATTCGGAATTTCGTTCTGTACGGTAGGAGCGGAGTAAACCTGGTTATCTAAAACAATTGCAATCGATTTTTTATTCTGAGGGTCTGCAGAAGCTTCAGCAGTAATTTTTTTCCATTTAGCAGCACCTTCGCTGGTCATGTACATGGTAACTTCCGGTTTACCTTTTTGGTCAAAGTCGTTTCGTGAATCGCTAACTGCATCACCACCTAAATCGGGTTTACCATCAGCGCTTACAACTTTAATTGCATAAAGTTCGAAAACTTTAGAGCCTTCCATCGGTTTAACGCTCCACATAAACTTCATTGTAGAAGGAATGGCAGCAGCAACCTCAGGCATTCTGAAATATGAATTAACTTTTGCAGTATCTTTTTGAGCAACCCAACCAACAATCGGGCCCGGGCGTAAAGAAGGCTGGCCGTTTTCTGCCTGATAGGTTGGAATACTTAAAACTGAAAATAACGGGTTTGATTTTGCTATCTCTGCTTTGGCAGCAGTAGAATCTTTTTTACCCAAACCTGCAAGTTTTCCGCCTTTAGTAGTGTCAGTAGCCGCTTTTTCTAAACCAGCTAACTTACCACCAGCCGCAGGAGCAGCGCTAGTATCTTTAGCGGCAGCCACAGGAGTAGTTTCTTTTAAAGTTGAAGCTAAGGTTTTGTTAATGTTTTCAAGTAAAGAAACAACTTCCTGTACCTGATAAACTTGCCAGAACTGTAATTCTGCCGAGCCTTGTAATAATTTGTAAACACGCTCTTTATCCTGAATACCCGGCATCTCAATTAAGATACGGTTACTTCCAGGTTGTTTTTGCATGTTCGGACTTACAACGCCAAAACCATCAATACGAGAACGTAAAATTGTAAATGAACGATCGATTGCGCTTTCCGCTTCTTTTGATAAGAAAGCCTGAACTTCGCTGTTCGATGCGTTAGGTTTTAATTGCGATGCGTTATCCTGATTTGAAAAGTAATCTGCAAGTTTTACACCAGGACTTAATTTTTCGAATTCATCAACAAAAATTTTGATGTAATCTTTTCCGCCAGCATTGAGTTGGATTTGCGCATTTTGCAATGCTTTGTTAAAATTAGCATCATTTGTGTTATCTGCTAACGATTTAACTAATTCGGATAACGATATCTCCATCGTTACGTTAATTCCACCCTTTAAGTCAAGACCTAAATTGATTTCTTTTGATTTAACAGACTGATAAGTGAAACCCAAAACCGGGTAAACTTTCTCAGTGCTCATCGAATCTAAATAAGCCTTCTCTTTGGCTAAATCACCTTTCGCATAGTTTTTTGCGTCTTTTTCCACCTTGGATGCTACCAAAGTAAAAGAAAGTGCATACGCACAAACGATAGCCAATACTATCGCTATAAACTTAATAAAACCTTTTCCTTGCATTGTTTGTTTAAAATAATTTGTCTTTCGCTGTTTTTTAACAAGTCGGCAAATCTAATTAAATTTTTAAATTATAGAACCCCTTAATTGATAATTTATTAAGATTAATTTTTATGGGGCAATAAAGCCACTTTTGTTGCGCAGAACATCTTGAAGCTTTTAATTTTGAAGCTGAAATTTATTTGGAAAGCAATTGCAGAATCTTTTGGCTTTGCTTCGGTCCCGCTAACCGCTAGAGCTCCGGTAGAAAAAACCGGAGGCTGCCGCTAATATCGGGTTTAGGGGGCAATAATCGGTATTCTATTTTCGGCTAAATGCACAAATCTTCCGTCATTGCGGGGTACGAAATAATCTTAAGCGTTCGCTATTAAACCTGCGTTTTAAGATTGCTTCGTACCTCACAATGACGACTTTTTCTTATTACTTCCTTTTTAAAACCTCAAAAGTATAGTCGTACTTATTCTTTTCATCAGCTTTGTGGGGTTCAGCGCTCACAACCTCCCATTCGCTGCGATTAATCTCAGGGAAGAAAGTATCCGCATCGAAAGTATGATGAATCGTGGTTAAATATAATGTATCCGTTTTCGGTAAAGCCTGGCGATAAATTTCCGCTCCGCCAACAATAAAAACAGGCTTTTCTTCAGTTCTGGTAATTTCCAAAGCCTCATCCAAACTGTTTACCACTTCAACGCCATCAATTTGTAAAGATGAATCTCTGGTAATTACAATATTTCTGCGGTTCGGCAGCGGTTTGCCAACTGAATCAAATGTTTTACGACCCATCACGACAGTGTGACCTAAAGTAGTTTGTTTGAAAAACTTTAAATCAGCGGGCATGTGCCATAAAAGCTGGTTGTTTCTACCGATGGCAAAGTTCTCGCCAACTGCAACAGCTATAGAAAGCGAAGGGCTTTTTGGTTTATTTGTCATTAGTTTCCTTTGTTTAAATGTGACGATGGAACTTTCTTAAGGTTGCAGTTTCACTAGCGGAATGAGATTGCTTCGTGGTTCCTCCTCGCAATGACGACAATCGAGGCGTCATTGCGACCTGAAGCGGGATGGCATGCGATTCGGAGTAAGGCAATTCGATTTCTAACCCCATAATTTCCATTTTGCTTTTAGCTCCCCCTTTAGGGGGTTGGGGGGTTAAACCGCCACTACTCCTTTAATATGCGGATGCGCTTCGTAATTCTCCAAAGTAAAATCTTCAAACTTAAAATCGAAAATGCTTTTCACATCAGGATTAATTTTCATTACAGGCAGTGGTTTTGGTTCTCTGCTTAACTGTAGATGCGCCTGCTCAATGTGGTTGTTGTACAAATGTGCATCGCCTAGAGTATGTACAAAATCGCCAGCCTCTAAGCCACAAACCTGTGCAACCATCATGGTTAATAAAGCATAAGATGCTATATTAAAAGGAACGCCAAGAAAAATATCGGCACTGCGTTGGTATAACTGGCAACTTAATTTACCATCTGCAACATAAAATTGGAAGAATGCATGGCAAGGAGGCAATGCCATATTTTCAATTTCTGCAACATTCCAGGCCGAAACGATAATCCTTCGGGAATCAGGATTGTTTTTTATTGTGTTGATGATATTGGAAATCTGGTCGATGTGTTGACCATCAGGTGTAGGCCAACTTCTCCACTGCGAACCATATACCGGTCCTAAGTTTCCATTTTCATCTGCCCATTCATCCCAAATGCGAACGCCATTATCTTTAAGGTATTTAATGTTGGTGTCGCCGGTTAAAAACCATATTAATTCGTGTATTATAGATTTTAAATGCAGCTTTTTCGTCGTTACCATCGGAAAACCATCTTGCAAATTAAAACGCATTTGATAACCGAACACGCTAATGGTTCCGGTTCCTGTACGGTCGTGTTTTTGAGCGCCGTTATCCAGCACATGCTGCATTAAATCTAAATATTGTTTCATAAACCCCTTAATCCCGAACTAATCAGGACTTCCAAATCTTAAATAAATAATTAATTACAAATATGTAAAAAAACTCAACGCTGAAATCTTTTAGTTTTCTACATTAATCGATTTTTAAACAAGCCTGACTTTTGTATGTTTGCGTGCGCATCGGTTTTAGCTTCGAAGGAAAATCGTACATCGTAAATCAAAAATCGTAATCAAATGTTATCCTTTCCAAACGCAAAAATAAACCTGGGTTTAAATATTACCGAAAAACGTAGCGATGGTTACCACAACCTCGAAACCGTTTTTTATCCGATTAACATTAAAGATTCGGTCGAAATTACTGATGCGGAATTTACTTCCTGCAAAATCCACGGCATTGATATTCCCGGGGCTGCGGATGATAATTTGTGCGTAAAGGCCTATAACCTCGTTAAACAAGATTTTGATATTCCTGCGCAGCAGATTAATTTGTTGAAAAATATTCCTGTTGGCGCTGGGTTAGGTGGAGGCTCGGCAGATTGTGCTTTTCTTATTAAATTATTAAATGATAAATTCAGTTTGTCTTTATCAGTAGAAGAAATGGAAGATTATGCCCGTAAGCTGGGTGCAGACTGCGCTTTTTTCATCGAAAATAAACCTGTTTTTGCTTTTAATAAAGGCGATGAATTCGAAAACTGTGAAATTGATTTGTCACCCTGGTTTAAAGTTTTGGTAAAACCGCCTGTACATGTCAGCACAGCTGATGCTTACGCACATGTAAAACCGCAAAAGCCTTTGCAATCCTTAAAAGAAATCATACATTTGTCGCCAACAACATGGAAAAATAAGGTTATCAACGATTTCGAACCATCGGTATTCGCAAAATATCCCCAAATTCATCAAATAAAAACAAGTTTGTACGATGCAGGCGCAACATTCGCTTTAATGAGTGGCAGCGGTTCGTCGGTTTTTGCAATTTTTAACGGACCCGTTAAACTGCCCGAACTGGAAAAAGACAATTTAGTTTATTACAATATTTAAAAGAGTAGAGGGTTTTTAGGGTTGAGGGCTTAAGGTCTTGATACTAGATACCTAATACTTGATACTAACAAAATGAATATAAATCTCATCCGCAAAAGCGGAAAATTTAATTTCGAAGCAGAGAACGACGGTGGCTTTACTGTCGAATTAGATGCAAAAGCTGCTATCGGTGGCGAGGGAAAAGGTTTCAGGCCGATGGAAATGCTTTTAGTTGGACTTGGTGGCTGTAGTGGAATCGACATGGTAAATGTGCTGACCAAACAAAAGGAACCACTTGATGATATCAAAATAGCAATTAATGCCACCCGAAAAGACGAAGAAATGCCGCCGATATTCGATGAAATTGATATTCACTTTGATTTATACGGCGATTTAAACACTGCCAAGGTAGAGCGGGCTTTATCCATGACTTTCGATAAATATTGTTCCGTGTCGAATATTCTGGGCCGCTCTGCAAAAATTAATTTTACTTATAAAATAAATAAGGTTTAATGTAAAAGGTTTAGGGCTTAAGGTCTGGAATCTCACATCATAAATCTCAATACTCATATCACAAACAAAATGAAATCCGAAAATTTTGAAACCATAGCGATACGCACTCAAGTTGAACGCAGTTTGCACAAAGAACACTCTTCGCCAATTTACCTAACATCAAGTTATAAGTTTGATGATGCGGAAGAAATGCGTGCCCTTTTTGCCAATGAAAAAGAGGGGAATGTTTACAGTCGTTATGCAAATCCTAGCACCTCAGAATTTATTGCAAAAATGTGCCTTTTAGAAGGCGCTGAAGATGGTTTTGCCACTGCAACAGGTATGGCGGCCATATTCACAACTTTTGGCGCTTTCCTTAAAAATGGTGATCATATTATTTCCAGTCGCTCGGTTTTTGGTTCTACACACCAATTATTAACCAATGTTTTCTCAAAATGGGGCGTAACTTTCGATTATGCTGATTTAGATAAACCCGAAGATTGGGAAGGTTTGATTAAGCCAAACACCAAAATGATTTTTGTAGAAACGCCTTCAAATCCTGGCATCGACATTATTGACCTAGAGTTTTTGGGTGACCTGGCTAAAAAACACAATCAACTTTTAGTGGTTGATAACTGTTTCGCAACGCCGTATTTGCAGCAGCCAATCGCGTTGGGCGCACATATTTCCATTCACTCGGCTACAAAATATATCGACGGACAAGGTCGCGTTTTAGGTGGTATCATTTTGGGTTCAAAAGCACTGATTACTGAGGTGATGAATTTTGCCCGTCACAGTGGGCCATCGTTATCGCCATTCAACGCCTGGATTTTATCAAAGAGTTTAGAAACATTGGCTGTTCGCATGGACCGCCATTGCGAAAATGCCTTAAAAGTTGCCGAGTACCTGGAGAAACACCCAAAGATTAAACTGGTAAAATATCCCTTCTTGCCATCGCATCCTCAGTATGAAATTGCTAAAAAGCAAATGAAACAAGGTGGCGGCGTGGTAACTGTTGTTGTAGAGGGCGGAGTAGCGGGCGCCGGTAAATTTATGGATGGACTTAAAATGTTCTCAATCTCTGCAAACTTGGCAGATACACGTTCAATCGCAACGCATCCTGCAACGAGTACGCATAGCAAGTTAACCGAAGAAGAGCGCAATATTGTTGGTATTGAGCAAGGTTCGGTTCGTTTATCAATCGGTTTGGAGCATATCAATGATATTATAGCTGATATTGAGCAGGCGCTAAATACCCCTTAAATACATAAAGAGGAAATGAACAGCGAGATGGAATAGCCGGTTTTGGTTTCCCATCTCGCTTTTTTTTTGCCATAATCTTAAAATCCTTTAATCTTGAAAAATCCTGTTATTACTTACCCTACATCAATGCGCAGGTTTAAAACCTGCAGTAAATTTGTATCATAAACAAGAAAGGAAATTTATGTCACAGTTTATTTTGCACAAAGAAAACACCAGAGGCCATGCAAATCATGGTTGGTTAAATGCTCACCACTCATTCAGTTTTGCTAACTATTATAATCCTGAAAGAATGCACTTTGGAGTTTTAAGGGTTTTAAATGATGACTTGATTGATGGTGGAATGGGTTTTGGAACTCACCCACACGATAATATGGAAATCATTACGATTCCATTAGCCGGAGCCATTGCACACAAAGACAGCATGGGGAATTCGGCAACTATTACCGCCGGAGAAATTCAGGTAATGAGCGCAGGAACAGGCGTAAGCCATAGTGAATACAATGCCCTGGCCGACGAACAATTGAATTTATTACAGATTTGGTTATTTCCTAACAAGAAAAATGTTACGCCACGCTACGACCAGCAGACTTTAAACGTTGAAGCAATGCACAATAATTTTCAGCAGATTTTGTCGCCTAATGCTGATGATGCTGGTGTTTGGATTCAGCAGGATGCCTGGTTTTCGTTAGGTAAATTTGATGAGGGCTTTGAAACTGAATACAAAATCAAAAAGCCAGGAAATGGTGTTTATGCTTTCGTAATCAACGGAGAAGTAACGATTAACGGCCAGACTTTAAATAAAAGAGATGGTTTAGGTATTTGGGGTACCGAAAGCATCAACTTTAAAGCGAATACCGCAAACGCTGAAGTATTGTTGATGGATGTTCCTATGGAATTGAATTAACCCACTTATTAATTGTCATACTGAGCTTGTCGAAGTGCTTCCATTTCGACAAGCTCAATGTGACAATTTTATTTTAAACTACTTGAAAATATGCAAACCACTATACTTTATATCGGCAGAGATACAGAAATTACCAATGTGATGAATCGCCTTTTGAACGCCCGACCTGAATGGAAAGGACTTTGTGTTTGTACTGATGAAGAAGCGATATCGATTTTAAAAACACAGGAAGTTGATATTGTACTTTTGGGTAATGGCATTAATCCCGCTTGTGAAAAAGCGCTTAGAGAGAATATTAGTGCGTTAAAACCAGGAATAAAAATTATTCAGCATTATGGAGGCGGAAGTGGGTTGCTTTATGGCGAAATAATGACTGTGTTGGGCTAATTGTCTTTGACCAGGATTATTAAGATTAAATCCTGGTAAGTCTATTTGCACTTATGAAATATAGTCCCGGTCCTCATCACTAAGTTCCTTTTTAGTCGAAACAGGTTGATTTTTTTCAATCTCGGCATCATAACTACTTACTGTTTTTCTTGGTCTGCCAACGATGAAACCGATGATGAAACCAATAATGATGCAAATTCCAATAACCAGAAGTTTAGATACGGCAACCGTGGTAACCAGGAAATCGAAGTCTACAGGTTCGGTATTCACCATCAAAAATATGGTTAGTAATGCTGTAAGGATGATGATGAAGATGGTTTTTCCGCTCATGGGTTTAAAAGCTATAATTAAATGAAAACTCTAATATCGGGTTTTGATTGTATATCTTATTAACGAAAACCAATCTCGCCCCAACATCAACAACAGGTTGATACCTCAAAATGTTTAAACTACTATTTATTTCTACGCCATAAGTTTTTGGCTCACCAATATTGGTATCTACACCAATGTTTTCGTAGTGGCAAAATAAACCAGCCCTGAAATTGCGTATATAAGCCAAAGAACTAAGTTCCCAATCGGGAAAGGCAAAGGGGAAACGGTAATTAAAAAGTAAGCTGTTTTGTAATTTACTTTTCGCAAGTATGTTGTTGTAGCCATATACTGTTGCAATTTCTGTGGCATACTGATTTACGCCAGTTGCTTTTTGATAATTGAAGCTCGTTAAAAAGGAATGGTTTTTTGCAAAGCCCGGAAAATAAAGGAAACTTTCAAGGGCCAAAATCTTGCCACCAAGATTTTTATCGAAAGGCTGGTGGTTGTAAGTTGCCCTGAAAATCTGAGCCCATTGTGGAGCGATGTCTCTTTCAGTAGTTCTCACGCTGTGGTTGAATGTAAGATTATATTCCATCGGGAATTTAAGCTCACGTATAAAATTTGTCGGCATGTTTTCGGCCATGTAACGCTGCGTAAAACTGGTGGCCGCATTAAGCGTAAAAGAATAGTTTTGATTTCTTTCGTTAAATGATAACGGAACTGATGCATTTAGTTTGATATAATTCTCTCTCCAATCGCCTTGCTGCGACGCATTTTTAGCCCGATAGAACGTTCTTTTCGGTCTGTTCCGGTATGTTGCAGTCAAAACGGGGTAAAGGGCTTTATAGCTAATATCTGCCGTGTATTCAAAACGCCTTAAATCGCGGTGGTATTTTGTGCCGGTGTAAAAATCTAATGTGTTTAGTAAGTTGTTTGATTGAAGTTCTAAACCAAAAACATATTCATTATCAATAACAGGAATTACACTATGAAAACTGAAAAGATTTAAGCCTTGACGAAAACGCTTAGATTGAAAAGTACTGTCTGGAATATTGTTGAAAACGTTGCCTGTGTTTTCCTGTTTCTCTGCAGCGGAAGAAAAATCGACGAAACTTAATTTTCCAACCGGATTTAGTGTAATTCCTTTTTCAGCAATTTCATAGCCGTTAATTTTATACTCGTTGAAAATGATTTTTCTGTCTTCGGTTTCTGCTGGGTTAAAAGCGCCATATTTTGAGTTGCTCAGTGCGCTTATTTTTTTCGAACTAATCTCGATACTGTAAATGTTGTCAATGCCATTAAAATGCGCATTGAACGCAATTTCATCACCAATAAAAATTGGGCGACTTAACTGTTGTCGGCTGTTGGAAATGAGCTGTGTTTTTTTCTTGCTTTCCATCAACCATAAACTTTTTCCTTTCTCGCTCACGCCGATGTAAGCGATTCGACTTCCTGTCTTATCAAAACCTGGCGTTTGTAATATTTGGTTTTCTGGGTTGGGGTAAGTTCTTAAAATATTGCCTGTTGAAGCATCGATTTCGACAAGATTAAATTGATTGCTTAGCGATACTTTTACAGCTACGATTTTCTTTCCATCTTCAGAAAGCGCAGGCGAGAAGAGCCGACTTTGGCTGCTCAGTTTTTTAAACTTTTTAGTTCTCAGGTTATACGAACAAATTACGCTATAACTACGTTGTTTGTACCTCGGGTCATAACGAATTTCGTCCCAAACCAGAATGTCATTTTTCAAGCTAAACCATGGTTGTTCCTGGTAACCAATTCCGAATAATTTGTGTTCTGATTTGTCTCCGTTTATCACGACGAAATGCCTGGCATCTTGCTTGCTTTCTTTGAGTGCTAAAATTTGATTTTTGTTTAAGCGAACAGGTAGAAAATAATTCGTTGCCAACGATGTTTTTTTATTCAGGCTTTGATAATTTTCTCGTGAAGTTATTGCGCCTTGTACTTTCCATTTTTCAATTAATTTTTCCTGGTTCGAGAGAAAATATTCTTTCGTATTTTTTCCTGTAAATTTTTTCAGGCTTTGTGAAAAAGGATAAAGCCTTAAAGGTCTTTTTTTGATATCGCCGAGTAAGCTATCTGAAATGAACCGACCATATTTTTCCCTCATGTCTGCAGCCATTAAATAACCTGTTTGGTAATAACCTGGATTTACATCTTTATTCGATCCGAAATAGGCCTTGCTGTAAGAAAATTTTTTGCCCTCCAAAATTGAAGTCCTATATGGCATAATCCATTTTGGCTGCCGGCCACGGCCAGACTCAGTCAAAGCTGTTTCGTTTACTACTGCATCTCCCTCAAAAAACCAGGTTGGTATCGCTGCTCCAAAATAGGCAAAGTAAACCAGCTCGGGAAATGGATGAGCTTGCGTTCCTGTCAATTTGTCAAACTGAGCAATGTGCCTAAGCTCATGAACGGCAAGGTTATTTAACCAATCCTGACTATCGAAATACTGGGGCGGCGTTGCATAAAATTCAGACTTCTTAGGTCCTAACTGAACGAAGCCATTTGCAATGGTGCCACGGTTTTGTAAGAGGAGGGGAATAGACGTTTTTTGCTGTTTCAAGCTCACGCCGATTTTGGGGTAAATTAATGGTAGCGTATTGGCAAGTCTTTGCGCATCTTTTTCCAATTCCTTAGGATAGATGATTTTAAAACCACCGGATTGAATATAGTTCCATCTTACACTAAGCGGGTTTTGTGCAGTGCTAAAAATTTGCCCGAAAACCGATTGTGAAATAAAGCTTAATATAAATAAACATAAGTTACTGATAATTAAATTATTGTGTTTAATATTTGTATTCATTTATGTTGTTTGCTAAAATACTTAGTAATGTAATTTTTTAGAAGATAAATTTTAATGATATTTTAATTTATTTAAAACTATATAAATTATTGATTATTAGTTTAAAATAAAATTTAATTGAATTCATTTATCATTCATTTTTAATGGTTTTATAGTTGTGTTTTACAACTTAATAGACCATTTCTGTAGTACGTCGAAGGCGCCGAAATAAAGGTGTTAATTTACACTAATTAATCCAAATTCTTTGCCGAAAATTTTTTCAGAAATAGATTTTGGATGTATTTAAATTATAAATTCAGCATATAGTTTTACCATTCTGATGTATATTTTCAGTAAGAATCTCTAGGGCTTTTCATCCTAAATTAAACTCAGCGTTTATTTGTTTTCAGTGTATATGAAACAGATTTACAATCTTTAGATACTGTACTTATTTATGGGTAATTGCCGATGAATATAAACCTATATGCGGAATGATTATGTTCTGCTTTTGTAAAGGCATTCCAAAATGAAAAGATTTAGTAAGGCTGACAAAATGGCTGTTTTAGTTGATGGTTTCGGGCATCGGAATTGAAAGGAGATTTTACAGCTTGCGTGACCTATTTCGTAAAATGATGGGATGATTTTTGGGTTTTCTCACATCTAAATCTGCCGATTTTTTTCCCCGCATGAGTAACAAATTCTGGAATTCTAGCTTTGATTTTCCTTTTTAAAATAGGGTTATTTGTCCAAATTAGTTTATGTGTTCATTGAAAAACGTCTCTTTTTAACCCTAAAATATAGTCAATAATCCGCTTAGAATTGGATATTGGGTGAGTTTAAAGAAAAATATGATAATTTCTGATAATTTCTAAATCTTAAAAAAAACTGGCTTTAAAAGTGTTTTAGAGGCCTTTTTTGATTATCCAGTTTTGGATTTATGATAATCCTCGACCAGCAATTTAAATAGAATTATGCCAGTTTTTTATGAAAGACATCTATGTTTCGAACATTTTTTTAAGCTTTAAAAATCAATCTAATGGGAATGAATTGATGATTTACAATTGGTGTTTTTATGTATCGATTACTGGATTTATAGGCAATTATTTGCGGGTAGAAATTCGCTAATAATGGTTGTTTTATCACGCATTATTTGGTAAAAGAACATGAAAAAACAGAGAACTATTTCTAGTTTATTAGTGATGATTTTTTTTGTTTTTGTATACGGGATAAAGGAAAACAGAAGCTAAAATTATGGCTGCTCCGATGTAGAATCCGCCAGTCATTTGCTCCTTGTCTTTAAAGAAAATAAAGGCCAAAAAGATTCCGTAAACCGGTTCTAAATTTGTAACCAAAGCGGTTCGGAATGCCGATAAAGTTCTCATTACAGATACGCCTGCTACGTATGCAACAGAGGTGCAGAGCGTTCCTAAAATGCCGATGTAAAACCAATCTTTTGTACTCAGATTAAATGGCATATTTAATAGCGAGCCATCGTATAAACGATACATTGTAATCCAGAAAAATCCGCCAACAAGCTCATAAAAGCCTATGATTGATGGCTCACTTTTTTGAACAAAAGTAGAATTAATAGTCGAGAAAAGACTTGAAGCTACTGCCGCCGATAAGCCGAAAATAATACCTAAAGTATATTGAGTTTCGAATTTAAAAATCATATATATTCCAGCAATAATCAATAAACCGATTAATATATCTCCAATAAAAATCGGTTGTTTTTTAATTACCGGTTCCAGTATGGCAGTAAATAAAGTAAAGGATGATAGGCAAACCAAGGTTACGGAAACTGTTGAAACCTTTATCGCATAAAAGAAAAATATCCAGTGTATAGCAACAATTCCTCCCGTTAAAAAGAACTGAAAAAATTGTTTTTTGGTCACTTTAATATTCTTTTTTGTAAGCGTAAACCAAGCGAAAAGTGTTATACTGGCAACTAAAACGCGGTACCAAACCATAGGTACTGCATCGATAGAAATTACTTTTCCAAGTACGCCTGTAAAGCCCCAAACGAAAACGGTAAGATGAAGAATTAAAAGATTTTTTTTAGTAGCGTCCATTATTATTTTGGGGCACGTTTGAGCAGGTAAAACCCTAACAGTCCGAAGACTATTGTAGGCAATAAAACTGCTATAAAAGGTGGCAAACCACCCTTGGTAGAGAACATTTGTGTAAACTGATTAAATACGATGTAGGCAAAACTAATGAAGATTCCGATTCCTAAAGATACACCCACGCCTCCACGCACTTTTCTTGAGGAAAGTGCAACCCCAATTAATGTTAAAACGAAAGCTGACAAGGGGTGAATATACCGTTTGTACTGCTCAAACATTAGGTCGTTCATAATCCCTGTTCCGCGTACTTTTTCTTTCCGTATTTTCTCAGCTAATTCTTTTGTAGATAAATTTTGAACAACGTTGTCATATGCTGAAAAATCATCCGGACGCATATCTAGAATGGTGTCTTTAAGCTTTCCACTTCCATAAATCATAGCCTCCTTCAGCCCATCAATCTTTCTAATCGAATAATTGCTAAGTTGCCATTTGCGCTTCGTGGAATCCCATTTAATGTTATCTGCAATTATCTTTTTCGTCAGCACATCACCATCAAAATTATCAAGTGAAAATCGGTATCCGTAGTTAGTTTTATTATCGAAACTTTGTATATATATGTAAGTTTTATTATCCAGTTTCATGTGGATATTCGATTTCGTTGAAGGGTCGTTTCGCTTAACGTAAGTATTCTCGAAACTGTTTTTTAAGGTATTCGTGTAGGGCAGTATGTACAAATTCGAGACTAAATTTGCCGAAAATATAATGCTTGCTGAAATAAAATAAGGCCATAGGAATCTGTTAAAGCTTACCCCTCCACTCAAAATTGGAACAATTTCAGTTTGATCAGCCATTTTTGCAGTAAAGAAAATTACTGCAATAAAGTTAATTAATGGCGATAGCATATTAATGTAAAAGGGAATTGAGCCGGCATAATACTTTGTGATTACGCCCCAAAGGCTTAATCCGCTTTTCAAAAAATCATCAAGTTTTTCTGATAAATCAAATACAATAATAATGATCACGAAAATTGCCAGGGTGTAAACAAAGGTTCCCAGGTATTTACCGATTATATAACGGTCGATGATTTTTATATTGCCCTTAATTAAATTCATTTTATAGCTTAATGCCCAGTACTTTAACCATCTGGTTTTTCCATTCGTAAAATTCGCCGCTTATAATTTTTTCTCTGGCTTCTTTAACAAGCCAAAGGTAAAAGTGTAAGTTATGGAGGGTAGCAATTTGTGCGCCAAGCATCTCTTTGCTATGAACAAGGTGCCTTAAATACGCTTTGCTTGTAACCAAATCTACATGTAGGTCGCTGTCAGATTCTATAGGAGAAAAGTCATTTTCCCATTTTTTATTTCTGATATTGATAATACCGTTTTTAGTAAAGAGCATGCCATTTCTTGCGTTTCTAGTTGGCATCACACAATCAAACATATCCACTCCAAGCGCAATATTCTCTAAAATATTTATTGGTGTGCCTACGCCCATTAAGTAACGTGGTTTTTCGTATGGTAATATATCGCAAACAATTTCTGTCATTGCATACATATCTTCAGCAGGCTCTCCAACCGATAAACCCCCAATCGCATTACCTTCACGGCCCATACTGGCTATAAATTCTGCTGATTTTATCCTCAAATCTTTATAAACAGAACCCTGAACAATTGGAAACAGCGTTTGATCGAAGCCATACTTAGGCGCTGTATTGTCAAAATGAGTACAGCAACGCTTCAACCAGCGGTGTGTCATTTTAATCGATTCGGCTGCGTAGGTGTAATCACAGGGGTAGGGTGTACATTCATCAAAAGCCATGATGATGTCGGCTCCGATTGTTCGTTGGATATCCATCGCGTATTCTGGCGTAAACAAATGTTTAGAACCATCTATATGGGAGTTGAAGGTAACGCCTTCTTCTTTAATCTTACGCACTTTACTTAGTGAATATACCTGATAACCACCGCTATCAGTTAAAATAGGGCGATCCCAACCGATAAATTTGTGCAGGCCTCCAGCCTGTTCCAGAGTTTCTAAACCTGGCCTTAAATAGAGGTGATAAGTATTTCCAAGAATAATCTGAGCATTTATATCCTGTTCAAGTTCACGCTGGTGTACAGCTTTAACGGTGCCTGCAGTTCCAACAGGCATAAATATAGGCGTTTGTATTTCGCCATGAGCGGTTGTAACCGTTCCGGCTCTGGCTTTAGAAAGTGGATCGTTAGCCTGTAAGGTAAATTTCATAAGGTGTGTTTCTCGTCACAAAAATCAGCCAAAAGTAAGAAAATATGAGGGTTTATTTTTGTTTAATTTTTTATCAACATAAAAGTGTATTACAGATTAAAAATGAGAAATTTGCGCCTGTTTATTTTAACGTTGTGATATTAAACCCGGTCGAAATCTTTCTGATTTCTTTTTTAACTTTTTGTTTGCTTGTACAATTGTATTATGTGTTGTTTGTACACCTTAAACTTGCCAATGCGTATGTAGAAACTGCGGCTGAAACTTTCAAATCGTCTATTAGCATTGTCGTTTGCGCAAGAAATGAAATCGCAAATCTTGAAAAATACCTCCCTTCTTTACTTAATCAAAATTATCCTGAATTTGAAGTGATTGTTGTTAACGACAGATCTTGGGATGGAACCGAGGAATTTTTAGAGCAGCTTGAAAAGCAGTATGATAATCTGAAAGTTGTTAAGATTTTGGATAATGATAAGTTTATTGCCGGTAAGAAATTTGCCGTTACCATGGGAATTAAGGCGGCAAAACACGATTGGCTGGTATTTACAGATGCAGATTGTGAGCCACAAAGTGCAAACTGGTTAATGTATATGCAGCAACCGGTTGATGATAAAACCGAAATTGTTTTAGGTTATTCACCATACTTAAAAAAAGGAGGATTGCTCAATGCGCTCATCCGTTTTGAAACCTTTTTTACAGCCGTTAACTATTTATCTTTTGCATTAAAAGGTATGCCATACATGGGTGTTGGAAGAAATATGGCTTACAAAAAAGCTCTTTTTTTTAGAAATAAGGGTTTTGCTGCTCACATGCATATACCATCAGGCGATGATGATTTGTTTGTTAATGCCCATGCAACTTCTTCAAACACCGAAATTAGGATTAATAAAGAAAGCCATGTGTGGAGCGAACCCAATCGGAGTTGGGCTGGTTATTTACGCCAGAAAAAGCGTCATTTTGGAGCCGGAAAATTTTATAAATCTAAGCATAAGTTTATCTTAAGCCTGCAAATCATATTTCAATTTTTGTTTTATGTGGGTTTTGCAGCCTGTATGTTTTTTAGTTTCGAAACCAGATACCTTGCTGGAGGCTTATTTTTATTAAGCATTATCATCAGGTGCCTGGTATATCCGAAATTGTTAAACCGATTAAATTATAAAGATTTACGTTGGTGGTTCCCAATTTTAGACATACTTTTGTTCTTCTTTTTAATGTTAAATGGCTTTTTAGCGATGTTCGGAAAGAAAAAAGTCAACTGGAAATAAACACATTTGAAACAAATACCATGTCTGAAGTGAAACCTGATATCATTATTAAATACTTTCCCGGCTTATCAGAAAAACAGATTTCTCAATTTGCGCAATTATTTGATTTATACAGTTTTTGGAATGCGCAAATTAATGTAATTTCCAGAAAAGACATCGAAGAATTGTATGAGCGCCACGTTTTACACTCGTTAGGAATTGCCAAAGTTTGCTCATTTAAACCTGGTGAATCGGTTTTAGATGTAGGAACAGGTGGTGGTTTTCCTGGCATTCCGTTGGCAATTTTATTTCCGGAAACCAATTTTTACCTGGTCGATTCTATTGGTAAAAAGATAAAGGTTGTAAAAGAAGTTGCTTCGGCACTTGGCTTAGAAAATTTGAGCGCCGACCATTTGAGGGCTGAACAAATTAAGGAAAAGTTTAATTTTATTATTTCAAGAGCTGTAACGCGTTTGGGTGAATTTTATCCCTGGATTCAAGGTAAATTCAAGAAAGAAAGTTTGAATGCGATTCCAAACGGAATTCTCTATTTAAAGGGTGGCGATTTAGCTGATGAGATAAAAGAATCAAAACTGAAAGCAGAACTTTATCCGCTTTCAGCTTACTTCGAGGAAGATTTTTTTGAAACTAAATTTGTGGTTTACGTACCGCAATAGTGGCAATTCGTTATTTATTTTCGCCTGCTTTTTTTAAACGGGCGATTTTAATTTCCTTTATTACTGCATCTTTAACCTGGCCCGAAATCTTTTCTGATGGCGTAGGATCTCCGTAAACTACATCATCTTTATCATATTTTTTCTTGGCAGGAGCAGGTTCTGCTGGCGGCGGCGGCGGACTCAATTTAATTTTCAACACTTCACCTTTTTCTGGCTTTGGTTCAATTGGTGGGGGTGGAGGTGCTACGCTCTTCATTGGCCTTTTTGCGCTTTTAGCTTTTGGAGCTGGTTCAACAGGTGGAGGTGGAGGTGGAACTAACTTCACACCTTTAACTTTTTTTACCTGTGGAATAGGCTCCGCAATAACAATTTCTTTCGCCTTTGTTTTCTTAACGGTGTCTTGCAGTTGAATACTTAAACCTGCCCCTTTGTTTGGAAACAACTCAACAACTCCATAATTTTTGGTAAAAGCCATGGTTGAGGTACAAAGCATCCCGCCAACTACCGGAAGTACCAATAACAATCTGAGCCTTGCCCATTTTGCTGATTTCTTTTGATTTAACATACTTATTCTTTTTTTTAAAATGGATGAATTAAATATTTGATTAGTTAACTGGATAGTCTGGTCGCCATAAGAATTCTGAATCAGAAATATTGCGTAATCGTATTTTTCTATTCCTTTCTTCGTCGTTTCTTCATCAGCAAGGTATTCATGCAGAAGCTTGATGTCGTTTTTAAGAAAGTGAACAATTGGGTTAAACCAATTTAAACTCCTTACTATTTCGAAAAATAAAATATCAATACTATGCTTTTGATGAATGTGAGCTAGCTCGTGTTTAAGGATCGTACTTTTCTGAGGTAAGTCGGGGTCTATAAAAAGCATATTAAAGAAAGAAAAAGCTGTTTTCGTATTTCTTAATTTGATAATTGTAATCCCATTTTCAACGGTTTTATCTGTTTTTTTCAACAGTTTAAAAATATGCCTGAAACCACATACTATTTTTAAGAGAAATATTAGTGCGACCAGCGAGTAAAGAAAAAACGCTATTTCATTACTTAGCAAGGACTTTTCTACTTGAATTTGCTGGTAAACAGGTTGATCTTTAATTATAATTTCTTCAACAAGAAACCCAAGCTTAAGAAACGGTATCAGAAAAGCGACTGCAGAACTTACAATTAAGTAATACCTGTTAAGGACATAGAATGTTTCTTGGTGTAAGAATAGCCTGTAAAATCCGTAAAATAAAATCAGGTAAAGGTTTGCCTCGAGTAAATAATATAGCCAGTTCATCATTTATCTTTTTTAAGTTTTTCGGCCAATTGAATCAGCTCATTTAATTCTTCATTATTAATTTTTTTATCATTGACTAAGAATGATACCAAACTTTCATAAGAGTTCTCAAAGTAATTGTTCATCACTTTATCTAGTGCAAACCGCTTATAATCAGCTTCTTTTATAATTGGGAAATAGATGTACGTGTTGCCAATAGCTTTGTGATCTACAAAGCCTTTGCTTTCTAAAACCCTAATTACCGTTGAAACAGTATTATAAGCGGGTTTAGGTTCGTTCATCTTTTCGATAACATCCTTTACTAATGCCTCCTTCATTTCCCAAAGGATGAGCATAATCTGTTCTTCTGCTTTTGTGAGCTCTTTTATCATAGCAACTATTTTTCTAGTTTGGTTTAATGAAGTTACTACTATTTTTATAGTTTGCAAACTATTTTTATAGTTAAAAATATAAAATTCTGAATATCAGATAGATAAATTTTGAATCTAAGTTTTTAGCTATAAAAAAAAACCTGCCCAGAAGTGGGCAGGTTAAAATGGAATATTTTTAATGTTATGGACTATTATAACTTTTCAGATTTCCGTGAGTTATCCATCATCATTTTATCTTTTAAAGATTGCTGTAAGCCACTTTGCTTATCAACACTTTTTACAACCTCTAAAACTGCATTAGCCGCATCGCTGAAAAACTGCTTAGTAATGGTAGAATATTCATCAGTTGCTTTATGATAATCTTTATGGTCCTCTACGCCAAAATACAAAAAAGGAATATTTTTGGCATTAAAAGCACCCTGGTCGCTTTGATTTGTCCAATCATCATGGCCAAGTTTAGGGTCATCATGACCGAGCATAATTTTGATATCCTTTCTGGTGGTGTCAATATATTTTTTCAAACCTGGATATTTAAAAGTGCCTGCTACGTAAAGTTCTCCTTTGTCGCTATGGCTAATCATATCCATATTTAAATCGACTGCAATAGTGTTGATATTAACTGGTGGATTAGCTACAAATGCTTTTGCGCCCTGCAAGCCCATCTCTTCAGCATCGAATGCGGCGAAAATAATGGTATTGTTAGGTTTGTTTTTGGCAAAGTAGGCTGCAATTTTCATCAAACCTGCGGTTCCGGATGCATTATCATCTGCGCCATTAAAAACTTCTTCTTTTATAACCCCAAGGTGATCGTAATGTGCCGAAACAACAATAACGTTTGTACCTTTTCCCGGGATGTAACCAATTATATTCGTACCGTTAACCTTTGCGCCACCTCTTGAATTGAAGGTAAATTCTTGTGCATAGTTTACATTTTGAGGATAAGATTTTAAGCCCAATTTTTGGAAACGGTCAACAATATAGGCTCTGGCCATTTCGGCACCTTTGGTTCCGGTTTTTCTGCCTTGATAAGCATCAGAAGATAATATTTCGACATCTTTTAATAGTTGGATATCTAACTTTCCTGAAGCGGTTACCGTTTGATTTTTTACTGATGAACAACAGCTTAGCATCATTGCTAAGGGAATTATGTATAGGATTTTCATATGCGTTCTTTTCGTCATTGCGAGGCATGAAACAATCTTACTACGCTGATGAGAATAGATTGCTTTATGCTTCGGAATGAAAAGATATTTCTTTTGTATAAAGATATTAATTATTGGGATATTGAAAGGAAAACATTGCTTGTTTTGCGATATTGCGTAGCTGAAGCATCGGCAGGCTGAGCATTAATTTATTTTATAACAATCAATTTGTATACCGTTATGGAGCAATCGTCATTGCGAGGTACGAAGCAACCTCTTTTGCCAAAATAATTTCGAATGAGATTGCTTCGTCGGCTGAAAAAGCCCCCTTGCAAAGACGATAATTAGAACACTATCGCTTTAAGATTAAGCTTTGAGCTTTGATCTTTCGGCGCTTAACTTAAGCAGCAACTTCTCTTAAATCTACGGCTACAACTCTCGAAACGCCCTGTTCTACCATTGTAACACCATAAATTATGTCGGTACTGGCAATGGTGCGCTTGTTGTGTGACACGATTATGAACTGTGACTGATCGGAGAATTTTCGGATGATATTGTTGAATTTGTCAATGTTTGTATCATCTAAGGGTGCATCAACCTCATCGAAAATACAAAATGGGGCAGGTTTCAAGAGGTAAAGTGAAAACAGCAATGCGGTAGCGGTTAGTGTCTTTTCCCCGCCTGATAACTGATTGATAGACAGTGGTCTTTTGCCTTTTGGACGGGCAACGATATCGATATCTGCTTCCAATGGATTATTTACATCAGATAAGATTAAATCGCAGCTATCTTCTTCATTAAAAAGCGACCGGAAAACGACTATAAAATGTTCCCGGGCTTGTGTAAAAGCCTGCATAAATTTGTCTTTAGCCGTGTCGTCAATTTCCTTAATGGTTTGTAAAAGGTCGGTTTTAGCTGCATTAAGGTCTTTTTTCTGGTTTTGAATAAATGAATAGCGCTCCTCCATTTCTTTAAATGCCTCCATAGCCATAGAATTAATTGCGCCAAATTCATCCAGTTGGCGTTTCATTTTTTCAACTTTCTGGCGGATTTCAAATTCACTTTCCAGCGCTTCCACCTCGTTCTCGGTTTCTAAAAGGTCGTTAATATCGATGTTGAACTCAACTGCCAAACGTTCTTTAAGCGAGTTTAGATCTATTTTCAGGGTATTTTTTTTGTCTTTTATTTCAGTTAAAAGGAAATCAGTTTCTTCACGGTTTTTACGCACGAGTGTTATTGTATTTTCCAATTCATTTATGTTACCCTTGCTTTCGAAATATTCTTTTTCTACTTCAGCAAGTCCTTTTTCCATTTCCTCCCGTTGCTGGTACATCTCCAAAAGCGTGTCATCACTTAAATCAGTATGTTTTAGGGTTTCGGTAACTTGTGCAAGCGTTTCCTGAAGATCTTTTTCATTTTGTACAATCCGTTTGTTCAAAGCTTCTTCTTGCACAAAACGATAATCCAAATCCTTTTCTAATCCTGACAATCTGTTTTGCTGCTGATGAAAACGAATGTTATCCTGGTTGTATTTTCCTGCAGATTCTGTTACCTGATCGGCTAATTCCTGATAATTAACTTGCTGTTCTTGCAAGTCAACATGGTCTTGTTGCTGCATTTTCTGCAAATCAACTAAAGCAGGTAACTTCTCTGATAAGGATTTTTCTATCGAAACAATTTTTTGAGCGATATCAGTTTTACGGTTTTCGCTCGTTGTAATAAATTCCTGATATTGGTCGCGACGCGTTTGAACCGAAATTTGTTCATTAATGAAACGATTCAACTCCTGTTGCAGAGTATTTATCTGATTGGTTTTTGATGATTCTTTCAGATTAAAAATATTATCAGTTTCTGTGGTAATCGTTGTGTTATATTGATTAGTCAGCAATTCTGAGGCTTTAATTTCCTTTGCTAAGTTTTCCAAGTTTTTTGCACGTCCAATTCTTTTCCCCTCAAACAAGCCGACTGAACCGCCAGCCAAAGTGAATTTTGTTCGGGCGTATTTACCGTTTTTAGCTAAAACAGTCATATTTTGTGCTGACGTTTCTTTAAAGATATTTTCCTGTTCTGTAATTGCGATGTATACATTCTGCAAAAGCAAATTGCAAAGTTGCTGGTATTTTTTATCAACCTCGATAACCGCTAAGGCTGAAATCAGGCCTTCATGTGTGGCGAGATTGGTGTTTCTGTCAATTATATTTTCTAAGATGAAAAAATTGGCCCGCCCGCGGCTTGCATCAGTCAGCAGGTTAATCGCCTGGACAGCATCTGCATATTTATCCACCACATAATGATTCATTACTGGTTCCAGATAGTTTTCGATTGCGATTCTGTAATCCTCGTTACAGAATAAAATATCGGATAGAAGCAAGGCACTTTTGGCAAACGCATTGTTTTTTTTAAGGAAACGAATGGATTCTGGAAAGCCTTCCAAACTATCTACAAGTGATTTTGTAAGATTATATTCATTTTGTTTAGCATCCTTTTTACGATTTTCGACAGTCAGCTTTTCCTTATTAGCACTTAAATTTATTTCGGATTCGGCTAACTTCTCTTTTAAAATTTCTTCAGCCTCTTTAAGTTGCTTTATTTGGCTTTGCTTTTCCGCAACCTGAATATCCAATTCTGCCAAAGCATGGTCAAAAGCCTTTAATTCTGACGTTTTTGTCTCTGTATCATCAACATTTCTATTGCTTTCCTGAATTAAAGCATCCTTTTGAATGTTTAAAATATCGATTTCCTTTTGTGCCTGATAAACCTGGTTCTGCAAATTGTTAACTGATTTTACCAGATTATCCGTTCGATTTTTTTCTATTTGCTGTTGTTCTCTGAGGTTATCAAGAGCAGTTTTCAAAAGTTTTAAGTCTGATTCTACTTTATTAAAAACCTCTGTTTCAGTTAAAACTTCTTCGTTTAAACGCTTTATGTTGTATTTTATATGGTTGAGCTGGTTTTTATCTTTTTCTAATTCACCAGATAATCGGTTTTCCTTTTCTTGTAAGAAACGCATTTGCTCGTTCTTCACTTTTTTCTCACTTTCGTACGCACGAATTTTAGAGACCAATTCATTGGTCGCTTTTTGCTGAATCGACAGATTTTTTTCCTGATTAATGCTGCCAAGCTTAAGTTTTTGGAGTTCAGCTTCATGGGTATCGATTTTGGTACTCAACGCTGTCCTTAAAACCTGCTGGTGCTCCTCCTGGCTTTCCAGTGCATTTAAATCGGTACGAAAAAAGGCAATTCGATGGGTTGCTAATTGGATGCTCAACTCCCGGTATTGCTCTTTCAGTTTATAGTATCGTTCAGCTTTACGGGCTTGATTTTCAAGTGTTTTTAAATTTTTTTCTATCTCAAAAAGTAAATCCTCAACACGTTCTAAATCAGCTTCAGTATCCTTTAGTTTATTAAAAGTTTGCTTTTTGCGAAGCTTATATTTCGAAATTCCCGAAGCTTCCTCAAATAGCGAACGGCGACTATGTTCTTTATTCGTAATAATTTCATCAACCATTTTCAGCTCGATAATAGAATAACTATCGGAGCCAATTCCTGTATCCAGAAATAAGTCGGTAATGTCCTTTAACCGGCATTGAACGTCATTTAACCGATATTCGCTGTCGCCATTTCGGTATAATTTCCTGGTAACCGTAACTTGAGAATAAGCGGTTGGGAGAATGTTTTTGGTGTTATCAAAGCTTAAAGAAACTTCTGCTAACTGCGCCTGTTTACGATTTTTAGTTCCATTAAAAATGATGTTTTCCATCTTTTCAGAGCGTAAGGCTTTGGTACTTTGCTCTCCCAAAACCCACCGCATGGCATCAATTACGTTGGATTTTCCGCATCCGTTTGGCCCAACAATAGCTGTAACGCCTTCATTAAAATTGATGGTCACTTTGTCGCCAAAGCTCTTAAATCCTTTAATTTCTAATCGGGTAAGTTGCATGGTTTTTTAAACAGGCGTAAGGCACCCAATATTAAGGAATATTTCGGGGTTTTTCAATAGCCTCAACCAATTACCCTTTGGGGTTAATGGCAGATTACCCAATTCTTTTTTAACTAAAAGACAGGGCTCGCAAGCATACTTTGAACCGAAAGTTTAAGCCACAAAACTTGGTTTATCTATCAGGAAAGGAACTTCAAAATAGAAAGGAAACTGCAAACCTTGAATTGCGTGCGACCAGGTAAAATCCTTACTTAACAATCATCAGTTTTGCAAACTTTAATAACAACTGTTTATTGCCTAATCCCTGAAAAAAGACAGTGGCTTTAACATCTGGTAGATTGCCTTCTAAACTAATAATTTTTCCAAAACCGAATTTCTCGTGCTCAACTTCCATACCGCCCTGAAATTCATGTGGTTGCGATGGCGTAAAACCTGGCGTTGGAATATGGGCTTTAGCCAACAACGAAGTTGTTTTCGGACGGGGAGGTGGCGTGGCACTCGTGCTCGCAGGTTTCGGCTTACTGAAAAAATCACGGGGTTGCGAGGTCCAGGTTTTACGTTCATCGTCGAAATTACCTTCAAAAACATTGCTTTTTGCAGGCTTTACATCCAATTCTAAAAACTTCGGATTAATCTCATTAATAAAACGACTTGGTTCACAATTGGTTAAAGTACCCCAACGATAACGGGAAGTTGCGTAGGTAATCGTAAGTTTTACTTCCGCCCGGGTAATTGCTACGTAGAACAACCGGCGCTCTTCTTCTAAATCAGACCGGGAATTAACCGACATTTGAGATGGAAAAAGATTCTCTTCCAAACCCACAATAAACACATTTTTAAACTCCAAACCTTTGGCCGAGTGAATGGTCATTAATGAAACCGTATCCTTATTTTTATCCCCGTCTTTGTCATCATTTGTCAGAAGCGCTACATCCTGCATAAAAATATCCAGGCCTTTTTCTTCAATATCCTCACGCTCCGCAAATTCTTTTATACCATTCAATAACTCCTGAATGTTTTCGTATCTGGCTCTTCCTTCAACACTATCATCAGTATACAATTCTTTTAAAATACCTGCATGTTGAGCAATAAACAAAGCCGAATCATAAGCATCAAGCTTCTTGGCTTCGGCCTGGAAACTCTGAATCATCATCGAAAAATCGTTGAGTTGGTTAGCCAGACGACCATCTACGTACTGATGTGCGTTTGATATTACATCCCACATGGTAATGTTATGCTGGTCGGCAGCCACAATAATTTTATCGATAGAAGTATCTCCAATTCCACGTTTTGGATAGTTGATTACCCTTTTAATCGCTTCTTCATCTTTCGGATTAAAAGTTAAACGGAAATAAGCAATTAAATCTTTAATCTCTTTACGCTGATAAAAAGAGGTACCGCCATAAATTTTATAAGGAACATTAAGCTTGCGCAAGCCTTCCTCCATGGCTCTGCTTTGCGCATTTGTACGGTACAAGATTGCAAAATCATGGTATTGATAACCTTTTAAGCTACGTTCCTGGATAATTGATTCGGCAACTAATTTACCTTCCTCATTATCGGTAAAAGCTCGGGAAACCTTAATTCTGTCGCCCTCAACATTTTCAGAAAATACATTTTTTTCCAGTTGATTCTTGTTGTTGGCAATGATACTACTGGCAGCATCAACAATATTTTGGGTAGAGCGGTAATTTTGCTCCAATTTGTAAACCTTTAAATCAGGATAATCGCGTTCGAAGTTTAAAATATTCTGAATATTCGCTCCACGGAAAGCGTAAATACTTTGTGCATCATCACCCACCACACAAATATTCTGATAAGCGGCGGCAAGTTTTTTTACAATGGTATATTGTGAAAAGTTTGTATCCTGGTACTCATCAACCATCAAATACCTAAATTTTTGCTGGTATTTATTTAAAACATCGGGATGTTCTTTAAGCAGGATATTGGTTTTGAACAGTAAATCATCGAAATCCATTGCACCAGCACGGAAGCATCGTTTGGCATACTGCTCATAAATCTGCCCAAGCAACGGACGTTTATTCTGAATATCCTCGGCCTGAATCTGGTCGTTTGCCTGATATTCGCCCCAGGATATCAAATTATTTTTGGCCGATGAAATGCGGCCGTAAACAAAATTAGCTGCATACAATTTATCATCCAGTTGCATCTCTTTCAAAATGGCACGAATAACACTTTTGCTGTCGTCGGTATCGTAAATTGTGAAATTATTAGGATAGCCTATCTTTTCAGCTTCTACACGCAAAATTTTTGCAAAAACAGAGTGAAAGGTACCCATCCAAATGTTTTTCGCCTCCGCACCAACTACTTTAGAAATACGCTCCCGCATGTCCTTACTTGCTTTGTTGGTGAACGTTAAAACGAGAATATTAAAGGGATCTGTCCCGGTTTGAATAAGGTGCGCCACACGGAAAGTAATTACACGTGTTTTGCCCGAACCAGCACCCGCAACAATCATTACCGGTCCTTTTGTATTCTCAACTGCTGCTCTTTGTTGTGGGTTTAATCCTTCTAAATAATCCAAATCGGCTCCTGTTTTTTTGAGGTTCAAAAATAACAATTCAAAAGTTTTTTATTGAATTTGTGGAGAAATAGCACGCCAGTTTTTTTGAAAAGCAAATCCTGTGTAAATAACAAAGTAAGTCCTTTGCTTTGCTCATACGCCTGCAGGCCTATGAACCTTGCGGGTATCCGCTTCGCCGGGGTTAAGCAACATCAGGCAGTCGTTTTATTTAGGTTTAATGCAGAATTTTCAATTTAAATAGTGAGATAACTCAAGCCTTATGCTTTTTTATGAGACTGCTCTAAGCTTATACCATTAAAATAAAACCTCTTTAAAAGTATAATCTGCCAAAATTACATCTCTACTATTTAGGAATAGAATTTGATATATTTCCGGCATGGAAGAGAAAAAAATTAATAAAGATATTGAGTTTACTGATATCCCTGAAGGCGCCAGTACAGATATATATGCAAATTTGAAAGAGAAATTAGAGAGCGTTGAAAAATTTCCCGGCATCTATAATTTTAAGTTTATTATAACCGGCGGACTTGAAAAGATAGAAGAGTTGCGTAAAGTATTACCTGGTGATGAATTTATTGAACAGCCTTCTAAAACCGGTAAATATGTTTCCGTTACGGTTAAAAAGCAAATGCAAAATGCTGATGAAGTTATCGCGATTTACAAGGAAGCGGGCAGCATTAAAGGTATTATGACGCTTTAATTTTAAGCTTTTCAATATGCATTTTCAGGTATATTGAAAAGCATTAAAAATGAAAACCCCAGGTTTTTATCTCGCCACAATAAACTTTTTAACTGCGTGGTATTGCCCGGAATCAGAAGATATTTTAAAGAAATATATACCAGGAACGAAGGTTGTTGTATTAATTTCGAGTGTATGTTTTCCGGTATTTAAGTATTCGTTAACAACCGTTTTTGTTAAGCGGCCCATTAAATCGAAAATCTGTACATTAACCTTGTCGGCTTCAGGTAACACAATATCAATATAAGTTTGAGAAGAAGCAGGATTAGGGTAGTTCTGAGTAACAACAAACATCAGGAACTTATCAAAAATTGCTTTATTAATGGCATCAAAAATTACATAACTTATTAACCTGTAGCCTCGTGCGTTTGGGTGATAAGTATCCTGGTAAAGCGAAAAATCGCGGCGCATTGCAGCATTTACATCAGCCAGGTATAATTTGTATTCGGTTACCAATCTTCTGTAAACCGCATTAATCTGGCGAATAATTGTATTAACTGCAACAAGATTAGTGTTTGTCCGGTCATCAGCATTTTGAAGCGTACAAATTATCGGAACCAACTTCTGATTTAAACTTGTTGTAATAAGCAGCCTCATATTTGCTTCAGTTTCTGCAACGCTTCCCCTTCCTGCTGCAATGGCTAAGGCGTCGTTTATGCCCATATCTATCACAATAAAACCGGTGCGATCTTTTACGGCTTTATCTATTCGCAATAAACCCTGCATTGTAGTTTGGCCACCAATGCCCTGATTAGTGATGTTTACAACCTTGCCGGTATAGCAATTTGTGAAATTATTTTCGAGCATAGTCTGAAAGCCCAGCCCCTTAACACCTTCTACGGTGCTGGCACCAAAGGTTACAATATTTATGCTGTCTTTGGCGTAATACTGAGCAGCTTCCGGGCAACTTACTTTTATGTTTGTTTGAGAAAAAACTATTGTGGGCATTAAAAATGAAAGTAGCAGCAGAATATGCGTAACTATTGCGCTTAATTTCATTTATAACTTTCTTGCTTTGAGGTTTGTATGCCGAGATTTTTAACGTCGCAATTTAGTAAAAAATTAAAATATATGAATACGCACAATAAATTTATTTAAAATTTAACACCGCAATTATATTCTTAATATTTAAGTCTTTTGCATCATAACTAAAACTCATTCTTCGTATGTGGTTAATTGTATGATTTCTTTCATTTATACCATATTGTTTAAGGCTTTTATGGTAAAAGCATATATTTGTCCAAATTCATTTTGTTATGCAAGAGATTAAAAAATATGTAGAAACGCACAAACAACGATTTTTAGATGAGTTGTTCGAATTACTACGTTTCCCTTCGGTAAGTGCCGACCCGAAATATAAAGGTGATGTTTTAAAAACAGCAGATTTTGTAGCTCAAAAGCTTAAAGATGCGGGTGCTGATAACGTAGAAGTTTGCCCTACTGCCGGATACCCAATTGTTTATGGCGAAAAACTTATAGATGCTTCTCTACCAACGGTTTTAGTATATGGCCATTACGATGTTCAGCCAGCAGATCCATTAGAACTTTGGCATACGCCACCATTTGAGCCCACCGTACGAGATGGTAAAATTTATGCCCGTGGTGCCTGCGATGATAAAGGCCAGTTTTACATGCATGTTAAGGCTTTCGAATTGATGATGGAAACCAGCACATTGGCTTGTAATGTTAAATTTATGATTGAAGGAGAGGAGGAAGTTGGCTCTGCAAACCTTGGTATTTTCGTAAAGGATAATGCCGAACGTTTGAAAGCTGATGTCGTTTTAATTTCAGATACTTCTATGATCAGCATGGAAAATCCTTCTATCGAAACCGGGTTAAGGGGTTTGGCTTACATGGAAGTTGAGGTTGTAGGCCCGAACCGCGATTTGCATTCTGGTGTTTACGGTGGTGCAGTGGCAAATCCTGCAACAATACTTTGCAAAATGATTGCGTCATTACACGATGAGCAAAATCACATTACCATTCCTGCTTTTTACGATAAAGTTGTAGAATTAACCAACGAAGAGAAAAAAGCCTTAAATTCTGCTCCATACGATGAGGAAGAATATAAAAAGGATCTGGACATTGAAGAGGTATGGGGTGAAAAAGGCTACTCAACTTTAGAACGCACCGGAACCCGCCCAACTTTAGAGGTTAACGGAATCTGGAGCGGTTACATTGGCGAGGGCGCAAAAACCGTATTACCAAGTAAAGCAAATGCAAAAATTTCAATGCGTTTGGTTCCGAATCAAAGCTCAGAAGAAATTGCTGAGATTTTTACCAAACATTTCGAAAGCATTGCGCCTAAAAATGTGAAGGTTAAAGTTACGCCTCACCATGGTGGCGAACCTGTAGTTACACCTACCGATAGCGTGGCTTACCGTGCCGCAGAAAAGGCAATTGAAGATAGCTTCGGCAAAAAAGCAATTCCAACCCGGGGCGGTGGCAGTATTCCTATTGTTGCCTTATTTGAAGATGTTTTGGGCATTAAATCTGTTCTTTTTGGTTTTGGTCTGGATAGCGATGCATTGCACTCACCAAATGAAAAATACGATATCTACAATTACTACAAAGGCATCGAAACCTTGCCTTTATTCCATAAATATTATGCTGAATTGAGCAAATAGCTTTAGTGTTAATCATAAAATCCCTGTTTGGTTTTTTCCGAACAGGGATTTTTTTTGAAAATGAGCGTCCTGTTTTCCATTTGTTCTTAAGTCCTGCCATTGCTTATAGTCCTCATTCCGCTGTGCTCCATTCCGGGCTATTTAGCGCTGTCAGGTTTAAAAACTGCAGACAAACTTCATAGCAAAAACAAACAAACTGTATAAAGCCGGGCGAGCTGTAAAATCCAAAAGTTTTGGGTCGTTTCATATTACGACCTAAACTAATCGATTTTTTTAGCACGGATTTTTTCCTAAATTGTCGCCATGAAATACATATTCTCATCTCTTTTACTTTTGGCAGGAGTTTCCGCTTTTGCTCAAAGTACTAAAACGATTAATCAATCGGGAAATCCTATTTTTCAAGGTTGGTATGCAGATCCTGAAGCAGCTGTTTTTAACAATAAGTATTGGGTTTACCCAACTTATTCAGCGAAATATCGCGAGCAGGTTTTCCTTGATGCCTTCTCATCTGATGACCTGGTAAAATGGACAAAACATCCTCATGTTTTGGATACTGCAGCTGTAAAATGGGCTAATAAAGCAATGTGGGCTCCGGCAATTGTAGAAAAAGATAAAAAATACTATTTATTTTTCGGCGCAAACGACATTCAGAGTGATAATGAAGTTGGCGGAATTGGTGTTGCTGTTGCCGATAAGCCCGAAGGTCCTTTTAAAGATCATTTAGGCAAGCCACTTGTAGATAAATTTCATAATGGCGCACAACCAATTGATCAGTTTGTGTTTAAAGATAAAGACGGACAGTATTATTTAATTTATGGTGGATGGCGTCATTGCAATATTGCTAAATTAAATAAAGATTTTACTGGCTTTTTGCCATTCGAAGATGGAACAATTTTTAAAGAAATAACGCCCGATAAATATGTTGAAGGTCCTTACATGTTTATAAGAAATGGAAAATACTACTTCATGTGGAGCGAAGGCGGCTGGACTGGGCCTGATTATTCTGTAGCCTATGCCGTTGGCGATTCTCCTTTCGGCCCTTTTAAAAGGGTAGATAAAATTTTGAAGCAAGATCCAACAATTGCAACTGGGGCAGGTCATCACTCAATAATTATCAATAAGCAAAAAGATAAATATTACATTGTTTACCATCGTCGTCCTTTAGGCGACAAAGATGGTAATCATCGTGAAACCTGTATCGACGAATTGAACTTCGATAAAGATGGAAACATCCTTCCCGTAAAAATCACCACAGAAGGCGTTAAAGCTCAAAAAGTAAAATAAAAAAAATCTCAACCGGAAACCTGATAATTCCGGTTGAGATTAATTTACCTCCAATATAGGTGTGGCTTTTTTGTTGTTCATCACGCTGAATGCGTAACTACATAATAAAAGCATGCATGCCAAACCAAACCAAAGCCAGTTATAGCCAAAATGTCTGGCAATAAAAAATCCTGCTAATGGCCCGATTACTTGCGCAAAAGACCAGCTTAAAGTATAGCCTGCGGCATATAAACCCCTGTTATGTTCGTTGCTTCTACTAATAACAATCGTATTTATAAATGGTAAAGCAAACATTTCTCCACCGGTAAAAATAATAATGGTAAGTATTGCCGCCGCCAGGTGGAAACTTACTGGAGCACTTAAAATTAAATAAGAAGCGGCAAATAACACAGAACCAATGATGATGAAATACATCGGCGAACGTTTCTTTTCGATTTTGTTAATCATTATCATTTCAAACAGGGCTATTATTCCACCATTTAAACCTATAATAATTCCGATGGCAAATTCATCTATATGCCACTGCTCTTTAAAAAATACAGGTACAACTCTAAACATCAGAAATGCACAAGTAATAAAAACCGTTGTCAACAAAATAAATTTAACGTAAAACGGATCTTGCCAGGGTTTGGTAATTACCATGTTTTTTGCTGTTGCCTTTGCTTTTTTCATAAAATCTTTAACCTTTGGCAAAAATGACAAGATTAAAATACCAACAACAATACTTACGCCTCCTTCTACAATAAATAACAGTTTATAATTTATTGACGCAATGATACCGGCCAAACTTATCCCGACAGACCAGCCGATATTTACCGCCAATCTGTTTAGCGAATAGGAGCGGGTTATCGTTTCAGGAGCCGCATAATGGGCAACAGCTGTGAAATTAGCAGGACGGAAAGCTTCAGAAAAAAAGCTGATGACGACTGCTAGAATACACAATGTAGAAAAATGGGTTATTGTAGAAAATAAAATAAAAAGTAATCCCCCGATAATTGAGGAAAGAATTTGAACAGGCCTAAAACCAACAATATCAGTAAGTTTTCCACCAATTGCGGAGCCTAAAATAGAACCTACACCAAACAGTGTAATAATTAAACCAGCATCCATTTCCGAACGGTGTAAACTTTGTGTTACATATAGGCCCATAAACGGAACGGCCATGCTACCGCAACGATTAAACATCATAACAATGCTTAAAAGCCATGTTTCTCGGCTTAATCCGCTGAAAGAGGTTTTGTAAGTGTTGTAAATGAGGTTAAGCATTAATATTAGTTTGGTCTGCGAAATTACCAAAAACAAAATGAATTTATTCGTAAACAAACAGATAAAAACTATTGGGTATGAAAGTTAAACATTCAGTTTTTTTATCAAATTTGTAGCCGATAACACGCAATGCCACCAATAAAAAAGAAACCTGCTTTAAGGAAAGCACCAATCCGTAAAAAGAAACCCAAACCTTTTCCAACACAATGGAGAATTGCTATTGCCGGGTTACTGTTGATTTTGCTTTCTCCATTTTATTATGGCTACGTTGTGAAAGGCTTTGTGGCAACCTGGCGATGGGTTAAAGATTGGGGGCAAGACCCTGACTACCGAACTTACGAAAGCTTTAATATCAAAATCCCTAAAAATTATTCAATTCATGGTATAGATGTTTCTTATTACCAGGGTAAGATAAACTGGCAGAAAGTAAAATCTATGAAAGATGATGATGTGAGTATTCGTTTTGCATTTATTAAAGCAACAGAAGGCATTTTGCAGGTCGACCCGTATTTTCAGCGTAATTGGCGTGAGGCACCGAAAGCAGGAATTATTTGTGGTGCTTACCATTTTTTCAGGCCAAAACGTGATGGTAAAACCCAGGCGAAATTTTTTCTTCAGGTCGTGAACATTGAAAAAGGAGATTTACCACCTGTTGTTGATGTAGAATCCCTTGATGGCGTTTCTCCTCTGAAAATGAGGGCAGAGCTTTCTGATTTTCTAAATTATGTAGAGCTTAGAACTAAAGTCAGGCCAATAATTTACACAGGTTTAAAGTTTTATGAAGACTACCTTGACGACAATTTCGATGATTATCCGCTTTGGATTGCCCATTACTACCAGCCAAAACTAAGATTGGATAAAAGCAAGTGGAAATTTTGGCAACATTCCGATAAAGCCAAAATTAATGGAATCGGCCATGTTGTTGATTTTAACGCATTTAATGGCGATAGTACGGCACTAGCGGATATATTGGTGAAGTGAGTTTATGGAGTTGCAAGCTTGCCAAACGCTCATTTCTAGCCTCGGCTAGCCGCCGAATGGCTTCTTTTTTATCCTTGATGATAAAGAAGCAAACAATCAAGGCTTGGATCTGATGTTAGATAAAATCGTCAAAGCTTTTATAACGGCAACACAAGTACCCGATGAAAGATCGGGAAGGACGCGTTGCCTCGGAAAGTAGCAGGTTGAACTTGTTTACAGAAGCTTTAATGTCTTTCTCTTTCATCATTTCCTAGGCCGGATGAGCATCGTGGAAATAGTAAGATGGCAATTGCTGGGATTAGTGAGTTTTTGCTATAAGCCCTTTTCCTTTCAAGGGATAGGAGCCGACAGGCGGATAGAGACTTTTTTGCCTGTTTTTAGTTCCCCCTTCAGGGGGCTAAACCGTCCAACTTTCACACTTCTCCAGGAAAAATTCATCTGCTTCAGCTCCAATGCCCGGAGTTTCGGGAATATCTAAAAAATAACCGTTGTAAGTCAAGCCATTTACAACCGGGTCGATTAAGTGGCCAAGTAGAGCCGTATCCAAATCAAAAAATACAACATTTGGACTTGCCAATGCGAAATGAAGATTCGCACTTAGCGCAATTCTGCTTTCGAGCATACTGCCTATCATACATTTAACGCCAGTTTGCAGCGCTTCTTCGTGTATTTTTTGCGCCTCTAAAATCCCACCTGATTTCGAAAACTTTATGTTTAAGTAAGTTGTAGACTGGCTGTTTATTAACTTTCGGGCATCATGATGGTTGTAGCAACTTTCATCGGCCATTAGTTTAATAGGCGAATTAACATTCAATTCCGGTAATTTATCATCATACCAGGTTCTCATTGGCTGTTCGCAAAATTCGATATTGTATTTTTCCAGTTCACCCAAAGCAAATAAGGCATCATCAAAATTCCAGCCTTGGTTTGCGTCTAAACGTAAAATTATCTCGTTTCCAACGGCCTCACGAATAGTTTTAACACGCTCAATATCATCATGAACCTGTTTTCCGAGTTTTATTTTTAGTATTCTGCAACCTTTGGTTTTGTAATTTAAGGCCGTATTAGCCATAGAATCAGGCGAATCAATGCCAATTGTCATATCAGTTTCGATTGTACGCTTTGTTCCGCCTAAAAACTTATAGAGCGGCAATCCTGCATCTTTGGCCGCAATATCAAACAAAGCCATGTCGAAAGCACTTTTTATGGTGTTATTATGGTCGGCATAACCCAACAAATCATTCATCCTTTCAGGAATTTCCAAAGGGTTTTTCCCTTTCAAAATAGCGGCGAAATCTTTTGCCATCGCAATGCAGGTTTCTTGTGTTTCACCCACAATCATCGGGAAAGCCGAACACTCACCAATCCCATGAATACCTGAATCTGTGTAAATCCGTATCAACACATTCTGGGCAAAATGCATGGTTCCCGTGGCAATAACAAATGGTTCCATCGGGATACTAAAGCGAAATATTTCGGTATGGGTAATTTTCATTTTACATTTCGGATTTAACAACTAAAGTATAAAAACAAAACTAAAACCGAATAGCATTGTAGATAATTTATAGCTTTATGTTTTCAATTTTCATATCAAACTTCCATGTCAAATTCACATTCAGAGCCTAACAATTTAATCAACGCTTCATCGCCATATCTATTGCAGCATGCTTATAATCCGGTTCAATGGTACGAGTGGGGTACCGAAGCCTTAGCTAAAGCCAAAGCAGAGAACAAGCTTATTTTGGTAAGCATTGGTTATTCTGCATGCCACTGGTGCCATGTTATGGAGCGTGAGAGTTTCGAAAATCATGAGGTAGCCGAAGTTATGAACCAGCATTTTATCTGCATAAAGGTGGATAGGGAGGAACGACCGGATATCGACCAGATTTATATGTATGCCATTCAGTTAATGACAGGAAGTGGCGGCTGGCCATTAAACTGCATTTGCCTGCCCGATCAGCGACCTATCTACGGCGGAACTTATTTCAGAAAACAGGATTGGATTAATATCCTTGAAAATGTTGCCACTTTATGGGCAAATGAACCCGATAAAGCAATCCAATATGCAGAACGATTAACATCAGGCATCCGCGACAGCGAAAAAATAATTGCTGTTGATGCTAAAGAAACCTATACCCATACACATCTAACCGAAATCGTTGATCCATGGAAACGTCATTTTGATATTGGATTCGGAGGCTATAACCGTGCGCCAAAATTTCCTTTGCCAAATAACTGGATTTTTCTGTTACGATATGGTTTTTTAAATGATGATGAATCGGTTTTTACAGCTGTTTGTCACACTTTGGAAGAAATGAGCCGGGGTGGAATTTACGACCATATAGGCGGTGGTTTTGCCCGTTATTCGGTTGATGATAAATGGCATGTACCGCACTTCGAGAAAATGCTTTACGATAATGCACAATTGATTAGTTTGTATGCCGAAGCTTATCAATGCACAAAGTTCGATTCTTTTAAAAAAACAATAGTTGAAACCATTGATTGGGTTCTTGATGAAATGACTTCTCCTGAAGGATTGTTTTATTCGGCACTTGATGCCGATAGTGAAGGCGTCGAAGGCAAGTTTTACGTTTGGGATAAATCGGAATTCGATAAAATTTTGGGTGAGGACGCCAATTTAATCGGGGAGTATTACAACGTTACCGAAGATGGAAATTGGGAGGAAGAGCAAACTAATATCCTAAGGAAAACAATTTCAGATGATGATTTGATTGCGAAATATGATATTAATGCTGAAATACTTTACGATAAACTAAAAACTGCCAAAGCTAAACTACTCGAAGTGCGGAACCAAAGAATCAGACCAGGTTTGGACGATAAATGTTTAACCGCCTGGAATGCAATGATGATTAAAGGCTTGGCTGATGCAGCAGCGGTTTTAAACCATGATTTGTATTACCGAAATGCCTTGAAAGCCGCAAATTTCATTCTTAATAACTTAAAGGCCGAAAAAGGCGGATTGTATCGCAATTATAAAAACGGAAAGGCTTCCATAACGGCTTTTTTAGATGATTATGCCTTTTTAATTGATGCGCTAATCGCTCTTTACGAGTATGATTTCGATGACAAGTGGATAAACGAAGCAAAATCTTTGACCGATTATGTGTTAGCGAACTTTACAGATACCGAATCGCCGATGTTTTTTTACACATCCATTGAAAGTGAAAGCTTAATTGCCCGCAAACATGAGGTAATGGATAATGTAATTCCTGCCGCAAATTCGGTAATGGCGCAAAACCTTAAAAAATTAAGCCTGCTTTTCGATTTAGATAATTATGCAGAAAAGGCATCAGAAATGCTCGCAGCGGTTCACCCAAAAATAAAAGCATATGGTTCTGCTTATTCAAATTGGTCGATTCAGTTACTGAATGAAGTTTATGGAATCAACGAAATTGCCATAACCGGGCTTGAAACTGATATTATAAAATTAGAATTAAGCAATCATTACATTCCGAATAAAATTACATTAGGCGGAACAAAAAGTAACTTACCCTTGTTAAAAGGTAAGCAAAGCAATGAAACAAAAGTTTATATTTGCCGAAATAAAGTATGCCAGTTGCCGGTTAAAACTGTTGAGGAAGCATTAGAATATTTACAATAAAACAATCTGAATGAATATTTCACCAAACTCAGTAGTTGCATTAACTTATGAATTGCATACTACTAACGAAGAAGGACAACAAGTTTTTGTTGAAAAGGCTGATGAGCAAAATCCTTTAGTATTTTTATATGGCGTAGGCATGATGTTGCCGAAATTTGAGGAGCATTTAACCGGTTTAAAAACTGGAGACGAATATAGCTTTGAATTATCTGCTGCTGATGGTTACGGAGAATTAGATCCAGGTGCTTTTGCAGATTTGCCAAAATCTATGTTTACTGATGCCGGTGGCGAAGTTCCAAACGTTGGCGATGTTATTCCTTTACAGGATAATCAGGGTAATCAGTTCAGAGCCGGCGTAACTGCTGTTCATGAAGAAACTGTTGCCGTAGACTTAAACCACCCGATGGCCGGTAAAAATTTGATGTTTGCAGGAACAATCTTAAACGTTCGCGAGGCAACACAAGATGAGTTGGCGCATGGTCACGCTCATGGCGCTGATGGACATTCAGGTCACTAATCAAATCCCAAATTCAAAAAATATAAGCCTCAGGTTAATTTCTGAGGCTTTTTTTTGTTAATCCCTAAATACTTCTTCGAGGTTAAGTGAAAATCCCGGCAACACTGAAGTTGTCACTTCTTCGCCGGTTGTCAACAATTTCGTAGGCTGAAATTTTCCTTCTTTATCTAAAATATACCTGAAAAAAGTTTTCTCCGAAGGACCTACAATCCAATATTCTTTAACACCGGCTTCCTCATAAACTTCAAATTTATTCACAAGTTCTTTTTTATTATTTCCGGGTGATAAAATTTCAACTACAATATCGGGCGCACCAATACAGCCACGCTTATCCAGCTTGTTTGGATCGCAGATAACAACTATATCGGGTTGAACTACAGTAAAAACTTCTTTGTCATCTTGTGTCTTTTTTGCAAGCCTAACATCAAAAGGTGCTGTGTAAACGCGGCATTGTTTTCCGTTAAGAATATTATAAATTGGGCCGAATATATTAGTTAATATTTCTTGATGAATCCTGGAAGGAGCAGGACTCATTCTAAATAACTGACCTTTTATTATTTCTAAGCGCTCGTCGAAAGCAAAACGCATGTAATCTGCATAACTGTAGTTTGCAGAAAAATCAATCTCATTTACAGTTTCAATTAAAGGAAGTTCTTCTTCAGTTGGATATGGTTTAGTGTTTTTCATCTAATACTTCTAAAGTAAAGATAGTAAAACATTTAGGAATAAAGTTGAGCGTTTACAGCGGTTTAAAAATCAAATTTTAACCGTACACCACCATTAGTCAGGTTAAGTTTATCGGTAGAAAACGTTTTCATTGGAAGCCTTAAAAACGGCTCGACAGCAAAATTATTCTTCTTTGAAATTTTCTGTTTGTATCCTAACGAGAAATTATAAAAGCCAATTAATTTATCGGCCGTTACCGATTCTCCTTGTGGTTCTGAAACCCTTTCTGTAACAATCAACATTTTCTGCTCGGTAATACCGAAAGTATTTGCAACTGCTGTGTTTTGTGCGCTGCTTACGATGTAATTGTTGTTTTGCCTATTGTTTGTAATGGCAAGGGCAGAAACACCAATACCAGTATAAAATTTATTGCTGATGTTATATTTAAGCTCGATAGGAATGTTAATTCCCCTAACATTTGCATTTATAGATTCAAGACTTTTTGATGCACTCGAATAGGCAACAGCTTTTGAAGCAGATGGTGAATTTGCTACAACATCGTTCACATTTCCGATGCCAGCAGACGGATTGCTAGTTGTACTTAATGCCGAATAAGCAATACCTGAACTAATAGATAGTTTATCGGCCAGATTGTAGGCTAATGAAAAACCATAATTCATATTTACTTTATTATCGTTACCCATTGATGGAGCAACAAATAGGCCAGGTTCCCATTTTGTTGTCGGTTTGCCTTTGTTAGTTTTCGCTAAGTTGTTGTTACGACTGTCTTGCTCTAAAAGTTGCTCAAAAGTCATTTTCGATTGTTGTGTTTTTTTCTCTTTAAGTAGAATTTCAGCCTGGTTAAATACTGAGGTTGAAGCAATTTTCTCTGCATAAATAGTTTCCGATAATTTGGATTGGTTGCCTAAAGGTTTTAAAGCAAGAAGATTATTCAGGTCGCTTTGCTTTTTACTGAAGATTTTGGCTGAAACATCTTCTCTTGCTGTAACATCCTGATAATTATTATCCCGCATACCATAATCAGGATTTCGCTGTGGCGCAGAAGTCGTATTTTCTAAAGCCGCTGAACTACCTGATTTATTTACGCCTGTACCAGTTTTTGGCGAAGGTTCTGAATCCGAATTCCTTTGGGGTTTTATCTTTGTCGGTTTCGCGGTTTTAAAAGCAATGTATTGATTACTTGAATCATTATTTTGAAAGAAAAAGACACTGCCAACAACGAAAATTATTGCAGCAGCAGTCCATAATGGCCAATAAGCAAAACCTCTTCGTTTTTTTTCTTCTGTTGCCGAGAAGCGCTCCCAGGAACCTGGAACGTATGCTTCTTCGTGTGTATGAAGGCTATCTTTTATATGGTCAATTAATTCTTTATCCATTTTTCTCATACGAATTAACCAGTGTTTTTAAATACAAAGTTCGTAGCTTATTCTTTGCCCTGGTTAAATATACCCTGCTCGAACTTTCGGGAATATTCATCATTTTCGAAATCTCATCATGGGCAAATCCTTCAATCTCATAAAGGTTAAAAACCAACCTCTGCGTATCCGGTAGGTTATTCAGCAATTTTAAAATATCCTGTACATGTAAATCGGAAGCGACCGAAACCTTACTCACCGGATGCTCATTTTCGGATAGGTCATCAACATAGAATTGATTTTTAATCGTCCGAAGTTTATCAATTGCCGTCCGCGACGCGATTTTAGCAATCCAGCCTTTAAAAGTTTTCTGTAAATCTGAGGGATTATTCGGCGGTTGAAAGCTTTCGATATTTTTGAAAATCTTAATAAAGCAATCGTTCACAAGTTCTTCACCATCGTAACTGTTGTTTACATATCGTAAAATAATACCCATTAAATAGCCGTAAAATGATTTATACATCATTTCCTTACAGCTGTTGTCGCTCTTTTTGCAGCCTTTTATAATTTCCTCAACACTGAGTATTTTTTTTATCAACCCTTCCGAACTTAATAGAGATTAGATTTATCGCAATGCGAATTTAATGAAAATGACACCATCTGATTTACAGATGATGCCAAAATCGTTTCATATGTAGGTGTTATTTATTCGTAAGTATGGATAGGCCGAATTTTGTACTATCGGTTTTGCTTTTTAATCCTTTTGCCCATAGTGTATAAATCTTTCCTGCTTCGATTTTTGTTGCCGGTAATGTTGCAGTAACGTTATTGCTTTCTTTAATCTGGAAGTTATAGCTTGCCGATGGGTCGATAGAGATAAAGGCGGAAGCTTCTTTATAAGCTTTTGCTGTTACTAAAGCCGTATTTGTTCCTTCAACAGCTAAATCCAAAGCAGGTGCATCAGGACTTAAATTAATAAATCTGATTTTTGCTTTCCCGGTTGCCGGTGCGGTTAAATCATCCTGAACTAATAAAATTTTTGGTGCCGGAAGTAAATCAACAACAAATGCTGAATAAAATACACCCGATTGAAGTGCTACATTAGCAGTTGAAAGATATTTTACCGAATCTTTTTTTGTGATGCCAAATAACCTGGTGCCCGGGTAAGCGCCAAAATAACCTAAATCATTGGTGTAGTTAAAGTCTTTATTGTTTGCTTTTTGATTATCAACAATAAAATCTAAAGCACCGGTTCCTGGTGAGGCATGTACAAACCCAATTCCAGCAACAGTAATCGAGTCTGAATCTCCCCAGTCCTTTTTACAAGCAGATAGAAATATGGTTATGGCAAATAGAGCGCTTATAATTTTTGTTGTCGTACTAAATTTTTTCAGAGTAGTTTTCATTTTAATGTTTTAAATCAATTTTTTAATAAAATTGGTTAATGGCCATTAACACTTTTTCTGATAAAACGAGTGCAGTACTGGAAACGCTACAATGCGCAATATTTTTTTTAAAAATTGGCTTATAAATAAAAAGCGTTTTGATGGGGTATCAAAACGCTTTCAAATAAATTTATATATATATATTATTACGAATACATTTCCTCGCGAAGTTTTGCAACATCGGCATTGTTTATGTACTCATCGTAAGTCATTAACTTATCTATCGTGCCTTTAGGTGTAATCTCAATAATTCTGTTTGCAACCGTTTCCGTTAACTGGTGATCTCGTGAAGTAAATAAAATTGCACCTTTAAAATCTTTCATTCCATTGTTCAATGCTTCGATAGATTCTAAATCCAGGTGATTGGTTGGCTCGTCAAACATCAAAAGGTTGGCTTGTTGTAACATCATTCTCGAGAACATACAACGCATTTTTTCCCCTCCAGAAAGTACCTTTACATTTTTCAAAACTTCCTCGCCAGAAAATAACATGCGCCCTAAAAAGCTGCGTACAAACTGTTCATCGGCATCTGTTCCTGAATATTCACGTAACCAGTCGACCAGGTTCTCATCTTTGCCGGCAAAATATTCAGAGTTATCGTTCGGAATATCAGCGGTACTGATGGTTACACCCCATTTAAATTCACCTTTATCAGCCGGTATTCTACCTGTTAAAACATCATAAAATGCTGCGGTAGCCAAACTGTTTTGAGATAAGATTGCAATTTTATCGCCTTTATTAACCATAAAAGTAACTTTATCGAACAAAATGCCATCGTTTCCTGATTTGCTTAAAGCATCAACCTGTAAAATCTGGTCGCCAGCCTCGCGACCAGTATTGTTGAAAATAATGGCAGGATATTTACGGCTCGATGCCTTAATCTCAGTAATGTCGATTTTATCTAAAGCCTTTTTACGCGAAGTTGCCTGCTTTGATTTCGAAGCATTTGCACTAAACCTGCGGATAAATTCCTGCAACTCCTTCACCTTATCTTCCATCTTCTTGTTTTGGTCACTACGTTGTTTCAACGCCAGCTGACTCGATTCATACCAGAATGTATAGTTACCAGTATATATGCTCATTTTGGCAAAATCGATATCCACAATGTGCGTACAAACCGCATCTAAAAAGTGCCTGTCGTGACTTACAACCAATACAATATTCTGGTAATCAGCCAGGAAATTCTCTAACCAAGCAATGGTTTCAATGTCCAAATCGTTGGTAGGCTCATCCAGTAACAAAATATCGGGGTTACCAAATAATGCCTGTGCCAATAACACACGTACTTTTTGTGTGTTATCCAATTCCTTTAATAATTTATGGTGATTATCTTCCGTAATACCAAGATTGCTCAACATCGTAGCAGCATTGCTTTCCATGTTCCAACCATCCATTTCAGCAAAGATATTTTCCAATTCTCCGGCACGTTCGCCATCTTTTTCGGTAAAATCTTCTTTCATGTAAATGGCATCTTTCTCTTTCATGATGGCATAAAGTTCTTTATGGCCAATCATAACGGTTTCCAATACCGAAAACTCATCGAATTCGTAGTGGTTTTGTTTTAAAACCGCCATTCTTTCGCCAGGCGTAAAAGCTACACTACCAGAAGTTTGGTTCACTTCGCCCGATAAAATTTTAAGGAAAGTAGATTTACCTGCGCCGTTAGCTCCAATTACGCCATAGCAATTACCTTGCGTAAATTTTAAGTTAACATCTTCAAATAATGTGCGTTTGCCGTAACGTAACGATAAATTAGAAACTGAAATCATATTAAATAGAAATAAGCTGCAAAGATAAGGTTTATAGTCCGAAGTCGAAAGTCAATACTCGGTTAGTATTTGGTTTTACTTGAAAACGAGTATCAGTTTTTCATTGCAGTTACAGCCCCGCTTTCAATTCAATCTTTTTGTAATTGCCAGCCTAAACCTGCCGAAGGGCTGCTTCAAAAAGTATTTCATTTCAATCTGGTTTATTTCACAACCGTTTGTGCTTTTGGCTAGATAGAAAACCCAAAGCATTATTCTGGCTAAAGCTTTGGCTTATTATACTAATCCGTTAATTAAACGAATGGCAACGGATAGGCTAAAGCTTATCATTTTGCCATTTCATTGCCATCAGCTTCAGTTGACGGATTTTTTTTAATTTTATGTTGATGAAAGTTTTAATAGATATTCTAAAAAAACCAGTTGGCAAAATCGAAGTAGAACGATTGGCTTTACTTGCGGGTGATGATACCTTTTCTGCAAAAGATTTAATTGATTTAAGTTTTCATAAAAATGAGCAGATTGGTTTCCGTGCAGCCTGGATTTTAGAACGTGTTTATTCAAATCATCAGGAAAGGTTTTTGCCTTATACAAACTACTTTCTCGAAAAACTCCCTTTGCAGCATAATTTATCAGCATTGCGGCATTACGTAAAAATTCTGGCTTTCATAACCGATAAAAAAGGCAATCCTGAAATTAAGTCGATCTTAAACAATTATGATACTACTCAAATTCTGGAAGTTGTATTCGCCTGGCTAATTGATGTAAAAATACCCGTTGCTGTAAAATCTCATTGTTTAAACATTCTTGCTAACCTGATTCCGAAGCATAACTGGATTAAAAATGAGTTGATAGACACTATGGAGTTCCTTGTAGATAAAGAAAGCATAGCCTTTTTTGCTAAGGTTAAACAAATTAGAAAGCAGTTGGCCAGGAGCAGGTAATGTTTTTATTTGCATGTATTCCGTTAATACAACGTAAAATATGTTTGCAAAGAAAGCCGCTACCTTCTAACTTTCACCTTTTAACTTATCTTTACAGCATGAGCAATTATGAAATCGTATCTCAGGTTATAAAAGAACGCCGCAGTATTTTTCCTGCCAGTTACATCAAAAAGGAAATTCCGGTAGCAGTAATTAATCAAATTCTTGATAGTGCAAATTATGCACCAACACATAAGTTAACCCAGCCATGGCGTTTTACTGTAATTAGAAAAGGCGGTTTATTACGGCTGGGCGAGGAGCTTGGTAAATTGTACAGGCAGCACGTTTTGCCTCAGCAATTTCTACAGAAAAAGTACGATAGCTTTGCAGAAAAAACCAGCCAGGCAGATTGTATTATTGCTATAAATATGGCTGTTAGTGGTAAAATTCCTGAATGGGAAGAATTGGCTGCAGTTTCATGTGCGGTTCAGAATATGGCTCTAACCGCCGAAAGTTTAAAAGTAGGCGCCTATTGGAGTTCTCCACCTCTAATTGATGATTTAGGTGATTTTTTAGGTCTTGCAGAAAACGAAAAATGCATCGGTCTTTTTTACATGGGTTATCACAACGAAAAACCATGGGCGCCAAACCGAACATCGATAGCAGAAAAAATAAGGTGGATTGAAGCGTAATTTTCATTTTCCCCCATCCCGAGAAAAAAGATTTATTAATGTGAAGAAGAAGCTAGCTTTTGCAAAAATCGCTTTATCCTCGCATTAATGGCGTTTATATTTCTTTATTCAGAATCATTACCTTCATCATATTTTCCTCAAAAACATGTCTACCTTAAAATCGCAACTTTATCAACTTTGTTTAACTTTTATTCAAAACAGGATAGAAAATATTGAATATTCATTGCAACAAGCCAGGCAGGCATCAAACGATGATACGAAAAGCAGCGCCGGAGATAAGTATGAAACTACCCGGGAGATGATGCAGCAGGAAATGGACAGGAATAGTAAATTGCTTTACGAAGCCGGTCAGCAGAAAATAGCTTTGCAACAAGTAGAAAATGTAGATGCTGCTAACGAGGTTAAAAATGGCAGTTTAGTTTTGACCTCGGCAGGAAATTTCTACATCAGCATTAGTGCAGGAGAGCTTAAACAAGACGGACAAACGTTCTTTGCGATTTCTCAGGCGGCACCAATCGGAAAATTATTTATCGGTAAGAAAGTAAGCGAAGAATTAAATTTTAACGGTAAAAAGTATTTAGTAAAGCAGATTTTGTAATTGAGTTTTACTAGTTTTCTTTCTGCAGGCGAAGAATTTGTAGCCTATTTAATACCGATTCTCGCTGCGAAAGCAGGTAATAAATAGGGTTTTAATTCTGTAAAAGGAACAAATACCACTATTTGCCCTTGTGCATAACTTGCTACTTCGTAAGGGTTGTACATAAAGGCCAAACCATTTTTGTTGAAATAGAAATTAGTGTTTGGCTTCAAAAAATCATCAAAAAGAACTGTGCTAATTTTATCCTGCGCTTTAATGTTGTAAAGTTTTCGAAGATTTTTTTCGAGCAAGGATTGAAGCGCAGTAGAATCAACTTTAATTACGTCACTTAAAATCATCTGCTTCTTATTCTTAACATCAAGGCAGAACATTAAACTACTGTAGTTTCCATGTGCACCACCAGTATAAGCATCGGCGAGGAAATCGATAACTACAAATCCCTTATCATTGTAAACAAGAGTTTGCTGACTATTATTGGTATAATTCATCCATGCAGAAAAACCTCTATCGGGCCCGCTTTTTTGCTGCCCGGCAATATCTTTCTGATAGTCGGAAAGGTAGGCATCGGCAATTTTCTTAAACCCAATTTCCCGGTCAACTTCACCGCGTTTAATGCCCGAAATTCGCTTTAGCTGATTATCCAGCCAGATTCCACTACCATCTCTCGCCTTAGGTTTAAGATATTCAAAACTAATTTGTGCTGCTGGAGCTTTAACATCCTCCGGAAATGCTTTGATAGAATCCTGGTAAATACCTGCGGTAAATTCATAACTACCTTGAGGATATTTTTCTTCGAGCATAACCGGATAGGTTTTCGCTTTATCACCACTAACCCAATTTCCTTTGAAACCATTGCCCGTCCATTTTAAATTTAAATGAGGCTGTTTTGCGTCTTTATCAAAATAATAATCATAGAAACTATTCTCGAAAAATACAAGGCTATCTTTCCCAATTAAGGTATCTGTAGTCAAATTCAACCAGGAACCATCATAATAATAATTCCCGTCATATTCGCCATTAACCCTTTGCAAGTTTACAACAACAGGTTTGCCAGCAATAGTTCCCTCTAATCTTTTGTAAAAAGTTTCGGTTAATGCTGCTTTTTCAGCTTTTACGCTATCAAGGCTTTCGTTACCAGAATTTTGGCTTTTTGGATTATTACAGGCAGTAAAAACAACTACTGTAAACAAGCAAAGTATTAAGATGTTTTTCATAAGACAAAGGCTGATTTTGGTTACTATTTTACAGATGAACTTATGTTTTTGTTTTATTAAAACTCTTATTAATGCTGTAATAAAGGTTTTTTGCAGTATACCGCCCTGGGTCAATTATCCTTCTAATGGTGTAAAGCGGGTAGTTTTCATCCCTCGGAGTTGATAAAATAAATGCCGCCTTAAAGCCGTGCTCTTTAAGTTTGTGTAAGTTAGCCGCTTTGAATACACCATATGGAAAAGCAAAATATTCAACGCTTTTGCCGGTAATTTCTTCTAGCTTTTTGGTTGGTTCATCTATTTGTGTTTTCCAGTCCTCATCTTTAAACTGTGAGAAATTTTTATGATCGTAAGTGTGGCTGGCGATTACGTTTCCTTCATCAGATAATTGTTTAATCTGTTCCTTCGTCATGTAATTAATGCGGCCTTTCCTTCCAATGGAAACGGTCATAATAAAATAAACTCCCTTAAAACCGTATTTTTTTAAAGTTGATGCGCCTGTTGTAAATTGGTCTTGGTCGGTATCATCGAAGGTTATCATGATTGGTTTTTCTGGCAATTTGCTGCCGTAAACCAGGTAATTGTATAACTGATCGGGTAATATTGTATGGTAACCGCTATCGGCCAGCATTTTAATGTGGGCTTTAAATTTATCAGGCGCAATAATATCATCATGCGCTCTTTTACTGTCGCTAGCCAGGTTATTTCTAATCTGATGATAGCACAAAACAGGTACTTCCCGCCGGGCCAGAATAGTTTTATTGTCTGCAGGTTTTGTGTTAACAGAATCGGCTTTTTGGAGGGCTTCTACGTTGCCTAATTTTTGTAACTCCTTTGCCGGATTACCACCACAAGAAATCAAAAATAGGACTAAAAAAGTTGTTAATAGGAGGGGATGAAAGGCTTTTTTTAGATTTTTATTCAAATGATTTTAAATTTATTTTATTCAAATATACAGCGTTTGCTGAAAATTCTTTAGTTTTTTCAAAAGAAAACCCCGATAAATACCGGGGTTTTACAAATGTTTAAAAGCTGTTTTTTATGCTGTTGCTTAATGTTTTCGGACTCCAGTAACCGCTTGCGATAATTCTTCGTATGGTAAATAGCGGGTCTTTTTCATCGCGCTTGGTAGATAACTGATAAGCCATTCTAAAACCTCTTTTTTTCAATTCAGGAATTCCCTCAGCATTCCATAAACCAAAGGGATAGGCAAATTCAGTCATTTTTTTACCTGTAATTTCCTCCAGTTTTTTCGTTGGCTTATCTAATTGTTCTTCCCAATCTTTACCTGCATATTTTTTGAAGTTTTTATGATCGTAAGTGTGCGAACCGATTATATTTCCTTCATCAGAAAGTTGCTTAATTTGTTCTTTACTCATATAATTAACAAATTTTCCTTTTCTTCCAATGGATACTGTCATGATGAAATAAACGGCTTTATAACCCAATTTTTCTAAGGTCGGACGAACAATCGTGAATTGATCTTCGTCTGTATCATCAAAAGTTAACATAATTGGTTTGGTCGGTAAAGCTGCGCCTGTGTTTAAATATGCATAAAGCTGATCGGGTAGGATAGTGTGATAACCACTGTCAGCCAGCATTTTCATCTGGTCTTTAAAGTTTTCGATTTCAACAATATAGTCTTTACCTACTTTCCCATCGGTAGGTTTCCAGTTTCTAACCTGGTGGTAACATAAAATAGGCACTTGTTTTCGGGCCAGAATAGTTTTTGCATCGGCAACTTTTATTTTTGATACATCTATCTTGGCAGCAGCGGTTTCGCCCGCAGGAGTTGTTTGCTCGGTAGAACCGGCAGTTTTATCATCTTCTGTTTGCGATTTAGACTGACAGCTTGCAAAAAGAATTACCCCGGCTGTTATAATTGTTAAAAAATTAAATTTCATAGAATAAGTATTTCATGCAAAACTATAAAATCTGTTAAAAAATAGTAGCTAAATGCTTTTGTGTTGATAACTATTTTTAAGGATTGAAATTTCCAAACTATCGCTTTTATTACATGTTTAATGCGGCTTAATTGCTGGTTATTAAATATTTTAGGCCTTTCAAAAAACAAGGTATTAATGAATAAATTTTACAAACTCGTTTTATGCGGGCAGCTTTTATCTTTTGCTGTTGCCGCACAAACCAAAACCTTTACCATAACCGAAAACATGCAGGCGCAACCAAAAGCTAATTACCAGCTTGCATCGAGGTTTTCGCCGAATAAGCTGAAGAAAATGGTTTATTCAACCTCAGTTGATCCGCATTGGCTGAAGTTGACCAATCGTTTTTGGTATAATTTCGAAAGTCCGAAAGGTAAATTCTGGTATTTGGTAGATCCTGCTTCAAAATCGAAAAAACTAATGTTCGATAATGCAAAAATTGCAGCCGGCATTACCTTAATCGTTCGAGATCCTTTCGATGCAGAGCATTTACCTTTAGATAACCTGAAGTTTGCCGCAGATGAGAAAAGCATCACTTTCGAAATTAAGAGTACACTCGACGAGCTTAAACCAGATAGAAAAGATAAGAAAGCAGCAGATTCGATGCAGAAAAAGATTTTCTCTTTTAAATATGATTTAGCAACTACCAAGCTTACAGAAATTCCGAATTATAGCAAGCCTAAACCTAAGCCGATGTGGGGTTCAGTTGCGCCGGATTCATCGGCTATAATCTTTTCACGCAATTACAATTTGTATTGGATGGATAAGGAGAACTACAAAAAAGCCGTTAAAAATGAAGATGACAGCACAATCGTAGAACATCAGCTAACAAAAGATGGCGTAAAATTTTATTCTTACGGAAGTGATGGTGATGGAGAAAACAATGTTGAGAACGAAAAGAACAATAAAAAACGTAGAGGAGCCTATGTACTTTGGTCGCCGAATGCGAAATATTTCGTTTTAGACAGAACTGATTCCCGTAAAGTGAAAGATTTATGGGTTATCAACAGTGTTACGCCAGGCCGCCCGACCTTAGAAACATACAAATACCAGATGCCAGGTGAAGCTGAAGCACCCCAGGATGAAGTTTTGCTTTTCGATTTCGCGGCTAAATCGTACAAAAAATTAAACGTTTCCGCATTTAAAGATCAGAGTGTGTCTGTTTGGAGCAAACCTTCCTTAGCTAAAGATAGAGACAATGAATTTCGTCCGTCGGTTTGGTTGGGAAATGATAGCCGGTTTTACTTTTCTCGTACCAGCCGCGATTTAAAACGTATTGATATCGGTACGGTTGATATTGCTACAGGAAAAGTTACGCCTTTAATTGATGAGCGTTTTAACACTTATGTTGAAGTGAACAGACCAGGCCTGGTTAACGATGGAAAAGAATTAATCCATTGGAGCGAGCGTGATGGCTGGGCACATTTCTACCTTTTTGACGGCAATGGCAAACTAAAAAACCAAATTACCAAAGGGTCTTTCCACTGCGAAAGTATTGTAAATATTGATGAGAAAAACCGGGTGTTATATTTCACGGCTAATGGCCGCGAGGCGAAAGAAGATCCCTACTATCTGCATCTTTATAGCATCAATTTTGATGGCTCTAACATGAAATTGCTTAATGCCGGCGATTTTGACCACGCATCGAGCCTCAACGATAACAATACTTTCTTTGTTGATAACTACTCGAGGGTGAACACGGCACCAAAATCTAGCGTTTACGATAGAAACGGTAAAAAAGTAATGGAGCTCGAAACTACAGATTTATCATTACTAATGGCTTCGGGATATAAATTTCCTGAACCTTTCAAAGTTAAAGCAGATGATGGTGTAACCGATTTATATGGTGTTATGTACAAGCCATTTGATTTCGACCCGAACAAGAAATATCCCATTATCGAATACGTTTATCCTGGGCCGCAAACAGAAGCCGTTAACAAGGCTTTTAGCAAAAGTATGGATCGCACAGAACGTTTGGCACAGTTTGGCTATATCGTTATCACCGTTGGAAACCGTGGGGGGAATCCATCACGCTCAAAATGGTACCACACTTATGGGTATGGAAACCTTCGCGATTATGGATTAGCGGATAAAAAAACAGCTGTAGAACAACTTGCCGCTAAATACCCTTTTATTGATGATAACAAAGTGGGCATTACTGGTCACTCAGGTGGTGGCTTCATGTCTACTGCTGCAATGTTGGTTTACCCTGATTTCTTCAAAGCCGCTGTAAGTAACTCTGGAAACCATGATAACAGTATTTATAACCGCTGGTGGAGCGAAAAGCATCATGGTGTGAAAGAAATTATTAGTCCGAAGGGAGATACAACCTTCAAATATAATATTGAAAAAAATCCTGACCTGGCAAAAAACTTAAAAGGTCATTTACTTTTGATGACCGGTGATGTGGATAACAATGTTCACCCGGCAAATACCATTCGGGTAGCCAATGCCTTAATAAAAGCCGGCAAACGTTTCGATATGCTTATCGTTCCCGGCCAGCGCCACGGTTACGGCGATTTAACCGAATATGCTTTTTGGAAACTTGCCGACCATTTTAATAAATACCTAATCGGTGATTTCTCTGACCCGAGCGATGTCGATTTGGTGGAAATGGATAGGGATATTGAGCAGAACGGGAAGTAAAAGGCTCTTTGCTTTAACTACAATGGCTTGCAGAAATGCAGGCCATTGCTGTTTAAAATCAATTATTTTTTCAGGAGATTACCATCCTGATACCATTGCTGGCGCACACGTATGAGATAACTAAAAAAGTAACCACGGAATTTATCTAGTTTACACGCGACACGCATACGCAGGCGAGGGAAATTTTGGAGCATGTTCTCGCAAAAACGAAAAGCAATATCAATTTAATGCCCGCTAAAGAATTTCAACATCGTCTTCAACGCATTTTCCGAATGCATCCGTTCACCATTCTCGAGAGACTCCAAAGCCATAGCAGAAGCTCTTTTACGCATATTGGTTTCATAAACAGAAATCGCATCTTGCAAACTGCCGTACTTTTCTGAGTTCAAACATTCACTTAATTCAAGTGCATCAAGCATGGCCATATTTACGCCTTCACCAGCAAAAGGCGGCATAAGATGGGCCGCATCGCCAAGCATTGTTAAGTTCGGCAGGGCAGACCAGGTTTGATCCAAAGGCATACAGTAAATAGGTCGCGAAATGAAAGGTGTTTCTGCGTTTTCAAATAATTCATTCCAGATGTTACTCCATTCGGGATAATCTTTTCTGAACCAATTTAACACCTGTTCCTTGTCATTAAAGTTCAATTTGCTATCCGATGTCCAGTTTTCATCAGCCTTAAAACTCGCATAAAAGCCGATTTCTCCGTTCGCCTTCTGGCCCATCAGAATATTTTTCTGATTGCCGAAAGCCATTACTTTTCCGCCTCCAAGCAAATTAGAAATTTTGGGTACCATTTTTTCAGCATGATAAATATTTCCCTCAAGCATGGTTATGCCGGTGTAAAAAGGTTTAATATCTGTTATGTAAGGTCGGATTTTAGAATTCGCACCTTCAGCCGCAATTACGAAATCTGCATAAGCATCAGTTCCATTTGCAAAATGCAGCAACCAACCATCATTGTTATTTTCCATAGAAAGAAAATGGCTGTTCCACACAATTGTATCCGCTTCCAGAGATTCCAGTAATATTTTTCTTAAAACTCCCCGGTCTATCTCAGGGCGAAAATGCTCATGCCCGAAATTTTCTTCTTTTTCAATTTGATGATCGCTATAAAATATTTCTGCCTGTTCGTTTACAATGGTTGTTTTATCGGCACCAACCATGTAATTCTTTTTAAACTCCTCAATCAAATTTGCCTGTTTAAGTGCTGCCAAGCCAGATTCTGTATGCAAATCCAATGGTGAGCCCTGCACCCGTGCATACTTATCTGTATCTCTTTCATAAATTTTTAGGGCAGCGCCTTTAAGCTGTAAAAGCTTTGCCAGGGTTAACCCACCCGGACCACCGCCCACAATAGCGATTTGTTTATTTCGTAATAGCATAATATTGAGTTTTACATCACAAAATTATTGCTTCAAATACACTAAGAATTGTAAAAAACGGTCGTTTTCATTTTTAAACAGCTCTTTTGGTGAAACGCCTGAAAGTTTTTTTACCTCTTTAATGAAATGCGATTGATCGGTAAAGTTGAGTTGAGGATAAAGTTTGCCCTCCTTTATGTGCTTAAGCGAGGCTTGAAAGCGAAGAATGTTGCAATATGCCTTTAACGAAAGACCAAATTGGCCTTTAAAATACCGGTTGATTTGTCTCTCTGTCCAACATACCTCTTGAGCAAGTTCTTTAATGGAAATTTCTCCGTTTGCCGCCATAATTAATTCAAACAGTTTACGCTTTCTTTCGTCAATTTCTTTCGGCAAAAGTGAATGTATTTTTTGTGAAGCTTTACTGCAAAAGCTTGGAAAATCGTTCAAATCATCAATGGTAAAATTCCAAAAGTTTTCGGGCAAAATTTTCCCCGTGTTTAATAACTCCGCAACTGAAAAACCAAAAACATATTCAACCGCCAGCGGATTAAAACTAATCGAAAAAAAATTTATGATATCGATGTTTGCGTACTTGGGCTTAGTCTCTAAACCCAATAAGGCAATATTCAGACTGTTATCTGTATTCTTAGAAAAAATCAGATCAATTTTGCCATTTGGAATAACAACTGCCTCATTAATAGTTGAAATGTTGTTTAATGAGGAAAAACAATAAACATAATCAGCAAGGGATTTATCCGGTTTTAGCAGCTGATAGTTTAATGCCTGATCCATTATCTATGTTTCTGTAAATTCTTTCCTTAAAATTATTTTAAGAATTTGAGCCTGCAAAATAGAAAAATCCAACTCAATTTTTTGCATCTTTTGAGTACCGCAAAACAATCTTTAATTGTTATTTGGTATTCTACAGTACAAAATGTCAGCTATTGAATAAAGGAATATCATTTCGATTAAAAAGCAGGCATTAGCAGGCGGAAATCTGGGACGTGTGAAACAACAAAGTGGCGATAGGTGATTTTAAATGCGCATGCTGTACGCATACCTCAGCTGGGGCTGCAAATTCTAAGAAAGCCGAATCCCCAAAAATTCATAAATTACCTGCTAAAATTAAAATTTATGAAGAAAATTATATTTTACCTCTCAGGGCTTGCTATTTGTATTTCTGCTTGTAAGCAATCGGCAGAAACCACGGCCGATGGCCCTGATTCGGTAGCAATTAAAGCTATTAACGATTCTAGCCTGACGAAATATTTATCGGTAATTGCTGCCGATAGTTTAGAAGGAAGGAAACCTTTTACCAGCGGTGAAACCAAAACGATAAAGTATTTAAAGACAGAATTTGAGCAATTAGGCTTAAAGCCTGGTAACGGCGATAGTTATTTTCAGGAAGTGCCAATGGTAGAAATAAAATCCACTCCGGATGAAAAAATGTTTGTCAAGTCGGGACAGAAAGCACTTACCTTGAATTATTTAACTGAGTTTGTGGCTGGTTCACGCCGCGTTCAGGATGAAGTAAGCATAAAAAATTCACCTTTAGTTTTCGCCGGTTACGGTATTGTTGCACCTGAATATGGCTGGAATGATTACAAAAATCTGGATGTAAAAGGAAAGACTGTTGTGGTGCTAATTAACGACCCGGGTTTTGCGGATTCTACAATGTTTAAAGGTAAAAACATGACTTATTATGGTCGCTGGACGTATAAGTTCGAGGAAGCATCCAGGCAGGGTGCTGCCGGAATTTTAATTATTCATGATACGGCGCCGGCTGCTTATCCATGGACAGTGGTGCGCAGCGGCTGGTCGAAATCAAAACTAACTTTACAAACGGAAGATAACGGCATGAATAGGACCGTTATTGAAGGATGGATTGGTTTGGATGTTGCAAAGAAATTATTTGCATTGGGTGGACAATCTTTCGATGCTCTAACAGCAAATGCCCGTAAAAAGAATTTTAAAGCTGTTGATTTGAATTTAACAACTTCGTTGACTGTTAAAAACAAAATTAAAAAATCCGTAACTTATAATGTTCTGGCATCAATTCCGGGCGATAAGCTTAAAAACGAAGCCATAATTTATTCGGCACACTGGGATCATTTAGGTGTTGGTGAGAAGGTTCAGGGAGATTCGATTTATAATGGTGCTGTTGATAACGCAACTGGTGTAGCTTCATTATTTGAAATTGCTTCGGCCTTTAAAAAGTTGCCTAAAAATCCGGATAGAACAATTCTGTTTATTTCTTATACGGCTGAAGAGCAAGGATTATTAGGCTCGGAATATTATGCCAAACACCCAACTTTTCCCTTGGATAAAACGGTTGCTAACATTAATATGGATATGATGGGCCTTGCTGGTAAAACAAAAGATATTGTGGTTTATGGTTATGGCCAATCCGAACTGGAGGATTATGCTGCGGCATCTGCAAAGAAACAAAACCGGGTATTGGTTCCAGATCCGGTTCCATCTTCAGGTTTATACTATCGTTCCGATCATTTTAATTTGGCAAAAGTTGGCGTTCCTTCCTTGTTTACAGGCTCTGGGGTTGATAATGTAAAAAATGGCAGAGCATGGGGTTTGAAACAAGTTGCCGATTTTACAAAGAACCGTTACCATTCTCCTCAAGATAATTTCGATGCTAAAACGTGGGATTTATCAGGCATTGTAGAAGATGTTCGCTTGTTATTTGATATGGGTTATCGCTTAAGTAAAGAAAATACTTATCCAAAATGGAAGGATGGCTCGGAATTTAAAGCCATAAGAGCGAGAAAATAGTTTATTATATTGTAAATGTCGAGTCTTTCTAAATGTTTCTAATGATAAGCACGACGTAAAAAAGCTCAGCATAATATAATTTGAAAAGTATTAAATATAAAAGCCACAGATTTTAAATTATAAATCTGTGGCTTTTAAGCTCGAAATTATTTTCGATTAGAAGTGGAACATTACACCTAATTTAGGCGCAAAAGTGTCAGCTTCTAAACCGAATGAGTTTGTAATAATTTTGTTTCCTGTAGCTTCATTTTTAGCCTGGAAATTCTGGTAACCTAAACCGTTAACAGAAACTTCGATGCCGATTCTTTTAGTAGGGAAGAAAGCAAAACCTGGAGCAACGTTAACGCCAATTGAAGTTGTTGAAGCAACTTTAGCGCCTGTATCACCGTTTGCCGCAACTACTTTGTTAGAACCAAATGCCATTGGAACTGATAATTGCCCGAAGAACTTAAACTGATCTGATAAACCAACATAGTAACGACCGAATGGTGCAACTACGAATGCTTCATTTTGAATTAAACCACTTACTTGTTTGTTGTATGTGTATCCAACGCCAGTACCGATAGCGAAATTGTTGCTTACAAAATAACCAACACTTGGTATAATGTTGAAGCTAACATCTGATTTCGCTGCGCCTTCAACTTTAGTAGAATTGAAGCCAACGCTACCACCTAAAATCACTTTTCCTTTTTCTGTTTGTGCATTAGCACCATAAACTAAACCTGCAACTGCTACTAATGATAATAATAGTTTTTTCATCTTTTTTATTATTTATTTGTTTGAAAATATAGCCAATTTTTACTTTTTTATTATCTGACTATATTCGCCTAAAAGTCAACACTTGTGCCAAAAATCATTGTCAGAGTCATTAAAAAATCAGTTTTTGGTTAACTGGCTTATTAATAAACAGATATAAAAAAGGTGTTAAATCAATATTATTTTTGTGTGACTAAAAATCAATCGATTGATTAATTTTTTAGAGGTGACAGATTGACAATCTGACTTTTTTCGAATAAATGTCAGGTTTTAGACTGAAGTTTTGACATCTTTTGGGAATACCGTTGGTAAAAGGTATAGCAATTATTAAAGATTGAAATTTCTCCACTTTGGTATAATTTAGAAAGCGGAGAAATTGATACGATTAAACTTTACAAGCCGAAATTAAGTTTTCGATTTTCTTTTTAATGATTCCAATTGCAGCTTCATCTTTCAAGTTTCCCTTTTCATCAAACTTATGCTGTGCCTGAGCAATCAAAACTTCAGGCTGTAAAACAGGATTCATGTTCAAGAATGTAAAAACTGGCAAAAAGGCCGTCTGCATTCTAACAGTGCCCCACATGCCTTGTGTTGCGCCCATAATTGCCACAGGCTTATGCATTAATGGCGAATCCTTTCCCCGGCTTGCCCAGTCAATCGCATTCTTCAATCCACCAGGAATCGAATAGTTATACTCAGGAGAAGCAATTATAAAGGCATCAGCTTTGGCAAGTTCATCTCTGAATTTTGCCACACTTGCTGGTCGTTCAGCAACTTCTGGCAGGTCGTTATCGGCATTGTAAACCGGGATGTCATCAAAAGAGATAATTTCAAATTCTATTCCTTCAGGTAACAAACTACCAGCAGTTTTTAACAACATTGCATTGTAAGAACTTTTTCTAAGACTTCCGCACAAACCAACAATTTTTCTGTTTTTTTCCATGCATAATAAACGATAACATTAATGAAATGTTTGATTTTATCAAGGACATGTTGTTGAGTACTAAAATTTATAATGCTTATTTTTGAACATTTCCACTAACTATGAACGAGCAAGCATCCACCGAAAAAATAATAGAAAAGACTGTTTTCCCGATTTTATTTGCGTTAAGCTTTTCCCACCTGCTAAATGATACCATTCAATCTTTAATTCCCGCAATTTATCCGGTGATTAAAACGAGTTACAAATTGAGCTTCTCGCAAATTGGTTTGATTACCTTAACTTTTCAACTTGCCGCTTCATTATTGCAGCCATTTGTTGGGATTTATACCGATAAAAAGCCCCAACCTTATTCTTTAGCCATAGGGATGGGGTTTACCTTAACCGGGTTAATCATGCTTTCTTTGTCTGCACATTTTTACACAATGCTATTTTCAGTTGGGATGATTGGTATCGGTTCATCAATATTTCATCCCGAAGCATCACGAATGGCTCATGCGGCATCGGGTGGTAAACGAGGATTGGCACAATCAGTTTTTCAGCTTGGCGGCAATGCAGGCAGTTCGCTGGGTCCTTTGCTGGCCGCCTGGATTATCGTTCCTTATGGACAATTTAGCGTAATCTGGTTTTCGGCAATTGCCCTTTTGGCGATAATGGTTTTAACTTATGTAGGCAACTGGTATAAAGGATTTATGCTTGCCCGAAGCAAGAAAGCCTCAATTCAAACGGTGGTTAATCAGTTTTCGAAAGGGAGAGTTATTTTTTCTATCGTTATTTTATTGCTTCTGATTTTTTCGAAATACTTCTACATGGCCAGCCTAACTAACTATTTTACTTTTTATCTGATTAATAAGTTTCATCTTTCAGTTCAAACCTCGCAAATTTATTTATTCGTGTTTTTATTTTCTGTTGCAGCCGGAACACTTTTAGGTGGCCCAATAGGCGATAAAATTGGGCGGAAATACGTGATCTGGGCGTCCATTTTAGGAACGGCACCATTTGCACTCTTGCTACCACATGCAAACTTATTTTGGATTGGGGTTTTAATTGTACCTATCGGGATGATTTTAGCTTCAGCGTTTTCAGCTATTTTAGTTTATGCACAAGAACTGATTCCGGGTAAAGTTGGGCTTGTGGCTGGTTTGTTTTTTGGGTTCGCTTTTGGTATGGGCGGAATTGGTTCAGCGCTGCTAGGTAAATTAGCAGATTCGAAAGGAATTGAATATGTGTTTTCAATCTGTGCCTTTTTACCACTTATTGGTTTACTTACAGGCTTATTGCCAAATATCGAGGCTAAAAAGAAATAGCATCCTCTGAGATAGAATTTACTTTATTTCAATTTTCATAGTTTTGAAACCAAAATTACCTTGGGTATCTGTTCCTTCAATCCACACCGTATAACTGCCTTTTTTATCTGCTGAAAAGAATGAAAAGCTCGCCTTACCAAGTTGGTTTGTTAAAATATGAGGATTCCAGTATATAGTGGACCGGTAATCTGGTTTTTTATCTTCTCTATTTACTGAGGTATATTTAGGGCTGTAGAAAACTTTATTATCGCCATAAGTTGGTGGTTTATAGCGGTACATGTTCGAGCTTTTTCTTAAAAATGGACCCTGACCACTTCGAGTTGTTACTTCAACATATACGTAAGTTTCGATACTGAAGGGATTCTCGTATTGCATAACATACCGGTTAACATTTTTACTGCTCGTCATTACTTCAATTCCCTTAATATCCTCTGCGTTGTAGTAATCCAGATACTCTTTTATATAATCATAATACTCCGTTCTCGAATATTGCTGCACAGGATTATAAAAAAAATCTACTTCTACACCATCAATAATTAATCTAAAAACTGAGCCATTAACTTTATAAAGATGCATTCCTGATTTTGGCGCAACCGCATGATGAAAACCTTTTATCGTTTCTTCTAAAACCTGGAGCAGTGTTTTCTTCGCAACTTTGTCTAAATCATCTTCGTTTAGTGTGATGTCGGCATTTCCATCACCATTTAAATTTTTAGAACCTTTAATAACTCGCTTGCCTGTAATTTTTACTTCCCTCAGCATGATTCCGTTTTTAAAAGCCGCTTGATATTCATCGCTTTTTGCTGCGATAAATTGGTTTGAAGTACTATCTACCAGTTCTGTATTAATAATTTGTTTTTTAGGCGGCGGAACCACAAAGGGCGGGGTTTGAGTATCATTCATTTCAAAACCCAGCGTACCCCATTTACCTTTAGAATTTTTAACCTGTACAACAAAAGATGCACTATCGAGCGGCGGAAAGTCTTTAAAGGCAAATTCACCATTAGCATTTGTGGTAGTTTCGAAAATAGATATGGGTTTTTTAGTGCTTAATAACAGAATTTGAGCGTTAACACCTGGTTTATTTGCAATGTTGGTTACGCGTCCACTTATTTCAAAATCTTTTTCAGCCTTTATTGCTGGTTTTTTTGATGATTCCCAATTGTAACTTACCCAGCCTTGCGTAAGCATCAGCGCATCTAAATCATTGTGTTTTTGCTCATTAAAATTGTTAAAGTAATAGCCTGGTGATTCAACTTCGCCTTTTAAATCGGATGTTAAAAGTAAATGGCTTAAAATATTATCATCATTTAAACTGTCTTTTTTAACTTGATTATCATCGGTAACTGCAATTGAGAAACTTCCAGATACAGGTCTTTTCAACCAATCAGTTACACTTAAATCAATACAAATACTGTCTCTGTTACTGTATACATTTCTGTCAGCCTTAGTTCCAACTCGTAATTCGTCCTGATGATTTATAAAGAAATTTCGTTGGTTAAGACTACGGTTTTTTGAATCTGTTAGTAAGATTTGACAAACACCGGTAGGGAAGAGGTTTTTAGAAATTTTTAGCGTGTTATATTTTTTACCTGATTTAAATCGAGCCACGAAGCATAAAATCCCTCTTGATTGGCCAAGCATGGTTATTTCCTGCTCAGGCAAATCAGAAAACATGTTTACGGATAAAGAATCTGATGCATAGTTATTGTTTACCTGAAGATAAGAGCCAGATTTAGATACCTTTGGGAAAGTTTCTGTTTTGCTGCTTTGCTTGCTTGAAATTTTTGCCCTATATGTTTCGCTTTCATTTCCAGGTAGATAAAAATAACCCATTCCTTTGTCGTTTGATTCAAAATCCAATATTTTGCTTTGATTGGAATTGAATATTTCTCCTGAAATTTTTACGCCATCACCTAAACCGTTAACAGCTTTAAAAGCAATTCTTTGTCTGGAATTTGCAATCCAGTTACCGCCTTCTGGTAAAAATTGAATATCGAAATCATTTGCTTTTTCCGGCGAAATTGTATTTGTTTTTTTTTGTGCTTTTAGAAGCTTTTTATCTGGTTGAAAAGTATCTTCTTCAGTAAGAAAATCTACAATTTTAAATTCTTTTTTAAATATATATTCATCGTCAAAATTCAACATCCAATTGGTGTAAGCCCGAAAAGTGTAGGTTCCTGCCTTATAGAGTTCCTGCTTTAAGGCAAAACCTCCCCAGGTAATACCCATCGCAGTTGGCAAACAAATTCTTTGAACATTTTTTCCATTTGAATCGAATAATTCGAAATAAATTAATCCGCTAACTTTCGAAGCCTCTAGTAAGCTTGCATTGACTAAATAAGCCTTAAACCAAAGTGTATCCTGTGGTGCATAAACAGATTTATCGAGTTGGATGTATAGTTTTTCCCGTGGAAAATTATTCCTTACACTATCAAATTGTGCAATAGCTTTTGTGTCAGCAGCATTTTGTTGTGAGAAGGCGTAGTTAGAGATCAACAACAAAAATAATATGCCCTTTAATATTTGAGAGAAGTAATTTAGCATAAGCAAACAAATGGCTATGTAAAATACAATAATTTTTGACCAAAAAAAAACGGCTGTTAAACCAACAGCCGCTCTATAAACCAATTATTTCTAATTATGCTTTTTGATTCAAAAATACAAAGTTATTATCAAACATATCCAGCTTAATTTTACTGTCTTTATCTACTTTTCCTGATAGAATTTCTTTCGATAATTCGTTCAGAATACGTTTTTGAATGACTCTTTTTAAAGGCCTGGCGCCAAACTGCGGGTCGTAACCTAATTGGGCCAACCAATCCAAAGCTTCAGGCGATGCATCCATTTCAATGCCCATTTCGGCTAAAGTATGCTGAACATGCTTAAATTGAAGTGAAACAATATCCCTGATTTCGTTGCGATTTAGTGGTGTAAACATTATCAGTTCATCAATACGGTTTAAAAACTCCGGACGAATAGTTTGTTTCAACACCTCGAACAACTCGTTTTTGGTTTTCGCAATTACTTCATCTCTGTTTTCATCACTTAAATCTTTAAAATTATCCTGAATTAAGTGCGCACCAATGTTTGAAGTCATGATAATGATAGTGTTTTTAAAATTCACCGTTCTGCCTTTATTATCCGTTAAACGGCCATCATCCAATACTTGTAACAAAATATTAAACACATCCGGATGGGCTTTTTCAATCTCATCAAGCAATACAACCGAGTAAGGTTTACGCCGAACCGCTTCCGTTAACTGGCCGCCTTCATCGTAACCAACATATCCGGGAGGCGCACCGATTAGACGAGAAACAGCGTGACGTTCCTGATATTCACTCATATCGATTCTTGTTAACGCATTTTCATCATTAAACAAAAACTCTGCAAGTGCTTTCGCCAGCTCCGTTTTACCTACACCTGTTGTACCCAAGAAAATGAACGAACCGATTGGCTTGCGTTTATCCTGCAAACCTGCACGCGAACGACGAATTGCATCAGAAATGGCTTCAATCGCTTCATCCTGTCCTGCAACGCGTTGGTGCAATTCAGCTTCTAGATTTAGTAATTTTTCACGCTCACTTGCAATCAGTTTGGTAACAGGAATGCCTGTCCACCGACCAACAACGCCTGCAATATCATCGGCAGTTACTTCTTCTTTAAGCATTCTGCTATCGCTTTGCTGATTTTCCAAATCGGCCTTTAGCTTTTCAAAAGTATCTTGTGCTTCCTTAATTTTTCCATAACGGATTTCGGCAACTTTACCGTAATCGCCGGCACGTTCCGCTTGTTCGGCTTCTAATTTGTATTGCTCAATAAGCTCCATTTGCTTATTCAGGTTATCAACCAAATCTTTTTCACCTTGCCACTTGGCTTTCAGCTCATCGCGTTCTGCAGATAAATTCGCAATCTCTTCTGAAAGTTCTTTAACTTTTTTATCGTCTTTTTCGCGTTTAATGGCTTCACGTTCAATTTCCAAACGCATAATTTCACGGTCTAAAGCATCAACGTTTTCAGGTACGCTATCCATCTCCATACGCAATTTCGATGCAGCTTCATCCATTAAATCGATGGCTTTATCTGGTAAAAAACGGTCGGAAATATAGCGTTGGCTCATTTCTACAGCAGCGATGATAGCCTCATCTTTAATTCTAACCTTGTGGTGCGTTTCGTAACGTTCTTTCAAACCACGCAGTATCGAAATTGCATCCTGCGTATCTGGCTCTTCGACCATCACTTTCTGAAAACGGCGCTCAAGGGCTTTGTCTTTTTCTAAATATTTTTGATATTCATCTAACGTTGTTGCACCGATGGCACGTAACTCGCCACGAGCTAAAGCAGGTTTTAAAATATTTGCCGCATCCATAGCACCTTCGCCACCGCCTGCGCCAACCAAAGTGTGTATCTCATCGATAAACAAAATAATATCGCCGTCACTCTGTGTTACCTCTTTAACAACCGCTTTTAACCTTTCCTCAAATTCGCCCTTATATTTGGCGCCGGCAATTAATGCGCCCATATCCAATGAGTAAACTGTTTTACTTTTCAGGTTTTCAGGTACGTCGCCCTTTATAATTCTGAAAGCAATACCTTCTGCAATCGCTGTTTTACCAACACCGGGTTCACCAATTAGAATCGGGTTATTTTTTGTTCTGCGTGATAAAATCTGAATAACACGACGAATTTCTTCATCACGACCAATAACGGGATCTAGTTTTCCGCTTTCGGCATATTCGTTTAAATTACGGGCATATTTACCCAAAGCCTGGTAAGTTGCTTCTGCGTTCTGGTCGGTTACGCGATTATCACCACGTAATTCGACAATAGCTTTTTTAAGGTCTTTTTCGTTAACGCCCTGCTCTTTTAGTAATTTTGAAGTGTTATCGTTAACGGCTAAAATACCCAATAATAAATGCTCTACAGATACAAATTCATCTTTAAATTCTTTTAAAAACGATTGTGCTTTTTGTAAAACGTTATTGGTATTTGATGACAAATAGACATTGCTTCCGCTTACTTTTGGGAATTTTGCAATCTCATTATCTAAATTTTGATTTATTGAATTAAGATTAACGTTTAGCTTCTTTAAAACGTAAGAAACCACGTTTTCATCAACAGTAAGCAAACCTTTAAGCAGGTGTGCCGTTTCAATAGCCTGTTGCTGGTTGCCTTGGGCTATTTCGGAAGCCTGTTGAATTGCTTCCTGGGCTTTGATTGTAAAATTGTTGAAGTTCATATAACCGTTTTAGTCAAAACAAATGCCACAACGATTTTGATTTTTGAATCGGAAATTTTGTCGGGTCGATTTGAAATTTTATGACTAAATTACTGATTGTTAGTGTTTTGTGCTGAAATTTTGTCGTGTTTGAAGTATCTGGAATTAAGTAGAAAAGCAATTTCTGTGTCTCTTTTGATTCTGCTTCCCGCTTTCCACTTAATTTTTTGTTGCCCTTCAACTGCGCTCAGGAGGACAACAAAAAGATATCGCTCCAATCGGGTTTAAGTGGCCAAAATTCTGCATCTATTTAAGAAAAACCCTAATGCATAAAAAAGCATCTGCGTTTATTTACAGATGCTTTTTAATATTTTAGTCTTTGCCTGTTAACTGTCTATGATGTTAATTAAACAAGTAGCCGGTAAACTATCCTAAAATTTCTTTTAGTTTTTCAGTCTGATGGTCGGCCAATTTCTGAAGCGGTCCTGAAGCCAACATTTTCATCATCATATTTAAATCGGCTGAAATAATATGTTTAGCCGTAGTTGTGCCATTTCCATTATCAGCAACAGTCCATTTCAACTCTACATCAAATGGTGCTTTTTCTGATGGGATTGCAGTAAGCTCCTGATTCTCGATGCGATTAGAGATTTTAATTGCCAATTTAGCCATGTTTTGAATGGTAAAGCGAGCTTCATCATCAGTCGATTCCCAATTGTAAATGTTTTCGGGCATCAACTGTTGATGATTATTCATATTTGAGAGAAAAGTATAAACCTCATTCACAGGCTTGTTAACCTCTACAGCGCTTTCAATAATTGTCATTTAGGTAAATATTTAGGTTAGGGGATTTTTATACTAGGATTCTGAATTCAGCGTTTGATTTTGTCCCCATTCCGAAGGATTTAAGCGCCATTTGCTCAATAATTCCATATCGCTTTTAGCAATAATGCTATGTTCGGCGGCATAATCAATCAAAGCACCGTAGCTAGATAAGGTAATATAACGGCATTTCGCTGCGGCAAAGTTTTCGTCAGCTTTTTCAAATCCATAAGTAAAAATTGCAGCTAAACCAGCAACAGATAATCCAGCTGCTCTAAGTGCATCAACAGCCTGAAGGCTACTCTTACCTGTTGAAATTAAATCTTCAATTACCATAACACGCTGGCCTTCTACTACTTCGCCTTCAATTAAGCTTCCTGTTCCGTGTTCTTTAGCTTTTGCTCTAACGTAGATAAAAGGTAAACCTAATTCTTGTGCAACCAAAACGCCCTGGGGAATTCCTGCAGTTGCTACACCGGCAATTACATCAACTGAACCGAATTCTTCCTGAATTGCTTGTGCCAACTTCTGACGAATATAAGTTCTAACCTGAGGATGGGAAAGGGTAATTCGGTTATCGCAATAAATTGGCGATTTCCAACCCGAGGCCCAAGTAAAAGGATTATTAGGTTGTAATTTAATTGCCTTTATTTGTAATAAAAATTCCGCTACCTTTAATTCAATATCACTTTTATTATACATGGCCCAAAATTACAGAATTTATATTAACGATAACACCCTGTTTATCTCAGATGTTTTGCCTGAACAAAAAGAAAAAATTCAACAGCTTGAATTTCAGGATTTTGATTTGCAAACATTTTACAAAAAATTAAAGAACGGGTCTAAAAAAAGCTACATTTTCTTAACTAAAAACCCTAAAGAAACGTTCAAAAAGCTAAAAAAGAATTGTGAGATTATAAAAGCAGCCGGTGGCTTAGTGGAAAGTGTTAACGGAAATTACCTGTTTATTTTTAGAAATAAAAAGTGGGATTTGCCAAAAGGTAAGCTCGAGGTTGGGGAAAATATGAAGGAAACCGCCGTTCGTGAAGTAGAAGAAGAGTGCGGAATTAAGGTTGCCAAACGTGAAGAAAAGCTTTGCAAAACTTATCATGTTTATCCAATGGGTTCGAAGATGGTAATTAAGAAAACCAACTGGTACAAAATGAAAGTTAAGGGCGAGCCGAAATTAATCCCGCAAAAGGAGGAAGGAATTGATGAAGCGGTTTGGTTAGACAAGGGCCATGTTGGTCCAGTGGTTAAAAATACTTTTCCCTCGATTATGGATGTGTTAAGGGCTGGAGGGATTTTGTAAGAATGTTTTTAGCCGTGAGTAAAATCATGGCTTATATTTCGATTTGCAAAGTTTAATACTAGTATTATAGGACACAATTTTAATTGTAGGCGCTGGGAGTAATTTGTGTCCATTCTGTATAGCTGTTACTAAAAGAAAAGCACTAACGCTCAAAATCCAATTCATCAACCACTTTTTTAACTCGGTTTAAGTACTTTCCGTAATAGTACCAGGCCCAAAGTTCAGTAATTGCGCCAATAATCAAGATAGAAATAAAGCAATTTAAAATAAGGTAAACGGGAGATAGTTTGCTCATAATTCTTGCAAAAACGGAAGCCCTTTCTACAAACAGATAAATTGCAAAAAACGCTAATCCAATAAAAGCAATAATATAAGTAAGTGCTTTATAAAGTTCGATAATCAATTTCATTTCATAGAAAAACCAAAGAACACTTTTTCTGCTGTCCAAACTCATATCATAAGAATTTTTGTAAAATCTGTAAAATTTAAAAAAATAGTAGGCTGTAAATCCGCAGGTTATGGCATAAAAAACCATATAAACCATTTCCATTTTAACGCTGAAATTGAAGAAATACGGAATAACAGCCATTAAAACCAAAGCTACAATCTGATAATTGAACTCGTGTTTCATCTTTCTCCTGATGATATCAATAGGCGTACGGGCCTGTTTAATTTTAAGCATATGTTCTGAAATGTTGGTTTCTTCAGCGCCTGCTGCATTCCATTCGTTTTTTAGTTCGTCAAAATTCATAGCCATTTTTCTTTATAATGAATTGTAATTTTTCTTTAGTTCTGTTGAGTTTTACTCTGGCGTTCACTTCCGTGATACCCAGGTTTTCTGCAATTTCTCTGTGCGACTGATTTTCGAGAAAGAGAAATATTAGTGCTTTTTCTACCGCATTTAACTCTTGAACAGCTTTGTACAAGTAGGCGAGTTTCTCTTCTTTTAGTTCATTTTCGTTTACATCAATTACATCGATGTTTTCATCAAGAGGTGTCTTATCAACTTTTCTATTGTCTTTTTTGAAATATATCAGGGCTGTATTTAAGGCCACGCGATACATCCAGGTAGAGAATTTACTGTTGCCTTTAAAAGTTGGGTAGGCTTTCCAAAGCTGCATCACAATTTCCTGAAACAAATCCCGTTGTTGCTCGGCATCGTCCATATACATTTTCGAAACTTTATATATAATCGCTTTGTGCTGATTTACTAACGAGAGAAATATGCTTTCAGTTTCTTTCATTTAAGGCGTTGTAGATTGGCTAAATGATAGAATTAGTTGAAAATGTAAATGGGTTTTAACAAAAGCGGTATCCCTTGAGTTGTCATAATTTATTTATTTACTCAATTGGTATTCGAATTTTTGGAAACGTTACATTAACTATGGAATATTTTTAAGAATTGAATTTTATGGTTTATACAAAAAGTCCAAAGCCTCTTTAGGCACAAACGGACTCACGTCGCCATGATTTCTCAGAATATCGCGGACAATTGTAGAACTGATTGCTGAATATTCAGGCTTGCTTAGCAGGAGAATGGTTTCTACTTCGGGCATCATGGTTTGGTTAATTTGAGCAATGGCTCTTTCGTACTCAAAATCTGATGCTGAACGAATACCACGAACCATATAAGTTGCGTTTATTTTGCGGCAAAAATCGACAGTCAAGCCCTCGTAAGTTTGAATTTCGATGTTTTTGTAGCCTGCAAAGACAGTTTTCAGAATTTGAAGTCGCTGTTCTGCGGTAAGAAAATTTTGCTTGGAACTATTTAAACCAATCCCGATTACAATCTTATCAAAAAGAGGCGTTGCACGTTGTAAAATGTTTACGTGGGCAATGGTTATTGGGTCAAATGAACCTGGAAATAGCGCTATCTTCATATTTCAAATATAGATTTTTAAGCGGAAAGGCGAAAGGCTAAAGCGCAAAGCTTTATTGTTTCGTCATTGCGAGGTACGAAGCAATCTTAGTGCATTCGCTGTAAACCCAAAGTTGTAGGATTGCTTCGTGCCTCGCAATGACGACCGTTTTAATAAAACACTTAAAACTTAGCGTTCTTTGCGGTTAAACAAACTCAAAAAAACTGAAGGACGAATTCCCATATTTTCTGGTTTCGGTATAGCCAGGTTGGCTATTCAGTTTCATATTGCTTTGATGCTCGACAACTAAAAGCCCATCAGGTTTAAGTAGTTTTTGCGCTGCCACCATTACAGGTATCTGTGGAATGTTCGGCATGTTGTAAGGTGGGTCGGCAAAGATTAAATCGTAAGAGCCCGTCATCTGTTTTAGCAACTTAAAAACATCGCCTTTGCGGACTTCGACCTGATTAAACTCGTGCTTTTTAGCTGTTGTTTTAACCCAGTTTATGCAGCCGTAATCCATGTCTATCGCCAAAATGCTTTCGGCGTTACGAGAGGCAAATTCGAAAGTCAGGTTTCCGGTTCCGCAGAATAAATCCAGAACTGAGCAAGTTTCGAAATCAAATCGATTATTTAAGATGTTAAAAAGCGCCTCTTTCGCCATGTCCGTGGTGGGGCGCACAGGTAAATTTGCAGGCGGCTGCATACGAATACCTTTTAATCTGCCTCCAATTATTCGCATAAATCAAGTGCAAGTAATCCGCTGAAATAATGTTTAGGCATATCTGCCAATAATTCACTATTCTGTTTTCCTGCGGGAAGAAAGAAATAAAGGTTATTGAAGTATTTTAGAAGCGTGTTGTAGTAATCATCGTCTTCATTAATAATGCCTTGTATATAAACCGGGATAGATTCTGTTAAGCCCAACTGCTCAATAATCAACAATAAAAAGTAATTAAATTCTTCTGCGGTTTCTGCATCATAATGATTCTGGAAATTGATTTTCTTGTCCTTTACAAACAATGCGTTAAATGAGGATGCCGTGAAATCAATTAACAAAGCATTGCCGGATAAATGATTAAATAGAGCCAATAATGGTGATGATTGAGGATAAAAGACAGTGTTTTCTGGCAGTTTTTCTTGTACCTTGTCATCTAATGAGAAAAGTGTATTAAAACCTAATTCATCGTGATGTTTAGCGTATACTTTTCCATCTGAACCCATATATTTAGAATAAACAGAAAGGTTATCGGCATCAAACCATTCATTAGGTATAAAAATGAAATTTGAGGTATGTACAGCTGCTTTTATTACGCCGTATTTTAAAGATAAGTAAGTATCAGTTTCAAAGGCAGATTTTAAATCCTGCTCCACATTTTCACATCCTTGCTTGTCGAAAATAACATTAATTTCGTCCGAATTTTTATTTATTACCGCATAAGAAAAGCTGTCGTTCGTTATTTTTAACAATAAATGGCAGTTTACCGATGCATCAGCTTTAAAACCCGGGTCGACTAATAAAAGGCTGTTTTTACTCATTGAAGCAAAAATAGAGTTTTTTAGAGATTAACCGCAACGGGTACAAAGTTTTTTCGCAAAGGCGGCAAAGTTGCGTGTGTTTAAGGCAGCCGTTACTCTCAATTTGATTGGGAGCTAATGCACACGTTTAATTAAATTAACATTCTTACCTGCTTCGGAAAGCCGAGGATGCAACAAGCCACACAAACAAGGATTGACACGGAAGTTCACACTTACTTTCCGTGGAAATCTGTGGTATAAACCCAACTAAATCTTTTTACCAAAATCAAACCTTTCGTCTATCCGAAATTCGAAATATTCAGCTTAAATTCGAAACATGAGTTACAAGCCTACTTATAAAGCAGCAAACACAGTTGCGGCTAAAATTGAACAACATTTTATAAAACTGCATGCAACTGCGGCGGCGCAGGGCGAGGTAGATTTGGCTACACAGCCTGATAAGAAAACCATCGAAGCTTTAATTGATGTTGCTTTTTGGAGTAGCTTGCGGAAAGAAGAGGGACATTCGCCCCGTATTTCTGTCGCTTTTTTACCACCATCGCAAACTTCAAAGCCGTTGAAATTTGCAAAGCCTTTGCCCTTAAATGCCAACACGCTGACTAAAATTGCGCCTGGTATCGAGCGTTCGGGTATTCACTTAGGCGTTTGGGAGGAAGACGGCGAACTTTATATCTGGGGCACCACATTAAACATTCCTAACTTTTGTTTCGTTGTTGATGTTTCTGAACCCGGACTTATCGTAATTAAACACCGAAGAATTTATGGAATAGGGAAGTTTACGAATGTTGCCGTTTTAAAAGGCGAGCAGATAAGAATCGTTGATGATACCTCTTGTACAAATCGCGATTGCCCGCCGATTTTGAAAGCTTTACTCGATTTAACTGTTCTCGCGAGTTGGAACGACCCGATAAATATTTTAATTCAATTTTCTGTTTCTATGCGTAGTCATGGGCGGGGAGGAGCGCTGCTCATTGTTCCGAAAGGAGATACAAAATGGGAGGAGTCGATTATTCATCCGATACAATATCTGGTAGAGCCGCCATTTTGCGGATTATCAAATCTGGCCAAGCAAACAGGTAATCAAACCGAAATTTTTTCTCAAGGCGCTTTACGTCGCGAGGTGGAGCATTTGGCTGGTTTAACAGCCGTAGATGGTGCAACAATTATTAATGAGGAATTTGATTTAATTGCTTTTGGCACTAAAATCGGTAGGGCAAAGGGTAAGCCAACTGTTGAGCAAATTGCATTTTCAGAACCGATTGTTGGCGGCGAAGATAAAATTTTATATCCTGGCCAGCTTGGCGGAACAAGGCATTTTTCGGTTGCGCAATTTGTGAACGACCAGCCACAGGCGATTGGTTTAGTGGCCTCACAAGATGGACATTTTACAATTTTTAGCTGGAGTAAACAGCAGAATATGGTAATGGCGCATCGCATTGAAACATTGTTATTGTAATAGGAAAATCGTAATTGCAAGGTAGGTAGCAATCTCTTCACTTTTTCGTTTTGTCCTGGCCGGACGGGCTTTTTTCTTTTTGACAACGAAAAGACCTGCGAAGCAAGCTTGAACACCTGTAAAAAAAAATATAACCCCGTGAAAAAACAAAAATTGCCGGCTGAAAATTTTTGTATTAAAGTTAGTAGTAAGGCTTGTGTTTTGCATGCCCAAAAATTTGTTAGGCCGGATTAGAGTAGAACGGAGATTGGGTGGTAAGGCTTAGCTGGGTGGATGATTTGATGCTTATACATTTCGCATGGGGTAACATTAAAAAGAAGCTTATATCTTTGCCATCTAAACCGTATTGCAGCGGCATCTTTTTTGTTTCAGGAGTTCGACAAAATCAGTATAGCATTCACAAAAAAATATAGCGGAAAGACGGAATGCTACAACCGATTAGTACTAAAAAGTGTTTTCCAAATGATTAAAATTGGGCAATACTAACAGATAACCAAGTTAAAACAGTTAAATAACCAATATGTACATCGATAAAAGTCAACTCATTGCGCAAGCTTACGAGCATACGCCAACGAAGGAGCAGTTGCTTTTTTGTGAGCGGATGTCGAGGTTTTTGCAGGACGATGATGAATATAAGTGTTTTGTGCTGAAAGGTTATGCCGGTACGGGTAAAACGACTTCGGTGGCGGCCTTGGTAAAAGTGTTGGCGAAGTTCAATTTGAGGAGCGAGTTATTGGCTCCAACCGGAAGAGCGGCAAAGGTGATGAGCCAATATTCGTATCGAAAAGCCTTAACTATTCACAAAAGAATTTACAGGAAACGTTCGGCGGCATCGCCTGAAATGCAATTTCAATTGGCGCCAAACTTGTCAGAAAATACGCTTTTTATTATCGATGAGGCTTCGATGATTGCCGATGAATTTAACGAAACCGGTTCTTCTATTTTGAGGGATTTACTGGAGTTTGTTTACAATACAAAAAATTGCTTCCTGCTTTTTGTTGGGGATACCGCACAATTGCCGCCCGTTGGAAGCTTAGATAGTCCGGCATTGAATGAACAGTATTTAAAAGATAAATTTGCTTTAACGGTAACTTCTGTAGAGTTAAAAGAGGTGGTTCGGCAGGAAAAAAAATCGGGTATTTTAGCCAATGCAACGATGTTGAGAACCCAGATTTCTAAAAATCCTGAAAATCCGTTGCCGAAATTTCTGACGAAAAACTACAAGGATATTTATAATATGGCCGGCGCTCGCCTGGTTGAGGGCTTGGAATATGCTTATCGCAAATTTGGGATAGAAAATACGCTGGTGGTTTGCCGCTCAAATAAGTCAGCGAATGTTTACAATCAGCAAATCAGGGCCAGGTTGCTTTATCGCGAAGAGGAATTAACAGGTGGCGACCAGATTATGGTAGTTCGGAACAATTATTTTTGGCTGCCTGAAAACGAAGAAACTGCTTTTATTGCCAATGGCGATATGGCAAAAGTAATTCGGGTGCGTGGAGAAGAAGAACGTTATGGTTTTCGCTTCGCGGATGCTACTTTGGAGTTTATGGATTTTCCGGCTGCGGGGCAAATAAGTTGTAAGGTGATGTTGGATACCTTGAATCTGGAATCGGCGAACTTACCTTATGAGCAAAATAAAAAGCTTTTTGATGGCTTGAATGAAGACTACGAACATATAGGCAATAAAAGAGAGCGGATGCTGGCGATAAAGGCCGACCCGTTTTACAACGCTTTGCAAATTAAATTCGCCTATGCGGTTACTTGCCATAAGGCGCAGGGCGGTCAGTGGGATGCTGTTTTTGCCGATCAGGGTTATTTAACGGAAGAAATGATTGATTTGGATTTCTTGAGGTGGTTGTACACGGCTGTAACACGAGCCAAAAAGGAGTTGTATCTGGTTAATTTTGCACCACAACTTTTCGCGAAAACTGCGCAGGAAGATTATTTTTAGAAGATGATTTTACAGATTCGAAGGATTACACAGATTGAGCCGCCTCAACAATATTAACCACGGATAAACAGGATAAACACAGTTTTTTTTCCTTGTAAAACATAACCGCAGAAGAATCAACCATATAATAAAATATCAGCTTAAATGTTCTTATATGTCTTGTGTGGTTCAAAAAACCGATGACTCCTGCGTTCAACTAAGCATTAATTCTTATCTTGAATTGCTAACCAAAATTATACTATGAAATTTGCATTTAGTTTAAAAAACAAGCTTAAAGTAGCTTTTTTATTGTTCTGCATTATGTGTTGCACATTGCTTATTCGTTTTTTGGAAGATAAAAGTGTAACCAAAATCAACGAGTCATTTATCTCGATGTACAATGACAGGTTGGTTCCGGCAACGGATTTATTTTTCATCGCTGAAAATCTTTACCATAAAAATGCAATTCTGCAGGATGCTTTTTCAAACGGGATTCAGCCCTCGGGCAGCATTTTAAACATCAGTAAGCATAACAGGAAAATCGATTCAGTTATCAATAAATACGAATTAACTTTACTCGTAAAACAGGAAAAAGCTTTTTTGAGCGACTTAAAAAATGCCTTAGATATTCAGCAAAAACTGGAACATAAAATGTTGACATTATCTGGTAGTGAGGGAAAAAATGTTTATGAACTAGTTGGAAGAAGTGCGGCAACGCAAACCCTGAATAAGCTTTCTGCGCTGATTAAAATCCAGTCGAAAGTGGGAGATGAGTTAATTAAGGATTCTAAAATTTTTGTTTCAGGAACGAAAATTTATTCCACCTTTCAAGGTATTTTAGCCGTTATCATTGGAATTATGATAGTTTCGATTATCTCAGCATCCAATATCGTAAAAATTCAGAATGATAAATTTAAGCTGAATTAGTTTAAAGTCGTTAAAAATATAACCATATAAGACCATATGAACTTAAATGTCCTTACTTCTCTTATATGGTTCAAAAATCATAGCGCTCTATTCTGCATCATCATCAGTTAACAACCGAATAGAATCATCAGAAAGTACAATCAAACGTTCTTTGTAGAGCGAACCAATCGTTTTTTTGAAAGCACTTTTGCTAATCTGGAAACGGTGGTAAATTTCTTCGGGAGAACTTTTATCGCCTAACTCAATCACGCCGCCACTTTTTTTCAATTCAGCCAGAATCATTTCTTTCGAATCGAGAATATGGCCATAACCGCTAGGCTGTAAGGTTAAATCGATTTTACCTTCTACCCGGATTTTTTTTATCCAACCTTTTCGTTGTTCGCCAACTTGAATGTTGTCAAAAACCTCGTTGTGGTACAGCAAACCAATATAATTATTGTTAATAATCGCGTTAAAACCTAAATCAGTTTCTTCCGTAATCAACAAACTTACTTCATCGCCTTCTTCAAAATCAAAATCTTCTTCTTCCACAAAATCGTACAATTTAGATGAAGCCAAAAGGCGTTCATTAGTTTCATCCAGGTACAAATAAACCACATATTTGTAGCCTTTTTGCATCGGTCTTTTTTGCTCTTTGGCTGGCACATAAACATCTTTATCAATGCCTAAATCTATGTAAGTGCCATCTTCTCCATCAGCAACAACTTTTAAGAAAGCAAAATCGCCTACTTCGGCATAAGCTTTTTGCGTAGTTCCTGTTAAGCGGCCATCTTTTTGTATGTAAACAAAAACGTTCACATTATCGCCAATTTCCAAACCTTTCGGCACATATTGGTACGGCAAAATAACTAGTTTATCGCCATCTGTTAAGTTTAAACCCGCTTCAGTTTTGCTTAAAACTCTTAATTCGTTGTATTTTCCTATTTCAATCATAATATGGGAACCATTTTCTTCAATGGTTGAAGCAAAGGTAGCAATGTTTGAGTGGATTATGTTTTAATTATTTGGAAAGGTGCTGTAGTATTTCTTCGGATTGGTTCAGTCGGGCTGTCCGCTAAATCCCCGAAGAAAAATCGGGGGATGCCGCTGCCATCCCGTTTAGGAACAAAGGATTTTGAAAAGGGCAAAAACACCCCGCCTTTCAGGCACCCCTCTAAAATAGGGGAATTGCCCCTCAAAGTTTTTATGCGAATAGTTTATGCGTTTTGTATTCCCCTCTTTTAGAGGGGGTGTCCGCAGGACGGGGTGTTTATTTATGATTCCGTTGGTTGAAACCAACGGCAATGAATTTTGAACTCAAGCTATTATGCTATTTGTTGCAGTCTGCTTTAGCTGCCTGTTTTTTATACTATCAATCTGTGTACATCTGTGGCTAAAAACAATGCATAACATCTTCAAAAATTAAAAAATAACATGCCATCTATTCAGATAATTGGGTTAAATTTGATGTTTACAAAAGTACATTACCAAAACATGGCAAAACCCAAAGCGGCTGGAAAACCAAGTGTTTTTAGTTTACTCTCCTCATATAAAGGCTTAATTTTTCTGCTGATTTTATTCGCTTTATTAAGTAATGGAATTAATTTATTGTTACCGAAAATCATCGCTCATGGTATCGATTCTTACACAAATAAAACTTTTGATTTAAACTCAATTTTATTTCAGTTTACGCTGGCGATTATTTTGGTTTTTATCTTTACTTATCTGCAAAGTATTGTACAAACGTATGCATCAGAGCGTGTAGCGAGAGATTTACGAACGAAACTATCCGACCAGATTTCACGCCAGAGTCATGCTTACATTATTCAGGCAAATCCCTCAAAACTATTAACAAACCTCACTTCTGATGCCGATTCGATAAAAATGTTCGTTTCGCAAGCCATAGTTTCCTTAGCATCTTCGATATTTTTGATTGTTGGCGCCAGTATTTTGTTGCTGATGATAAACTGGAAACTGGCACTTTGTGTTATTGCCATTGTTCCTATTATCGGTGGTGCATTTTTCTTGGTTTTGAAAAAAGTAAGGGTGCTGTTTATTAAAAGCCGCGAAGTTATCGATTGGCTCAATAAAGTAATCAGTGAGAGTATTTTGGGTTCAGCACTAATCCGCGTAATCAATTCGCAACAGCTCGAATACAACAAATTTCTTGATGCTAACACAAAAGCCAGAGATTTAGGGTTGTCTATACTTCGCCTTTTTGCAGGTTTAATTCCAATTATCGTTTTTGTAGCTAACTTGTCAGGATTAACAATTTTAGTGCTCGGCGGTCATTTTGTAATTAATAATACCATGAGTTTAGGGGAGTTTGCTGCTTTCAATAGTTATCTGGCATTAATTATCTTCCCAATTTTGGTTATCGGTTTTATGAGCAATGTAATTGCCCAAGCAACGGCTTCCTATCAGCGAATAGAAAGTGTTTTAAATGCACCCGAAATTAAACATCCAGGAACGCTGACAAATGAATTAGTTGGCGATGTGGAAGCCAAAAACATTACATTAACCATCGGACAGAAACCAATTTTAAAAAATATCTCTTTCGCAGCCCAAGCAGGTTCAAAAACTGCAATAATTGGTCCTACTGCTGCGGGTAAAACACAGTTATTGTACATTCTAACAGGTTTAATTAATCCAAATGCGGGCGAAATTCTTTTTGATGGAAAAGAAATTAGCCAATATAATCAAGTGAATTTCCACAAACAGGTGGGCTTTGTTTTTCAGGACAGCATCATGTTTAATATGAGTATCCGCGAAAATATTGCTTTCAGCGATACTGTTACCGATGAATCTTTAGCAAGAGCAATTCAAACTGCTGAACTCAAGGATTTCGTGGATAGCCTGCCGGAAAAGTTAAATTCCATCGTATCTGAACGCGGAAACAGTCTTTCAGGCGGGCAAAAACAGCGGATTATGCTGGCAAGGGCGTTGGCTGTTAATCCGAAAATTTTATTGCTCGATGATTTTACGGCAAGAGTAGATACTAACACAGAGAAACGCATTCTGCAAAATATTCAGCAAAATTATCCAGGCTTAACACTCTTATCAGTTACCCAAAAGATAGCATCCGTTGAAAGTTACGATAAGGTAATTTTGCTGATGCAAGGCGAAATCATTGCGGAGGGAACACACCAGGATTTGCTGAAAAGTAGCCCTGAATATGTTCAAATTTACAATTCACAACAGAGCACCAGCAATTATGAACTACAATCTTAACCAGCTTTCGCATAAGCAGGAAAAGCAATCAACATATCAGGCGCTTAAAAGATTGCTGAAACTTATATCCAACGAAAGAAAAAATCTTTGGCTGGCTTTGCTTGCGATTTTAGTGAACTCTGGCTTGTTGCTTTTAGGGCCACTTTTGGTCGGTCATACCATCGATAAATATATCCGCACAAAACAGTTTCATGGCGTTTTGGTATTTGGCGGAATACTTTTAGTAATGTACCTAATTGCCATGGTTACAGGCTATTTACAAACCAAATTAATGGGAAGCATTGGCCAAAGAATGTTATATACGCTTCGGAATGCCATTTTCAATAAACTTCAGGAGTTACCCGTTTCATTCTTTAATCAAAATAAAGCAGGCGATTTAATTTCTCGGGTAAACAACGATACCGATAAACTTAACCAGTTTTTTTCGCAATCACTGATGCAGTTTATCGGCAGTATTGTAACCATGATTGGGGCTGGATTTTTTCTATTAACCATCAATTTCGAACTTGGTGCAGCGGCACTTTCGCCAGCGGTTATAATTGTACTTTTTACAGTGATTTTATCACCATGGGTGAAAAGAAAAAATGCAAAAAACATGCAAAGTGTGGGTGGAATGAGTGCCGAGATTCAGGAAAGCCTGAATAATTTTAAGGTAATTATTGCTTTTAATCGTCGAGATTATTTTAGAAAACGTTTTGACGAAGCGAATAAAGAGAACTACAAAACAGCCATTGGCGCAGGTTTAGCCAACAATATTTTTGTACCTGTTTATGGCTTGCTATCGAGTACCGCACAATTAATCGTCCTGCTTTTTGGTATTTATTTGATTTCTATCGGGAATTTCTCACTGGGCTTATTAGTGAGTTATATTTCCTACTGCACCAACTTTTACAATCCATTAAGGCAGTTGGCGGCACTCTGGACAAGTTTCCAAGTGGCCATGGCAGGTTGGGACAGGATTTCTCAAATCCTTTTGCTGGAAACGAATCTTACTCAGGTTGAGGGTGATAAATCTGTAACTTCTGATGCTTTACTTGAATTCAAGAATGTTCATTTCTCTTACGATGATTCGAAAGAGATTCTGCACAACATCAATCTTAAATTCGAAAAGGGCAAAACTTATGCGCTGATTGGCCCTACAGGTGGTGGCAAAACAACAACTGCATCTTTAATTTCTCGATTGTACGATGCTACAAAGGGTACTGTTTTACTGAATGGAAAAGATATCCGCTCCTTCAGTGCAGAAGAGCGTACACAGAAAATCGGTTTCATTTTACAAGAACCATTTTTGTTTACAGGAACTGTAAAAGACAATATTCTTTATGGCAACAGTAAGTATAAAGAAGTGGGCGATGATGAATTGAAAAAAATTATTGAAGATGCAAACCTGAATGCGCTTTTAGCCATTTTTGATGAGGGCTTGAATACTCAAATTACATCAGGTGCTGACAGTATTAGTTTGGGACAAAAACAATTAATCGCTTTCATGAGAGCTGTTTTGCGGAATCCAGAATTATTGATTTTAGATGAAGCAACAGCAAATATCGATACCATTACCGAGCAATTATTGAGTAGTATCCTGGATAAATTATCGAAAGAAACAACCTTGGTTATCATCGCCCACAGATTAAACACCATCGAAAATGCCGACGAAATTTACTTTGTAAACGAGGGGGAAGTGCAAAAAGCAGGAACATTAAACGATGCGCTGAACATGTTGCTGGAAGGGAAACGGGTAAGTTAAAGTACTATTACATTCGTCGTATTGGGGCACGAAGCAATCTTACTATTATGGGTTTTTTTAATGCCAGCGCACCTAGATTGCTTCGTGCCTAGCAATGACGACAAATTTTAACACAATATTTTTACTTGCATACGAAAAGATAAATCGGCACTTTGCCAATCAAATATCAACCCATGAAAAAGTATTTCTGCATCTTTATTCTACTTTCGATCACTTCGGTCTCATTTGCGCAATCAACAAATCAAATTTTTGTTCAGGATAGTTTAAAACTCATCTCCGCTCAATTTAAATTTACCGAGGGCGCTTCTGTTGATAAGTTGGGAAATGTTTTCTTTACCGACCAACCAAATGATAAAATCTGGAAGTACAGTACGGATGGAAAGTTAAGTCTGTATATGGATAAATCGGGGAGGGCAAATGGCACTTATTTCGATAAAAAGGGTAACCTGATTGTTTGCGCTGATGAGAATAACCAAATCTGGTCTATCGATAAAAATAAGAAAATAACAGTTTTATTCAGCGATTTTGAGGGCAAAAAAGTTAATGGACCGAACGATATATGGCTAGATGCTAAAGGCGGAATCTACTTTACCGATCCCTATTACCAACGCGATTACTGGACAAGGCAAAAGCCTGAAGTAATGGGCGAAAAAGTTTACTATCTCCCGAAAGGAAAGAAAAAAGCGATTGTAGTAGCCGATAATTTTAAGCGGCCAAATGGAATTGTGGGCACACCTGATGGAAAATATCTTTACGTTGCAGATCGGGTTGCTGATGTGACTTACAGATATGAAATTAATAAGGATGCATCCCTTACTAATCAACAACTCATATTAAAGCAGGGCTCTGACGGGATGACCTTAGATAGTGAAGGCAATATTTATTTAACTGGTAAAGGGGTAGATATTTACAAGCCAGAAGGTGAAAAAATTGGACATATTAATGTTCCTGAAAATTGGTGTGGAAACATTTGCTTCGGTGGAAAAAATAGGAATACGCTTTTTATTACGGCATCCAAATCACTTTACAGCATCTCAACTACTGCAAGGGGAGTAGAATAAGCTAAGGCAACTTATTAAAGCTTGCCGAAGCCGGTGGGGTAGTTCGGCAAGTTTATTTAATGTTTAGTCAATCTTATGATTTTTGTAAATTACAATGTTGCCGTCTGTTAGAGAGGAATGCGTTTCTCTAAATTCTTTGATGTAAGGTTGTTCATCGTGTACATCCAAACCCTGTTGATTTTTCCAAATTTCCTGAAAAATAAAAGTATGCTCATCATCCGAGGCTTGGAATAAATCATATTGCAAGCATGCTTTTTCCTTTTTTGACTGAACAACCATATTTCGCAAGACTGATTTAAGCGCTATTGAATTTCCCTTTTTAGCTTTCAATATAACTGTTAAGTAAATTTTCATTTTCGATTGTTTTTGTGATGAATAAATTGGTCAAATGTTCATGATAACGCTTTAAATCAGCGATAATATCTGCGTTTTTTTCTACGTCGTGGAAGTGAATGCTTTCCAGAGGTTTCATTCCTGTAAATGCATTCATTCTATGAAACCCAAACATTGGGCCTTCATCAACAGAGTTTTGATTAAAAAACTCTCCAGGCAAAGTAAATGCTTCTTTTGGGGCATTCCATGAGGTTGTTAACATGTACTTTTTGCCTTGCATTAAACCACCTTTACCATAATTTATAGTCGGATTTGCCGCCGAACGGCCATCACTTTTGTATATCCCATTTTGGTGTCCTTCGGTAAAAACTTCATCAATATATTTTTTAAATCCGTGAGGGAGTTGAAACCACCAAACTGGTGTGTGATAAATTACAACATCGGCCCATTTATATTTCTCAACTTCTTCCTTTAAATCATATGCTTTATTGATATCAGTTGATTTTACTTTAAATTCCGTATGGTTTCCGAAAAATGCGGTAGTTGCTTCCAGTAATGTCTTGTTAAATCTTCCGCCCGAATGGCCGAAAACCTGTCCGCCGTTTATTACAAATATGTTTTTCATCTTTTTTCTCTTTTTGATGAACAAAATTACTTCAAACATATTACTCATTAAAATAATATAATTCATACATTTGTATCATAATTATAATAGTTAAAGCAATGATTAACCTAGAATGGTTTAGAACTTTCAAAGCGATTTATGAAACCGGTTCTTTAACTGCAGCTGCTGAAAAGTTATTTATATCGCAACCAGGCGTTAGTTTACACCTAAGTTCTTTAGAAAGTTATGTTGGATATAAACTTTTTGACAGAGCCTCAAGAAAAATGGTTTCCACCGAAAGGGGTAAAATTCTTTATAACTATGTTCAGGAAGCAATTTGCAAACTGGAGGAAGCGGAGAAACATTTTCATAAATCAACAGAACAGGATGTTCCGACAATAAGCATCGGAATGTGTTTTGAGACTTTTCAATTTACGCTCGAATCTTACCTACCCACTTTGCCATTCAATGTAATTATTAAGTTTGGAGATTATCCTCAGATGCTTGCTGATTTAGATAACGGGATTCTTGATTTGATAATTACACCGCAAAAAGGCGATTACAAAAACTTGCTTTATAAGCCTTTTTTCAAGGAAAAACTGGTGCTGGTTGCGGGTGCAAAAATAGACGCGGATGATTTTCTTAAATTAGTTGAAGGAAAAAAGAACGAAGAAATTCGGGTTTGGCTGAAGAAACAGGCTTGGTACGGCACAACGGGAGATATGGAACATTTGCGGCGATTTTGGTACAATAATTTTGGCCTCAGACCCGATTTTAAACCAAATTATATCGTCCCGAACATGAGTTCGATTTTGCGTTGTTTAAGCGGAGGGAAAGGAATTGCGGTGATTCCGGATTTCCTTTCAAAAAAAGAACTGGAATCGGGGCAGGTAAAAATTTTATGGGATGGCTACAATAAAATTGAAAACACACTTTATTTCGGAACTCGCAAAAAATCTATTTACCAGGAACAGATAAAAATTATTCAGGATATTTTTGAAAAGGAAATGGTTGAAAATAACCCGGAATTAGTTTAGCTAATTCCGGGACAATTTTTTAGCCTAATCTTCTACCTGTATTAATCACATTTACGCCATTAAAACGAGTAGTTGCACTGCCGTGAGAAACAGCACTTGCTTGTCCGGGCTGGCCTTTCCCATCAGAGAAAGTTCCACCTAAACGATAATCATTTTTATCGCAACGCTGAACACAAGAATTCCAGAATTCCTGGGTATTTGCCTGATAAGCAGCATCTTTAAACATACCAACAATTTTGCCTTCTTTAATTTCGTAAGCCAACTGTGCGCTAAACTGGAAATTATACCGCTGCTGGTCTATTGAATAAGAATTTCTGCCAAACATGTAAATGCCTTTTTCTACGTTTTTAACCATATCGGCAGCGCTTAATGCGGCATTCCCTGGCGCTAATGACACGTTTGGCATTCGCTGAAATTGAATGCTATCCCAACTATCGGCATAGCAACAACCTTGTGAAGCTTTTAAACCTAAAATATGTGCCTGATCGCGAATGGTTTGATAGTTTACCAAAATTCCATCTTTAATAATATCCCAATTTCCACATTTCACGCCTTCATCATCATAACCTACTGCACCTAAAGAGCCTTGCTCTGTTTTGTCGGCAAGGATATTTACTTCTTTGCTTCCAAAGTTGAATTTCTTAGATTCCCATTTATCAAGCGTTAAGAAACTTGTACCTGCATAATTGGCTTCATAACCTAAAACCCGATCTAACTCGGTGGGGTGGCCAACCGATTCGTGTATGGTTAGAAATAGGTGAGAAGGATCTAAAACTAAGTCATATTTGCCCGGAGCAATAGGTTTAGCCTTAAGTTTTTCATCTACATGTATAGCTGCTTCACGAACATCTTCAAGAATATCGTATCGCTTTTTGTACATTGTTACCGGACCACCTTTAATTTTTTCTGAATCTTTTGGTGTAAGATATTCAAAGCCCATGCCCATTGGTGCACTTAATGCATTCCGGGTTTCGAACTTTCCGTTTGACGAATCTGTTTTGGTTAAAGTAAAGTTCGGCCAAATTCTGTGAATATCCTGATCGATATATGACCCATCAGTAGAAGCAAAATACTTCTGCTCATTAATCATAAAGAGATTTGAGCTGATAAATTTTGCACCGCCTTTCATCGCTTCACTATTTACTTTTAAAAGTAAGTCTACTTTATCTTTAATCGGCACTTCAAAAGCATTAATTTCAATTGGTGTTTTCCAGCTAACCTCTCCAAACCCTTTTTGCGGGGCCAACTGAACTGGTTCTTCCATCAACTTAGAATTCCCTTTTGCAATTGCAACGGCGGCTTCGGCGGCTTTGGCAATGCTTGCGTTATCGAGGTTATTTGTGGCTGCAAAGCCCCAGCTTCCATTCGCAATAACACGTACGCCTAAGCCGTAAGATTCTGCATTCGAAATGTTTTCAACCCTGGTTTCTCTTGTGGCAACAACCTGATTTAAATACCTGCCAATGCGGACATCAGCATAGGTTGCGCCTTTGCTTTTTGCGGCATTAAGTGCAACATCGGCCATTTTTTTCTTCAGGGCAACATCTACAGGTGTCAAAGATTCTTCAACAGAAATAATTTTGCCAAACGCAGGCATGTTAGGAATCATGGTTGCACCAAGTCCAACACCTGTCATATATAAAAAGTCTCTTCTTCTCAATTTTTGAAAATTTTAGAGGGTAAAAAAACAGCGGTGATTGACCCACCGCTGTTTAAATTATTTAAATAGCATCTGATAGTGATGTGAAAGTAAAATCGCGTATTTTCATCGGCGGAATTAACCCACTTCCGGTTCTTACGGGTTTACCCATTGCTTCAACATTGTTGAGCATAATAACCGGACTTTCATTAAACCTAAAGTTTTTAATCGGGAATTTGATTTCACCATTTTCAATATAAAAAGTACCGTCACGCGTTAGTCCAGTTAATAATAAAGTTTGAGGATCAACCGAACGAATATACCAGAAACGGGTTACTAAAATCCCTTTTTCTGTACTTTTGATAAGCTCTTCTAATGATTGATTACCACCTTCGATAATTACCCCACGACTAAAAGGAAGTGGTTCTACGCCTTTTTGCGCAGCCCAATATCTCGAATATGCAAGGTTTTTAACTACACCTTTCTCTACCCATTGCGTTCTTTTTACAGGTAAGCCATCTCCAGACCAAGTAGAAGATGGAATCTCAGGATTTAATGGGTCGGAGTAGATGTTTACGTTTTCAGAAAACAGTTGCTCGCCTAAACGTGTACCACCGCCTTTTTTACTCATGAAACTTCTGCCTTCGTCAGCACTGCGGGCATCGAAACCTCTAAACATGTTCCCCAGAATATCACTTGCTGCAAGCGGTTCTAAAATAACAGTATATTTTCCAGGTTCAATTGCCTTTGCGCCTGCCGAGCCATTGGCCTTTCCTGCAGCAATTTTGCTTAGCGCAAGTGTATCCATTTTAGCAAGGTCGTTAAAATCCTGCTCAACATAACCCGAACCTGTTCCTTGTTTATTTCTTACCGTTACCGAAAAAGAAACATTTGTGCCTTTATTGTAGGCAAACAAACCTTTCGAGTTCATTACCGCATTGAAGCTGGTTGAATTTTCCAGAAAACCTGCTGCATCTAAACCGGCTGCTTTAGAAACACTTAAACTCTTTCCAACCATTTCTGCTCTGGTATCGGGTGTCATTGCTGCAGTATTTGCATTAAATGTTTTCGATTCAGCAAAAGTCTGAGGGCCTAAAAGCGGCATAAATTCTGGGTTTTCAGGAGCAAGCATTGCTAACTCTTCGGCTCTTCTCACCACTTTTTCAAGCGATGCATCATCAAATTCATTTATTGTTGCCGAACCGGTTTTTTTACCATAGGTTGAACTTACGCCCAAACTCATGGTACTGATTTGGCCTGCCGTTGAAACTGCGTTACGGGCGTAACGAATGTTTCCTCCATCAGAGCCTCTTAAACTCACTTCACAGAAATCAGCTTTTGAAAAGCCAACTACCTTTTTTAATATCGCCTGGGCTTCTTCTTTACTTAGTATAGCCATAATTATATTTTTCTTGCTGTATTTATAACATTAACTCCATTAAATCTCGCGGTAGAACTACCATGAGAAACTGCACTGCTTTGTGAAGGCTGGCCTTTTCCATCGTTAAATGAACCGCCTAAACGATAATCGCTTTCATCGCAAACGGCATTGCATGAATTCCAGAATTCTTGCGTATTAGCCTGATAAGCTACGTCGTTGAGCATACCAACAATTTTTCCTTCTTTAATTTCGTAGAAAATTTGTCCGCCAAACTGGAAATTGTAACGTTGCTGGTCGATTGAAAAACTTCCGTCGCCGATGATATAAACACCTTTTTCAACATTTTTAATCATATCATCCACGCTCAGTTTTTCTTTGCCGGGTTGTAATGAAACATTAGCCATGCGCTGAAACTGAACATCATCCCAACCTTGAGAGTAGCAGCACCCTTGAGATTCATTTAGGCCAATAATGTGCGCCTGATCGCGAATGGCCTGATAATTCACCAAAACACCATCTTTAATCAAATCCCACTTCTTGCATTTTACACCTTCATCATCATAACCAACAGCACCTAACGAGCCAACCTGAGTTTTATCTGCCACGATATTTACTTTATCGCTTCCGAATTTAAATTTTTTCGACTCCCATTTATCTAGTGTCAGGAAGCTTGTACCGGCGTAATTTGCTTCGTAACCTAACACACGGTCGAGCTCGGTCGGGTGACCAACAGATTCGTGAATGGTTAACCAAAGGTGGGATGGGTCTAATACTAAATCATATTTACCGGGCTCGACAGATTTTGCCTTGATTTTTTCTGAAGCTACACGGGCAGCTTCCTTAACATCTTCAAGCATATCATAACGGCCTTTGTAACGGGTTACAATTCCGCTCACTTTATCTTCAGGGCGGGCATGCATGTACTCGTAACCTTTTCCCATTGGAGAACTTAGCGAGTTACGGGTTTTAAATTGTCCTGAAGCCCTGTCTATTCTTGTTACGTTAAAGTTTGGATAGATACGATGAACATCCTGATCGATATAGGAACCATCTGTTGATGCAAAATACTTTTGTTCATTAACCGCAAAGATTACTGAATTAACGAAATTTGCGCCATTTTGCATGGCGATATCATTTACGTTTAAAAGCAAATCTACTTTCTCTTTAACAGGCACTTCAAAAGCGTTAATCTCAATAGGCGTTTTCCAGCTTACTTCGCCGTAACCTTTTTGAGGCGCTAATTGAACTGGTTCGCCCTGAATTTTTGAGTTGGCTTTTGCAACGGCAACCGCTTGCTCGGCGGCTTTGGCAACCGCATCTTTTGTTACATTATTTGTTGCAGCGAAACCCCAGCATCCATTTGCTAAAACACGTATCCCGACTCCATAAGATTCGGTGTTTGCCACGCCCTGAACACGCTTTTCGCGTGTTGCAACAAATTGATTCAAATAACGGCCAATACGAATATCGGCATAGGTTGCGCCCTTGGATTTGGCGGCATTAAGCGCAACATCAGCAAGTTCTTTTTTAATCTTCACATCAACTCCATCCAGTGCCTGTAAAGGATCTATTGGAGTTCCGAATGCGGAAAGGTTGGGAAGCAGCAAAGCGCCCATACCCATTCCGGATAAATAGAGGAAATCTTTTCTTTTCAATTGGTTCAGTTTAGGTGGTTTACGATTCCAAGATAGCCATTTATGCAGTTAAAAAAGCATTTTGGTTTATAACATTTTAGTTTCAAAAGCTATTTCGCGTCTAAAATCCTGGATTCAAACCATAAAAAAGCCGAAGCAACTAAAAAACTGATGAAAAACCACCAAATTGATACTTCTTGGGTAATTAGAATTTCGGATGTTACAGTTTTTAGTTCTGTCTTTTTTGATTTGGACACAAATTGTATTGTAGCATTTCTGGTTTGCTGTTTTTTTAATGCATGCCAGTCTTGTTTTTTATAAATAAAGAAAGATTCGTTGAAATGATTTATGGAAACGCTATTCCATCCCGGCTTTGTTGGGAAAAACATTACATCCCATTCGAATGGAAGCTCTATGTTTTGCCGCGGTGCTAATTTTATGCTATCAATTTTTAAGTCGGGGATTTTTCCCGCTACAGGAAAATCAGCAACCATCCTCGCTTGCTCATTTATAGTTGGGAATTGAGGAACAATTTGGAAAGCATACGTTTCGAATTTCTTTCTTGCGGCTTTTGATAATACCTCCGTCCAGTAAGCAGTATAATCATTTGATTTGCCTGAAAGAAGCCAGTTAAACGTAGAGCCGAGAGAAGAAATTATTACTTTACCGGAACCTTTTATGGTGCTGTTAACTAAAACCCTGCCTCCGGTTTCGGTAACTAATGCCTCATCGTTGGTCGATGCCTTTAAAAATAGGGTTTGTTCTAAAGGTAATTTGCTGAATTTATAATCATCGTTTTTCAGAGCAAGATTTATTTCTTTACCTTTTGAGGCAGGAAATTCAAATCTGCTGAATTTACTGCTTATTGGCGTTAATGATTTCGGACTGGAAATTCTGATAAATAAACCCATTCCTGTACTTACTGCGTTGTCGATAGCAGCTCTTTCAGCAGGTGCAATTGTAGCGAGTTCCTCTTCATCAACCATCAGCACATCAAATTTTCTTAATACATTGGTATTGATTTGATTTAAATTAAGGCTATCCAGATTCAAGAAGTCTGAGCTGTATTTATTTTTACTTATTTTACTTCTGAAAGCTAAAGGATATTGATTATCGTAAAGCCATTTTTTTAAAAATTTATATTCGAAATCAGGAAATGAAGCTAGAATCAACACTTTCATCGGCACTTGTTCACCAACTGAAAATGGAACAGGTTCTTTAGTAAGTGTATCTTTCCCCTGAAAAGAAATTAACTGATAAATGGCTTTTCCGTTTTGTTTTGGCCTGGTTTTAAATGAAAAGCTTTTGTTTGTTTTAGCATCAACAGAAATCGAATCAATTGAGTTTCCTAATCCTTTAAGTAAAAGTTTTACTGTATTTTCACTGCTGTTTTGATAAATTCCCTGAATAATTAATCGTTCTGTGGTTTTTATTTTTGGTTGCCAGTTGACGCTAATTATTCCCGTCGCGATTTTTGAAGGATGTAAATTTAACTCATATCCATTTAAACTCTTCAATTCATTATCGGCTAATCCGTTGCCATAAATATTGAGTTTTCTAACGTCTTTATGCGAAGCCAGAAAATAGGAGAGGTCTGGAATAAAGATTACATTTTTATTTTTTGAACCTAACGCTTCGAGGGTGTATTTTATTCCGGCAACCTTTGTCAAAGAATCCGTATTAGCACCTTGCGTTATCAAAGTGATTTCGTTCGAATTTTGCTTCAAACCGGAATTATATTTTATTGGAATGATGAGTAAAGCAAAACTGGAGACGGCTGCAGTACTCGCTAAAATTCTCCAAAATAACCTGGCTTTGTTAGCTCTATTGTACTCTTTGTATAAAAGAAAGCTAAGTAGAACCACCGATAAAATCAGAACGACGTATTTAAAATCCATATTTATCGACCTGCTTTATTTAGGTTATTAAAATAATTTTGGTATAATGTTGCTGCAGGCATAGCACTCTGAATTTGTGGTTTTGCCGATTCGCCTTTAATCATTTTTTGTATTGCCTGCTGAACAACATCAACATCTTTCGTTTGCAAATTCTTACTTACCGATAGGCGCCTCAAGCTGGTTAAGGCATTTAAATAGGTAGCAGGATTATCGGCTGCGGCGCCAATCATATATTTTTCGGTTTCGCTTAGCAAAAATCTATCGCCATCAATAAAATTTTTTCCTGATTTTCTGCTTTCCAACAATGCCAATGATGTTTTTAAATTTGCAGTCCGTTGGTCTTTCTGCTCTGCCGACATTTTTTGAACGGGTTGTGTAATTTTATCCAACTCACCGCTCAGGCGTTTCTCTGGTTTTAAAGAAGCCGTTTTAACTGTTGTTTTGGCAACATAAGCCCTCGATTTTTGTTGCAAATCTTTCAATAATCTCAACGCTTTGTACTCATAAGGCAATGCTTCCTGTGGTTTGTAGGTTCTTAGGCGTAGCTCAGAATTCCACATTTCGGTTAAAACTGCTTTTAATTGCGCTTTCATTTCGGGTTCAAAAAAGGTTGCATCTTCCGCGATGTCGTGCTTATGCGCATATTTATCCATAATCGCGGAGACATCACCAAATTTCTCCTGTTCGCCCTTACCTTCGGTATGTTCCTCCTGGTCGTCGTGGTCACCACCAATTTCAGTTTCATTTTCTTCGCCTAAAAACTGGCCATACCGAAGTCTTAAAAGTTTCTGGTCGATACCTAATTCGTTACTTCGGGTTTTAAAAACATCAGCAGAAAGCGTGGATTGCTCTTTTAATAATTTCTCGGTATCAATTATTATCTGCCTTTGACTTCTGAAATATTCCGGAACCAGATTTACGCCGTTTGTCATTCCGGCCATGCTCATCAATTCGGTGGTATCAACAATCGAAACAAAATATACATCAGAGCGGCTCGATTGCCCATGGTTGTCCATCGCTTTAATGAAAAAATAAAGTTCATCACCAGGCTTCATGCCCAGGCTTTTTAAATCGATTTGCTTGCTTAAGCTGATATTTTTTTGATTACTGAAGCTGGTATTAACGCTTAATTTTTTCTCGGTAAAACTAACGCCTTCACCTTTTCCTGTGGCCATTGTAGCTGAAATAAAAGCATCATTAATGCCGTAATCATCAGTTAAAACAGCATTCAGAGTGAATTTTTGTGGCTGGCCAACGTCAATTGTGGTGTGTTGTTTGGGCTGGGTTATTTTTATTGTTGCAGGTAAATCTGGTATTGCCTCAAGTTGGTATAAATCTGATTTTTTACCATCTAATTCCAGTTGATAAAAACCCGACTTCTCTATGTTTTTAGAAAAGACCCAGCTTGTTCGATTAGTATTTTGCGGTTTAACTAAAAACGATTGCTTATCATTAAAAATGATTTTCAGTTTTTTGATTGCGATATTGGTTTCAATTTTCCAGTTAATTTTAGCGCCAGTTTCTGCTTTAATAGAAAATTGTTTTTGCTTGCGCTCAGGTTTTTCCGTGTATGCAGGTGGAATTATTGTTGCACTGAAATCAGAAATCTCTGCAGGAATATTTTCTTTAATTAAAGGTGCGGAAGTGCGGTTTGAAGGGTTTGATTGATATACTTCTTTAATCTCAGGGATTTTTGTGATTGCGAAGCTCATTAATAAAGCTGCAAAAAGGATTGCTAAGCCGATGTAAAGTCTGTTAAAAGGTTCTTTGGGCGGGCTTATTGTTGAAATCCTATTTTCGATTTTTGCAAGTTGTAATTTCTGCAGCATAGATAATTCAGCAGGATTTTCAAGTAACAAATCAGCACTTTCTTCCAATTCAGGGTATTTGTTGTTAACGTATCTAGAGAAATCTTTATCTGTTGTTTTCCAGATTGGATTGGTAAATAAAGCAATTAACAATACTACAGGAAAGATAATAGCGAAAACCAAAGCAGATAAATGCAGGACGTATATTGAAATCGCTGTTAATACCAATGCAATTGCCAAACCTATCGCAAGTATTCTAATAAAATAAAGTGTTATCCACTTCATCCTTAGGCTATTAATCCAGTTTCGTCCTTCAGTTTTTAGCATAAACCTTATTTTTTTTTCTGAATGATAAAATGCGTTCGATAACTAAAATTATAAAAGCGATAATCCAAAATACGTAGTTAACTGACTTTGTGTGATTGGTATTTATAATGGATGAAGTTTTATTAGTTTGAATAACTTCTCTCTGATTTTGAGCAAACCGCCTTTGGTCATCCTTATTATTTTCAAAACCAAAATCTTTTATTTTATCATTGCGAAGTACAATCGGCATCAATGCTTTAACGAACATTTCATTCCAAACTAACTGATTCCATTGCGGATTTAAGCGACTGTAAAACTCATATACCGTTAAATTTGCACTATTTTCCCTTGCCAAAACTGTATTTCCAAAACCATCTGTCCATATTTTATCTAATGCTGTTGGAGATTCAATTCTTTTATTCGACAAAACTTTCTGGCCATCAAGATTAATAAAAGAAGTTTCGGATATTACTTTGCCGTTTTTATACTGAAAAAGTGTTCCGTTTGTATCTATTTCAGATTTGAAAACCGCTGAAACCGGTTTATCTGATAACCAAAAACCCACGTCTGCAATGCCAGTTGGATTAATTTCCAGCTGCCTTCCGCTAAAACTTGCAATTGCATTGAGCGCTGCTATTAAAAACTTCTTATCTGAATTTCCAGGAGTTTCATAAACAGAAATTTTAATTGGCCGTATTTCATTATTAATGGTGGTGTAAAATGTACCCGAGGGATTTGATTTTGCTTCGTATTTTTTGCCAGCATAATCTGTAATCCAGCTGCTCAATGTATCAGTCTGATTTAATGGTTTCCATTTTAGCTTATAGGAGATTTCAGGAAGTTTATCCCCAAATTTATTTAAATGGTTTTCTGCGAAAAGATAAACTGTTTTGCCAGCTGGGATTACGTAATTTAACTGATTAAGAAGCGATGTATAACTCAATGAATTTCGCTCAGTAGTATCATTACTTATCGTATCTTTTAAGTTTATCGTGCTAAATCCGGCATCGAAATCATGAATTTCATAACCTAGCTTAGTCAAAGAATCAATAATTGCCCGGTTATCTGTAAATGCTTTCTGGAATTTAGATTTTTCAACTAAGATCCAACCTGAATTTTTGTCTTCTAATTTTTTTTTAATAAATGGCTGGGCAAGAATGAATGTGGTTAAAATGATAAGCAGGCAACGGAGTAATAGTAAAAACCAGTCGTTAATTTTAAAGCTTTTCGAACTGGCCCTTGAACTTTCTCCTAATAATGCAATGCTGCCAATTTTTAGTGTCTTACCTTGTTTAACATTCCACAAGTGTATAATAAGCGGAATAATTAAGCCTGCAAGCGCCAGTAAACCTATGGGGTATGAGAAATTCACAGTTAAATTTTAAGTTTACTTCGTTGTTTTAAAAAATCTCTCAATGCCTGGTCTAAAGGTTCATCAGTACAAATTTTTCTATAAAAAATTCTTCTATCAAGCATTTTAATGCGTGTTTCTTCAAGGTAATTTGTAAGCTTGGATTTGTAAGCTGCCCTTGCTTTGGATTGATCTATCTGAATGGTTTCGCCAGTCTCCAAATCCTCAAATGTAGTATATCCTTTAAAATCTAAATCCAGCTCATTTCTGGAAAGCACATGAAATACAACAATTTCATGTCTAAGTGTATTTAAGGTATCAAGCAAATGGGTTATTTCATCGTGTTTCTGATATAAATCAGTTACAAAAATTAATAGTTCTCTTTTTTGAGTGCCGGCAAAAAGTTCTTTATAGTGAATCGGTTTGGTAAAATTGCCATTAGGATTAATACGCTCCAGTTGATAGAATAATCTTGCTAAGTGCTGAAAATCCTGTTTGGGTGTCATCGAGAAAATCCCCGAGTTTTGAAAAACATATAGCCCGATTGCATCGCCTTGTAAATTTGCCAAATAAGAAAGCGATGCGCCAAGGTATTTTGCATACTCAATTTTTGTAAAATCGCCGTCACTGTGGCTCATCGAGGCACTCGCATCGATTAATATACGAACAGCAATGTTAGTTTCCACTTCTGATTCACGAATATAATACCGGTCTGATCTGGCAAACATTTTCCAGTCCAGCGAGCGTAAATCATCGCCCGGCTGGTAGCTTCTATATTGGCTAAACTCCAATCCGGCACCTTTAATTGTGCTTTTGTTAATGCCACTCATAAAGCCGTCTATCGTCATCTTTGCCGATAAATTCAGCTCCTTTATCGCCATCAATACCTTCGGATCGAGTAGTTTACTCATTAAATATTCGCTTTTGGTTTCGAAATTGCTTTAATCAATTCATCAGTTACTTTGTCGGCCGATACATTTTCGGCTTCTGCCTTAAAGTTCATTAAAACCCTGTGGCGAAGAACCGGATAGGCCATTGTTTGTAAATCTTCTAAAATAACAGCGTACCTTCCTTTAAATAAGGCTCTTGCTTTTGCTGTTAATATCAAAGCCTGACCCGCACGTGGGCCAGCGCCCCATCTTACCCATTCCTTTACAAAGGCTACTGAAGTTGTATCGGGTCTGGTTGCGCGGATTAGTTCACTCACGTAAGTTACTAGATCATCACTGATGCTTATTTCCCTGGTAATTGCTTGTAATTCTTTTATCTCTTCAGCCCCAATAATCGGGTTGATAACTGGTTTTTTACCACCAGTAGTGCTGCTTAAAATCTTCGCCTCTTCTTGTGCAGTTGGATAACCAATTTTAATGTATAAAAGAAAACGATCTAACTGCGCCTCCGGAAGGGGGTAGGTTCCGGCCTGTTCTATCGGGTTTTGTGTTGCAAGAATAAAAAATGGTCTATCCAGCGGATAAGTTTGCCCGCCGTAAGTTACCTCAAATTCCTGCATAGCTTCTAAAAGTGCCGACTGCGTTTTTGGCGGCGTTCTGTTCACTTCATCAGCTAAAACAATATTGGCGAATAAAGGGCCTTTGTTAAATTTGAAAAATCTTTTGCCTGTAACGTGGTCTTCCTCTAAAATTTCTGTTCCCACAATATCCGTTGGCATTAAATCGGGTGTAAACTGGATTCTGCGGAAGGATAGGTCTAAGGCTTGCGACATGGTTTTTACCATTAAAGTTTTCGCCAAACCCGGAACACCTTCTAGAAGGCAATGACCTCCGGCCATTAATGCAATGAGCATTTCTTCAATAATTACGTCCTGGCCGACAATAACTTTCTGTATTTCGCTTTTAAGTGAGGAGATCTTTTCGATCAATATTTTTAAGTTGCTTTCTGAACGCTCCAAAACGGTTGATTTTTTTTAGTTAGTAAGATATTGTGCCTCAATATAGGGCTTAAAGGCAGATATTTTTTACCTTGTTGAGAAGAATATCAAAAAATTTACAAGATAATCAATATAAAAATCTGAATTAATAAAAATTGGCGGTAATTTAGGACGATGCAAAGATCTAAATTCACTTTTGCGAGACTTAAATACAATTCCGGAGATTGGGAAACCGATCAGCGTATGCCATCCAATATCCTTAATTCACTTTTAGAATATACAACCATCCCACTGGATGAAGAAGAGAAGATTGTTGAGTTGAGTAGCCAGGAACTTTTTAAATATCCATTCTGCTATTTAAGTGGCCATAAACTGGTTCAGTTTACACAACAGGAAGCCGTAAATTTTAAAACTTATGTGCACAATGGTGGTTTCGTTTTTGTTGATGATTGCAATCATGACATCGATGGTTTGTTCGCCCGTTCTTTTGAAACACAGATGAGCAATTTGTTTGGGCCAACAGCGCTCAAAAAAATTCCGAATAATCATGGTATTTATAATTCATTCTTTAAATTTGAAAAAGGCCCGCCAACCACCTCATTCGAATTAAATGGTTGGGGTGATGATTTAGTGCATGATTACCTGAAAGCGATAACCATAAATAATAGAATCGGCGTTTTATACAGTAATAAAGATTATGGCTGCGAATGGGATTATGATTTCAGGAACAAACGCTTTCTGGCTGAAGACAATACCAAATTCGGTGTAAACATTATTTTATATGCCATGGGTATAAACAGTTAAATAAAAACTAAAACCAAATATTTTGAAATCTTCCCTAACCAGACTACTCCTTCTTACGGTAGTTTTACTTGCGCTGAGTACAAGTGTTTTCGCTGGCAAAACTCCATACTATTATCAGATTAAGGTTTATCACTTAAAAAGCCCATTGCAGGAAGCAATGGTTGATGCCTATTTAAAAAATGCTTTTTTACCTGCGGTTCACCGTGCTGGAATAAATAGTGTAGGCGTTTTTAAACCAATTGCAAAAGATACACTTGAACAACTTGTTTATGTTTTTATTCCGTTTAAAAAGATGGACGATTTTTTAAAACTGAGCGAAACCTTAGCCAAAGATAAATCATATTTAGAAGCCGGGGCCGCGTTTTTAAATGCAGAATATAATGCAGCTCCATACAACAGATTAGAATCTATCATTTTGAAAGCCTTTTCTGCTATGCCTGAATTTGCCACTCCAAAATTAACTGCTCCAAAAAATGAGCGGGTTTATGAATTGAGGAGCTATGAATCGGCCACAGAAAACCTTGCCGCAAACAAAATAGGTATGTTTAACGATTATGAAGTTGAAATTTTTAATAAGTTAAACTTCAATGCAGTTTTTTATGGGCAAGTAATTTCTGGAAGTAAAATGCCCAACCTAATGTATTTAACTACTTTTAATAATAAAGCAGACAGAGATAAACATTGGGTTGCATTTGGCGAGGATTATAAAAAGATTAGCGGATTGCCTCAGTATCAGCATAATGTTTCTAAAAATGTTACGCTTTTTGTTTATCCTACAGATTATTCGGATTTGTAGCCCGAATTAGATTTAAAAGTCCGTTTCGTTTTTTGTATATTTGCAGCTGTTTGTAAAGGCAATAATAAAATAGCCGATACAAACTTTAGCTGGGGCCGTTCTTGGATTTGACAGGGTGGCGAAGGTTATGTTAGCATGCAGTGCGTTGTACGGAGAGCACTTAAAGTGAACGTTCAAATTTTAGTTGGCGAAAATACTTACGCCTTAGCTGCCTAGTTTAGAACTAGCATAGCTTTTGTCCCTCTAACTGCTGCATTGTTGGGTTAGAATCCGGGGCATCGAAACAACGAAGCTGGCCTTGAGGAGATGCGACTTAAGGTGAGATAAAGTATCTAAGGATTTAAATAAGGTCGGTTTTCAGCCCGTTTATTTCCCGAAAATTAATTGAAAAATAAGCATGTAGAAGGTATAATTTATCTCACAACTGGACAAGGGTTCGACTCCCTTCGGCTCCACAAATCTTTAAAAGAATCCGCGAAATTTTAATAATCTCGCGGATTTTCTTTTTTCCCATACAAGATCCCATACAAGAACAGCATGGCATTACGTAAAATTAACGCCATAGAAACCTTTTATTAGCTTTCTAAATGGCTGGAATAGCGTTTTTATTTAAATTTTTGTCGTAAGTAATTAACAGATGGTGGCCATAAGCGAGAAAAATACTTTTAAGAAATTGGTACGCTGAACCAAAACGTACTTCCCTTTCCAATTTCAGTATCCAGCCCGATTTTGCCATCATGTTTTTTGATTATTTCTGATGAAATGTACAGTCCCAAACCTAATCCGCCAACATTCGCAGCGTTATTTTCTGCCCTGAAATATCGTTCAAAAATTTTCTCGCGGCTTCCGGCATCAATACCATTTCCAAAATCTTTTACGGAAAGTTTTGCCTGGCCATGCTCTATCGATACTTCAACTTCAATTTTTTTGGAATTAGGTGCGTATTTAATAGCATTAGTTAAAAAGTTGACGAAAACCTGCTCAATCTGCTGCTCATCCGCTGAGATATCGAGTTCTTCGAGGCCTTTGAAATGTATTTCATTTATTTCACCGTGGTTAAGATTAGCGGCGTATTCCTTTGCCATTTGTACCAAATCAAATTTTTTGCGGTTGATTTGCAGGCTATCATGGTTCATCCTGGAAACATCAAGTAAGGCTTGGGTGAGCTCGGTGAGCTTCTCCATACTTTTATTTGCCTGCTTAATCAGTTTTCGACTTATATCATGTTTGCCCGCGTCGTGCATACGCGTCAACAGCTGAAGTGCAGCTTTTAGAGAAGTTACAGGTGTTTTTAATTCGTGGCTCGCAACGCCAATGAAGTCATCCTTTTGCATAGCCAGCTTTCGTCTGTTGGTTACGTCCATAAAGGTACCGATGCCTCCCGTCAAAGTTCCATTGGAATCGAAGACAGGAGCTGCATTTATCGAAATGTATATGCGCTCACCATTTGGCTGCTGCACAGCAATTTCTTGATCATAAAGCGGCTCTCCGCTTACCATCATTACGCTCATCGGGTGTTCCTTATCAGGAAGAGGTGTTCCGTCCAGCCTGAGGTTCTGCCAGCTTGCCTCGCCATAATTTCTGCCTTTTATCTCCTCCCTTGAAAGTCCTAAGATTTTCTCGGCCATTTGATTTGCATAAATAAGTTCACCTTTCTCATCTACTAAACCTACGCCCTCTGCCATAGTATCAAGAATGCGCTGAAGGTGCTGTTCACTCGCTCGGATCGAAGATTCAAGAATTGTTTTTTCCTGGATGATCTGCTCCAAATCCTGACGAGACCGCACCTGCTCGGTGACTTCAACGGCGATATCCATTACGCCGACTATCTCGCCATTATCAATCATTGGCCGGTATGTGAAGTTAAAATACCGTGTTTCTGTTATGCCTTCCCTTAGCATCCGTACCGGTACTTCTTTGCCATATGAAGCATTACCTGTACGAAAAACTTCAAAAATCAATTCAACTGCAGGTTCGCCCCGCAACTCGGGCATGCTTTCCAGAATCGGTTTTCCGATAATGTCGGCAGTTCGGTCCAAGATATCCAGGATAGGTGGGTTGGCCATCTCGATGATAAGCTGAGGACCTTTAAAAACTAAAATTGCGACTGGGGCCTGCTCCACTAAAATTCTAAAGTGCTGGGCCGATTCACTTAGTTTATCATTAAGTGAAATGATATCCTGGCTGGAGCGGCGCAGGTCATCGTTTTGAGAAGCTAGCTGTTCTAAGTCGGAAAAAATATCTTGACTGTTTTTGTTGGAATCAAGTATGTGATGAAGGAGTTCGCTTTGTTCTTCATCTGAGTTTTTTAAATATTTGTGCTTAGTTGTCTCATCAAGCAATTCTGCAGTATGCACAATAGCATACACTTCTCCAACATCGTTCAATAATTGCTTAAAAGTGAACTGATAAGAATGCCCATTAAGTTCGGCCAATACGATATGCCGTTTTTCCTGTAATCTAGCCGCCCGCCAGATGTTATTCAAATGTGAATAAAAAGTCGGATATGCAGAAGGCGGTAAAACCTCTGTTAAAAGCTTTCCGGTAGGGACTGCTAAAATGCCAAAAGCCTCCATCATAGCCTGGCTCATGAAATTAACCACGGGTTTTTCCCCTGAATAAATAGCAATTGCTTCACCATTTTGAGTGAGAATGCTAATTAGGCTATCACTGTCTAGCTCGATTGACTGCATTATTTTTCTTTAGGTAATTGCGTTTAAAAATACGGTGTTTTTAAATCTATTGCAATTAATCAGGGATTTACTGCTTGATAATTTGATATAGTAATATAAGAATCCTCGAGCTTAATGCCTACTGTGATTGTCGCTTAAAATTCTTTGATTTAACCTCACGATGCGAGTTCAACTACCGGAAAAAAGGTTCGGAACATTTCCATGCTTGTATTGTTTAGGTTAAATGCCAGACTGATCAAATGCATGTTGGCCTGTACGTACAGCAGGGGCTAAGCCTTTGTTGAATATAGCGGAAATATATGAAAACGAAAAAACGGGGACTCATCTGGTTTAAAAACGATTTGCGGCTGCATGACAATGAAGCCTTATTCACTGCCCAAAAGGAATGCAATGAAGTGCTCTGTTGTTACTGTCTGGAGAAATCAAACTTCGAAAACCATTATCTCGGTTTCCGCAAAGCAGATGTCAATCGCTTCAAGTTTTTGGAACAATCCGTTAACAACCTTAAAGCAAACCTGAAACTAATTGGGGGGCAATTGGTTATCGGTCCGGAATCCGCACTGGTGACCATTCCTGAACTGGTACACAAATTTCAGATTACCGATATCTATGCAGAGGAAGAATATGCCAGCTACGAGTTAAACCTCATTAAGGAATTAAAGCAGAAACTCCCTGAAACGGATTTACATTTCTTCTGGGGGAAGACGCTTTACCATAAGGACGACATTCCCTTTGGCATCAGTAAAATTCCCCTTACCAGTAAAGCTTACCGCATTCCTGCAGGTCGGGAAGCCGAGCCAAGGAAAACGCTAGCCATCCCAAAAAAGCTACGGCCGATTAAAAAAGTTAAGGCTACTAAATTCCCATCCTACAAAAATTACGGCTTCACCCTCAAGCAATACCAAGACGCCAAACCGTTTGTCAAAGGCGGTGAAAATGCCGCACTCGAACGGCTTGAATACTACACTTTCAAGTCCGAAAAACTGACCGGTTACCGCTGGAGCAGGAACCAGTCCGAGGGTATGGACTACAGTTCCAAGTTTTCTCCCTATCTAGCTTTGGGCTGCATATCACCAAGGGAAATAGATGAAAAAGTAAAAGCCTATGAAAATAAAATCAAAAAGAACCAGAGTACCTGGTGGCTTATTTTTGAACTGGTCTGGCGGGATTACTTTACCTTCAAAGCCATGCGCTTTGATGATGCTATCTTTAAAACCAAAGGCTACAAAAACAAAAACAAGGCTTTCGAAAACGATATCGAAAAATTTAAAAGATGGTGCGAAGGAAACACCGGAATACCGTTCATTGATGCTCACATGCGTCAGTTAAACCAAACCGGTTTTATGAGCAACAGGGGCAGGGTTAACTGTGCGAGTTATTTTGTCCATGATTTGAAAATTGACTGGACCTGGGGAGCGGCTTACTTTGAATCCAGGCTCATCGACTATGATGTGAGCTCGAATTGGATGAACTGGCACATGCAGGCCTTTGAAATCTGGTATACCAACCCAGTCAACCAAGCAAATAAATACAAAGCCCAGGATTTTATAAGACACTGGATTCCCGAGCTTAAGCCAGCCAACAATATAGAAGTACTGATTCCTTGGGAGCATCAATTTAAAGGCTATCCAGAACCTATCGAAATTTATCCAAAATGGAATAGAGCCATCAACCTGATTAAAAAGATAAAGTCCTGAAGGTAGAACGTAAACAGTAGGACTTATCTTGTTCTGTTGTTTATTTGTAGATGAAACGTTTCAAGCTCGAGATTTCCTTTACCGTGGTGTTGAGGATGGTGGAGATTTCGCTAAAAGTGACCAACTAATTCCGATGCCTAGATAGTTCGTTTCGGTCGAAAATGATTTCTTCAATATACTGATAAATAGTAAGTTATAGATAGGCGTTTTTTCTTGGACTGGTCAATCCACCACGGAATTACTTGATCCGTGAAGCCGAAATTTCCAGGTAAGCAGCCAGCGCCATAAAATCTGTGAATTTAGGTTAAAATCCTATGAGCGAAAATTAAACTAATGCCTTTCTTAAGCATACAAGCTTTGCAGTTGTTTCACTATCCTTAATGAATATTTTTTTACATTGCAGTCAAAATTGTAATTAAAGTTTTATCATTTATACTTTATGCTCGGTCAAAATTTCAAAATATTTGTGATTACTCTCAAATTATCCATGATCAAATGTTATTACCTACTACCATTGATATTTCTATTTAATTTTTCAAGCGCTATTGGTCAGCAACCAACATGTGGAGATGGTATTGAATCTAATAATCAAAAAAAATTAAGTCTAAAACTGGAGCAGTTTCTTCAGGAACATCCCAAAGAGAAAGTTCATGTTCACTTTGATAAATCAATTTACGCAGTTGGCGATACCGTTTGGTATAAAGTTTATCTTGTTAATGGCTACAACAACCAGTTATCTGCCTTAAGCAAGCTCGTTCATATTGAAATCGTAAATGGCGATGGCCAAAGTCAAAAATTACGGCTTCTAATAAATTCTGGTATGGCAAACGGACATTTAGTTTTAAGCGCTCAAAAGTTTAAGAAAGGAACCTATCCATTCAATGTTTATACCCGTTTGATGGAACATGATGCTCAGAAGATTTATACTTTTAATTTAAATGTTGGCATAAAAATAAATGCAAATTTGCCAACTGCTTCCAGTGAGGTTGCTTCCCTTCAATTCTATCCTGAAAGTGGTGCACTAGTTGCCGGTCTGAGGTCGAAGGTAGTTGTTAGAAGCCAGGATGCCCAGGGTAATCCTATAGCTGCAAATGGCCGTGTGATAGACGAAGAAAATAATAAAGTTGCCGAATTCGCGACCGGAAAATCCGGGATGGGCATGTTTGCATTATCACCAAAACAGCAAGGAAAATACAGGGCAGTTTTAGAAAAGAGTGCTACAACCAAGCGCTTTGAACTACCAAAAGTCATTGATAAGGGCTATGTACTGGCTGTAAACAGTATTAATGGGGATACTTTAACGGTGAGAATATTCAAACCGACGACAGGACAAAGTGAAGTGCGGGTGGTTTTTCAAGCCAATGGGAATATATACAGTGTTATACCCGTATCGATTGTCTCAGGATCGTCAGCACTCAAAATCCCAAAAGCTTTACTGCCTAGAGGTTTGAATGAGGTTGCGCTTTTTTCTTTGGAGAGTAACTTGCTTGCGAACCGGTTTTTATTCGTTCCAGAAAAGAAATCGTCAAACCAATTATTGCTCGATCGAAATGAATATGGTACCCGTGAACGGGTTAAAATCAGGCTCAACATATCTGATGACACTGGTGCCGGGGTTGTAGGTGGCTATTCCATTGCCGTTGCCAAAGCAAATGAGGCTCTCGAGGAAAACATCAGTCGCCGGTCAATCTGGTCAAGCCTGATTCTTAATAAACCAAATGATGACCAAGGCATTGATCCTCAGTCGGAAACGGGAAAAGCTACGCTCGACATGTATCTCATTACGCAAAGGCTGGGTTCCTTTTGCTGGGATGATATATTAACAGACAACAAAACCGTTTCCCAATTTACAGCAGAACGAAGCTTATCCATCGGCGGAAAGGTATTGAAAACAGACGGCAAGCCGATGGCTGGCGCAAAACTAAGCCTTTTTGCTGCAAAAAACATGATGCTGATTGATACCGTTGCCAATGAAAATGGCGTCTTCAAATTTGAAAACTTCAAAGTTTTAGACAGTACAGAGGTGGTAATCAGGGTGACCAACCTTGGCAATGAAAAAAATGTTCAGATTATATTGGATGAGGAAGTGAGTAGCGTTACTACTTTGGTTACTAATCAACCCGACTTCATTAAGACAACCTTAGTAAAAGGCGAAGGATTAGATCAAAACCAGGCTAACCCTATCCGTTCAAAAGAGAAAGTTAATGAGTTAAAAACAGTTGAAATTGCGGCGAAACGCCGACCAGTCATTCCTGGATCGGTATATCCTTTCGCAGCCGCCCCACCAGATTACACCATAGAAGGTGAAGATCTCCATAGAATTATAAATTTGACTGATCACCTGAGAGGCAGGTTTGTTGGGGTCAAGGTAATTAACAATAAAGTTATCGGAACATACAAAGGAAAAGAAGGCTCAATGTTTATTTTATTAAATGGTCAGAACATCGAGGATCTATCTTTTATTGATCCAAGATCGCTAACTGGTGTACAAATTATCAAAGGCGGTGCTACAGCAGCTGGCATGGCAAACCAATTTGGCGAAAGTTTGTATGGTCAGGGAGTATGGTTTGGTATAATCTTCCTTACGTCCAATCATCACAATCCAAGCTTCACAAAAGTTACTGAGCAAACTACGGGTATCATCCGGAAAAAGATTCAAGGTTTTGCTTCTCCTAAAGCTTTTTCTAGTCCTAACTATTGGATTAAGAAAGAAGACGTTGCCAGAGATCTTCGTGATCCTTTATTTTGGAAACCTGACATCACTACAGACAAAGAAGGCATGGCAGCATTAGACTTTTATACCGCTGATGAAAAAGGCAGGTACCAGGTGACCTTAGAGGGGATTGGCATCAATGGTCAAATCACGAGAGAAGTGACTTTTTTTAATGTAAAATAGACTACGTATAAATTTTGAAACTACTGATGTTTAACATGCATGATCGACATTAAATTGTTTTATAAAACTAATTTTCCCAGTTGCCGAATTTTTAAAAAACTATTATATCAGAAAGAATATTATTTTTATTTTTTGAGATGAATTTATCCAATATATCTATTGGCCTATCACAAATCCACCATTTAATGATAATATAAAGCCTATTAATAAAATTGAACTTAACTGAAAAAAAACATTCATCATTTTATTTGTAGCCTGACGAAATGATCAAACATGTAATCAAACAATTTTATCAAACAATGTCTAGCCATTTTGTTAAGAAAAGTGGATACTCTACCCTTTCACATTATTTGGCTTCTATAACATTAATGATGAGTTTGTATTTCTTATTGCGGATACCTTTGCTATTGCCAATCTAATATGCCCAGGTCTTTTAGTTTTTTCAACAGCGACAAAGGGTTTAGTTTTTATAGTAATAATTATTATTAGCCTACTAAACTATTTATTTTTATTCCGGATTTTTAAAATTGGAGAAGGAAGGTGATCAGGATAATAGTCTCTTTGTTATAGATGAAGTACAATGTAAAATGAATTTTAAAATTCTTCTCCTTATCGGCATCAACTTCTTTGTTTTAGAGGCTTTCGTAAACATTTGCTAATTTCTAGAAGAAAATTGAATGTAGAATGTTCCTTCATAGATTATCACTACTCACTCTTTTTATAATAATCGATTGTAATCAAATGCTGATGCTTTTAAGCGAATTAAACCGTGCCAGATGAGCATTAAATGTCTCTTTATTCGTTTTCCTAATATCATAACCATTACATTATTCAAATCAGAATTTTGATATTTGATGATGATTATTTGGTTATTTGGATTACAAAAACGAGGTTAACTTTAATGTATTAATTTGAAATATCTATTAAATCCACATGGAGAAAAGCATTACAATACAAATTTACAGGAAGCATGTTAAATTAAAGGGCTTATTGGATGCCTTTTTTTGTAACATTTAGTGCTACGTGATCTATTTGAGATCAAATTTGGTATCTATTTCTGGAAATTGCTTATCAATATATCTCCGTGGTAAAGTTTTAAAACTATATCGAAATACAATTCAGATTTAACTCAATTGATACAATTGAAAGCTATTAATGATTAACAGTATTCACTATTTTTAAAATTAACTTTGCTATAATACAATTACAACTAACATCCCAGAGAATAGATTGATTTTTCCCTGAAATCTTTGTCGGATAATGAGTGAATTTAATCAGACTACCTAATTTATTGATTGATGGTTTGTAATAGATGTAGCCTGAATGTACTAAATCTGATAAACATTTATGGAAATTTGCTTTAGCCTTGATTCTCGAATACTTCATAGTTTCCTTCTACAGGTGTAAAACTCTGCAATGGGATCATCAGTGCAGTTGTGAAATATCGGTATGAAAAGGAAATAGGTGTAGGAAAGCCTCAAATTCTGCAATGCCCTAAGAATCCACAAAAAAAGCCCACGCAAATTAATTTAGGTGAGCTTTTTTTATTTTGTAGTTCATCACTATGCTCTTCCAGGATATTCTTTCAAAGCAACCTCTAAACAATCCATTGCTTTATTTAAATCATCAATATTTAGAACATATGCCATACGCACTTCATTTTTACCCGAACCCGGCGTAGAATAAAATCCTGTTGCGGGTGCCATCATAACCGTTTGGTTGTTATGGGTAAAGTCTTCTAAAATCCACTGGCAAAATTTATCGGCGTCATCAATCGGGAATTTCGCAACTACATAAAACGCACCACCCGGATTAGGGCAAAAAACACCTTCAATGTTATTTAATCTGCCAACCAAAGTGTCGCGGCGTAAAGTATATTCTGTGTTAACTTTTTCAAAATAACTGTCAGGTGTATCAACAGCTGCTGCACCGGCAATTTGTTCAACCATTCCGGGGCTTAATCTGGCTTGTGCAAATTTTAATCCTGAAGCGATAACTTCCTTGTTTTTAGTGATTAAACAGCCCAAACGAGCGCCGCATGCACTATAACGCTTAGACACGGTATCCATAACTACAACATGCTCATCCAAGCCTTCTAAATGCATCGGGGAAATAAATTCACGTCCATCATAACAGAATTCTCGGTAGGCCTCATCAGAGAATAAAAACAAATCGTATTTAACGCAAAGTGTTTTTAAAGCTTCTAATTCTTCTTTTGAATATAAATAACCCGTCGGATTATTTGGATTACAGATGATAATTGCCTTTGTTTTATCAGTGATTAATTTTTCAAATTCGGCAATAGGAGGAAGGGCAAAACCATTTTCTATATACGATAAGATAGGTTTTACAACAACATTACTCATGCAGGCAAAGCCATTATAGTTTGCATAAAATGGTTCAGGAATAATAATTTCGTCGCCCTCATTAACGCAAGTTTGCATGGCAATAGTAATGGCTTCAGAGCCACCAACGGTTACTAAAATATTTTCTGGGGTAATGTTGTATCCTAATTTGTTGTAATATTCAGTAAGCTTTTCGCGGTAAGCTAATGTACCTTCTGATGGTGTGTAAGCCCAAACATTAAAATCGATGTTTTTAATGGCATTTAACATTCCTTCAGGTGTTTCAATATCCGGCTGGCCGATATTTAAGTGAAAAACCTTTTTACCATCTTTCTTCGCTTTATCGGCAAATGGTGTTAACTTTCTGATTGGCGATGCAGGCATCTGCACACCTTTTTGTGAAATTTTTGGCATGGTGCAAAAATAAAAAAGTCCCGATAAAATCGGGACTTTTTAAATATTATCGTTTAAAAAATTACTTAGAAGCTGCAGCAACTGTTTCGCCTTTAATGTAAAGTACTTTTACAGGCGTTTTTGCATTTGAAGTTACTGTTACAGTTTTAGTAAATGGTTGTGGAGCACCGGCAGCGCTAAAAGTTACAGAGATTGTACCAGTTTCACCTTTTTTCAATGGAACAGTTGTGTATTTTGGAACTGTACAGCCACAACTAGCTTCTGCTTTGGTAATAATTAATGGCTCCTCGCCAACATTGGTGTACTTGAAATCGTAGGTTACAGGTTTGTTAACCGTAATCTTACCGAAATCGTGAGTTTCTGCTTCGAATTTAAATTCTGCTGGTTTGGCTGCTGTTTGAGCATTTGCCATTAAACCAAAACCCATTACAAAGGCGAATAATACTAAGATTTTTTTCATGCTATGTGTTGAAATAGTTTATTTAAAATTTATTAAAACAAATTTAATATTTATATGGTAAAACAAAAACTATTCCAAATATATTTTGCTGGTCGATATATAATTTTACAGTTGATGATAAAGGCAAACTTTTAATTTTGTATATATTTGCCACAACCAATATTTGATTACGATGCAGAATGAAAAATTGATTACCAACTCTATTGATGCTTCTGAATTAAGTTTTAACGATTTTAAATCCATCGTTATAAACGACTATAAAATAGCCTACGAAAGCAGGCAGGCCAGTGTTTTAGGCCGTAGAGAAGTATTGACGGGGAAGGCGAAATTTGGAATTTTTGGCGATGGAAAAGAGGTTCCTCAAATTGCCATGGCTAAGGCATTTAAAAATGGTGATTGGCGTTCTGGTTATTATCGTGATCAAACTTTTGCTTTTGCGGCGGGTATCTCTACAATTAAGGAATTTTTTGCCCAATTATACGCAAACCCAACACAGGATGCCGACCCATTTTCGGGTGGCAGACAAATGAATTGTCATTTTGCAACCAAATCAATTAATGCTGATGGCACCTGGAATGATTTGACTAAAATTAAAAACGTTTCTTCAGATATTTCGCCAACGGGAGGCCAAATGGCTCGTTTGGTTGGATTAGCATATGCCTCAAAATTGTTTAGAGAGAATAGGGAATTGGATTATCTCAAACACTTTTCTGTAAATGGCAATGAAGTAGCCTTTGGAACTATTGGCAATGCATCAACATCTGAAGGTGTATTTTTTGAAGCCATCAACGCAGCAGGCGTACTTCAAATTCCAATGGCAATTTCCATCTGGGATGATGCTTACGGAATTTCTGTTCCCGCAAAGTATCAAACTACAAAGGAAGATATTTCTGAGGTTTTAAAAGGTTTCCAGCGGGATGACAAAAATTCTGGATACGAGATTTATAAAGTTAAAGGATGGGATTATCCGGCTTTGTGCGAAGTTTATGAAAAGGCCATTAATGTTTGTCGCGAAGAGCATGTTCCGGTTTTGATACATGTTACCGAACTCACGCAGCCTCAAGGCCACAGCACTTCAGGTTCTCACGAAAGATATAAATCAAAAGATAGATTAGCCTGGGAAACTGAACATGATTGCATTGCCAAAATGCGGGGGTGGATGCTGGAATCTGCGATTGTTTCAGAAGAAGAAATTGTAGAAATCGAAAAAACAGCTAAAGTTTTCGTTCGTAATGCCCAAAAGGAAGCCTGGAATGAATTTCTGGATAGCATGAAACCGGAACAAAAACTTGTGATTGATTTTATTTCAGCTATGGCGCAAAATCAACCCGAACTTGCCAGGTTATCGGCTCAACTTGCGGCAACTGCCGATGCGCAAAGAAGGGAAATTTTTGTAGCTGCCCGTAAAGCAATCAGATTATCTGCTGGAAAACCATCTTCAGAACGTGAAGCATTAGTAAACTGGTATAAAAGCCAGGATAAGGTAAATTACGATAGATATAACTCCAAGCTACATACCAACGGGAACGAAAGTCCGGATAAAATTGAGGTTGTAAATGCAGTTTACGATGAACTATCAAAAATGGTGGACGGCCGAGAGGTGTTGAATGCATGTTTCGACGAAAATTTCGCCCGCGACCAAAGGTTAGTTGCATTTGGAGAAGATTTAGGCAATATCGGCGACGTAAATCAAGGTTTTGCAGGTTTGCAGGCTAAATATGGAGAGTTGAGGGTTACAGATACAGGCATTCGGGAAATGACTATTATGGGCCAGGGAATTGGCCTCGCTATGCGTGGTCTAAAACCGATTGCAGAAATTCAATATTTAGATTATTTAATTTTCGCCCTGAATGTTTTAAGCGATGATTTAGCATCACTTTCGTACCGCACAAAGGGGATTCAAAAAGCACCAGTAATTGTAAGAACCAGAGGGCATCGTTTGGAAGGAATATGGCATTCCGGATCGCCAATAAGCATGATACTTGGTTCTTTAAGAGGTTTGCATTTATGTGTACCTCGAAATATGACTCAAGCAGCAGGGATGTACAATACACTTTTCAGAGCTGATGAGCCTGCAGTGGTTATTGAATGTTTAAATGGTTATCGTTTAAAAGAAAAGCTCCCGAATAATGTTGGTGAATTTACAGTTCCGCTGGGACATGCAGAAGTTTTGGAGGAAGGTTCTGATATTACGGTTGTATCTTATGGTTCTACATTGAGAATTGTACAGGAAGCCGCAGAAGAATTAACTTTACTTGGTATTTCTGTAGAAATTATCGACCCGCAAACACTTTTACCATTCGATAAGAATAATGTTTGCGCAACCTCTTTAAAGAAAACAAATAAACTGCTTATTGTTGATGAAGATGTACCCGGAGGTGCATCGGCTTATATATTACAGCAGATTTTAGAACAACAGAAAGGTTATTTCCATTTGGACGGACAACCAAAAACCCTTTCGGCAAAAGCGCACAGGCCGCCGTTTGGTTCTGATGGAGATTATTTTAGTAAACCTTCAGTTGATGATGTTGTAGAAGCTATTTATCAGATGATGCACGATTCAAATCCTACAAAGTATCCTGGTATTTACGAATAGAATATCATACATATTTAACAAAAATTAAATGTCGAAAACTTTGTTGTAAGCTTGTTTCTGCATTTTATCAACTGCGTAAAAAGGTGTACATAGCCAGGTATTAAATAAAAAAAATTATATTACATCTTATTTAAGAAATAAATCGGCCCGTCGAGTTAGATTCCTTCCTTCCAATTGTTTTTAGTGTTTTACACGCTGGTTTTCTTATTAAACTAAATCATTTTTTATACCAGATGTAACTTAAGCTAATGAGTTTTCTGCGCTTTGATTATTTCAATTTAAAAGGGCTAATAAATTTTACCCTTTTTATTACCATTTGTTTTGGCTTAGAGCTATCTGTGCAAGCTCAGGCACAACAAAAAAGGTTGGATAGCTTATTAAAATTAAATCAAAAGTATGTTAAGCAAGATTCTACGAAAGCTGTTTTGTTTTTGGAAATCTTAAAGCAATACATTCGCTTAAACAACATCGATAAGGTTGAGGAATATTCATCTAAAAGTTTTCAACTAGCTAATAAATTGGGTTCTAAAAGTCTAAATGCATTAACTTACGAGCGGTTAGGACATTTTTATCATGGCGCAGCTAATTATCAAAAAGCGGAAGAGAATTATAAAAAATCACTCAAAGAATATCTCGCTGTAAATAATCAAAAAAAGGCAGCCGATATTTATACAAATTTGGGCGCTTTGTATGTAAATATTCCAGATTATGCAAAAGGTTTGGAAATGAATCAGAAGGCCATTGCTGTTTATCAGAAAAGCAATAATGATGAGGCGCTTTCGAACTGTTATATCAATGTTTCTGAAATATACCAGGATTTACATCAACATAAAAAAGCCTTGGAGTATATCAGGATGGCACTCAGTTTTTTTATCAAAAATGGCGATGAACGCGGTCAGGCGGTGGCGTATCAGGGCATTGGCTCAGCGTATTTTGCAGCCACCCCAAAAGAGTTGATTTCTATGGATATTCTTCCAGAGCAAAAATTAAATGCTGCACTCGATAATTTTAACAAAGCATTGAAAATAGCTGAGCGTAATGATGATACTGATGATTTAATTAGTGCTAACAAAGCTAATATTGGCTTTGTTTATGAAAAGTTGGGACAAAAAGATTTGGCTTTTAAATCGTTTATGGGTTCGGTAGAAGTAAGTAGAAAATCTAATTCAAAAAAAGATTATGCTGAAAGTTTAAAAGCACTCGGTACTTTCTATAATAATCAAAAAGATTATATAAACGCCGTAAAAGTATTAACCCAAACTTTAAATATTGCACAACAAAATAGATTGCTCGATATAGAACGAGATGCCAATTTGTTATTAAGCGAGGCATACGATAAACTTAAAAAATATGATGAATCATTAGCTTTCTATAAACAATACGTACTTGTAAAAGAAGAAATATTCGATGCTGAAAAGGAAAGGGAAATAACCAGGAGGCAGATGCAGCTGGATTTCGGAGTGAAGGAAAAAGATTACCAGTTGAAACAGCAAGTAACTGATGCAGTTTTGCAACAACAAGTTTTACTCGCTAAACAGCAACACCAAAAACTAATTTTAAGGCAGCAACAGTTGGATTTAAGCGACAAAGAGAAAATGTTGCAACGTTTAAAATTTCTTCAGGAACAGAAAGATTTAGAGAACGAAAAAAAAACGCAGCGCAGTAATTTCGAAAAATCCGAACTTTTGTCTAAAAACGAAGCTTTAATACGAAATAAGCAGATATCAGAACAAAATCAACAAATAGAATTTGATGGCAAAGTTAAGATATTTCTTTCAGTTGCTTTTGCCCTCGTTTTATTAACCGCGGGGATTATTTATTTTAATCAGCGAAAAACAACAAGGCTTAACAAAATAATAAATAAACAGAAACGCGAATTAGAACAGTTAAGCAAGGTTAAAGACCGGATTTTTAGCGTTGTGAGTCATGATATGCGTACGCCTGTAAACTCTTTAATTTCATTTATACAACTTCTTGAAGAAGGTAATATTGAGCAGGTTAAGCTTAACAGCTATGCATCATCACTTAAAAATAGCCTAACTTACACTTCTTCGATGATGGAAAACCTGTTAAATTGGGCAGCAAGCCAAATGCAGGGATTTAACCCTTATCTGGAAACTATTAATCCTTATTTGTTGGCTGATGATGTGATAAATTCGCTTAAAAGCGGTGCCGATTTAAAGTGTATAACTATAGAGAATAATATATTCCAAGATGTGGTTTGCAAAGCTGATACAAATATGCTGAGCCTTGTTTTGAGAAATCTGATAAGCAATTCTATAAAATTTACACCTGACAAAGGTATAATCAAGCTTTATGCAATACTAATACAACAAGAGCTGCAAATAGTTATTGAAGATAACGGCGTTGGAATGGGAGCAGAGCAGGTTAATCATTTTAATAAATCAGCGTATTTAGGTGCTGGTGTTAGTACACCCGGAACAAATAAAGAAAAGGGGACTGGTTTAGGGTTGCTGTTATGCAGAACTTTTATGGGTTTGATGGAGAGTAAAATTTGTGTTGAATCGAGCAAAAATCAAGGAACAAAGTTTAAGCTTTTTCTTAGAAAAGCTTAAAATGCTTATCTCTTAAATCTTGATAAAGTTTTTTTATCAATAATTCTATCCAACAAATCTTGCCGGCTTATTGCGCTTATGGGAACGATGTTGTTTTCTGTTAAATGCACTTCGTGGGCTGTTACTGTAGAAATATGGTTTAAATTTATAATATACTGCTTGTGTACTCTCGAAAAATACTCGGGTAATTGTTTTTCGAGATTTTTCAAGCCGACTAAAATTATATGTTTTTCGCTGGCAGTATAGATTTTTGAAAAATCACCCATGCTTTCAAAATAAATTACGTCTTTGTAGTTTAATTTTGTTATGCCCTTAGTTTCCCTAAAAAAGAAATAGTCATCATAGCTATCAAAAGATTTTATAGAATCATCAACAGATTGACCCGCATTTTTTCTTAATTCCAGATATTCAACTGCCTTATTTGTTGCTCTTAATAAACGTTCAAAAGTAGCAGGTTTCACCACAAAATCAAGTGCGTCTAAATCAAAACTCTCTGCAGCGTATTGACTGTACGAGGTTATAAAAATAAACAGTGGCTTTTTTTTAAGAGATTTTAATAATGCCATTCCAGATAGTTCGGGCATATCAATATCAGAGAAAACGATGTCGACACTTTTATTAGCTAAAATAGCTGCAGCGTCGACGCCATCTTTACAAACCGCAGTAATTTTTAGGGATGGAATTTTTTTTAAATGCAATTCAATAGCATCACGCTCTATTTCGTTGTCATCAACAATTAAACAGGTATACATATCAATGATTAACTTAGTGTTTAAAAACAAAGGCTTTGTAACATTTGTTTTACTTAAATATAAGATTTTTTAGGTCTTATAAAAACTAAATTATTGATTATGTTTTTTCGCTCCGGAATAAAGTTTTTCTCCTGCTTTAATTTCTAGTTGTAAGTCATTTTCCGCTGGTGGAACTGGGCAACGATAGCCATCGCTATAAGCGCAATATGGATTGTACGCTTTGTTAAAATCGATTTCGATTTTATTGTTGATAATTTCTTTTGAACTTAAGTCAATGTACCGGCCTCCGCCATATGTTTCTTTGTTATTTGTTTCGTCGGTAAAAGGCAAAAACAATAAATACTTATACGCCGGATTGTTGGCTAGTGCCATACTTTTATACAGCGTCATAATGGCTGGCTGGCCATTTAAATTGAAATTAATTTTTGCAAAGCGATAAAATTCTTTGCTTGTTCCATCAAAGGTTGGCATTTTGAAAACTTTTTCGTTTTTCAGAATCTCAACATCAGCCACAACTTTATAAGTGCTGTCTGCATCGTAGAAATGAAGATTTTGTAAGTCGTTTTCTTTTAGTGGCGAGTTCGGTTCTTTAATAAAATCTTGCTTATAGCTTTCCCGGTGTTTGGTAATTTTCTCAGCGTAAGATTGAGCAAAAGTATTTAGGCTGATGAAGAGGAAAAGGATAGGGAGGATTTTCATGATTTGCTTGTTTGTTTTGAACAGGTCGTCATCGCGAGGCACGAAGCAATATTTCTAACAAAATAGATTGCTTCTTACCTCGAAATGATAATGTTACACCACACATACTTTATTTCGGAGAAACTGGTCGGCTAAAACCAATGCGGCCATCGCTTCAACAATCACAACACCTCTTGGTACAACGCAAGGGTCGTGGCGGCCTTTGCCTTTAATTTCAGAGGCTTCGCCAGCTGCGTTAATCGTTTGCTGGTTGTGCATAATCGTGGCTACAGGTTTAAACGCTACCTTAAATGTAATGTCCATTCCGTTTGAAATACCTCCTAAAATACCACCAGCAAAATTCGTTGTTGTTTTAAAAACTTTTGAGTCGGTGGCTTTTGGTTGAGGAATGTCGTTGTGCTGAGAACCTCGTAATTCACTTCCTGCAAAACCAGAGCCATATTCAAAACCATGCACTGCATTAATACTTAACATTGCTTTCCCTAATTCGGCATGTAATTTATCAAAAACAGGCTCGCCCAAACCGGCCGGACAACCTTTAACTACGCAACCAATTTTGCCACCAACGGTATCACCATCCTTTCTTACAGAATCAATAAATTCTATCATTTCATGAGCGGTTGCCGGATCGGCACAACGTACAATATTTTCTTCTCTGATAGCAAGCAAAGCTGATAAATCATTGCTTTCTAAATTCGGAGCTTCAATGGTTCCAACTGAGGTTACATGTGCGAAAATCTCAATGCCCTGTTGCTTTAAAAATAATTTGGCTATAGCACCTGCTGCTACACGGGCAGCAGTTTCACGGGCTGATGAACGTCCGCCACCTCTATGGTCGCGGATACCGTATTTTGCATCGTATACATAATCGGCATGGCTTGGGCGGTAAACATCAACATTGTGTCCGTAATCTTTCGAACGTTGGTCTTCGTTAGGAATTAACAAAGCAATGGGTGTTCCGGTGCTTTTACCCTCAAAAACGCCTGATAAGATTTGAACAGTATCACTTTCTTTTCGTTGCGTGGTGATCTTCGATTGACCTGGTTTACGTTTATCCAATTCTGATTGAATGAAATCCATGTCGATATCCAATTGCGCCGGACAGCCATCAATAATTACCCCAATTGCTACGCCATGAGATTCGCCGAAGGTAGTTATGCGAAATAATTGTCCGAATGAGTTGCCTGCCATATATATTTTTAGATGTTAGATTTGAGATATTATATCCGCGATTTTCGCTCAAAGTATATCTAAATCAGGTTTATTTCTTTTATTGTTATTTGAGTCTCAGATCTCGTGTTTCAATCCTCATATTTCTCTTATTTCAAAGCCCGCTTTTCTTAAATCTTCCCAAAAATAAGGATAGGATTTTTCTACAACCTGCATTTCTTCAATCTCCACTTCATCAATTAATAATGCTAACGGTGCAAAGGCCATCGCCATCCGGTGATCCTCGTAAGTGGCAATGGTAAGTTTTTTCGGAAAATACAGTTTATTGGTGTTTAAAGTATAAACGAAATTATCTTCTGTTAAAGTAACACCAATTTTAGCTAGCTCATTTTGTAATGCGGCAATGCGGTCGGTTTCTTTAATTTTTAAGGTTTCCAAGCCGGTAAAAGACATGTTTTTACCTAAAGCGGCTGCAATTACAACAATAGTTTGCGCTAAATCCGGGCATGTTTTTAAATCTAAAACCTGGTTCGTTTCCAGTGATAAACCTAAGTTGCTGATTGAAATTCCCTTATCAGTCTTTTCAGTTGCTATGCCAAAAATCTTCATGATTTTTTGGATTTGGCTATCTCCCTGCAAACTTTTCTCTTTTAGTGCAGGTAAACTGATTTCAGCATTTTCGGCCAGAGCCGCTATACTGTACCAGTAAGATGCGGCGCTCCAATCTGGCTCTACCACCAATGTTCCAGGTTTAAAAGCCTGTGGTTTAATTGAAATTGAATTTCCACTCCAACTGTGTTCGATGCCAACTTCTGCCAACATTTCCAAAGTCATATCTACATATGGTTTGGAAGTTAGCTCGCCTTCAATTTCCAAAGTTAGGCCTTGAGGCAGGATAGGCGCAATCATCAGCAACGCTGAAATGTACTGACTGCTTATGTTGCCTTTAATTTTAACTTCAGCAGTTTTTTGATGGAGCGGTCCTGTAATGTTTAATGGAGGGAAACCATCAGCTTCCGCATAAGAAATATCTGCTCCAATTGTTTTTAGCGCTTCAGCCAAAATACCAATCGGCCGTTGCTTCATACGCTCCGTCCCTGTTAGTAAGAAGTTTCCGTTTTTTGCCGAAAGATAAGCCGAAAGAAAACGCATTGCTGTTCCTGCAGGGCCAACATCAACGGTTTTCGATTCTTGAATTTCTACTTCCAATTCATCTTCCAAATGATTTAAAATCCCATTCAAGGTTACTGTGTCGGCAGCATTTGACAGGTTTTCTACCTTAACTAATTTGTTGCTTAAAGCGCCGATAATCAGCGCCCTGTTACATTCGCTTTTCGAGCCTGTTAGCTGGATTTCCGTGTTAATATTCTTGGTTCCTTTAAAAGAAACTAAGGCGTTTTTTGACATTTTATGCTGGTTTTATTCTCAAATGGATTGTCAGACGCTAACATCTCACAATCCATCGTAATTTATAATGTCATTTTGAATTCTAGCTACCTTTTTAAGGTTGCTTCGTACCTCACAATGACGTAGTGCTTTAGATCTAGCTTTGCAATTTAATGTTCAGCTTTATTCTTTAAGCTTTAACTTCGCTATGTTGTTCAGCTGCAATGCCTTTTTCAGCTTTGCCTGCATTCATAATCTCAGTTTGTTTGCGGATAGATTCACCGTGCATCAATTCTAGGAATTTCTCTGTGAAGTTTAAATCCAGCTTTAACGCTTTTGCAAAAGCATGTCCTTTTTTAATTATGGCATCCCAACGGTTAACCTGTAATATTGTTACCTGGTTATCGCGTTTAAACTCACCGATTTTTTCAACAATAGCCATACGCTCACCTAATTTCTGCAATAAAATATCGTCAATTTTATCGATTGATTTACGTAGGTCAGCCAATTTATCAACGAAAGCTTCATTAGTAGATTCTGGTTCACGAACCGTTAAGCGGTCAACCAATTCTGCTAATGCCGCTGGTGTAACTTGTTGCTTAGCATCTGTCCATGCAACTGATGGGTCTACATGAGATTCAATCATTAAACCTTGCATATCTAAATCCAAAGCTTTTTGAGAAATGTAAGGGATTAACTCACGATTACCGCAAATGTGACTTGGGTCGTTAATGATAGGCAATTCTGGACATAAAGTTTTCAATTGAATAGCAAGTTCCCACATTGGTTCGTTACGGAAAGAACTTTTCTCGAATGAAGAAAAACCACGGTGGATAGCACCAATTTTAGTAATTCCTGCACCATTGATACGCTCAATAGCACCAATCCATAATTGTAAATCAGGGTTTACAGGATTTTTAATTAATACAGGAACATCATGGCCTTTTAAAGCATCAGCAATCTCCTGAACGGTGAACGGGTTTACCGTAGAACGAGCACCAATCCAAAGGATATCAACACCTGCAGCCAAAGCCTCTTCAACGTGTTTCGCATTAGCAACCTCAACAGCAGTTGGTAAACCTGTTTCTGCCTTAGCACGTTTTAACCACTCTAAACCGATACTACCGATACCTTCAAATTCTCCCGGGCGGGTACGTGGTTTCCAGATACCGGCTCTTAAAACTGATACTTTACCAGTTGCAGCCAATAAATGTGCTGTAGTTAATAATTGTTCTTCAGTTTCTGCACTACATGGTCCAGAGATAATTAATGGTTCGTTATTAACGTTTAACCAAGTGTTTAGTGGTTGGATGTTTAAATTAAGTTTCATGATTTATGGCTTGTAATATTTTATAATTCGATTGTTTAATTGCTTTATTGTTGAGTCGTCATTCGTAAATCTAAAATCGGACTTAGTTTATACTTTGTCGTTCTTTAAATATTCTCCAAGAATATTGAAATTAGAAGTGTATTTTAATGCTTTTCTAACGGCTTTATCATACTTTTCTGTGCTTGGCCATTCTAAATCGACATAAAAGTAATATTCATTTCTTTTACCCAACACCGGCATAGATTGTATTTTTGTTAAGCTTACTTCCTGCTCGGCAAATATGTTTAGCACTGTTGCCAGCGAGCCTGCTTTATGCCCAACCTGAAAACAGATTGATGCTTTATTGATTTTTTTTCCCTCATCTGTTTTGTCTTTTTTAAGGATGAGGAAACGGGTGTAGTTTTTCTTGTTGGATTCTACACGGCGCTCCAATATATTTAAGCCGTAAAGCTCTGCGGCTAAATTGTTTGCGATGGCCATGGTATCTGTAAGTTTTTCCTCTTGTATACGTTTTGCACACGCAGCAGTATCATTACTCTCTACAATTTTGATATGTGGATAATCGTAAAAGAAATCAATACATTGACGAATGGCAATCGGGTGTGAGGTAACGATTTTAATTTCTTCAAACTTTACGCCCGGTAAAGCCATCAAATGCAGTTGAATAGGTAAATAAACTTCACCAACAACCGAGAAACCATAATCGCGGATTAAAGTATAATTTGGTAACAAGCTGCCAGCAATCGAGTTTTCGATAGCCATTACAACGAAATCTGCCTCATTTTTTTCGAGCCTATCACAAGTTTCTTTAAATGAATTGCACTCTACAGTTTCGATGTTTTTGCCAAAGAATTTGTAGGCTGCTTCTTCATGAAAAGATGCTTTAATACCTTGAATTGCTACTCTTTTTGTCGTTTCCATTTTTGTGTAAAACAAAAAAGTCCCGGCTGTTTGCCGGGACTTTTTATACATTTTAATATTGTTATATATCTTTTTGCATATTAGCCCCGGCTCTTACTAAAAAAGTAAAAGTAACCAAAGTAATATGTGTTGAATAATTTCATTTTCGTTTTTGAATGAGCCAAATGTAATAACAAAATTTAATTTGTCAATAAGAAAATTAAAATATTTTTAATAAAATTTAATTTTGTTTGGTTTAGGCTGTTTTGCAGATGGGTATGAAACCGTGGTTTTCTGTTGCGATATGCTTTATGATTTTTTGGAACGATGCCATTTCTAATCATTTCATTTTAAAAGCGATTGCTTCGATTAATGGATTGGAGCAATGAGGTGAAATAAAAAACGGCCTGTAACATACAGACCGTCTACAATATTATCCTGTCGAACTTAGGGTTTGTTGTTTTTCATTGAAATCTTTTAGCTTATTATCTTCTTTCGCTTGCTTTTCCAGTTCTTCGGCATGATGCAGTTCCTGTTGCATTATTTTAGCAATTTTGGTGCTTCCATCGTGGCTCCAACCTGGCGGATTGAACACATATTTTACCTTATCCATAAAGGTTGGCGCTTTTTTAACATCGGCAGTTAAGGCAATAAATTCGTGGAAGATGATATTAACCGGGCCAGTATCTTTAGGTTGTGTAGTTAAACCATATTTAATTTCGTCTTCCGGCAATTCTGCCTGAAAAGTACCAAACCATCTATCCCAAAGAATTAAAACCATACCCATATTTTTATCCAGGTAGCGCACATTACTGGCGTGATGAACGCGATGATGCGACGGCGTTACAAAAACATATTCATACCACTTTGGGAAATTGATTTTGTATTGCGTGTGAACCAGGTTGCCGTAAATCTGTGTTACCAGATAAGCAAAAAGGATGTCCATCGCGGTAAAACCCATAAATGCCAAAGGCAAATAGAAGAATACACGGTACAAAGGTTCGAAAACAGTTGAGCGGAAACCCGTTGTTAAATTGAAATGTTCTGAAGAGTGGTGGGTAACATGCATGGCCCAGAAAAAGCGTACATAATGACCAACCGTGTGGAGAAACCAATACAAGAAATCCTGAGCCAAAATCAAAACCAACCAATAAATCCAAATATTTGAAATTTGGAATAAGCGGAACTGGTAGCAATATTCAAGTAAAAAGAATGTTGCTGTTTTCATACCCAGATTAATAATTACCGCGGCAATCATTAAATAGATATTAGTCCACGTGTCGCGTTTGGTATATAATTTTTTGTCGTGCGCATAGCTGAAATACATTTCAACCAGGGTTAAAACGATTACAAAGCCAAATAACCCGCCGACAGAAATATCACTTCCGGTAAATTTCATTTCTATAAACTATTATAATAATCCAAACTGCTCAAAATATCGGCTGTGCTTACACGGCAGTTAAACGTGCATTTGCCTGTTGTTTCTAAAAGAGAGAATAAAATATTGCCATCCTCGTTCTTTTTATCGCTTTGCATTAGCTCTAAAAGCGTTTCGAAACTCTCTTTTTTAATATGATATTTTGGATATAACGACAAAATATAATCGCTAATATCTTTCAATTCTTCTTTTGTTAAACCAGCGTTTTTAATAGATAGGGTGCCCTCACAAATAAAACCAATAGCAATTGCCTCGCCATGGGTTAATGGATTTTCGTCATTTGCGAGGGAATAACTTTCTACAGCATGACCAATCGTATGACCGAAATTTAAAATTTTACGAAGATTTTTTTCATGAGGATCGATGGTTACCACTTCGTTTTTAATTTCGACAGAACGATAAATATCTTGCGCTGACGGAGTTAAATAATCGGTCGTTTTTAATTTCTCATAGTAAGCTTTGTCGTAAATTAAACCATGTTTAATCATTTCGGCAAAGCCGGATAAAAGTTCGCGTTGAGGCAGGGTTTCCAAGAATTTTGTTTCGATAAAAACCATTTGCGGTAAGGTAAAAGTACCCACCATGTTTTTCACGTTATCGATATCAATACCAGTTTTTCCACCAACAGAAGCATCAACCTGTGAAAGTAGAGTCGTGGGAACATTAATGAAATCGATGCCGCGTTTATAAGTTGACGCGATAAAACCACCCATGTCAGTTATTACTCCGCCACCTAAATTTATCATTAAACTCTTACGGTCGGCTTCAAAATCTAAAAGAGTTTTCCAGATGCCGATGCAGAAATCGATATTTTTATTTTCTTCTCCTGCTGATGTTTCAATCAAATCGAAGTCAGCAAAATCGTCCATCAGTGCTTGAAAAACAGGCAAACAGATTTCGCTTGTATGTTCATCAGCAAGAATAAAAACCTTACTGTATTTATTACTTTCTAAAAGGGTTTTTAAGGCACCTAAATTGCTTTCGAAATAAAGCGAATGGCCTGCGCTTGTTAAGGTTTCCATTATATTACCTCGATTTTATCTTGTCCGAAAGTGATGATATCGCCAACTCTGGCTTTATAGCGTTTGCGAAATTCTACTTCACCATTGCATTTTACCAAGCCCTCCATTACGGCAGCCTGTGCATCGCCGCCAGTGCCAACTAGTCCTGTAGCTTTCAACAGTTGAATAAGTGGAATAAACTCGCCTTCTAATTTGAATTGTATCATTTTGCTGCAAAAATACGATTATTTCGAGGTTTTACGTTCGTAGAACGGATGCTTTTTATAATTTTGCATCCATCTGACTTATTACATATCAAATGATTGATTCAATCCCCAATAAACAACCTAATTTCGATAATACGGAAGTTGCTTTTCGTCAAAAAACCAATGCGGAACTAAAAAAGGCATACTGGCTATTTAAAATGATAGGCAGCAACTTTTTAACTAAGGTTGGTCCACCGATAACTAATTTTTTTCTGAATATTGGTTTACCCGTTCAAGGCGCAATAAAGGCAACCATTTTTCAGCAATTTTGTGGCGGCGAAACCATTGCTGAGTGTGATAAGGCAATTGCTCAGCTGGCAAAAGGCGGCGTTGGAACCATTTTAGATTATTCCGTTGAGGGTGAGGAAGAAGAAATCGTTTTCGATGAAACTTGCCAGGAAATTATCCGAACCATTCTTCGTGCCGATGGCGACCCAAATATCCCTATTACGGTTTTTAAAATTACAGGTATTGGTCGTTTTGCTTTGTTAGAAAAGTTGGATGCGAAAAAAGCTTTAACAGCTGATGAACAGGCGGAATTTGAAAAAGTAAAATTGCGTTGTGACATGATTTGCCGCACCGCCTTTGATAAAGGAGTGCCGATTATGATTGATGCCGAAGAAACCTGGATTCAGGATACGATTGATGAACTGGCTTTGGATATGATGCGTAAATTTAACCAGGAGCGGATTATTGTTTACAATACTTACCAAATGTATCGCCACGATAAACTGGCTGATATGAAGGCTGACCACTTAATTGCAAAAGCTGCGGGTTTTATTTTAGGTGTGAAAATGGTTCGTGGGGCTTACATGGAAAAAGAACGTAAACGTGCTGCGGAAATGGGTTATCCCTCGCCGATTCAACCCGATAAAAAATCGTCAGACAGAGATTATAATGAATCTTTGCGTTATTGTGTAGACCATATTGAGGAAATCGCGATTGTTTGCGGAACCCATAATGAAGATAGCAGTCGCTTATTAACATATCTCTTAGATGAGAAAAAAGTAGCTCACAATCACCCTCACATATATTTTGCGCAGCTTTTAGGTATGAGTGATAATTTAAGCTTTAACCTTGCTGATGCAAACTATAATGTGGCAAAATATGTTCCTTACGGGCCCATTAAAGCTGTAATGCCATATTTATTTAGAAGAGCGCAGGAAAACACTTCAGTTGCCGGCCAAACCGGGCGGGAGTTGGGTTTAATAGAAAGGGAATTGAAGAGGAGGAAGTTGTAGTTTTTCCTATTGTATTGTCATTCTGAGGAATGAAAATCTGTACAAGTTGCAGAATTTTCTCAGAATGACAGCATTAGCAGATTTGCCGCAGATTATTTCTTCACCACAAAACCCTGCTTGCCACTCAGTAAATCATAAAAAAGAATAAAATCGCTGGCCAGGCTATAACCTGGGTATTCAAAAGTTGCAGGTTTATTTTTTTCAAAAAAGAAATGCCCCACCCATGCAAATCCATAACCTAAAAGAGGCATGGCTAAGAAAAATCGCCAGTCGTGAAATAAAAACCCTGTAACAAAGGCTAGTATAACCAAACCGGTACCAATAAAATGCAAAATTCTAGAGGTCGTATTTGTATGCTGGCTCAAGTAGAAGGGGTAAAATTGTTGAATTGATTTAAACTTTTTTTCTGCCATAATTTAAGTTACAAAATTCCATTAGCTTTTAAAAATGATTCCAGTTGTGCCGGTTTTTCCGTCATTAAAAGTGTATTCAAACCAACTTTTTTTGCACCTTCAATGTGTTGCGGACTATCATCAATAAATAAAGTTTCAGCTGGATTAAGGTTGTTTTCTTTTATAACCTGCTCGAAAATATTGGTGTTTGGTTTACGCAGTTTCATATGCTGCGAAAAATAAGCTTTCTCGAAATAGTTATCGTAATTGTTGAGCTCGAAGGTGGTTTTAAGGTAATTTATTATCCAATCGTAGTGGATTTCATTATTATTGCTAAGTAAAAATGTGCGGTATTTATCTTTCACTTTTAGCAGCAGCTGGTGGTTCTCCTGGTGTGTACCAATCAGCAAACTATTCCAGGCTTCATCAATCTGGGCATCGGTAAGTTCAGGTTTGTTTGCGGCTTTCCGGATTCCCTCCCGAAATTCTTCAGGAGAAATTGCAGCGGTTTCAAAATCATCAAATAGTTGATTATGCGCCTTGTGTGCGAAAAAGTTTTCGATATCAGTAATGCCTAATTTTTTAAATGAATCTTGCGCTATTCTGAAATCGATATCGAAAATTACGTTTCCGTAATCAAAAATGATGTTTTTAATGTTTTGCATAAGTGGCATTTATATCTGCCACAAAGATGTTTAATAAAATTATTTTTTAGCCTCAAATTGTTAAAAAAACTCATTTGGCCTTAGCAAATGTTTTTTATTTTCATTATTTCTATGTGATTTCCATTATCCAAAGAAAAAATAAATAACCAGTACTCATCCGTATCGCTTATTTTGATTTCTTTAACGCAGCCCATTATTTCATTTCCATCGGTGATGGTGGTACCAATTTTAATGTCCAGCAAATCTGAGGTCGGCATATTTTTATCAGCAGTAATTATCATCCGATAAATATAAATCAGATTTAACTTTTATCGGCTTTGTCTGCGCTAAACATTGTAAAAAATTTAAGTATAGCCGGAACTCCGACAGATAAAATGGTTAGATATTTAATTATGGTTGCGTAAGCTTCTTGTTGAGACGTAAATAAAAAAGCCAATATGGCAACAACTAAAATCATGAGCGGCGTTTTCAGATTTTTCCAGTTTCCATTATCCTTTATCTGATTTCTGATCTTGATAGCTTCCGAATTTCCTATGGCAGTTAATATAAAGTTTCTAAAACCCTTGTTGAAAAGCCTTAAAATACCATCATCCTTTGTAATAATGCCTTTGCTAATCAGCAGCGTAAGGTTATAATCATCATAAGGATTTACTAAACCATCTTCAGCCAAATCGTAAAGTAAAAACTTTTCTTCTTTAGTGAGCGATTGCCAAACGTACATATAAAAATAATGCGAGGTAATCTGCATTTTAAAAGCTAAAGAATCACCATCTATAAGTGCTAAATCTTCGTCGGGTAATTGTTGGATGTGGCTAATAACAGGACTTTGCATTTTTTTTAAAAAATGACCACTCTGTGTCTCCATCATCATTATTTTCTGCCACAAAGGGGTTTTTAAACCAATATTTAACTGCCCGGTTTCTAACTTTTCTATTATGATTCTAAAATGCCCTAAAAGAACATGCCATCGTTCTAAATCGTGTTCTGGCTGCCGGTTATCTTCAGGTTTATAAAGTTCCTGCTGATTCAAAGAATCGAGAAAATTTACAGGATGTACAGTAGAAATAATTACGATTTTGCTTTTATTACGCTGCAACAAAGCCTCCATAAAATTAAGCTTTATTGCATTTGTTGATGGATTTTTGATGTCGTATTCAAAGTGATTAACAATAACCAAGGCAAAATCTTTATTCAATGCAAAATCCTGCATGTTTAGCCAGTTCTGGTCTGTTTTCGCCTCATTAGCATTTTCAGGTATAAGAATCATATCGGCAATGAACACATTACTATTATCTGGATTTTGCTCATCCATAACCAAAACCTCACCACGCTTACCTTTAAGCCGTTTGTTTGCGATAAGTTTTTTAAACTTGGTTAACTTACCCGAACCTGGTGAGCCGATTACGAAGAGTAAAGAATTGAGTTCGTTATCAGTTAACAAAAGTTCATCTATTTCCTTCCAGCCTTTTGTTTGAGGTAAGTTTAGTGCGAAAAGTTTTTTAAAAATATTGTGCAAAACAATTCCGAAAGCTAATAACGCTGATAAAAAAAGCACCCAGTAGATTAGGCCTAAGTACCATTTGTTGTTGTTATAGGTAGTTGGAGAGATGTATTGTATTTTTAATGAACTAAGTTGTATGTATTTTCCATTAGATAATTTGTGGTAACTCTCTGTTTTACCTTGTTCAAATAAAGGCGAAAAGAGCATGTAATTTTCAGTTGAATTAGGGTTGTATTGCTCTACATCAGGTAGTTGTTTTGTGGTGTAGTTGGTTAAATATTTAAATAAGCTGGAGGTATTTTTTTCTTCCGATGATACAGGTAGCGTTGGTATTTCAGATGTGTTTTTAATGCTTCTAATCCATACGCTATCTACATACACATCATTAAACTTAAGTTTATTGTTAAGTAAGGGGTATTTATCAAGCAGCTCTTTAGTAAACTGTAAATGCCGGTACCGGGTAGTCATTTTTAGTTCGTAATTGTAAGAAGCCGTGAAAAAAAGCATCACCGGTAAACCGCTGGTTATTATGAGGCGGGTAAAAATCATCAAAGAATAGCTGTTGCTGTAGCTCCAGCTTGATTTGGCAAATAATGCAAAATGATTTATCCAGATAGAGGCTCGATTAGAAACATTTATGAAAAGTATTACGACAACCACTAAAATGATTTCGAAAGCAAAGAATTTAAATGGCTCGATAATGATTAATGCAGCTATGTTTATCAAAATTACAACCGCAACGAGGGCTATGTTGGCATCTCTTTTAATTTTGAATTTTTCCGTAACCGTTTTAAAATAACTTTTTGAATAGTTGTAGTTTAAAAATAACGTTACTGAGGTTGAGGAAACAAATAAAATAAACAGAAACTGAAGGAAGCTTGTGAATTTATAGAAAATAATCAGCAGGATTATGTTGATGATATTGTAAATGATGGCGAGGTTATATTGATGGGTAAAATTTCTATTTGGACCAATCCACGATATATCGAAATAATGTTTTTTAAAGAAAGTTGTTTTTTGTGAAAAACCGAAAACAGCTAATATTTGAATAATCAACAGTAAAAAGAAACTAAAGAGCATTACAAAGCTGAAGCTAAAAACGTTAATATCTCGTATGTTTTTATAGTCTTTATCCTCAAAAAATACAATTTGATAGGGTAAGTTATTAACCGATTTTATTGTAACATAATATTCTTTACCTAAGTATTCGGTGTAGAAAAATGCATTTCCATGTGTAAGAATTGCTGTTTTTAGTCTATCCTTCTCCGAAAATTCATTTAGTAAATTCTCGTTTAGATTTTTAGCTGCGTTTGAATGATACAAAACCTTCCCATCGTTGTTTATTATGGCAAAAAGAAATCCGGAAGGTAAAATTGGTTTATTTAAACATTTAAAATTAAAGGACATAGCCGCAATTGGAGTTCCTTTATTTATAGATGGTTTTGAGATAACGGAGGTAAACTGGCCGGTTGTCCAGGAAATAACCTGATCTAAATAATAAGGTTGCTTGTTGGGTAGTGGCAGAAAGTAGGCGCTTTTTCTTTTAAGGTTTGTAAAATAATTTCTGTTTGCAAAATTGCCAGGCGGAGCAATGTTAGCGGCGGCCGACCAATTATTTGCTTCAATACCATTATTCTTCAGCCAGAAAACCTGATTAATATCTATGCCTCTGCTAATTGAATCTATCTTGTTTGCAAATACGGTGGCAGAGTTAACTGAACCTGTATCCTGAAATTTATAATTTATATTTTTATCGCTAAAATTTATGAATGCAGCTGCATTTTTATTGTTAAACCTAACCTGGTCTAACCTTGTAAGTAATTTGTAAGCCCTGTTAATTTCGCTGTTAAATGATTTTTCAAGTTGTTCAGCTAAGTTTTTACCTATGCGTTGAGAAACATTTTCTCCTGGCCGTAGCAAAACATTATATTTAAAAAAGGCAAAGAAAAGTATCGACATTAAGAGCATAGAAACCGCGAAGGAAAATAAACCATCGGCAACGGTAAGCCTATCCTGGTTACCCATTTGGTATAACTTTATCCATGGTAACGCAAGTATAGTTGCTATGGCCATAATCAGCAGCAGCAAAACAACATTTTCCTGCAGTTTATTTTTTTCGTGCTGGTAATTCTGGTCTTTGAGTAAACCTGTAATTGTTAATACAGAATCTGCATTCAGGCTTAACTGCTGCGAAAAAAGTTTGTACTGGGTGCCGCTCAGCTCTATGTTTTTTACCTGGCCGCCTGCAAAAGCACTTTTATCCGTTTTAAGTGAGTCGGTTGTGATGTTTGTAATGCCACTAGGAAAGCTCTGATAAACAATTTTGCTCGATTTTAAAAGTATGTATTCATTGTAAATGTCACGTGGTAAAAGCGGTTCTATGAATTGATTAATACTGTACTTCAACCCAATCTGGCTACCATTTTTTTTTAGATAGATGATAAGTTCCTGCTGCTTGAAATCAATACTGCAGGTACTGTCTGGCTGCTCTTTTTCGGGTGTAATTTTTACGGAACTTACCGGGATTAACGTAAAATTTTGTTGAGGATAATTTTTAATGTACTGGTTTAAGCGCTTTTGATTGTACTGCGGGTCGTCTTTTTGCCAGGTCACCAATAAATTATTCAGCAATGCAACTGAGTTATCTATTTTTGCATGAATGTTGGTTTCAATATTTTGCAAGCACCTAAAACGCTGTTCTTCGAGGTTTCTTTGATTATTGGGAATGTACATAAAGAAATATATCCCGCCCAGCAAAAGAACGAACATCAGCGTAACCATAATTACCCCTTGATTTCGCGTAAAAGTGAAAAACTTCGACATAGCGTTAATCTCTATAAATTATTGATTGCAACTCAACCATCTTGCTTTGGCTTTCTGGTAAGTATCGTCGCCAAGGTGAATCCCGTTTCCATCGCCCCTAATAAGTTGATTTGGAAGACATAAGCTATTCTGAGTGATGAATTTATTGCACAACTGCGTAATTAAAGCAACCTCTTCGTTTGCAATTGCATCCATATCCAAATCCATCAGTTTAATAAAAAGTTCTGTTCCATTCGGTTCGCTTTTGTAAACTTCAGGGGCCTCGAATATTAGGTTTTGCGGATTTAAAACTGGTTTTATGCAGGGATTAATACGTACGAGGCATGCTTTATTTGTTAGTGCAGGATCAATAATCGAATAGGCGATAAAGGTTGCCGAATCAGGTGGGTCGCCAAGTATGCTTGTCGACATTTTTTTAATGTCTGATACGAAAGTTAAATCATAATCTGTAAAAGCGAGTTTATTGTCTTGGTTTCTGTCGAAAATGGTTTTTATTTCCGGGTTGGATGAAGATTGATAATCGGCAATCATGGCCTGGCCACCGGTTCCTGTACCTAGCGAAAGAATTTTATAATCGCTCATTGGAATGGTATTATTGGTTATCGCTTCAATTAATCCTGCCAAAACCGGGTTGTTAAATCCGGAAACCGCACCATCCCACATCTTAGTTTTGCGGATATCGTTACCGTTTAATTGATTTATAGTTACTTCTGCAGGTGCATCGAAATAGTTTACCGGTGCGTTACTCGACGAATGAATTGCATGACCCAAACTAATTTGATAATATTTTCCACCGCTGAAAATATCGGTTTTACTGGAGATGTTAGAGCGAAAAAATGTGGCTCTTTGTCTGAAATAATCGAAACCAACAATAATAAGTTGCAGTTCTGGCTTTCCGATAATTTTCGGTAACTCGTTAAGCTCGATTTCTAGTGTCGGCTTTGTCGTTTTGCCCTGGCTCATCAAGCTATTGTATTGTTTAAGTACATTTTGCAAGCCAGACATTTTGCGTTCCATACTGTATTTCGGACCCAGAACATTGGTTAAGCTCGCAATGTTGCGCCATCGTAATTTCTCCCAAAATGATAGCTTTGAAAATACCTGTTTGCGCTTCGCCTCATCCTCAAAAACCGAGATAATTTCACTTAGTTTCATATCATTGCAAAGTGTTGCCAACACTAAACTACCACCTGAGTTTGCGATAACCAGATCGAATTTTTTTAGAAGCTCGTGGCCATTTAAATCGCCATAAATATCTAAAAGTACACGGGCCTGAATTACCGCCCATGAACCGCCACCATCTAAAGAAAGAATTTTATATGCCATAATTTTAAAATAATTAATCAGCTTTCTGCTGATTTTACGGTGTTATTCAGATTTGTATTCGTGCTATTTGTCTGTTCTTTATTCGATGTTCTTAAACTCATCAATTTGTTGAGTAAATCGAACCAAAAAGGTGCTCCAAGAGAAATCGCTATTGCGGTGATTAAAAATCCCCAGAAATGGTTTTTTAAAATCCCAAAGAAATAGGCCCATTTCTGGCTTGTGCTAAATTTTATTCTTTTTTCGGTTAGTAATTCTATTTTTTGATTAACAGATAGGAGAGAAGCATCTAACTGAGGCCTGAATTTGATTTGACTGTTATTTTGATAAACCTCAGCCGAATCGGGTGGCCAGCTGCCATAACCCAAAAGTGTTTTAGTCGATTCGATATCGGCTTCAATTGTTGCTTTTATATTTAGTAAAGAATCCAGGTTTCGATTATATTCCTTTGCTTCCAAAGTAGAAAGTGCTGCCGTGATATCGCCAGACTTTGCAGGGTTTGTTTTTAAGTAGGACGAAGTAAGCAGTACAATTTGTTCTCTGGCATTTTTATCTTTGGAGAGTTTATGGGTTATCGAAATTGTATCGGCATTAAACAGCCAGGCCATCATAAATCCGATAAGAAGCAAAACAATTTGAATTTTTCTCTTGTACCATTCGGTGGCCTGCTCCATAGTTCTGTCGAACCAGGCTTCGAGTTGCATTTTGAATTTAACTACATTTCTTTCCGAATCTTCCCAGATGTTTAAAACATAACTGGCCGTTTCCTTTCCCAAAACTTTTTGAGTTTCGTTTCTTAGCGTATTATCAATATTGTTAGCGTTTAGCGGTGCATTTCCATTTAAAAGATAAAGCAGCGTTTTCGAAAAACTAACGGCCTTAAACGATGATGGATATTTGAAGAGACCGGAGCTTCCCAGATATTTTATCTCGGGATTATCGTAAAATCTATTTATGATTTTATTTTCCGGATTTTTCATCAGTCGTAAAGAGTCACCAATTCGAGTTAATTTTTCAAGAAACCATTTACCTAAAAAGTCATACCATTTCCCTTTCAGATTAAAATCTTCCTCATCGGTAAGCATTCTGTTTATTGCTTCTTTTAAATTCCGGGCTCTTAAACCAAGTTTTGTGGCAATAATTTCTGCGATAACTGTAGCAAGCAAACTATAAAGTAAGAAGATAAATACCAAGCCGATAACTACGTCAAAAGCTACGTTATTAATCATTTTCAGATGCGATTAATTTAACCTACAATATCAAAAAATTAAATGTTGATAATTATCCCTCAAAAGAGTGATTTTCAGGTTATTATGTGATGTATAAATTTCTTATTTTTACTCACCCTATAATCTAATCTGTCATGAATCTATTGGATACACTCTCAACCGGCGAATTGTATCGAATTGCCGGCTATTCAAGCAAATCGCAAAAGGAAAATCTTTTTGCTCCGGGATTAATGCCCGATGCCGAAAAATATGCACAAAATGCAACAGGTTATCAGGCCGTTTTTAACTGGCCATGTATGCAATATTTAAGCATAAGCCCGTCCGTAAAAAAAATCCTGGGTTACGATGCTTCATTATTTATAAACCGCGGACTTAACTTTTCGCTTAGTATTATCCATCCTTCAGATTTAGAGTTATTAAGGGAAATTCATCAAACGATTTTTGATTACTATTACGCAACGCCAGCCGAACAGCGTATCAGGCTTCGCTTTAGCTATAATTTTAGAATTAAGACAGCCGAAAATAATTATGTTACTATTTTAAGGCGAAGCAATTTTGCAAGTTTTACAGATGATGGCAAACCAACTTTAGAGTACATAAATTCTACTGATATAACTGGATTTAGGTTTAACAGTGCCATTAATTTAACGGTTCACAGGCTTTCGGCAGCCGGAACCTATGTTTTATGTTACGAAACCCAGTTTTCTGAATTGAATCAAACTTTATCAAAACGAGAAAAAGAAGTTTTAGAATTGGCCAAACAAGGTTACACAAGCAAAGAGATTGCCGGTAAACTCTATCTGTGTATTGAAACGGTGAAAAGTCACCGTAAACATATTATTGCAAAAACAGGAGGCGGCAATATGGCGGCTGCAATAAATAAGGTTGCAAGGTTATAACTAGCAGATAAACAAAAGTTTAAAACCTACGCAAAAACTGGAATAATAATTGTTTTTGTGTACTCAATGTAATTCATAAGGTGCCTGCAATTACGATTACTCGCAAACCAGGTGCATACTAAACTATGGTGTTACATTATTTTGATTGCAAGAAATTTATCATTACCACTAGTGATGGATTTCAAAGCGATTTTGAGAGGGGTGTAAGCCCCTCTTTTTATTTTTTAACAGTAATTGTTCGCCCGGTAACTAAATTGAATTTGTAAATTCTGTACAAGCCATCATCGGTTACTTCTACACTTTCTACCAAACCTGTTTTACTGAACGTATCTGTAACCATGTCGCCTTTTTTTACATCCTGTAATTCTTCAGCAGGTGTATCGCTGTTCAATCTTTTCATTTTGTAAAGGTAGTCTTCTGTTCAAACAGGTGATGATTTTTTGGATATAAAATTCAATCAATTCAATTTTTGTTTTACTGTATTTTGATTGTTGTGCATTAAAATTGGCAACGAGATAATTTTGAGTGTTAAGCAATTTTTTTTGGTATTAATACTTAAAAATATAACAATATCTTTACTGCTCCTGAATGTGAAATTCTCCATTAATTTGATATATTTGATTAACCGAACAAAATAGCTCTTGAAAGCAAAATCATCTCCTGGTACAATAGATTTACAGGCTGATATTCTGGCCATTAACAGCATACCTGCTATTGCAAACATTCTTCAGGTTATTTGCAATACAACAGGAATGGGGTTTGCCGCAGTTGCCCGTGTTACCGACGAGGATTGGGTTGCCTGTGCCTTGCTTGATAACATTAATTTCGGCTTAAAACCCGGTGGAGCGTTGAAGTTGGAAACAACCATTTGTAATGAAATTCGCCAACATAAAACACCAGTTGTTATCGATCATGTGGCAAACGATGAGCATTTTGCTAACCATCACACACCATTATTATATGGCTTCCAAAGCTACATTTCTATTCCGATTAACTTAAAATCTGGTGATTTTTTTGGTACACTTTGCGCTATAGACCCAGAACCACATAAGTTAAACACACCAGAGGTTATCGGTATGTTTAACCTATTTGCCGATTTAATTTCTTTTCATCTCGATGCCATTGAACAGGTAGAATTTTCGCAAAAAAACCTTTCAGAAGAGCGCCTTGTTGCCGAATTAAGAGAACACTTTATTGCGGTATTGGGTCATGATTTGCGTAATCCACTAAACGCTATCTTAAACAGTTCTCAGTTGTTAAAGCGCTTAACCACCGATGAAAGGATTCTTAAAATTTCTGATATCATTCAAAACTCCTCGGTTAGAATAAATGGATTGATAGAAAATATGCTCGATTTTGCCAGCGGAAGGCTTGGAGATGGAATAAAATTAAATAGAAATGAAAATGAAGAAATAAAAGATATTCTTCTTGAGGTTATCTCCGAACTGGAAGCTAATTATCCTGAAAGGGTTATAAATGTAAACTTTAACCTGCCCGACACAATCAGCTGTGATGGAAGACGAATTGCACAATTGTTTTCAAACCTGTTAGGCAATGCGCTTAGTTATGGATATCCTAACGAAGCAATAAACGTTGGTGCTTTAATTAGTGATGATAAATTTGAGCTTTCCATAGAAAATAAAGGCAATAAGATTTCTGCAGAGGCCATGGAGAAGCTATTTCAACCTTTTTCGCGAGGAAATGTGTCCACCAACCAAAAGGGCCTCGGTTTAGGCTTATTCATTGCATCAGAAATCGCCGGTGCTCATGGTGGCAATATTGATGTCGTTTCTAACGAAAATGAAACAACTTTTACCCTGAAAATTCCATTAAACTAGGCTTTAACAGTTCGTTTAACAGTCTGCTACCAATCTTATCTGAGCATTAAAATGCTCTTATAATTATCTAAAGTATACACAAATTGAATGTTAGTTTTTAAAGTTGTTTTTTCAATTTTTATAACTTTTCCCATCAATTGATAAGCATCGGAAATAAAATCCCCGATTTTGATGCCATCTAAAATATTTAAAGGCGTATTGTATGTTAATGTTAACGGCATAAACAAAATGATTAATTCAAAATATCTCGCTATTCAAAATAGGTACCATTCAATGGTAATACTCCTATTTAGAATGCTTAATTTTTAAAAAAGTCTGTTTAATGTCATTTATTAAGTATACCTTACAGCATGGGCGATACACTTAATTTAGTACTTGGCGTTGTATTCATCGCGGGTGGTTTTAGCGTTTTCTGTGTTATTTTTGGCGGCGGAAAAAAAGGCTAATCTTTATTATAACTATTCATTTAGCTGTAATTGCGTAATTACATCTATACTTTTAATTTACCAAACCAACAGTCGCAAAATCTGGTGTGGCTACTTTTAAATAAGTAATTGCAGTAGCTTTTAACTGTCACAAGTGTAAGTTGTAGATTTGACTGTTTAAACGTTTGAAAATATCAGGAAAAGGAATATTTTTGACTGTAAATTCTAACAGTTTGTATGGGTGGTGATTCGTTGTCAAAAGAGAATGATGATTTTAAATTTATCACGAAATCTCATTTAAATGTGATTACCGAACAGGTAAAAATTGGTTTCTTTGAAATGGACATCGAAAGCGGAGAAATCAGATGCACTTCAAGGTGTAAAAAGAACTTTGGCATTGCTCCCGATTCATCATTCAGCTATATGGAGCTGCTGGCCCTTATTTTACCTGAAGATTTAGAAGCCATGCAAGACGAGGTTGATATGGCTTTATCGGGTGAAAAAAATGGCTACCACGCAATATATCGAATAAAGAGACCTGATGGTGAAATCAGGTGGCTAAAGGCTGATGGAACTGTAGAAAAGGAAGGAACCACCATTATTTCTTTTGTTGGCTGTACGCAGGATATTACTGATATTAAAAAATAAATTATTCATTATCTTCAAACAGATATCCGCTATAAGCCAGTCCTTTTGCAACACTTTTAAAATTATCGCCAGAATTTACCGGAATGTGTGGGAATTTATTTCTGAACAAACTTTGAATTGCCTTAACCATCGATGTTCCACCTGTCATAAACAAACAATCTATGTCATTTGGTTTTATGTTGTTGGAAAGCATAAAAGTATCGAGGTAATCGCTAATTCTTTGTACGTCTTTATCTATAACTGAATCATAATCTTCAATGGTAATTTTCTCATCGATTTCAATACCTAAATTGTTGTATTTAAAGGTTGATGACTGGTTATCAGAAAGCTCTATTTTGGTTTTTTCTATTGATTGGAAAACAGAATAACCTAAATTATTTTCAATTAGGGTTATAAGGTTTTTAAATTTCCGGTCATTACCCGAAAAGTAATAGTAATCTTCGATGTCTTTTTGAATTTTCTGGCCATTAAAAAAGTTCATCTTATCCCACGAACAAATATTAGCGAACAGAGATTTTGGCACATTAAGTATTTGGCCACGCGTTGCTTCGTATTTTGTATTCTTCCCAAAATATGGTGTTCCTTTTTCCCACATAAATGCCGAATCGAGACTGTCGCCACCAATGTAAATACCTCCAGAGGCAATCATGTCATTTTTACGGTCCTTAGCACCAACTTTCTCGGGATCCAAAATAAGGTAAGTAAAGTCTGTTGTTCCACCACCCAAATCCGCTACCAAAACTTTTTCCTTTTTTGAAATTGTTTTTTCATAGGCGAAAGCAGCGCCTATAGGCTCGAATTGAAATCGGACATCGCTGAAGCCTGCGTTTTCTGACGCTTTTTTTAAACGTGTTTGCGCCAGGGTGTCTTTTTGTGTGTTATCATCATCAAAAAAAACCGGCCGACCGATTACCGCTTTTTTGCAATCAAAGCCAATTATTTTGTCGGCCGTAAGTTTTAAATCCTTTAATATTAAAGTTACCAGATCAGAAGCGTTGTAGCGTTTATTCTGAATCCTGGTTTCTGTAAATGTTGTTCTGGAGAGTATTTGCTTAATCGATTTTATGAAACGGCCTCTCATTCCATCATTTAAATATTCTTCGATAGCTTGCTCGCCAACAACATAATTATCGTCATCAGCTGATGTTAAAGCATGTTTGAAATAAATAAGAGATGGGATTGAAATTGTTGAAACGATTTCTTTTTTCTCTTCGTCAAAAATGGATAGGGCAGAATTGGTTGTGCCAAAATCGATTCCATACAGAAATTTACTCATCGCAATTAAATAAGATTAACGGTAATTTTATTGGGGCTGCGAATGTATGAAAAATAAGTGTTATTCTGCTGCAGGAACCAATGCCGTTTTGCCGGTTATATCAAAAAATAAATCTCCATTTAATTGATTAATCCAGACAACAATCTGTTTAACTGGAGCCTTGCCAATTAAATCTTTAGGTATTTCACGCGAATAATTGAATTTGTAACCTGTAAAATTTTTAATATCACGTGTATTGGCAATATAGAAAAAGCCACCTTTATTAGCATTTTTTACATACCAGTAAAGTATATCTGGTTCATTTTGATTGGTATGTTTGATTTTTGTTGCATAAACATCCATTTTAATCACATCCGGCTCGGGAATTTCTTTCTTGCAAGCAACAAAGAATAAGCATAAGATTGAAATTAATATAGAGTTTTTCATGGTAGATGACTAACATGTATTTTTTTAAATAGTTTTTATTTTAAGCAAATAAATTAGAATTTGTAGTTGTAAATATACTTTTATGAGCTAACTTTGCTCGATATTTTGGTTTTTGATAAATAAATTTTCAGTTTTAATTACTTGTAATACAAGTGCATAAAGTATAATCGGTATTTAAATAATCGGTTAAATCTTATTAAGATTGATTAGAAACACGGTTGTGTAAATTGATGTAAATTGCTTATTTTGTGATTGTAAACACAAATAGGAGTAATTGTATTAGGAAAAGAAGATACTTTGATATAAAAATGATACAACTTGAAGATATCAAGGGGCGGTTTAAAAGAGACAAAGCATTAAATGCGGAGTTTCCGATAAGGGTACTTATTATAAAAGAAGCTACAGGGTTGTTGTGTATGAATTCAGGCGATTATGTTCTTTCGCCTGGTAGAGTTTTCTTCATACCCGAGGAAGGAATAATTCGGTTGGAAGGAGAAATTATTTCAGCTTACTGGCTTAGTTTCAGTAGTTTATTATATTCGGAGTTTTTACTTCAACACCGCGATTCTCAATCTAGAAATTTGTTTATGTCATTGTCTTTCAAAGATTTAACAAATATCCAATCTCAAAAAGCTTTTACATTATTGCAACAACTTAAAAGAGAAATTATCGCCAAAAGAGATGTTTCTTACCTGGCGCAGTATTTATCGTTAATACTTGGATTTTCAGCGGTATTAAATGCAGAGTTAATGGATTTAACGGTTGATGAATTGCAGCAGGTGTTACGCTTTAGAGCAATTTTAGAGCAATACTTTAAAACCGAACGTTCTACTGATTTTTATGCCGCAGGCATGGGAATGACTTCGAGAAAATTAAACGCATTTTTAAAGAAAGCATTTACGAAAAATCTGCCTGAGCTTTTATATGCAAGGCTTATCCGCGAAGCGGAAGAATTGCTCATTCATACAGATTATTCAATGTCGATGATTGCAGAGATTTTAGGCTTCGAGCAAGCCAATTCTTTTGTAAGTAATTTCAAAAAAACCAAGGGTATTTCAGCACTCGAATTTCGCAGAATAAACTATTAGATTTTAGGTTTTGAAATAAAGCTTAAAAAAGATTGAAATTGTGCTTTATGCTTTTGTTTGTCTAATTTAAAATAAAACGCACCCCTTCTCGAGCTTGATTTGTCTTTTTCAGACTGTTTAATCAATAAACCGCTTGCCGTTATTTTTCTTATAAAATTTCGGTTATCAATGGGCGAATCATAAACCTGCTCATATAAGTTTTGCAATTGGGGGATTGTGAATTTCTTAGGCAATAACTCGAATAAAATTGGGTGTAAAGCCGCCTGGTACCTAATTTTATCCATTGCAGCCTTTACCATATCATTGTGGTCGAATATCAGTTCGGGCACTTCTGTGAGTTTGAACCATTCGGCATGATATTGATCGTTTATTTGTTTACTGTATTTATTGATGTCTATCAAGGCAAAATAAACGACCGAAATTGTTCTTTCAATCGGGTCGCGATCTGGGTGACCATAGGTATGTAACTGCTCCAGATAAACATCATGTAAACCGGTTAATTCGAGTAAAATCCTTTTTGCGGCACCATCTAAATCTTCATCCGAACTGATAAAACCACCCATCAAACTCCATTGATCTTTTACCGGCTCAATGGCTCTTTTTATTACGAGTAGCTTTAGGTGTTCGCCATCGTAACCAAATATTATACAGTCTACAGCTACAAGAACAGGGTTTTGATTTATGTATTTTGCCATTTTATAAAAACGTTTTTAATATCGGATGGTTGAAGTTATCAATAAAACCCAAAATATTTGAATAGGTGTCAAATTCATCTAAATCGTGAGTTGTTTTCAACACGATGGATTTCATCCCGGCATTAAGTGCTGATTCTACGCCTTTTGGTGCATCTTCAAATACTAAACAATCAACCGGATTTATACCCAAAGCTTTTGCAGATTTTAGAAAAGTCTCCGGATTGGGTTTGCTTATTTCCACATCATCGGCACTAACAATTGCATCAAAATAATTACGGATTTTAAGTCCGTCTACAACAAAGTCGATATTAAAACCAATTGCAGCAGAACCAATTGCCATTAAAATACCACTTTGCCTGGCCTGCTCCAAAAAATTAGCAAGTCCCTCAATCAAAGTAAGTTTTGGGAAATATGCCTCCTGGTAACGTTTTTCTTTTTTGAAAGATAAACTTTTTATTTCTTCGGGTGTAAAGCGGTTTTTACCGAAAATACGCTCTAAAACCTCGTGATTTTTACCGTACATTTCTTTTTTAACAGATTCAAAAGAGTGATTTTCTCCCAAATCTTCGTTGATGATGGAGTGCCAGGCCTGCGTATGGTATTCCATATCATTGATCATTGTTCCATTTAAATCGAAAATAAAGGCCTTGGGCCGAAAATCTAAATCTTGCATAATGATGGCTAAAATATGGTATTTCTTTTGATGAGGTAAATCTTGTGACAATAATAATTATAATCGTTATAATAACGTTAATTATTTTATTACTTTAGCCTTAACCAAATTAAATCTTTATGAAAAGGAATTTTTTATCGGCAATATCTATTGCCACTTTATGCTGCTCAACTGTCTTGTTTTCCTGTAATCCATCAGCAGAAAAAAAATCTGCAGAGGTTGTAAAAACAGATTCATCGGGCTACAATTCAACAATCGAAGGTAAAGCGGTGTCGCTTTACACTTTAAAGAATAATCAGGGGGTTTCTGTATCAATTACAAATTATGGAGGGCGTGTGGTCTCACTTTTGGTACCTGATAAGCAAAATAAATTAACCGATGTAGTTTTAGGTTATGGTAATATTGATTCTTACAGAAAAAAGGGCGAGCCGTTTTTCGGCGCTTTAATTGGCCGTTACGGAAATAGAATTGCAAAAGGGAAGTTTAACCTTGGAGGTAAGGATTATCAGCTGCAAATAAATGATGGCGTGAACACGCTACACGGCGGAACTGACGGTTTTTTCTCAAAAGTGTGGGATGCGAAAAAAATTAACGAAAACAAACTAGAATTGACGTATTCATCTAAAGATGGTGAAGCCGGTTATCCGGGCAAACTCGATGTAAAGGTTACTTACACATTAACGGATGATAACGCTCTCAAAATTGATTATTCGGCTACAACTGATAAAACAACGATAGTTAATTTAACCAACCATGCGTATTTTAATTTAAATGGTGAAGGCAATTCAACAATTTTAGACCATGAATTGTACATTGATGCTAATGCTTATACCCCGGTTGATTCAACACTTATTCCAACAGGCAAATTGCAGCCCGTTGCGGGTTCGGCTTTTGATTTTAATAAGGCAAAAACAATTGGTAAAAATATTGAAGAAAAAGATCAACAGTTAATTTTTGGGAAAGGTTACGACCATAACTTTGCGCTGAATAAACATGATGATAAAAAAGCAATCGCGATTGTAAAAAGTACAGTAACGGGTATTACAATGGAAGTTTACACTACCGAACCTGGCCTACAGTTTTACAGCGGCAACTTTTTAACCGGAACTGATAAGGATGGGAAAGGTGGTAAATCATATCCTCACCGTTCGGCTTTTTGCCTGGAAACACAACATTTTCCCGATGCGCCTAATCATGCGAACTTTGCCTCAACAGTTCTAAAACCGGGAGAAGTTTATCAAACTACAACGACTTATAAATTCTTAAAGTAAATCCTGATTATCTAACTTGTAAAATGCCGAAGCAGTATTCAGGAAGATGTTATCTTTTTCCTGAATACTGAATCTTGAAGTGTATTTTTCGACTAAATTAAACCAATCGGCGTAAGGCCTGCTCAATAAAACTACCGGCCAGTCGCTTCCATACATTACCCGATTTGTTCCAAAATGTTCGAGTATTACATCAAAGCAATTAAAAATTTCTATTTCTTTCCAGTTTTTCCAGTCTGCCTCTACCAGCAGTGCAGAAAGTTTGCAGAACACATTTGTATTTTGAGCCAGGGTCTTGATATTTTTGCTCCAGGTTTTTAAGTTTTGGCTTTTAACATCAGGCTTGCCACAATGGTCCAAAACATAAGCTTGATCAGGTACTTTATCTACCAGTTTAATAATATCCTCAAGCTGGGTGTGGTAGCATAAAAGATCGTAAGTGTAATTGTATTTTTTTAAAGCCCTTATGCCTTCGGCAAAATCATTAGAAAGGATAAAATTTGAATTTTCTGCCTGCAGCACATGCCGCCAACCTTTTATCTTTTTAAATGCCGACCAATATTTTAAACGTTCTTCTAAATCTTTGCTTTTCAAATCAACCCAACCAACAATTCCTTTTACAATTTCATTTTGTTCTGCCAGTGTTAACAAAAAATCATTTTCCGATTCAGCCTGGTTGGCCTGAACAGCTACGCAACCCGAAATTTTCAAATCATTGTAAATTCTGATGAGATTTTTAGGGGTAAAATCTTTACGAATGGCATTCATTTCTTCTGTAATCCATGAATCTCTTACAGCATCAAAATTCCAAAAATGGACATGCGTATCAATCATAAGCGCTTTTTTAGAGTTTAAAAATATTTTCCATTAACATCCATTTTTCACCGGGTTTGGCTCCGGGCAATGCTTTTTGGTAATTCCACATAAGTTTTTCCCACTCCTGAACTTTTTCATTTTCAGCATCTGATTCAGCCTTGGCTTCAAAAGAAAAGAGATTATCCACATCCATAATCATAAATAACCGGGTGCCGAAAAGGTATATTTCTAATTCTTTTACACCAGCAGATGTGATGCTTTCTTTAATTTCAGGCCAAACCTTTCGATGGTAATCTTTGTAAGCTTCGATTAGCTTTTCATCATCAACTAAATCGAGGGTAAAGCAATGCCTTTTCATTTCTAATTTTCGCTGTAAGCTTTAACCACTTGTTTACTTGTTCCCAAACCATCAATTCCAAGTTCAACAACATCACCGGGCTTTAAATACCAGGGTTCGGGTTTTTGACCTAAGCCAACGCCTGCCGGTGTTCCGGTAGTAATCACATCGCCCGGTAAAAGTGTCATAAACTGGCTGATATACGAAACCATAAAAGGCACATTGAAAATCAGGTTTGACGTGTTGCCATTCTGCAGGGTTTTGCCATTAACAGTAAGCCAAAGGCGTAAGTTGTGTACATCGCTAATTTCATCTGGCGTTGCGATAAATGGCCCGATTGGAGCAAAAGTATCACAGCTTTTTCCTTTAACCCATTGTCCGTTTCTCTCCAACTGAAATTCGCGTTCGCTGTAATCATTATGCAATACATAGCCTGCAATATGTTCTAAAGCATTTTTTTCACTTACGTAACTTGCTTTTTTGCCAATTACAATTGCAAGTTCAACTTCCCAATCTGTTTTTTTACTGTTTTTAGGAATAATTAAATCATCATTCGGGCCAACAATGGCTGATGTTGCTTTAAAGAATAATATTGGTTCAGCAGGAATCGGCGCATTTGTTTCAGCTGCGTGGTCTTTATAATTTAAGCCCACACAAATTATTTTCGAAGGCCGGGCAAGTGCAGCTCCTAAACGAATATTTTTGTCTATTTCAGGAAGATTTGCAGTTTTGATGTCAGAAGCTAACTTTTCGATTGCATCGCCCGCAAAAAATGCTTCATCGTAATCTGTAACCAGAGCAGAAACATCATAATATTTATCATCTATAATTACACCAGGTTTTTCAAAACCGACCTCGCCAAATCGTATTAATTTCATTTTAAATTTTTTATCGTTTTATATTTAATTGTTTAAAGTTGTAAAACCACCATCAATTGGGTAATCGCAACCTGTTATAAAAGAGGCTTCATCGCTACATAAATATAAAGCAAGCGCCCCAACCTCCTCCGGTTTAGCCATTCTTCCAATTGGTTGCGTTTTCGAAAGTTTCTCGAACATTTCAGGGATATTATCTGGATAGTTTTTCTGCAAAAATCCGTCAACAAAAGGCGTATGCACCCTTGCAGGAGATATTGAATTACACCTGATATTCTCGCCTATATAGTCTTTTGCCACGCTCATGGTCATTGCTTTTACAGCGCCTTTAGCAGCACTATAAACAAATCTATCGGGTAAACCAATCAAAGATGCAATCGAGGCCATATTTATAATAACGCCGCCACCAGATAATCTCAGTTTTGGTATAGCTGCGTATAAACAATTGTAAACGCCTTTAACATTAACACGCATCACACGGTCGAAATCTGATTCCTCTGTAGTGTCTGCTTTGCCAATGTGTGCAATCCCCGCATTGTTAACCAGTATATCAATATTACCAATTTCATCGAAAACCGCTTTTACTGCATTATGGTCAGATACATCGCAAGCATAACTAAAACTTTTGCCACCTGATGATTCTATTTCAGCCAAAGTTGATTCAGCCTGTTCAGTTCCTAATTCGATAACATGCACTTCGGCCCCTTGTTTGGCAAGAATGGTTGCAATTGCTTTACCAATTCCGCTTCCGCCACCGGTAACAACTGCTCGTTTATTTTGTAGTGAAAACATATTCTATTTTTGCATTTAAATTAAATATTATTTATAAATGTGAAGGTAGCTTTTGAAATATTTGGTTAATGATGTTTTGCAAATCACTTATTGGTAATTTCGTTTACAAATAAAATGTTTATTGTTGAATAAATATTTTAACTTTTTATCTAAATATTGGCTAATGTTGTCATAGCCTCTTTTTAAGCTTCTATCTGGCTTTACCTTGCAGAAATTTTACAAAACCGACTTACGATAATACTTATATTTGAATAATATTTTTATATTTAAATAATATTTTAACCAAATTTAATTCATAACCTTTCCAGAAAGGTTTGTTTAGAGCCAATTGAATGAGAAACCATCTGATTTTTATTTTCTGTACTTTACTTTTTCCAATTGTATTAAAAGCATCATCAAAACTGCCTGAAAAAGAAAAAACTGTTGTTGTTTCAGCTGTTTACAATCCGCGTATTGGCTTCGCGACAGATAAGATTCTAACTCAATTAAAGAAGTCCGGTTATCAGATTTCATTAAAAAAAATAAATACAAAGTTGCCATTTGCGGCTAAAAAAGGTTCGGTTTTAATTGGTCAGCTTCAGGATAACTTGATAGCTAAAAACCTTCCCGAATCTTTAAAAAAACGAGTTCTAAATGCCGGTAAAGAGGGTTTCGTAATTTCTTATGCAAATGATGTACTATTTGTAGTCGGCTTTGATGCATCAGGTGCTTTATATGGTTGTTTAGAATTAATTGAACAGATTAAAGGAGCAGGCAAAATTCCCGGGAAAATAGAATTAACCGATCATCCGGAAATGGTAATGAGAGGAACTTGTATTGGTTTGCAAAAAACGGATTATCTTCCTGGTCACGATGTTTATGAATACCCCTACACGCCAGAAAGTTTCCCATGGTTATATGATAAACAACTTTGGATTAAATATCTGGATATGATGGTAGAAAACCGTTATAATTCTCTATATCTGTGGAACGGACACCCTTTTTCATCGCTGATAAAATTAAAAGATTATCCTTATGCGGTTGAAGTTGATGATGCGACTTTCAAAAAGAACGAGGAAATTTTCAAATTTTTAACTACCGAAGCTGATAAAAGGGGCATTTGGGTGATACAAATGTTTTACAACATCATTATCCCGAAACCTTTTGCAGATAAACACGGACTAAAAACCCAGGATAGAAACCGCCCGATTATACCCATAATTGCTGATTATACCCGAAAATCGATAGCTGCTTTTGTAGAAAAATATCCTAATGTTGGTTTAATGGTTGCGCTTGGCGAAGCGATGGAAGGGGTTGGACAAGATGACATAGATTGGTTCACCAAAACAATTATTCCTGGTGTTAAAGATGGTTTAAAAGCTGCCGGAATAAAAAATGAACCGCCAATTGTATTGCGGGCTCATGATACGGATGCACCTGCAGTTATGAAAGCCGCGTTACCGCTTTATAAAAATTTATATACTGAAAATAAATTCAATGGCGAAGCGCTCACAACATACGAGCCACGGGGTGCCTGGGCCGAACTAAATAGAAAGCTGGCTACAATAGGCACGGTAAACATTTCGAATGTTCATATACTGGCAAATCTCGAGCCTTTCCGATATGGATCGGCAGATTTTATTCAAAAATCAGTGCAGGCAATGAACAAAATTTACGGTGCAAAAGGGCTGCATTTATACCCGCAGGCAAGTTATTGGGATTGGCCTTACACTGCAGATAAAACTAAAACCCGCGAATTGCAAATTGACAGAGATTGGATTTGGTATAAAGAATGGGCCCGTTATTCGTGGAACAGCCAGCGTGACAGGGCAGAAGAAATAAATTATTGGGGAAATGAGTTGGCAAGTAAGTATGGAACTGATTTATCAGCAGGCAAAGCAATTTTGAATGCCTACGAAGAATCGGGAGAGATTGCGCCAAAACTTTTACGCAGGTATGGAATTACAGATGGCAACAGGCAAACTCTTACTTTGGGCATGTTGATGACACAACTGATTAATCCTTTTCGTTATGGTTTATTTACTTTAATGTATGAATCTGAAGCGCCTGAAGGTGAAATGATTATTGACTACGCCGAAAAAGAGTGGAAAAAGCAAGGCCACATTGGTGAAACGCCTGTACAAATTGCGAAAGAAGTTGTTGAGCATGGCAGAAAAGCAGTTGTATCAATTAATGAGGCTTCATCATTTGTAAAGAAGGATACTGCAGAATTTAGAAGGTTAAAAAATGACATGTATTGTTATGATGCAATGGCAAATTCTTATGCCGAAAAAGTGAAGGCGGCCCTTTGGATTTTAAGATTTAAGTACTCAAATGATGTCTCTGATTTGGAAAAGGCTTTGCCATTCTTGCAAAAAAGTCTGGATTACTACAGCACCTTAACCAAATTAACAGAAAATGAGTACTTGTATGCAAACAGCATGCAAACCAAGCAGCGTAAAATCCCGATGCGTGGTGTTGATAAAACTTTTATTCACTGGAAAGAAATGATGCCCGTTTTTACTAATGAGCTGAATCACTTTAAACATAGCATCGATTCATTAAAATCTATCAAAAATACGCCTGTCGCTAAAATAATCTCTTATAAAAATGCCGATGTAAAAATACTATCTACAGATACTGAAAGCTATATTATTGATAAAAACGTTCAGGTATTTGCTGATACCGCTGCACAGATTAAGGAAGTTACTGAGCAATTAGTTGGCTTGAAAGGACTAAAGTTATCTCGAGAAAACCAGATAAAAAATGGAACGGAAATCAAGTTCAGTTCAAAAATCGCTGTAAAACTTTTAGTTGGTTATTTTAACCAAAAAGATAATAAAACACTGTTGCCTCCGCAATTAGAAATAGATGCCAGCGCAAATAATTACGGTCAGTCTGAAATAAAAATTTCAAACGCACTGGTTGTAAACGGTTATGCGCCTGTAAACGTTCACGCATATTCATTTGCAGCCGGAACGCATACCTTAACGCTGGGCAAGGGAGCTTGTTTAATATTAGGCTTTATTGATGATAAGCAGGAGTTGAGAATTTTTAACGCAGGTTTGGATGGTCGGGGAAAAGATATTGATTGGTTATTTGAATAATGGTGAGTAAGAAAAAATTTATAACTGCAATTTGCTTTTTCGTTACGGCGACAGGCTTTGCACAGCAAAAAATGGTTCCGCTTAAAGCGAAACTGAAAAATTATGTTGAATATTTTAATTCAATAGATACCGAAGCGGTTAAAAACTTTGTTCCTAATGTACAGTCGTACGAATGGTTAGCAGAAAATGTTCCCTTACTCGATTGCCCGGACGAAGTGATTGAAAAAAACTATTACTATCGCTGGTGGTCGTTTCGTAAGCACCTGGTTAAAACGCCCGAAGGTTTCATCTTTACAGAATTTATCGAGCCCGTAAAACATGCAGGCAAATACAATTCTATTAGCTGTGCCTTAGGCCACCATATTTACGAAGGCCGCTGGTTAAAAAATAATGAATATCTTAAAGAGTACATCAATTTTTGGCTATACAAGGCTGATGTTGGTCAAACCAAGCAACGTTTTCATCAGTTTAGCAGCTGGGTTGATGATGCCGTTTTGGCCAATTATATGGTAAAACCTGATGCCGGCTTTTTAAAAAATATTTTACCTGCGCTTGATGCCGATTATCAAAAATGGGAGAAAGAACGACAGCTTAAAAACGGTTTATTCTGGCAACATGATGTTAAAGATGGGATGGAAGAATCGATAAGTGGCTCGAGAAAGGATGAAAACAGTCGCCCAACCATTAATAGTTATATGTATGGTAATGCTAAAGCTTTGGCCAGCATTTCAGATTTACTAAAAGAACAAACTTTAAAAGTTAAGTACCAGCAAAAAGCCACAGAACTGAAAAAACTCGTTCAGGATAGTCTATGGAATTCGTCATCATCTTTTTTCGAAACTAAACTTGCAAAAAAGGGCCTGGCAAATGTTCGCGAAGCAATTGGTTTTACACCATGGGATTTCAATTTACCTGATGATAAAAACAGTTATGCTAAAGCTTGGGACCAATTATTAGATACCGCAGGTTTTAAAGCACCCTGGGGATTAACTACTGCAGAACGTAGAAACCCTACTTTTAGAACGCGTGGAACCGGGCATAGCTGCGAATGGGACGGTGCTTTATGGCCTTTTGCAAGCTCACAAACACTTAAAGGTCTTTCAAACTTGTTGGTAAATTACAAAAATCATGGAAAAATGACCGTTAAGGTTTTTTATGATGAACTTCACCAATATGCTTTATCACATCAAAAAAACGGCAAACCTTACATTGGCGAGTATCAGGATGAAAAAAATGGCGAATGGTTAAAAGGTGATAACCCAAGAAGCAGTTTTTACAATCACTCCACTTTTTGCGATTTGGTTATTAGTGATTTAATTGGATTGAAACCCCGAATGGATAATATTTTAGAAATTTTTCCACTTATCCCGCAAGGTAAATGGGATTGGTTTACATTGGATAATGTTTCTTATCATGGCAAAACAATTACGCTTATCTGGGATAAAACAGGCGATAAATATAAAAAAGGTAAAGGATTTTATATTTATGCCGATGGAAAAGAAATTTACAATGGCAAGAATCTGAAGCCCGTAAAAGTTAAATTAAGTTGAAATAAACAGTGATAAATTTTAGTTAATGAAGTATTCCATTAAATTTATAAGGGCCTTAATATTAATTTTAGCAGTGGGTTGTGGACTAAAAACCAATGCTCAATCTTTTTATAACGTTTTAAAATACGGTGCAAAAAATGATAGCAGCAAATTAGCAACTACCGCAATAAAAAATGCAATAGATGCTGCCTCAAAAGCCGGGGGTGGTACGGTTTATTTCCCGGCCGGAAAGTATTTAACAGGCTCTATACATTTAAAAAGTAACATTACTATTTTTATTGATGCCGGCGCTGAACTTCATTTTAGCGATAATTTTGATGATTATTTGCCGATGGTAAAGAGTAGGTATGAAGGGGTTGATGTAACCTCTTTTTCGCCGCTTTTTTATGCCTATAAGGTAGAAAATATTTCCATCATTGGTAGAGGATTAATAGACGGGCATGGAAAAAAATGGTGGGATTTTGTTGAAGGTTATAAAGAAGGTCAGGCTCGTTCTAAATGGCAAAATACTTTCGATGAACTGAATAAAGACATTATCTTACCTGATGATGCGAAACAGATGAAACGTGGATTTCTCCGTCCGCCATTTATACAACCTATGTTTAGTAAAAACATAATTATTGATGGAATTACGATTAAGAATTCACCTTTTTGGACAATCAACCCGGAGTTTTGCGAGAATGTGAAAATTCATGCAGTTACCATTAACAATCCTCATTCGCCGAATACGGACGGTATTAACCCCGAATCTTGCAAAAATGTTCACATTTCAGATTGCCACATCAGCGTTGGCGACGATTGCATTACTATAAAATCAGGTAAAGATGCGCCGGGCAGAAAGATGGCTGTTCCGGCAGAAAACTATACAATTACCAATTGTACGATGTTATCAGGGCATGGCGGCGTAGTTATAGGTAGCGAAATGTCTGGAGATGTTCGGAAAATTGCAATCTCAAATTGCGTATTTGATGGAACTGACCGTGGCATCAGAATTAAAACCGCCAGAGGTAGAGGTGGCATTGTCGAAGAAATCAGAGTCAGCAACATCATCATGAAAAATATCGGTCAGCAGGCTATTGTTTTAGATATGCAATACGCCAAAACTAGTCTCGAACCGGTTTCAGAACGTACACCAAAATTTAGGAACATTCATTTTAGCAACATAACCGGGCAGGTAAACCAGGCTGCTTACTTAAATGGTTTGGAAGAAATGCCAATAGAAAATGTTACGTTTAGTGATGTTAATATGGACGCGAAAACAGGTTTTAGCATTACAAATTCCAATAAGATAGAATTCCATAATGTTCAGGTTAATACGGAAATTGGCCCTGCAGTTTCGGTCTCAAATGTGAATTATCTAACAATCGATAACGTTAAAACCTATACACCGATTGCGAAATCAGCTGTTATTGATTTAAAAAATGTTAGCGATGTTTTTGTTTACAATTCTTTCCCTGTTGCTGGCACAGCAACTTATTTAAGATTAAGCGGCGATAAAACCAAGAATATTTCCATCGGCAATAACAACTTTAAAAATGCTAAAAATGGAGTTGTAAAAGAGAAAGAAGTAAGTGAAGTGGTGAATGTAATTTCGGGCGAAAAGGGCCAATAATCATCCAGCAATATTAATGATAGAGGTATGGATTCTTCAAAAAAAGTGATACTGTTTTGTGCCATGGTGCTGGCCTCATTTCATGGTTTCGCACAGGGAAATACTACACTTTGGTATAAAAAACCTGCCGAAAAATGGACAGATGCTTTGCCTATAGGTAATGGCCGTTTGGGTGCAATGGTTTTTGGTGGTGCCGAAAACGATCATATTCAATTTAATGAAGAAACACTATGGTCTGGCAAACCGAGAGATTACAATAAAAAAGGTGCTTCAGCTTATTTACCGCAAATAAGAAAATTACTTTTCGAAGGAAAACAAAAGGAAGCTGAAGACCTGGCGCAAGCCCAATTTATGGGACTTCAAAGTGAAACAGGTGATAGGGCAAAATGGGTTGCAGAAATGCATTCGGGTAAAGGAATTGAAGGAAATCCGGCGCTCGGAAATTATAATGATAATAGCTGGAAAACTATTCAGGTGCCATCTTACGAAGGATGGGAACTTGTTGGCTTAGCAAACCTTGATGGTGCTGTTTGGTTCAGAACCACTTTTAATGTGCCCAAAGACTGGATAGGAAAAGATTTGATATTGGATTTAAACCGGATTCGGGACCAGGATTTTACTTACATAAACGGTGTGTTGGTTGGAAATACTGATAACCTCGAACCCCGAAAATATACCATCCCGGCGAAGCTGATTAAGGCCGGGCAAAATACCATCGCCATCCAGGTTTTAAATTATTATGATAAAGGAGGAATAGCCGGGTTTAAAGATACTAAGCGACAGATCGGTATTTATCCGCAAGGCTCAGGCATCGAAAATGGTGTTTCCTTAGTTAAGAAATGGAAATATAAAATTCAGGATGAAGATCCGCCTGCAGTGTCTCAATACCAGGCGAGTTACCAGCCTTTTGGTGATTTGTATCTAAAGTTTAACCACGGTAAATCCCCGGTAACAAACTATAAACGCTCCCTCAATTTAGAAACAGCCATTGCCAGAACCAGTTATACAGCAAATGGAATAAAGTATGAACGGGAATATTTTGCAAGCGAGCCAAATCAGGCAGTTCTTATACATTTAACCGCAAGTAAAGCAGGCGCTTTAAACCTGGTAGCAGAATTATCTAGCGTTCACAGAAAAGCAGAAGTTAAAACCCTAAGCAAAAATTCTATAGCGCTTTATGTTCAGGTTAAAGACGGGGCGCTAAAAGGTGAAAGTTGGTTAACCGTTGAGACTAAAAGAGGTTCAGTTAAAATAATCAATAATAATATTAAAATTAGCGGCGCAGATGAGGTAACTTTTTATTTGACAGCAGCTACGAACTTTGTAAGTGCAAACGATGTTTCCGGAAATTCAAAACTTAAAAACTCAGTTCGTCAATTACGGCTTGTGGGCAGCATTTACGATAACATCAAAGCAAAACATCTAAAAGAATATCAATCTTATTTTGATAAGTTTAGTGTAAATTTCGGTGCATCGGCTAATGAAAGTTTGCCAACAGACGAACGCCTGGAGAAATTTGCCAACTCAAACGACCCTTCTTTTGCAGCCCTTTACATGCAATACGGTAGGTATTTGTTAATTTCCAGCTCCAGGCCGGGAACCCAACCTGCAAATCTTCAAGGCATCTGGAATGATTTATTAACACCGCCCTGGGGCAGTAAGTATACAACAAATATTAATTTGGAGATGAATTACTGGCCTGCAGAACTTCTGAACTTATCTGCCTTAAATGAGCCTTTGTTTAAAAAAATTGAAGGTTTGTCAATCACGGGTACAGAAACTGCGAAAGAATATTACAATGCCCGTGGTTGGGTTTTGCACCACAATACAGATTTATGGAATGGCACTGCACCAATCAATGCTTCCAATCATGGTATTTGGGTTTCTGGAGGAGGTTGGTTAAGTCAGCATTTGTGGGAGCATTATTTATTTACCCATGATAAAAAGTTTTTGGAAAATGACGCTTACCCGTTGATGAAGAAAGCCGCTTTGTTTTTTAAAGATTTTTTAGTGAGAGATTCTAAGACAGGATGGTTAATAAGTACGCCATCTAACTCACCTGAAAATGGGGGTTTGGTTGCGGGTCCAACTATGGATCATCAGATTATCAGAACACTTTTTAGAAATTGCATTTCAGCATCGAAACTTTTAAATACCGATGATGATTTTAGGAAATCCCTGGAAGAGATGGTTGGGCAAATTGCACCTAATCAGGTTGGCAGATTTGGCCAATTGCAGGAATGGCTTGAAGATAAAGATGATACTACGAATAAACACAGACATGTTTCTCACTTATGGGGTGTTTTCCCCGGCGATGACATCACCTGGGATAACAATAAAAAAATGATGGAAGCCGCAAGGCAGTCGTTATTATTTCGTGGCGATGATGCTACAGGCTGGAGCCTGGCATGGAAAATCAATTTCTGGGCCCGTTTTAAAGATGGCGACCATGCTATGAAACTGATTAAAATGTTGATAAAACCTGCAGGTAATGGGTCAGGTTCTTATGTTAATCTTTTCGATGCACACCCGCCGTTTCAAATTGATGGAAATTTCGGTGGTGCCGCAGGAATTGCTGAAATGATAGTTCAAAGTCATGAAGGCTACCTTGATATTTTACCCGCTTTACCTGCTGCATTGCCTTTTGGGGCAATTAAAGGCTTATGTGCCAGAGGTGCTTTTGAGCTCGATATAAACTGGGATAATGGGGCATTGAAAGGCGTCAACATAAAATCTAATGCCGGAGGGCCTTGTAAAGTGGTGTATAAAAATCGAATAATTAGCTTCGACACAAAAGTTGGCGGTGTTTATAAACTTAATGGAGATTTGAAGCTGCTATGATGAGATTTTGCCTTTTAATTCTTTTTCTCCTTAATATTCAGGTACATGCACAGCTTCCTGTGAGGAAGGATATTTCCTTAAATTTCAATTGGGAAACCATTGCTGATGAGAAAAACATTAAAGCTTACGACGGGTTTCAAGATTTTAGCTATAAAATTAATGCCTGGAAAAAAGTTAATGTTCCTCATAATTGGGATCAATATGAAGGCTATCAAAGAAAACTTCATGGCAACAAACACGGTTACGCCTGGTACCGTAAAACTTTTAAAAGCAAAGAAATTAAACAAGGTAATAGATTCTTTCTTTATTTTGAAGGCGTCGGCTCTTATGCCACGGTTTGGCTTAATGGTAAAAAAATAGGCTATCATGCAGGTGGAAGAACTACATTTACTTTAGACATAACGCCATTTATCAAGCTTAATAACCAAAGCAATGTTCTAGCTGTCAGAGCAGACCATCCTGCAAATATTCAGGATTTACCATGGGTAGATGGCGGCTGTTCAACTGAGCGTGGTTTTTCTGAAGGTTCTCAGCCAATGGGTATTTTTCGTCCTGTTCACTTAATTGTAACCAACGAAAGCAGAATTCAGCCTTTCGGAATCCACATCTGGAATGATGACAAAATTTCTGCGCAATCGGCGGTTTTAAACATCGAAACAACGTTGAAAAATTATGGCGTAAAGCAAAAATCACTTGTAATACTAAATCAGCTTTTGGATAGAGATGGCAAGGTTATAAAAGAAATTAAACACTCAGAAACCCTTGCTGCGGGAAAAGAAATTACCTTTTCCAGCAAAACTGATGAAATTATAAATCCAAAACTCTGGTCGTTAGAAAATCCTTACCTCTATACTTTAAAAACAACAATTTTAGAGGGCAGAAAAGTAATTGATGAAGTAAAAACACCCTATGGCATTCGTTGGATTAGTTGGCCGATTGGAGCTAAGGCAAATCAAAAAGTATTCCTGTTGAATGGAAAGCCTGTTTTTATTAATGGAATCGCCGAATATGAGCACCTAATCGGACAAAGCCATGCTTTTAGTCCTGAGCAAATAAAATCAAGGGTGATGCAAATAAAATCGGCAGGTTTTAATGCATTTCGCGATGCGCATCAACCTCATAATTTGTTGTATTCAGATTATTGGGATAAACTTGGGATTTTATGCTGGACTCAGATGGCTGCTCACATTTGGTACGATACGCCTGAATTCAGAAAAAACTTCAAAACCCTGTTAACCGATTGGGTTAAGGAAAGGAGAAATAGTCCTGCAGTAGTTTTATGGGGGCTGGAAAATGAAAGTACACTTCCTGAAGACTTTGCTAAAGAATGTACTGAATTAATCAGAAAGTTGGATCCAACGGCTTCAGCTCAAAGAAAGGTAACTACTTGTAATGGTGGTAAAGGAACCGATTGGGATGTGCCTCAAAACTGGACCGGAACTTATGGCGGTAACCCATTAACCTATGGTGATGATTTGCAAAGGCAGGTTTTAGTTGGTGAATATGGCGCATGGCGTACAATTGATTTACATAATTTGAATGCAGGCGAAAAAGGCTATACAGAGAACGTAATGACAAGCCTTATGGAAACAAAGGTTAGGCTCGCCGATTCTGTGAAAGATAAAACTGCAGGCCATTTTTTCTGGTTATACAGCTCGCATGATAATCCCGGGCGTGTTCAGGGTGGTGAAGGACTACGTGATTTAGACAGAATTGGGCCGGTAAATTATAAGGGGATGTTTACTCCTTGGGAAGAACCTACGGATGTTTATTACATGTTCAGGGCAAATTATGCGCCTAATCGAACTGAACCAATGGTTTACATCGTTTCGCATAGCTGGCCAAATCGTTGGTCGAAACCTGGCTTGAAAGATAGTATTGTTGTATATTCAAATTGTGATGAAGTTGAATTATTTAACGATATTGATAACAAATCCCTGGGAAAAAAAATACGTGGAAAAATCGGAACTCATTTTCAATGGAATAAGCCGGATATTCAATATAATGTACTTTATGCAGTTGGTTACGTAAACGGAAAACAAGTCGCGAAAGATTATATTGTGCTAAGCAGTCTGCCAAAATCGCCTAATTTCAGCAAGCTGGGTACGGAAAATAAGATTTTAAAACCAGCAGAAAATTACAATTATCTATATCGTATTAATTGTGGCGGTGCCGAGTATAAAGATACCTACGGAAATGTATGGTTGAAAGACCAGCAATTGAACAAAGATACAAACTATGGTTCATCATCATGGACAGCAGCATTTCCAGGAATACCGGATTTTTTTGCAAGTCAGCGGAGAACGTTCTCCCCGGTAAACGGTACAGCAGATTGGAAACTTTTTCAAACTTTCAGGTATGGAAGAGACCAGTTGAGTTTTAACTTTAATGTTCCAAAAGATGGAGAATATCTTGTTGAAATGTATTTCGTAGAACCTTGGCTGGGAATTGGCGGAGGAATAAATGCAGCAAAAATGCGACTTTTTGATGTTGCCATTAATAATAAAACCGTAATAAAAGATTTAGACGTCTGGCAAGAAGCCGGTACAAATTCAGCGCTAAAAAAAACAGTTAAAGTTTTCGTCAAAGGCGGAAAATTAACAGTTTCTTTTCCGCAGGTTAAGGTTGGGCAAGCAGTTATTTCTGCAATTGCTGTTGCAAGTTTGGATAAAACAATACAATTAACCCCAATAAATACCTCGCTTATCAATATTGTTTCTAATAAAGACCGGAATTTATCTAGTTGGTTGGATATTGGTGATAAACAATTCCTGAAAAATGAAACTGAGTTTATCAATTTACCCGCAAATTTATACGGTGCTGAATGGATTACTTTACAAGAGAAACACACTGAATTTGGTTTTATAATGAATCAGGATGCTGATGTTTTTGTTGGACTAAAACATGCAGATTCAATTTCATATCCAGGTTTTGAAGACACGAAAACAATTATTGAAAATAGTGACAGACAAAAATTTGCGGTCTTTCGAAAAAGATTCTTAAAAAAATCTAAAGTTAATGTCGAGGCTAATGCTTCAATCGTTGCCATTGTGCCGCCAAGTAATTTAGAACCTGCTTATGATTTAAAAACCATTGCCAGTTACAAGGCAACCGAAGCGGTTTTGAAAGGGAAAGATATTGTGAAAGAAGATTTTATTGGAAAGCCGCGGGTTGTTTTTAAATCGGGTGCAGGAGGAGTTTTGGAGTTTTCAATAGGAGTTGGTGTCGCTGATACATACTCGCTTACCATTAAATATCACAACCCGTTTGATAAAACTTTAAAAGCAAAACTGGAATTTCTCTCTGCAGATGGAACCATTATGAAAGCCGAAAATGCCGAATTTGTATCTACAAAAGAAGGTAAATGGAATTATTACAATACCAATACCGGAAGCATGATAAATGCCGGCAGCTACAAATTGCGAATTATAGCTACAGAAAGTAATGGTCTGTATATCGATGCATTAGATGTTCAATAAGATAATATGATACAATATGTAGTCAAAATCTTATATTAATACCTATACATAGTAATGGATATTTGTTTTAACCAAATTAATAAACGAGCCAACTGATAATGAAGGGTCTACCTGTTTTCGATCTTGCTATAATCTTCATATATCTTGTTGGAATGATATTAGTTGGGATTTATTTTTCGCGAAAAAATAAAAATTCGGAGCAATTTACAAAGGCTTCGGGCCTTATTCCCGGATGGGCAATAGGTTTATCAATTTATGCAACGTTTCTTAGCAGCAATACATTTCTGGGCGTTCCTGGTAAAGCATTTGGGGGAAACTGGAATGCATTTGTATTTAGCATTTCTATGCCGCTTGCCGCCTGGATTGCTTCAAAATATTTTGTGCCGTTTTATAGAAACACAGGAGAAATATCAGCTTATACACATTTAGAAAACCGTTTCGGTGCTTGGGCAAGGGTATATGCGGTTGTTTGTTTTTTGCTTACGCAGCTCGCCAGAATGGGCTCCATTTTTTTTGGAATTGCATTGAGTTTGCAAGCATTAACCGGTTATTCCATGCAGGTAATCATGGTTGTAATGGGTATCTGCATCATATTCTATACTGTTTTGGGTGGTATTGAAGCGGTAATCTGGACCGAAGTTGTGCAGGCTGTTGTTAAAACGTTCGGTGCCTTACTTATTTTGTATCTAATTATCACCAATATGCCGGGTGGAGTTTCCAAAATTGCAGAGATTGGTCATGCTGCCGGGAAGTTTAGCTTAGGGAGTTTCAAGCCTGACTTTATTGGTTCTTCGTTTTGGGTAGTATTACTTTATGGTTTTTTTATCAATCTGAATAACTTTGGAATGGACCAAAACTATATCCAGCGTTACCATACGGCATCATCAAGTAAGGCAGCTTCAAAATCAATCTGGTTATGTGTATGGTTATATATTCCCGCATCTCTACTGTTTTTTGTTATAGGATCTTGCTTATATGCATATTATGAGGTTAACCCAGTTTTAGTGCAATCCATTAAACACCAGGTTGCGGTAGAGAGGCTACCTGTTCATGCTTCGGAAGCTGAAATTTTGAAGTTGCAAAGTGCTTTAAAGCCAGCAGATTATGGTGATAAAATTATGCCGCATTTTATGGTAACAAAAATTCCGGTTGGATTAGTTGGTTTGATTGTTTCGGCAATATTATCTGCAGCAATGAGTACCATAAGTTCAGGCATGAATGCCTCGGCAACGGTTTTTTCGGTTGATATTTACAAGCGTTATATTAAGCCCGATGTTACCGAAAAGCAAAATCTTTCGCTCCTGCATATCGCAACTGTTGGTTTTGGTTTACTAGGAATGATAGCGGGCATAGCAATGATAGGCGTAAAAAGTATTCTCGATGTATGGTGGGAACTATCAGGAATTTTTGCCGCGGGTATGCTCGGCCTGTTCCTTTTGGGTATTGTTAGCCGGCAAACTAAAAACCACGAGGCAATAATTGCCACAATGATTGGTATCGCAATTATTATCTGGATGACATTTTCTTCATTATTGCCACAACAATATGAAATGCTGAGAAATCCATTACATAAAAATATGATTATCGTTGTTGGTACACTAACCATCTTTTTAACAGGTATTATCCTAACAAAAATTAAAAATAGAAAAATAAAATCTGCAGGCTTCGATTAATAAACTTACGGATATCAAAATATTACTATAAACTTCAATACAGGAATAATGGAAAACTCGCAAAAAGGGTTCATCCCGGTAATGCTTACGCCGTTTTTAGGCAACGGAAATATCGATTATACAGCACTTACGCAACTAACTGAGATTTATTTGCAGGCCGGATCTTCGGGCTTATTTGCGAACTGCCTTTCCAGCGAAATGTTCGAATTAACAGACAGAGAACGGATTCAAGCCATTAAACACGTTATAAAAGTTGTTGATGGTGCTGTACCCGTTGTTGCAACAGGAACCTTCGGTGGGGCAATTGATAAACAGGCAGATTTTGTTAAAGAGGTAAGTGATTTGGGCGTTGAAGCTGTTATAGCCATAACAGGATTGCTTGCCGGTGAGCACGAATCAGATGAGGTTTTTGATGAGCGTGTTTTCGATTTACTCCATCAGACAGCTAACATTCCTATCGGGTTTTATGAATGTCCGGTTCCTTATAAACGTGTTCTTAAACCTAAGCAATTGAGCGATTTTGTAAATACAGGCAGGGTAATTTATCATAAAGATACTTGCCTGGATTTAGTGCAGATAAAAGAGAAATTAAAACTTACCGAAGGCCATAATTTTGGTTTGTATGATGCCTACATCGTTCACGCAGTAGAGTCGTTAAAAGCAGGCTCGGCCGGTTTATCCTGTATCCAGGGAAATTATTTTCCTGAATTAATTGTATGGTTGTGTGATCATTATAACGATTCCTCATTAATTGAAGAAGTTCGTATTGTTCAAAAGTTTTTGGTTGATAATATGGATGTTATGCACAATGTTTACCCAATTGTTTCAAAATATTTCCTTCAGAAAAGAGGCTTGGATATTTCAACTTTTACAAGGAGGGCTGTTGGAAGCTTTACGCCGGGCGTGATAAAAGGGGTGGAGAAATTATTTGATGATTATACAGCTTTGAGAAGCGAATTGAATATTCAGGTTTACATCTAGATAAGAAAATATTGATATATCCGGGCATCTAAATCAAAATCTCGCTCCATGTTTCTTTTCTCTAAAAATAAAATAATCAGCTACATTAATCAATATCCCGAATCAAGAGAAACCGGATATTAACGAGGTTAGGTTTGCGTCGACTTATTGAAAAATCTAAAAAAACTAATTCAAATACTTTCTTTTATAATCCAAGGGTGTCATTCCGGTTACTTTTTTAAAGTGCCTGTAAAAGTTCGATACATTATTAAAACCACAATCGAAGCATATCATTTCGGTTGGTAACTTGTTTTCAATCAGAAATCTGCAGGCATGGCTAACTCTAATTTCAATTAAAAAATCGTAATAAGTTTTCTTTGTCATGAGTTTGAAATACCTGCAAAATGAAGTTACGCTTAAATTACTTAGCGAGGCAACTTCTTCCAATGTGATGTCCTTTTTATAATTGCTCAGCGTGTAAGTACATATTTTGTTGATTCTTAAGGTTTCTGATTCGTTAGATTGATAAAAAGTATTTTTACTGGTTACAATGGTTTCATACTCATCAGTTTCGGCAAGGGTTTTCAAAATGGAAAGTAAAATAATAATCCTGTCGAGATTGGTCGCATCTACTGCATTTTTCATTAAATCGACTAGTTTTTCCTTTGCCGCACCTTTAATAATCATGCCACTTTTGGCCTTTTCAAATAACTTCGGAATCAGGTAAGCTTCGGGTAAATTAACCAGGTATTTTCCGAGGCAGTCTGGTAAGAAATGTACAACCATTGCCTCGGTTTTCAAATCAGGATTACCTTGAAAGTATTCGTCTTTGCAACGCCAGGTATGTGGTAAGTTTTCACCTAAAAGCACCATCTCATCGGGAACAAAATTGCTAATGTTATCTCCGATAAACCTAACGCCTTCACCTTTTATAACATAGTGTAATTCTAGCTCTGGGTGGTAGTGCCAAATGCTCCCAAAATCTGGTTTTATATCATGGCGAATACTAAATGAACTTTGAAGCGTAACAGGAACTTTGTGGAAATGAGGTTTCATTAAATAATTAATATCTGGTTAGTTTTTGCAACATGATGTTTGGCACATCATAAGCTTAAACCCCTAAAGATAGCGCATATTATGATAATATCCTATATTAATTTGCTAAAAAGTTTCATTAAATACTAATTTTGATTGCTGAGTTTTGTATATAGCGCCATCGGCGATAACCAAAATATAAACCGGGAAATTATTTTTATATAAATAATTTGTTCATTAATAAATTATGAAGCCAGCAAAACAGAACGAAATTTTACTAGTTTCCAGTGGAGATTTAAGGCTTTCGGCAAACCAAAACTGCTGGGCTGCACAACTAGAAATGGAACGGAAATTAACGGCTGCGATTGAGAAACTTGGTTGTACTGTTAAACGTGCTCACGATTATAATCCAACAACAAAACATGGTTTTATAGATTCGCAAAGAATGGGGATGGATATTTTCCGGAGCATCGACCCTAAGCAGCCCTTAATCGTGGCTGAAAGCGTTTGGCAATACTCTCACCATGTCTTCGCCGGTTTAACAACCCATCAGGGTCCGATACTTACTGTTGCAAACTGGAGCGGCCAATGGCCTGGCTTAGTAGGTATGCTAAATTTAAACGGCTGCTTAACCAAGTCAAATATTAATTATAGTACGCTTTGGAGCGAAGATTTTACAGATGATTTTTTTATCAATGGATTGAAAGATTGGTTAATAACGGGAAAAATTAATCATCATGAAGATCATGTACAGCACTTCAGCGATTCTAAAATTCCATTAACTGATGAAAAGAAAGGTAGAGCATTTGCAGCTGCTTTAAAAGAACGTAAAGTTATAATGGGCGTTTTTGATGAGGGCTGCATGGGTATGTATAATGCCATTGTACCCGATGAATTACTGCATAAAACAGGTTTCTTTAAAGAAAGATTGAGTCAATCGGCTCTTTATGCCGCCATGTTAGAGGTTTCCGATGATGAGGCCGCTAATGTTTTAAATTGGTTGCTTGCTAAAGGAATGACATTTAACTGGGGCACCGAAGAAGAAACTGAACTAACTAAACAACAAACCTTGTGGCAATGTAAAATGTATATTGCAGCATTACGCATTGCCGACGATTTTAGCTGCGACACTATTGGAATTCAATACCAGCAAGGATTAAAAGACTTAACCGTGGCCAGCGATTTAGTAGAGGGTTTGTTAAATAATGAGGAGCGCCCGCCTGCATTTTCAAAAAATGGTAAAGAACTTTATGCACGAAAGGCACTTCCACATTTCAACGAAGTTGATGAATGCGCCGGTATAGATGCTTTGTTAAGCTACCAACTTTGGCAAGAATTAGGAATGACCGGCGAAAATACTTTGCATGATATTCGCTGGGGCGAACATTATAAAGGAGAAGGTATTGATGATTTTGTCTGGCTTTTCTTGATTTCGGGCGCTGCGCCTGCTGCACATTTTATTGGTGGTTACAAAGGGGCAAGCAGCGACAGGCAACCGCCCATGTATTTTAAGCTAGGTGGCGGAACTTTGAAAGGCATCAGTAAACCTGGTTTTATTGTTTGGAGCCGCGTTTATGTTTCAAATAATGAACTGCACTGCGATTTGGGTGTTGGAGAAGTTGTTAATTTGCCCAATGAGGAAACCGAAAGACGCTGGAATAATACAACGCCTGAATGGCCTATCATGCATGCCGTTTTAAAAGGCGTCAGCCGAAACCAGCTTATGGCAAGGCATAAAGCAAATCACATACATGTTGTTTACACAAATTACGAAGCCAATGCGCATGAAGCTTGTAGAATTAAAGCAGCCGCATTAGATGAATTGGGTTTAAAAGTTCATTTTTGTGGAGATGTACATCTTATTAAATAATAATCACTTTAAACATATAAAATAATGAAATTATCAATCCTGGTTTTGTTTTTAATGCTCTCAAATATTGCCGGTACTTTTGCGCAAAATGCTGTTTCTGATGAAGATAAGGCAAAATATATTAAAACAATTACGGAACGGGCAGATAAGATAGTAGCTGCCTTGGCTATAACAGATGCTTCTAAAGCAGAAAAAGTAAGTAATGTAATACGAGATCAATACAGCAATCTGAATGATATATATGCCACCCGCGATGCTAAAATCAAAGCCATCAAGGAGAAAAATAAAGATGATAAGGCGGTTAGGGATACTGCGATTGCCAAAGAAAATAGGGCCACTGAGAATGCTCTGGCTAAATTACATAAAAAATACATCAGTAAACTTTCTGCAAATTTAACTGCAGCGCAGATTGAGGGCGTAAAAAACGGAATGACATACAATGTTTTGCCGATAACATATAAAGCTTACCAGGAAGAGATTTTAACTTTAACCGACGACCAGAAAAAACAAATTCTGATTTGGTTAACCGAGGCCAGGGAACATGCAATTGACGCAGAATCAGCTGATAAAAAACATGCATGGTTTGGTAAATACAAAGGTCGCATTAATAACTATCTATCAGCCGCGGGTTACGATTTGAAAAAAGAAGGAATTGAGTGGGAGAAACGCCGAAAAGAAAAAGCTCAATCGAATTAAATTTTATGGTTAAAGGCAGTTTGTATAACTGTTAATAAAAATGTTAATTTTTTTATTTAAGAATATTTCATTTATATATGAATTAATTTCTATATTGTATTGAAATTAAAAATGTTATACTGACGTTTATTTTCTTTAATGATAAGAAAGTATAAATTAACTAATTAGCAAACGTTGGTAAGGCTTTTAATTTTTAAAATGAGAAGTATTATTATACTTTCTAACCAAAAAATAGATTATAAATTATAACAAAGAAATGAGCCGTCTTTATCAAATTTCCTGTAAGGTTTTTCAACCTCAGCTAATCTCAAAATTCCGTTCCCATTTTTTTTTGAATTGAACTAAATTTTTATAAAAAATAAAAAAGGGGGGAGAGTTTTTTTATTAGAGAAAATCTCCATAAATGCTTTAACAAAAAACAGCATAAAAAACTAACCAATATATATATGAACTTAAAATTTTTACGCAAACTTTCATTGTCCTTGCTACTAACGCTGTTGGCGAGTACAATTCTATTTGCTCAGGATCGAAAGATTACGGGTAAGGTAGTCGATCAATCTGATGGAACTGGTATTCCTGGTGTAAACGTTAGTCTAAAAGGTGTTCCGAGCAATGTAAGTACAAATGCAGATGGGGTGTTTACCATTCAGGTAAAGTCTAATTCTGATGTGTTGGTATTTTCATTTATCGGATACGTTAGACAACAAATTACAGTTGGCACACAAACAAATATCAATGTAAAACTCGTTTCTGATAATAAGGAACTGGAAGACGTTGTAATTGTAGGTTACGGTACACAAAAGAAAACATCCTTAACAGGATCTGTATCGACGCCGGATTTGAAAAAAGTTGAGGATATACCTGCTTTGAATATAACAGCAGCGTTAAGGGGTACTGCAGTTGGATTAAGTGTTTCTGGAGGTGCCCAACGTCCGGGGCAGGGAACCACGATTACGGTAAGAAATCCTGTTGCTTATGCAAAAGACGGAGGACAGGGTACTAACCCTATTTTCGTAATAGATGATATCATCAGAACACAAACAGATTTTGACCAGTTAGACATCAATGAAGTAGAAAGTGTATCGATTTTAAAAGATGCCGAAGCCGCTATTTTTGGGGTTCAGGGCGCAAATGGTGTGGTAATGGTGCGGACCAAGAAAGGAAAGATAGGCGCACCAAAGTTTACTTTAAGTACGTCTCTGGGTGTTTCAACTGCGACCACAATGCCTAAACTGATGAACTCATCGCAACTGGGAACTTTTTTGAATGATTATACACAGGCATCAGCATACATCCAGACAGTTCCTGGTGTACCAGTTCCAAACTATTATAATGCCGATGGGTACCTAGTAAATGGTACCACAGGAGTAGTTGCAACTACGAGAAATGCAAACTGGTTTACACCAGATGAGCTAGCTTATTTTGCTAATAATAGTCATAATTATTTTGATGATGCTTTTAAAGATGCTTATGTTTGGCGTACTGCACTTAACATTAGTGGTGGTTCTGATAAGGTAACCTATTTTATAGGTGGTGATTATGTAAACCAGAATTCAAATTTTAAAGGAATTAACTCTTATAAATATGGTTTAAGAGCTAGTGTAGAGGCAAAACCTGCAAAAGGTTTAACAACTTCATTATCATTAAACACTAATGTTGGTTATAACCGTAGTTACTGGTATAAAATCGCCAGTACATCAGAAAGTTTAGATAACGATGCAGCCTCACTACAAAATGTTCAGCCATGGCAAGAATATTTTATTAATGGTAACCCTGTGGTTATTGGGGGTAGTAATACAGGTGGTAACGATAATATAAACTTTTTCCAGATTCAAAACTCCAATAACTTTACTGGTGGCACAAGTACATCAACTAATATTTTGGGTAAAGTTACCTATGAAATACCTGGAATAAAAGGGTTAATGGCCACCGCTACATTTAACAAAAATTTAAATAGTGCTAACAATAAACAGTTTGGTACCACTTTCGTTTATTACAAATATGCTGGTTTAGGTGCAAATAACCATATTCCAGGGGGTGCACTTTTAGGTACTTTCAACGTTCTTAATGGAGATAAAGTTCGTTTAACGCCAACATTTGCAGATTCTTATCAGTTTAACGGTGGGTTGAATTACCAGCGTACTTTTGGTAAACACAGCATATCTGCAATTGCTTTATTCGAACAAAGAGAGCAATATAGCGAAGGCGTTGCGGCCGAAGGAACAGGTGTTGTTGTCGGGGCGCTTCCTTACCAGACATTTACTACTGGTGTTAACAGCTCAACGCAATCAGGTCAGTTAGGTCAGGCAGGTTTCCAGGCATTTATATCACGTGTAAATTATGATTACGATGGTAAATATTTAGCTCAGTTGGTTTATCGTGCTGATGGAAGCTCGAGATTTGCGCCAGGTAACAACTGGGGTTATTTCCCTGCAGCTTCAGCCGGATGGGTTTTATCAAAGGAAGCTTTCATTGCCGATAATTTTAAATGGATTGACCAGTTAAAGTTGAGGGTATCGGTTGGTCTTTCTGGGGTAGACAATACTAGAGCATATCAATATCAGGCAAATTACAACCTGGGCACAGGTAGTGCGGGAGGTGCTGTTATAGGTGAAGGTGATAGAAGTATTGCAATTAAGCCAAACTTAGCCATTCCAAATGCTGATGTTAGATGGAATAAGGAGCTTAAAACAGATTATGGTTTAGATATGGCTTTCTTAAAAAACCGTTTATCAGTTTCTGCCGATTACTATTATAACTATGGAAGAAATATCCTAACTGCATTGGTTTCTTCGGTTCCGGTTACAATTGGAGCTGCAACACCAACAGAAAACTATAATAATGTTAATACTTTTGGTTACGAATTCTCACTTGCGTGGAGAGATCATATTGGAAAGGATTTTACTTATAGCTTTAGCCCGTTTTACTCTTGGATGGACAACAAAGCATTGAAAATTGATCAGGCAGCAAGTATTATTGGTACCATACAAGATGGTATTGGTCGTAGTACCGACATGGGTGTTTTCGGGTACAAATCTTTAGGAATTATCAGAACACAGGCTGATGCTGATGCAATTATTGCGCAGCGTGCTGCGGCTGCGGGTGGGGCTGCAAATGTGAAAATACTTGGTCAGCCACTTCAACCAGGTATGATTAATTACGAAGATGTGAATGGTGATGGTGTTATCTCAACAGATTTAAAAGATCAAAAATATGTTAAAGACAGACAAGGTAACCATAACAGCCTTGGTTTAAATTTTAGTGTTGGTTACAAAGGTTTAAACTTAAATGTAATTATGGGAATGTCATGGGGTGGATGGACAACAATTGATGGTTTGAAACCAGCAAACCAGTCTAGTGCATCAACTGGTGCTTCAATATATGATAACAGGGCTGTTTATTGGGTAGATCACTGGACACCAACTAATACAAATGCTGCATATCCAAACCCATTTTTCAGAACAAACTTCGAAGCAAATTCTGATTTTTGGCTAGTTCCTGCAACCAGTTTCAATGTAAGCAGTTTAAACTTGAGCTATAGTATTCCAACTAAGTTTGCGAACAAAATTGGTATGTCGAGCGCAAGGGTTTATGCAGTAGCAACAAACCCAATTCAGTTCATAAATCCTTTCCCAGATGGTTATAGAGATTTGTCAACATCATTATACAGCTATCCAACATTAAAAACTTGGTCATTCGGTTTAAACGTAGGATTTTAATTTTATCATCATGAAAAAAATATTCATCATATCAGCAGCATGTTTAGTGGTTTTAGGGCTAAGCAATTGCAAAAAGGTTCTTGATCAGCAAGATATTAGCACATTTACCGCAGCCCAGGTTTTTAACGATTCAACAACCGCAAAATTAAACATAGATTATGTTTACAGTCAAAATCAACCGGGGTGGTTTGGTACCACCGGTGGTTCAATTCACGCTGCGGGAACCTATAATTTAACAGAGGAAAGTCAGGGTAGTAATGTTTTTGTTTTAGGAACTGCTACAATAGAGAGTGTTACGGATATAGGAACTTCTGCAAGTGCAAACCCTACATATTCTAAAATACGTGTAATCAATACTTTCATTAGAGATATTAATGCCGGTACATTAGACATTGCGGTAAAAAGAAGATTTGCTGCACAGGCTTATTTCTGGAGGGCTTATCGTTATTTTGAATTAGTAAAGCTTTACGGGGGTGTTCCGTTGGTGTTAGTGCCGTTAGATGCTGTTGGTGAAGATGCTAAAAAAGCTGCCTTGGTTCCAAGAAGTAAAACAAGTGAAGTTTTTGCGCAGATAAAAAAAGATTTGGATTCTTGTGTGAAATACCTACCAGGCAGATGGCCAAAAGCTGCAGATTATGGAAGAATTACTTCTGGCGCAGCAGCGGCCTTTATGGGACGAGTTTTATTAACATATGCAAGTCCGCAATTTAATCCAAATAACGATGTTGCCAGGTGGCAGGCAGCATACGATGCAAATAAAACAGCTGTATCGTTATTATCTGCAAATGGATATGGATTATATTCTAAATGGGATTATACCATGTGGACAATTGATGGTGCAAACGAAGGTGGGATTCCGAAAAATTCTGAAGCAGTTTTAGTAACAGAATATAATACGGCCTCAGCAGATGCTGCAGCAAACAGCAATACATATGATAATGGAGCCAGACCAAGATCAGTATCAGGCGGTGGTTCTTACAATCCGAGTTATGAAATGAGTTTAGCTTTTCCAATGGCCGATGGTAAACCAGCTAGCGGAACAGGTGCTTCAACAAAATATCCTTATGCTTTAGGTTCATTCTACAAAAACAGAGATCCACGCTTTTATCAAACTTTAGCCTACAATGGTGGTACTTGGGGAAGTGTAATGGGATCATCGCGTTTATGGACATATTTTTACTTTACAAACTCGGCAGGAACTGCAAATAGATCTACTGAAGCTACAGCAAGTAACACAGGTTTCTATTTGCGTAAGGGAGTGGATGAAACAAAAGGTTCGCCAACCACTTTCGTTGGTACAGATTGGATTGAAATCCGTTATGCAGAGGTTTTACTAAACTTAGCAGAATCAGCGGCAGAATTAAATAAAATCGGTCAGGCTGATGAAGGTTATGCAAACTTAATTGCGATAAGAAAAAGAGCTGGTATTGAGGCTGGTACAGATGGTTTGTACGGTTTGACTGCAGGATTAAGTAAAGACGAACTGGTTGCAGCTGTTATGAGAGAAAGGCAGGTAGAGCTTGCTTTTGAGGGAAAAAGATTCTGGGATTTAAGGAGAAGAAAATTACTCGAATCAACACTTAACGGAACAAGAAGAAACGCACTGGTTGTACAGTTGAAAAATACAAATACATCGAATGATTACATCGCATTAACCAGAGAGGCTTCTGCTGCCTCATCTTTGGATGCACTTTATGCGGCTAGTTTTGTGGTAAGCTTAAAACAGCTTGATACACAAAATATTAATTTCCAGTCTGGTAATTATTTCTATGGTATACCAACCGCGGCGATAAATAATAATATAAACCTTCAGCAAACAAATACCTGGGGTGGCCCATTCGACCCTTTGCAATAAAGGTTATCGAAAATGGGGGGGGTATTAGCACAACAGCGCTAAATTCTATATTTGGTTAAAGGAAGCAATTTATTGCTTCCTTTTTTCATTTAAGAATGTTACATTTATATATGAAAATAATTTCTATCTTGTAACGTGGCTATAATAATGAATTTGCTTTAAAGATGTGTTGTTTCGGCTTTGCTAAAATCGTACAATACCTGGAGAAAATTATACATTAAATAGCTTAAATTTGAGTGCAATTTTGAAATAAATATACTTTCTAACCAAAATTTTATAACCAAAGATACCAACAGAAATGAGCCTTGATTTTTAAAATCCCGATTTAGGTTTTTCACGAATCCAAATTTTGCTTAATTTCTTTTGCTTCTTTAAACGAGCAAAACACAAATGAAAAGAAAATTTTTAACTCTGTTGGTTTCAACAGCATTAATGCTCTCCGCAAATTCTTCTTTTGCCCAATATCCAAACATTCCTGCCGATGTAAAAAAGTCATCAGATTCGATGATGAAAGAAGCTTACCATCAATCTGATATCGCCTGGGAAAAGGCTAAGCCTATTATTGCTAAAGAAGCCGCTGAAGGTAAGCCGTATATTCCTTGGGCTGCAAGACCGAATGATTTACCTCAATCAGAACTATTAGCTTTTCCCGGTGCTGAAGGCGGTGGCGCATATAGTTTTGGTGGCCACGGTGGTAGGGTAATTGTTGTAAAAAATTTAAACGATAGCGGCCCAGGTTCTCTTCGTGATGCTTGTGAGCAAGGTGGCGCAAGGATTGTGGTTTTCAACGTTGCCGGAATCATTAAATTAAAAACACCGTTAATTATTCGTGCACCATACATTACTATCGCAGGCCAAACAGCACCTGGAGATGGTGTTTGCGTGGCAGGAGAATCTGTCTGGTTAAATACCCACGATGTAATTGTACGCTTCATGCGGTTTAGACGAGGCGAGACATTTGTTGGCCGGCGTGATGATGCCATTGGTGGTAATCCAATTGGGAACATTATGATAGACCATGTTTCGGCAAGCTGGGGCTTAGATGAGAATATGTCGATGTATCGCCATATGTACAATGACAGTACGGGCAAAGCAGAAGAAAAATTAGGAACGGTTAATATCACCATTCAAAATTCAATTTTTGCTGAAGCGCTCGATTATTGGAACCATGCATTCGGCTCTACATTGGGCGGTGAAAATTGTGCATTTGTTCGTAACCTTTGGGCAGATAATGGTGCCCGTAATCCATCAATAGGATGGAACGGAATTTTCAACTTTGCAAATAATGTTGTATTTAACTGGAACAACCGGTCTACCGATGGTGGTGACTATACTGCTCAATATAATATTATCAATAATTTTTACAAACCAGGGCCGGTTACCGATTTAAAAGACCCAATTTCTTATCGAATTTTAAAACCCGAATCTGGTCGTAGTAAATTACCTTATGTTGTATTCGGCCGTGCTTATGTGGCCGGAAATATTATTGAAGGCAATGAAAAAGTAACCAAAAATAACTGGGATGGTGGCGTTCAGGTTGAAGATAAAAAAGGTAATTTAATGTCTTACGAGCAAGCCAGTAAATATTTCGCAGCGATGAGAGCAAAGAAACCTTTCCCAATGCCTAAAATTTCAATTATCCCGACTTTGCAGGCTAAAGAATATGTACTGGCAAACGCCGGTGCTACTTTGCCAAAAAGAGACCCGGTTGATACCCGTGTTATTAAGCAGGTTGTAACAGGGAAAATCGAAGTACATCCTGATGCTAAACCATCTGCATTTCAATTTGAGCACCGCAGATTACCCGGCGATTCCTATAAGCAAGGAATTATCACAGAGGTTTCGCAAGTTGGCGGATATCCTGTTTATAAAGGAGCTCCTTATAAAGATTCTGACGATGACGGAATGCCTGATGCTTACGAACTTAAAAATGGCTTAAACCCGAAGGATGCTTCTGATGCGATAAAAATTACAAAAAGTGGTTATTCAAATATCGAAGTTTATTTGAATAGTGTAGTTCCTGTTTCGATAGTTAAGCCAAATTAAGAATGAAAAAGTACTCTTCTTTTGCACTGCTGATAGCTATTTTAGGCTCGGCAAACGTAGCTTTAGCTCAATATCCTGTAATTCCGGAAGCGATGGAAAAGAAAGCCGATTCGCTTTTAAAAAGTATTGAAGAGAAATCTGAGCTTCAGTTTCTTAAAGTAAAGCCAATTGTTGATGAGGAAGCCAAACATGGTAAGCCTTACATCCCGTGGGCAGCTAAACCAAATGATCTGCCTCAATCTAAAATGGTAGCTTTTCCGGGTGCCGAAGGTGGCGGTGCTTACTCTTTCGGCGGCCGCGGTGGTAAAGTTTACGTGGTAACAAGCCTGGAAGATTCGGGCATTGGAACGCTGCGTGAGGCCTGTGAACAAGGTGGTGCCCGTATTATAGTTTTCAATGTTTCAGGGATTATTAAACTAAAAGCCCCACTGATTATTCGTGCACCTTACATTACCATTGCAGGCCAAAGTGCGCCTGGTGATGGCGTTTGCGTAGCTGGGGAATCTGTTTGGATTAATACACATGATGTGGTTATCCGTTACATGCGTTTCCGTCGCGGTGCTACTGATGTTACCCGTAGAGATGATGCCATTGGTGGTAATCCTGTTGGAAATATTATGATTGACCACGTTTCTGCTAGTTGGGGCTTAGATGAAAATATGTCTATTTACCGCCATGTATATGATGCAAAAGACGGTTCGAAACCTGAGAAATTGCCTACTGTTAATGTAACCATTCAGAATTCGATTTTTTCTGAGGCTTTAGATACTTACAACCATGCTTTCGGCAGCACGATTGGTGGATTGAACTCTACTTTTATGCGCAACCTCTGGGCATCAAATATTAGTCGTAACCCATCTGTTGGCATGTATGGCGATTTCGGTTTTGCCAATAATGTAATTTTCAACTGGTGGAACAGAAGTGCTGATGGTGGCGATAATGCCTCTTTTTATAGTTTCATAAACAACTATTACAAGCCCGGACCAATTACGCCGGCGGGCGAGCCAATTTCTTATCGTATTTTGAAACCCGAATCAGGTAGAGAAAAAAGATTTACAAACGAGTTTGGACGAGCCTATGTGACCGGAAATATTATCGAAGGCAATGAAAAAGTAACTAAAAACAATTGGGATGGTGGTGTTCAGCCTGAAAGTAAACGCGATAAACAAAAACTGCTGGATTCCATTCGTACGGATAAGCCTTTACCAATGTCGAAAATCTCCATAATTGATACAAAAAAAGCTTACGATTATGTTTTGGCAAATGCAGGCGCATCTTTGCCAGTTCGCGATGCTGTAGATCAACGGATTGTTAAACAAGTGTCGACCGGTAAAATTGAACATGTGGAAGATGGGAAACTTCCTGCAAAGCAAAGCTATGTGAAACGCCGTTTACCTGCCGATTCTTACAAGCAGGGCATTATTTCAGATATTGCTCAGGTTGGTGGTTATCCTGAATATAAAGGGAAACCTTATTTGGATGCCGATGGTGATGGAATTCCTGATGGCTGGGAGACCAAAAATGGTTTGAACCCAAAAGACGGAAAAGATGCGGCAAAGATTTCGAAATCAGGTTATTCTAATATCGAAGTTTATTTGAATAGCTTAGTAGATGTGAATAAAGTGAGACCTTAAGTAAGCTGAAAGAGGAGAGCGAAAATATAAAGCGTCCTAAATGACCAATCGTCATTGCGAGGCACGAAGCAATCCTACGGCGGTCGCTAATAAAACTCGGCGCATTGGGCTTGCTTGTTTACTCGCAATGACGACCCTAAAAAAATAACATTAATGCCAAAAACTAACCACATATATAAAAATAAAATACTGCCTTTTTTGGCTTTACTTGTTTTGGTTACAAGTTTTTCTTTTGCTCAAAAAACAAAACCTGTCGAACCGCCAAAACCTATTTTTAGAAGTAAAGATGGCAAAATGGCTTATACACCTGATGAACTGGGAAACCGTATTCCCGATTTTTCTTATGCCGGTTATATGGCAGGAGAAAAAGCCATACCTGGTGCTGCCATAAAAGTTGTTGTTCCTGTTTCAAAAGGCGATGCAACTTTAAGAATTCAATCGGCCATCAATTACGTTTCAAAATTACCTATCGGGAAAGATGGTTTACGTGGAGCAGTTTTATTAGAAAAAGGAACATACGAAGTTGCGGGAACCTTAAAGTTATCAGCATCTGGAGTTGTACTCCGTGGAAGCGGATTTGGAGAAACAGGAACTAAAATTTTTGCATCAGGATTAGATAGAATTGGCGTAATCAGAATTTTAGGCAAAAAAAATAAATTAGAAGAAACCCCGATAAGCATCAGCGATAATTATGTTCCCGTTAATTCAACCCAATTAACATTAGCAAAAGCTAGCAACCTCAAAGTCGGTGATAAAATCATCATCAACAGGCCATCAACCAAAGAATGGATAGAAACCCTGAAAACGGTTGAGTTTGGTGGTGGCGAAAGTGCTTTAGGCTGGAAACCCGGAACAAGAGATATTCGCTGGGATAGAAAGATTACTGCAATAAATGGCGCTGTTGTAACCATCGATGCACCCATTACCACAGCTTTAGATGCGAAATTTGGCGGCGCCACTATTGCAAAATATCAGTGGGATGGAAGGATTTCGCAAGCTGGCGTTGAAAATCTAAAAATCGAATCAGATTATCATAAAGAAAATATTAAAGATGAATATCACCGCTGGACAGCCATTTGCTTGGAAAATGTCGAAGATGCATGGGTGCGTCAGGTTGTTTTTGAACACTTTGCAGGCTCGGCGGTAAATGTTTTAGAAACTGCCAAAAGAATTACGGTTGAAGACTGTAAATCATTAGCGCCAATTTCCGAAATCGGAGGTGAACGTCGTTACACTTTTTTAACTACTGGTCAGCAAACGCTTTTTCAAAGGTTATATTCAGCATATGGCTACCATGATTTCGCGGTGGGTTTCTGTGCGCCGGGGCCAAATGTTTTTGTTCAATGTCAGTCTTATTTGCCATTCAGTTTTAGTGGCGCAATTGATAGCTGGGCATCGGGTGTTTTGTTCGATATTGTAAACATTGATGGCCAAGCATTAAGTTTTTTAAATCGTGGTCAGGATGGACAAGGAGCAGGCTGGAGTGCCGCCAACAGTGTTTTCTGGCAGTGCAGCGCTGCAAGGGTTGATAATTTCCAGCCTCCAACAGCTCAAAATTGGGCCTTTGGAACCTGGGCACAATTTTCAGGAAACGGCTACTGGGATATGTCGAATGAGCAAATCCAACCCCGAAGTTTGTACTACGCCCAACTAAAAGACAGGAAAGGGACCGATGCTGATGCAAGGACTTTTGTGTTACCAGTAGAAACTGAAGCTTCAAGTTCACCTCCTGTGGATGTCGCTCTTAAGCTAACCAAACTGGCCTATAAACCTGCATTAACGGTTTCAGAATATATTGATTCTGCAACCGAACGAAATAAAATTTTAATTGATGCAAATCAGGTAAAAAGCATAGATAAAATCGGTCTTGAAAAAATTACACAGCCTGCACTCGCCGGAGCAATGGCTATAAAAAATGGTTGGTTAGTTCGTGGTAACGAGCTTGTTGTCGGTAATCGACAGGAGGTTCCCTGGTGGAATGGTAGTGCCAGGCCTTATGGTTTAAAAAGCACTAAATTTCATGTTACGCGTTTTGTTCCTGGGCGTTCAGGAAATGGTTTAACCGACGATCTGGATGAAATTACGGATTCTATGAAAAACGGTTCGGTTAAAATTTTAGACCATAATTACGGCCTTTGGTACGATAGAAGACGGGACGACCACGAACGCATTCGCCGTATGGATGGAGAAGTTTGGGCACCATTTTACGAATTGCCTTACGCTCGCAGCGGTCAGGATAAAGCCTGGGATGGTTTGAGCAAATACGACATTACGAAGTATAATCTTTGGTATTGGGATCGATTAAAAACTTTTGCCAATCTGGCCGACCAAAAGGGCTTGGTTTTAATTCACGAAAATTATTTTCAGCACAATATTATCGAGGCTGGTGCGCATTATGCCGATTTCCCCTGGCGCACCGCAAACAATATAAATGATACGGGTTTCCCAGAACCTGTACCTTACGCCGGCGATAAACGTATTTTCATGGCCGAACAATTTTACGATATTACAAACGAACATCGCAAAGCGATACACAAAGCCTACATCAGGAAATGCCTGGAAAATTTTGATGGCAACTCCGGTGTAATCCAATTAATTGGCGCTGAATTTACAGGCCCGTTGCATTTTGTGCAGTTTTGGATTGACACAATTAAGGAATGGGAAAAGGAAACAGGGAAACATCCGATTATTGGCTTAAGTGTTACTAAAGATGTTCAGGATGCAATTCTAGCCGACCCAAATCGTGCAAATGTCGTCGATTTAATTGATATCAGGTACTGGCATTATCAGGCAGATGGAACCACCTATGCACCACAAGGTGGTTTGAGTTTGGCACCCCGCCAACATGCCCGTTTATTAAAGCCAAAGAAAACATCTTTCGAGGAAGTTTATCACGCAGTGTCAGAATACAAAACTAAGTTTCCAGATAAAGCAGTAATTTATTCCGGAGATAGTTTTGATAGCTTCGGTTGGGCAATTTTAATGGCCGGTGGTTCGCTTTCGAATGTAGATGGGCTCGACTCATCCATTTTAAATCTCGCCTCAACAATGAAACCTTTTCTTCCGGCCGGTAAATCTTCAAAACAATATGGGTTGGAAAATTCAGGCAAGGCTTACATTATATATAATTCATCTGCTGAGGCCATCAAGCTCGATTTAACTAAATCAACAGGAAAATTCAATGTGAAAGTTTTTAACCCGAAAACCGGTAAGCCAGTAAAGGAAGAAAAAATAAGCGGCGGAGGCATGACTACACTCAGTAAAGTTGCAACAGGCGACGAGGTGTTAATTATCAATAAAATTTAATATGAATTGTAAAACTAAAATATTATTACTTGCTGTAGTTTCTTTTCTTGCCTTTGGATGCAGGAAGAAACCTCATTTTGGTGATAAGAGTCTGCTAATTTCAGAAAATTCGAGATATTTAACTACCGGAGACGGCAAACCTTTCTTCTGGCTTGGTGATACAGGTTGGTTACTTTTCGGGCGGTTAAGCCGGGAAGAGGCAAATACTTACCTGGAAGACCGTAAACAAAAGGGATTCAATGTTATACAGGTTATGCTGTTGCATGATGTTCCATCAAGAAATATTTATCTGGATTCTTCATTAGTTCATGCAGATGTTTCGAAACCAATGGTTACACCGGGCAATAATCCTAAAGATTCTTTGGCTTACGATTATTGGGACCATGTAGATTATGTTATTGATAAAGCCGCCGAAAAGGGACTTTACATGGGCTTGGTGCCGGTTTGGGGAACGAATGTTAAAGCTAAAAAAGTGAATAAAACGCAGGCGAAAGCTTATGCTGAATTTCTCGCCAAACGTTATAAAGATAAATGGAACATCATTTGGTTAAACGGTGGCGATATTAAAGGCAGCGATGGAATGGATGTTTGGAAAACGATTGGTGAAACTTTGAGAGCAAACGATCCGAACCACTTAATTACGTTTCACCCAAGGGGAAGAACCGCTTCTTCACAATGGTTTCAAAATGCGAACTGGTGTGATTTTGACATGGTTCAATCCGGTCATCGCCGTTACGACCAGGATACTTCCAAAAATGAGAAATTACATTATGGCGAGGATAACTGGAAATATATTGACGCTGACTATAAGCTAAAACCAACGAAACCAACAATCGATGGAGAACCATCTTACGAAGATATTCCGCAGGGTTTACACGACACTACACAGCCCCGCTGGACGGATGCAGATGTACGGAGATATGGTTATTGGTCGGTTTTTGCCGGTGCTTTCGGTTATACTTATGGACATAATTCAGTAATGCAGATGTATAAAAAAACCGATTTGAAACCAGCTTATGGTCCGAAAGACCAATGGATAACGGCAATAAATGCGCCCGGAGCAAAACAAATGCAATACCTGAAAGAGCTAATGTTGGCCCACTCTTATTTCGACCGCATCCCCGACCAAACTTTGGTTGCGGGTAAAAATGGCGAAAAGTATGATCGTGTTATCGCGACCAGGGGTGAAGAGTTTGCAATGCTTTATACTTATACAGGTAAAACTTTTAGCGTTCAGTTAGGTAAAACTGATGGCGATGAAATAAAAGCTTCCTGGTTCGACCCCCGAACAGGGAAAATTACAGTAATTGGCGAATTTGAAAATAAAGGCGTAAGAGGATTTAATCCTCCCGGAGAACCGGCAAATGGTAACGATTGGGTTTTAGTATTAGAGAAAATATAGTTTGGTCGTCATTGGCACAATAGTCGTCATTGCGAGGCACGAAGCAATCTCCTTTGATAGGTTAAAGCGGTCGTCATTCCCAATTTAATTGGGAATCTTAAAGCGATAGAAATAATTGCTTGGTTATTACATTAAGGTTCCCGCCTATGCGGGAAAGATGGAGTTAAAAGAAAGTAAAAATAAATGTTTAAAGCTAAGTTCATATTTTCATTTCAGCTTGCCATTATTGGTTTGGCTTTGTGCGGATTAACATCTTGCTCAAAACAAGCTTATATATTTACCTCGTTCCACGAACCGGCAACGGAGGGATTAAGATTTTTGTACAGTTACGATGCCTACCATTGGACAGATTTAAATAAAACATTTTTAAAACCTGAAGTTGGAACACAAAAAGTTTTACGCGACCCGTCAATTGCGCAAGGACCTGACGGAACTTTTCACCTGGTTTGGACATGCAGCTGGAAAGGCGATAAAGGCTTCGGTTATGCAAGCTCAAAAGATTTAATCACATGGAGCGAGCAAAAATTTCTTCCCGTAATGGACAGTGAGCCTAAAACTGTAAACGTTTGGGCACCCGAAATTTTTTACGATGAGGAGAAAAAGGAGTTTGTCATTATTTGGGCTTCTACCATCCCTTTTCGTTTTGCAAAAGGAGTTGAAGATGAAGACAATAATCACCGGATGTACAGCATCACTACAAAAGATTTTGTGAATTTCTCAAAACCTCGATTGTTTCTAGACCCTGGATTTAGTGTTATCGATGCGGTAATTGTAAAGCGAGCTACTAAAGATTATGTGTTGGTTTTGAAAGATAATACCCGCCCAAACAGGAATTTGAAAGTGGCTTTCGCAAAAGATGCTTTAGGCCCTTACCAGAATCTTTCGGAAACTTTTAGTCCGAAATTAACCGAAGGACCGACGGTTGTAAAAGTTAAAAATGATTGGCTGATTTATTTCGATGCTTACGGACAGAAGATTTATTCAGCTTATAAAACTTCAGATTTTAAAACTTTTAAAGATGTAACATCAGAAGTTTCAATACCTGAGGGACATAAACACGGAACGATTATAAAAGTGAAGCGGAAAATGATTGAAGGATTAAAGAATAATAAATAAGTCGTCATTGCGAGGCAAGAAGTAAGCTTAATGCGAACGAAAGGCTAACCTATAGTTGTAGGATTGCTTCGTGTCTCGCAATGACGAAATGAATACATAACATGAAAATATTTAAAATACTTTGTTTAACCCTGCCATTTGCACTTGCGATACAAACCTCGCATGCACAAGATACAGTGCGTTACACAGGGAAAACTTTAGTTAATGCAGATTATCACCACGGGCAACTTTCGCCGGTGATGGGTGTTCACAATATTCAAACTTTCAGGGCAAACAGAGAGCACCCTGAATTGGCTGAAAACTTTGGGTGGACCTATAATCATGCTCCAATGTTGGCCTATTGGAACAACAAATTTTACATCGAATATTTGAGCGATAAAGTTGGAGAAAGCATTCCGCCGGGACAAACTCTAGTTCAATCTTCGAAAGATGGCTACAACTGGACAAAACCCGAAGTTGTTTTTCCGATTTATAGAATTCCCGATGGAACTACAAAAGAGGGCAGAACTGATGTTGCAAAAGATCTAGATGCCGTAATGCACCAACGCATGGGTTTTTATGTTTCTACTAAAAACGTTTTTCTGGTTTTGGGTTTTTACGCCATCAGTTTCGATGCAAAAGACGACCCGAATGATGGTCATGGAATTGGTAGAGCCGTTCGCGAAATCCAGCCAGATGGAAAGTATGGTCCGATTTATTTCATTCATTACAATCCTGGATATTCAGAGAAAAATACCAAATATCCTTACTTCACAAAGAGTAAAAATAAAGCTTTTGTAGATGCTTGTGATGAGTTGTTGGCGAATAAGTTAATGACGCAGCAATGGAACGAGGAGGCAGATAGAAAAGACCCTTTAATCACTTTACAAAAACAATATAAAGCATTTAGTTACTATCATTTACCCGATGGCAGAGTGGTTGGTTTGTGGAAAAATGCGCTAACCGCCATCAGTACCGATAACGGTAAAAGCTGGCCTGCAAGTGCATTTCGTGCGCCGGGTTTTGTAAATAGCAATGCCAAAATCTGGGGTCAAAAAACTTCGGATGGCAATTATGCAACGGTTTACAATCCATCAGAATACCGTTGGCCGTTAGCGATTTCGACAAGTAAAAATGGCTTGGATTACACCAATTTACTGTTGATAAATGGTGAAATCACGCCAATGCGCTACGGTGGAAATTACAAATCTTACGGTCCGCAATATGTTCGTGGTATTGAAGAGGGAAATGGAAAACCCGCCGATGGTAAATTGTGGGTAACCTATAGCATGAACAAAGAAGATATCTGGGTTTCTTCGGTTCCGGTTCCTGTAAATGATAAAGCTACTCAACATGTAAATGATGATTTTGAGAAATTACCAAAAGGTAAAGAACTCGAAATGTGGAATATTTATAGTCCGCTTTGGGCACCTGTAAAAGTTGAAAACGGTGCTTTGGTTTTGAGCGATAAAGACCCTTTTGATTTCGCAAAGGCCGAAAGATTATTTCCTGCATCGAAAAAGATAATTACATCTTTTTCGGTTACGCCAAAACAAAATGATTTCGGATTATTAGAAATAGAACTGCAAGATGCTAAAGGAATGGCCAGCGTTCGCTTGACGTTTGATACCGCCGGCAATTTAAGCGGAAAAGCCGGTGCCCGCTACAAAAATTTCATGAAATACGAAGCCGGGAAAAGCTATGATATTAAACTGAAATTGGACGCTCACACAAGGTTTTATTCACTTACAGTTAACGGAAAAGAAATGTCGTTAAGTTTGGCTTTTCAACCTGTGGCCGATGTTTCGAGAATTGTTTTCCGTACCGGGGATGTACGCCGTTTTCCTGATGTTGATACACCTGCAGACCAAACTTACGATTTGAAAAACGCAGGAGAATCAGAGAAAAAGGAAGCTGTCTATTCGATTAAATATTTAAAAACGGAGGGATTTTAGAATGAGGGAAAAGTTAAAACACATCGTCATTGCGAGGCACAAAGCAATCTCATTCAGGAAGTTAGATTGCTTCAACTCGCACCACTCCGGCTTCGAGAAGACGACCGCCTTATCTGCATTGCACACAATCTCGCCGTCATTGCGAGGAGGCACGACGAAGCAATCTATCTTTCTATTCCTGTTCTTTTTGTCAACCCTTTGTGCCAACGCAAAAATCCTTTTGCCACAAATTTTATCATCAGATATGGTTTTGCAAAGAGATAAACCCATTAACATTTGGGGTTTTGCTTCGCCTGATGAGAAAATTGAAGTCACTTTCGCCGGCCAAAAAAAACAAACCGTTACCGATAAGAACGGAAATTGGCTGGTGGTTTTAGCGCCATTAAAAACGTCGGCTAAACCCCAAACCATGATTATTTCAGGCGCCAACAAAATCGAATTAACAAATATTTTAGTTGGCGAAGTTTGGGTATGTTCCGGTCAATCGAACATGGAATATCAAATGCGAAAACTGGCCAAAATTCCGAAACCTAACAATGAAAAATTAGGATTTCCGGCTGATGAAGTGGAGAAAGCGAACAATACTCAAATCAGAATTTTCCTGGTCAATCGTAAACAACTGGCAAAACCAGATTCCTTACATAAAAGTTGGGCGGTTGCTCAAGATTCTGCTTTACGTGCTTTTTCGGCGGTAGGCTATTTCTTTGCTAAAGAAGTTCAGGAAAAATTAGGCATTCCGGTTGGCATGATTTCATCGTCGGTTTCGGGAAGCGCAATTGAACCGTGGGTTGCTCCTGAAGCCTTTGCTCAAGAAGCCTATTTCAAAAGCCAAAAGGTAAGCAACGACCCCGGTAAGTTCTATACTACAATGATTGAACCACTTTCGAAATTTAAAATTCGCGGTTTTTTGTGGTACCAGGGAGAAACAAATTGCTTTTTAAATGAAACGATAAGCTACTCATACAAATTAAAAACTCTGGTCAATCTTTGGCGTAAAGCCTGGGGCGAGCAGTTGCCATTTTATTATGTACAAATTGCGCCTTATGATTATAGTAAGCAAAAGAGTGATAAAGTTGTACTCACCGCCGATACAGAACCTAACTTCTGGGAGGCACAACAACAGATTTTACGCTTACCGAACACCGGAATGATTTCGACTTCTGATTTAAACGATAACGGAGGAGATTTGCACCCGACTTATAAATGGGAAGTCGGCAGGCGATTGGCACTTTTGGCTTTGGGGAAAACCTACAACCAAAAAATAGATTTTTCAGGGCCGGTTTTTAAATCTGTTTCATTCAAAAAAAATGAAGCTATCCTTGATTTTGAATATTTGAAGCCAATTAATTCAACTTCATTTACAGGCTTTACGATTGCCGGAAAAGACGGAAAGTTTGTAAACGCTGATGCTTTCTTAAGAGACGGGAAAGTAATTGTTTCATCCAAAGAAATTGCAGACCCAACTGCAGTACGCTATAATTGGTCTGAAAGTCCAACCGGAAATCTTTATAGTAATGGCTTGCCAACATTGCCTTTCCGTACCGATAATCCTCTAACTAATCAATTTAAAACCAATTAATGAAAATCAGATTTATACTTTTCTTTTGTTCGATGATGATGTTTGGCGCTGTAAAAGCACAACAAACAGAGAAATTATATCTATCAGGCACAGGAAATGACAATACCGTTAATTGGGATTTCTTTTGTACCGAGGGAATGAATTCCGGTAAGTGGACAACTATTCCGGTACCCTCGAATTGGGAATTGCAAGGTTTTGGAAAATATAATTACGGTTTCAATAAAGAAGAAAATAAAGGCAAAGAACAAGGCCTTTATAAGTTTAACTTCAAGGTTCCGGCCGATTGGAAAAATAAAAAAATCAATATTGTTTTCGAAGGTTCGATGACCGATACCGAGGTTAAAATCAATGGGAAATTAGCAGGGGAAATACATCAGGGCTCGTTTTATGTTTTCAGATATGATATTTCGAAACTCATAAAATTAGGTGGCGATAACTTGTTGGAAGTTAAGGTTTCGAAACATTCGGCCAATCAATCGGTAAATGAGGCAGAACGCAAAGCCGATTTCTGGATTTTCGGAGGAATTTTCAGACCTGTTTATCTGGAATCTTTACCGCAAACACATATCGATAGAATTCAGGTTGATGCCAAAGCTAATGGAAGCTTTAACGCTGAATTAGCTTACACAGGAGATGCAGATAAATTAGAGGTTGAACTTTTTGGTAACGATGGAAAACGATTTGGTGATAGGTTTACCGTTTCGGTTAAAAAAGGAACACAAGAATTGATGTTGAGTCATCAGTTTTCTAAACCCGAATTGTGGTCTTCAGAGTTTCCAAATCTTTACACGGCTATTTTTACTTTAATCAAAAACGGAAAGGAAATTCATCAGATTTCGAAGAAAATAGGTTTCAGAACTATTGAAGTAAAAGAGCGTGACGGGGTTTATGTAAATGGTGTTAAAATAAAATTCAAAGGCGTAAACCGTCATTCTTTTTATCCAACTTCGGGAAGAACAACAAGTAAAAAAATCAGCATTGCTGATGTAGAGTTGATGAAAGAGATGAACATGAATGCTGTTCGCATGTCGCATTACCCGCCCGATGGTCATTTTTTGGATGTTTGCGATTCGCTTGGATTATATGTGATGGATGAACTTGCCGGTTGGCATGGAACTTACAACACACCGACTGGTACAAAGTTGATGAAAGAAATGATGCTGAATGATGAAAACCATCCGTCGATTATTTTTTGGGCAAATGGAAATGAGGGCGGACACAACCGTGAACTAGACCATCTTTTCGCTGAAGAAGATATTCAAAAACGCCCTTTAATTCATCCCTGGGAAAACTTTAATGGATTTGAAACCACGCATTATCGTGAGTTTAATTACGGAATCGGAAACTACGACCACGGGCACAACATTTTAATGCCTACTGAATTTTTGCATGGTATGTGGGATGGCGGGCACGGTGCAGGCATTGAAGATTACTGGAACGCAATGTGGAACAATCCGCAATCTGCAGGCGGTTTCCTTTGGGATTTTGCCGACCAGGCTGTAGTTCGGACCGATAAAAACCGCGAATTGGATACCGATGGAAATCACGGCCCGGATGGAATTGTTGGTCCTTACCACGAAAAAGAAGGCAGTTTCTTTACCATTAAAGAAGTTTGGAGTCCTGTTTTTGTGGAGAAAAGAGAAATGACTGCCAGTTTCGATGGCTCGTTTTTACTGGAAAATCGTTATGCTTTTACCAACCTCAATCAATGTACTTTCGATTGGAAATTAAAAAAATTAAAAGCCGGTGATGACGCAGAATTTAAAGCAGGAAAAGCAGTCTCACCGGATATCAAACCTTCAGAAAAAGGTAAGTTACAAATCAATCTTCCGGCAGATTGGAGAAACTATGACGCACTTTACTTAACGATTAAGGATGTTTATGGCAAAGAATTATTTACCTGGAGTTTTCCGATAACTTTACCTGCAACCGATGCCGACAAAATTGTGGTTAAAAACGGTTCATCTAAGGTAACTTTTAAGGAAGATGCTAAAGTTTATCAGGTTTCGGCAAATGGAATCGATTTAACTTTCAATAAAACTAGCGGGTTATTACAACAGGCCAAAAATGCCAAGGGGGTAATTCCGTTTTCAAATGGCCCGATTTTGCAGGAAGGTGTAAATAATTTCAAAAATTTCACTGCTAAAATGGATGGCGATAATCTGGTAATTTCATCTAAATTCGATAAAAAACAGAGTTGGAATACTTTGGAATGGACAATTTATCCATCGGGTTGGTTAAAGATGGAAGTGAAATATTTTCCATCCGAATACTTTACCACTTTCGTGGGATTAAATTTTTCTTATCCGGAAACTGAAATTAAAACGGTAGAATATAAAGGCAATGGCCCGTACCGGGTTTGGAAAAACAGGATGAAAGGGCAACAATTTGGTATCTGGAAAAAGGATTACAACAATTCTGCAACCGGCGAACCGGCTTGGCAATATCCTGAATTTAAAGGTTATTATTCAAACATTTATTGGTGCGAATTTATAGGTAAGCAACAATCTTTTAAAGTGGTAACCGATAGAGAAGACGTTTTCTTAAGATTATTCACACCTAAAAAGTCGAAAGATACAGAGTATGATAACATGAGTCCGACTTTCCCTAACGGCGATATTTCGTTTATGAATGGAATTTCGGCAATTGGAACTAAAACGCAGAAACCGGAAACAACCGGACCAATGGGAATGAAGAATATCTATTATGATTTTGATAAAGACCCAAGCAGGGCATTGAATATGACCTTGTATTTTGATTTTTCATTAAGGTAGTCCGTCATTGCGAGGAGGCACGACGAAGCAACTTCCATTAAGAAGTCAGATTGCTTCAGCTCGCTAAAACCCGGCTTCGCAATGACGACCGCCTTGGAAAGAAATAAATAATAGAAATAAATAAATTAGCGTAATTACTTAATCGAAATAAACAATCGCGAAGCGTAAATGAACATTAAAATCTACATATCGATTATCAGCATTTGGTTAATACCATTCACAAAAGTGATGGCGCAAGTTTCGTTGCAAAAAACCACTTGCGAGATGCTCGTAAATCCGTTGGGGATTGATGTTCAGAAACCGCGTTTGGCCTGGCAACTTATCTCGAAAGAAAGAAACGTGATGCAAACCGCTTATCAGGTTCTGGCTGCTTCCTCATTAGAGAAATTAAATGCAAACAGTGGCGATTATTGGGATTCAGGAAAAGTGAATTCTGCTGAATCCATCCACGTAGTTTACAATGGAAAAGCGTTGACAAGTCGTACTAAAGTTTACTGGAAAGTTAAAGTCTGGACCACAGTTGGCCAAAGCGAATGGTCGGAGAATAATTACTTTTCGATGGGATTGTTGTATTACAAAGACTGGCCGAAAGGCTGGATAGGTTTCGACAGGGCTTTCCCTTGGGATAACATCAAAACCGATTCACGTTTATCTGCAAGGTACTTCAGAAAAGAATTCCAAAGTTCAAAAACTGTAAAATCAGCTACTGCATCTATCATAGGTTTGGGTTTATACGAGCTTTTTATCAACGGAAAAAAAGTTGGAGAAGATGTTTTGTCGCCATCGCCAACGGATTATACTAAGAATGTAAAATACAATACTTTCGATGTAACCGACTACATTCAGAACGGAAAGAACGCTGTGGGTACAATCTTAGGTAACGGTCGGTTCTTTGCCATGCGACAAAATGAAAAACCTTATAAAATCAAAACGTTTGGTTTCCCGAAAATGCTGATGAACATCAATATCGTTTACACCGATGGCACAACGGCGAATATTGATACCGATGACAGCTGGAAAGGAACAGCCGACGGACCAATCAGAACCAATAACGAATATGATGGTGAAGAATACGATGCAACTAAAGATTTTTCAGGCTGGAATAAAATTGGTTTTGATGATAGCAAATGGGCAAAAGCAGAATTTGTTCAGGAACCTTCAGGCGTAATCGAGGCGCAAATGAATGAAAATATGCGGGTGATGAATACGCTTAAACCCGTTTCAATCAAGAAACTTTCCGGCGATAGATACATCCTTGATATGGGGCAAAATATGGTGGGTTGGTTGCAAATCAAAGTAAAAGGTTTAAAAGGGAAGCAAATTAAAATGCGTTTTGCCGAATCACTTCAGGGTAATGGTGAACTCTTTACTGCTAATCTTCGCAATGCGAAATGCACCGATTTATATACTTTAAAAGGTGGTGAAACCGAAACCTGGGAGCCTACTTTTGCCTATCGGGGCTTTAGATATGTAGAACTTTCGGGTTACACTTATCAGCCATCGATAAACGATTTTGTGGGTAAAATGATTTACGACAACATTAAAACCGTTGGAACTTTCGAAACTTCTGATGCGCTGACCAATCAAATTTTTAAAAACGCCTGGTGGGGAATTGCAGGAAGTTATAAAGGCATTCCTGTCGATTGTCCGCAGAGAAACGAGCGTATGCCTTGGCTGGGCGACAGGGGTGCAGTTGCTTACGGAGAAAGTTTCGTTTTTGATAATGGCAGGTTTTATACCAAATGGTTGCAGGACATTAGAAATTCGCAAAAAGAAGATGGTGCGATTCCTGATGTTGCTCCTGCTTTCTGGAGGTATTATAGCGATAACATGACTTGGCCAGGGGCAATGCTCTTGGTTACAGAAATGGTTTACAAACAAAACGGCGATGTTTCTGCTGTTCGTGATAACTATCCTGCAATGAAAAAATGGCTTTCGTATATGCAGGACAGATACATGAAAGATTACATATTAACAAAAGATAGTTATGGCGATTGGTGTATGCCGCCAATTACAATAGAATTTGGTCGTGGAAAAAGTGCCGATAAAAAATATCCGTCAGAACTCATTTCAACGGCTTATTACTATCATTTCACGCAATTGATGATTCAATTCGGGCAAGCGATTGGTAACGAAGAGGATGTGAAAAATTATGAAGCGTTGGGAGATAAAATTAAAAATGCCTTTAACCAAAAATATTATAACGAAAAAGGGTATTACGCCTCAAATGCTTTAACGGATAATATCATTCCGCTTTATTTTGGCATGGTTCCGAAAGATAAGGTTGAAGAAGTTTTTAAAAACATTGTTTACACTGTTGAGGTAACTAACAAAGGTCATTTGAGTAACGGATTGGTTGGTATTCAGTGGTTAATGCGTTGTTTGAATGATTACGGCAGACCTGATTTGGCTTACACCGTTGCCACTCAGAAAACCTATCCAAGTTGGGGTTACATGGTCGATAATGGCGCAACTACAATTTGGGAACTTTGGAACGGCAACACCGCTGACCCGAAAATGAATTCGCAAAACCATGTAATGATGCTTGGTGATTTGTTAATCTGGTATTACGAAAATCTGGCAGGAATTAAATCCGAAAGCTCGGCTTTCAAAAAGATTATTATGAAACCTGAAATGATTAACAGTTTGAATTTGGTAAATGCAAGCTACAATTCGGCATATGGTTTAATAAAAAGCAGTTATACTAAAACTGGAAAAACTTTTAATTGGAACGTAACCATACCACCAAATACAACAGCTTTGGTTTACATTCCTGCAAACAATAAAAACGAGGTTTCTGAAAAATTGAAATCAATTAAAGATTTAAAATTTATAAAAATGGAGAACAACAGAGCGATTTATGAAATAGGTTCGGGCGATTATTCTTTTGTGGTGGAAGGGAAGTAACATACAAATTCGTCATTTCGATTGAGCGATGGAGAAAAAATATATATGCATTTTGTTTCACCTAATCGTCATTGCGAGGTACGAAGCAATCTTACAACGATAGCATTAGGATTGCTTCGTACCTCGCAATGACGACCGTTTATGTAAAGTGGTTAATAAATTGATAACCAATAAAATACAATTATGAGAAAGATTTTAAAAACATTAGTACTGATTACCTTACTGCTAACTACAGTAAAGGTATACAGTCAAACAAAAGATATTGTGGTGCCCGAAGAAATTCTAACCAAAGCAAAAGAATTTGTTTCTGCATTAAATTTAACAGATGCAAAGAAAAAATCTGAGGTAGAAAATGTTATAGCTGTTCACTTAACAACAATTAGAGACTGGCATAACGAACATCCTGCATCGACTGTACCTGATGGAATAAATCCGGTTACGGGGAACAAATTAAGCGATTTGGATAAACAAATTATCGCCGATTCTGCTCTGCCATCAACAGTTCATCAATCGTTAATGGATGGTTTGAGCAAAAATTTATCACCTGAGCAGGTGGAAACTATTTTAGATAAGTATACCATTGGTAAAGTCGATTTCACAATGAAAGGTTATAAAGCCATCGTCCCTGATTTAACTGCTGATGAAGAATCGAAAATTTTAGGTTTTTTAAAGCAAGCCAGGGAGCAAGCTGTCGACTATAAAAACATGAAACAAATTTCCGCCATTTTCGAGATTTACAAAACGAAATCAGAGCAAATGCTGAATAATAACGGTCGAAGTTGGCGAGCGCTATACAGTGCTTACACTAAAAAGATAAAAGAAGAGAAAGCGAAGAAAGCTAAAGAGGGGAATGGGGATAGGAATTAGAAAAAATAGGGAATTGGAAAATAGGGAATTGGAAACTGGACGCAGAAAACTGGAATTAGGTTCTTGCAAATAAATAGACTTGAATCCAATCTATTTCCCACTTTCTAGTATCTATTTCCGATGAAAAAAAACATTATGTTAAAAAGAAAAATATACATCACATTAGGATTTGTCTTCGCAGTTGCCATTAGTGCCAACGCACAAGTTGAAAAATGGCAAACGGGAGTTGTAAAGCAAGAATTTCTTTACGATAAAGCGCCTTTTCCTTCATGTCATTCTGCAACAATTGCAGAAACGCCAACAGGTTTGGTTGCCTCTTTTTTTGGCGGAACGAAAGAACGAAATCCTGATGTTGAAATTTACATCAGTCGATTTGTTGATGGCAAATGGTTAGCGCCGGTTTCTGTGGCAAACGGCATTCAGCCTGATGGGAAAAGACTACCGACATGGAACCCGGTTTTATATCAGGTTCCCGGCGGAGATTTATTATTGTTCTATAAAATCGGACCAAAACCATCTGAATGGTGGGGTTTGATGAAGACTTCAAAAGATGGCGGAATTAGCTGGTCTGAAGCTACGAAATTGCCGGAAGGTTACATCGGCCCGGTTAAAAACAAACCCGTTTTATTGAGTAATGGAAACCTTTTTGCGCCATCAAGTAAAGAAGGCGATGGTTGGAAAATTCACTTTGAAGTAACAAAAGATAATGGCAAAACCTGGAGAACTGTCGGGCCATTGCCTGAAAATGGAATCAAGGCTATTCAGCCAAGTATTCTTCAACACGGAAACGGGAAACTTCAAATTTTAGCCAGAACAGCAAACAGAGCAATTGTAGAATCATGGTCGGATGATAATGGCGAAACCTGGTCGGCTTTAACCAAAACTTCACTACCAAACAATAATTCCGGAACTGATGCGGTAACGATGAAAGATGGTCGCCATGTTTTGGTTTACAACCATGTTTTGCCTCCCGGCGATTTAGCAAAAGGACCAAGAACACCATTGAATGTATCTATTTCTAAAGATGGTAAAAACTGGTCTGCCGCACTAATTTTAGAAGATTCACCAATTAGTCAATATTCATATCCCGCAGTGATTCAAACTGCTGATGGCATGTTGCACTTAATTTATACATGGAGAAGAGAAAAAATTAAGCATGTGGTTGTCGACCCGTCAAAATTAAAGTTGAAAAAAATTAAAAAAGGTGTTTGGCCAAAACTGAATGGTTATACGGCACCTGTAATTACAGAAACTAAAAGCGAAGAGCCATGAGAGTAGATAATTCGTCTATATGCCAAATCGTCATTTCGACCGCAGTTGAGAAATCTTTTAAATTAGTTTCAAAGATTTCTCTGCTATCGCTCGAAATGACGGGAATTGTTATTTTTTTAATGCTGTTTTCCAACCTCTCTGCTCAAACCCAAAACACGGATAATCTCTATAAAAAACCGCTTGTAGATGTCTTAAAAGAAATTCAAACCAGATTTAAAGTTCAGATTAAATATTCCGAACCGCAGGTTAAAGACAAATGGGTTAACTATGCAGATTGGCGTTTTCGTGCCGATGTTGATGAAACTCTAACCAATGTCCTTACGCCATTGGATATGAAAGTGAACAAGGAAAAACCTGGTGTTTACAAATTAAAAGAATACGAATATTACCGTTGGGAAGTTCAGGATGGATGGGCTTATCTCGATACGTTGGCTAAAAAATACAATGATAAAGCAAGTTGGGAAAAGCGAAAAGCAGAAATCAAACCTGAACTATACCAGGCATTAATGTTATCTCCATTGCCCGAAAAGCCAAACTCAAAGCCAATAATTACAGCGAAAAGAGTTTTTGATGGCTATTCGGTAGAAAATATTGCCTTGGAAATCCTCCCGGGCGTTTGGATTAATGGTTCATTGTACAAACCATTAAATGTAAAAGGCAAAATTCCTGTGGTTTTAAGTCCTGACGGGCATTGGGAAAAACAGCGCTACAGGCCTGATTGCCAAATTCGTTGTGCAACAATTGCCCGCATGGGTGCTATGGCTTTCAGCTACGATTTATTTGCCTGGGGCGAGTCGATGCTTCAATTCAAATACGAAGACCATCGCCGCAGTTTGGCACAAACCGTTCAAACACTGGGTGGAATTAGAATTTTGGATTATTTCACTTCTTTAAAAGAAACCGATACAAACAGAATTGGAATCAGTGGTGGTTCAGGTGCCGGAAGTCATTCTATTTTAATGACTGCAATGGATGACAGAATTAAGCTAAGTGCTCCTGTGGTTGCCATGTCATCCTATTTTTATGGCGGTTGCCCTTGCGAAAGCGGCATGCCTATTCATCAATGTGGTGGCGGAACAGATAATGTAGAATTGGCCGCAATGGCTGCACCACGACCGCAATTATTAGTTTCAGATGGTAGCGATTGGACAGCTCATACACCTGAACATGATTTTCCTTATTTGCAAAAAATGTACGGTTATTACGGAGTTAGCAACAAAGTTGAAAACGTTCATCTTCCCGATGAGAAGCATGATTTTGGTATCAATAAACGAATTGCATTATACGATTTCTTAATTAAAAACTTCAAACTAAATGGTAATGCCGTTAAAGATAAATCAGGAAAATACGATGAAACCAAAGTAACCATTGAAAAAGAAAATGCGATGTATGTTTTTGGAGATAAAGGTGAAAAGCTCCCGAAAAATGCAGTAATGGGATTTGAAAATCTGGAAAAATTGTTTCCTTCAAGCGCAACAAAATAGATTATGGAGCTAAACAGAAGAACTTTTATTGCCAATACGGCTTTGCTTGCAGGCGCTTTGATGATTCCGAATCAGTTGCTTTTTGCATTTGAGAAAAAGAACAATTACAAAATTGCAGTAATTGATTTGATGATTTTGAAACGTCAGAAAATTAGTGCGTTGCCATTGGCTAAAGAAATCGGTGCAGATGGTTTGGAAATCGACATGGGTGGTTTGGGCGATAGAGAAACTTTTGATAATAAATTGGCAGACCCGAAAGTGCGTCAGGAATATTTAGATAAAGCAAAGGAATTAAATCTTGAAATCTGCTCGCTGGCAATGACAGGTTTCTATGCGCAATCTTTCGCAAAGCGACCGACCTATCAAAAGATGATTCAGGATTGTTTGGATACTGCAAAGGCGATGAATGTAAAAGTTGTTTTTCTTCCATTAGGTGTGCAGGGCGATTTGGTTAAAAGCCCCAAACTGCGTGAGCCAATTGTAGAAAGGCTAAAAGTTGCGGGTAAAATGGCTTCGAAAGCTGGTGTTACTATAGGCATTGAAACGGCTTTGGATGCACAAGGAGAGCTTCAATTGCTGAAAGATGTTGATTGTAAGCATGTGAAAACTTATTTCAATTTTTCCAATGCCATTAAAAACGGAAAAAACTTACACAGTGAATTAAGGATTTTGGGTCGAAAAAATATTATTCAAATCCATGCCACCAATGAAGATGGGGTTTGGTTGCAAAATGACCCGAAAATTGATTTAAAAAAAGTGAAAGAGACACTCGATGATATGCGTTGGAAAGGTTGGCTAGTGGTTGAAAGAAGCAGAGACGCAAGCCAGCCAACAAACGTAAAATATAATTTTAGTGCAAACACGAGTTACCTGAAATCGATTTTTCAAATAGATAACACATTATTGCGAGGAACGAAGCAATCTTATTAGTGAATCATGGAAGTTGGAAAGATGCAAGATATAAATGAAAAGAAACCTCTAATCAATTGGTTCGTGTGGCCACGAGCTTCTATATTCAAATTTAAACCTTTTTTTGGTTTTGTAATTTTGCTGTCGTTTTTCTGCTTACAGGCAAATGCGGTAGATATTTATGTCGCAAAAAGTGGTGCTGATATCAACTTAGGTACAAAAGAAAAACCTTTGGCAACGCTCAATTTCGCGATTAGAAAAGCCCGAGAGTTAAGACGCTTAAACGATTCCTCAATAAAAGGTGGAATCAGGATTATTATTGGTAAAGGTATTTATCAGCTTTATGAACCGATAGTTATTCGCCCTGAAGATTCAGGAACGAAAGATAGCCCCACAGAAATTATAGCTACTGAAAAAGTAGTTTTAACCGGGGGCATTAAAATTAATGACTGGAAAAAGCTTAAAGGAACAGTACCTGGCTTACCTAAAAATGCGATTGGGAAAGTTTGGGTTGCAGATGTTCCCAATTTTGATGGAAATGGATTGCTTTTTCGTCAGCTTTGGGTGAATGGAAACAAAGGGGTAAGAGCTAAAAACTACAATGGCGATGCAATGGGCAGGATTTTATCTTGGGATACCAAAAATCAAACCTGTAAAATTCCATTACAAAAAGATATTAATTTAGCAAATATCAAAGGCATGGAGATGCTCATCCATCAATGGTGGGCTATCGCTAATCTTCGGGTTAAATCGGCAAAGATTACAGGCAATTCCGCTGAACTTTCGTTTATGCAACCCGAAAGCAGAATTCAATCAGAGCACCCTTGGCCTGCGCCGTGGATTTCTGAAAAGACAGGAAATTCAGCTTTTTACCTTTCAAATGCTATCCAATTTTTAAACGAACCTGGAGAGTGGTATGAAGATTTCAAAAATCACAAACTATATTATTGGCCCAAAGCCTCGGAAAATATGCTTAATGCAGACGTGGTAGCACCGGCCTTAGAAAACCTTTTGAAAATCGAGGGAACAATCGATAATCAGGTTTCCTTTGTGAATTTTAAAGGAATCTCTTTTGAGCATTCTACCTGGTTGCGACCATCAAAAAAAGGCCATGTTCCGCACCAGGCAGGCATGTACATGCTCGATGCTTACAAATTAGAAAAAGCAGGAACGCCTGATAAACCGACCTTGGAGAATCAGGCTTGGGTTGGCCGTCCGGCATCAGCAGTCGAGGTTAGTTACGCAAATAACACATCTTTTCAGTCTTGCCGTTTTGAGCATCTTGCATCAACAGGTTTGGACTACAAAAAAGGTACTTCGGATAATTTAATTAAAGGCAATTTATTTAAAGATATTGGTGGCTCTGCCATTCTAATCGGAACATTTTCTGATGAAGCTACAGAAGTCCATTTGCCATATAATCCGTCGGATAAAAGAGAAATTTCGGCCAATGATAAAATCGAAAACAACCTGATTGCTGATGTAACCAACGAGGATTGGGGTGCAGTGGGTATTGGAGCAGGTTATGTTCGTGGCATTAAAATCCTGCATAACGAAATCAGCGACGTCTCTTATTCGGGCATAAGTTTGGGTTGGGGTTGGACAAAAACTCAAAATGCGATGAAGAATAATACCATCAGCGCAAATAAAATTCATCATTACGGAAAGCATATGTATGATGTGGCGGGAATTTATACTTTATCGGCACAGCCCGAGTCTTTTATCACTGAAAACGTTGTCGACAGTATTTACAAAGCGCCTTTTGCACATCTGCCAGAACATTGGTTTTATCTTTATACTGATGAGGGTTCTTCGTATTTTACGATAAAAAACAATTGGACACCTGCTGAAAAATATCTTCAAAATGCCAATGGACCTGATAATTTATGGGAAAGCAACGGGCCAAAAGTTGCCAATAACATTAAACAAAGTGCAGGTTTAGAAGAGCCTTATCAATATCTGCTTAAAGAAAAATCAATTTATTCTGAAAGAGGAATTAATAAAGCTGAAGATAAATCGGTAGTTTTTGAGTTGATTTTCAAAAATGATAATCTGCCATCGAATAAAGCTCTGCAAAGTTTTGCAAAAGAAAATAACCTGCTTTCAAGTTCAATTTACAAGTGGAATAACCGATTGGTTATTTATACTTCTAGCTTAAAAGTCGAGAGTTTGCAACAGACTTTGAAACGTTTAAATGCATTAGAAATTAAGCTTTATGATAATCTTTTTTACGATTTTAACAGAGCGAAAAATTGTGGCGACAAGCCTGTAGCAGAATGGGATAACATCATTTTGTCTGCCAATTTGGTAAAGGATGAAAAGATGCAAAAAGAATATTTGGATTACCATAAGACACAATTTGAGAAATGGCCCGAGATATCAAAAGGGTTTTGCAATGCAGAATTTCAGCGATTGGCTATTTTTAAAAAGGAAAGACAATTGATGTTGATAATCAGCATTCCGAAAGGAAAAAAATTAGATGATTTGAATCCGAAAACGACTTTAAATAATCCTAAAGTTGATGAATGGAATGCAATAATGAAGAAATATCAGGAAGGAATTGAGGGGACAAAGCCCGATGAAACTTGGGTGTTTTTTAAACCGATAGAGTAAAGTTAAATCACTCGTCATTGCGAGGCACGAAGCAATCTCTCTGCATACATTGCTTCGTGCCTCGCAATGACGACTTAAGAAATAAAAAATAAAATCATGTTAAGATTAGGAATCCTAGGTTTAGGAGAGGGCAGAAGTACAATTTCTGCATCATTGGCGAGCAAAAAGTTTAAGCTCATTCAAATTTGCGATGCCAATAAAAAGCTTTGTGAAGAACGTGCATTAGAATTCGATTTTGAAAACTGGACTACAAACTATGAGGACATGTTGACAAGTGATAAAATCGATATGATTGCGATTTACACGCCGGATCATTTACATTTTGAACACATTAAGTTGGCACTCGAACACGGGAAACATGTGGTTTGTACAAAACCATTTATTGATGATTTATCGCAAGCCAACAAGCTTTTAGAACTGGCTAAAAAATCAAGAAAAAAGATTTTCGTGGGGCAAAGCTCCAGGTTTTTTGAGCCAGCTATGCGTCAAAAAAAGGATTTTGATAAAGGTTTGATAGGCGAATTAATTACCATTGAAAGTCATTATCATGCAGACCACCGTTGGTTTTTAGAAAAAGGCTGGTCGCTAAAACAATCATTTAAATGGCTTTATGGTGGTTTAAGTCATCCTGTAGATTTTATCCGTTGGTACATGCCTGATATTGAAGAAGTGATGGGTTACGGTATGTTGAGCAGCAATGGTTTAAAAGCCGGAATAAAAAACGTGGATACCATGCACTTCATTTTTAAGGCTAAAGATGGCCGGATTGCACGGGTAAGTGGTGCTTACACGGGTCCAACGCAACCTGCAAGTCGCGATAGTGGCATGAGCTGCATTCTCCGCGGAACGGAAGGCGCAAGTCAGGCCGATTACCATGAATTACGCTATTCAGTTACGACTAAAACAGGCGAAGAAAAGATTATTACCTGGGGCGATTCAACCTTAAAACACTATTTCCGCTTCGAAGGACAAAGCCACCATGCCGGTGAGTATCAAAATTATCTTGATTATTTTGCAGACAGTATCAACAATAAATTTACTGCCTATCCCGATTTAAAAGAGGGGATTGGAACGGTTGCGCTTTTGCAGGCTATGGATAAATCAATGGAAATCGGATTGCCTGTAAAGATTGATGATATTTTAAAAGAAAATAATATTACAAGAGAATCTATAGCAATGTAAATTTTGCAAAAGGAAAATTGAACAGTAATCATTCAGAGGCACGAAGCAATTCTCAAGCGGTCGCTAGTTAACTCATAGTAGTAGGATTGCTTCGTTCCACGGAATGACGAAAGTCTAAAAAATAGCTCCGTGAATTTCGTGATTCCGTGGCAAAAAAACAAAAACAAACTAACCAAATAACCCAATGGGAAACATTGTAGAACGCTTAACCGGCTTAGACTACCTCATCGTAGTTGTGTACCTCATAGTTTTGATAATTATCGGGTATCGAGCCAGTTTCTCGAAAAAGAAAAGCGAAGATGAAACCTTGTTTCTCGCTAATAAATCATTAAACTGGTCCAGCATTGGTTTTAATATGTGGGGCACCAATGTTGGTCCTTCCATGTTGTTGGCTTTTGCCAGTATTGGCTATAGCACGGGTATTGTTGCTGTGAATTTCGATTGGTACGCATTTATCTTTTTGTTTTTGCTTGCCATCGTTTTCGCTCCGAAATATTTGGCTGCCAAAGTGAGTACCATGCCCGAATTTATGGGTAATCGCTATGGAGATTCTACTCAAAACATACTTGCCTGGTATGCTTTGGTGAAAATTTTAATCTCCTGGTTATCCCTAGGTTTATTCGCCGGAGGCTTTTTAGTCCGACAGATTTTAGGTATCCCGATGTGGCAATCTGTTACTGTTTTAGTCGCTTTTGCAGGTTTATTTACATTTTTCGGCGGCTTAAAGGCTATTGCAAAGGTGAATGTTTTCCAAATGATTTTACTCATCGCAGTTTCACTTTCTTTAATGCTATTAGGCTTAAGTAAAGTTGGAGGCATTTCAGCCTTGTATGCTAAAACACCACATCATTTCTGGAATTTGATTCAGCCGGCTAACGATCCAAAATATCCATGGTATGCAATTTTGTTAGGTTATCCGGTTGCTGCAGTAGCATTTTTCTGTACCGATCAATCAATGGTTCAATCTGTGTTGGGCGCCAAAAATTTAAAGCAAGGGCAGCTGGGCGTAAGCTTTATCGGTTGGCTAAAAATTCTTTCTTTACCACTATTTATAGGAACAGGAATTATTTGTTATGTTCTTTTCCCAAATTTAAAAGATCCGAATGAGGCGTATATGACGATGGTTACAAGCTTATTTCCTCCTGGAATGAATGGATTAGTAATCGTAGTTTTAATTGCGGTTTTAGTTGGTACAATCGGTTCATCACTTAATTCGCTGAGTACCGTTTTTACGATGGATATTTATGTAAAAAAAATCAATCCGGAGGCGAGTAACAAACAAATTATTGGCATAGGCAGATGGACAGTTGTAGCAGGTTGCATCATCGCAGTTATTGTGGTTTTAGCCATCGACAGCATTAAGGGATTGAATTTATTCGATGTTTTTCAATCTGTTTTAGGCTTTATAGCACCGCCGCTTTCGGTTGTGTTTTTGCTTACAGTTTTCTGGAAAAGAACCACCAGGAAGGCAGTAAATTTTACCTTGTCAATCGGCTCAATTATGAGTTTAGGCGTTGGAGTTATTTATCTTTGGATTCTTCCATCAAGCAAATATACTTTCTGGCCACACTATTTAATGCTCTCATTTTTCATATTTTCCGGATTATTGATTCTCGCGGTTTTGATTTCTTTACTTGACAGGTCGCCGAGTATTTACACCATAAATCAGGAACACCAATCGAATATTGAAAAACCTGCCAAAGCTGTTTGGATTTCGTGGGTAGCCCTCGCGATAGTTATGATTACACTTTATATTTTCTTCAACGGACATTAAAATTTACGTCGTCGCGGCCTACGAGGCAATCTGTGTTCGCAGTACTTTTAATCAGATATTATGAAAAAATTCAACAAAATACTTTTACTATCAATTATTATTTGTTTAGCACTTCCAACTTTTGCGCAAAAAGCATCATGGATTTGGTATCCGGGAGATTTCGATATTTACATGAGCAATGTGATGCAAAACCGAAGAACAGAAAGAGGTTCATTCTTTCCTGTGTTTTGGAAAATGGACAGCCACTATGTTCTGGTCGATTTTCATAAAGAATTTAATTTATCGCAACCTGAAGAAGTAAAGCTCTATGTAGAAGGAACCTACAATGTTAAAATTGATGGTCAGGCAATTTCTGGTTTTCCAAAAGCCATTCAAATTCCTGCCGGAAAGCACAAATTAAGTTTAAAAGTTTATAACCAGGCACACGTTCCGGCGGTTTTTGTTCAGGGCAAAACAGTTGTTTCTGATGAAACCTGGTTAACAACCTTTGAAGATAAGGAGTGGATTGATGCCAGTGGAAAAACCTCAGATAAATCTGGAACGACCTTTGTATCAGCAGGCTCCTGGAATTTAAGCGACCCTACAAAATTGCCCTCACAATTTAAGTTACCAACTTCGGCAAATTCGGCGGTTAAAAAAGAAAAGGTCGGCAATGGTTATGTGGCCGATTTTGGCAAAGAAACCTTTGGATTTATAAAAGTTCATGGTTTAAAAGGAAAAGGGCGGTTAAGTCTTTATTATGGAGAATCGAAAGAAGAGGCTTTATCGATTGATAAATGCGAAACTCTAGATTATTTGGATGTCGATATAACAAAGCCGAAAGATTCTGTGATGCCACTTTCTAAGGCATTTCGATATGTAAATTTTCAACCCGAAGGTGGTATCTCTGCCGATTCAATTTCAATGCTATATGAATATGCGCCAGTTAAAGAACGTGGAAGTTTTAAATCATCTGATGCTGAACTCAACAAAATTTATGATGTTGCCAAATACACGTTCCATTTAAACACACGTGAATTTTTTATCGATGGTATAAAACGCGACCGTTGGGTTTGGAGTGGCGATGCTTATCAAAGTTATTTGATGAATTATTATTCATTTTTTGATGCGCCAACAGTTAAAAGAACTTTGCTTGCCCAGCGTGGTAAAGACCCCGTTACCGCTCACATCAACACCATTATGGATTATTCTTTCTACTGGTTTCTAGGAATTTACGATTACTACAAATTTACGGGCGACCAAAAATTTGTTCAGGATATTTACCCTAGAATGCAATCGCTGATGACTTACATCGATGGCAGAAAAAACAAGAATGGATTATTGGAATGGATGCCAGGCGATTGGATTTTTATCGATTGGGCAGATAAATTAAGCAAAGATGGCGAAGTAAGTTTTGAACAGCTTTTGTTTGCAAGAAGTTTAGAAACGATGGCTTTATGCGCTAAACTTGCTAACGATGCTGATGGCGCATCCAAATATGATAAACAGGCGAAAGAACTTAAAACCAAGATTTTTGACTTGTATTGGAACCAAAATAAAAGCGCCCTGATGCACAGTAGAATTAATGATAAGCAAACAGATAATGTTACCCGTTATGCCAATATGTTTGGTATTTTCTTTGATTATTTTACACCCGAACAAAAGTTAGCGGTAAAAAAGAATGTGCTCTTAAACGATAAAGTTGCCAAAATCACTACGCCTTATATGCGTTTTTATGAGTTAGAGGCATTATGTGCAATGGGCGAGCAACCTTATGTTTTAAAGGAAATGAAAAATTACTGGGGTGGAATGTTGAAACTTGGCGCAACATCTTTCTGGGAGGAATACAATCCTGATAAAAAAGGAACAGAACATTTAGCCATGTATGGTCGCCCGTTTGGAAAAAGTCTTTGCCATGCATGGGGTGCAAGTCCGATTTATTTATTGGGCAAGTATTATTTAGGAGTAGAACCAACTGCACCTGGTTACGAAACCTACACCATTACACCAAATCTAGGCGGGTTAGAATGGATGGAGGGCAAAGTGCCAACTGCGAATGGCGATATTTCTATTTATTGCAGCAAAACTGAAATCAGGGTTTCTGCTGCGACAGGAACCGGAAAGTTAAAGATTAACAGCAAAACCAAACCTGTAGTTAAAGGCACAAAAGTTCAGGAAGTTTCAAAAGGTTTTTATGAAATAACGATTGAGAAAGGGAAACAATATAGCGTGAAATATTCAGAATAATTGACTGTGTTCCGGCATTGCGAGGTACCCAGCAAACCTAAAACGGTCGCTATTTTTTCCAAATATCGAATAGTAAGTTTGCTGCGTGCCTCCCAAAGCCGACTTTTAGAGCAGTTTAAACTCCAATCCTTTGCTCAATTTTTTTAACGCATTTATTCGCTTCTGCAAGAATTACATCATTCTTAATAGCATTATCTACATTTAAGGCGTTTAACATCGAGATGGTTAAACATGCGATTATACCATTATTACCTCCAACACCAATTGGAACGGAAATATCCGTTACTCCGGAAACAGAATCGCTATTTTTAAAGTAAGAGCCTGTTTTTTGAATATCTTCTAAAGAGCTGATAAAATCTTCCTGTTGTGGTTTATGGTATTTCTTAAAAACGGAATTATTTTTCAAGGTTGCAACTCGTTCAGCTTCGGGCATATAAGCCAATAAAACTTTACCTGACGCAGTTAACGGTAAAGGGAACAGGTTTCCCTCTTCAATTGAAAGTGCAATTGGTCCTGGGCTTTTCGCATGAATAATTACCATAACCTGGTTCATATACAAAATGCTTAAATGGCACGATTGGCGGATGGTGTTTGCTAATTCTTCCAAAGGAAATTGGGCTGCTTTGCGTAATTCATCCATTGGAGAATGCCTGTGCGACAAGTAAAAAAGCTTTAACGAAAGTCTGTATTTCCCGGAAACTTCATCGCGTAAAATATAGCCTCGACTCTCCAAACTCATTAACATACGATAAATTTCGTTAGGTGTTTTCTCAATCCCTATAGCAATTTCAGTTTGAGATAGTGGAATGGATTGTGCTGATAAATACTCCAATATATCGAGCCCTTTATCCAACGCCGGCGCTTGATATTTAGATTCTTTTTCGTTCATACAGGTTTAAATTTGGTTGTAGCGTATTTTTTACAATTTCAAACATACAAAATGCTTTCCGATTTCCCATTTAGAAAGCTTTTATATCAATCTAAAGTATTAAATGTTTTCATATTTAAAAAAAATATTTATATTTGAATTAGCGGCAAAATGCAAACCCGAGCTTGATTTTTAGCTTAATGATGGAATAAATTAATATTTCTTTTGATTGTTTTTGTTGCTGATAACCAATTATAAATCTAAATAAAATACCTTAAAAGGTATACATTATTTAATGAGCAAACTTTTAATCTTTTTCTGGCTTTTCTTATTCTCTCTTCCGCTTTTTGCGCAGGATATTAAGGTTGCTCGTTTAAGTTGCGCCTACCGGAATAACCCAGTTGGTATAGATTTGCTTTCGCCTGGTTTGAGCTGGAAATTACAATCATCAAAACACAATGTGATGCAAACCGCGTATCAAGTTTTGGTTTCGGGTAGTTTGGCCAAACTCAATAAAAACGTTGGCGAGGTTTGGGACACAAAAAAAGTAAATTCAAATCAGTCAATTCAGATACAATATAAAGGCGCTAAACTTTTATCAACGAAAATATATTATTGGAAAGTTCGGGTTTGGGACAATTCAGGGAGCGAATCTGCCTGGAGCAATACCGCTTTTTGGCAAATGGGTTTACTTGCCTCGGCGGATTGGAAAGGCGCAAAATGGATTGCTTTTCAAAAACTTGCCGATTCGAATGTGAATGTACTGCCAACCGATGGCAAAAAAGATAAATACAACGATAATAATATTTTGCCGATGTTCCGTAAGGCTTTTTCTGTTGCCAAAACCATCAGAAAAGCAACCGCTTTTATTTCTGGTTTAGGGCATTTCGAAATGACTTTAAACGGTGAAAAAGTCGGCGATGATTTTTTGGCACCCGGCTGGACGAAATATGATAAAGAGGCTCTTTATGTTACTTACGATATCACAAAGCAGCTTAAAAAAGGAAATAATGCGATTGGTGTAATGCTTGGCAACGGCTTTTATTATATTCCTCCGGTTAAAGAAAGGTATAGGAAATTAAAGGTTGCTTATGGATATCCAAAAATGATTTGCCGTGTTTTGATAGAATATACAGACGGTACATTTGCAAACATTGTCAGCAATCAAACCTGGAAAACGGCTCCATCGCCTGTTATATTTTCGAGCATTTATGGTGGCGAAGATTACGATGCAAACCTCGACCAAAAGGGTTGGAATATCACTGGTTTTGATGATAAAAATTGGAAATCGGCTTTGCTAGTTAACGGCCCGGAATTAAAAGCACAAAAAGAAGAGCCTGTTAAAGTATTCGAAAATTTTGCCCCACAAAAAATTATCGCTTTGCCCAATGGCGAGTGGGTTTACGATATGGGCCAAAATTCGTCAGCCATTGTAGAATTGAAAATTCGTGGTAAAAAGGGAGATACGATTCGGATTACACCCGCCGAATTATTAAAAGCAGATGGTTTAGTAACGCAGAAAAATATCGGTGGCCCATCGTACTTCACATATATATTAAAAGGCGATGGTTTAGAAACCTGGCGGCCAAAGTTTTTTTATACCGGATTTAGGTACCTGCAGGTTAAAGGCGCTATTCCGTCAACAATGGCGAATTTGGCAAACACCGCGGTTATTGAAAGTTTAAAGGCTTTACACGTTCGAAATGCTGCCGAACAGGTCGGTCAATTTGCCACGTCAAATGATTTGTTCAATAAAACTTTTAAGCTAATTGACTGGTCTATTAAAAGCAATATGGTGAGTGTTTTTACAGATTGTCCGCATCGCGAAAAATTGGGGTGGTTAGAGCAATTGCATTTAATGGGCAATTCTGTTGGTTATAATTACAATGCTGCCCCGCTGTTTAAAAAAGCGTTGCAGGATATGAAAAATTCGCAATTGCCAAATGGATTAATCCCTGAAATCGCACCTGAATATGTAAAATTCGAATGGGGTGGCGATATGTTTCGCGATTCGCCAGAATGGGGCAGTAGTGGTATTTTATTGCCCTGGTACTTGTATCAGTGGTATGGCGATAAACAGGCGATGGTGGATTATTATCCCATGATGCAGCGCTACATTAACTACCTCGCCACCAAAGCAGATAACCACATCTTATCGCAAGGTTTAGGCGATTGGTATGATTTAGGCCCAAAACCCCCGGGCGTTTCTCAGCTAACACCAATGGGGGTAACCGGAACCGCCATATACTATTATGACTTAAAAATTTTAGGAAAAATTGCAATCCTTTTAGGTAAAAAGGTGGATGCGATAACCTATGCAAAACTTGCTTTTGAGGTAAGGAAATCATTTAATAATAAATTTTTCGATACTAAAACCAAAGAATATGCAACGGGTTCTCAGGCAGCAAATGCCATGGCTGTATATATGGGTTTGGTTGAGGATGAATATAAAAACCTGGTTATTGATAATCTGGTTAAAGATATTAGAGATAGGAAAAACAGCTTAACCGCCGGCGACATTGGCTATCGCTATGTTTTACGTGTTTTAGAAGATGCAGGAAAATCAGATGTAATTTTTGATATGAACAGTCGTTCGGATGTGCCTGGTTACGGGATGCAAATTGCAAAAGGCGCTACAGCGTTAACTGAAAGCTGGGCCGCTTTGCCAACCGTTTCAAACAATCATTTTATGCTGGGGCATTTAATGGAATGGCTGTATAGTGGCGTTGGCGGTATCCGCCAGGCCGAAAATTCCATTGCTTTCAATCATATAAATATTGAACCGGAATTGATAGGCGATTTAACTTCAGCAAATGTGCGTTATGATTCTCCATATGGCGTGATTTCATCTTCATGGAAAAAAACGGATAAGGCGTTTACGCTTGAGGTAAATATCCCGGTAAATACAAAAGCAACGGTTTACTTTCCAGCTTTGCCTGAAACAGTTATTGCTGAGGAGCATAATTCTACATTTACAAACACAGGTATCGAAAACGGAAAAACTAAGGTTTCCATTGGTTCGGGTTATTACAAATTTAATTTAAAGCACAAATGAGAAAGATAAGCTTAATCCTTTTCCTTTTTATTTGGGCTTTGAAATCGAATGGTCAAAGCCTAAATCCTGTTTCTGCTGACGAAATGGAAAAAATTTATCAGGAGGTAAAAACGCCTTATAAATATGGTTTGGTGATGGTTCCTGAAGATAAAGACCATAAAATGGATTGCCCGACTATCTTTAAAAAAGGCAAATTCTGGTACATGACTTACCTGATTTTCAGCGGTCGTGGTTACGAAACCTGGTTATCAAGAAGTAAGGATTTACTACATTGGGAAAATCAGGGCAAACTGCTGTCGTTCGGAGATGCAGGTTTATGGGATGATAACCAAAAGGCCGGTTACAATGCTTTATTGGATATGAAATGGGGTGGAAGCTATGGCGTAAATCGATTCGATGGCAAATATTGGATGTCATATTTCGGTGGCAAAGAAAAAGGCTACGAAGTAGAACCACTTTCTATTGGAATGGCTTACACCACCAAACATCCATCAATTGTACAGGAATGGAATCGCCTTGAAAAACCTGTTTTAACCTCCGCTGATGCCGATGTGCGTTGGTGGGAAAATAGAAACAAACTTTTCAAAAGTACCGTAATCGAGGATAAAAAAAGATTAACAGGTCATCGCTTTGTGATGTATTATAACGCTGTCGGCGATTCGTTAGCCAACAATAAAAAAACACGTTGGTACGAACGGATTGGAATGGCAGTTTCTGATGATATGGTGAAGTGGCAACGTTTTAATAAAAATCCAGTTGTACACCATCCTGTAGGTATTACAGGCGACGGTGTGATTCAGCAAATTGGCGATAAATACGTGATGTTTTATTTCGGTGCATTTTGGCAGGATAGAAAAGGTTCTTTTAATCGTTTTTCGGTATCGAAAGATTTAGTAAACTGGACGGATTGGACGGGAGATAACCTAATCGAATCATCAGAAAAATATGATGAATTGTATGCTCATAAATCTTTCGTGTTGAAGTATAAAGGTGTAGTTTACCATTTTTATTGTGCTGTGAATAAGCAAGATCAACGCGGCATTGCGGTGGCTACCTCCAAAGATTTAGGTAAAAGTGAAGTGAATTTTGTTAGCGTGAAATAGAATGAAGATGTTGACTAATTTTAAGGTTTTATTTTTTGTAGGAATGGGCTTGTTCGCGTCACGTCATTGCGAGGCGAAATCTGCAAATATCGTCATTGCGAGGTACGAAGCAATCTCATTTGCAGAATCAGATTGCTTCGGCTCGCTCAATCCCAGCCTCGCAATTACGCTTCCTTTGTCGTCATTGCGAGGAGGAACGACGAAGCAATCTATTTCTGGACCCCGCACCCGAACCAGCTTCAATAAAGACTGGAAATTCTTCCCTGGTGATGAACCTGGGGCAAAATCTTTAGCATTTATCGACACAAAGTGGAGAACATTGAGCTTGCCCCACGATTGGAGCATTGAAGGTAAATTCGATGAGAAAAACCCTGCAAAACCTGAAGGTGGCGGTTTGCCAACCGGAATCGGCTGGTATAGGAAAGAATTTACCGCACCTGCAGATTTTCAAAACAGACTAATCTCAATAGAATTTGATGGCGTTTACAAAAACAGCGAAGTGTGGATTAACGGAAAATATTTAGGCAAACGTCCTTATGGTTACTCTTCCTTTTCTTATGAGATAAGCGGGTTTTTAAAAACTGGAAAAAATACAATCGCTGTTAAAGTAGATAATTCTTTACAACCCGATTCCCGTTGGTATTCGGGTTCAGGGATTTATAGAAATGTTTGGTTAACATCTACAGCAAAAATTGCAGTAGCCCATTGGGGAACTTTTGTAACTGCTAATAATCTGGGAAAGGTCGAAATTCAAACGCAGATTCAGAACAAAACTTTAAAATCGCAAACTGTACTTGTAATCAATTCGGTATATAGCACAGCAGGTAAACTTTTGGTTAAAAGTGAAGCTAAAACTGTAAAAACAGATACTGTGGGCGCAATTTCAAAAGCAGAATTGCAGATCGAAAATCCCATTCTATGGTCTGTTGAGAGTCCTTATCAATATAAGTTGGTTACTCAAGTTCTTCAAAATGGAAAAGTAATCGATAGTTATGAAACCAAGTTTGGCGTTCGTTCTTTCAATTTTGATGCTGAAAAAGGTTTTTCACTGAATGGTAAAGCGATGAAAATTTTAGGGGTTTGCCTGCATCACGATCTTGGTGCTTTGGGTGCTGCGATTAATGTTCGGGCAATGGAACGCCAGCTCGAAATAATGAAAGCAATGGGTGTAAATGCCATCCGAACTTCGCACAATCCACCTGCACCTGAGTTTTTAGACTTATGCGATAAAATGGGTTTTTTGGTTATGGATGAAGCTTTTGACATGTGGGCGAAAAAGAAAACTAAAAATGATTATCATTTAAATTATCCTGAATGGCACAAACGTGATTTGGAAGACATGATTAAACGCGATCGCAATCACCCATCAATTATTTTGTGGAGTATAGGTAACGAAATCCGTGAACAATTCGACACTACGGGCATTGCGATAACAAAAGAGCTGGTAGGAATCGTTAAAAACCTGGATAAAACCCGTCCTGTAATTTCGGCGCTGACTGAAACTGACGCTAAGAAAAATTTTATTTACCAAGCCAATGCACTTGATATTTACGGATTAAACTACAATCATAAACTTTATAAAGATTTCCCTAAAAACTATCCGGGCGTTAAGTTTTTGGCCACAGAAACTACATCTGCATTAGAAACAAGAGGTTTTTACGATACTGCAGACACCATCCGCCGCTGGCCGAAAGACGGGAAAACAAAGTTTACCGAGGGCAATAAAGAATGGTCTGCTTCATCTTATGATAACGTTTCTGCTTACTGGGGCTCTACCCATGAAGAAACCTGGAAAGAAGCAAAAAAGTACGACCATGTTTCGGGGCTGTTTGTTTGGACTGGTTTCGATTACCTAGGCGAACCCTTACCTTATCCATGGCCGGCTAGAAGTTCGTACTTTGGAATTGTAGATCTGGCTGGCTTTCCAAAAGATTCTTATTACATGTATCAAAGCGAATGGACTAACAAGCCTGTTTTGCACATTTTGCCTCACTGGAACTGGGAGCCAGGAAAATCAGTAGAAGTTTGGGCCTACTATAATAATGCCGACGAAGTTGAACTTTACCTCAATGAAAAATCGTTAGGTAAAAAATCAAAGCAAAACGATGATTTACATGTGCTTTGGAATGTCAATTTCGAACCCGGAACATTGAAAGCAGTATCCAGAAAAAATGGTAAAGATGTTTTAGTTAGGGAAGTGAAAACTGCCGGAGCACCTGCGAAAATTGAGCTTATTGCTGATAGAAATAACATAAAAGCTGATGGTAACGATTTATCTTTTGTAACCGTTCGGATTTTAGATGTAAACGGAAATATTGTTCCGAATGCCGATAATTTGGTTGATTTTAAAGTAGAGGGGAGTGGTTTTATCGCTGGCGTAGATAATGGTTTTCAAGCAAGTTTGGAGCCTTTTAAAGCAAATTACCGAAAAGCATTTCACGGTTTGTGTTTGGCCATTCTCCAATCAAAAGAAAAAACGGGTACAATTAAATTAACAGCAAGCTCGAACGGTTTGTCTTCTTCATCAATCACAATTAATGCAGGGAAATAATGAAGAGACCAAATTATTTAGAGCTTGCTTCTTACTTCTCAACGACATTCCCATTGTCGTCATTGCGAGATACGAAGCATTTTTTTTTCAAAAATTATTTAGCACCGAAAAACTTAAATGCCCTTAAACCTCTAATATGGTTAACTATTTTATTTTTCTCGCAAACTGCCTCTGCCCAACTTGTCGATAAAACCCCGACAGCCGTTCAAAAAGCGCCTCAAATTTACAATAAAGAGCCTTGGGAAGATCAATTAGTTAGCGGCATTAATCGTGATGCTGCTCGTGCTACCGCATATTCTTTCACTAATATCGAAGATGCAAAAAGTGGAAATCGTGATAAATCAACCAGAATGATTTCCTTAAACGGCGATTGGGATTTCTCTTTTGCAATGAAGCCCGATGATGCGCCGAAAGATTTTTATAAATCTCGCGTTAGCGGCTGGAAAAAAATAGAAGTGCCTTCAAACTGGGAAATGAAAGGTTACGATAAACCTATTTATAAAAGTGCCGTTTATCCTTTTCGTCCGGTTAATCCGCCAAATCCACCAATGGATTATAATGGCGTTGGCAGTTATCAACGAACTTTTTCTGTTCCCGAAGGTTGGAAAGACATGAACATTACCCTGCATTTTGGTGGCGTAAGCTCCGGTTATAAAGTTTGGGTAAATGGGAAATTTTTAGGCTATGCCGAAGACAGTTTTCTTTCTTCTGAATTTAATGTAACGCCGTATTTGCAAGCAGGAGAAAACATTTTATCTGTGCAGGTAATGCGGTGGACTGATGGAAGTTTTCTGGAAGACCAGGATCATTGGCGCTTGAGCGGAATTCATCGCGAAGTAATGCTTTTGGCAGAACCTAAATTGAGAATCGCGGATTTTTTCGTTCAAACCAAATTAGATAAGGATTATATGGATGCAACGCTAAGCATCCGCCCGAGAATTGAAAATTTAACAGGTAAAGAAGTTAAAGGTTATAAAGTCAAGGCATCATTATTTGATAAAAACGGAGCAACAGTTTTGGATAAACCGCTGGAAAAAAGTGCCGAAAGTATTATCAACGAAATCTGGCCCCGACTTGATAATGTGAAGTTTGGTTTGCTCGAAAGTAAAATTAAAAACCCTGCAAAATGGAGTGATGAAGAGCCAAATTTGTACACATTAACCATTTCACTGGAAGATAGTTTAGGGAAAGTTCTTGAAGTTAAAAGTTGTAAAGTTGGTTTCAGAAGTATCGAATTTTCTAAAACAAATGGCAAACTTTTAATTAACGGAAAGGAAACTTATTTATACGGAATTAATCGTCCTGACCATCATCCGACTAAGGGAAAAGCTTTAAGTCGTGAAGATATTTTAGAGGATGTACAAACCATCAAACGTTTTAATTTTAATTGTATTCGCACCAGCCATTACCCTATGGACCCGTATTTATATGATTTATGTGATGAATTCGGAATTTTAGTTATTGATGAGGCGAACCTTGAAACGCATGGTTTGGGCGGCAAATTAAGTAACGACCCGACATGGACTTCTGCTTATTTAGAACGCAGTAGCCGAATGGTTATGCGTGATAAAAACCATCCGGGTATTATCATCTGGAGCTTAGGGAATGAATCGGGCAGCGGACCAAACCATGCAGCTATGTCGGCATGGATTCACGATTTCGATATCACAAGGCCTGTTCATTACGAACCTGCAATGGGCAATCCGCGTTTGGAAGGTTACATGGACCCGAGCAATCCTGCATATTTAAAACCGAACGACCATTCACATCGTTTGCAAAACCCGCAAGACCAGCCATATGTTGATATTGTTAGCAGAATGTACCCGAGTATTTACACGCCGAAGATGCTTGCAGAGCAAAAAAACGGGGATAACCGTCCGATTTTTTTTGTGGAATACGCACACGCGATGGGGAATTCAGTCGGCAATATGAAAGATTTTTGGGATGTTTTCCGTTCAACACCACGAATAATTGGTGGCGCAATCTGGGAATTTAAAGACCAGGGGATTTTACAAACCGATAGCGCAGGAAATAAATTTTACGCTTACGGAGGCGATTTTGGCGAAAAGTATTTCGATAATTTTACCATAAAAGGCGTGGTAAATTCTGATGGAACACCAAAAGGTGCAATGTTCGAATGTAAACGCGTCTACCAGGGAGCTCAAACAGAACTGATGGATGGAGCTAAGGCAATAATTAAAATTACCAACCGATATGCGGTTAAAAATCTGAATGCTTACATGGTCACTTTAATTATTCGAAAAGATGGAACAGTAATGAGCCGGAAGGTTTTGCCTGTAGTAAATTTAGCTGCGGGAAAAGATACGTTGTTAAATATTTCGAAGTATTTGCCGAAGATGGAATCGGGCTCAGAATATTTAGCTGATATCCATTTCGCTTTAAGTAAAGATGAACTTTGGGCAAAGAAAGGTTTTGAAGTGGCATCTAACCAGTTTACATTAACGGGCCTGGCCCAACCTAAAATCATTGATAAAATAACAGCTCCAAAATACATAAGCAATTCTGAACTTGATATTTATTCTGGTCAGGATTTCGAAATCGGAATCAGTAAGAAAAATGGTGCATTGGTTTCTTATAAATGGAAGGGCAGGGAGCAAATCTTTGCACCTTTGTTGCCTCATTTTACCCGCCCGCTAACCGATAACGATAAACGTGGCTGGAAATCAAATAAAAAATTAAAACAATGGTATCAAAACGACTTGAAATTTGTATCGAATTCTGTTGGGAAATTTGATGGGAAAAATGGCTCTGGCCTTCAGGTTATAAGCGAATATGCCTTGATTAATGATAGCGCAAGAGTTAAAGTAAGTTATCAAATTTCATCAACAGGGGTTATTAAAGTTGCTTATGCATTAAGTGTGAAACCTGGTTTGCCAAATATTCCGAAGGTAGGTATGCAATTGGGTGTTTTTCGTAATTACGATAACATTTCCTGGTATGGAAAAGGCCCGATGGAAAATTACATCGACAAAAATTACGCCGCTGATGTAGCAATTTACAACAAGCCTATTATTGATTTTATGGAACATTACGCGGTTCCGCAGGAAAACGGCAACCGTACCGATGTACGCTGGATGTACTTTTCAAATCCTGCAAAAATGCAGGGTTTGGTTTTCGTTGCCGATAGTTTGTTAAGCATGAGTGCCAGCCCTTATACTGATGAAAATGTTCAGTTAGCCAAACACACAAATAAGTTGAAAGATGCAGGTTTTTTAACCGTTAACGTCGATTTAATACAAATGGGCGTTGGTGGAAACGACAGTTGGAGTGATGTTGCAGCACCATTGCCGCAATATCAAATTCCATCAAAAAATTATATATACAGTTTTTATCTGTTGCCTTTTGAGGGTAAAAAAGAAGAAGTCATTAATAAAGTAAAAAGAATAAAATTTTAAAACAATAAGTATAGATGGTCGTGATTCCAAAGCAGGGTTAGAGCTTGCTGAATCAATCTGATTTCAAAAAAAGAGATTGCTTCGTGCCTCGCAATGACGACTAATTTTTTAAAATATTAACTTAAGATAAGTGGAGAAGACAATTAACTTAAAAGGAATAACCTGGAACCACAGTCGCGGAATTTTGCCAATGGTGGCAACAGCGCAACGATTTTCAGAGTTGTACCCCAATGTTCAAATTACCTGGGAGAAAAGAAGTTTGCAGCAATTTGCCGATTTTTCGATTCAGGAATTGGCCGAGCGATTTGATTTGCTTGTTATAGATCACCCATGGGCAGGTTTTGCCGCAAAAACAAAATCGATTGTGCCTTTGGATTTTTACCTTTCAGAAGATTATCTGGCCGACCAGAAGCGCAATTCTGTTGGTCAATCTTACGAAAGTTATTTTTATGATGATCATTTATGGGCATTGCCAATTGATGCGGCAACGCCTGTAGCAGCATCTCGACCTGATTTACTATCTGAAAAAGGATTAGAACTGCCTAAATCTTTTGAAGATTTACTGGCACTTGCCGATAAAGGATTGGTCGCATTTGCAGGCATTCCGATTGATGTTTTAATGAATTTTTATACACTTTGCTGTTCACTTGGTGAAGACCCTTGTCAAAATGATAGTGAAGTTATTTCTCCCGAAACAGGAGTTAAAGCTTTAAAAATGTATCGTGAACTGGCCTCGAAGATGGATAAAGCAAATTTCGACAGAAACCCTATTCAGGTTTATGAGGCAATGACTTTAACTGATGAAATTGCTTATTGTCCTTTCGCTTATGGTTATTCGAATTATTCTAGAAATGGTTATGCCCGCAAAACTTTGCACTTTCACGATATGATTTCTTTAGATGGAACGACCAATTTGAGAAGTACATTAGGCGGAACAGGATTAGCCATTTCTTCAAAATGCGAAGAACTTGATGTTGCCGCAAAATATGTAGAGTTTGTAGGTTCAACGGCCTGTCAATCTACTTTGTTTTTCGAAAGTGGTGGCCAGCCAGGGCATTTGGCTGCCTGGAAAAACGAAGAAGTCAATCGCCAGAGTCAGAATTATTTTTTTAATACTTTACCTGCTTTACAGCGGGCATTTCTTCGTCCGCGGTATCATGGTTCCATGTATTTTCAAGACCATGCAGGCGATGTAGTTCGTAATTATTTAATAAATGGCGGCGACGAAACTGAGGTTTTATCAGCATTGAACGAATTGTATCAAAAATCTAAAACCTTGGTATTATCATGAACAGACCATTAGAGGGACTTTTGGTTTTGGAGATTTGCCAGTTTCTGGCGGGACCATCAGCAGGTTTAAAACTGGCAGATTTAGGGGCTCGTGTGATTAAAATCGAGCGGCCAAATACAGGTGATGCCTGTCGCCAGCTATCTATAAAAAACCTTTTTGTGGATGAAGATAGTTTGCTTTTTCATACCATAAACCGCAATAAAGAAAGTTATGCGGCAGATTTAAAAAATCCTGAGGATTTGGAGCGGTTGAAAAAGCTCATCAGCAAAGCTGATGTAATGACACATAATTTCCGTCCTGGTGTAATGGAAAAAATTGGTTTGGATTATCTAAGTGTTCAAAATATCAATCCGAAAATTGTTTATGGTGTAGTTACAGGTTATGGAAATGAAGGACCATGGCGAAATAAACCTGGTCAGGATTTACTCGTTCAGGCTGTTTCAGGGTTAACGTTTTTATCGGGTGTGGATACCGATGGACCTGTACCTTTCGGGCTTTCAGTTTCGGATATTATGTGCGGAAACCACCTGGCGCAAGGTATTATGGCTGCTTTAATTAAAAGGGCAAAAACAAATAAAAGTGTTTTGGTTGAAGTAAGTTTACTAGAATCTATTCTGGATGTTCAGTTCGAAGTGATTACAACTTATTTAAATGATGGTGGAAAATTGCCCGATAGAAGTGGTGCAAAAGGCAGTGCACATGCCTATTTAAGCGCTCCTTATGGTATGTATGAAACCAGGAATGGTTATATCGCCATGGCTATGGGAAACCTTCCGAACATTTGTGCCATCATAAATTGCGATATTGCCGATTTGTATGTGGAGGCAGGTTCGGCATTCGATAATCGTGATAAACTGATTGTTCGTTTGGCGGAAACTTTTAAAATGAAGGAAACCAAAACCTGGGTCAGCCTCTTAGAAAGTCATGGAATATGGTGTGCCGAAGTGTTGAATTATAAAACTGCTACTGCTTTAAGTACTTATAAAAGCCTTCAAATTGAACAGCAGTTAGATTTGGGTGAAAGCACAAAAATCAAGACTACTGTTAGTCCGATTAGGTTAGATAATGAAAAATTATTTGCAGCGAAAGCCGCACCAAAATTGGGTTTTGATACAGAAGATATTAATAATGAGTTTGAATTAACGTAAATCCGTCATTGCGAGGCAAGAAGCAATCTTATTAGAGAGGTAAAAAGGGAAGTATAGGTTATCTCATTTACAAGTGAGATTGCTTCTGATTGGATGAAAAACCAATATTCGCAATGACGACATTGATAGATAAAATAAAATTATGAAACCGCTTGAAGATTATTTAGTTATCGATTTCAGCCAGTTTCTTTCCGGGCCATCTGCAAGCTTGCGCTTAGCGGATATGGGTGCTCGTGTAATCAAAATTGAGCGTTTGGGCGTAGGCGATATTTGCCGTACACTTTACACTTCAAATTTGATTATGAATGGCGAATCGTCGGTTTTTCACGCCATCAACAGAAATAAAGAAAGTTTTGAGGTCGATTTGAAAAATGAAGAAGATTGTGAAATGGTGCGTGAACTGCTTAAAAAAGCAGATGTTATGATTCACAATTTCCGACCTGGAGTAATGGAGCGTTTGGGGTTCGATTATCAATCAGTAATCACATTAAATCCGACAATTGTTTATGGCGAAATTTCGGGTTACGGCACCGACACAGAATGGAAAAATAAACCTGGTCAGGATTTGCTTTTACAATCGGTTACAGGATTAACCTCTTTAACCGGAAATGCCGACAGTGGCCCTATTGCCATGGGTTTATCCATCGTAGATATGTTGGCCGGCGCACATTTGGCGCAAGGACTTTTAGCTTGTTTGTATCGCAAAGCGGTAAAGAATGAAGGCGGTTTTGTGCAGGTAAGCATGATGGAATCGGCTTACGATTTCCAGTTTGAAACCATTACTACCTTTATGAATGATGGCGGCGCTTTGCCCGAGCGTTCTAAAAAGAACAATGCAAACGCTTATTTGGGTGCCCCTTATGGTATTTATCAAACAGAAAACGGATATTTAGCTTTGGCAATGGGGTCAATACCTCAACTCGGTTGTTTACTGGGTTGCGAGCAACTGGAAGATTATACTGACCTAAGTGAGGCATTTAATAAACGAGACGAAATAAAAGTAATTTTAGCTGAACACCTCTTATCGGATACAACTGAAAAGTGGCTGTCTGTTTTGGAACCCGCTGACATTTGGTGCGCTGATGTTTTAAACTGGAATGCACTGATGGCGCACGACGGTTTCAAGGTTTTGAACATGATACAGGAAGTGGAAATGATTGATGGTTACAGATATGAAACCACCAGGTGCCCGATTCGCATTGATGGCGAGTTGCTTACTTCAACTGTTGGTTCGCCAAAATTGGGGCAGGATAACGAAAAAATTATTAAAGAATTTATAACACAGAGTACAATTGCAAATGCATAACCAAATAGAAACCTTCAAAATTGGCGTTCGCAAATTTGCGCCTTTTGAATCTGCCATGCAGAAATTCTGGGATAAATTTTGCGAACATTCGGGCTGTAATTTGAAGTTGGAGATGGTTGTAATGGATTTGCATGAACTTTACGAAAATACAATTGCTAAAAAGGGTTTGGCAAACGGCGATTTCGATATTGCCCACATCAGTACCGATTGGGTTTTGGAGGGCTATACCAATCAGGATTTCGAGGTTCTAAATCCTTACATCAATAAAAATAAACCCAATGATTTCCCGAGAGGATGGAGTAAATCATTGTTAGGTTTGCAGCGTTTCGGTTGGGAAGTTGTTGGTTTACCCTTTCACGATGGACCTGAATGTTTTATTTACAGGAAGGATTTATTTGAGCTCGAAGTTGAAAAAGCTAATTATCTGAAGCAATTTGGTAAAAGTTTAGAAGTGCCAAAAACCTGGGAAGATTTCCATCAGGTGGCGCAATTTTTCAATCGCCCTGCGGATAATTTGTACGGAAGCATTTTTGCGTGTTATCCAGATGGACACAACACAGTTTTTGATTTTTGTTTGCAATTATGGACCAGAGGTGGAACATTGGTCGATAAGGATGGCTGTATCCAGATAGACACACAAGCCGCAGCAGATGGCCTGGATTTTTACAGAACGATTGTAAACGATAAAACTGCCGTTCATCCAAAATCTGCCGAATTTGAATCTGTAGCGGCTGGAATTGCCTTTTCACAAGGAGAAGCTGCGATGATGATAAACTGGTTTGGCTTCGCTGCAATGTGTGAAGTTGACGCTAACTCAAAAGTTAAAGGCAAAATTGATGTTGAATTGTTACCATCGGCACCCGATAAAAGTTCTGCGTCTCTAAATGTTTACTGGCTTTACACCATCGCTGAAGGCAGCAAAAATAAAGCGCTTGCCTACGATTTTCTTCGCTTTGCTTTAGCCGAAGCGCAAGATAAACAGCTCACTTTGGAGGGTGGAATTGGATGTAGAATTTCTACATGGAAAGACCCCGAAATCAATAAAATTATTCCTTATTACCATAAATTAGCGCAACTGCACGAGGTTGCAAATATGCTCCCTCAAAAAGAAAATTGGGCTGCAATTGCGGCGATAATTGATAAAATGGTTTTGCAGGCAATTAATACAAATACGCCATCTGAAGAACTTATTCAACTTGCGCAAAATCAAATTAATGAAATTGATAAATGAGTATTGATATAAAATATAAACCCGAACTGCCGCAAACGAAACAACCCATCATCATCATTGGTGCGGGTGGAATTGTTGCTGATGCGCATCTTCCTGCCTATAAAATTGCAGGTTTTGAAGTACACGGTATCGTAAACAGAACCAAAGAAAGAGCGCAAAAATTAGCTGATGCTTTTGGTATTCCGAATGTTTATAATTCGGTTGCTGAAGCTGTAAAACTTGCGCCCGAAAATGCTGTGTACGATTTAACCATCATGCCCGAGCAATATATTGAAACTTTAAACCAGCTCCCAGATGGCAGTGCTGTTTTAATTCAGAAGCCAATGGGTGATGATTTTAAGCAGGCAAATGAAATTCTTGAACTCTGCAGAGAAAAGAAATTGAAAGCAGCGATAAACTTTCAATTGCGTTTTGCGCCGTTTGTAAGTGCTGCAAAATACCTGATTAATAAAGGTTTAATTGGCGAATTGTACGATATGGAAGTTCGCGTAACAATTAAAACACCTTGGGAGATTTTTCCTCATGTGATTATTCATCCGAGATTGGAAATTCAATACCACAGCATTCACTATGTTGATTTAATTCGTTCGTTTTTGGGTAATCCTCAAACTGTTTTGGCGAAAACTTTAAAACATCCTGCAAAGAATTTATCCTCATCGCGTTCCACGATTTTGTTCGATTATGGCGATACCTTGCATGCGGTAATCAACACCAACCACGACCATGATTTCGGTCCGAACCACCAGGAAAGTTATATTAAGTGGGAGGGAACCAAGGGAGCGATTGTTGCTAAAATTGGTTTGTTGATGGATTATCCGCATGGTGTTCCTGATGTTTTTGAATATTGCATTGTTGAAGATGGAAAGTCGCCTGAATGGCAAACCGTAAAATTAGACGGCTCCTGGTTCCCTGAGGCATTTATTGGAACGATGGCAAATTTAATGCGATACAATGAGGGTTCTGATAATGTTTTGCATACGAGTGTAGAAGATGTAATTCAAACGATGGCTGTTGTGGAAAGTGCCTATCAATCGAGTGATATTGGGGGAGTTATGGTTTCGGGTTTCGAGTTGAAAGTTAAAGGTTAAAAGTTTGGGTGCACACGCTACTTACATGTTGAAAGGCCAAAGCACAAAAAATCGTTCTGCTGAGATCCAGCCTAACAAATTTTTCGGAATGCAATGTTAAAGCCAAAGCAGTTCCTTTAATAGAAAAATTTTAAGCTGGGAGTTTTGTTTCTTTTGCGGTCAAAAGAAAAAAGCCCGTCTGGCTAAGACAAAAAAAATAAATAATAATAAAATGTATTTCAAATCAACATTTTTTGAAGATTACCAATTACAAGAGAAACGTGTAACGTTAGGTCGTACGATAACAGAAACCGATTTTGTAGTTCACGCGGGCCATACAGGCGATTTTTTTCCGCACCACATGGATGCAGAATGGTGTGCAACGCAGCCATTTAAGCAACGAATTGCCCACGGAACGATGATTTTTAGTATCGGAATCGGATTAACTGCCTCAGAGATTAATCCGGAGGCCATGTCAAAAGGTTATGATAAATTGCGCTTTGTTAAACCTGTTTTCATAGGCGATACCATCCATTCTGAAATCACGATTTCGGAAAAAGGAGAAAGCAAAAGACCTGAATATGGAACCGTTACCGAACATGTAAAAATAATAAACCAGCACGGAGAAGTTGTTTTAGTCTGCGACCATTTGCTTGTAGTAAAGAAAAATCATTAGTTCATTAATCAACAGTTCATTGGTCTGGATGCAGATACTGGTAAAGATATATACTAATGAACTATTGACTAACGAACCAATAAACCATTGAACAAATAAAACCAAATATAATGAACCACAACACACAACCGGAAATTGTAACTGAGGGCGACCCATCTTCAGGGAAAAAATATTTATTGCCATTTATATTAGTGGTAAGCCTGTTCTTCCTTTGGGGAATGGCACACAACCTCGATTCGATTTTGATTCCGCACTTAAAAAAAGCTTGTAACCTGAACAACAGGCAATCAACCTTAATCGATACCTCGGTTTTCTTTGCCTACTTTTTAATGGCCATACCTGCTGGAATGATTTTAAAAAAATGGGGATACAAGGCCACCATGATTTCTGGCTTGCTGGCCTTTGCTTTCGGCGCTTTTCTTTTTGTTCCGGCAGCAAATAACCTCTCTTATATCACATTCCTGGTTGCACTATTTATCATCGGCTGTGGTTTAACTATGCTAGAAACTTCAGCAAATCCTTACGCAGCAGTTTTGGGCGACCCTGCAAAAGCAACAAGCAGATTAAATTTGGCTGCATCTTTTAATGGCCTTGCCGCGATGGTTGCTCCACTTATTGGCGGGTTATTCATCCTTTCAGGAAAATCACATACTAAAGAAGAATTGGCTGCAATGACTGAAGTTAGCCGGAATAATTACTTTCTCGAAGAGGCTGCATCGGTTAAAACGCCTTATATTACACTTGGAATAGTATTATTGGTTATCGCCGTTATCTTTTACTTTATTCATCTTCCTGAAATTAAAACGAAAAGTATTGATGGCGAAGCTAAAGGAAGTTTCTTTGGTTCTTTACGCCACAAACATTTACGCTGGGCAGTTGTAGCACAGTTTTTCTATGTTGGCGCCCAGGTTTGCGTAACAAGTTTCTTTATTAGGATGGCGCAACAAGGTGGTGGCTTTGATGAAAAAACTGCTGCTTCGTACCTTGTTATTTATGGATTTTTGTTTACTGCAGGTCGCTTCGCAGGAACAGCGCTCCTACAGTTTATATCATCAAATAAATTGCTGGCTATCTATGCGATAATCTCTATTATTCTTTGCCTGGTGGCCATTTTAGGGCAAGGTTCTTACGTTGTTTATGCTTTGGGAGCAATAGGATTTTTTATGTCAATAATGTTTCCTACAATATTTGCATTGGGTATTGATGGAATCGGCGATGATACTAAACCAGGCTCATCATGGCTCATCATGTCGATTGTTGGCGGTGCAATTTTACCTTTCGGAATGGGAACCTTGATTGATATGTACGGAGATAATATTCAAATTGGCTATAGCATCCCTTTGGTTTGTTTCATAATCGTTTTATTCTTCGGTTTAAGAGGTTATAAAATTGCTCATAAATAAATAAAAAATTGTCCGTCATTGCTTCGTACCTCGTAATGACGATAAATTAGAACAATGAAACCAATATTTTGTAAAATCTTCTTATGCTTTGTTCTTTCTGCTTTTTGCTTTAAGCTTAATGCGCAACAGAATGAAAATGCAAAACCCTGGGTATTTTGGTATTGGGTTAAAGGTGCGGTTTCAAAAGCGGGGATAACAGCAGATTTGGAAGCGATGAAAGCCAACGGAATCGCTGGTGCTTATTTAATGAGTATTCAAGGCCCCGATAAAACGCCTGTTTATTCGCCGCCCGCGGTTCAACTTACACCCGAATGGTGGAAGCTTGTAGAATTTGCCATGAATGAGGCAAAGCGCCTGGATTTAAAACTCGGAATGCATGTTAGTGATGGTTTTGCGCTGGCCGGCGGGCCCTGGATTACACCCGCACTTTCTATGCAAAAAGTAGTTTGGTCTAAGTATTTGATTAATAATTCGACTGACAAAATTATTCTTCCAAAACCAACATCTAAAGAAAATTATTACAAAGATATTGCGGTTTACGCTTACCCATCACCAATTGGCGAAAATCTTTCAACCAGGACAGTTATCCCTAAAATCACAGCAAGTAATGGCGCTGATGCCACAGGTTTAATTCTACCGGGGAATAAGAAAAACTTCGGCTCAAACGAATCCTGCTACATTCAGTATGAGTTCGAAAAGCCTTTTACCTGCCGAACAGTTACCATCAAAATCAGTGGAAATAATTATCAGGCACAACGTTTAGCTATAGAAGTGAGTGATGACGGTAAAGTTTTTCGTTCCGTTGGAAGATTGGAACCACCCCGACACGGTTGGCAGGATACTGATGAAGATGTAACACATTCAATTAAGCCGACTACTGCAAAATTTTTCAGGTTTATTTATGATAAAAAAGGTTCTGAACCCGGATCTGAAGACTTAGATGCCGCTAAATGGAAACCATCTTTAAAACTGGTAAATCTCGAGTTAAATTCAGCGGCACAAATCAATCAATTTGAAGGGAAAAATGGTTCCGTTTGGCGTGTAAGTAAGCGAACTACTGATGAACAAATTGCTAAAAACTTATGTGTTCCGCTGAATAAAATTATCAACCTTACGAGTAAATTAAACCCTGACGGGTCTTTAAACTGGAAAGCTCCGAAAGGCAATTGGACAATTCTAAGGGTCGGGCATACTTCAACAGGCCACACCAATGCAACTGCAGGTGGTGGAATGGGCTTAGAGTGCGATAAATTTAACCCTGAAGCTGTTAAGTTGCAATTTGAAAACTGGTATGGCCAGGCTTTAAAACACGGCGGCCCGGAAATAGCAAAAAAGGTTTTAAGTGTTTTCCATGTAGATAGTTGGGAATGCGGCAGCCAGAACTGGTCGCCATTATTTAAATCAGAGTTTTTGAAGCGAAGAGGTTATGATTTAACACCTTACTTACCAGTTATGACAGGCTTGCCGGTGGAAAGTGCTTCAGTTTCTGAGAATTTCTTGTACGACATCAGGAAAACTATTTCCGAACTGGTTGTAGACCAATTTTATAAAACTTTATCAAAATTAGCCAAGGAACAAGGCGTAACTTTTACGGCCGAAAGCATCGCACCGACTATGATGAGTGATGGTTTAATGCATTATAAAACCGTTGATGTACCGATGGGCGAATTCTGGTTAAACAGCCCTACGCATGATAAACCAAATGATATGCTGGATGCGATTTCTGGTGCTCATATTTACGGTAAAAATATTATCCAGGCAGAAGCTTTTACTACCGTTAGAATGGACTGGAACGAAAATCCTGCGAATATGAAAACCTTACAGGATAGGAATTATGCACTTGGTATTAATAAACTGGTTTACCATGTTTTTACGCATAACCCCTGGACAGACCGAAAGCCTGGGATGACGTTAGATGGTGTAGGCTTATATTTTCAACGTGATCAAACCTGGTGGAAAGCTGGAAAAGCCTGGGTTGAGTATGCCGAGCGTTCTCAAAATTTATTACAGCAAGGAAAGCCGGTAGTAGATATTGCCGTTTTCACCGGCGAAGAATTACCACGTCGCTCGGTTTTGCCAGATAGATTGGTGGAAACCTTGCCAGGTATTTTCGGTGTTGATGTAGTTGAGACCGAACGGAAACGTCTGGCAAATATTGGTGAACCTTTGAGGCAGATTCCTGCAGGTGTAACGCATTCTGCTAACATGGCCGACCCTGAAAACTGGGTAAATCCGTTACGCGGCTACGCTTATGATAGTTTTAATCCAGATGTTTTGGGTACTGCTATGGTTAAAAATGGTGAAGTGGTTTTTGAAAGTGGCGCAACTTACAAAGTTTTGGTTTTTCCGGGGATGATGAAAATGAACCCGAATTATGAATACATGAGCTATGAAACTGTAAAGAAACTTGCGGCTTTGATTAAAGCTGGCGCAAAAGTAATCGTTGCCGATAAACCTTTGTGTCAAAATGGTTTAAAACAAGTGGAAAAGGTTGAGTTTGATAAGGTTGTTAACCAAATTTGGGGAGGTGAGTTCAGTTCTATAAAAAATGGCAACCAACCTGTTCGAACGAAAAAATTAGCGTTAGGACAAGTAATTAAAGCACCTTTTTTTGGCGAAAGTTTCCGTGAAATCGAACTCTCTCCAGATTGTATTTTCATTGATTCTTTGCTGGCTTACGCTAAAGGAATCACATTTAGCCATAGAAAAACTACTGAAAAAGACTTGTACTTTATTGCTAATCAGTACAATGAAGAAATTTTCATTTCAGCATCATTTAGAGTTTCGGGCAAAGTTCCAGAATTTTATAATGCGGTAACTGATCAAAAAATTGAGGCAAAGCAATGGACGATTGCTAATGGTAGAACGACTTTAAAATTGGCTTTGAAACCAAATGAATCTGTTTTTGTGATTTTCGAAAAGCCCACTGCCGAAACTCAGCTAAATAAAGGAAACAACTGGCTCAATTTTAAAACCATTCAGGACATTTCGAAAACATGGAAAGCGAAATTCGATACTTCTGGCGCAGGCCCGTTAGAAACAGTTGTATTCAATGAATTGACAGATTGGACTAAAAATGCAGATAGCCTGGTCAAATACTATTCAGGTACGGCAGTTTACAGCAAGAATTTTTCTTTCAGTGGTAGTATAAACGGCAAGATATGGCTTGATTTAGGAGATTTCTCCAGCATTGCGGAAGTAAAAGTGAACGACATTAATTGTGGAACATTATGGACAGCTCCGCATCGTTTAGACATTAGTAAAGCCATTAGAAATGGAGAAAATACAATTACAATAGAAGTTACAAATACCTGGGCCAATCGTTTAATTGGCGATAATAAGTTACCTGAAAATAAAAGAATAACTAAAACAACCGCACCCTTCCGTTTGGAAGGTAAACCTTTAAATTCTGCCGGATTATTGGGGCCGGTTGTGCTACAAGTGGAGGAGAAGTGAAACTGTTCATCATTGCGAGGCACGAAGCAATCCAACTAGAGGAGATTGCTTCGTGCCTCGCAATGACGACAATAAAATATATAATATGATTAGAAAATTTGCATTCATAATCTTTTTAACCTTATCATTTATACAGGTTAATGCCCAGGATAAAGCTTTGGTTTATAACTCAAATTCGCCATATGCGAAATTGCACAGCATCAATATGACTGATGTTACCTGGACAAAAGGGTTTTGGGCCGACAGGTTTAAGGTTGCCACCGAAACTATGGTGCCGAATATGTGGGCGATTTACAACGACCCGAAAATCAGCCATGCATTTAAAAATTTTGAAATTGCCGCCGGATTGGATACAGGGTCACATTCAGGCCCATCTTTCCATGATGGAGATTTTTACAAAACGCTGGAGGCTGTGGCAAGTTTATATGCCTCCACTAAAAATCCGAAATTGAATGAAATGATGGATAAAGCCATCATGGTGATTGGAAAATCGCAACGCGAAGATGGTTACATTTACACCAAAGCAATGATTGAACAGCGAAAAACGGGTTCGAAAAATCAGTTTCAGGATAGATTGAGTTTTGAATCTTATAACATCGGCCATTTAATGACGGCTGGTTGTATTCATTATCGTGCAACCGGCAAAACTAGTTTATTGAACATCGCTAAAAAAGCAACTGATTATCTATACAATTTCTATAAGTCCGCATCGCCGACCTTGGCACGGAATGCAATTTGCCCATCGCATTATATGGGCGTTGTTGAAATGTACCGCACCACTAAAGACCCTCGATATTTAGAATTGGCCAATCACCTAATCGCAATCAAAGGCAAAATTGACGATGGAACGGATGATAATCAGGATAGAATTCCTTTTCTGCAGCAAACTAAAGCAATGGGGCATGCGGTGAGGGCAAATTACTTGTATGCGGGCGTGGCCGATTTATATGCGGAAACAGGGAAAGATTCTTTATTGAACACCTTAAATTTGATGTGGGATGATGTAAATCAACATAAAATGTACATTACAGGAGGCTGCGGTTCACTTTATGATGGAACATCTCCCGACGGAACTTCGTATAATCCTGCAGATGTTCAGAAAATTCATCAGGCTTTTGGTCGTGATTACCAGTTACCTAATTTTACGGCACATAACGAAACTTGCGCAAATATTGGCAATGTTCTTTGGAACTGGCGAATGTTACAGATTACTGGCAACGCCAAATATGCTGATGTAATGGAACTGGCTTTACATAACAGCGTTTTATCTGGGATAAGTTTGGATGGAAAGAATTTTTTGTACACTAATCCATTGGCTCAATCTGACGATTTGCCTTTCAAACAGCGATGGTCGAAAGATAGGGTTCCTTACATTAGCTTATCAAATTGCTGTCCGCCGAACGTAGTAAGAACCATTGCCGAAGTTAGCGATTATGCTTACAGTGTTTCTGACAAAGGGTTGTGGTTTAATTTATATGGGGGAAATAACCTAACAACAAAATTAGCCGACGGAACAAAAATTTCGTTGGCTGAAGAAACAAATTATCCATGGGAGGGGAAGATAAAAATCAGCGTTAAGGAAACCGGGCGTAAGGCATATTCCTTATTTTTAAGAATCCCGTCGTGGACACATGATGCACAAATTAGTATCAATGGAAAAATACAAAATGTTAAGGCCATTTCGGGAACTTACGCAGAAGTAAATCGGATATGGGAAAAGGGTGATGTGGTGGAGTTAAATCTCCCTATGGATGCGACTTTGATTGAAGCAAATCCATTGGTTGAAGAAAACAGAAACCAGGTTGCTGTTAAACGCGGCCCGATTGTTTACTGCCTGGAATCAACAGATTTACCGGGTAAGCGAATTTTTGATGCTTTTGTGCCGACATCGACTAAATTTACTGCAAAACCAATAAATATTGATGGCGCCGAAATGATGAGTTTGGTTGGGAATGCAAAAATTGTTGAGCCAAATAATTGGAAAAATGTGCTTTATCGCCCGATTGACAATAACAACAAAGAAATGGAAATAAAACTGGTACCATACTTTGCATGGGGTAACCGCGGTCATTCGGAAATGTCGGTGTGGTTACCGGTTAGCAGGTAAAATTAAATTGTCATTGCGAGGTACCAAGCAAGCTAATAAGGAGAGATTGCTTCATAACCTCGCGATGACGAAAAAACAAGAAAAATGAAACTAAAACTCACTATACTCTTAAACCTCGCTTGCTGCGTTATTGCATGGGCAACGGTTAAACCGGCTTCAATTTTTACCGACCATATGGTACTGCAACAACAAAGTAATGTGGCCATTTGGGGTTGGGCGAAACCATCAACAAAAGTAAAAATCAACACTTCATGGAACAAACAAAATTATTCGGCAACAGCTGATAAAGATGGAAAGTGGAAAATAAAAGTTGCAACACCAGTTGCAGGTGGACCTTACAACGTCGAATTTAACGATGGTGAAAAATTAGTTTTAACCGATGTTTTAATTGGTGAAGTTTGGTTTTGTGGTGGTCAATCAAATATGGAAATGCCGATGAAAGGCTTTAAAAGTCAGCCTGTTATTGGCTCGAATGAAACAATTTTAAAATCTACCAATAAAAATATCAGACTTTATACCGTTCCACGATCTTCAATTACAGAGCGACAAGATAATAGCAAACCTTCGCCCTGGAAACTGGCAGCGCCTGAAACGGTTTCAAATTTCAGCGCCACGGCTTATTTTTTTGGTTCTTTACTGAGCGAGATGTTAAATGTTCCGATAGGAATTATAAATGATAGTTACGGCGGGTCTACAATTGAGGCCTGGATGTCGCCAGAGGATTTAAAGGCATTTCCTGAAGTTAAAATTCCATCGAAAGGTGATACGATTAAGGAAGTAAGCAGAACGCCGACTACCCTTTACAACGGCATGCTTTATCCAGTTATCGGCTACGGCATAAAAGGCGCCATTTGGTATCAGGGCGAATCGAATTACGAACGTCCGGATAGATACGAAGCGTTGTTTCCGGCGGTGGTAGCTTCATGGCGTAAAAATTGGGATAACGGTGAATTTCCTTTCTATTACGCACAAATTGCCCCTTATAATTATACGCAGCTGCCACCTTACCATGTCGGCGGGAAATTTAACTCGGCATTTTTACGAGATGCACAGCGTAAATCTTTGGCTAAAATTCCAAATTCAGGCATGGCAGTTTTAATGGATGTTGGCGAAGAAAAATCTATTCATCCGGCTAATAAAAAGCAAGGCGGAACACGTTTAGCTTATCTCGCTTTGGCGGAAACTTACGGCATAAAAGGTTTCGGTGCGTTAAGTCCGAATTATGAATCTTTAACGGTTGATAAAAATAAAGCAATATTAAAGTTTCAAAATGTACCAAATGGATTAACTTCATTTGGCAAAGAATTAAGCTTATTTGAAGTCGCGGGTGCTGATAAGAAATTTTATCCAGCAAAGGCAGCAATTTCCGGAAGCAGCATAACCGTAATGGCCGAACAGGTAAAAACACCGGTTGCCGTTCGCTATGCATTTAAAGATTTTGTAACAGGCGATTTATTTGGGAATGACGGGTTGCCGGTTTCCTCTTTCCGTACTGATGATTGGGAGAACTAACAATACGTCATTGCGAGGCACGAACAAATTTTTTTGAGAAATTGCTTCGTGCCTCGCAATGACGAAACTTAAATGAAATAAAGAATATAATGCCGAAAAACACGGTTTTCAAATATCTAAAATTCACAAAGACGCTAAACCTCTTCTTTGTGTTAATTTTGTCTTTGTGGTTCATTCCGACAACTCAAGCACAACAAAACGTTACCTGGAACACTCAAAGCAACAATTCTTCAGAATCTATGCCCGTTGGCGGAGGAGATATTGGTTTAAATCTTTGGGTAGAGCAAGGCGAAATTTATCTTTATCTTTCCCGTAGCGGAACATTCGATGAGAACAATACATTGCTTAAACTCGGTCGTGTAAAAGTTAAATTTAGTCCCAATCCTTTTGAGGGAAAAACTTTTAAACAAGAACTGATTTTAAAAGATGGCTACGCTCAGATTTCGGGTTCAAACTGCAATTTAAATACTCAAATTAAAGTTTGGGTCGATGTTTTTAATCCTGTTATTCATCTGGATGTTAAATCGAATCAAAACATTACGACAGAAGCTAGCTATGAAAGCTGGCGATTTGAAGACCGGATTACCAAAGGCAAGGAGAACAATCAAAACTCTTATAAATGGGCGCCGCAGGGGATTGTGAAAACTTTCAAGGATGAGATTGGATTTAATAATAATTCGGTGCAATTCTTTCACCAGAATAAAGCCGAAACCATTTTTGATATCGCCGTTAAGCAACAAGGTCTCGATAATAAGAAAACTGAGTTATTCAATCCGCTTAAGGATTTAATTTTTGGCGGCTCAATGAAGGGTGATGATATGATTTCTACAGGAGATTATACTGGAACATATTTGAATACACCATATAAAGCCTGGGTTTTGAAAACTAAAAAACCTTCTAAATCAGCTAAAATTTTCATTATTTTAAATGTTTTAAAAACTGAATCTATTCAGGATTGGAAGGCAAACTTGGATAAAATAAACACAAAATCCAATCAAAAAGCCAGCATTAAATGGTGGAATGAGTTTTGGAATAAGAGTTTTATTTACATCGATTCGAAAGACGAAGCCGCAAATCAATCAGCTAAAAATTATCAGCTTTTTCGATACATGCTGGGTTGTAACGCTTTCGGAAAATACCCTACAAAGTTCAATGGTGGTTTGTTTACATTCGACCCTCAACTTACCGATACTACGTTAAAATATACCCCCGATTTTCGAAATTGGGGCGGGGGGACGCACACCGCTCAAAATCAGCGATTGGTTTATTGGCCAATGTTAAAAAGTGGTGATTTTGACCTCATGAAACCTCAATTTGATTTCTATCTCAATTTAGTAAAGAATGCCGAAATCAGAACAGAATCTGCCTGGGGACACAAAGGGGCAAGCTTTACGGAGCAATTGGAGAATTTCGGACTACCAAACCCCGCAGAATACAGCTGGAAACGTCCTGAGGATTTTAATAAAGGTATGGAATACAATGCATGGCTGGAGTATGAATGGGACACTGTTTTAGAATTTTGCATGATGATTTTGGAAACAGAAAGGTATGATGGCGCTAACATTCAAAAATATCTTCCACTTATTGAAAGTTCACTAACCTTTTTTAAAGAACATTATACTTACTTGGCAAAGCAAAGAGGGGCAAAAGCGCTCGATGCTGATGGTCATTTGATTTTGTATCCCGGTTCAGCAGCTGAAACTTATAAAATGGCTTATAATTCTACCTCAACAATCGCTGCCTTGAAAACTGTTTTAGAAAGGTTGATTGCACACCCCGGTTTATCTGAAAAACAGAAAACAGAGTGGAGAGAAATGTTAAAAACAATACCACCAATAAGTTTTAGGAATTTTAATGGCTACACCACAATTGCGCCGGCAAAACTTTGGGAACGAATAAATAATACTGAAAGTCCGCAGTTATATCCCGTTTATCCCTGGGCGATTTTTGGCATTGGAAAGGCTGGTTTAGATACAGCGATTAACACATTCCGTTTCGATACAGATGTGCTGAAATTTCGTAGTCATATTGGTTGGAAACAGGATAACATATTTGCCGCAAGATTAGGTTTAACCGAAGATGCAGCAAAACTAACTACCGCTAAATTAAAAGATTCAGGCAGAAGATTTCCCGCCTTTTGGGGGCCTGGTTTCGATTGGACACCCGATCATAATTGGGGTGGTTCGGGCATGATAGGTTTGCAAGAAATGTTGTTGCAGGTAGAAGGAAAGAAGATTTATCTTTTTCCGGCCTGGCCGAGAAATTGGGATGTTCATTTCAAGCTTCATGCACCTTATAAAACCACTATAGAAGGAACTTTGAAGAGCGGAAAATTAGTAAATTTAAAAGTATTGCCCGAATCGAGAACGGCAGACGTAATTAACATGATTAAATAAATTGACCAGCCAGTCGTCATCCTGAATTCATAGCAGAATTTTGATGGAAAAAGAGCCTGAAACATGTGCAGGTTGACTAGGCGATATAAAAAAATAGATATGGATTTACAGTTAAAAGAAAAAGTTATCATCATTACCGGTGCGGCGAAAGGTATCGGACGTAGTATTGCGGAAGTTTTTGCAAAGGAAAATGCGATTGCGGTAATCGTTGGTAGAAAGGCCGAAGATAATCAAAAGGTGGTTGATGCAATTGCGGAACAAGGCGGCCAATCTGCACAATTTGTTGCCGAGTTATCAAATCCCGAAGATTGCAAAAAAGTTGTTCGCGAAATCATCTCAAAATTTGGAAGAATTGATGGTTTAGTGAATAATGCCGGCGTAAATGATGGCGTAGGTTTAGAAAGTGGGAATTATGAAGATTTCATGGCATCGTTACATAAAAACGTGGTTCATTATTACTTAATGGCTCATCATGCTTTGCCGGAGTTAATCAAAACCAAAGGTGCAATTGTAAATATTACATCAAAAACGGCCGAAACCGGACAAGGAAATACATCCGCTTATGCCGCGGCAAATGGTGGCCGTAATGCCTTAACCCGCGAATGGGCGGTTGAATTATTAAAATACGGCATTCGTGTTAATGCAGTTGTAGTAGCAGAATGCTGGACACCTGCTTACGAAACCTGGATAGAGACTTTACCTGATGCCCAGGCAAAATTAGATGAAATTACATCTAAAATTCCATTGGAAAACCGAATGACAACGGCTGAAGAAATCGCAAACATGACAGCTTTTTTAATGTCTGGAAAATCGAGCCACACCACCGGACAAATTATCCACGTGGATGGCGGCTATGTTCATTTGGATAGAGCTTTAGCAAACGCATAAAAATCACTTTAATTGGCGGCCGTCATTGCGAGGTACGAAGCAATCTGTTTAATTAACTGATGAGATTGTTTCGTTCCTCGAAAGGACGACAGCTTGATAATCTAAATTGCAGCCCGTAGAAATATTATTTAAGTTTTCAACAAGCTTAAACTGACAATAACGAAATAAAAATGAAAACCCTTACCTGTACAACGCCTGGTATTTTTGAATATTCAGAAACCGAAAAGCCTGAATTAAAAAAAGACCATTCCATAATAAAAATTAAACGAATTGGTATCTGCGGAACTGATTTACATGCTTTTGAAGGTACGCAGCCATTTTTTAATTACCCGCGTGTTTTAGGGCACGAACTTTCAGGCGAACTGGTCGAAACTGATGGTGCCAATGGCTTTACAATAGGAGAGGCCGTTACTTTTATCCCTTATTTTAACTGTGGCGAATGTATTGCCTGCCGCATGAACAAACCAAACTGCTGCGTAAAAATGGAGGTTTGCGGCGTACATGTTGATGGTGGCATGCGTGAATACCTACAAGTTCCGTCGCGTACACTGTTACACGGTGAAGGCTTAAGTTACGATGAATTAGCTTTAGTAGAACCTTTGGCTATTGGTGCACATGGTGTTCGCAGAGCTGGTATTCAACCCGGCGAATTTGTATTGGTTATTGGCGCCGGACCAATTGGTTTAGGCACAATGGAATTTGCCCGAATCGCCGGAGCAAATGTTATTGCCCTGGATATTAATGAAGACCGTTTAGCTTTTTGTAAAGATAAATTGAAAGTTGCTCATGTTGTAAACGCACTTTCGGCAGATGTTGCCCAACAGCTTAGCGATATTACCAACGGAGATATGCCAACAGTTGTAATTGATGCAACAGGAAATCAAAAGGCGATTAACAATGCAATTAATTATATGGCTCACGGCGCAAGATTTGTGTTAATCGGTTTGCAAAAGGGCGATTTAATTTTCAATCATCCCGAATTTCATAAAAGAGAATCTACATTAATGAGCAGCAGGAATGCTACAATTGAAGATTTTGAACACGTTATAAAATCAATGAAAGCCGGCTTGGTAAATCCTACAAACTACATTACCCATCAGGTAAAATTCGAGGAAGTAAAAGATGAATTTGAAAGTTGGTTAAACCCAAATAATGGAGTGATTAAAGCTATGGTAAGTATAGAGGGTTAGAAAAATATACATCTTTAGTAACTGCGAGGCACGAAGCAATCTTAAAGCTATTTATAGTATAAAAATCTATCAATAAAGAGATTGCTTCGTGCCTCGCAATGACTGTAACTAAAACAAGTAAAAAGGGGCAATCTTCACAACGAAAATCGCCCCTTTTGATATAACTCAATTAAAATTACCAGAATTTTACGTAAATAAGTGTAATTAAAAGTAATGTAACTACAATCAAGACAAGAGTAGATGGTGCAACTTTAAACATCGATTTATCCAGTTCGAAAGCTTTAGGGTTTACTTTCGGACCTAATAAACTCAAGCCTATCATTACTATCATTGTAAAGAGGAATGATAACCCCATACATATCAAGAAAGGAATTTCGTAAATACCATCTTTATTTAAGTAAGCGGTGTATAGAAAGTTTTCGTGCCCGAACCAGATTGGCGCATAATTATTAAAAACTACCGAAAGTAAAAATCCGGTAATTAAGCCTGCAATTGCTGCGGTACCTGTTGTACGTTTCCAAAACATACCTAAAAGAAACATGGCGAAAACACCGGGACTAATGAATCCTGTGTATTTCTGTATAAAGGTAAACCCACCTTCACCACCTATGCCTAGCAAATCATCCCAGGTTAAAACCACCGACATTACTATAGCAACCACGATACTCAGTCTTCCAACAACAACTAATTTTTTTTCATTTGCATCTTTATTGATGTATTTTTTGTAAATATCCAAAGTCCAGATGGTTGAGATACTGTTTGCTTTGCCCGCTAAAGATGCAACTATGGCCGCTGTTAATGCAGCTAATGATAAGCCTTTTAATCCGTTAGGTAAAAATGTTAAAACGGCTGAGTAAGCATTGTCTGCAATAACCTTACCATTTGGCGCCATCTCATGCTGTAGAGCACCGTTTCTATGCAAAACATAGGCGGCGATACCCGGTAACATTACGATTATTGGCATACCTAATTTTAAGAAACCTGCGAATAAAATCCCGGTTCGTGCTGTTTTTAAATCAGCACCAAGCGCTCTTTGTGTGATGTATTGATTACAACCCCAATAGTTTAAGTTCACAATCCACTGACCGGCGAAATACATGGCTATACCCGGCAAAGCCAGGTATTTGTTTACATATTCTTGCGATGAATTTGCATCAGGTTTTGCCAAAATCATTTTAAAGTGGTCTGGTGAATCTTTCATCAGCATTTTAAAACCAGCAATAGCATCTTTACCTAACCCAAAGTGGTCACTTACCATTGTTAATGCGATGTACGTAGTCACTAAACCGCCTGCAATTAAAACTACAACCTGAATAACATCTGTAAAGCCAATTACTTTCATTCCACCAAGCGTTATGATAAGCGAAAACGCGGCTAAACCAATAACGATATATTTAAAATACATTGGGTCTACCATGCTGCTTATCGCAATTGAGCCCAGGTATAAAATGGAAGTTAGGTTTACAAAAATGTATAAAAACAACCAAAATATAGCCATGATTAAACTTACCGTTTCATTATACCTCGTTTGTAAAAACTGAGGCATGGTAAATATTTTGTTTTTAAGGTATACCGGTATAAACCAAACGGCTACAACAATTAATGCAATTGCGGCAACCCATTCGTAGGCTGCAACGGCCATACCAACCTGGAAACCTTGTCCGCTCATACCAATAAACTGCTCTGCAGAAATGTTTGAGGCGATGAGTGAGGCGCCGATTGCCCACCACGTTAAAGAACCTTCGGCAAGAAAGAAGTCGTGACTTCCTGATGTAGCTTTATTTTTCTTACTACTGTAAATCCAGTATCCATAAGCGGAAATCAGGATGAAGTAAAAGATAAAAACGGTGTAATCTACCGTTGAAAATCTGTTCATAATTCGTTTTTATTTGGTTTTTATTTGTAAAAAACTTCGTTCCACTGAAGCTCGTTTCTAAACTGGTTTATTTTGGTTTCAGCGCCGATGTTAATATACTCGATACCTGCGATATTTGCAAAATCTGATAAGTGTTCGGTTGTTAAATTTTGACTGTAAGCTGTATGGTGTGCGCCACCTGCATAAATCCATGCTGCACAGCCCGTCTTCATATCAGGAAGCGGTTTCCAAAGCACCCTTGCAACAGGCAGGTTCGGTAAATCGTGTTCGGCCTCAACAGCTTTAACTTCGTTAACCAATAAACGGAAACGATTACCCATATCAATTAAAGATGCATTTAAAGCGTCGCCGCCAGCAACATTAAAAACTAAACGGGCAGGGTCTGCTTTACCACCGATACCTAAAGGATGAACCTCTAAGCTTGCCTTGCCTTTGGCCAGCGAAGCATCAACTTCGAGCATGTGCGAACCTAAAACCATAGAATTTGCAGGGTCGAAATGGTAAGTGTAATCTTCCATAAAAGCATTTCCACCAGCCAAACCCGAACCCATAACTTTACAAGCACGAACTAAAGCTGCCGTTTTCCAGTCGCCTTCACCGGCAAAACCGTACCCATCGGCCATTAAACGCTGCGCAGCAATACCAGGCAACTGAATCATGCCGTGCAAATCTTCGAATGTGTCAGAAAAGCCTTTAAAATTACCATCTTTTAAAAATTTCCTTAAACCTAACTCTATTTTCGCCGCATCATAAACTGAGGCATGTCTGGCACCTCCCGATTTTAAATCATCGGCAATTTCATAAGTTTCTTCATATTCTTTCAATAAATTCTGAATCGAATCCTCATCAACCGCATTAATTACTTCAACTAAATCGCCAATTCCATAAGTATTTACCGAGAAACCGAATTTCATTTCTGCCTCCACTTTATCGCCATCAGTTACGGCAACATAACGCATATTATCTCCAAAACGGGCAAATTTGGCGCCTTGCCAATCATGCCAGCCTGCAGCAGCACGGCACCAGGTATCAATCTGCGAGGCAACTTCTTCATCCTCCCAATGGCCAACAACAACTTTCCTGTCTTTACGCATGCGGGTAACCATGAAACCAAATTCTCTGTCGCCGTGTGCACTTTGGTTCAGATTCATAAAATCCATATCAATAGAATTCCACGGAATATCGCGGTTAAATTGCGTATGCAAGTGCAACAACGGTTTTTGCAAAACATTTAAACCTCTTATCCACATTTTAGCAGGCGAAAAGGTGTGCATCCAGGTTACCACACCAATACAGTTTTCATCCGTATTTGCACTCTGCAAGGTTTCAAAAATTTCGTCAGTATTTTTAACAATTGGTTTGTAAACCACTGAAACGGAAATTTTTGAATTGTTATTTAGTGATTTAGCAACTTCTTCAGCGTGAATTGCTACTTGTTGTAAGGTTTCTTCTCCGTATAAATCCTGCGTTCCTGTAATGAACCAAACTTGTAATTTTTTTAAATCAATCATTTTATTGTGGTTAGAAATTAACTATATTCTTTATTATATCTGTAAATCAGGTTCCTGTTTTCATCGGTTTTGAAAGTCCCGCTTTCCGTTTTATACCGATGAAACCTGTGCAACAAGCAAGCATCCAAAAAAGCAACTAAACAGATGCTTAAATCGGTATGCACACTCCAATCAGGTTTATTTAACCTAAAACCGTGCGAAACACTTTAAATCTACTTTTGTCCGTAATAAGCATCAGCGCCATGTTTCCGTTCGTAATGTTTCTTTATTAATGAATCTTTTAGCCTTGGCGCATTTGCATTAATTTGCTCAGTTAGTAGAGCCATTTGTGCAACTGCTTCTAAAACCGCACTGTTATAAACAGCTTTTTCAGCAGTTTTTCCCCAGGTAAAAGGGGCGTGGTTACCTACTAAAATCATTTCAACTTCTTTATGGCTTAAACCTAAACGCTCAAAGTGGTTCATAATCTGGAAACCCGTTTCATATTCGTAATTTCCTTTAATCATTTCATCATCCATTGGCGGAGCGCAAGGAATATCAACCGTTAAATGGTCGCCATGCGTAGTTCCGAAAATTGGAATAGCCCTTTGAGCCTGTGCCCAGGCTGTGCCATAGGTAGAATGGGTATGTACAATGCCACCGATATCTTCCCAATGTTTGTAAAGAACTGCATGTGTTTTTGTGTCAGAGGAAGGGCGTAAATTTCCCTCGACGGTATTTCCGTCAAAATCTACAACAACCATTTTTTCGGGAGATAAATCTTCATAAGGAACACCACTAGGTTTAATCGCAAAAATACCTTTATTTCTGTCGGCTGCACTAACATTCCCGAAGGTGAAAAGGACTAAACCTAACTTAGGCAATTGCATATTTGCGGCATAAGCCTGCTCTTTTATGTCAAGATAGTTGCTCATGATATGTATGGTTTAACGTCTTTTTTATTGTATTTTTCAATATATCTCCCCAAGCCTAAATACTGTTGGTAATGTTGACGGTAAATTTTTCTGTTCTTAATTTCAGGCTGGTATTCTTTCTCAAACCCGGTTCCCATTGCGGCCATTGCCGTTTCAATATCAGGGTAAATCCCTGCCGCAACTGCTGCAAACATTGCTGCACCTAAAGCGCAGGTGTGTTCGAAACGGTGAATACGAATTGGCATTTCCAAAACATCAGCCATCATTTGCATAATGTATGATGATTTTTTCGCCACGCCGCCAATGCCGATAATACCTTTAACCGGGACGCCTTGTTCCTTAAATCTATCAACTATACTTTTTGCGCCGAAACAGGTTGCTGCGGCCAAAGCCCTGAAAAATCTTGGTGCATCCGTACCCAAACTTAATCCGGTAATGGCACCTTTTAGTTCCTGGTTTGCATCAGGTGTTCTTCTTCCATTTAACCAATCCAAGGCTAGTTCAGGGTAATCATCAACAGGTAATTCTGAAGCTTGTTTACTTAGATTTGCAATAATTTTATGTTCCAATTCCGCTTTTAAAGCCTGAGTTGTATTTTCATCAATCAGCGTAGATTCTGAAAGTAAGTTATTAATCGGCCAGCTGATCAGGTTTTTAAACCATGCGTAAACATCACCGAAAGCAGATTGACCTGCTTCTAAACCCGCCATGCCGGGAATAACTGAGCCGTTAACTTGTCCGCAGATTCCGCTTACCAATTTTCCTTCCATATCTTTATTTGGGGCAACCAAAATATCACAGGTACTGGTACCCATAACTTTACTCAGATAGTAAGGCTCAATTTGTCCGCCAACTGCGCCCATGTGCGCATCAAAAGCGCCTACACCGATAACTACATCCGTACTTAAACCCAATTTACTGGCCCATTCGGCACTTAAATTTCCTGCAGAAACATCAGAAGTGTAAGTATCTTTAAATAGTTTTTCACGATAACCTTTTAACAATGGGTCTAAGGTTTCAAAAAATTCTTCAGGAGGTAATCCATCAAATTCTTCTGCCCAAAGTGCCTTATGGCCTGCAGCACAACGACTGCGTTTCATTTCTTTTACATCATTTTTGCCGCTTAGTAAAAACGGAATCCAATCGCAATGTTCTACCCAGGAAACTGTATTTTTTGCTACCTGCGTATCAACTCTTAAAATATGAAGCAATTTCGACCAAAACCATTCTGAAGAATAAATGCCGCCAACGTATTTTAAATAATTTGTCGGGAATTTCGTAGCATGTTTATTTATTTCAGCAGCTTCTTTAACGGCCGTGTGGTCTTTCCATAAAACAAACATTGCATTCGGATTTTCTGCAAACTCTGCTTTCAATGCTAGTGGCGTACCGGTTTCATCAACCGCCACAGGGCTTGATCCTGTGGTATCAATAGAGATTCCTTTAACAAAAGATGCAATTGATTCGCCGCCGCCTTTAGCAATACAATCTTTTATTGTATGGGTTAATCCCTCAATATAATCTAACGGATGCTGCCTGAATTGATTAAGGGATGGTTTGCAATAAAGGCCTTTTTGCCATCGTGGGTAAAGAAAAACAGAAGAGGCAATTTCCTTTCCGTTTGCGGTATCGACCAGAACGGACCGGACAGAATCTGTCCCGTAATCCACGCCGATTACATAGTTTGCTGTGCTCATAACAATAAATAAATGTCTAATTAACGTTTATTTATTTACAAATAAAAATATTTGTCGTGTTTTCAGCGTTTATAAATTTCAACATTCCTAAATCGGGTGTCAATGCGGCTTAATTATAAAAGATTTTTTTAGCTTTCAGAATTAATTTTGTGAAGGTTAACCAATAAAAAAGAGCTGTTTTTGCAGATAATGATTTTTAAAGCGACTTCCTTAAATTTAAATAGAATGGGACATGGATTTTTTCGCGGATGTTATTCAAAATACAGTTGGCAGTTTCGGTACCAAGCATTGCAAAATCAGTAGAAATTGTGGTAATGCCGTTTAAAATTATTCGTTTAAGCGGTGTTTCATTGTAAGAAATTACACCTGCATCTTTGCCAACTTCCATTCCCTGAGCCAGTAACCGCTCTATAAGTGTAACCAAATCATCTTCCATTAAACTGATATAAACTTCTCCCTTACTAATTTCTTCGACAACAATATTATCTACAACTTTATGATTAAAAGCATACTGCTGGCAAAATCTGTAAAAGCCATCTAAAATCTCCTTTGGAAAATAAGTGTTTTTTGGGAAAATAATTTTCAAAGTATTGTATTTTGATAGCGGCGTCAAAGCTTGTTCCAAAGCGTTGTAAATATCCTGGGCAAAATTCTCGTAAACAGCTGCGTATTCCCCAGTAATTCCCGGTAGAAGCTTGTCCAAAATCACCAATTTCTCCCTCGGAATTGCATTGATAATATCTTGTGCTTTTTCATCTCCTTCATTAAAATGAGGAATGATTACATAATGTGTGTAACCTTCTTTTTTGTTATTCAACAAACTTTTAAAGAGCGAGAAATCGTTATTGTATATATATAAATCTATCGCTGCCTTTTCGCCGATGGCTTTGGTAAAGGAATCGTAAATAATTTTTTTATGTGTACTTAGCTTATTAAATAGCAGACATATTTTAAGTTCTCTCGAAAAATCGGTGTTGATAACGAAGTAGCCTTTGCCCGGAATTGATTCGATTACGTTAAGTTTTCTTAACCGACGGTAACCTTTTTCAGCCGTATCCCTTGATATTTCCAAAACGAAACTCAGCTCATTTATCGAGGGCAACATACTTCCGTTTTGAATTTTTCCGGTTTCAATTGCGTATAAAATCGTGTTTACCAGCTGCTTATATTTCGGTGTAGCAGAATATTCATCGATTACAATGTGGCTTATTAAATCTTCGGATTTCAAAACTATAGATTTTTTTGTCCAAATATAACAAAACACATTTCTTATTAGCATGACAGTACATAACAGTTAAGTATATTTCAATTTATACATTCGAAAACCAAATATAAAACCAATAATATGCAAGCAATTTTAGGCGTAATTTTTCATTTTATCGGCGGTTTTGCCTCCGGGAGTTTTTACATTCCTTATAAAAAAGTTAAAGGTTGGGCCTGGGAAAGTTATTGGATTGTTGGTGGTATATTTTCATGGTTAATTGTTCCGCCATTAGCCGCATTCTTAACAATTCCAAATTTTACAGCAATCATTAGCAGTACAAGCGGAAGCATTTTAATGCTTACCTACTTCTTTGGTATTCTTTGGGGTATTGGTGGTTTAACTTATGGCTTAGGTGTTCGTTATTTAGGCGTTTCATTAGGTAGCAGCATTATCCTTGGTCTTTGTATGGTGCTTGGCTCAATTCTGCCATCAATTTATTTCGATTTTTTCCCTCAGGCAGGTAAAGATACTTTTACCATGTTTATCGAAACAGGCTGGGGAAGGATGGTTTTATTGGGCCTTTTAGTTTGTGTTTTGGGCATCGTTATCTGTGGCAAAGCAGGTATGATGAAAGAAAAAGAAATTAAAGCCGACGTTACCGACCCGCATGGAATGGAGGTTAAAACCGAATATAAATTTGGTTTAGGCTTGTTTGTAGGAATCGTTTCAGGTGTTTTAAGTGCATGTTTTAATTTTGGTATCGAAGCCGGGAAACCAATGGCCGATGCCGCCAATGCTATCTGGAAAGCGGCAAATCCATCAGAAACAGGAAATTTTCTTTTTCAGAATAACGTAACCTATGTGGTTGTGCTTTGGGGCGGCCTCACAACGAACTTTATCTGGTGTATGGTTTTAAATGCCCGCAATAAAACATTCGGCGATTACACCAAAGCAAGCACCCCGTTGCTTAGAAACTACATCTTTTCTGCCCTTGCAGGCACAACCTGGTTCTTACAGTTTTTCTTCTACGGCATGGGCGAAAGCAAAATGGGTAACGGTGCCAGCTCGTGGATTTTACACATGGCTTTTATAATCTTAATCGCAAATGTTTGGGGCTTGGTTTTAAAAGAGTGGAAGGGTGTATCAAAAAAAACATTAGCAACCGTATTGGTTGGTATTTTAACCATCATCGTATCGGTACTTATTGTAGGGTATGGCAATTCAATTAAATAATTTTTAAAAAGTAAAATATTAAATATAGATGTCTGTTAAAGAAACAAATTATAAGTACGTAAGCTACTTATGGGATGAAGAAGCGGCTGCAAAATTAGCCGGAGATGAAGTTGCCTTGTTAATCTATCGCTCTAACTTATTGGGTGCAGATTTACGATTGACTAATTATGGCGGTGGCAACACGTCATGTAAATTATTAGAAAAAGACCCGTTAACAGGATCAGAAACTGAGGTAATGTGGGTTAAAGGTTCGGGGGGCGATTTAGGTACATTAAAGAAAAGCGGATTGGCTGCCCTTTATGTTGACAGACTTAGAAGCTTAAAGAATATTTATCGCGGTGTAGAGCATGAGGATGAAATGGTTGAATTGTTTAATCACTGTATTTTTGATTTAAGCTCTAAAGCGCCATCAATTGATACACCTCTGCACGGGTTTTTACCATTTGCACATATAGACCATTTGCATCCCGATGCAGCGATTGCAATTGCGGCTGCAAAAGATGGAAAAAAAATAACTGAAGAATTATTCGGCGGTACAATCGGATGGGTTGAATGGAAAAAACCCGGTTTCGAACTAGGCTTAACTTTGAAAAAATGCCTTGATGAAAATCCGGGTATTCGCGGAATTATGTTAGGTTCGCACGGTTTATTTACCTGGGGCGATACCGCTTACGAAAGTTACATCAATACGTTAGATGTTATCGAAATCTGTTCGGAATACCTTGCGAATAACTACGGCAAAAAAGGCCCTGTTTTCGGCGGGCAAAAAATAGAAAGTGCCGAAGCTGATAAACGTAAAAAACAAGCAGCTGCTTTAGCACCTGTTCTACGTGGGTTATGTTCTTCAAAACAACACATGATTGGTCATTTTGCCGATGATGCCCGTGTTTTAGAATTCATTAACTCAAATGATTTATCCCGTTTGGCACCGATGGGCACCAGTTGTCCTGATCACTTTTTAAGAACGAAAATCAGTCCGCTGGTTTTAACCTTAACGGCAGATGCAGATTTATCTGATACAAAAGCTTTAAAAGAAACTCTGGAGCCTGCTTTCGAAGCTTACAGAGCAATGTACACTGATTATTATGAAACTTGCAAACATCCAAATAGTCCTGCAATACGCGATACAAATCCGGTAGTGATTTTATATCCCGGCATAGGAATGTTCACTTTTTCTAAAGATAAACAAACCGCCCGGGTTGCTGCAGAATTCTACATCAATGCAATTAATGTGATGAAAGGTGCTGAAGCGATTTCTGAATACACTTCTTTACCACATCAGGAAGCTTTTAATATTGAGTATTGGTTATTGGAAGAAGCAAAACTTCAGCGCATGCCAAAACCGAAACCATTAACCGGTAAAATTGCTTTAATTACAGGCAGTGCGGGTGGAATTGGAAAAGCAATCGCAAAGAAATTTGTTGCCGAAGGTGGTGTAGTGATTTTGAATGACATGAACGCCGAACGTTTAGAAGCCGCTGGACAGGAATTCGCTACACAGTTTGGTAAAGATTCTTACAGCACTGCAATTTTAAATGTAACCAGTCAGGCTGATATTAATGCTGCTTTCGATTCGGCTGCATTGGCTTTTGGCGGTATCGATATTGTGATTAATAACGCAGGCTTATCAATCTCAAAAACAATTGGCGACCATACCGAGCAAGATTGGGATTTACTATACGATGTTTTGGTAAAAGGTCAGTTTTTTATCACGCAGGCTGCAACAAAAACGATGCAAAAGCAAGGTATTGGCGGCGATATTATTAATATTGTAAGTAAGAATGCATTAGTTAGCGGTCCGAATAATGCAGGTTATGGCAGTGCAAAAGCGGCTCAGTTACATTTAAGCAGGTTAAACGCTGCAGAGCTTGGCGCAGATAATATTCGTGTCAATGTTGTAAATCCCGATGCGGTAATTAGCGATAGCAATATCTGGGCAGGTGGCTGGGCAGAAGGCAGGGCTAAAGCTTATGGTGTAACCGTTGCAGAATTGCCTGCTTATTATGCAAAACGTACATTATTAAACCAAATTATTTTACCTGATGATATCGCGAATGCATGTTTTGCTTTCGTTGGGGGCTTGTTGCAAAAATCCACAGGTAACGTTTTAAATGTTGATGGTGGTGTTGCAATGGCATTTGTACGATAATTAAGATAGTTTTAGTAAGTTGTTTCAAAATGGCCCGTAGCTCATTGCGGGCCGAAATAACTTTCTGTTATCCTCGTGGTTTTCACGAAAAAGAATAAAGAAATACCTAACCGCAGTTTGTTTTACAAACTGTTTTAACCGAATAGATTGATGAATATCGAGCAGAACCAAATAGAAAAACATAACGACTCTCTTTTAACTTCGCATCAGCGTAAGCTTAATTTTTTGAAAGAAGAATGGGCACACATTGATTTAGAAAGCGTAATTCAAAAACTTGTCGATTTTCAAATTGCGATTCCAAGTTGGGCATTAGGTACCGGCGGAACTCGTTTTGGACGTTTTGCAATAACAGGTGGCGAGCCAAGAACAATCGAAGAAAAAATTGAAGATGTAGGTTTGCTTCATGCCTTAAATGGCGCAAGCGGAGCAATATCTTTGCATATTCCCTGGGATATTCCTCAAAATGCAGAAGCTTTAAAAAACCTCGCTTCAGGTTACGGGTTAAAATTCGATGCAATGAACTCGAATACCTTTCAAGATCAGGCAGGAAGCCCGCACAGTTATAAATTTGGTTCCTTACAAAATGTAAATAAAGACATCCGCAAACAGGCCATCGAACATAATATTGAAGTGATTAAACAAGGCGTTGCATTAGGTTCTGATGCATTAACTGTTTGGCTTGCAGATGGTTCATGTTTTCCGGGACAGTTAAATTTCCGCAATGCTTTCGAAAATACATTGGAAAGTTTACAGGAAATTTATGCCGCTTTACCTGAGGATTGGAAAATATTTGTAGAGTACAAAGCTTTCGAACCCAATTTTTATTCAACAACTGTTGGCGATTGGGGTCAATCATTGCTTTATGCTTCAAAACTTGGTAAAAAAGCATATACGCTGGTAGATTTAGGCCACCATTTGCCAAATGCAAACATCGAGCAAATTGTGGCTTTACTTTTAATGGAAGGTAAATTAGGCGGTTTTCACTTCAACGATTCTAAATATGGCGATGATGATTTAACAGCCGGAAGCATTAAGCCTTATCAACTTTTCTTAATTTTTAACGAGTTGGTAGAAGGGATGGATGCAAAAGGAATGAATCATGCTAAAGATTTAGGCTGGATGATTGATGCTTCCCATAACGTAAAAGACCCTTTAGAAGATTTATTACAATCTGTTGAGGCTATTATGATTGCTTATGCACAGGCTTTATTGGTAGATAGAAAAGCTTTAAATGCTGCTCAGGATAATAATGATGTTGCTAAAGCACAGGAGATTTTACAAAATACTTTCCGTAGCGATTTAAGAGCGCTGGTTGCCGAAGCCCGGCTTAGAGCTAACGCAGCTTTATCGCCGATTAATTTATACCGCGAGCTTAGCGTTCGCGAGAATTTAGTTAAAACCCGTGGCTTGGGTACAGTGGCAACAGGTTTATAATTAAGGAGGAAAAAATGCCAAAAACCGTTGCAGCGATATTTGATGTAGGGAAAACAAATAAAAAATTGTTTCTAATCGACGAAAATTACAACATCGTTTATGAGCGCTCGGCTCGTTTTGTAGAAACAAGAGATGAAGATGGCGAACCCTGTGAAAACCTGGAAAGCCTTCGTTCATCTGTTTTTGATTCCTTAAATCAGGTTATGCAGTTAAAGGAATACGATGTTAAAGCCATAAATTTTTCTACATATGGTGCAAGTTTCGTTTACCTTGATGAAAATGGCGAGCCACTAACACCGCTTTATAACTATCTTAAAGAATATCCCGAAGATTTAAAAAATGAATTTTATTCCAAATACGGCGGAGAGGCAAAAATTTCTTTAGAAACAGCTTCGCCAATTTTAGGAAGTTTAAATTCGGGTATGCAATTATATCGCCTGAAAAAAGAAAAACCTGAAGTTTTTTCGAAAGTTAAATATGCATTACACTTGCCGCAATATTTAAGTTATTTAATTTCGGGCAAAGCGGTTGCAGATATTACAAGTATTGGTTGCCACACTCAACTTTGGGATTTTGGTAAAAACGAGTACCATAAATGGGTTACTGAAGAAGGTTTAGAGCCAAAGTTTGGAACCTACACGCCTGCAGATTCTGTGTTAAATACAAAATTTGCAAACCGTAATTTTCAGGTTGGCGTTGGCTTACATGATAGTTCTGCCGCATTAATTCCTTATTTGGCAAATTTTTCAGTTCCATTTATACTACTTTCTACAGGAACCTGGTGCATCAGCTTAAATCCTTTTAACCAGAATGTTTTAACGGAGGAAGAACTTAAACAAGATTGCCTTTGCTACATGCACTTCAAAGGAAAAGCAGTAAAAGCTTCGAGAATTTTCGCTGGTTATGAACATGAAGTTCAACTAAAACGTATTGCTGAACATTTCGACAGGGCTGCGTATTTGTTTAAACATTTGCAGTTTAATCCCGGTATGATATTGAGATTGGCAAATAAAATTCCTGAAAATCAAATTTTACAAACAGCGTTTTCAGAGAAATCGGCTTTTGCTGAAAGAGATTTAAATATGTTTCAAACCGCTGAGGAAGCTTACCACCAACTGATTTTTGATTTGGTTAAACAGCAGATTTACTCGTTAAAACTAGTTTTAAATCAAGGTGTTAAGCGAATTTTTGTCGACGGTGGCTTTGGTAAAAACGCAATTTACATGCACTTACTTGCCACTTCAATTCCCGATATCGAGGTTTATGCATCCTCAGTTTCTCAGGCAACGGCAATTGGAACGGCTTTGGCTATTCACGATTCATGGAACCACAATCCGCCACCAAGCGATATCATTCAATTAAAATATTATTCTGCCATTCAACGCAGCATGCAATTCTAAAAATAAATACAAAATGAGCTGGAAATACAATGCCGACTATCCATCAATTGATGATTTAAGAAACAAAGCTAAATCCAAAATACCAAGATTTGCTTTCGAATACCTGGATGGTGGCTGCAATGAAGATGTGAATTTATTTCGTAATACTGCTGACATCAGGGCTTTGGAGTTGCTGCCGTTTTACATTAGAGATTTTAAAGAAACATCGTTAAAAAAAGAACTTTTTGGTCATACTTACGATGCGCCATTCGGAATTGCTCCAGTTGGTTTACAAGGATTAATTTGGCCGAATGCACCCGAAATATTGGCGAAAGCAGCTTTCGAGCATAACGTGCCATTTATTTTAAGTACCGTAAGTACTTCGTCAATTGAGCGTATTATGGAAATTACGCAAGGAAATGCATGGTACCAGTTGTATCATCCTGCCGAAAGCGTAATAAAAGATGATATAATCGATAGGGCAGAAGCTGCAGGTTGCAAAGTGCTCGTTATTCTTTGTGATGTTCCGAGTTTTGGATTTCGTCCGCGGGATATTCGTAATGGCTTGGCCATGCCTCCGAAAATGTCGGTGAGAAATATGCTTCAAATTTGTGGCCGACCGGAATGGGCGCTGAGAACACTTTTTCATGGCCAACCAGCTTTTGAAACCATGAAACCATATATGCCAAAAGGCTTAAACATGAAGCAATTAGGGCTTTATATGAACAAGACTTTTTCGGGCAGACTGAATGCGGAGAGAATTTCGGCAATTCGCGATAAGTGGAAAGGAAAATTGGTTTTAAAAGGTGTGGCAACTGAAGAAGATGCGCAGATGGCGGTTGAGTTAGGTTTGGATGGTATTATTGTTTCCAACCATGGTGGCAGGCAATTGGATGCGGGCCAGTCTTCAATTAAGCCTTTAATACAGATTGCTCCAAAATTTAAAGATAAATTAACGGTAATGATGGACAGTGGGGTTCGTTCCGGTCCTGATATTGCCAGAAGCATTGCTGCAGGGGCAGATTTTACTTTCCTCGGCCGTACTTTTATGTATGGCGTTGGTGCTTTAGGAAACGAAGGTGGTAACCATACAATCGGAATGCTTAAAACACAACTGAAACAGGTTATGGATCAGGTTGGCTGCGAAAGGGTAGAAGACTTGCAGCAGCATCTTTTTTCCTAATCTGATAAAATATTAATAAGAGGGGATGCACAATTTATAAATCCCCCCCTTATTTTCTTGATTAATTACTTAGCCAACAAACTATTTATTTCCGCATTGAACTCTTTTACAAATTCATCGTAGTATTTTCCGGTCGCCGGACCATTATACCCAGTGTGTATTTGAGCAACATTTCCGGTTTTATCTATAATAATTGTTGTCGGGAATGATAGAAATGAATTTAGTGCGGGTAGCGATTCTGCAACAGCCTGTTTATCCGCTTTGCCTGCAATAACCTGGTCGTATTCAATTCCAAATCGATTTCTGAAATTGGTAAGTGCCTTTTTAACGTAATCGGCATCAGTCTGTCTTTCATAGTGCAACGCAATTACTTCCACGCCGCGTTTCTTATTTTCTTTGTACCATGGCGCAATAAATCCTGCTTCATCAATACAATTCGGGCACCAACTACCCGTAATTGTTAATACGACAACTTTATTTTTATACTTATCATCTTTTAGCGAAACTTTTTTTCCATTCACATCAGGGAAGGAGAAATCGAGGGTTTTGTAACCATCCTTTAAATAAGTAAGTTTATATGCATCAGGTAAAGCGGCATCTTTGTTTTTAACACCTGTAAAAGGCTGGGAACCTCTTGCACCTAAAATTTCACCAATTAAAGTGCCATCCTTGTTAAATTTTCCTTTGTAATATGAAGGTGATGAACCTATAAAGCTCGAAAGTTGGAATTCGTTTCCTTCAACAACGCCCTCAAGGTAGCGCGAATCTCCTGTTATACGTAAAAATGTTCCTGTAATTTTATTGCCGGTTTGCTTAAATAAGCCAACGGTTTTTTCTTCTTTTCCATCAGGAGATTTAAAAACCACATCATAACTTCCTGAAAAATCTGCAATCGCGGCCTTTCCGTTTGTGTCGAAACGGTAATTTTTTCTCTCTGCAGAAATCACCGTTGCCCTCCCTGAGCCATTTTGTTTTCTTAAACTTCCATTCAGCGTATTATCGTTTATTCCCAGGGCCAGCTCATTATCAAACTGGTCTAAATTAACGAAAACCGAATCTGCTGTCTGTTTAACCGGCCCACCTTCGAAGCGCTCTTCCGCATTGCGGAAGTATAATTTCTTAATGCCCGCCTTATCAACGATTTCAAAATTGAAAGGTATTTCCAAACCTTCTTTTATTTTAAAAACGCCTCGCCAGTTACCGTCTGCCACAAAAGCGGAGGGTTCTGACCTGTTTTTCTCAATTTTTTTTGTTTCTGCAGCTGCCAAACTTGTTTGCGAATATGCAGATGAAGAATTAATTACTGCGATTACTATTGCTATATACAATGGTTTTTTATTCATTCGGGATGTTTAATCTACTAAATTAGTCGACAAATATACCGATGTATTTTACAAAGAAAAAATATTCTTAAAAAAAACTATAAAAACTATAGAGTATATGTAATTAATTATATCTTTGCCGCAGTTATTTTAAAATTACTTATCAAGAAAGGTGGAGGGAATGGCCCTTTGAAGCCTTAGCAACCGTCTGTTAAAGCAGAAATGGTGCTAATTCCATCCGGCAGGAATGTCGGGTAGTTAAGTCAGTCTAATGCTTTTCCTACGATTATTATGGGGCAATCTGATTTAAGAGGTGCTTTCCTTCCGGAAGCTTTTCTGATAAGTTGTTTTCACAAAAAATCATTCAAATGGAAAAAACAAACGAGCAAAATCACAACAATTTTATTTCTTTATTTACCATCGGCCATTTCCGAATGTGTAACTCCTGTTAACGCTAAGGTGTTTTTCAGGCTCTTTTCGGGCGTACAATCTTAAATTTCTATTGCTGAAAAAAAAGGGGGTTTTCACCACCGTGGAATTGCTATGCCCAAATTTTACTCTTTAACTAATCATTAATTAAAATTTATGTTTAAAAAAATTAAACTGCCGATTGCAATACTTCTGCTGTTCCTTACACAGAAGTTGTCGGCACAAAATTCAATCGTAACAGGTACGGTTAAGTCGGCCGACGGGGAAAGTATTCCTGGTGCGTCTATTTTAGTAAAGGAAACTAAGCAGGTTGTTGCAACGGATGCGAAAGGTGCTTTCTCTATTAGTGTAGCTGATAAAAATACGCTTGTTTTCTCTTATATCGGCTTTCAAACTCAGGAAGTTCTGGTTAATAAAAATGCAGGTTCGCTTGCGATAACGCTTCAGGCAAGTGAAAATGCTTTAGACGAAGTTGTAGTGACGGCGCTTGGTATTTCACGACAGAAAAAATCTTTAGGTTATGCTGTGCAGGAACTAAAAGGTGAGGATTTAGCCGAAGCCAAAGAATCAAACCTTGTAAATGCTTTGGCCGGAAAAGTTGCCGGTGTTCGGGTTACCAATAGTCAGGGAGATATGGGTTCATCACGAGTTGTAATTCGAGGCGAAACATCTATTTCGGGCAATAACCAACCTTTATTTGTAGTGGATGGCGTTCCGGTTGATAATTCTCAACTCAATTCGGGTGGTGCCAGAGACTATGCAAATGCCATTTCTGATATCAATGCAGATAACATTGAATCGATTAGTGTACTCAAAGGGCCAAATGCGGCGGCACTTTATGGTTCCAGAGCTGCTGCTGGCGTAATTATAATCAAAACTAAAACTGGTAAATCGAAAAAAGGCGTTGGAATTACGCTTAACTCAAATGCTGTTATCGAAACTATTGCAACGCTGCCGGTTTATCAAAATGCTTTCGGACAAGGATCTGAGGGTAAATTTAGCTACGTTGATGGAAAGGGTGGAGGTATAAATGATGGCGTTGATGAAAGTTGGGGACCGAAGCTTAATGGCCAGTTAATTCCTCAATTTTATTCTAAAGGTGTTGCCGTTCCGTTTATTGCCCATCCTGATAATGTTCGCGATTTCTTTCAAACGGGATACACTTTAAATAACGGCATCGCGATAGCTGATGCTTCAGAAAAATTTGATTACCGCTTATCGTACAATAACCTCAAACAGGTTGGTGTAATCCCGAATTCTGGTCAGGGGAAAAATAATTTCTCATTGAATACTACATTGAAGCTCACGCCGAAATTAAGCATTACGGCCAATGCGAATTACAGTAAACTTTCTTCTGATAATTTGCCCGGAACAGGTGGCTCGAGATCTACAAGCACCATGTTGCAGTTTACATGGTTTGGTCGACAGGTCGATATAAACCAATTGAAAAATTACCTGGATGAGAATGGTAACACATTCAACTGGAATAATAGTTACTACAGCAATCCGTATTGGGTTGCGTATGAAAATACAGTTTCTCAAAATCGCAATCGCCTAATCGGAAGCCTTGGCTTAAATTATAAAATTATCGACGGACTGGAATTTAACTTCCGTTCGGGAACAGATTATTATAACGACAGGAGGAAAATCAGAGTTGCTTATGGTACCAACGGAACGCCATTCGGTTCTTACACAGAAAATGGTTTTACGGTAAATGAGAATAACACCGATGCGACTCTAAATTTAAATAAACAATTAAGTTCTGATTTTAGCTTAGAAGGTTTGTTGGGAAGCAACATTCGCTCACGCTATATTGAGCAGAATGACCAAAGTGCGCCAAGATTGGCGGTTGCAGGTTTATATTCCCTTAGCAATTCCAGAGATCCGTTAATTTCTTCAAATAACTACAGCAAACTTAAATCCTACAGCGTTTATGCTTCGGCACAAGTTGGTTTTAGAAACTATCTTTTCGCCAACATAACGGCTCGTAACGATTGGTCATCAACACTTGCAGCACAAAACCGTTCTTATTTTTATCCATCATTTAATGGAAGTTTAGTTTTAACAGAAGCTTTCGATATTAAAGGAAATTTCCTTGATTATGCCAAAATTCGCGGTGGCTGGTCTAAAGTTGGTAAAGATGCCGACCCTTATCGTTCAGTAAATACCTATGTTTTCGGAGCGCCATTTGGTTCGAGTCCGCAGTTAACAACTTCGGCAACAGATTTAAACCCAAATTTAAAGCCTGAAACAACTACATCATCTGAACTTGGCGCAGAAGCTGTTTTCTTCAAAAAAAGAGTGCGGTTAGATTTGAGTTTGTATAACACGAATAGTTACGACCAGATTTTAAGTGTTGATGTGAGCCCTTCCACAGGTTTTCGCTCAAAACTTTTAAATGCAGGAAAAATTAACAATAAAGGTATCGAAGTTCAACTGGGTTTGACACCTCTTAAAAAACAATTTACCTGGGATATTGATGTAAACTATGCGGCAAACAGAAGTAAGGTTGTGGCGTTAGATGATGCAGGTTTATTGCAGAATTATGTAATTGCCTCAAATTCTGCTCAGGTTATTGCAGCAGTTGGCCAACCTTACGGAACGCTTTACGGTAACGCCTATTTAAGAGATGCAAGTGGAAGTATTGTTGTAAATACTACTGGAGCGCCGCAAACCGACCCGACTAAAAAAGTTTTAGGTAAATATACACCCGATTGGATAGGAGGAATTTACAATACCTTCAGTTACAAAGGTTTTAGTTTAGGTGTTCTGGTTGATGCAAGTTTTGGCGGTTCAATTTACAATGGAACTTACTCAACCGGAACTTACACAGGTGTTTTGGCTTCAACTTTACCGGGAAGAGCAGCTGAATATGGAGGCATTTCATACTATTATCCGGGCAATGTTAAAGCAAACGGAACAGTTAGGGTTACGGGAACTGCGCCTGCAGGTGTTACGGTTTATGATGACGGGATAATTTTTGATGGCGTAACTGCCGATGGCAAGAAAAACGAAAAAATATTGCCTGCGCAGCAATATTATAAATCTTTTAGAACGATTGATGAAGCTAACATTTTTGATGCTTCTTATGTAAAACTTCGTGAAGTGAAATTGAGTTACAACCTGCCTTCAAAATGGCTTAAGCCTTTGAGTTTACAAGGTGTTTCTGTTTCTCTTGTTGGCCGAAACCTTTGGATTATCCACAGAAATGTTAAAGATATTGACCCTGAAGTTGCATTTAATACAGGTAACGGACAAGGTTTAGAGAGTCTTTCAAACCCGACGACACGCAGTTATGGACTTAACCTGAACATTAAATTTTAATCTTCCAAAACATGAAAAATTATAAACTATATATACTTGCAATATTCGCTTTTTCAATTTCTTCTTGCACTAAGGAACTGGATGAGGTAAATATCAATCCAAATGCAACAGAAAACGCCCAGCCCGATTATTTGCTTACCGGTGCTATAAAAAACACTGCTGATGCTTATTGGAGCACAGCAAATACAATGAATTCCAGTTTGCTGTTCGTTCAGCACTGGTCTAAAATTCAATATACCGAAGAAGATAGATTTATTTATTCTAACAGTAGTTTTACCTCGCTTTGGTCTACAGGCTATTCGCAAAGTATTACCGCTTTTAATAAAATCATTGATTTGGGCAATGCACAGGCAAATCCAAATTACAAAGGCGTTGCGCTGGTTTTACGCTCTTGGGTATTTTTGTTGCTAACAGATGCTTACGGTGATGTCCCGTATTCGCAGGCAGGAAAAATAAATGAATTTATTACACCGGCATACGATAAGCAAAAGGATGTTTATTTCGGTTTACTGGATGATTTAAAAACAGCAAAAAATACTTTAGATCCATCTGGAAAAGCCATCGCTGGTGATGTAATTTACAATGGAAATATTACCCGATGGAAAAAATTCGCCAATTCTTTAAGACTTCGGATTGCTTTGAGAATTGCAGATAAAGAAGTTGCTAAAGCCAAATCAGTTTTAGATGAAATTAAAGCAGATGGCGATTTGTTCATAGGTGATAACACCGATAATGCGCAATTGAATTATTTAACATCACCACAGCAAAACCCCGTGAGTGCATTATTTGAAACCAGAGATGATTACCGTATTAGTAAAACGATTGTAGATAAACTGTTTGCGCTTAACGACCCAAGATTACCAATTTATGCAAGTAAAACACAAACCGCTACGCCCGAAGAATATATCGGTGTCCCGAACGGTTTAACAAATTCAGAAGCCAGTATTTTAGGTTTCGCAAAAACATCAAAGCCTGGTGCATACTTTTTGTTGCCACAAGCACCGGCCGTAATTTTCAGCTATTCGGAATTACTTTTTGATAGGGCAGAAGCAGCAGCAAGAGGCTTTACAACTGAAAATGCTGCTGATTTGTATCAGCAGGCCATCAAAGCATCGCTAAAACAATATAATATCTCTGATGCTGCGGCTTCAACTTACGCCCAACAGGCTGCAGTACAATTTGATGCGACTAATTATAAAAAATCCATCGGTGAGCAAAAGTGGATAGCACTTTTCGGCCAGGGTTTAGAGGCCTGGGCAGAGCGCAGAAGATTGGATTACCCTCAGTTAAGTGCTTCGGTTAATACGGTGTTGAACGGACAAATCCCCGTTCGTTTTATTTATCCCGGAACGGAACAATCTTTAAATGGCACAAGTTATAAAAATGCAGTTTCCAGTCAGGGTGCAGATTTATTAACCACAAAACTTTGGTTCGATGCTTTTTAAAATCCTTTTGATTTCCTGATAATTTAAAACCTTTAAGCAATTGCTTAAAGGTTTTTTGTTTTAGAAAAGTTCGCTTGTTCCAAGATAACCATTAACGGATTTTAAAATTTCGCCCCCTATTTCAACAGCATTCCCAATGCCGACACCCTTTATTGCTGCAAGTTGATCGGTTGTTTTAGGTAATTTGGTCGCAATTAAAAGAATTGCCTGTTCGGAAAGTACATTGTGCTCCGGAACATTTCTTTGCTCGCTGATGATTTTCCTTATCCTTAGTAGTTCATTAAACAACTTAATGTTGGAAATCTCTTTGGCTTCGATAACAATTTTCGGTTTCCTGCCGGTTTGAACGGGTTCATATTTACCACCCGCTTTATGGTATGCTTTTGTATATTCGCTGATGTTAAATTCTCCCCAGTTTAATTTTAGTAAAGCTAATTTCAAGGTTAAATCATTTATTAAATCACTTATTCTGTTCAATATTTTTTCTGCCTTTTCATCGATGTAAACATTCAGTTCGTTAAATTTATCTGCTTCAGTTAACACCATTTCAAGTTTCGGAATAAAGTATTTTGAAGCCTTAATCAGCCTATCGATAAAATAAACTTCATCTTTAACAGTTTTGGTTTTCGATAAACCCGTAAGTTCTTTTTTTATAAATTTTCCCGAAATGCCAATAATATCTTCCTCTAAAACTTTAGTTATTTTATTAACGATATCGTGAAAAGCTGTATTTCCAGGGTTATTTCCGAAACTCGATTTCTTTAACATCATCCAGTTTTTATGAATTGCTGTGAAATCGAGTAAATCCAAAACTAAAATCCATTCGTAGTTTTTCGATGCGTTTTCTAAAGCTGCAGCATCTGGTTTCGAAACAATTGCTTCTCTCGTAAATTTTATCACACGTTCATCTGTAATTACGTTATCTGCAGTAATTGGCGATTTTAAAATTAAACCTTCCAGGCTCCTGCATCGACTTAGCGCAACGTATGCTTGCCCGTGCGTAAAGGAAGAACTTACATCCACAATTGCCTTATCAAACGTTAACCCTTGACTTTTATGTACCGTTATCGCCCAGGCAAGCTTAAAAGGATATTGTGAAAACGAACCCGTGTTTAACTCTGTAATTTTATTATCAGCAGGGTTTAAATTATATTTAATATTTTGCCATTCTTCCCGTTCAACTTCTAAATCAGTATGTTCGTCGTTAAATTTTACCTTTATTCCATCGTTTCTAATCTCAGTGATGACAGCTGCTTTTCCATTATAATAAAGTTTTTTGCCCGATGAGTCGTTTTTTAAAAACATAACTCTTGCACCAACTTTTAATTCCAGAACCTCATCAACAGGATAAGCATCCTTTGGGAAATCGCCTGTTATTTTAGCGCTAAAATGATGGATTTCTCCCTCCAATTTTTCTAAATATTCTTGATTAATTTGTGTAACCAGGTTATTGTGAGTGGTTAAAGTAATATATTCTTCTTTCTGAATTTCCTCCAAATTGATATCGTTTCGCTTATTTAGTTCGAGAAGTAAATTATGCGGGAGATTGTTTTCCCGTATTCCATTTAAAATTTCAAGGAAGGTTGGGTCTGATTGCCGATAAACTTTATCGAGCTGGAAAGTGGTGAGTGGATTTGACCGGATAACCAAACTATCGAAAAAGTACGGACTGTTGTAATATGCCTTCAAAATGTGCCACGCATCATGTGCAATTGGCGAGAGTTGATATAAATCTCCAATCATTAAAACCTGTACGCCACCAAAAGGCAACTGCGATGATTTTACGTTTTTTAGTGTAGTATCAATAAAATCTAAAATATCTGCCCGAACCATACTTATCTCATCAATAATTAAAAGCTCAAGGCATTTTATTAACTTAATTTTTTCTGATGAATACTTAACCGGTTCGGCCGAACCATTTGGAATAAGTGGACCAAATGGAATCTGAAAAAAGGAGTGGAGAGTAACACCACCAGCATTTATTGCAGCCACAGCTGTTGGGGCAACTACAGCATAATTTTTTTTCGTTGTTTCTCTTATGTGTTTAAGTAAAGTTGTTTTACCTGTCCCCGCTTTTCCGGTTAGAAAAATTGACTGATTTGTAGATTTTAAAAAATCGAGAATAAGCTGATGTTCGTGAGCCAATGTTTGTTGTTTAAGAAAGTAAAACATCCTAAAAGGATTTTCCCAAAAATACGATGATTTCTTAAATGATACTAAAAATGTTAGTATCTTATTCTACCACCAGCTTAAAGGAAATTCAATTTCATCAACAGAACTTGCGATTAAATCAGGTTTGAATGCGTAATGGCTCAATCTATCTTTTGTAGAGATGCCCGAAAGAACAAGAATAGTTTTGTAACCCATTTGTACGCCGCCTTGAATATCGGTTTCCATGGTGTCGCCAATTACAGTAGTTTCTGAAGTTTCAAGACCTAAAAACTTTCTGGCCGATCGCATCATAACCGGGCTAGGTTTGCCGGTAACAAAGGCTTTCCTTCCAGTGGCTTCCTCAATCATGGCTGTTGTAGCGGCAATACCTAAATTGTTCCAGCCTGGTTTTTTTGGAGATGGGTCGCGATTTGTCGTAATAAACTTGGCGCCTGCTAAAATCATGTCAACAGCACGTTGAACCATTTCTAAAGTGAAGTTTCTGCCTTCGCCCAATACAACAAATTCTGGGTCTGTGTTTACTAAAGTAATTCCATTTTCGTGCAGGCTACTGAGCAAACCGCCTTCGCCTAAAACATAAGCCGTACCATTCAGACTCTGATCACTCAGAAATTTCCCTGTAGCCATTGCACTGGTGTAAACGTGTTTATCTTCTACCTTTATGCCTAAACCTTTTAATTTACGGCGTACTTCCAGGCTCGTCCTTTGGCTGTTATTAGTCATAAAGGCAAAGGGAATATCCTGTTTTAGAAGATTGTTTATAAATTTATCAGCGCCGAAGATAAGTTCTTCCCCACTGTAAACTACGCCGTCCATATCAATTAAAAGTCCCTGTTTCATATAAAAAAGCTAAATAACGGTAGACCCAAATATAGGATTTATATAATCGTTATTTATACACTTATTAATATGAAATGGTTAAATGTCTTTCCGTGAGGAAGGAAAAAATTACTCGCTGTATTTTCTTTTAACGGCGTAAGATTGGTACCACAAATAAAATACCCAAACTAATAGCACAGTGCTGTAAATCAGTTCAGGTTCGTAATAATCAGAACCTATAAGTATAATAACTGTGGAAATCAAAACCGTCAGAAAGAGATAGAAAAAATTTTTCATAACTTGCTGATTTAGTGGTTTCTGTTGATGTAAATATACTATAAATCTGATAGTTATACAAATTTCAGCTGCAATTGTCTTAATTTTTATTTTTTTTCTCAGAAATAATAAGTTTTATTTCGAATATGATAAGTTATATAATAATTGTATGATTATTTTGATAAATTTTGTATCCCGTAACTTAGTATAGGTTAGTGTTTAAGTTTTTTGATAAGCTTTTATATCGTAAAGTTTATAAGCTACTTCAAAACTAGATTCTACCCATCTTTTTAAGCATATTAAAGTGCGAACGTAAAGCTAAAGTGAATGTTTTGTTTTCATTATACACAATTCCATGCTCCAAAGCAGTGGTTTTAACAATTTTAGAAATCCATCCATAGTGGATGTGGCAAATCTTAGGGAATAAATGATGCTCGATTTGCCGGTTTAATCCGCCAAGAAAAAATGCTGAGAATTTACAATTTGTTGCAAAGTTAGCTGTAGTATTCATTTGATGTTCTGCCCAGGCTTCCTGCATATTTCCACCTTCATCGGGCAGAGGAAAATCAGTGCCTTCCACAACATGTGCAAGCTGAAATACCAAACCCATTGTAAAGCCTTGGGCAAGGTGTAAAATTAAGAAGCCAATAATGACCTGATACCACTGAATTTCCATTATAAGCATTGGTACTGCCAAAAACAAAAAGTAATAAAGGGCTTTATAAAAGAATAGGTTAAAGTATTCTATTTTGGGATGTTTGTTGGTGTGACTTCCTACCGCAATCTGAAAAAACTTTTTGTAATCTTTTCTAAAAACCCATGAAAGGGATGCGATGCCATATAATGGAAAAGCATACCACTGCTGATAACGATGGAAACCTTTCAATTCATCCGATTCGGATATTCTTATCAAGCCTGGCGCAACTTCAATATCTTCATCGTGCCCGGCTATATTGGTATACGTATGGTGAACCACATTATGCGTTATATTCCAAACGTATGGATTAGCGCCCAGAAAATTGAAAAGAAAACTTAAGGACCGGTTAACACCTTTCGATTTAGAGAAAGAACCGTGTATAGCATCATGGCAGACATTAAAACCAACGAAAGCAGCCGTCATGCCCAACAGAATTGTTAGTGCAGTTAGCGATAGCAGATTTAACGGGATTAAGAGAATACCTACATACAGACAGAGGTAAGCAGCTAAAAAAATGCATGTTTTTAACCACATGCTAAAATTTGCATTAGGCGAAATCTGATTTTCTTTAATATGATTGTTTACTCTTTTACGTAGTTCCGAATAAAATGGACCAGCTGCTGCGCAGGGAAATTTTGCTTTTGATTTCATTGAAATATTGGGTTGAACAAATTTGTTTCACCACTATTTCATTTTTAAGCAGCTATGTAACTCATTAAATTATAAGGGAATTTCCCTTGCAGTTTTTTACGACTGCTAATATAGGTACGAAAAACCCTGTTTAATGGATTGGCATAAAATATATTTTTCGGTTTGATAGCCAGTTTTGGAAATAATAATTTTCGGCCTGTAACTGCATTCAAAAATTCTTTAAAAATAATTGATTATTAGTTCTTATTTAGACTAATTCTTGTTAATTTTGAGCGCTCGATAAAGCCGGGCCTAAACAATCTCATTACTATAAACAGAAAAATGAAAAAACTCTTATTCGCCATAGCATTGATGTGGACAATTTCTGTGCATGCACAAAAAAATACCCTGTTAGAATCTTCGTTTTGGCAAACCAAGCCAACAGTAGATGCTGTAAAATCAGAAATAGAAAATGGTGCTAATCCTTCACAATTAAATCAATCAAGCTTTGATCCTGTTGTTCTTGCAATTAATGCGGAGGCACCCTCAGAAACAATTAAGTTTTTATTGCAACAACCTGGTAATGATGTTAATAAATTAACCCATGATGGCCGTATTTATTTACATTGGGCCGCAAGTAGAGGAAATGCGGAGATTGTGGAATATTTAATTTCTAAAGGTTCTAACGTAACTATAAAAGATAGCCATGGTACAAGTCCTTTAATGTTTGCTGCGTCTGCAGGGCAACAGAACACAAAAGTTTACGATTTATTTATTGCTAAAGGGGCTAATTTAAAAACTGATTTAAGTGGAGCCGGAGCCAATGCATTGTTGGTTGCTATTGGAAATGATAAAGATTTAAAGCTTACCGAATATTTTATTTCTAAAGGGTTAGATTTAAAAAGCACCGATGCCGAAGGCCATAATGCTTTTGGTTACGCAGCAAGATCTGGCAACATAAATGTTTTGAAAGCACTTGTTGCAAAAGGTGTTCCGGTTGATAACGGCGCAATTCTTATGGCTAGTGAAGGTTCTCGAAGAGGTGCGGCACCTGTAGAAGTTTTTGAATATCTGGAAAGTCTTAAAATAAAACCCACGGCCATTACTAAAGATGGAAGAAACGTTTTGCACGCTCTTGTACGCAGAGCTGGTCAGAATGCCTTAGTTGAACATTTTATTACAGCAGGTGTTGATGTAAACCAGGCAGATGCCGAAGGTAATACCGTTTTAATGAACGCATCAATGTCTAACCGGGATACTGCTGCTTTTGCAATCATTTTACCAAAAGTGAAAAATATTAACCAGGCAAATGCTAAAGGTTTAACTGCACTTGCTATGGCTATAAACAGTAATTCTGCAGCTGTTGCAAATTTATTAATTTCGAAAGGCGCTAGTTTAAGTGCGGTTGATAAAGATGGTAATAACCTTGCCTATTATTTAATTCAATCCTATAGCCCTGAAACTGGTCGCCCGGCGCCAGGTGGTGCACCTTCAAGAGCACAAGATTTTGAACAAAAACTTGCTTTATTAAAAGCAAAAGGATTTGATGTTGCAACACCACAAAAAAATGGAAATACTTTATACCACCTGGCTGTAGCAAAAGGTGATATATCTTTGGTTAAACGTTTCCAGGATTTATCTATCGATGTAAATGCTAAAAATAAGGAAGGAATAACGCCTTTGCACAAGGCAGCAATGATTTCTAAAAATGATGCGATGTTAAAATACCTCTTATCAATTGGCGCTAAAAAAGACCCGAAAACAAGTTTCGATGAAAGTGCTTTCGACCTTGCAAGTGAAAATGAATCACTCAAAAAAGACAATGTTTCACTCAGTTTCTTAAAATAAATATGAATAATTTCTTAAAAATTTCTTTACTGGTATTATCTATCGCGTTTATAAAGCCGAACGTTGCAAATGCCCAGGCTGCAAAATATAAATGCATGATTCAAATGACGAACTATATGGGCGAGGGTGCCTACATAGTAATTTCTTTGATTGATGCTAAAGGACAGTACGAAAAAACACTTTACGTATTAGGCTCTGATAAAAAATGGTATAACAGTTTAAAAGAATGGCATAAATTTAATTCCAAGAAACCATCAAACATTAGTGCAATTACCGGCGCTTCATTAACCGGTGGCGATAGAGGTGTTTCAATTATCGATATCGATAAATCGAAAATTAATGCTGGTTATAAACTTCGTTTTGAAAGTGCTGTTGAAGATCAAAAATATAATGTTAAAGACCTTGAAATTCCATTAACGACTGAGGCTTTGGCTGCAAAAACAGATGGAACAGGATACATCAGATATGTGCGTTTTAGCCCTAATTAAATTTTATTTAGGACAATGACGAATCATTTTTGGAGATACAGCCACCTCGCACTGGCTGTATCTTCGTTTCTTTTCCTCTTACTGGCTTCGATTACCGGGGCAATATTATCTGCTGAGCCAATTGTTGATCGGTTAAAACCTTACGCAGCAAAAAATCTCGATGCCGTAAACTTAGCTCAAGCCATTCCAGTCTTACGTGAGAATTATCCTGGTATCACAAAAATTTCTGTAGAAAGTAACCAATTTGTTTTAATTGAGGGCACAGGTAAAACAGGAGATGATGTTAAAGCCTATGTAGAGCCTACAACAGGTAAGATAATTGGAAAGCCGGGTAAAAAAAATGAGTTTTTCCAATGGGTAACAAGTTTACACAGGTCGTTATTTTTGCATGAACTTGGTCGGATTTTTATTGGGATAACTGCTTTCTTGTTAATGCTGATTGCTATTTCCGGTATTTTACTAACCATAAAACGGCAACGTGGAATTAAACGTTTCCTGGCAAAAATACCTAACGATGGCTCAGCGCAATATTATCATACTGTTGGTGGTCGCCTATCATTAATTTTCATCCTTTTAATAGCAATTAGCGGAACATATTTATCACTAAATACTTTAGGGATTATTAAGCCTGTTAAAACAAATGTTGATGTAGATTTTAATGCGATTAAATCTGGTCCGCAGAAGAATATTAAGGATTTTGATTTGTTCAAAAACACAAGTTTATCAAACGTTCTAACGATAGAATTTCCTTTTTCAGAAGATGTTGAGGATTATTATACCTTAACCCTTAAGGATAAAGAATTAGCTGTAAACCAGGTTACCGGAGTTATTATTGCTGAAAGTAAATATCCGTTTTCGGCATTGGTTAGCAACATGAGTTTGAGTATTCATACGGGCCGTGGCAGTGCATTATGGGCCATTATTTTAGGGATAGCCTCTCTAAGTATTCTGTTTTTTATCTATTCGGGTTTCGTTATTACGTTTAAAAGAATATCGAGCCGCACAAAAAATAAATATAAGAAGGAAGAAAGTAATTATATATTATTGGTAGGTTCTGAAAACGGCACCACCAACCGGTATGCATCTGCTATTTTGAAACAGTTGATAAAACAAGGCAAAAAGGCATACATAACTTCAATGAATGATTATGCTATTTATCCTAAAGCACAACATTTTCTAATGCTCACCTCGACATATGGAATAGGAGAGCCGCCTGCAAATGCTAAAAAATTCCTTTCACTGATTGAAGAAAGACCACAGGACCATCCGATAACATATTCGGTATTGGGCTTCGGTTCCAGATCATATCTCGATTTTTGTAAATTCGCTTTTGATGTACACAATCATCTCTCTGCAAAAACCTGGGCAACACCTTTGATTGATGTTCATACCGTTAATGATAAATCGCCTGATGATTTACTTTTATGGCAGGAATCGTGGTCGCAAAAAGCAGATATTCAATTTGAGGATTTCTCTGGAATTGGTAGCGAAAAACCGAAACGTTTAAAAACTTTTTCGGTTATATCCAACACGAAATTTGGCGATACATTTTTAATCGAGCTGCAGGGACAAGGCAAACTCAAGGCGAAATCGGGCGATTTATTTGCCATTTATCCGGCTAACGATTATCGCGAAAGACTTTACTCCATTGGTGTTGTCGATAAAAAAATAAAACTGAGCGTTAAGCTTCATGAAAATGGTTTGGGCTCAGGTTTTCTTCATTCGCTAAAACCAACTGCTAAAATAAAAGCGAGGGTTGTTAAAAATAATCATTTCAATTTTCCCGAAAAATCAACCGCAGTAATTATGATTTCTAACGGAACAGGAATTGCGCCATTTTTGGGAATGGTAGATGAGAATAAGAACAACCTTTCCTGTTATTTATATTGCGGTTTCAAAAATACAACAGCTTTTGAGCCATTTAACGGATTTTTAAAAACAAAGCTTGCAGAAGCAAAATTAAGCAAATTGAGCATCGCCTACTCAAGGGAAGGCAATAGGCAATATGTTAGCGATTTGGTAAATATCGATTCAGATATGATTGCGAAAAAGTTGATTGATTCTTCGGTTATTATGATTTGTGGGTCACTTTCAATGCAAAAGGATGTACTAGTAATTTTGGAGCAAATCTGTTTGGAAAAAACAAAACACCCATTGTCTTTCTATCAATCGAGAAATCAAATTTTAACAGATTGCTATTAAATTATTTTGCATGCCTGGGTAACTTAATTTTAGCTAGCGCTGAATTGTTTTTTGAAACCAGAAATTCGCCCTTGTCGGTAACCATAAGATAACTGTATTCTGGGAATTTGCCAATTAGTTTTTTCCCTTCTTCAAAACCTAAAACCATTGTAGAGGTGCTTAAACCGTTGGCAACTTCAGCACTCGGCCCCATGATGGTAACGCTTATTAATCCTGTAGCGGGGTAACCTGTTGCCGGATTAATGATGTGAGCATACCGCTTTCCACCAAATTCTACAAACTTCCTGTAACTTCCGGAAGTTACAATAGCACTTTGTTTCATAGGTACAATCGCAAAAATAGTATCCTCCTTCATAGGGTTTGTGATTCCAATTTCCCAATTTTTACCACTCGGGTGCTTTCCCCAGGTACTCATATCGCCAGATGCATTAACAATACCAGCTTTTATACCTTTTGCCAGCATCATCTTTCTACATCTGTCTGCGGCATATCCTTCACCTAAAGCACCAAAACCTATTTTCATTCCTTTAAGCTTTAAAAATATTGTAGATTTCTCTTTATCAATAATGATATTTTGGTACCCAACCTTTTCTACCGATTTTTTAATAGCCTCCGCTGATGGCATTTCTTTCATAGAGCCATCAAATTTCCATATTTTATCCATTGCAGCAAAGCTGATATCAAATGCCCCGCTTGTCGTTTTCGATAAGTTAATGGCTCTTTCTGTTAGTAAAAGTAATTCCTCATCAACCTTAATGGGTTTAACTCCAGCGTTATCATTCACCATTGATACCTGAGAATTTGGTTTCCAGTCTGATATTAGATTTTCTATTCTCGAAATTTCAGCAATTACAGTATCAATGTTATTTTCTGCATTTTCTTTAGTGTTTGCAACAATGCTAATGTCGAATCTTCCACCCATTAAAATAGTTGTACGCTTCCTCAAAACCTGCGCATTCAGGTTTAAAGTAAGTAATACCAGGCATATCAATATAAAATATCTCACGAGTATAAATGGATGTTATAGATAGTTGAACGGCTTTAAAAGCCACAAAATTAATTAAAAAATTGCCTTAACTTTTTAGGCGTGTAAAATAAACGTAAAAATAACTTTCACTAAATATTAACATTTAAAAAACTGCTTTTCTCATTCATCATCTAATTCTAGAATAATAGACGGTTTTAAATCTGCCGAATTTGAAATAAATTTTCGGTTAGCTTTTGTGGAAAAATAATCGATTTTTGATTTTTTTAAGTTCACTTTACAGATAAAGCCGCCTGATGGACATTTTTTTACGATAAAAAGTGCTTTTTTAAAATATTTTTTTTTTGATTGACGAATAAAATAAAATTAAATCTGATTTTTTTTAAAACTATTAGCTATATCTTAAAATAACTGCATAATAATTGTGTTGATGGGTTTGATTTTTTATAACTCTCAATAATTAAGGATGTTAAATCAATGTTAAATTAATAGTTATGCACATTTTTCCTAATACAGATACTAGAATTATAGATTTCGATGGGGTTATTATTATAGTAATCGGCTTAAAGACCGATCCTAAATTATATAGAGTACTAATTGATGGTGTTTTTAGTGGTTATCTCGAAAACACTGATGAAATGTTGATTCCTACAAAGGGAAGTAATATCAGGCAAATATATATCGATCAGATTGCCAAATTAAGAAATACAGAGTATAGAAGGCTTAAATCAGTAGGCTAGTAGTTCTACTTCCAGGCGGAACATAGCGCAAGGTATTTCAGGTAATTTATGGCTTTTGTGAATAAGTTTTGATTATTGCTGGTGTTACAACTCAATGGCGGTCATACTCACTAAAGCAAAATAAGGAATATGGTTGGGCAAAACATTGCCACCTGATATTAAAATGACTGTGCTTGATCCATTTCCTCAAGCGCTAATGAAATGGTTTAAAGTGCTTAAACGGGTTCATGCAGTTTCTAATGAAGAAACCTGACAGAGATTTAGGCTTGCTTTGCCATTAAATACTGGTGATGATATTTGAAGAAGCCTTGCAATTTTAACCATTGAATATAACTTTAACACTATTTAACTGATTAAGATAAATCAAATATTAGCTATTTAACTATTTTTGGGCATGGTCGTAATGCTCAACAAAAGCTTCTTGTTATTATCTTTTTTTCTCCTTTTCGGCAAGCTGGATGCCAAGACCCAAATAATTCAAAAATCTGCGCAAAAAATAAAATCTTATAAAAATCTCAGTTATAGAGATATAGTATGTACCAAATTTAATTTTCAAGATGATTTTTCGGCGGATACCTTAAGTTCTAAGTTGCTGATCAAATCTAAAGAACCATTTGCAGAAGGCTGCTATCTTATAAAAGGCCGTTCTAATTCATATGCTTTTGATGGAAATAAATTAGTGAACCTAAAGTTAACCGATAGTACCTATACCGTAGAGAAAGAAAGCGTTGAGGGACAAAATACCCGTAGTCTGCTGTTTTGGGCAAATGATATGGAAAAATTGTCTAAAATGCCAGCAAGAAAAATCAATCAGCTTCGTGATACGTTAATTAATAACACTTACTACACGAATATCCTGATTACCGTCTCAGATACCATAATTGATAGCAAGCGCCAGTATCTTGCGACTAATTTCATTATTGATAAAAATAGTAACCTGCCAATACACATCATAAGAAAAATGCAGGGCAACGCAGGCGATGGTTCAAATTTCCAATTTTTAGAAACACATAGCTATAGTTATTATAGGTTTGATATAAAGGACTTTCCCGATTTGACCCTAGCCATAATCCCAGCTAATTTTAGGTTACCTCCAAAGAGCATACCAGTTGTCTTTCTGCCAAATGGAACACCTGCACCTTCTATCAAGGCTTTCGACCTATATGGAGAAGCTTTTAACCTGGAAAAATTAAAAGGAAAACCAGTATTGATCAATTTTAGTTTGATAGGTTGTCCGCATTGTGTTGGTGCCGCACAAATGCTCAATAGGCTGAATGAAAAATATAAGGAAAGTGGACTTGTGATCGTTAATATCTATCCATTAGACCAAAAGGATGCCATTATTAGATTTGACAGTAGGGAAAATGTAAAGACCCTAAGCCTCACTTCAGATAGGGCTGTACAGCGGGCTTACCCGTTTGATGGATATCCCTCCTTTTATCTCCTCGATAAAAATGGGTCGGTAGCTCAATCATATAAGGGATTTTACAAGGATTTGGAATTTGCACTAAATGAGAAGATTGATAGTATTGTTAAGTAGGTGGATAGACCAATTCATTCGATCTGTTTTTGGTAATTTAGTAAGACACACTAAATCAATGTTTTATGGTAAATAATATTACATGTGAGGTTGGATTAATCCACTCTGGTTTATCCAACATATATCTAAACTTCATAAAGTAATCATATCATTGGTTAGACCAGGACTTATACGGAAATCAAGAATTTGCTTCAGCCGGATGTAGGCAAATCTGGACCTTTTAAAATTTGATGTATGAACAGAACAAAGAATGCCTGGAATAGGCGAAATTTTATTTATGCCCTTGGAGGTGCGGGATTAGCCTGGGCTTTAAATCCGCTGGATTTATTCGCCATGGAAGATCTTGACCCCCGTGTGGCTGCAATTGTTGCAAAAAGCATCGGCATAGATACCCACAATCATATCGAGGTGCCCTTGATTTCTTCCGAGCTTCCAGGCCCGAGTATTGACCTGTCCGGTGATATGACCAAGTCGGGGCTTTCTGCAATCTGTATGACCTTTGCAGTAGATTACCAACAATTAAAAAATCCGGGGGATGCAATTGAGCGCTTTAGAAATGGTATGACTGGTATGGACACCGCCTTAGCTATGAACAATATGACCAGATCGCTGAATCTTAAGGATTTGGAAATGGCACATCGTCAAAAAAAACCAACAATTGTTCAATCTGTAGAGGGTGGACACTTCCTTGAGGGCGATGTTAAGCGGGTTGATGAGGCTTATGAAAGAGGATTGCGACATTTGACGCTGCTCCATGATAATGATGCTTCGGTTCCTTTAGGTGACGTGTATACTAATCCCTCTAGATGGGGAGGCTTAACTTCCTTTGGCGCAGAAGTAATAAAAGCTTGCAACCGAAAAGGTATACTAATCGACATGGCACACGCAAATAAAGAAACCCTTACTGCTGCACTCAAGCTTACAAAAAAGCCATTAATGATTTCGCATACCGGGCTCGACACACAGTTAGGCGACAATCCCTTTATGTCAAAAATGATGCTGCCTCGACTAATTAGCAAAGACCAGGCAAAAATGGTGGCCGATACCGGCGGAATTATAGGAGTTTGGACACATCTGGCCGCTACCCCGATGGATTACGCTAAAAATATAAAAGCAATGGCTGACATCATTGGAATAGATCATGTTTGTATCGGAACTGATACTAAACTTACCCAACCATACAGATCTCCTTCATCGTTTAACAGCGGAGATATGCAACAAAAGGAACGGCTAACCAAACCATCGGAAAATGATAATAAAAAAACCGCGGGACGGACAGAGCCGGAAGGTGAACGGGTAGGTGAACGAACCAATCTCGCATGGAAGGCTCAGAAAGAAGGTTTTTACTACCTGGTTGTAGATGCACTTCTGAAAATAGGGTTTAGCGGAGACGATATTGAAAAAGTTGGAGGAAAGAATTTCTGCAGATTATTCAATGCTGCAACATCTTAGTTTGTAAACATTTATTAACAGCTTATTGGAATTGTCAATCTGATGCGAAATATACTGACCTTAAATTCCGAACGAGTTGATTACGCTTGGCGAAATCTCTACCATGAGCTTAAATAGATTTAAAGTTTAGGGTTCAGATTTGTCCTTCTTTCATTGAAGTTTTATTAAGATTTTTCCATTAATTAAGTAAAAAATGCTGTTGACTAATCAGTGAATTTCTTAAATAATTTGATAAGAGATTGTTGAAATGTGTATTCTACGGCTTTCAAAGGCATAAAAAAGCCCCTTGAGTATGTCTCAAGGGGCGATTTTTGTTTGTGGGCCCAGCTGGGCTCGAATCAGCAACCAAAAGATTATGAGTTTGTTATTGTTGACTTGCCGCCTGTTAATTAAGTTATTAAAACAGTTTGTTTTAATTCAACTAAGTATTTATTAAAGTTTTTTTGTTGTGAAAGTATTACAGACAGAGTTTTAAGTAGCATGCATAGTTTTTCAAAATTATGCTTGCTACCAATTTAATAAAACTTAACATTTAGTAGATGAACGCATTTGGTTGAAACACATCTAGCTTGCACCAACAGCTATTCCAGGTCATTAACTATCTTATATTGTAAACTTGGAGATATGGCTAAGATAAATTGGATTTTATCCCCAGAGCATCACGGATTACCCCAGCGAGTTAGTTCTTTATCAATATTAGGAAAACAACCTTTAAAAGTTAAAAGACCAGTTTAACTATAGAAATCAATCTGCACTGATTTTCAACGACTGGAGATGTAAGCTCCCCTGTTTTTCAGACCATTCAAAAGTATAATTTTGTCCTCAAATTTCCTGCAGTAAATCTACAGGAGATTTGAAGTTCAATGCTTGGTGTGGCCGATGGTAATTGTAATCCAC